>Ga0228699_1000003_pt1 | contig 384134 bp, 377 predicted proteins | sample McNCre217_Aug_MG_FD_178016 | JGI IMG/M metagenome (GOLD analysis project Ga0228699, IMG submission 178016) | Freshwater microbial communities from McNutts Creek, Athens, Georgia, United States - 2-17_Aug_MG | ecosystem: Environmental > Aquatic > Freshwater > Creek | place: USA: Georgia... | reverse complement strand
GGATGTTTCAATCCACGCCCCCGCATGAGGGGCGACTTGCACAACGTTGGTGGTCTTCTGATCCGAGGGGTTTCAATCCACGCCCCCGCATGAGGGGCGACGCCAATGAGCCCGGCATGGAGCAGGCCCTGATCGTTTCAATCCACGCCCCCGCATGAGGGGCGACGGAGTGCGATCCGCACAACCGCCCGGGGAGCCGGGTTTCAATCCACGCCCCCGCATGAGGGGCGACTCTTTCGGTTTGCATGATGCGCCTCAAAATTGCAGTTTCAATCCACGCCCCCGCATGAGGGGCGACTTCTTGCTGCGCGGCCTGCTCGCCAGCGAATTGTTTCAATCCACGCCCCCGCATGAGGGGCGACGTTGCTGGAGTTCCAGTTCTGGTTCCACGCGTTGGTTTCAATCCACGCCCCCGCATGAGGGGCGACAGCTGTTGCAAAGATTATTGTTCATCTTGGGTTGTTTCAATCCACGCCCCCGCATGAGGGGCGACAGTAATGGCGGCAGCCTGCGCCGATGTGCCGGTGTTTCAATCCACGCCCCCGCATGAGGGGCGACGAGTCTTGATCGCCTGACGGACCGGTATGGGCCAGTTTCAATCCACGCCCCCGCATGAGGGGCGACCGTAGATCCCGCGCTGCTCGGCAGTTCGGATGATGTTTCAATCCACGCCCCCGCATGAGGGGCGACTCAGCGTCAACCCCGTGGACTTCCTGCTGGCGCCGTTTCAATCCACGCCCCCGCATGAGGGGCGACTTTGGGTGTCTCCAGATGGATGGGTGAATGGTGGGTTTCAATCCACGCCCCCGCATGAGGGGCGACGAGGATGTTCTGGGCACGAGCGAGGTATTGATCGCGTTTCAATCCACGCCCCCGCATGAGGGGCGACGCATGTGCTCGATCTGTGCAAGGTGTTTGGGTGGTTTCAATCCACGCCCCCGCATGAGGGGCGACGACCATTGAAGGATGGCCTGACCTGGAACAGCTGGGTTTCAATCCACGCCCCCGCATGAGGGGCGACGCCTGGCAGTTTGGATTGCCGGGCCATGGACCTGTTTCAATCCACGCCCCCGCATGAGGGGCGACAGAAGACGTGGGAAATGTCTGGGTGCGCGAAGGCGTTTCAATCCACGCCCCCGCATGAGGGGCGACAAGCTGGCGCACCAGGTCAGCAGGCTTCGGAGGGTTTCAATCCACGCCCCCGCATGAGGGGCGACGTGGCATATGGATCAAGCGGGCGCGGATCGCGTCGTTTCAATCCACGCCCCCGCATGAGGGGCGACCGAAGTGAGCCGCGCCATCAGTGTGCAAATCGCCGTTTCAATCCACGCCCCCGCATGAGGGGCGACAGACAGTGGCATCGTGATCCCACTGCACTTTGAGTTTCAATCCACGCCCCCGCATGAGGGGCGACGTGCAGCCAGATTCATCAGGCAGCGATGACTTCCGTTTCAATCCACGCCCCCGCATGAGGGGCGACATCCGCCAGCAGCTCGGCCTGAAGCTACACCCCAGTTTCAATCCACGCCCCCGCATGAGGGGCGACGCCAGGTGCGCGTGGGTGCCTGCTCAATCACCTTGTTTCAATCCACGCCCCCGCATGAGGGGCGACATCCACCGCATGGCGCACAAAGTCTTAGCCAAGTGTTTCAATCCACGCCCCCGCATGAGGGGCGACAGCAGCATTGCCGGTGAGCATGATGCTGCGGCGGTTTCAATCCACGCCCCCGCATGAGGGGCGACTTCGTCGCCGGTACCGACCTGCACGATTACGATCTGTTTCAATCCACGCCCCCGCATGAGGGGCGACCGCTTAAAGATAACATCAGCAAGCATGCGGCTTAGCGGCGCCATTTTCGCTAACACTCAAATCAATGTGCCGTCAAAAAAACGTTTCAAGGCAGAATCCAGAAAAATTTCTTTTATTTCAAAGGCTTATGGCGGCGCTAAACGTCTAAGACCTTGATGAGAGCAACGGGTTAGCGCTACAGAATCAAGGTGCTGTGGATCGGGTTAAGGGCAGGCTTAGCACCCAAATGCTCTACTTTCTCAAAGCCACGTTTTCCCAGCAGGTAGAACCGCAAGCTGTCTTGATTGGGATCGTAAATCCCAATAAGCCTGGCTTTGAGCTGAACCCACTGGGCCGGGTCCAGCTCACATTCGAACACGGAGTTCTGCACCCGAACACCAAAATCCAGACAGGCCTTGGCCATGTGTCGCAATCGGCGTTCGCCCGCCCGCGTGGTCACATTCACATCGTAGGTCACCAAAACCAGCATGAGTCACCTTACCGAAAAGGGTGTGTAGTGCGTCATATCACCACGTAGATGGCGGGCCAGCAGCAAAGCCTGGGCATGCGGTAACAGGCCCAATTCAATACTCTCTTCCAGATAGAGATGTCGCAGGGTCTCTTTCTTGCGTTCTTGATAGGCGGTCAATAGCGACTTGCGAGCATCGTCCTTGAGTCGGACGGCACCACTGGCCTCGGCCACAAAATCGGTGAGCTTGATCTGTCCGCGATTGATCAATGTCAGCACGAACCGATCGGCCAGAGGGGCACGCAACTCCTCCATCAAATCCAACGCCAGGCTTTTCCTTCCCGGACGATCCTGGTGCAGGAAGCCAACATAAGGGTCCAGACCCACGCCCGCCAGGGCAGACGAACATTCGCTGGCCAACAACACATAAGCAAATGACAACAAGGCGTTCACGGGGTCCGATGGCGGCCGTCGCACTCGGCCGCAGAACTCGAAACCTGGTGCCCGCAGCAAATGGGTAAACACGCTGAAATACACACTGGCTGCCTCACCCTCCAGCCCCATCAGGCGGGACAAACTGCGTGCATGGCGTATGTCTTCCAGCAGCGCTGCCAGTGCCTTGGCTGCATTTGTCATGCCTTCATGGTCTCCGTGATTGCGCTGTTCACGCAGCAGCACCGCCCGGCAGTTGCCAACTTTGGCGGCAATCATCAGTCGGGCAACGGATACCGATCGATCTTCATCATCGGCCCAGCGGTACTGAGCGCGCCGCAGCAGCACATTGCCTTTGGGCATGCCCATCACCTGCGCCTGAAACTTGCCAAACTCGGTGAAGAACGACAGCCCCACATTCGACTCCAGACAGGCCGCCATCAGCGCAGGCGAAACACCTACCTGACCAAAACACAGGATGTTTTGCAAGGCCAACATGGGGAACTGAGCCAGCTTGGCATCCCCCTGCTTGATGACCACGGTCTCACGCTCTTTGTGCAAATAGCAGTCCGGCCTAGTGATATAGAGCGTGTTGAGCAACTTTTTCATGGCGTAGCCTCAAAAAGCGTTTGCACATATCGAACGGACCGATCTTTGCGCACCACGTCGGGGACGCAAATATCAACCAGTGAACACGCTTTGCAGCGTTTGGCATCTGCCGTTGGAGGCGGCGTCAACTGGCTTTGCAGCACCACACTTGCAGCGTCAATGCAGGCCAGCGTTTCCGTGCGCAGCCTCTCGTCGATCAGCACCACTTCGCGCAAACGCTCCTGCCAGTACCAGAGTGCTCCCTCGACAATCTGCACGCCGCGCATTTCTTCCAGACACAAGGCTTGGGCGCATACCTGAATGCGGTCCCAATCCGTCACCTTGCGACTGCCGCGTTTGTATTCCACCGGCACGTAGCGTTTGACACCGTCACCTTCGCTGAACACCTCCAACAAGTCCAACTTGCCATACAAGCCCAGGCGCTCACTCCGGACCTCTACCGAGCGCTCGGATCGCTTGGCACCCCGGGTTTCGGCCTCCTGGCTGTCTACCCGCTCGTGCAAGACATTACCCTGAGCTGTGAAGTGGTTGTCACTCCAGACTTGCTTCAGGTGAATCAGAGCAAACTGGCGCGGGCAATAGGCAAAGTGCTGGAGCGCGGAGATGGCCAGGAGGGTGTCCATGCGCAGCGCTCCAGTCCGTGTCATCGGCAGGTCAGGCAACTTCCACGACGTTTTTGAAGCCTTTGAGCGCCTGGCCGTCCAGCTTGACTGCGTAGTCAGAGAAGGCTTGTGCGGGAGAGCCTTTCTCGCCATTCACTCGGTCTACAGTGACACGTTCGAACAGCTCATGCGCAGGCGCATTGCCCAGGGCAGAAGCGTGCTTGAACACTACCAGATGCCGGGCAACCATTTCGCCACGGGCGGCGGAACGGTCATGTTCAAACATGTGCTCCAGGGACTGCCAGAGCTTGTTCAGGTCGTCATCGGAGAAGCCTGCGCCATCTAACTCTGCATGTTCCAGCTTCTTGGCCAGATGCGCAGATACGAAGCCGTGTGCACGGTACAGTCCGTAGGGAACAATGTGTTTGCGGCCCATGGTTCGGTTGTCACCCGACTGCGCCTCCGCCTCTTTCTCAGTCGTCACTGCCATGCGCGTGATCGAGACCTCCAGAGGAATCACCGGGTCTTCCGATTTGGCAAAGGCCACTTGCACCGGGCCGCGAACCTGCCCACTGTTCACATCGGTGGTCATGACCGCGCCAAAGGTGCGCACGTCAAAGAAGTTCTTGCACATCCAGGCCGTGATTTTGGCGGCCTCGTTTTTGTCCTTGGGCAACTTTTTGGATTCCGACTTGATGCCCAGCGCTTCGTAGGCTTTTTTGTTCTGCAGATTCAGAACACTCTTTTCTTTGACGTAGATGTCGTAGCCTGCTTTGTCGCTCTCGGTCAGCTCGATGAAGTTGCGAATCTTGCGTTTCAGGCAAGCGTCAGTGACAAGTCCCCGGCTGGAGTCGGGGTCCAGGCGCGGCATGTTGCCCGCATCCGGGTCTCCGTTGGGGTTGCCGTTGGTCACGTCAAACAGGTAAACGAATTCGTAGCGGTTTTTGATGGTCATGGTTCTTCCTCTCTGGTTCAGTTGGATGTATCTGATTCGGCGTCAGGCGTTTCGCCCTTTTTGGCAAAGAAAGCTTGCTTCTGGTGGTAGTAGCCCACGGCAAACTGCCCTTGCTGCTCGATGCTGAGTTGCTTGGGAAAGGTGGCAGGCAGAGAAGCCACGATTTCACCCAAACGCTTGTCCATGTTGACGGCTTGCCCCGGCTTGTTCTTGCGGATCTTGGACAAGTGGTTTTGACAACCAGCAATCAAGCGCGGAAACACCGAATACGGCACGCTGGACGCTGTGCCGTAGTACCGATCCACGATGCTGGCGTTCACATCGCCCAGCGCGCCGCGCTGTGCTTGCTCCAGCACGGCAAACAAACACCCGAGGCGATAAGCCAACGGTGAACTCTCAATTTCCAGTGACATGGGAATGGCCTCCTTGATAAAACCTTTTCGGTGGTCGCGGTGCAGAACCGCTTTGATGAGCGCAACGCGCAAGCCGTTGATATCGCCATTAGCACGCAAGCGCTGCACGATCTGTGTGAGCAGCTGTCTCGGGTAACGCTGTCCGGTGAGGATGCTGCGCAACCATTCGCCCGACAACTGCGGCGCGATGTTCTCCGTCTTGCCAAGCGGTGCCGTTTGGATAAGGCAGCGCCAGACCGATGGCGGGTGATCGGTCTTCCAAGGCAATGGGCTGATCTGCATATCCGCCCAGTGCTCGCTCAAGCACCTTCCCAGCTCACCCATATTGCTGTCCAACCAATACCGGATTGATAAGCGAGCCGCATTTGGCGCCAGACCCAGTACGAAAAATCGGGTGTTGGGGTCTACATCCGGAGCAATGTCTTTGAACGGACGCCCTTGAGAGACTTTTTCAAGGCTCAGCCGTACCGCCTTGGTCTCACCACCATCCTCAGAAGGTGGGTTCAGCATGGCGCTGAACACATCCACGGCCAAGGCCTCTTGCCGTGCATCGTCGCCCTGCGCCCAAAAGACGGTGCTCGTATCGCCAACGGACAGGCATTGCCCGTTTTCTCGGCGCAACAAGTAGTTCAAGGCTGTTGTGTAAGAAAAGGCTGCCTGCTCAGACACAGGGGCGTTATCGCCCTGCTCTTTACCGAACGATTCGTATGCTTTGGCGTTAAATGAAACTAACGAGCAACCCTGGCTTTTTCCACCATGCTGCGCAAGAAAGCCTCCTTTGATATCGGGGTGTAATCGTGCCAAATCAGTTACTGCCCCTGTAACTAAACACTTACCCTGTGAGTTGTTGGCGGCCTTGTCGTCATGCGACTCAGGCCTTAGCTGCGAACACCACAACTGCTGAGCCACCGCAGATTCATGGATATACCGCATTTCGCCATCGAGCTTGAAAACCAGATTGGCATCCACATGGTCTGCAGTGAACGGTGCCTTTGAAAAATTCTCGGGTTTCCAACTAAGCAAAAACCGCCACAACGCAGAGAGGGCGACATCTTCCTGACTGTCCAGCCGCTCTAGGTGCAATTTTTTGAAAGTGGCGTGTGTTTTCTCTGCCATTACCCAGGGGGGTTCTTTGACGGCGTCTTTGTCTTTGTTGCCTTCAACACCTAACACATACGCCGTGTTATCCCAAAGAAAATTCGACCTCTCTCCCCTGGTCCGTTTTACCCGCGCAGGCACGCTCAGGCGTCTGGCCTTAGGTTTTTTCTCGCTGGTATCCCGCACATCTTGAATGTCGACCAACACCCCGTCTTTCGACAGTACCAGGCAGTAGCTGATGTTTTCATCCGTGAAGCCATAAGGTGGCACCCGCGCCAACCCGGTATCAGGGTCCGGGTTTTGCGCCAGTCGGTAATACAGCTCGTTCAGGCGCTGAAGGATCATGACCTCACCTCTTCGCTATGAAAAGCAGGAACCTCAATCACGCCATCTTTGAGTTCAGCCCTGAAGAAGCGTGGGGTATTGCCTTCAGCAAAGTCGATGTCGTGCAGCATCCAGCCCAAATCACGGCTCTTGTCAGACTCGCTGAGCGCAGACGCAGGCCATTCATCCGCCTCATCCAGCAAGGCAAAGTGCGCTGTGAACTCCCGCGTACCCATGCAGGGCTGGTGAAAGCACTGGCCTTTGCGCGCCCGACGCTTGAACAGATCCAGGTGCTTGCCCTCGTTGTCGTCGGCACCGGCTTTGTCCGTCAGCTCAAAATGCGCCTCGATCACGTAGGCCACATCACGCAGCACCGTAGCCGCCCGTTGCTGACGGTCTTCATCGGCCACGGTGTACAGGTCTTGTGTGCTCTTGGCTTTCATAGCAGATGCCACGTTGCGAGCCGATACCTTGCTGCCCACCTCATTGCGCCGAATGGACTCAAAACGGATGGGTTTGAGCACATGAATTCGGTCCACCTGCCAGCGAATGGCGGGCTTCCAGTGAATGGCCTCCAGAATGCCGCGTGCAGCCGATGGCGTGATCACGTCGTAACTCACGCGCTCCACCTTCATTTCAGGGCGGGTGAAGCAGGCGCGTTCGCCCCAGATGTGCAGTTTGATGCCGTAACCCATGGTTCCTCCTGTTCTCTCTAAATCACCAATGCTTCTGCCGTCAGCGCAGCGGGGTCTGAAAAATTCAGACCCGCACTGTCGCTGTACAAGGATTCCCCCACCAGTTCGTAAAACTGGCCACCAAATCGATCCGGCGAAATGGGTGCAACAGCGCCCAACTTGACGAGTTGCGCAAACGCTTTTTCAGGAATCTGCACCACATAGCGTTGCAGCTTCTTGGATGGCGTGGCCACACTCATGTTTTCCGGCAAGTACCGCAACAGGTTGAGGTTGTCTCGGGCTGTGTCGTCGAAGGGAACGATGATGGGCAGCATGTGGCTGTCGATCATGCGAAACGCCTTGGCGATGTTCTGAAACGGGTAATCAAAGTGTTTGGTTTCGCGGTGCATTTTGAGAATGCCCTGGCTGTCCAGCTCCGCTCCCCGGTCGTTGTAGACCTGCTGAAAATAGCTTTTCAACGCGACGAGCGCGAGCACGTCGCCTGCATGATTTCGCAGGATGGCGCGCATGGGTGCGGCCAACTGCGCCAGCTCTGGTGGCGCTTTCCACTCCGGTGTCTGGAACACAAACACATCACTTTCGTCCAATGCCTTGTGACCTTCGCGGTTGCACCGGCCAGCGGCCTGGGCAATTGAATCCAGCCCGGCCTCGGCTCTGAAGACGGCTGGAAAATCCACATCCACACCGGCCTCAATCAGAGATGTCGCCACCAGACGACAAGGCAAGCCGTCCTTGAGGCGTTGGCGAATTTCGGCCAGCTTTCGGGTGCGGTGCTCGGCACACATGGCCGTGGTGAGGTGGCATGCCCCTTGTTCTGCTGCAATGGCATCGAACAGCAAGCGCGCATGCCGCCGGTTGTTGACGATCACCAGCACTTGTTCGCGAGCACGCAGGTGCTCGATCAACTGTTCGTCGGTTTGTGGCCCCAGGGACTTGACTTGAGTGCGCCGCAATTTGACGAACAGATCTTCAGGGCTGGGCGCAAGCTCACGCACTTGCCGAAAGCCGTTGTGGAAATCGTCGCTTTCTTTCAAGGCTGGCTGCGTGGCGGTACACAGAACAACCGAGCAGCCATAGTTCAACACCAACTCATCAATGACAGCCATGACAGGCCGCAAAAGTTTCAAAGGCAGCGTTTGCGCTTCATCCAGCACAATCACGCTGCCCGCAATGTTGTGCAGCTTGCGGCACTGCGATGGCCGATCAGAAAACAGGGATTCGAAGAACTGGACGGCCGTGGTCACGACGATAGGCGCGTCCCAGCTGTCCATGGCCAGACGCAGTTTGTCTCGGTAGTCTGCTTTTCGGGTGGCGCTCGACCTCTGAAGCTCAACGGGCAACTTGTCTCGATCAAACGCGCTGTGATGCTCCAGTACTGCTTCACGATGTTCACCAAGCGCTTTGCGAAACACCTCAGCGGTTTGCTCAATGATGCTGGTGAACGGGATGACATAGATCAGCCTGCGCTTTTGGTGCAAGGCCGCGTGGTCCAAACCGAAGGCCAAAGACGTCAAGGTCTTGCCACCCCCTGTGGGAACAGTCAACGAAAACAAGCCCGGTGCCAAAGCGGCTTGCGTACGCACATGCCCAAGAATGTGCTGTCGCAAGGCATTGACAGGCGTCGCCTGCGCCGCATCAGCCAACCTCGCCAGATAGGCACTGGCGTGGCTTTGCAAGCACTGGATGCTCGGGTAGTTGCTGCTCAGTGGCGGCAGCCCCTCTGTAGATCGAGCATGGTTCTCGGTGTCGATACGGTCTGCGTCGATCAGACAGGAAAACAGCATGCGCGTGAACAAGGCCAGTCCAAAATTCGCGTACTTGCCGGTGGGCTCATGTGACTTCAGAGGTGGCGCGCTGATTTTTTCTGGCAGTTCTATTTCTTGGCGCCAGACTTCATCCAATTCAGGAATGTCCTTGCCAAAGGCCAGTTTCAAGCGCTGCTGGAGTGTTGACCTGTCCTGACCTTCGTCTACCCCGTTGGCCAAGCCCGTGTGATGACCCGCAATGGCAAATGCCATGAGCTTGGCGATTTGCCCCCACTGCGGACCCATGGTCTTGGCCAGATGTTGAGCCAAGATCTTTGCGCCAGCCGTGGCGTGGTCGGCCCGTTGTTCACTGCCATGCAAGCGTTGTTGAAACGCTTGTGAATATTTGCCCAAATCGTGCAGCAGTCCAATCAGATGCGCCCACTCCTCTGCGCCAAAGGTACGGGCCCGGTTTTGGGCCAACTCGGCCACCCGCAGAAGATGGTCTTGCAACCTTTGCCAGTCCCGATAGTTCGTCTGCACGCCTGAGTGTGCGTAATAGGACTTGAACGATCTTTCTTCGAAACGCTTATTTGTGATATCTAAATTATTCACATATACGAGAATAGCGACTTATAAGATCACTTGGTGATCCAAGCACAAAATTTTTGACAGCCCTTTAAATTGTGGCCACAATAAATGCTTTCAAGCATCAGCTTTGACCCTTCAAAAAGCCAGAAGAACGAGGCAGAGCGTGATTTGCCGTTCTGGCTGGTGGCGTCATTGGCGTGGGACAGCGCGCTGATCGAGATGGACACACGCAAGGATTACGGGGAACACCGTTACCGGGTACTCGGCTTGATTGACGGGAGGTTCGCACTTATGAGCAAACGCAAAATTCAGCCTGACATGCCAGACACAGGCAACCCACAATGGACCGATGCAGACTTTGCCCGTGCCCGCCCTGCGCAGGAGGTGTTGCCTGGCCTGTTCAGCCAGGCGCGCAGCGAAGCGCTGCTGACGCCGCGCGGTCGGCCCAAGGCAGAGGTCACCAAGGTGCGGGTGGGCATCCGGCTGTCCGCCGAAGTCATTGAGCACTTCAAGGCCAGCGGCAACGGCTGGCAAACCCGGATCGATGCGGCGCTGCGCCAGTTCATTGCCGAGCATCCTGGGGCACACTGAGGCCCATGCACAAACTCTCCTCCCGCCAATGGATCGTCCTGGTCCTGCTGACCATCGTCTGGGGCATCAACTGGCCGATCATGAAGGTCGGGGTGACCGGCTTTCCACCACTGACGTTCCGCATGCTGTGCATGTGGCTGGGCACGCCGATCCTGGGGCTGGCATTGCTGGCCAGGCGGGTGCCTTTGCGTGTGCCCCGGCAGCACTGGCGCGAGTTGCTGGTGCTGGCCGTGTTCAACATGTTTTTCTGGCACACGCTCATCATCATTGCGGTGCAGTCGCTTTCCAGCGGGCGTTCGGCCATTCTGGGCTACACCATGCCGATTTTTTCAGCGGTGCTGGGCGCCCTGTTTTTCCAGCATCGGCTTCAGAGCCGTGCCTGGGCAGGTGTGGCGGCTGCGGCCCTGGGCGTGGTGCTGCTGCTCTGGCACGAGTTCAGCCACCTGGGCGGCAAACCCCTGGGTGTGATGCTGGCTTTGGGCGCCGCCAGCACCTGGGCGCTGGGCACGCAGCTGCTGCGCCGCACGGCCATGCCGGTGCCCACCCTCGTCATCACGTTCTGGATGATGGTGCTGACCACGGTGTTCATGACGGTGCTGGCAGTGCTGTTTGAACAAGACCGCTGGGTTGCCCCGACCCAGGCCGTCTGGGGGGCGATCCTGTTCAATGCGGTGCTGGTGTTCGGGTTTGCGCAGGCGGCCTGGTTTTACCTGGCGCGCAGCCTGCCACCGGTGGCCTCCACGCTCAGCGTGATGCTGATCCCGGTGGTGGGCGTGTTCAGTGGTGCACTGGCACTGGGCGAAGTGCTGCACTGGCAAGACTGGGCAGCGGTGGGGCTGATGGTGCTGTCGATCGCGGCGGTGCTGTGGCCCCAACGCTCTGCGTAAGCGCCGCGCCTGCACAGCGCGGGTCAGCCCACCGATGCGGTCAAACAGATTGAACGGTTTGCAGGGCCAGGCACAAATCGGCCCAGGCTTTGGCTTTGTCAGGCGGGTTGCGCAGCAAATAAGCCGGGTGGTAGGTCACCACCACCGGCACGCCCTGGTAGTGGTGCACGCGGCCACGCAGCTTGCCAATCGGCTCGGTGGTCTGCAGCAATGACTGCACTGCAAAACGGCCCATGGCCAAAATGATTTGGGGTTGCACCAGCGCCACCTGCCGCACCAGGTAGGGCGCGCAGGTTTGCAGCTCTATCGGTTCGGGGTTGCGGTTGCCGGGTGGGCGGCATTTGAGCGTGTTGGCAATGTAAACGCCGCCCACACCCTCGGCACGCCCTTCGGTCTGGCGCGACAGGCCGATGGCGGTCAGCATGTTGTCCAGCAGCTTTCCGGCCTGACCCACAAATGGCTCGCCCTGCAGGTCTTCGTTTTCGCCGGGGGCTTCGCCAATGACCATCCAGCGGGCGGCGCGGTCACCCACGCCAAACACGGTGTTCTTGCGGCCACTGCACAGGCCGCATGCCCGGCACTGGGCCACTGTGGCTTGCAGCGTGTCCCAGTCCATCTGGTCCACCCCTGCAGGCAGGGGCACGGCGTCCGGGGGCAACGCCGCCACGGGGGCGGCTGCTGCCACGGGCGTGGGGGTGGCACGCACAGGCGAGGGCGCGGGCGCGGGTGCTGACGGGCGAGCTGCAGGCGCAGGTGTCGCAGCTGTGGCCACTGCTGCTGCCGCTGCAGGCGCTGGCACCTGCGCGGCCTGCGGCGCTGAGGCCAGCGCAGCGGGTTCGGCCTGCGCCTGCGGCCACCAGACGCGGATGCCCATTTCGGCCAGCATGGCGCGCTGGCGCTCGTCCAGATCAAAACGGGTGGGGTCGTTGGAGTCGCTCATGGCTGCAGTTTCAGGTTCAGGCTCATCACCACCGCATGCTCGCGTTGCTGGCGGTCGGCTGGATAGTAATCTTTGCGCACGCTGATGCGTTGAAAGCCGTAGCGTTCATACACCTGCAAGGCACGGGCATTGCTCTGGCGCACCTCCAGCCACAACCATTGGGCGCCCTGGCTGCGCGAGAGCAGGCACAAGGCGTCCAGCATCATGTGCCCCCAGCCCTGACCTTGGCGCGCCGGGGCCACGGTGATGTTGAGCAGGTGCATTTCTTCCACGCCGTGCATGGCCAGAAAGTAGCCCAGCAGTTCGTCACCCAGCCACAGGCAGTGGGCGTCAAACAGCGGGTTGATCGAGTCACGGAAGTTGCCGCGTGTCCACGGGTGGCTGTAGGCCGCCTGTTCGATGGCCATCACGGCGTCCAGATCCTCTGGGCGCATGGTGCACAAGGTGGCCGCATTGCGCTGCGCCTCGCTGACCGGGACCGACGTTTTGCTCATGCCTGGCCAGAAGGTGCAGCGGCGGGGTTGGCCTTGATGGCTTCTCGCTCGGCCGTGGTCTGCGCCACTTTGTCGCGGATGTACAGCGGCATGGCTTGCTCGGCAGGCACCGCCTGTCCGGCCGCCAGCAGGGTCGGGGCCAGGCGCAGCAAAGCCGCCGCTGTGGGCAGGGCGTGCAGGCGCTCGCCGACCAGATGCTGGAGACGCTGGCCATAAGCCTCGAAGGCGTTGCCTGCGATCAGCAAACGCGAGGCTGCAGGTGCACTCACCTGCTCGGGCGAGCCCACCTGCAAGGCCTGGCGCAGCGTCCAGTGCCGACCATCCCAATCGCAGGCGGCGCTGTAGACCTCGTTCATGCGTGCGTCCAGCAGGGCCAGCACCGTGAGCGGCGCGTCGCTGCCGCTTTGCACCCGCGCCTCTTCGGCCACAGCCAGCAGCGTATCGACCGGCAACACCAGCCTGTCGGCACCAAAGGCCAAGCCTTGCGCCACCGCACAGGCCGTGCGCAGCCCGGTGAACGAGCCGGGACCACGCCCGAAGACGATGGCATCCAGCTGGGAGAGGCGAATGCCCGCCTGCGCCAGCATGTCCATGGCGGTCGGGATCAGCGTGGCCGACGACTGGGCACCACCGGCCAGTGTGCGCAGCTCGGTATGGCCGTGCGCACAAACGCCGATCGACAGCACATCGGTGCTGGTGTCAAAAGCCAGGAAACAAGGGGGGGTCATCGCGCACCTCCGGCAGCGGCGGGTTTGACCAATACCCCCAGCAAAATGCCGCCCGTGACCAGCGCCAGCCCGGCCAGCAGGTTCCAGTGCATGGGCTCGCCCAGCACCGCCACCGCACCCAGGGCCGACAGACCGGGCACCAACGCGGTGATCATGGTGGTGCGCACCGGGCCGAAATGCCGCACCATCTGCGTGAAGGTGATGCCCGAGATGACCACCGAGCCTCCGCCCTGGAAAGCAGCCTGGAACAACAACTCGCCCCAGGAGGCTTGCGCCATGTGTGTGGGCCACCAGCCTTGTGTGGTGGCCAGTGCAAACAAGGGCACAAAGCCGACGAATGCAAATGCGGTGATGGCCATGGTGGCACGCACCGCATCGAGCCCCAGTCGGCGCGCCGTGACGGTGTAGGCCGCCCAGCAGCTGGCCGCGCTCATGAACAGCAAATCGCCCTTCCAGACTTCGCCGCCCTCAAAAGCCTTGAGCAGGCTCATGCCCCCCACCAGCAGGTCGCCCAGCACGATGCACCCCAGGCCCAGCGCGCGTGCTGTCGGAATTTTTTCGTGCAGCAGCCACATGGCCAAAAGTGCGGTCCACAGCGGCAGGCTGCCTGGCATCAGCACCGAGGCATGGGCCGCAGGTGCGTAAAAGAAGCCGGTGTAGGCCAGCAGCGCATACAGCAAGCCGCCAAAAAAGCCCGCCTGCACCGTGGCGCGCAGCGGCAGCGGCGACAGACCCAACAGCGAGCCCACGCGCTCGCCACGCGCCCGTTCGGCACGCATGCGCCACCAGGCCCAGGGCAGCAGCACGCTGCTGGCGCCCAGGATGCGCATGAGTGCGATGTCCAGGGGCAGCAAAGTGTGCGCGGCCGAGGCGCGGGCAATGACGATGAAGGAGGTCCAGATCAGGACCGTGACGGCGGCAGCGGCCAACCCCACGGTGCGGGCAGAAAATTGCATGGGCCGATTATCCGTGCGCGCAGCATGGGGCGATAGACTCGCCCCATGCTGCGTTGTTTTCGCTTTGTTTGGGGGTGTTTTTTCGGCGGGTGGATGGCCTCAGGGCTGGCCCTGGCCGATCTGCCCCCGCCCGTGCGCCAGGCCCTGCGCCAGGCCCAGGTGCCGCCCATCGCCATCAGCGTGCTGGTGGCACCTGCCGACGGCGAACGCCCTCGCCTGGCCCACCGCGATGCCGAGCCCATGAACCCGGCCTCGGTGATGAAGCTGTTCACCACCTATGCCGGGCTGCAACTGCTGGGGCCTGACCATGTGTGGCGCACCCGCATCTACACCGATGGTGCACTGCAAGGTGGCTTGCTGACTGGCACGCTGGTGGTGCGCGGCAGTGGTGACCCCAAGCTGGTGGTCGAGCGGGCGCAAGCCCTGATCGAACAGGTGCGGGCGGCGGGGGTGCAGCACATTCAGGGCGACATCGTGCTCGACAACAGCGTGTTCGAGGTGACGCAGCGCCAGCAACCCTTTGACGACGAGCCGCTGCGCCCCTACAACGTCGCACCCGACGGGCTGCTGATGAACTTCCGCTCCGTCATCTACACCTTCACACCCGACCCCGCCACAGGCCGCGCCCGGGTGCGCAGCGAACCGCCACTGGCAGGCCTGGATGTGCCCGCCAGCGTGCCCCTGCGCAGCGGCCCCTGCAACGACTGGCGCATGGGCCTGCAAGCCGACTTTGGCGACGCGCTGCGCCCGCGCTTTGCCGGGGCTTACCCCGCCAGTTGCGGCGAGCGGCCCTGGCCGGTGGCTTTTTCGGCCAGCGAGCAGTACGCGCCGCGCATGGTCGAAGCGCTGTGGCGGCAGGCCGGTGGCCAGCTGAGCGGTCAAGTGCGCTGGGGCCAGCTGCCTGCCCAGGCCCGCTTGCTGGTGCAGCACGACTCGCTGCCGCTCAGGGATGTGATTGCCGACATCAACAAAATGTCCAACAACGTGATGGCGCAGCAGCTGTTTTTGTCGCTCTCCAGTGAACTGGGTGCGCCGGGTCGCTTCGAGGCCTCGCGCCTGCGGCTGTCGCGCTGGTGGCGCCAGCAGTTTCCAGGGCAGGCCGAACCCATCATCGACAACGGCTCTGGCCTCTCGCGCGAGGAGCGCAGCACCGCACGCAGCCTCACGCGGCTGCTGGTGCAGGCCCGCCGCGACCCGCAGGCCCAGGTGTTTGGCAACTCACTGGCGGTGGCCGGTGTGGACGGCACCGCCGTGCGCATGGCCGAGCGCATGCCGCAGTCGCCCCTGATGGGCCGCGCCTGGCTCAAGACCGGCTCGCTGCGCGATGTGGCTTCGGTGGCGGGCTATGTGCAAGGCGAAAGCGGCCAGCTCTACACCGTGGTGGCCATCGTCAACCACGCCAACGCCAGCCAGGCCCGCCCGGCGCTGGACAAACTGCTGGACTGGACCGCCCGGGACAAACCGCAGCAACACGCCTTGCACCGACAGTAAACCCATGCAATTGATCGATTGGATCGGCACCTTCGCCGCCTGCCTGACCACCTCCAGCTTTGTGCCCCAGGCCTGGCACACCTTCCGCACCCGGGACGTGAGCGGCATCTCACTGGGCATGTACAGCCTGTTCACCGCCGGGGTGGCCCTGTGGTTGGCCTATGGCATTTTGCTGATGGCCTGGCCCATCATCATCGCCAACGTCATCACCACCAGCCTGGCGCTGATGATTCTGGTGATGAAGCTGCGTTACCGCTGAGCCAGGTCTTCTTGGCCGGCGACTGGTAGTTTCCCCAAGACCATTGCACAGGCAAACGCCTAGGATTTCAAATCGAACGACCGTTCGATTTGAAATCACAAGGGGAACACGAATGCAGACACGCAAGCGTTGGTGCTGGGCAGCTGGTTTGGCCGTCTTGACCGTTCTGGGCCTGAGCGGCTGCGGCGGGGGCAACGAGGCTTTGCCACCGAAAGCCAGCATCAGCAAGGTTTATGTGATGGGCGACAGCCTGGCCGATGTGGGCACGTTTGGCTACAAGTTCACCGTGCAGGACGCCAGCAACCCCAAGGGCTACCCCATCTGGCCGCAACTGGTGGCCAACAGCTATGGACTGGACGGCTCGGCCCAGTGCAATGTGTTTGCATTTGCCGGCAGCACCTTCGGGCTCAACAGCGCCAGCGGCTGTACCAATTTCGCCATCGGCGGTGCGCGCATCATCGCTGGGGCCAGCAATGGCGGCGCCAGCAGCCCCATGAACGTGGGCGTGCAAATGGCCACCCGCGCCAGCGCAGGCAGCTACGCCACCACGGACCTGGTGCTGATCGACGGCGGAGGCAACGATGCGGCCGATCTGGTCAGCGCCTACCTGGGGGCTTCGTCCAATCCGGCCGCCTTCCAGACTTTCTTGCTGCAGCAACTCGATGCCACCACCCTGGCCGCCTTGCTGCCACAAGCCAACGGCGCCGCTGTGGCCGCGGGCGCCTACATGCAGGCCTTGGCCGACACCTTCGCCGCACAAATCACCACCCAGGTTCTGAACAAGGGGGCCAGCCACGTGGTGGTGCTCAACGCCCCGGACATCACGCTCACACCCCGCTTCCAGATGGTGCTGGCAGGCGTGTCGGCACAGGCGGGAGCCGCTACCGCCAGCGCCTTGCAAGGCGCGATTCGCCAATGGCTGGGCGCATTCAACAGCAAGCTGGCGGCCAACTTTGCGGGCAATGCCAAAGTGGCTGTGGTGGACTTCTACGGTGACTTCACCAGCGAGGTCAATGCGCCCGCCAGCTACAGCCTGAGCAATGCCACGCAGGCCTCATGCCCCGTCACGGGCGTGGATGCCTCGGGGCTGCCTGACTACAACTTCCTGGCCTGCACCAGCACCGCGCTGAACGCCACGGCGGGCAAGGCCGCCGACTGGTGGAAGTCCTATGCCTTCTCTGACGGTTTTCACCCCACCCCTTACGGCCACCAGCTGATGGCCGCATCGGTGTCCCGCGTCCTGGCCCGTGCGGGCTGGCTCTGATCTACCGCAAGGAGAACCTCCATGAAACGCACCCTCCTCGCCCTGAGCTGCCTGGGCGCCCTGAGCGCCGCCCAGGCCCAACCCGCTGGCGCCTGGCTGATCCAGGGCGGCCTCACCCGGATCGCCCCGCAGGTGGGCAGTGGCAACCTCAGCGCCCCGTCGCCTGTGGGCACGCAGGTGGATGTTGGCGCCGACACCCGCGTCACCGGCCAGTTGACTTACATCTATGACGGCAACTGGGCGGTGGCGGTGCCCTTGGGCACCGGCTTCAAGCACAAGCTCTATGGCGCTGGCGCCATTGCCGGCACGGGCCAGATCGGCACCGTGAGCGTTCTGCCGATCAGCGTGGTGGGGCAGTACCGTTTTGGCGAATCCAGTGCGCCCGTGCGCCCCTATGCCATGCTGGGCCTGACCTATGCCCGTTTTCACGACGCCAAAGGCAGTGCCACCCTCGACGGGCTGAACCCGGCCAACCCGGCCGGCGGGCACACTGGCCTGAGTGTGGATTCGCGCTGGGGGCTGACCCCTGGCTTGGGCGTCTCTTTTCAGCTCAGTGACCGGTGGTTCATGGACCTGGCCTGGTCCAGGACCTTGCTCAAGACCACCACCACGCTCTCGACAGGTCAAACCATCGACACCACGCTCAACCCCGGCACCACCATGCTGGGGCTGGGCATGCGCTTCTGACGCCTCACCACGGAAAGCTCAGGCGGCCGCCCTCTGCAGGCGGTCGCGCACGCCTTCCCACTCGGGCGTGTCGGGAGGCAGCTCCACCCAGATCTGCTGCACGCCGCGCGCATCCAGATCGCGCAGCACGGCAAACAGGTCGTGGGCGGCCGTCTCGGCCTGCGCGGACTGCTGGCGCCACAGCACACCGGCACCGGAGTCGGGCAACACATCGCGAGACCAAACCCCCAGGTTGTTGGCATGGACGCCCAGCCCTTGCAAGCGTTGCACGATTTCAGCGGCCACCATCAGCCGCACCTTGGCACGCGGTGCGTAGTGCGATTCGAGCGTGCCCGAAGCCTTGGGTGCGGGCTGCGCCAGCGCAGTCGGGTCCAACAGCGACTGGCCGCAAGTCTGCTCGATTTGCGTGCGCGTGATCTGCCCAGGGCGCAGCAGCACGGGCGCACCGCGTGTGCAATCCACAATGGTCGATTCGATGCCCACCTCGCACTCGCCACCGTCCAGAACCAGCAAGGCATCGCCGAATTCGCTTTGCACATGGCGCGCGGTGGTCGGGCTCACACGGCCAAACTGGTTGGCGCTGGGCGCCGACAGGCCGGGCATGCCAGCGGCTGTGCAGGCCTGCATCACCGCCTGGGCCACCGGGTGCGAGGGGCAGCGCAGGCCAATCGTCGCCTGGCCACCGGCCGAAGCCGTGGCCACGCCAGGCTGGCGCGGCAAGATCAAAGTCAGTGGGCCGGGCCAGAACGCGTCCATGAGTTTTTGCGCAAACACCGGCACATCACGGGCAAACAAGGGCACCTGCGCCTGACCCGCCACATGCACGATCAGCGGATGATCGGCCGGGCGGCCCTTGGCGGCAAAAATTTTGGCCACGGCTTCGTCGCGCAGGGCGTCGGCCGCCAGGCCATAGACGGTTTCGGTGGGCAGGCCCAGCAAGTCACCCGCCGCCAGGGTTTGCACGGCGCGCGCGATGGCGGCAGGGTCTTGGCCGGACAGGATCATCAGAAAGGCCGTCAGAAAGCGGGAAGACCCAGCAGGGCGCAAGCCTGCAAGGCCGTGGCGCGCACCGCCTCGGGCGTGGCGCCGGTGATGTTGAGGTGGCCCATCTTGCGGCCTTTGCGCGCCGACAGCTTGCCGTACAGGTGCAGGTGGGTGCCGGGCAGGGCCAGCACGCGGTCCCACGCAGGCGACTCGCCCTGGGCGCCCCACAGGTCACCGAGCAGGTTGAGCATGATGGCCGGCGAATGCTGGCGCGGCGGCGTGAGTGGCAGACCGGCGAGCGTGCGCACCTGCAGATCGAACTGCGACTGGTCGCAGGCGTCGAGCGTGTAGTGGCCGCTGTTGTGCGGGCGCGGCGCGATCTCGTTGACCACCAACTTGCCGCCTTCGAGGACAAAAAACTCCACGCACAGCACACCCACGTACTGCAGGCCTTCGGCAATCGCGGTGGCGGCCGAAACGGCTTGCTGCGCCAGCGCCGGATCGAGCACACCCGCGTGCACCTCGGTCACGGCCAGAATGCCGTCCCGGTGCAGATTGCGCTGCACCGGAAAGTGCACCACCTGCCCCGTGCCACTGCGCGCAAGGATGACGGAGCATTCGCTTTGCAAGGGCAGCATTTTTTCGAGCACGCACGGCACTTGCCTGAGTTCGGCCCAGGCGGCGTTCAGTTCGGCGCGGGTTTTCACGCGCACCTGGCCCTTGCCGTCGTAACCCAGACGGGCCGTCTTCAATATGCCGGGCAGCAGATCGTCGGCCACAGCGGCCAGTTGCGCCTCGGTCTCGATGACGGCATGCGGGGCCACGGGCACGCCGCATTTCACGAAGTGGGCTTTCTCGGCGGCACGGTCCTGCGCGATGGCCACGGCGTCCGAAGCGGGGGCCACAAAGCGGTGCGCGCCCAGCGTGAGCAGGGCAGGCGCTGGCACGTTTTCAAATTCGGTGGTGATGGCGGCGCAGCGCTGCATCAGCTGGGCCAGGCCCTGCTCGTCCAGGTAGTCGGTCTGGATGTGGTGGTGGCTGACCCGCCCCGCCGGGCTGGCCGGATCGGGGTCGAGCACGGCGGTGTAGTACCCCATGGCCTGTGCGGCGTGCACAAACATGCGGCCCAGCTGGCCGCCGCCCATCACACCCAGCGTGGCGGGCTGGCCGTTGACCAGGCTGCCTGGAAGCAGAACGCTCATTTGGACTCCAGCGGGGGCAGGGTCATGGCGCGGGCCGCGGCGGTCTGCTCGGCGCGGAAGGCTTCGAGCTTTTGGCGCAAGACGGCGTCGTGGTTGGCCAGCAGGGCCACGGCAAACAGGGCGGCGTTGGCCGCGCCCGCCTGGCCGATGGCAAAGGTAGCCACCGGCACGCCCTTGGGCATCTGCACAATGGAATGCAGCGAATCCACGCCCGACAGGGCTTTGGTCTGCACCGGCACACCCAGCACCGGCACCACGGTTTTGGCGGCGATCATGCCCGGCAGGTGGGCAGCGCCACCGGCCCCCGCGATGATGGCCTGCAGGCCACGACCAGCGGCCGCCTCGGCGTAGGCAAACATGTCGTCGGGCATGCGGTGGGCCGAAACGACCTGCGCTTCGTGGGCGATGCCAAACTGTTGGAGAATCTGGACTGCGTGTTGCATGGTGTCCCAGTCGGAGCTGGAACCCATCACCACGCCGATGAGCGGTTGGGTCATAGGGCAAGTGTTCCCGTGGTCAATCCGTGATTTTAAGGTTTCACCCTCCTCGTCCTTACCAAGCTGTTCCCATGATCGACGTCACCATCGCCAATTTCGAAACCGAAGTCATCGCCGCCTCGATGGCCACCCCCGTGCTGGTGGACTTCTGGGCGCCCTGGTGCGGCCCCTGCAAATCGCTGGGCCCGGTGCTCGAAAAGCTCGAAGAGGCCTACGGCGGTCGCTTCAAGCTGGTCAAGATCAATTCCGACGACGAGCAGCAACTGGCCCAGGCTTTCGGCATCCGCTCCATCCCCACCTGCATCCTGCTCAAGGGCGGGCAGCCGGTGGACGGTTTCATGGGCGCGCTGCCCGAGGGCCAGGTGCGCCAATTTCTGGACAAACACGTGCCCGGCGAGGACGAGCTGCAGGCGCAAGCCGCTGCCGAGCAGGCCCAGGAGCACCTGCAGGCCGGTGATGCGCACAGCGCCCGCGCCGCGCTCGAACAAGCCCTGGCCAGCGACCCCAGCAACGACGATGCCCGCTTCGACCTGATCAAGCTGCTGATGCGAGGGGGCGAGCTGGCCGAAGCCGCCGCCCTGCTGGCCCCGGCCATGGCGCGCATCCCGGTGCCGCTGCGCTTTGAAGCCCTGCAGCAGTGGCTCAATGCCCTGGAGTTCGTCACCACCGACCCGCGCGGGCAGTGGACGCTGGACAAATTTGACGATCTGATCGGCCAGAACAAGCGCGACTTCGAGACCCGCTTTGCCAAGGCCCGTCTGTTGATGGCCGCAGGCCAGTGGACCGAGTCCATGGAGGAGCTGCTGGAGATCGTCATGCGCGACAAGAAATGGGACGACGAAGCCCCGCGCAAGACCTACATCGCCATTCTGGAACTGCTGAGCCCGCCTGCCCCCAAGGCGGGCGCCGATGCGGGCAAGGCCGCTGGCGGCATCGAGCTGATGGGCAAGGCCGCTGTGCAGGAAGACCCGCAGGCGGCGTTGGTGTCAGGCTACCGCCGCAAGCTGAGCATGGCGCTCAACTGAAGCACGGTCGCCAGGACTTCAGCGGGTGGGGCCGACTTCGGCCTCCACCGATTGGCGCAGCGCCTTGAGCAGCCCCAGCGCCATCAGCCATTCGGCCACGACAAACATGGGGCCCACCAGCAGTCCCACCAGGTCGTCCATGAAAGCAGGTTTGCGGCCTTCCAGTCCGTGTCCCACGAACTGAAACGCCCAGCCCAGCACAAACAAACCCAGCGCCAGCGACCAGCCGCTCCAACCCCAGGCGGACGCTTGGCCCACCAGCACGTGCGCCAGGGCCACACAGGCCCCATTGACCACCGCGGTGGCCACGCCCAGCAAGGCATCGCCTCGGGTCAGGTACCAAAAACTGGTCAAGGCCCACATCAGCCAAGCTCCGGTGATGCCGTGATCACCCCAATGCCCCAGCGGAAACACCAGCGCCATGGCGATGGCGGTAAAGATCATTGGAATGCCCAGCAAGTGGGTGGCAATGTTGCGGCGATCACGGTGGTAAGCGGCATAGTGCGCCATCAACTCGGGGGCTTGTCCTGTCAAATTCATGGCTTTTCCTTGATTTATCTTGATTTCACGAATGAAGTTTTACTAAAAAAACCATTTATGGGTTTTTATGAGTACTTAAAATTTATTTTTATGGCTAGAATGCCTTCCACCGCTTTATGTGAGTCTGCCATGTCCAGCCAACCCATTGTCACCACCGAAGAATTGTCCTGCCTGTTGAGCCCTTCCCCTGCAGCGGCAGTGCAAACCCGACTGGCCAATCTGGGCATGGCCATTTATCTGGTCAAAGTGCTGGTGGCATTCACCGTATGGCAAGCTTTCAGCCCAGAAATCTTGCCCTGGCGTTACCTGTTGCTGCGCGGCGCGCTCGAAGTGGCTTGTGCGGCCGTGTTTTGGAACACCCTGCAGCAGCGCAGCCAACGCACGGTCACCTGCGCCGCCCTGCTGGTGGCCAGCACCACCTTGCTGCTGGATTTGCTGAGTCTGCTGGCCTGACCCGGACCTGCCGCCCACAAAAAAACCACCCGAAGGTGGTTTTTTTGTGCCTGACACGCGGCCACCGGCATCAGCCCAACAGTTGCTGCAAAGCCTCGCGGTATTTGGCGGCTGTTTTCTCGATCACGTCTTTGGGCAGGCGCGGCGCGGGCGGTGTCTTGTCCCAGGGCTTGCCCGCAACTTGCGCGGTTTCGAGCCAGTCGCGCAGGAATTGCTTGTCAAAGCTGGGCGGGTTGCTGCCTTCGGCGTAGCTGTTGGCCGGCCAGTAGCGTGAGGAGTCGGGCGTGAGCACCTCGTCCATCAGCACCAGGGTGCCGTCGACATCCAGGCCAAATTCGAATTTGGTGTCGGCAATGATGATGCCCTTCTTGGCGGCAATCTCGCTGGCCGCCACATACAGGCGGATGCTGATGTCGCGGATGCGGGTGGCCAGGTCGGCGCCGATCATCTCGACCGTGCGCTCAAAAGTGATGTTTTCGTCGTGCTCACCCACCGCTGCCTTGGCCGCCGGGGTGTAGATGGGCTGGGGCAACTTGCTGGCGTTTTTCAGACCTTCGGGCAGGGGCACGCCGCAGACGGAGCGGCTGTCCTGGTATTCCTTCCAGCCGCTGCCGGCCAGGTAGCCGCGCACGACGGCTTCGACCGGGATCGGCTTGAGGCGCTTGACCAGCATGGAGCGGCCCTGCACCTGCGCCACTTCGGCAGGAGACACCACGCTCTCGGGTGCGTCGCCCGTCAGGTGGATCGGGCAAATGTTCAGCCCTTTGGGGCCGAGCTGGTCAAACCAGAACAGCGCCATCTTGGTGAGCAGTTCGCCCTTGCCGGGAATGGGCTCGCCCATGATCACATCGAACGCACTGATGCGGTCGGACGCCACCATCAGAATGCGGTCATCGCCTACAGCATAGTTGTCGCGCACCTTGCCGCGTGCAAGCAAAGGCAGGGAAGTCAGGGCCGAGGTGTGAAGAGCAGAGGTCATGGCAAGTCAGCGGTTCAAAAACAAAGGCCCGGTGAAGGTTCACCGGGCCGGACCATTCGGGTCGATTATCTCAGGCTACGGCGCTCAGTTCACCACCTGGGCCAGCTGGCCCGCGGCGTATTGGCTCGCCATCACACTCAGGGACTGGCCTTTGATCTTGCTGCCCTGGCCTTCGCAGCCGAACTCCAGGTAACGCTGTTTGCACAACGCCTGGGCCGCGGCACGGGCGGGCTTGAGCCACTCGCGGGCATCGAACTTGTCGGGGTTCTCGGCCAGAAATTTGCGGGCGGCACCGGTCATGGCCAGGCGGATGTCGGTGTCGATGTTGATCTTGCGCACGCCGTACTTGATGGCTTCCTGGATTTCCTCGATCGGCACGCCGTAGGTTTCCTTCATCTGGCCACCGTACTGGTTGATGATGGCCAGCAGCTCCTGGGGCACGCTGGAGCTGCCGTGCATCACCAAGTGGGTGTTGGGGATGCGGGCGTGGATTTCCTTGACGCGCGAAATCGCCAGGATGTCGCCCGTGGGCTTGCGGCTGAACTTGTAGGCACCATGGCTGGTGCCAATGGCGATCGCCAACGCGTCCAGCTGCGTCGCCTTGACGAACACGGCGGCCTCTTCGGGGTCGGTCAGCATCTGGCTGTGGTCGAGTTTGCCCACCGCGCCAATGCCGTCTTCTTCACCGGCATCGCCGGTTTCCAGATTGCCCAGGCAGCCCAGTTCACCCTCGACGGTGGCGCCGACCTTGTGGGCCATCTCGACCACGGTTTTGGTCACGTTGACGTTGTAGTCAAAGTCGGACGGGGTCTTGCCGTCTTCCATCAGCGAGCCGTCCATCATGACCGAGCCAAAACCCAGGTCGAGCGCACCCTGGCAAATTTTGGGGCTGGTGCCGTGGTCCTGGTGCATGACCAGTGGAATGTGTGGCCACTGCTCGGCAGCCGCCTGGATCAGGTGCTTGATGAAAGGCTCGCCAGCGTATTTGCGGGCACCGGCGCTGGCCTGCAGGATCACGGGGGCGCCGACTTCGTCCGCGGCTTGCATGACGGCCTGGACTTGTTCCAGGTTGTTGACGTTGAAAGCCGGAATGCCGTAGCCGTTGACGGCGGCATGGTCCAGCAGTTCGCGCATCGAGACGAGTGCCATTTGAAATTCCCCAAAAGTTAGAAATCTGCCAAGTCGGTGCCTGTAACCGGCTGGTAATGGGTTCCGATTTTAAAGGCCAGCCCCATCCCCACAGAGCCTGGCCAGGCCGTTTGCAAACAAAAGAATGTTTTTTCGACGCCCGCTTGTCAGGAAATGGCACACAGGAACGACTTAAAGGGTGTGCCTGCGCCGCAGGTGCGCCACCTCATGTCAAAGGACTTCACCATGAACCTCAAATCCATCGCCCTCCTGGCCACCACCCTGATCGCTGCGGGCACCGTTGTGGCCCAAGACAAGCCCCAAAAAAGCTGCGGCGCCGGCTCGTGCAGCAAAAAAGAAGCCAAACAGGCCAGCTGCTCCAAGAAGGACAGCGCCTGTTCCAAAAAAGAGAGCGCCTGCTCGAAAAAGGACAGCGGCTGCGCCAAGAAGTAAGCCCACGCAACACAGCAGGCAGCGCATGATCGGCATGGGTTTTCGACGCGAAATGCACGACTGGGAGATGTCAGCCTTGCAAGCCGACTTCGTCGAAGTGGTGCCCGAGAACTGGTTGCGGCGTGACCGCGACCTGCTGCACGCGCTGCAGTCGCTGGGCAAGCCGGTTCGTTTGCACGGGGTCTCGCTCAACCTGGGCGGCACGTCGGCCATCGAGCCGACTTTCCTGCGGTCAGTTCGGGCACTGATGGACGAGTTGCAAACGCCTTTTTATTCCGACCACCTGGCCGCCAGTGGCGATGCCCACCAGCTCTACGACTTGTTTCCAGTGGAATGCAGCCCCGCCCAGGTGCTGCGTGTGAGCGACCGCATCCGGCAGGCGCAAGACATCCTGGGTTGCCGCATGGCGGTGGAAAACACCACCTGGTACACCAACCGCTGCACGATGCCCGAGGCCGAATTCATCTCGGCGGTGATCGAGCGCGCCGACTGCCATCTGCTGCTGGACCTCAACAACGTGGTGGTCAACCACAAAAACCACGGCATTGAACCGCTCGACGCCTTCGTGGCACAACTGGATCTGGCGCGGGTCAGTTACCTGCACGTGGCCGGGCATGAGTTTGATCCGCGATTTGACATGTTCATCGACACCCACAGTCGCCCCATCGAGGCGCAGACCGCGCAGATGGCCCGCAAGCTGCAGCAGACCCACGGCCTGGATGTGCTGCTGGAATGGGACAACGATGTGCCCATGCCCGATGTATTCAATCAGGAGATCGCATGCCTGCGACGTTCTTCGAGCATGTGCGCGGCCTGAGCGACGAGGTGCCCTCAGGCTACGACTTGCGTGGCCTGAAGGTGTACCGCCATCTGGTGCGACTGGGCGCCAGCCAGATGGTCGAGGCCTGCTTCCCATCGCTGCGCGAGCAACTGGGCGAGGACGCCTGGACAGCGCTGATTGCCGATTTCGTCCGCCAATCGCAATGGACATCCCCTTTTTACGGAGATCTGGAACATGAATTTCAAACCTACCTGGCACGCACAGTGGCAGCAACAGATCAGTGACGGCGGTTTGTTGTTGCTGCGGCTGTGGCTGGGCCAGGAATTTTTGTATGCGGCCTGGCAAAAACTGTCGGGCGACTGGGCGCCACCCGACTGGTTTTTACAGCTGGACTTTCCAGTCTGGCACCAGTGGCTGGGGCCGCAACTCAACTGGAGCGCCGCAGGTTTGGCCGAGTGGGTGCTGGGTTTGGCCCTGTTGGCAGGCCTGTACACCCGCTGGGCCGCCTCGGGCCTGCTCTACATCACCTGGGTGGCCGCTTACACTGTCCACTTTGATCTGGGATGGGCCGGTTGGCGTGCCATCGAAACCGCTGACGGCCTCGGCTTCAAAGTCCCGCTCATGATGGCCCTGATGCTGCTGATTTTGTGGGGTCACGGCGGCGGGCGCTGGACTTTGAACACCTTGTATGCCCATGCCACCCATCGACCTTGACGCCCTGAGCCGAACCCTGCGCCCGGCCATGCTGCGCTTGACGCAGCGCCTTCTGCCCTCGCAGGATTTGGCCGAAGACGTGGTTCAGGAAACTTTGTTGGCCTTGATCGAATCGAGCACGGCCATGACCCGGGCACAAGACCCGCGCCGCTACGTGTTCGGTGTACTCAAGAACAAGATCGCCGATGCGTTGCGCAAACGCTACCGCCAAGCCACCGACAGTCTGGACGCCAACGAAGAGGCGCTCGATGCGCTGATGTTTGACGCGCGTGGCGCCTGGCAGCACTCGTCCGCCCCCTCGTCCTGGAACACCCCCGAAACCCGCTTGCACAAGGACCAGTTCTTTGCCATGGTGGACTTGTGCGTGAACCACTTGCCGCCCAAGAGCGCGCGCGTGTTCGGCTTGAAAGTTCTGCTCGAATTCGATGCCGAAGAGGTCTGCACCACGCTGGGCCTGAGCAAGACCGATTACTGGCAATGCCTGAGCCGGGCACGCAAGCAGTTGCAACTGTGCCTGAACCAGCGCTGGTTTAACGGAGTCGCCCCATGATGCGCTGCCGCGAATACATTTTTCTGCTGACCTCCGACCAGTTGCAGGAGGCGGGCACGGCCCTGGCGCTTCAGGCCCGCCTGCACCGGCTGGTGTGTCGCCACTGCAGGGCGTTCACCCGCAATGACCAGCAGTTGCTGGCCGCTTTGGCGCAGCAACGCCAAAACGACCTGCTGGCACTCACACCACCCGGCAAATCTTGAGCATGTTGGTGCCGCCTGGTGCACCCATGGGCTCACCGCAGGTGATGGCATAAACATCACCCGAACCCACAATGCCGCGCTTTTTGAGGTGGCCTTCCGCCTGCGTGAGCGCGGTATCGCGGTCGGCGCTGGTGTCCATCAGCAGCGGGCGCACATTGCGGTAAAGCGCCATCTTGCGCTGCGAAGTCACCTTGGTGGTCAGTGCGTAGATGGGAATGTGCACACGGTGGCGGCTCATCCACAAGGCCGTCGAGCCCGACTCGGTCAGGGCCACAATGGCTTTGGCGCCCATGTGGTGCGCTGTGAACAGTGCACCCATGGCAATGGTCTGGTCGATGCGGTCAAAGGTCTGGCCCATGAAGTCGGCGTCCAGCTCGACGTGCTCGGCGCTCTCGGCAGCAGAGCAGATCTTGGCCATTTCCTCCACCGTCTCCAGCGGGTATTTGCCCGCCGCCGTTTCGGCACTCAGCATCACGGCGTCGGTGCCATCGAGCACGGCATTGGCCACATCGCTGACCTCGGCGCGCGTGGGCACCGGGTTGGTGATCATGCTCTCCATCATCTGGGTGGCCGTGATGACCACCTTGTCGTGCACTTTGGCCAGCTTGATCATGTGCTTTTGCAGCGCCGGCACGGCGGCATTGCCCACCTCCACGGCCAGGTCACCGCGCGCGACCATGATGCCGTCGCTCGCCGCCAGGATTTCCTCCAGGCGCGGAATCGCCTCGGCACGCTCGATCTTGGCAATCAGGCCCGGCTTGTGGCCCCACTCGGCGCCGGCCACATTGCACAGCTGGCGGGCCATTTCCATGTCGGTGGCATTCTTCGGAAAGCTCACGGCCACATAGTCGGCCTTCAGGCTCATGGCGGTCTTGATGTCCTCCATGTCCTTGCCGGTCAAGGCAGGCGCCGTGAGGCCGCCGCCTTGCTTGTTGATGCCCTTGTTGTTGGACAACTCGCCGCCCAGCTTGACGGTGGTGTGGACCTGCTCGCCACGCACGGCGTCCACAGTGAGAACGATCAGCCCGTCGTTGAGCAGCAGCACGTCGCCCGCTTTCACATCGCGCGGCAGCTCCTTGTAGTCCAGGCCCACGCCACCCAGGTCACCGGGTTCGGTGCGCGAACCATCCAGCACGAATTGGGCGCCCGGCTCGAGCATGACCTTGCCCTCTGCAAACTTGCCCACGCGGATCTTGGGGCCCTGCAGGTCGGCCATGATGGCCACCTCGCGGCCCGCACGCTGGGCCGCCTCGCGCACCGTGTTGGCGCGGTCAATGTGGTCTTGCGCCTTGCCATGGCTGAAATTGAGCCGCACCACATTCACACCGGCGCGGATCATGGCTTCGAGCATTTCCAGCGTGCTGGAAGCGGGGCCGAGGGTGGCAACGATCTTGGTGGCGCGGCGTGGCATATGGGGGGTCTCCTGTAGGGGCTTTGTAACTTGGTTTCAATTCTGGCATGAAACTGGTTACAAACCGGGTTCTTTCGGCGCCCAGGCTGGCGCAGACCGACAAGCCGAATGCAGCCAGGGTATTGATCGTTGTCATATCCCGGCAAGAACTCGACCTTTAAAATTGAGCCATTGCGCGTGTTCTGAACGCGTTCCTGTTGAACCCATGACTGTCCAATCCGCCTCCGAGACCTCCCACCCCATCCCCCAGGACCAGCCTCTCCCGCACCGCAAAATCATCCGCGAGTGGCTGATTCCGCTGTCGCAGCGCACCACGCTGCGTGCCTTTGTGCTGCTGGCCATCGACTACGCCCTGTTTTTTGCACTGATCGCTGGCACCGTGGCGTTGGAGACTGTCTGGGCCAAGCTGCTGTGCGGCCTGGCCGCCGGTTTCGTGATCGGGCGCCTCTTCATCATCGGTCACGATGCCTGCCACCAGAGCCTGACGCCGCACCGCGAGCTCAACAAGGTGATCGGCCGCATCGCCTTTTTGCCGTCGCTCACGCCCTACAGCCTGTGGGATACCGGCCACAACGTGGTGCACCACGGCTACACCAACCTCAAGGGTGTGGACTTTGTCTGGACCCCGCTCACCGCCACCGAATTCAAAGCCCTCTCGCCCCCGCAAAGGCTGCTGGAGCGCGCCTACCGCAGCGGCTGGGCACCGGGCCTGTACTACATGATCGAGATCTGGTGGAAGCGCGAGTTCTTCCCGAACAAATCGCACATGCCCACGCGTCGCCCGATCTTCTTCAAGGACAGCCTGCTCACCGCCGTGTTCGCCGCCCTGTGGGTGGCCACCATGGCCGCCGCCGCCGTGGCCACCGGCCAGTCGGTCTGGCTGGTGGAACTGCTGGGCTTTGCCCTGCCTTTCTTCTTCTGGAACAGCATGATCGGCTTTGTGGTTTATGTGCACCACACCCATGTGCGCGTGTCCTGGCACGACAACAAGGCCGCCTGGACCAAGGCCGCACCTTTCGTGTCCACCACGGTGCACCTGACCTTCCCTTTCAACATCGGCGCACTGATGCACCACATCATGGAGCACACCGCCCACCATGTGGACATGAGCATCCCGCTGTACCGCCTCAAGCAGGCGCAGGCCAAGCTCGAAGAGATGCTGCCTGGCCGCATCATCGTGCAGCCGTTCTCATGGAAGTGGTACTTCGACACCGCCCGCGCCTGCAAGCTCTACGACTTCACGCGCGAGTGCTGGACGGACTTCAAGGGCAAGATGACCAGCCCGGTGCGGGGCAATCTGCCGCCTGCGGCGGCTTGAGCAAGCGTTGCCGGTTTTTTATTTCAGCGGCGCTGCAACTTGAACACCGCCGTGCCCGCCCGCAGGTTCGGCAGCCAGCGCACCACCTCGCCGTTCTGCAAACCGAACGAATCCAGAATGTCCAGCTGGTTTTTGCGGGCCAGGTCGGCAAAGTCGGCCAGGGTGCCCACGCGGATGTTGGGCGTGTCATACCACTGGTAGGGCAGGCGCTTGGTCACGGGCATGCGCCCACGCAGCACACTCAGGCGGTTGAACCAGTGGGCAAAGTTCGGGAAAGCGACGATGCCGATCTTGCCGACCCGGGCGGTCTCGCGCAGCATGACTTCGGCGTTGCGCAGGTGTTGCAGGGTGTCGATCTGCAGCACCACATCAAAGCTCTGGTCGGCAAAGACCTTCAGGCCCTGGTCCAAGTTGAGCTGGAGCACGTTCACACCGCGCCGGGCGCAGGCCAGCACATTGGCGTCGTCCAGCTCCACCCCGTAGCCGGTGCAGCCGCGCTCGCGCTGCAGGTATTCCAGCAATGCACCATCGCCGCACCCCAGGTCGAGCACCCGCGCGCCTTCGGGCACCAGGCGGGCCATGGCTTGTTGGATCTGGGTGTCGCTCATTGCACACCTCCCACCGCCACGGTTTTCTCGAAATAGGCACGCACCACATTCAAATAGCGCGGGTCGTCCAGCAGGAAGGCGTCGTGTCCATGCGGCGCGTCGATCTCGGCGTAGCTCACATCGCGGCCATTGGCGATCAGGCCTTGCACGATCTCGCGGCTGCGGGCCGGCGAAAAACGCCAGTCGGTGCTGAAGCTGACCAGCAGGAACTTGCACAGCGCCTGCGACAGGGCCTTGGACAGATCACCCCCATGCGCACGCGCCGGGTCGAAGTAGTCCAGCGCGCGGGTGATGAGCAAATAGGTGTTGGCGTCAAAGTATTCGCTGAACTTGTCGCCCTGGTAGCGCAGGTAGCTCTCGATCTGGAACTCCACGTCCTGCGTGGAGTATTTGTAACCGGTGGGGCTGTTCACTGCGTTGCGCAGTTCGCGGCCGAACTTCTCGTTCATCACGTCATCGCTGAGGTAGGTGATGTGGCCGATCATGCGGGCAATGCGCAGGCCGCGCTTGGGCACCACGCCATGCTGGTAGAAGTGGCCTTCGTGAAAGTCCGGGTCGGTCACGATGGCGCGGCGCGCCACTTCGTTGAAGGCGATGTTCTCGGCATTCAGGTTGGGCGCGCTGGCCACCACCACCGCGTGGCGCACGCGCTCGGGGTGCTGCAGCGTCCAGCTCAGGGCCTGCATGCCGCCCAGGCTGCCACCCATCACGGCGGCGAGTTGCTGGATACCCAAAGCGTCCAACAGGCGGGCCTGGGCGTTGACCCAGTCTTCCACCGTCACCACCGGAAAGTCGGCGCCATACACCTTGCCGGTGTCGGGGTGGGTGTGCATCGGGCCGGTGGAGCCAAAGCAGGAGCCCAGGTTGTTCACGCCGATCACGAAGAACTTGTCGGTGTCCACTGGCTTGCCGGGGCCGATCATGTTGTCCCACCAGCCCTGGTTGGACGGCTGGTCGGCGTAGACGCCGGCCACATGGTGCGAGGCGTTGAGCGCGTGGCAGATCAGCACCGCGTTGGACTTGTCGGCATTGAGCGTGCCATACGTTTCGTAGGCCAGCTGGTAGCCACGGATCTGCGCGCCGCTTTGCAGGGGCAGCGGCGCGTCAAACGTCATCGACTGTGGGGTGGCAACAAAACTCATGGCAACAAACAAAAAACCCGGTGACGCCAAAGAAGCGGGACCGGGTGGACAGGCCTCTTTAGCTGCATTTCTTGGGGTCTTCTCAGACCCCCGCGCCCGCAAGCTGGAGCAAATCGGCGCTGGGGTTAGTATAAGTCACACCACTTTGGAGCGCAGCATGCCCGACACCGACAGCCTCAACGCCTACACCCCGGTCGAGATCGCTCGCCGCGTCGAGGCTGCTGGCGAAACCAAGGCCCGCATGGCCTTGCTGCCGCTGGCCATGCTCAGCGTGCTGGCCGGGGCTTTCATCGGCCTGGGCGCCATGCTTTCGGTGATGGTGCGCGCCGACGCCAGCCTGGGCTTTGCCGCCAGCGCCTTCTTGAGCGGGCTGGTGTTCTCGCTGGGTCTCTTGATGGTGGTGGTGGCGGGTGCCGAACTTTTTACCGGCAACAACCTCCTGGTCATGGCCTGGGCCGACGGGCGCATCAGCACCCAGCAAGTGCTGCGCAACTGGGGCGTGGTCTGCCTGGGCAACCTGGTGGGTGCCGTGGGCCTGGCCTGGTTGGTGTGGGCCAGCGGGCACACCGGCATGAACGCGGGCGCCGTGGGTCAGAAAGTGGTGCAAATCGCCCTGGCCAAACAAGACCTGCCGCTGTGGACCGCTTTCTGGCGCGGCATGCTGTGCAACATCCTGGTGTGCATGGCCGTGTGGATGGCCATGGGCGGGCGCAGCGTGATGGACAAGGCCGTGGCGGTGATGTTCCCGGTCATGGCTTTTGTGGCGGCCGGGTTTGAGCACAGCATTGCCAACATGTACCTTATGCCCCAGGCCATGCTGCTGCAAGCCAGTGGCGTGCTGGCCGATGGCCCGGCCGTGACCCTGGCGGGCATGCTGGGCAATTGGCTGCCCGTGATCGCTGGCAACCTGGCGGGCGGTGCGGTGCTGGTGGGCGGGGTGTACTGGGCGATCTACCTGCGCCAGCCCCGAGCCTGAGTCAACCGTGCACCAGGGCCAGCACGCCCAAGACCACAAAGATCAGCGCCGAGACCTTGTGCACCAGGGCGATCGGCACGCGCCGCGTGATCGCATCGCCCAGCCAGACCACTGGCGCATTGGCCAGCATCATGCCCAGCGTGGTGCCCGCCACCACCCAGGCCCAGGCCTGGTATTGCGCGGCGAGCATGACGGTGGCGATCTGGGTCTTGTCGCCCATCTCGGCCAGAAAGAAGGCCACCACCGTGGTCATGAACACCCCCATGCGCGGGGCGTCCTGACCCTCGTCGTCATCGAGCTTGTCCGGAATCAGCATCCACACCGCCATGGCGATGAAGGACAGGCCCAGCACCCAGCGCAGCACGCTGGGCCCCAGCACGGTGGTGACCCAACTGCCCACCGCACCGGCCAGCGCGTGGTTGGCCAGCGTGGCCACCAAAATGCCCAGCACGATCGGCCAGGGTTTGCGAAAACGGGCGGCCAGCACCAGCGACAGCAGTTGCGTCTTGTCGCCCATTTCGGCCAGGGCGACGATGCCGGTGGAGATCAGAAAAGCGTCCATGCACCAAGGCCGTGAAACGGCCATCCAAACAAAACCGGCATCTTAAAACCCTGCGGTGACTGGGCAGATTATTCATTGCCCAGTCAATCATTGATCAATCAATTAATATCGGGCCATGCCAGATTCAAGCACTTGCGCCAGTTTCTATGTCCCGGGCCAGTACCCGCCCGAGCAAAGCGTGGGCTACCTGCTCAACAAGGTCATGTCCTCCATCCTCTCGCAAGCGGATGGCCGGCTGGCGGCTTACAAGCTGACCTATGTGCAATGGATTCCGCTGTTCAAACTGTTGCGCGAGGACGGCTGCACCCCGATCGCCATGGCACGCGACCTCTCGGTGGACCCGGCCGCCCTGACCCGCTCGCTGCACCGGCTCGAAGCCAAAGGGCTGTTGCGCCGTGAACGCTCCACCCAGGACCGGCGCGTGGTGCACCTGCACCTGAGCGACGAAGGCCGCGCCGTGGCCGAGCATGTGCCTGGCGTGCTGGCCGACGTGCTCAACGCGCACCTGGACGGCTTCAGCCACGACGAGTGGCAAGTGCTGCTGAAACTGCTCCAGCGCATGCTGGCCAATGGCGAGGCCCTCAAGGCTGGGTCGGCCAACGTGCCCAAGACTCCCCCTCAAAAACCATGAACACCAAATTCAAACACCGGCACACCCGTGCTGCGGTCACCCTGGCCGCCACGGCCCTGCTGGTCGCCTGCAGCAGCCCCAAAGTGCACTCGCCCACACCCGCCTGGTCCGACGCGCAGCTGGGCTTACACGCCAACGCCAGCACCACCGTGTCCGCAGATTGGTGGACCACTTGGGGCGATGCCCGACTGCAAGCCCTGATCGGCCAGGCCCTGCAAGACCACCCGGGCATGCAGCAGGCCGCCGCGCGCGTGCGCCGCGCCCAAGCCAGCACCCAACTGGCAGACGCCGCCGACCTGCCCCAGGTGGGCCTGGGCGCCGACTTCAGCCGCCAGCGTTACAGCGCCAACGGCCTCTTCCCCAAACCCATCGCGGGCAACACCTGGAACAACGACACGCTGCAAATCAGCCTGGGCTGGACGCCCGACCTGTGGGGCGAGCACGCCGCCGCACTTGCCGCCGCCGTGGGCCAGACCCGCGCCGCCCAGGCCGACGCCGCCATGGCCAGCCAGCTGCTGGCCTCGCAGATCCTGCGCAGCAGCATTGGCCTGGCCCGCTTGCTGGCACAGCAGGACGCCAACACGCAGATGATCGCGCTGCGCGAAACCGTCCAGGACCTGGTGCGCCAGCGCCACGCAGCCGGTCTGGACACCCGCATCGAACAGGCCCAAAACGAAGGCTCTCTGGCCGAATGGCAAACCCAGGACCGGGCCTTGCAGGAACAGATCGCCCTGGCCCGCCACCAGCTGGCCGTGCTGTGCGGCCTGCCGCCGCAAGCCCTGCAGGACTATGCCCCGCGCCTGGACAGCTTTGCCCTGAGCCCACTGCCCGCCCAACTGGGCGCCGACCTGCTCGGGCGCCGTCCCGATGTGGTGGCCGCGCGCTGGCGCGCCGAGGCCGCGCAGCAGCAAACCCATGTGGCCCGCACCCAGTTCTACCCCAGCGTCAACCTGGGCGTCTTTGCTGGCTACAACGCCCTGGGCACGCAGCACCTGCTGGAAGCGGGCAGCCGCCAGTACGGCATCGTGCCTGCGCTGCGCCTGCCCCTGTTTGAAGGCGGGCGCCTGCAGGCCCAGCTGTCTGGCCGCGAGGCCGAGCGCGATCTGGCCGTGGCGCAGTACAAGCAGGCCGTGCTCGACGCCGTGCGCGAAGCGGCCGACGCCATCCGCAGCAGCGAAGGTGCTGCACAACAGGCGGCCGGGCAATCGCACGCGCTGGCGGCTGCAGCGCAAGCCCACACCCTGGCGCAGCAACGCGAGCAGGCCGGACTGGGCAACCGCTTGAACGTGCTCGCCACCCAAGCCGCCCTGCTCGGCCAGCAACGCAGCGCCATCGACATGCAAGCCCGCCAGCTGGACGTGCGCGTGCAGCTGGTGCGCTCCCTGGGTGGCGGCTGGCAGGCCGAGGCCGCCAACAGCCGTTGATGGCCCCCGACAGAGCCCCCGATGACCTCTGGTTTTTTGACCCCATACCCGCAAGACCTTTTGCCATGAACACTCCCCTCGCCCCCCTGTCGGATCGCCGCCGCAAAGGCCTGACCGTGATCGCTGCTGCCGTTGGCCTGGTGGCCATCACCTGGGGCGGCTGGCACTGGCTGCACGGACGCCGCCACCAGAACACCGACAACGCCTATGTGGCCGGTAATGTGGTGCAGATCACCCCGCAAATGGGCGGCACCGTCACGGCGATTGGCGCCGATGACAACGACTTCGTCAAAGCCGGACAGGTGTTGGTCAAACTCGATGCGGCCGATGCGGCCGTCGCGCTGGCACAGGCCGAAGCCCAGCTGGCGCAGACCGTGCGCGAGGTGCGCGGCCTGTTCGCCAACACCGCCACACTGCAAGCGCAATTGCAGGCCCGCGAAGCCGACGCGGTGCGTGCGCAAACCGAGCTGACCCGCCTCGAAGGCGATGTGCGCCGCCGCACGCCGCTGGTGGCCACCGGCGCCGTGGGCCGCGAAGAATTCGAACACACCCAGCAGCAAGCAAGCGTGGCCCGCCAGACCCTGAGCGCCGCGCAAGCGGCTGTGCAGGCCGCACGCGAACAACTCGCCGCCAGCCAGGCACAAACCGACGGCACGCAGGTGGCCGGGCACCCCGCCGTGCAACGCGCCGCTGCCAAGGTGCGTGAGGCCGATCTGGCGCTGCAGCGCATCGACCTGGTGGCCCCCACCGATGGCCACATCGCCAAACGCGGCGTGCAACTGGGCCAACGCGTGCAGGCGGGCAGCCCACTCATGACCCTGGTCGCACTCGACCGCCTGTGGGTGGATGCCAATTTCAAGGAAAGCCAGTTGCAGGATCTGCGCATCGGCCAGAGCGCCGAACTGCAGGCCGACGTGTACGGCAGCAAAGTCACCTACCACGGCAAGATCGAAGGCCTGGGCGCAGGCACCGGTGCGGCCTTTGCCCTGCTGCCCGCACAAAACGCCACCGGCAACTGGATCAAGGTGGTGCAACGTGTGCCGGTGCGCATCGCACTTGACCCCCAAGAGCTGACCGCACACCCGCTGCGCGTGGGTTTGTCAATGGATGTGACCGTGGACACGCAAGACCAGAGCGGCAAGGCCCTGGCCGACGCCCCGCGCAGCACCCCGGCCGCCGCCACCGAAGTGTTTGCCGCGCAGGAACGCGCCTCGCAACAGCGCGTGGACCGCATCGTGGCCGCCAACCTGGGCACTGGGCGTCGCTGAGCCATGAGCCACGCGCCCACCTCGGCACCCCCGGTGCCACCACCGCCACTGCACGGCACGTCCTTGCTGCTGGGCACGCTGGCACTGTCGCTGGCGACCTTCATGAACGTGCTCGACTCCTCGATCGCCAACGTGTCCATCCCGGCCATTGCAGGCGACCTGGGCGTGAGCCCGGGCCAGGGCACCTGGGTCATCACCAGCTTCGGCATCGCCAACGCGATTTCGGTGCCATTGACTGGCTGGCTCACCCAGCGCTTTGGGGCGGTGCGCCTGTTCGTGCTGAGCGTGATCCTGTTCGTGCTGGCCAGCTGGCTGTGCGGTTTCGCGCCCTCGCTTGAAATGCTGGTGTTCTTTCGCGTGCTGCAAGGCCTGGTGGCCGGGCCGATGATCCCGTTGTCACAAACCCTGCTGCTGAGCAGTTACCCTCCCGCCAAGGCTGGCATGGCCCTGGCGCTGTGGGGCATGACCACGCTGGTGGCGCCCGTGGCCGGCCCCTTGCTGGGCGGCTGGATCACCGACCACATCGCCTGGCCCTGGATCTTCTACATCAACGTGCCCATCGGTCTGATGGCCGCGGCCATGACCTGGGGCATCTACCGCCACCGCGAGACCCCCAGGCGCAAGCTGCCCATCGACAGCGTGGGCCTGTCCCTGCTGGTGGTCTGGGTGGGTGCGCTGCAGCTCATGCTCGACAAGGGCAAGGAGCTGGACTGGTTTGCCAGCAGCGAGATCGTCACCCTGGGCTTGGTGGCCCTGGTGGGTTTCGCGGTCTTCGTGGTGTGGGAGCTGACCGACGAACACCCGGTGGTGGACCTGCGACTGTTCAAGCGCCGCAACTTCACCTTTGGCGCCCTGGCGCTGTCGGTGGCCTATGCGGTGTTCTTTGGCAATGTGGTGCTGCTGCCGCTGTGGCTGCAGCAGTGGATGGGCTACACCGCCACTGCCGCCGGCATGGCCCTGGCGCCGGTGGGCCTGCTGGCCATCTTGCTGACGCCCGTGATCGGCAAAAAAGTCATGGTGTGGGACGCGCGCCGCATCGCCACCGGGGCTTTTCTGGGTTTTGCGCTGGTGCTGTGGATCCGCTCGCACTTCACAACGCAAACCGATTTCGCCCACATCCTGATCCCCACCCTGATGCAGGGGGCGGCCATGGCCATGTTTTTCATCCCACTGACCACGCTGACGCTGTCGGGGATTGAACCGGCACGCATCCCTTCGGCAGCAGGCCTGAGCAACTTCACCCGCATCACGGCCGGCGCCATGGGCACCTCGATCTCGACCACGCTGTGGGACAGCCGCGCCACTTTGCACCACGCCCACTTGACTGAAGGCCTGGTACAAGGCCAGGGCGTGTTCGCCCAGACCCTGCAGGGCCTGCAGTCGGCAGGCATGAGCCCGCAGCAGGCCCTGGCCCAGATCAACAGGATGATCGACCAGCAAGCCTACACGCGGGCAGCTGACGACATTTTTCTGGCCTCGGCCGGCATTTTCCTTTTGCTGATCGGCTCGGTCTGGCTGACTCACCGCCCCCAGCCCCACCGGGCGACCACCGTGGACGCAGGCGGCGCGCACTGAACCCGGCGCAGCAACAAACGCACACACTTTTCACCCGCAAACCCCTTGCCAGACGAGGACTCTGCTTTCAAATGCGGGGCGTTGTCTTGCCATTGCGATACAACACCCCCGTGTCTCACCTGGAGCGAAAGCCCATGACCCTGAACCCGTTGCACCGTCACGTCGCCATTCTTCTGGCCACCCTCTGGGCCAGCGTCTGTCTGGCCTTGCCTGCCCCCCACGACATCGAGCAAGCCGTGGCCAAGGGCCAGCTGCCACAGGCCGAGCGCATGCTGCGCGAAGTGATTGCCGAAAAGCCCAACAGCGCCCGCGCCCACTACGAGCTGGCCCAGGTGCTCGCCCGCGAGGGCCAGCCCAGCGAAGCGCTGCAGGCCATCCGCCAGGCCCGTGCACTGGACGCCTCGCTCCAATTCGCCCAATCGCCTGAAAAGTTCAACGCCGTGGCCCAGGCCATTGAGCAGCAGGCCGCCGCCAAAGCCTCCCCGGCAACCGCACACGCCCCTGTCGCCGTGGCGGCCCCCACAGCGCCCACCACGCCCACCCAAGCCGCGTGGATGTGGCCCGCCTTGCTGACCGGCGGTTTTGCGCTGCTGGCCCTGTGGCTCTGGCGCCGTGTGCAAGCTCGCCCGACGCTGCAGCCCGCAGGCATGGACGCGAGCATGGGCCAGCGTGGCTTTGGCGCGCAATACGACCCGCGTGGTGGTGCCGCACCTGGGTACGGCTACGGCCAGCCCTACCCGGCTGCGTCCGGTTCGGGGGTCGCGGGCGCCGTGGTCGGTGGTCTGGCGGGTGTGGCTGCGGGCTACGCCCTGTCCAAAGCCCTGGACAGCCACGACCACCCGGCCCACACCAGCACCATGGACACCCCTCGCGCCAACGATCCGATGGCCGACACCGGACTGGTGCGCATGGACCCCGGCGCGGATCTGGGCAGCTTTGACGCCGGCGCAGGCGACGACTGGGGCGGCGACACCGGCGCCAGCAGCGACGACAACTGGTGACTTTGCACCAGTCGGGCGCACAACTGCACCTTCATCGGGCACCTCAGGGTGCCCTTTTTGCTGTCGGCATCGAAATTGCATGTCTTTGGTGCATGGCGGTGCTCAAGGTCTTGATGCACCAAATTCAACCTCTATTTCCCCAAAACATCTCATGGATGCACTGAAACAGGGCGCAGACGCGCTATTCATCTTGCTGGGCGGCATCATGGTGCTGGCCATGCATGCCGGCTTTGCCTTTCTGGAACTCGGCACCGTGCGCAAGAAAAACCAGGTCAACGCGCTGGTCAAGATCCTGGTGGATTTCTCCATCTCGACCGTGGTGTATTTCGTGGTCGGCTACAGCGTGGCCTACGGCACCGGCTTTTTTGTGGGCGCCGAGCAGTTGGCCGCCAAAAACGGCTACGAGCTGGTCAAGTTCTTCTTCCTGCTGACTTTCGCCGCCGCCATTCCCGCCATCATCTCGGGCGGCATTGCCGAGCGCGCCAAGTTCTGGCCGCAACTGATCGCCACCGCCGTCATCGTCGGCTTTATCTACCCCTTCTTTGAAGGCATCGCCTGGAACCAGCACTTTGGCGTGCAGGCCTGGATCAAGGCCCTGACGGGTGAAGAGTTCCACGACTTTGCCGGCTCTGTGGTGGTACACGCTGTGGGCGGCTGGATCGCACTGCCCGCCGTGCTGCTGCTGGGTGCCCGTTACAACCGCTACCGCAAGGACGGCGCGGTGTCGGCCCACCCGCCCTCCAACATCCCTTTCCTGGCGCTGGGCGCCTGGATCCTGATCGTGGGCTGGTTCGGCTTCAACGTGATGAGCGCCCAAACGCTGGACAAGATTTCGGGCCTGGTGGCCGTGAACTCGCTGATGGCCATGGTCGGTGGCACGCTGGTGGCGCTGCTCATGGGCAAAAACGACCCCGGCTTTGTGCACAACGGCCCCCTGGCTGGCCTGGTGGCCGTGTGCGCAGGCTCCGACCTGATGCACCCCTTTGGGGCCTTGGTGGTGGGTGGTGTGGCAGGCGCTTTGTTTGTGGCCATGTTCACGCTCACACAAAACAAATGGAAGATCGACGACGTGCTGGGCGTGTGGCCGCTGCACGGCCTGTGCGGCACCTGGGGGGGCATTGCCGCCGGCATCTTCGGTTCACAATCTCTGGGGGGGCTGGGCGGCGTGAGCCTTCAGGCACAGCTGATCGGCACCGGCATGGGCGTGGCCTGGGCTGTGCTGGGTGGCGCGGTGGTGTACGGCGCGCTCAAGGCTACGGTGGGCCTCAAGCTCAGCGCTGAAGAGGAGTACGACGGCGCCGACCTGTCGATCCACAAGATCAGTGCCACGCCTGATCGCGAGGTCAGCTGGTAAGTTCTTGGGCCTGCATCCACCCAGGCCTTGCGGTGACAGGGATTGCCCCGGTTTGGCAATTCGGATTTATCGCGCATAATGTTTCGGCGCCGTGGCTTGCCACGGTGTTTTTGCGGTGATCAGGTCAGTTTCGCTTCCCATTCGGGTTTTCTCAGCGCTTTCGGCACTCCATCGCTTGTTTTTCTGTTTTGAGGAGTCCCTTGATGGGCAACAAACTTTACGTCGGCAACCTGCCCTATTCGGTGCGCGACGATGATCTGCAACAGGCCTTCAGCGCTTTCGGTCAAGTCACCAGCGCCAAGGTCATGATGGAGCGCGACACAGGCCGCTCCAAAGGTTTTGGTTTTGTCGAGATGGGCAGCGATGCCGAAGCGCAAGCTGCCATCGAAGGCATGCACGGCCAGGCCCTCGGCGGCCGCAACGTGGTGGTCAACGAAGCACGCCCCATGGAACCCCGTCCTCCCCGCAGCGGTGGCGGCGGCTTCGGTGGCCCGCGCCGTGAAGGCGGTGGCTACGGCGGCGGTGGCGGTGGCGGCTACGGTGGTGGTCGCCGCGAAGGCGGTGGCGGCTACGGCGGTGGCGAAGGTGGTGGTGGCGGTTTCCGCAGCCCCTACGGCTCCGGCCCCCGTGGCGGTGGTCGCCAGGGTGGTGGCGGCTACGGCGGTGGCAACAGCTACTGAGCCCCACAGCACAGCGTCTGAACACAGACGCTGAACGCAAGGCCCCTCGGGGCCTTTTTCTTTGGGCGTTTGAACGGTGTGTGCGGCGGGGCCACGCTTTCAGCGAAGCTGGCCGTCCGCGTTTTGCGGCAACAACACCCCACGCACACGACCACTGAGCTGGTAGTAACCGGTCTTCATGTCGAAGTCCAGGTTTTGCGCGTGAAAGTGGTCCTGATCGCGCCAGATCTCAACGGGATCGTCCGAGCGCATCTTCTGAGCCTTGGTCCAAGCCACAAGCCGTTCGCCGCGAAACTCCATCTTGGGTGTGCTGCCATGCGCTGGGCTGACCACATGCACCTGACCGATCAAGGTCACACGCTCGCCGTCGCCCGTGGCAATGCCCTGGCGGGCGGTGCCGGTCACCTCCACACCCGATTCATCCACGGCAAAAAACGTCACGCCATCGATATGAAGCTCGTCGGTGTCGGGGTAGTGGCGGGCCTTTTCTCCGCCCACCTGCCGAATGCGTCGCCCCTGGGCATCAAACACCTGGGTGGAGAAATTTTCCAGATGGTAGTCAGGGTCCTTGCGCACCGGCTTGTCACCGCCTCCGCCCCACGCCTCAGGCATGGAGCGCACCAGCCACCAGCTGCCCATGGCCAGCAAGGCCATCACCAGCAAAGGCAGGTAAAGCGTGAGGCGGTCGAGCGCATCGCGCAGCGAACGCACAGCGCTCATGCCGAAGCGCCCTTGTGCGCCGACACGCCCACCTGGGCCAGCAGCCGTGCATAGTGCCCGCCCGCCACCAGCAGCAGATCGCAAAAGGCGCGTGCCGCGCCTTCGCCGCCACGCTCGGCCGTCACGTGGTGGGCAATGGCTTTGTTTTGTGCATGCGCGTTGGCGGGCGCACAGGCAAAGGCCACGCGCTGCATGACCGGCAGGTCAGGCCAGTCGTCGCCCATGGCGGCGGCTTGCGACCAGTCCAGGCCCAGCTCGGCCAGAAAGGCTTGCGCTGCGGGGTGTTTGTCTTCGGTGCCAAAGCGGGCATGCGTAATGCCCAGTGCCTTCATGCGCAAGCGCAGCGGCGCCGAGTCGCGGCCGGTGATGACCACCGGCGTGATGCCCGCCTGCTGCAAGAGCTTGAGCCCTTGTCCGTCCAGCACCGAAAAACGCTTGAGCGATTCGCCTTCGCCATTGAAGTACAGACCACCGTCGGTCAGCACGCCATCCACATCGAAAAACACCACGCGAATGCCCTGCGCCTGCAGCAGCAACTCGGGCGGGTAGTTCAGCACGGGCTCCAGCGTTTGCATCAGATCACCTTGGCCCGCATGAGGTCGTTGCTGTTGATGGCGCCGCACAACACGCCTTGCGCGTCCACCACCAGGATGCTGGTGATGCGGTGCTGCTCCATCATTTCGGCGGCTTCGACCGCCAGCGCGTCCTGCGAGATGGTGCGCGGGCCAGCACGCATCACCTGGCCCGCCTGCATGGCACGCAGGTCCTGGCCTTGTTCGATCAGGCGGCGCAGGTCACCGTCGGTGAAGATGCCCACCGGGCGTCCGGCCTCGTCCACCACGGCCGAGGCCCCCAAGCCCTTGCGGCTCATCTCTTGCATCAACGCGGTGAAGCCGGTTTGCGAGCTCACGCGCGGCACCTCGTCGCCTGCGCGCATCACGTCGCTCACATGCGTGAGCAGGCGGCGGCCCAACGAACCGCCAGGGTGCGAGCGCGCAAAGTCTTCGGGTTTGAAGCCGCGCGCATCCAGCAAAGCCACTGCCAGCGCATCGCCCAGCGCCAGCTGCACGGTGGTGCTCGCGGTGGGGGCCAGGTTCAGGGGGCAAGCCTCCTTTTCGACCGAGCTGTCGAGCACCACATCGGCATGGCGTGCCAACGAGGACTGCAGGCCACCGGTCATGGCGATCAGGGGCACGCCCTGTCGCTTGAGCACCGGCAGTATGGCGACGAGCTCATCGCTTTCGCCGCTGTTGGAAATCGCCAGCACCACATCGACCACCTGGATCATGCCCAAGTCACCATGGCTGGCCTCGGCCGGGTGAACAAACAGGGCAGGCGTACCGGTGGAGGCCAGTGTGGCCGCAATCTTGCGACCGATGTGCCCACTTTTGCCCATGCCGGTCACGACCACGCGCCCCTGCACCTGCAGCATCATCTGCACCGCCTGCACAAAACGGTCATCGAGTCGGGCCTTGAGGCTTTGCAGCGCTTGCGCCTCGATGTCGAGCGTGTCGCGGGCCAGTTGCAGCAGTTGGGGGGCAGAAAGGGTCATGCGGTCGATTTTATCGAGCGCCTTGCCCGGCGGGGTTATGACACAGGGTAAACAAGGCCCAAATACCCCCACAGCCACTCTGAAACCGACACATTCCGTTGGTAGGATCAAGCCATGAATGCCTTGGAGTTGACCCTGCTGTACCTGCTGGCCGCCGTGCTGGGCGTGGTGGCTTGCCGCATGCTGCGCCTGCCGCCCATGCTGGGTTACCTGGCCGTGGGCGTGCTGATCGGCCCCAATGCACTGGCCTTGGCGCAAAACTCGACGGGCGTGCAACACCTGGCCGAGTTCGGCGTCGTGTTCCTGATGTTTGTGATTGGGCTGGAGTTCAACCTGCCCAAGCTGCGCGCCATGCGCCGTCATGTGTTTGGTCTGGGCTTGTGGCAGGTGGTGCTGACGCTGCTCATCGTGACGGTGGCCTCGCTGTTTTTGGCCGCGCTGGCCCCCACACTCTGGAAGATGGAATGGCAAACGGCGCTGGCCCTGTCGGGCGCCATGGCGATGAGCAGCACCGCCATCGTGGTCAAACTCATGGCCGACCGGCTGGAGCTGGAGTCAGAGCACGGCAAGCGCGTCATGGGCGTGCTGCTGTTTCAGGACCTGGCCGTGGTGCCGCTGCTGGTGCTGATTCCGGCCCTGGGTTCACCCGCCAACGAGATGGCCTGGGAACTGGGCAAGGCCGGTCTCAAGGCCGCCCTGTTGATCGCCCTGCTGCTGACGGGAGGGCAGCGCGTCATGCGCTGGTGGCTCACGCTGGTAGCCCGGCGCAAGAGCGAAGAGCTGTTTGTGCTCAACCTGCTGCTGGTCACGCTGGGCCTGGCCTGGCTGACCGAACTGGCCGGGCTGAGCCTGGCACTGGGGGCGTTCATTGCCGGCATGCTGATCTCGGAGACGGAATACAAGCACCAGGTGGAGCTGGACATCCGCCCCTTCCACGACGTGCTGCTGGGCCTGTTTTTCATCACCATCGGCATGCTGCTGGACTGGCACATCGTGCTGCAGCGCTGGCCCCTGGTTTTACTGCTGCTGACCTTGCCCGTGCTTTTCAAGCTGGCGCTGGTGGCCGGCCTGGCCAAAGCGTATGGTGCCAGCAGTGGCGTGGCGTTGCGCACAGGCCTGTACCTGGCGCAAGCGGGTGAGTTCGGCTTTGTGCTGCTGACGCTCGGCTCGCAAAGCGGGATCATTCCCCCGCACCTGCTCAACCCGGTGCTGGCCAGCATGGTGTTGTCGATGCTGCTCACGCCCTTCATCGTCATGCACAGCAACACCATCGTGATGAAACTGGTGGCCAGCGAATGGCTGCAGCAGTCGCTGCAGATGACCACCATCGCCCGCAAATCGATCAACACCAGCAAGCACGTCATCATCTGCGGCTATGGCCGCACCGGCCAGAGCCTGGCGCACATGCTGGAGAAAGAAAGTATTCCCTACATGGCGCTCGACCTGGACCCCGACCGCGTGCGCCAGGCCGCCGCCGCCGGAGACTCGGTGGTGTTTGGCGACGCCGGGCGCCTGCAGGCGCTCATGGCTGCAGGCCTGGCCCGTGCCAGCGCGGTGGTGGTGACCTACCAGGACGTGCCCGCCGCCATGAAGGTGCTGGCCCACACCCAAAGCCACGCGCCCGAAGTGCCGGTGATCGTACGCACCCAGGACGATCTGGACCTGCACAAACTGCAACAAGCCGGCGCCACCGAAGTGGTGCCTGAAGCGCTGGAAGGCTCACTCATGCTGGCCAGCCATGCCCTGGCCCTGGTGGGCGTGCCCATGCGGCGGGTGATCCGCATCGTGCAGGACCAGCGCGATGCGCGCTACAACCTGCTCAAAGGCTACTTTCATGGCAGCGATGACGACACGCTGGAAGAAGCCGAACACGAGCGGCTGAGCAGCACCACACTGCCCACCACCTCACCCTGGCTGGGCAAGACAGTGGCCGACCTGGACTTTCCAAGCCTGGGCGCACGCCTGGCCAACCTGCGCCGCAGCAACGGCAAAAACGAAACCGTACAAGACAGCACCGAGCTGCAGGCCAACGACACCCTGGTCATTTTGGGCACGCCCCGTGTGCTGGCCCTGGTCGAGCAGACTTTGCTCAAGGGCTGAGGCAGCGCCTCAGCCCTTGGCCCGCACCTGCCGCGCCACCACCCGGCCCAACCAGACCATGCCCAGGGCCGAGGCGGTGTAGGCCCAGTCCAGCCCCCCGCGGTCCACCGTTTGCGCCACCAGCAGCACACCACTGGACTGGCCAAAGAACAGCATGCAGGCAAACAGGGTGACGGCACTGCCGCGCGCATGGGGTGCCATTTGCGTGGCCTGCGTCTGCAAGGTGTTGTGCAGCATGTAAAAGCCCAAGCCCGCGCACATGCACCCTGCGGCGGCCAGCGCCACATGGTGCGACCAGGCCAGCAGCAACAGGCCCAGCGCCACCAGTGCGCTGCCCAGCTGCGCCAAGCCGCGCTCGCCAAACCAGCCCAACCAGCGGCGTGCCATCTGGCTGTAGAGCAAGCCCCCCAGACCGTACAAGGCCATCAGCGCCCCGGCCACGGATGCGCTGAGGTGAAAGTGCTGCACCAGCTGGCTGGGCACAAAGGCCAGCGTGCCAAAAGCCATGGCGCCTTCGAGCGCGGTGACCGACACGACCCAGCGCACGCGCGGCATCTTGAGCAAGGCCAGGCCACCCAGGGCCGCCTGCCAATACGAGCCCTCGGTCTGCACGGGGACCGCACGGCGTTGCAGTGCCAGCCGCACCCACAACAACAGGCAGGCGACAGCAAACAACGCCGACAGCACCGCAAACGCCACGCGCCAGCCCAGCGCCTGCGCTGCCCAGCCGCCAAACCACTGCCCGGCCATCATGCCGGTCACGGTGGCGCTCATGAGCTGGGCCAAGGTCTCCTGACGCCGTTCGTAGCTGACCTGGTCGCCCAGCCAGGCCATGCTCAGAGGAATGATGCCCGCCGCGCTGGCGCCCATGGCCACACGGGCCAGCACCAGCCAGGAAAAATCTGAAGCCAGCGCGGTGGCCGCACTGAACACCGCACAGGCCAGCACCGCCGCATTGATGACGCGCAGCTTGCCCACGCGGTCACCCAAAGGGCCATAAAACAACTGCAGGCACCCGTAGGCCACGGCAAAGGCCGAGATGACCGCCGAAGCCTCGCCCACGCTGACGCCGAATTGGCTGGACAGTTCCACCAGCATGGGGTCGCACACCCGCATCGAGGCCATGCTGCAAAAAGCGGCCAGGCTGATGAGCCAGAGGCCGGAGGGGCGGGAAGACGACATGGGCAAAGCGAGACGGGACAATCCAGCGCCGCAGTCTAGCGCAGCCTCGCAGCCGGCGCAGGCGGCGAAGATAAAGGCCCCTGGGTTGGGATCAGCGTCGCCGGCTGCCTGTCAAAGTGGCTTTTTGATCAGGTGGGCGATCTCGCCAATGATGCCGCGCCGAAAAGCCAGCACGCACACCACAAAGATCACGCCCTGCACCACCGTGACCCAGGCGCCCAGCTGGGCCAGGTAGTTCTGCATGGCGACGATCACGGCCGCACCGGCCACCGGGCCAAACAGTGTGCCCATGCCGCCCACCAGCGTCATCAGCACCACCTCGCCCGACATGCTCCAGTGCACATCGGTCAGCGACGCGAGCTGGAACACCAGCGATTTGGTGGCACCGGCCGTGCCCGCCAATGCCCCGGAAAGGACAAAAGCCATCAGCTTGAAAGTGTCGGTGTCGTAGCCCAGCGAGGTGGCGCGGTCCTGGTGCTCGCGAATGGCCTTGAGGATCTGGCCAAACGGTGAATGCACCACCCGCCACAGCAACAAAAAGCCCGCCAGGAAAATGCAGGCCACGAACACGTACATGTTCTGGTTCTGGCTCAGGTCAATGAAGCCAAAGAGCAGCCCACGCGGCACGGCCTGGATGCCGTCTTCACCGCCGGTGAACGGCGCCTGCAGGCAGAAGAAGAAAATCATCTGAGCCAGCGCCAGCGTGATCATGGCGAAGTAGATGCCCTGACGGCGGATGGCCAGCTGGCCCACGACCAGCGCCAGCAGGGCCGACGTGCCTGTGCCCAACAGCACGCAAAACTCGGGGTTCAAACCCCAGACTTTGGCCGCGTGCGCCGACACATAACCGGCCGAACCCAAAAACATGGCATGCCCGAAAGACAGCAAGCCCCCAAAGCCCAGCAGCAGGTTGAAGGCGCAGGCGAACAATGCAAAGCACATGACCTTCATCAGGAACACCGGGTACACCCAGATCGGGGCCACAGCCAGGATCAGCACCATGACCGCAAAGGCCACCCACTGGTGTTTGTAGGACTTGGCCGAAGAAGAGGCAGGAGCGTGGGTCATGGCTTTACTTCTGGGTGCCGAACAGGCCGGCGGGCTTAATCAGCAGGACGATGGTCATGATCACGAAGATGACCACATTGGAAGCTTCGGGGTAGAACACCTTGGTCAGGCCTTCGATCAGGCCCAGACCGAAGCCGGTGACGATGGCGCCCATGATGGAGCCCATGCCCCCGATCACCACCACCGCGAACACCACGATGATGAGGTCGGCCCCCATGGTCGGGTTGACCTGGTAGATGGGCGCGGCCATGACACCGGCCAGTGCGGCCAGGCCCACGCCAAAGCCGTAAGTGAGCGTGATCATGCGCGGCACATTGATGCCAAAGGCCTGCACCAGGCTCGGGTTTTCGGTGGCCGCGCGCAGGTAGGCGCCCAGCTTGGTGCGCTCGATCACATACCAGGTGGACAGGCACACCACCAGCGAGGCCACGATGACCCAGGCCCGGTATTTGGGCAGGAACATGAAGCCGGTGTTGAAGGCCCCCTGAAACACCTCGGGCACCGCATACGGCATGCCCGAAGAGCCGAATTCATTGCGGAACAGGCCCTGGATGATCAACGCCAGGCCAAAGGTCAGCAGCAGGCCGTAGAGGTGGTCCAGCTTGTAGAGCTGCTTGAGCATGGTGCGCTCGATGACCACGCCCGTCGCCCCAACCACCACCGGCGTGACCAGCAAGGCCAGCCAATAGTTCATGCCCAGCTTGTTCAGGCCCAGCCAGGCCACGAAAGCCCCCAGCATGTACTGGGCGCCGTGGGTGAAGTTGATGATGTTGAGCAAGCCGAAGATCACGGCCAGGCCCAGCGAGAGCAGTGCGTAAAAAGACCCGTTGATGAGCCCGATCAGCAACTGCCCGAACAGGGCTTGCGAGGGAATGCCAAAAATTTCCATGGATCAATCGGCTTGCTTGAGCTTGCGGTGGATTACTTCTTGACCAAGGGGCAGTCACCCTCGTTGATCGGGCGGAAGGCTTCGTTGGCCGGAATGGTCGCTGCGACCTTGTAGTAGTCGTACGGGCCTTTGGACTCGGAGGGCTTCTTGACCTCGAACAGGTAGGCCGGATGGATCTTGCGGCCATCGGCGCGCACGGTGCCCTTGCCGAACAGGATGTCGTCGGTCGGCAGTTCCTTCATCTTGGCCACCACCTTGGCACCATCGTCGGTCTTGGCCGCATCCACCGCCTTGAGGTAGTGCAGCACGCCCGAATACACACCGGCGTGGTCAGCCGAGGGCATCTTGCCGCCATTGGCAGCGGCAAAGCGCTTGGACCAGGCGCGGGTGTTGTCGTTGAGGTCCCAGTAGAAGGTTTCGGTCAGCAGCAGGCCTTGCGCCTTGTCCAGACCCAAGGCGTGCACGTCGGGCAGGAAGACCAGCATGCCGGCCAGGTTCTGGCCGCCCTTGACGATGCCGAACTCGGCCGCCTGCTTGATGGAGTTGATGGTGTCGCCGCCCGCATTGGCCAGACCGATGATCTTGGCTTTGGACGATTGCGCCTGCAGCAGGAAGGAAGAGAAGTCCTGCGTCGGGAAGGGGGTGCGCACCTTGCCCACCACCTTGCCGCCGTTTTTGACCACCACGGCTTCGGTGTCGCGTTCCAGCGCATGGCCGAAAGCGTAGTCGGCGGTCAGGAAGAACCAGCTGTTGCCGCCGTTTTTCACAATGGCCTTGCCGGTGCCGTTGGCCAGCATCCAGGTGTCATAGAGCCAGTGCACGGTGTTGGCGTTGCAGGACTTGCCCGACAGGTCGGCGGTGGCCGAACCGGTGTTCACATGCACCTTGTTTTTCTCTTTGGTGATCTGGGCAATGGCCAGACCCACCGACGAGGTCGGCACGTCGGCGATCATGTCCACCTTGTCGGTGTCGTACCACTGGCGGGCCACGTTGGAGCCGATGTCGGGCTTGTTCTGGTGGTCCGCGCCCACCACTTCAACTTTCAGTGTGCTCTTGGTTGCTTTGAGGTAGTCCTCGACAGCCATCTTGGCGGCAGTGACCGAGCCCGGGCCGCCAATGTCGGCGTACACACCCGACATGTCGTTCATCACGCCGATCTTGACGATGCCGTCCGAAATCTGGGCCTGGGCCGAACCGGCAAAGGCGCATGCAGCCAAAGCAGCGGTAGCAAGAAGTTTGCGTTTCATGGAGGTCTCCTGTTGTGGAAAAGAAATGGGGTCAGACGCCAAGGTATTCGTGCAGCATGGGCATCTTGGCCTGCAGCTCGGAGGCGGCAAAGCCTTCGATGATTTGCCCATGCTCCATGACGTAGAAGCGGTCGGCCAGAGGCGCGGCAAAGCGGAAATTCTGCTCGACCATGATGATGGTGAAGCCCCGGGCCTTGAGCGAGAGGATCATGCGCGCCAGCGCCTGCACGATCACGGGCGCCAGGCCTTCGGAGATTTCATCGAGCAGCAGCAGCTTGGCGCCGGTGCGCAGGATGCGTCCCACCGCCAGCATCTGCTGCTCGCCGCCCGACAGGCGGGTGCCGGGGCTGCTCTTGCGCTCCAGCAGGTTGGGGAACATCTCGTAGATTTCATCGAGCGGCATGCCGCCGCTGGCCACCTCGGGCGGCAAGAGCAGGTTTTCTTCGCAGGACAGCGACGCGAAAATGCCGCGCTCTTCGGGGCAGTAACCAATGCCCAGCTTGGCGATGTGGTGCGGCGCCATGCCAATCGACTCGCGGCCATTGATGGTGATGGAGCCGGTGCGCTTGCCCACCAGCCCCACAATGGACTTGATGGTAGTGGTGCGCCCGGCGCCATTGCGCCCCAGCAGCGTCACCACCTCGCCTTGGTGCACCGTCAGATCGACACCGTGCAGGATGTGCGACTCGCCATACCAGGCGTGCAGGTTGCTGATGCGCAGGAATTCAGTCGCCTCAGCCATGGGCACCCTCCAGCGCGTTGTCGGCAGTGCCCATATAGGCCTCGAGCACCTGCGGGTTGGTCGATACCACGTTGTAAGGTCCTTCTGCAATCACCTGGCCGCGTTGCAGCACGCTGATGGTGTCGGCGATGCTGGAGACCACATTCATGTTGTGCTCCACCATCAGGATGGTGCGGTTGGCCCCCACCTTCTGGATGAGCTGCGTCACGCGGTCCACGTCCTCGTGGCCCATGCCCTGCGTGGGTTCGTCGAGCAGCATGAGTTCAGGGTTCATGGCCAATGTGGTGGCAATTTCAAGGGCGCGTTTGCGGCCATAGGCCAACTCGCCCGCGTGCACATCGGCAAATTCGGACAGGCCCACCTCGTCCAGCAAGGCCATGGCCTGGCCGTTGAGCCGGTCCAGCACCCGCTCGGAGCGCCAGAAATGCAGCGACAGGCCGGTGGCGCGCTGCAGGGCGATGCGCACATTCTCCAGCGCCGACAAGTTGGGGAAGGTGGCCGAAATCTGGAAGGAGCGCACCAGACCGCGCCGGGCCACCTGGGCCGGTTTTTCAGTGGTGATGTCCTGGCCGTTGAACAAAATCTTGCCGCTGGTCGGAATCAGGAACTTGGTCAGCAGGTTGAAGACCGTGGTCTTGCCCGCACCATTGGGCCCGATCAGCGCATGGATCTGCCCCCGCCGCACCTGCAGGTTCACGCCGTTAACGGCCACAAAGCCCTTGAACTCCTTGACGAGGTCTCGGGTTTCCAAAATGAAATCATTGGACATGGGATACAGCTCAAAGGCGAAGCGCCCGATCCGAAGACTAACCGGAACGCCCCCGCATTCTGGGGTGCGCCATCGGCTTTCACGTCATGGTTATCCCGGAGGCACTGTCTCTGAAGCGTCTGGCGCGTGGACTGACCAGGACCGTCCTTTGGTGAACACTGCGGGTGCCCACGGGTGGGGATTTACTTTCCGATGCAGAAACTGGAGAAGATCACCCCCAGCAAATCGTCTGCACTGAATTCGCCTGTGATCTCGTTGAGCGCGTTTTGCGCCTGGCGCAGTTCTTCGGCCAGCAGGTCCAGGCTTTGCGCCTGGGCGGCCAAATGCAGTTGCGCCAGCTCCAGGTGTTCGCGCACGCGCAGCAGGGCCTGCACATGGCGCTCGCGGGCGATGTAGAGGCCTTCACTGGCTTGCTGCCAGCCGGCCTCGTGCAGCAGGCGCTGGCGCAGTGCCTGCAGACCGTCGCCGGTTTTGGCCGACAGCACCACGCCTTCGCGCTGGGCATCGCGCACCGCATCGGCCTTGTTCCAGATGTCGATGACCGGCACTGCAGCCGGCAGACGCTGCGCCAGGTTGTCGGCGATCTCCTGGTCGGCGGTGGCGTAGTCCGATTGCCCCACGCGCGTGAGGTCGTGCAGGAAGAGCACGGCATCGGCTTTCTCAATCTGACCCCAGGCGCGCTCGATGCCGATGCGCTCGACCGCGTCCACGTCTTCGCCTTCGCGCAGCCCCGCCGTGTCGATGACGTGCAGCGGCACGCCTTCGATCTGGATGGTTTGCTGCACCACATCGCGCGTGGTGCCCGCAATCGGCGTGACGATGGCCAGCTCGGCCCCCGCCAGTGCATTGAGCAGCGAACTCTTGCCCGCATTGGGCTGGCCCGCAATCACCACGCGGATGCCTTCGCGCAGCAGCGCGCCCTGGCGCGTGCGCTGGAGCACCTGCGCCAGCCGCGCTTGCAGTGTGTCGAGTTGCCCTTGTGCATCGGCCTTTTGCAGAAAGTCGATTTCCTCTTCCGGAAAGTCCAGCGTGGCTTCGACCAGCATGCGCAGGTGGATCAGGGCCTCGCGCAATTCACCAATCTCGCGCGAAAAGTCACCCGCCAGCGAACGGCTGGCGCTGCGCGCGGCCGCCTCGGTGCTGGCATCGATCAGGTCGGCAATCGCCTCGGCCTGTGCCAGATCGATCTTGTCATTGAGGAAGGCCCGCTCGGAAAACTCACCCGGTTGCGCCACGCGCAGGCCCGCCAGCACGGGCTTGCCGGTGGCCGCATCCACGCTGGCGGCGGCCTGCAGGCAACGCTGCACCAACAGCTGCAACACCACCGGCCCGCCGTGGGCCTGCAGCTCCAGCACGTCTTCGCCGGTGAAGGAGTTGGGCGCGGCAAAGTAAATGGCCAGACCATGGTCGATGGCCGAGCCATCGGCATCGCGAAACGGCAGGTAGCTGGCCTCGCGGGCCTTGAGCCCCCGCCCGCACAGCGCCTGCACCAGCGCACCCATGCCGCGCCCCGACACGCGCACGATGCCCACCGCACCACGGCCGGGGGCCGTGGCAATGGCAACAATGGGTTCCTGGTGGCGGGCAAGCATGAAAGCGATTGTCCAAGAAACAAGGGCCGCTCACGCGGCCCCTGCTGATGGGTGTTCAGTTCACTTGAACTTGGGCAGATTGAACTGCGGGGGCACGCCCATGCGGGTGTTGATGATCCACTGCTGGACGATCGACAGCACGTTGTTGGTGATCCAGTACAGCACGAGACCTGCCGGGAAGAAGAAGAACATCACGCTGAACATCAGCGGCATGATCCACATCATCTTGGCCTGCATCGGGTCCGGCGGCGCGGGGTTGAGGGCCGTCTGCAGCAAGGTGGTCAGCGTCATCACGATGGGCAGGATGAAGAAGGGGTCTGGCGCCGACAGGTCAACGATCCAGCCCACCCAGGGGGCGTGGCGCATCTCGACGCTGGACAGCAGCACCCAGTACAGGGCAATGAACACCGGAATCTGGATCAACATCGGGAAACAGCCGCCCATCGGGTTGACCTTTTCCTCGCGGTAGATCTTCATCATCTCCATCTGCATCTGTTGCGGGTTGTCTTTCAGACGCTCGCGCATGTCCATGATGCGGGGGTTGATGGCCTTCATTTTGGCCATGCTCGAATAGGCCTTGGCGTTGAGCCAGTAGAAAGCGATCTTGAGCAGGAGCACCAGTGCCATGATGGACCAGCCCCAGTTGTGGATGACCTTGAAGAGTTGGTCCAGCAGCCAGTACAGCGGCTTGGCCAGCATGGCCAGCCAGCCATAGTCCTTGAGCAGCTCCAGACCCGGGGCCAGGGCTTCAAGTTTCTTTTCTTCCTGCGGGCCCACATAGAGCTGGTTCTCCAGCGCCTTGCTCTGCCCCGGGGCCACTTCGCCCAGCGGCGTGATCATGCCCACAGCGTACAGGTTGTTGTCGACCTTGCGCACGAAGTTCTCGCGCTCGACGCCTTCACCCAGCAACCAGGCCGAAGCAAAGTAGTGCTGCACCATGGCCACATAGCCATTGGGCGATGTTTTGTCGATTTCGGCCTTGTTCTTTTCGATGTCAGAGAACTCGACCTTGTGGTATTTCTTGGCTTCGGTGTAGACGGCCGGACCGGTGAAGGTGGAATAGAAGGACGATTCGCCGGCCGGCTTGTTGCCGTCACGCACCAGCTGCAGGTACAGCTGCGGCGACACTGCGGCAGCGCCTTTGTTGACGACTTCGTGCTTGACGCCAATGGCGTAGCTGCCGCGCTTGAAGGTGTAGGTCTTGACCAGCTTGACGCCGCCAACCTCGTCAGACTCGAAGCGCAGCGTCAGGGCGTCCTTGCCGTCCTGGAGCTGGCGTTCGCCGACAAAGCGCATGGCGCTCTTGTGCGTGGGCAACTGGCCACCAATCAAACCGGTCTGGGCCACGTACACGCGGTCCTTGCTCTCATCGAGCAACACAAAATTCTTTTTCTGGTCCAGCAGATCGGGGTGATCGCGGAATTCAGCACGAACCAGCGAGCCGCCTTCGGTGTCAAAACGCAGCTTGAAGAGGTCGGTTTCGACATCGATCAGCTCGCGCGCAACAGTGGGGGCAGCCGTGGCCGGCACCTGCGCCGGACCGGCGGACGCAGCACTGGCCGTGGGCACGGCAGCCGAAGCTGCAGGCGCTTTGGCGGCGGCGGTCGGTGTTTTGGGGAAGAAGGTGGCCTGATGGCCATTGTGGATCTGCCACTGGTCCCACAGCAGGACCATGGAGAAGCCAAAAATCACCCAGAGGATGGTGCGGCGAATGTCGCTCATGAAGACTTCCTGGACGAAGGAGATAAGAAACGAGTCAAGAGGCGGGGCACCTCAGGAGGAACAGGGTCGTGGCCACCGGCGCACCACGGATGGCAGCGCACCAGGCGGGTCAGCGTGAGGTAACTGCCCCAGCCAGCGCCATGCTTTTCAAGCGCCTGCAGCGAATACGCCGAACAGGTGGGCTCGAAACGGCAGGCCGAACCCAGGGACGGACTCAGCAGCAGGCGGTAGGCACGCACCAGGCCCATGAGCAGACGCTGCATCATGCGCACACCCCACGCTCGAACAGTTGCTCCAGCTCCTGGCGCACAGCAAGTTTGAGGGTGTCGGATGACGCGCTGATGAATTGCTTGCGGTCGAACGTTGCTCGCAGGCGCACCACATGGGCGGCCTGGGGCAGGCGGTCGGCAAAGCGGACGCTCACAGCGTAAATCTGGCGTTTGACGGTGTTGCGGGTCACCGCACGGCGCGCCCAGCGCTTGGGCACCATGGCACCCATCCAGACGCCATCCAAGGCAAAAAGGGCCTGCGCCTCATCGGGTGCAGGCCCTGCCGTTTCGGCCTTGGAGATGTCTGCGCGTGCCATCAGAGGCAAGCGATGCAAGGCGAAGTGCGTGGTGCGCGAAACCGTGCCACCAGCCAGGGTGGCCTGGAACTGTGGGCGCGTCTTCAGACGGTGCACGGCAACCAGGCCCTGGCTGAAGCCGCCAACCACACCCTGAAGTGCGTCAGCAGCGGCAACAATTAGACAGCCAGACGCTTGCGGCCCTTGGCGCGACGTGCATTGATCACGGCGCGGCCACCGCGGGTCTTCATGCGGACCAGGAAGCCGTGGGTGCGGGCGCGACGGGTTTTGGAAGGTTGGTAAGTGCGTTTCATGACAATTCCTTGGCGCTCCTGCTGTAACGAAGAGACGGCCTGGCACACAGCAAAGCCGCCTCGCTTTTTGGAGCGAAGCCTACGATTATCGCAAACTTTGACCCCCTCGGCAAGCCCACCCCGAAAACAAGCCGCCTGACCCTCGTTGCCGCCATCGGTGAACACCATGAGCCGATCCACCCGTTTGTGGTTTATGATGTGCGCCCAAGCACCCCTTCATCCTGTGGATAAGCTCTTGATAATTCAAGACTTACCGGATCAGGACTGGAAACTGTCCACAAGAAGAACGACCAACATGCCCGAGGGAATGCCCCCCGACTCCAACCCAGACATCAGCCCCGCCTTGTGGCAGGCCTGCCTGGACGAACTCTCGCAAGAATTGCCCGAACAGCAGTTCAACACCTGGATCAAGCCCCTGGTGGCACAAGCCAATGACGCGCAGGACAAACTGACTCTTTTTGTCGCCAACCGCTTCAAAATGGACTGGATTCGCGCCCAATACGCGCAGAAACTGGCCCAGATTCTGGAACGCCTGCAAGGCCAGCCGGTTCAGATCGAATTGGCGCTCACCCCCCGCGAAGCCCCGGCCAGAGCGGCTCGCCCGGCGCCCATTGCCCTCTCTCCAACCAGCCCCGAGCGACTGGACGCCCCCGAAGAATCGCCGGCGCAGGCCTTTCGCAGCCGGCTGAATCCGGCCCTGACTTTCGACACCCTGGTGGAGGGTTCGGCCAACCGGATGGCCCGCGCAGCCGCCATGCATGTGGCGGGCTCGCCCGGGCAACTCTACAACCCGCTGTTCATCTACGGCGGCGTGGGCCTGGGCAAGACACACCTGATGCACGCCATTGGCAACAAGCTGCTGGCCGACCGGCCCGACGCCAAAGTTCTCTACATCCACGCCGAGCAGTTCGTTTCGGATGTGGTCAAAGCCTACCAGCGCAAGACGTTTGACGAGTTCAAGCACCACTACCACTCGCTCGATCTGCTGCTGATCGACGATGTGCAGTTCTTTGCCAACAAGGACCGCACGCAAGAGGAATTCTTCAACGCCTTCGAGGCCCTGCTGGCCAAAAAGTCGCACATCGTGATGACCAGCGACACCTACCCCAAGGGCCTGACCGACATCCACGAGCGCCTGGTCTCGCGCTTCGATTCGGGCCTGACGGTGGCCATTGAGCCGCCGGAGCTGGAGATGCGGGTGGCCATCCTGATCAACAAGGCCATCAGCGAAGGCAGCGAGATGCCTGAAGAAGTGGCGTTTTTCGTGGCCAAAAACGTCCGTTCGAACGTGCGCGAACTCGAAGGCGCACTGCGCAAGATCCTGGCCTATTCGCGCTTCAACCAGAAAGACGTATCCATCCAGCTGGCCCGCGAAGCCCTGCGCGACCTGCTGTCGATCCAGAATCGCCAGATTTCTGTGGAAAACATCCAGAAAACCGTGGCCGACTACTACAAGATCAAGGTCGCGGACATGTATTCCAAAAAGCGGCCGGCGAGCATCGCCCGACCGCGCCAGATTGCCATGTACCTGGCCAAGGAACTGACCCAGAAAAGCCTGCCCGAAATCGGCGAGCTGTTTGGTGGCCGCGACCACACCACAGTGCTGCACGCGGTGCGCAAGATTGCCGGCGAGCGCCAGCAACTGACCGAACTCAACCAGCAGCTGCACGTGCTGGAACAGACGCTCAAGGGATGACCGAAAAGAATGTGCTTTTGGGCTGGTTTCGACCGAAAATCGCCCAAAAACCAGCGAAAATGTCAGCTGTTTGCGTCCATCTTCCCATTCGGGCGGACACCTGAGAAAAACCATCCAAGGTAGACATCCATGATCGTGCTCAAGGCCACCCAAGACAAGCTGCTGTCGGTGCTGCAATCCGTTTCCGGCATTGTGGAACGCCGCCACACCCTGCCCGTATTGGCCAACGTGCTGATCCGCAAGTCCGGCCGGGCAATCCAGATGACCACCAGCGATCTGGAAATCCAGATCCGCACCACCGCCGAGATGGACGGCGACCCGGGCGATTTCACCACCACTGTGGGCGCGCGCAAGCTGATCGATATTTTGCGCACCATGCCCGGAGACCAGACCGTGAGCCTGGAGTCTTCGCAGGCCAAGGTGATCCTGAAGGGCGGCAAATCCAAATTCACGCTGCAGACCCTGCCAGCCGAAGACTTTCCGCTGGTGCAGGAAGCCGCCAGTTTCGGCCCCAAATTCAGCGTGCCGCAAAAGACGCTGAAAGCACTGCTGGGCCAGGTCTCTTTCGCGATGGCCGTGCACGACATCCGCTACTACCTCAACGGCATCCTGTTTGTGGCCGAAGGCAAAAAGCTCAGCCTGGTGGCCACCGACGGCCACCGCCTGGCCTTTGCCAGCGCCACGCTCGACGAAGAAGTGCCGAGCAAGCAGGAAGTGATTTTGCCGCGCAAGACCGTGCTGGAGCTTCAACGCCTGCTGAGCGATGCCGAAGGCGCGATCGACATGCAGTTCGCCAACAACCAGGCCAAGTTCAGCTTTGACGGCATGGAGTTCGTGACCAAGCTGGTCGAGGGCAAATTCCCCGACTACAACCGCGTGATCCCCAAGGGCCACCGCAACAACCTCACGCTGGGCCGCCAGCCACTGCTGCAGTGTCTGCAGCGCACCGCCATCCTGACCAGCGACAAGTTCAAGGGCGTGCGTCTGAACCTGGACCCCGGCACGCTGCGTGTGGCCTCCACCAACGCCGAACAGGAAGAGGCCGTGGACGAGCTCGACATCGACTACGGCGGCGACAGCATCGAGATCGGCTTCAACGTGACCTACATCATCGATGTGCTGGCCAACATGGACCAGGACATGGTCCGCGTCGATCTGGCCGACAGCAACAGTTCGGCGCTGATCACGATCCCGGACAACGACAACTTCAAATACGTGGTGATGCCGATGCGCATCTGAGGCCAGAGTCCACAGGACTGACCACAACGAAACCCGCGCACCTGCGCGGGTTTCGGCCATTCAAGCGACAGAGAATTTTGACCATGACCGAAGAAAACAAGCCCAGCGAAGACGCTTTCACCACCGCCCAACCCAAGATTGACACCAATCAGGCCGGCGCTACCGAAGGCTACGGCGAAGGTGCCATCCAGATCCTGGAGGGCCTGGAAGCCGTGCGCAAGCGCCCTGGCATGTACATCGGTGACACATCCGACGGCACCGGTCTGCACCACCTGGTTTTCGAGGTCGTGGACAACTCGATCGACGAAGCGCTGGCGGGCCACTGCGACGACATCGTGGTCACCATCCACACCGACAACTCCTTGAGCGTGACCGACAACGGCCGTGGCATCCCCACGGGCGTCAAGATGGACGACAAGCACGAGCCCAAACGCTCGGCCGCCGAAATCGCGCTGACCGAGCTGCACGCCGGCGGCAAGTTCAACCAGAACAGCTACAAGGTCTCGGGCGGTCTGCACGGCGTGGGCGTGTCGTGCGTGAACGCACTGTCCAAATGGCTGCGTCTGGTGGTGCGCCGCGACGGCAAGGTGCACCAGATCGAATTCGCCAAAGGCTTTGTGCAAAACCGCATCATCGAAAAGGTCGATGGCGTGGAAGTCTCGCCCATGAAGGTCACCGGCACCACCGACAAGCGCGGCACCGAAGTGCACTTCCTGCCCGACACCGAGATCTTCCAGCAAAACAACGACTTCCACTACGAGATCCTGGCCAAGCGCCTGCGTGAACTCTCTTTCCTGAACAACGGTGTGCGCATCCGCCTGATCGACGAGCGCACCGGCAAGGAAGACGACTTCTCGGGCGCTGGCGGTGTGATGGGCTTTGTGCAGTTCATCAACGCCAACAAGAAAGTGCTGCATCCCAACGCCTTCCACGCCATGGGCGAGCGCCCGGCCGACAGCTACGGCGGCATCCCGGGCACCAGCATCGGTGTGGAAGTGGCCATGCAGTGGAACGACGGCTTCAACGAGTCGGTGCTCTGCTTCACCAACAACATCCCGCAGCGTGACGGCGGCACCCACCTGACCGGCCTGCGCGCCGCGATGACGCGCGTCATCAGCAAGTACATCGAAGTCAACGAGATCGCCAAGAAGCAAAAAGTCGAAGTCAGCGGCGACGACATGCGCGAAGGCCTGTGCTGCGTGCTGAGCGTGAAGGTGCCCGAGCCCAAGTTCAGCAGCCAGACCAAGGACAAGCTGGTGTCGAGCGAAGTGCGCGCCCCGGTGGAAGACATCGTGGCCAAGGCACTGACCGACTTTCTGGAAGAGCGCCCCAACGACGCCAAGATCATCTGCGGCAAGATCGTGGAAGCCGCCCGCGCCCGCGAAGCCGCCCGCAAGGCCCGCGAGATGACGCGCCGCAAAGGCGTGCTCGATGGCATGGGCCTGCCCGGCAAACTGGCCGACTGCCAGGAAAAAGACCCCGCCATGTGCGAGATCTACATCGTGGAGGGCGACTCCGCCGGTGGCTCGGCCAAGCAAGGCCGCGACCGCAAGTTCCAGGCCATCCTGCCCCTGCGCGGCAAGATCCTGAACGTTGAAAAAGCCCGCTACGAAAAACTGCTCTCGTCCAACGAGATCATCACCCTCATCACCGCCCTGGGCACCGGCATTGGCAAGGCCGGCGAAGACAGCGGCAAGAGCAACAGCGACGACTTCAACCCGGACAAGCTGCGCTACCACCGCATCATCATCATGACCGACGCGGACGTGGACGGCGCGCACATCCGCACCCTGCTGCTCACCTTCTTCTACCGCCAGATGCCCGAACTGGTCGAGCGCGGCCACATCTACATCGCGCAGCCACCGCTCTACAAAGTCAAGAACGGCAAGGAAGAGCTTTACCTGAAAGACGCGGGCGCCCTGGACGGCTACCTGCTGCGCGTGGCCATGAACCACGCCGCCGTGCACACCGGCGGCAGCACACCGCAGGTGCTGACCGGCGAAACGCTGGAAACCCTGGCACGCAAGCACCAGGTGGCCGAGAGCGTGATTGCCCGCCTGTCCAACTTCATGGATGCTGAAGCCCTGCGCGCCATTGCCGATGGCGTGGCCCTGAACCTGGACACGCTGGAAGACGCCACCGCCTGCGCCCCTGCGCTGCAGGCCAAGCTGCGCGAGCTCAACACCACCGGCGTGCCCGCCGAAGTGGCCGCAGAGCACGATGTGCGTACCGACAAGCCCATCCTGCGCATCAGCCGCCGCCACCACGGCAACATCAAGAGCAGCCTGCTCACGCAAGACTTTGTGCACGGCGCCGACTACGCGGCACTGGCCGAAGCCGCCGACACCTTCCGGGGCCTGCTGGCCGAAGGCGCCAAGGTCACGCGTGGCGAAGGCGACAAGCAAAAGGAAGAAAAGGTCGCCGACTTCCGCCAGGCCATGCAGTGGCTCATTGGCGAAGCCGAACGCACCACCGCCCGCCAGCGCTACAAGGGCCTGGGCGAGATGAACCCCGAGCAGCTGTGGGAAACCACCATGGACCCCACCGTGCGCCGCCTGCTGCGCGTGCAGATCGACGATGCCATCGAAGCCGACCGCGTGTTCACCATGCTCATGGGCGACGAAGTGGAGCCGCGCCGCGACTTCATTGAAAGCAATGCGCTGCGTGCGGGGAACATTGACGTTTGAGCGTGTTGAAGGCTTCTCACGCCTTCACAAGAACCCAAACCGCCTCGCATGCGCCTCCAAAAGAGCAGGCGCAGGCCGAAATCGTTCGGGCATGCGAATGGCCCGGCCATGACACTGGGCTAAGGTAGTCTGAGCAAATGAGTCCAACTCAGGGCGGCGCAGGTGTTCGGTCACGCAGATGCTGAAGTCGGGCAGAACCGTAATCAGGCCTTGGTCATAGGCGCGATCGTGCGGGGCCGACAGGCACAGGCCGTTGCTGGGATTCAGTCGGTTTTTGCTGTCCATACTCCACGGCACGATGTGGCTGGCCACCAGCAGCTTTGGGATGCTCAGGCCGCTCATGCAGCAGGTGGCGTTGTAGCTGGCCAGCACCGCCCGTCGAAAGCGCGCTTGGTTCACGCGCACTTGCACCGTGGCGGTCACGGTTCTGCCTTCGGCGATTTCGGGCACTTCGTCGGCCACGTCTTCGGCACCCGATAAGCCTTGCTGCTGGGCATAGGCGGAAAAGTTGGCATCGGCCTCCAGAATCACGGCGTCAGCGTCCTGTTGCATGTCTTGCCAGATCTGTTTGTCCATGCTGGACGCATTACCCATGCCTCGCCGCCCGCTGGCTTGCACCTGCGGGTCTTGGCTGGCGAGGTTCACCATCTTGAGCGCCACTGCATTGGCCGTGCGGCCCAGCCATTGCGACAGTTGCACGATGCGCGGTTGGTTGCGGTGCAACTGGCCATAGGGCAGTTGCAGGTAAATGTGCAGCGCCGCCAGTGTTTCGCGGCGTGTCCAATGGCTTGTACTTGTCATGTTTCTCCCTTCGAGCCCCATTCAACCATCCGCATGACTGCGATAGCTGAACATCAGGTTGTTTCTCGGCTTTTTGCGAAAGGTGTCCTTGGGCCGTTCACATTCTTCTTCATCCACCGTGAACACCGACCAGTCGCCATAGTAGGCGTTTTCAAAGTAGATCATGTCATCTACGACAGACAGGATCACATCCTTTTCATCTGAGCCGCAGCAAAGCTGCGCGTCTTCGGCATCTTCAAACAGGATTTTGATATCTGAAAGATAGGTCGTGTGGCAATACTGCAGCGGTCCAAGCAAGGGGCCAGCAAAGCCAAATTGATGCATCACCTCTCTTTTGCTTTCGCGGCCATGAAACAAGGCCAGATACATGCCCGGCTTGTCGGGACGCTCACCAGATTCAAAGCGTTGACGAGGGGTTTCTTCTGCGATTGTCATAAGGCTTCTCCATCTATTGAGAAGCGAAGCGTATTGAGATCACCCAATTTCCGTAACCAGGGCTTAGCCTGGCTTGCGTCATTTCACTTCTTGAGCAACGTGCATCAACTCAACGCCGAAGCGAGCTGCAAACTGCTCCTGTGTCAGACCGAGTCGTTCACGCAGTTGGGCCACGTCCACAGCCTCAGGGATGTAAATACGCATCATGCCCTTGGGCGTCTGGCTCCTGCATGGACCTGTGCCTGCAGAAGACCCTTGCGAATGCTGTCAAACGGATAAGCGAGTAGTTTCTTCGGCATAAAAAAACCGGCACTGCGTGTGCCGGTTTTCATGCTGGGTGGCTTGGGCGCCTGACGGTTGCAACTTCAACGCTTCAGAACTCGTCCTTCACCGACGTCAGCCCCAGCGCGTCCCAATCCAGCATGCCGCCACGGTAGTAGTAGATCTTGTCGGCCGGAAAGCCGTCGCGCGTCATGGCTTTGATGGCCATGGGGCTTTGGGGACAGGTGGGGCCGTTGCAGAAGGCAAAAACTTTTTTGGCGCCTTTGCAGTCCCAGCCGCTGACGGTTTTGCTGCAGCCCAGCTCGTTCAGACGGGCCGCCACTTCAGTGTATGGAATGCCGACCGAGCCGGGGATGGTGCCTTTGACGCGGTCGTTGGTGTCGCGCATGTCGACCACCAGTGCTTCGCGGTCGCCCAGAGCCTGGATGATTTCGGTTTCAGTGACGGGGTGCACACCTGCCACCGGAATCAGCGGCTGCATCGTGCCGCCGTTTTTGCCGCAGGGCGTCATGACGCGGCTGATGGTGATGGGGCCTTTGGCGGTTTGCACCGTCACTTTTTGCTGGCCTTCAAAAATGCTCAGCGGTGTGCCCACGGCAATGGTGGCAGCCTGGCCGAATGCGAAGCTGCTGGCCAGCAGGCCGAGCGCCCAGATGAGTGCTTTCTTCAAATTGGTTCTCCTCAGGTTTGGATGTTGATATATCAGTATCCATTGATGTACTGAACGCTGGCTGACGAAAGAGCCAGACAGCGGTGTTACCCTCGCCCCCCATGTCCTGTCTTGCCGTCATCGACTTTGAAACCACGGGCGCCACGCCCGCCCACGGCGCGCGGGCAACCGAGGTGGCTATCTGCCTGCTCGAAGGTGGTCGCATCGTGGACCGCTATGCCAGCCTGATGAACGCGGGTGTGCGAATTCCGGCCTTCATCACGCAGCTCACCGGCATCAGCAACGAGATGGTGGCGGCCGCACCGCCAGCGGATACAGTGATGCGCGACGCCGCCCGCTTTGTGGGCTCACGCCCGATGGTGGCGCACAACGCGGCGTTTGACCGGCAGTTCTGGCGCAGTGAGCTGGCGCATTGCGGGCTGGCCGCCGCCAACGACTTTGCCTGCACATTGCTGCTCTCGCGCAGGCTCTACCCCGACGCCCCCAACCACAAGCTGGGCACGCTGGCACAGTGGTTTGACTTGCCCAGCAGCGGCCGTGCCCACCGCGCTTTGGCCGATGCCGAAGTGGCGGCACATTTGCTGGCGCGCATGCAGCACGACTTGCAGACTCGGCACGGCTGTGCACAAGCCGATGCACGATTGCTCATGGCATTGCAACGGGTGGGCAAGCCACAGGTGGGGGCTTTTTTGCAGCAGCAAGCCACGCCACGCTGATCGCGGCGAGGCCGCCGCTGCGACGGGGCCATCAGCCCAGGGCCGGGCCCTTGACTGCGGCCAGATAGGCCTGCCGGGTTTCCGGCGTCACCGCGTCCAGCGCCTGTTCGTAGTGCGTTTTGTGTTGCGCCAGCATGCGGGCCGAGGCAATCGTTTTGCTGCGGCAAAACCAGTGGCAGCTGTGCTGCATCAAAAACATCTCCGCCATGACGGTGAATGCCTTGTCCCTGGGCGACTGACAGGCCACATTGCGCACGGCACGGTCTATCCCATCGGCATGAATCTGCATGATGCGGCGCGTGTCAAAGGTGGCTTGCGGCAGCACTTTTTCGATGCCGGGCAGGGCCCATTTGAGGGTGCGCGCCTGCGGTGCAGGCAACTGAGCCCATGCGCGGGCCAGATCCTGGAACTGGCGGGCCAACTGTTGTTCGGCTTCTTCCTGCAGTTGCAACACCTGCGCCTGGCGCGCGGCATCGTCTTCGCCCAGGGCCCGCATATAGCCTTCTGTGAGTTGCTGCATCAGGCGCTCGATCTGGAAAGGCTGCAAATGGCTGGCCAGCAAGGCGGTGCGTTGGCGCCGGTCTTGCTGGTTGAGCCAGTGCAGGGCCATACCGGCCACCGCCAGCAGACTGATGATTTCGATGGTGTCCAAAGCTGAATACGGTCCCAAAACAAGCCGGCCAAGACGGTAGGCGGACTGTACTGCCTAGTGTATTCAGTGCAGAGGCCCCTGCGGTTTTGGAGTGCCGCCTCTAAAGTGCGGGTTTTCCCTTGCCTTGGGTGCCCAGCCGTGGTGCAATTGCTGCACTGCAACAAATTAACCCTTTCTCCAAGGAACCCATCATGAACAACTTCAACGCCGAACAATTCGCCGCCGCCAGCAAAGCCAACCTGGACGCCGTCGCCGGCCTGTCCCAAACCGCTTTCGCCGGTTTCGAGCGCGTGGTCGAACTGAACCTGGCCGCTGGCAAGGCCGCCGTGAGCGAGTCTTTCGCCAACGCCCAAAGCCTGCTGGCCGCCAAGAACCCCCAGGAACTCCTGGCCGCTCAAGCCGCTCTGGTGCAGCCCGCTTTCGACAAGTCCGTGTCCTACAGCCGTCACCTTTACGACATCGCTTCTTCCACTGGCGCCGAGCTGAGCAAGGCCGTGGAAAGCAAAGTCGCTGAAGGCCAGGCCGCTGTCAAGAGCGTCGTCGAAGCCAACCTGAAAAACGCCCCCGCCGGTTCCGACGCCGCTGTGGCCGCTTTCAAAACCGCTTACGAAGCCAGCCAGACCGCTGCCGAAACCCTGCAAAAAGTGGCCAAGCAAGCTGCTGAAACCGCTCAAGCCAACCTGAAGGCCGCTTCTGCCCAAGCCGAAGCCGCTGTCAAGTCCGGCCTGAAGGCTGCCAAGGCCAAGTAAATATCTTCAGTGACAGATCTTTAGCTCTGTTACTGACTGATCAAGTTAAAAAGGCGTCTTCGGACGCCTTTTTCTTTTTTCTTCTCAGCCATGTCTCACGTTTTCGCCCAACCCAGCGCCCCTGTCCTGCAGATTGCGGATGGCGTGGCCACCCTCACACTCAACCGCCCGGCCCAGCGCAACAAGCTGGAAAACGGCGACCTGCAGTTGTTGCTCGAGCACTTTGAGGCGGTGGAGAGCGACGCCAGCGTGCGCGTGCTGGTGCTGACTGCCAACACCAGCGGTCAGCCCAAGCCGGTGTTTTGTGCGGGCTTTGACATTGGCGGCTTTGACGAGAACGGCCACGGCTCGACCTTTTTCGAGCAGATCCCGGACAAGCTGGCCACTCTGCGCCCGGTGACGATTTGCGCGCTCAATGGCAGCGTGTACGGCGGCGCCACCGACATCGTGCTGGCCTGCGACCTGCGCGTGGGGCTGGACGGCATGCAATGGCGCATGCCCGCCACGGCGCTGGGCCTGCATTACTACCCCAGCGGCTTGCAGCGCTATGTGAGCCGTTTTGGCGTGCTGGCGGCCAAGCGGGCCTTTTTGACGGCGCGTCCCTTCAGCACGGCACAACTGCAGGCACTCGGTTTGTTTGAAGCGGTCAGCGATGCCGCCGGTTGGGACAGCACTTTGGGGGCTCTGGTGGAGGACGTGCTGGCCCTGGCCCCGCTGGCGGTGCAGGAAACCAAACGCTCGATCAACGAAATCGCCAGCGGCGACTACAACGAACACCGCCTGCGCGAGCGCGAGCACATGAGCTGCGCCAGCGCCGACTTTACCGAAGGCCGCGCCGCCTTTGCCGAGCGGCGCAAGCCCGTATTCCAGGGTCGGTGATCAAGCCCAGGGCTGGGCAGCACACCAAAGGATGGCGGGGTAAGTCGTCATCCAGGCCCAGAAAAAGCGGTTGAGCCCGAAGAACCTGAACACCAGAAAGTGGAACACGCTGGCCACCGTGCAAAACAGCGCGGCCAGCCGCACGTCCAGCAAAGCCAGCGGAAACAGGCCTTCCCACACCGTGAATGCCCAACTGATGGCGCGCGCCAGCACCGGGTTGCGGTACAGGCTGTGGGGCGCCAGCGGGCCGTAAACGCCCGTGTCCAGAAACTGCGGCAGCGCGCGGCCACTGCGCCAGGACGGGTGCAGCAACTTGACCCAGCCGGACATGAAATACGAGGTCAGAGACTGCAGCGTGATGTACCAGAAGCCCGCACGCCAGCCTGCGTCCATGCCCTGCCAGGCACCCACCAGGTGCGCGATCAGCAAGCCCGTCAGCCCCACCAGCGTCATGAAGTCACTGCCGCCATTGAAGGCGCCACGCCAACGCAGCAGCAGCACCAGCGCGATGGCAAACAGCATGGCCGCACCGGCCAGCCCCAGCCCCCCCGACATCAAACCCAGCGCCAACACCAGGCGCAGCGCCATGAGCACGCGGTAGTTGCGGGGTGTGAGCAGCACATCGAGCACGGCGCGCACCCATGCCGGGCGCGCAGGCACCTCACGCCGCAACAGCGGCCAGTCGTTGACGCGGTCCAGCGCCGGAATGCGCAGGTATTCGAGGCACTGCAGCACCAGGCTCCAGCCCAACAGCAGCTCGAAAGCGCGAATGGCCTGGTTCATGTCCGCAAGGTTCAGTGCCATGCGCGCTGCTCCAACGACAGCACCGGGGACTGCAACACCAGCTCGCTGCTGACCGGCACCCGCTCGTTTTCCAGCAGCGCGTCCATGCGCAGCTCAAACTGGAAATGGTCAGGCACCGGCATGGGCGTTGCCAGCATGGGCACCTCGCCCCAGCGCCCGCCATGCACGGCCTCGTGCGCCAGGCGCGACACCAGCTGGTAAGTGACTCTTTCGCGGATGTCGCCCTCCTCGGGCAAGTCCTGCACATCGCTCCACAGGTGGTCCACCAGGTTCTGGTGGTTGAGCGCCAGGTTCACGGCAGGGTTGTGCAGCACATGCCCCAGCCGAAAGGGCATGCGCGCGTACACACGCTGCCAGTCGCTCCAGTGGCCGTCTGCCGCCTGCCCGCGCACATACAGGCGCGGCGCCTTGCCGGCCGCGTGGTAGAACTTCCAGTTGGGAAAGAAGGCCCGAAAGAAGAACAGCCAGGGCCCTTGCACCAGATGCCGGTGCTTGCGCAGACCAAAAAAGGCCAGCCACACAAAGTACACCCCGATCAGCGCCAGCGTGACCAGGGTGAAGCGGTTCATCAGCCAGCCGCGCGTTTGGACAGGATCTCGAAGGCCGGCAGGGTTTTGCCTTCCAGCACCTCCAGAAAGGCACCGCCGCCGGTGGAGATGTAGCCCACCTGCTGCTCGATGCCATATTTGGCAATGGCCGCCAGGGTGTCCCCACCGCCTGCAATGCTGAAGGCGCTGGACTCGGCAATCGCCTGCGCAATCGCTTTCGTGCCACCGGCAAACTGGTCGAACTCGAACACGCCCACCGGGCCGTTCCAGACGATGGTGCCCGCTTGCTTGAGCTGCGCCGCCAGTCTGGCCGCGGTCTCGGGGCCGATGTCCAGGATCATGTCGTCGTCTGCCACGTCGGTGGCTTTCTTGACGGTGGCCTGCGCGGTGGCACTGAACTCTTTGGCACACACCACATCGGTCGGGATCGGCACTTCGGCGCCACGCGCCTTCATGGCCTCGATCACGGCTTTGGCTTCACCCACCAGATCGGCTTCGGCCAGGCTCTTGCCAATCTTCAGACCGGCGGCCAGCATGAAGGTGTTGGCGATGCCGCCACCCACAATGAGCTGGTCCACATTGTTGGCCAGGCTTTTGAGGATGGTCAGCTTGGTCGACACCTTGGAGCCGGCCACGATGGCGGCCAGCGGACGCTTCGGATTGGCCAGCGCCTTGCTGATGGCGTCGATCTCGGCGGCCAGCAAGGGGCCGGCGCAGGCCACAGGCGCGAACTGGGCGATGCCGTAAGTCGTCCCTTCAGCGCGGTGCGCGGTGCCAAAGGCGTCGTGCACAAAGATGTCGCACAGCGCGGCCATCTTGCGGGCGAGTTCTTCGTTGTTCTTCTTCTCGCCTTTGTTGACGCGGCAGTTTTCCAGCAGCACGACCTGGCCGGGTGCCACCTGCACGCCGTCCACCCAGTTGGGCACCAGCGGCACCTCACGGCCCAGCAGCTCGCCCAGGCGCTTGGCCACCGGGGCCAGCGAGTCTTCGGGCTTGAACTCACCTTCGGTCGGGCGGCCCAGGTGCGAGGTGACCATGACGGCGGCACCGGCCTTCAAAGCCATCTCAATGGCGGGCACGCTGGCGCGCACGCGGGTGTCTTCGGTGATGTTGCCGGCGTCGTCCTGCGGCACGTTCAGGTCGGCACGGATGAACACGCGCTTGCCAGCGGCCTGGCCATTGGCGCAAAGATCGGAAAAACGGATGACTTGCATGGGTGGGGACTGGAAGATCAAAAACCCGCCCATTTTAAAAGCCGGCTCTGACGCCAGCTGACAAGCCCGGCCCGTTCCGTGCCCGAAACGAGCCTGCGCGCTTCAAGCCGTGAATTCACCCTCGTGCATCCAGGCGGCGTGTTTGGGTGCGCGCTTGGTTTGGGCCCATTCATTGAGCATGTCCCACTTGCACTCGTCGAGCTTTTTGTACATCTCGGGCGTGCCGGTGTTCACGGCCAGCTCCAGGCGGTGGCCGTTGGGGTCGAAGAAGTAGATGCTCTTGAAAATGGTGTGGTTGGTCGGGCCGATCACGTCGACACCGCCATCGAGCAAGCGCTGCCTGGCTTCTTCGAGCGTCTTCATGCTGTCGACCTCGAAGGCGATGTGCTGCACCCAGGGCGGGGTGTTTTCATCGCGGCCCATGGCAGGCGAGTTGGGCAGCTCGAAAAAGGCCAGCACATTGCCCTGGCCCGCGTCCAGAAAGACGTGCATGTAGGGGTCGGGCGCCTTGGTGGACGGCACCAGGTCTTCGGCAATCGCCAGCACGAAGTCCATGTTCAGGTGCTTGACGTACCACTCGACGGTTTCCTTGGCGTCTTTGCAGCGGTAGGCCACATGGTGGATCTTGGTGAGTTTCATGGCAGGTCTCCGGTTTCAGGCAGTGGCTTTGGCGGCTTGCAGCGCCTCGCGCAGCACGCGCAGGTCGCCGATGTGGTTGGCCAGCAGCAGGATCAGGCGGGCATTGAGGGCCTCGCTCTGTTCGTCACTCAGGCCATGGTGCGCATCGATCAGCGCTTCGTAGAAATCATCGCCCGGCGAAAAGTCGCGGAAGAAGCGGCGACCGGGTTCATGGAAGTTGGGGTCGGTTTTGAGCAGGGTGGTTTGCATGGTCTACTCCTTCAGGCATTGCATGTGGCACGCGCCACGGCCTGCTGCACCTGGGCAGCGCTCAGTTGACGCCAGCGCGCGGCCACATGCTGGTCCGGGCGCAGCAGGTAGGTGGTGCCGGCCTTGCCGTCGTAGCGTCTGGCCATCCAGCCTTGCGTGTCCACGATGACTTTGACACCGGGCACCTCCATCGCGCGCGGGGCCACCACCAGGGGCATGACCGGCAGTTGGCCGGACGACAGGGTCTGGAGCTGCGCCAGCACTTCGGCAGACAGCGGGGCATCGGCAAACAGCAGGCAGGCAAAGCCTTGGCCCACCTGGTCGAGCAGCCAGGCGTCTTGCTCGGCACCCTGTTCAACGGTGTGCACCGGTGCATCGTCCATCGGTGCGCCGGGCACCATCTGGCCTTCAAAGGCCTCGGCATCGGGCGTGTTGAGCAGCGATTGCGTGAGGAAGGACGGCACCGACAGCCGCCCCGAGTTCACCAGCTTGCGTGCGAACGGGTGGTGCTTGGCCAGCGCCAGCACCTGGTTGCGGAAGGTCTTGCTGGTGCGGCTCTTGGGCGTGATGAAGTCGGTCGAGCGGGTCGAATTCATGATGTTCTCGTCGGCCGCGAACTGGCGGTCCAGCGCGTAGGTGTCGAGCAGCCGGTCGGGGGCCTGCCCTTTCATCACCAGGGCCAGCTTCCACATCAGGTCGTCGGTGTCCTGAAAACCCGAATTGGCACCGCGCGCGCCAAAAGGCGAGACCTGGTGCGCCGCGTCGCCCACGAACAGCACGCGCCCATGGCGAAAGTCGGTCATGCGGCGGCACTGGAAGGTGTAGATGCTGACCCACTCCAGCTCAAACGGCCGGTCGTCACCCAGCATGGCCTGCAGGCGCGGGATGACTTTCTCGGGCTTCTTTTCTTCTTCGGGGTCGGCGTCCCAGCCGAGCTGGAAGTCGATGCGCCAGACGTTGTTGCTCTGCTTGTGCAGCAGCACGCTCTGGTTGGGGTGAAAGGGCGGGTCGAACCAGAACCAGCGTTCGGCGGGGTAGTCGGCCTTCATGATGACGTCCGCGATCAGGAAGCGGTCCTGGAACACGCGGCCCTCGATGTCCAGCCCCAGGTGTCGGCGGATCGGGCTGCGGGCGCCATCGGCCACCACCAGCCAGTCGGCCTCGATGTCGAAGGTGCCGTCGGGCGTTTCCACCGTCAGCGTGGCGTGGTCGCTGTGCCGGGTGACGGCTGTGACCTTGTGCTGCCAGCGGATGTCGGCGCCCAGCTCCAGGGCGCGGGCGATCAGCATTTCCTCGATGTGGTACTGCTGCAGGTTGATCATGCCCGGGCGCTTGTGGCCGGCATCGGGCACCAGGTTGAACTGGTAGACCTCGTCTTCTTCAAGGAAGGTGCGGCCGATGTTCCAGCTCACACCCAGCGCACAGGCCGGATCGGCCACGCCCAGGCGGTCCAGCACTTCGAGCGAACGCTTGGCGTAGCAGACGGCGCGCGAGCCGACCGACACGGTCTTGTCGTCGTCCAGCACCAGCACGTCCAGCCCCTGCAGGCGGGCATCCACGGCGGCGGCCAGGCCCACGGGGCCCGCGCCGATGACGATCAGCGGTTTGCGCAGCGGCGGCGTGACCTTCAGGTCGGTTGGCGCCTTGTACGGATAAATCGGGTTGACGTAAGCCCCCATCGGGTGTCTCCTGTCGTGGTCAAAAGCCGCACCGGACCCCTGCCCGGCTGGCCAAAGCCGTAATTTACTATAGATAAACTAATTTACCTAATCGTAATTTTAATGCATCCCCAGCTTCGGGTTGACCGCATGGCCACGCGCAGGCGCTGCGGCTATGCTTGATCTGTTTTTTGTATGACAACTGCATGAGCCAGACCTTCACCCCCGTCTCCAGTGGCGCCCGCCTGTCGGACCAGGTGGCCGAGCAACTGGCCGCCGAAATCCGCCGTGGCGGCCTGGCCCCCGGCGACAAGCTGCCCACCGAAGCCCAGCTGGCCCTGCAGTTTGGCGTCAGCCGCACCGTGGTGCGCGAGGCGGTGTCGCGCCTCAAATCGCTGGGCCTGGTCGATTCGCGCCAGGGCAGCGGCGTGTTCGTCACGGCCAGCGCGTCGTTTACCCCCCTGAACTTTGAGGCCCGGCATGCGGCCTCGCAAGAGGCCGTGGTGCAGATGGTCGAGGTGCGCCGCGCGCTGGAAGCCGAAGTCGCCGCCCTGGCCGCGCAGCGCCGCACCGCTGCCGACATGAAGCGCATCCACGCCGCCGTGCAGGCGCTGCAGACCGCTGTCGAACAAGGGGGCAACGGCGTGAGCGAAGACGTGCAGTTTCACCGTGCGATTGCCGATGCCGCACGCAACCCCTTTTTGCTGCAAACCCTGGAATACCTGGGCCAGTTTTTGCACGGGGCCACACAGGTCACCCGCGCCAACGAAGCGCGCCGCCTGGACTTTGCCCAGCAGGTGCAAAACGAACACGCGACGATCGTGCAGGCGCTTGAAGCCGGTAACGCCGAAGCCGCCCGCCAGGCAGCGGCGGGCCACATGGGCAACGCCATCGTGCGCATCCGCAGCGCAGACCCCGGCTTTTGGGCGCAAGAGGGCGAGCAACTGGCGCAGACCCTGGTCGCGGCGCAGCGCCCCTCGCGCTGAAGCCCGCTTTTATTCGGCCTTGATGTTGGCCGCCTTCACCACCTGGCCATAACGCGCCAGATCACGCTTCATCTCATCGCCGAATTTCTCGGCCGTGCCGGGCGTGGCCGTGATGCCCATGCCATTGAGTTTGTCGCGCACCTCGGGGTCGCTGAGCACCGCGTTCAGTTCGGCATTGAGTTTGTCCACGATGGCTTTGGGCGTGCGCGCAGGCGCCAGCAGCGCCACCCAGGAGTTGGCCTCGAAGTCGGCCACCCCGTTTTCAATGAAGGTCGGCACATCGGGCAGCGATGTCGCCCGTTTGGCACTGGACACGGCCACCGGGTGCAGCTTGCCGGACTTGACGTGCGGCATGGCGCCAGCGATGGCGGTGTAGACCAGCGGGATGTTGCCGCCCAGCACATCGGTCATGGCCTGGCCGCCGCCCTTGTAGGGCACGTGCACCAGGTTGGCCCCTGTACGCTGCGCCAGCAGCTCGCCCGCGATGTGCGGCGTGCCGCCCGTGCCCGAAGTGCCATACGACAGGCCACCGGGCTGCGTTCTGGACAGCGCGATCACATCCTTGAGCGACTTGGCCGCAAAGCCCGGATGCGCCACCAGAATCAGCACCGCGTCCCCGATCTTGCCCACCGGCGCAAAGTCCTTGAGGGTGTCAAAGCCGACCTTGGCAAACACATGCGGATTGATGACCAGGGTGCCGTCAAAACCCAGCAGCAAGGTGTGGCCGTCGGGCTCGGCGGCGGCCACCATCTGCGTACCGATGTTGCCCGAAGCGCCGGGCTTGTTGTCCACAATGACCTGCTGGCCCAGCCGCTTGCCCAACTGCTCGGCAATCAGGCGGCCACTGGTGTCGGTCACGCCGCCGGGCGTGAAGGGCACCACCAGCCGGATCGGTTTGGCCGGGTAGGTCTGCGCGTGGGCGCCTGCGGTGAAAACGGTTGCCGCCGCTGCAAAAGCGGTCAGCAGCCACTGGCGACGTAGGGGGTTGCGCATGTCTGTCTCCTGTGCTGTTGTGCTCAATCGGTCTCGGCGTAGCGCTTTTCAAACGCCCACACATCCTCAAATCCCATCAATTTTGTCAAGTCGCCAAAGTCGTACAAGGGCGTGCTGCCCCCGGCCGACGAGCCTTGCGCCTTGAACTGGCCATACACCTGCGTCATGGCCTGCACCGCCGCCAACAGCGCCGTGACCGGAAAGATGGCCAGCTTGTAGCCGATGGATTCGAGTTCGGCTTGGGTGAGTACCGGTGTGCGGCCCCGCTCCACCATATTGGCCACCAGCGGGACGTCAAAACTGCGGCCGATCTGGCGCATTTCTTCTTCGGACTCGGGCGACTCCACAAACAGGATGTCGGCCCCCGCTTTGGCATAGGCCTCGGCGCGGCGCAAAGCTTCGTCCAGGCCGAGCGAGGTGCGGGCGTCGGTGCGGGCAATGATGAGAAGGTTCGGATCGGTGCGCGCATCCACCGCCACCCGGATCTTGCGCACCATGTCCTCCATCGGGATCACGCGGCGCCCCGGCGTGTGGCCGCACTTTTTGGGAAATTCCTGGTCTTCGAGCTGGATGGCCGCTGCGCCTGCGGCTTCGTAACCCCGAAGGGTGTGGCGCATGTTGAGCAAGCCGCCGTAGCCGGTGTCGGCATCGGCGATCAACGGTGCATGGGCCATGCCGGCCATGGCCGTGACACGGCCCACCATGTCGCTGTAGGTGGCCAGACCCGCATCGGGCAACCCCATGTGCGAGGCCACGGTGCCGTAACCCGTCATGTACAGCGCGTCAAAGCCAAAGGTGTCGGCCAGGCGCAGCGAGACCATGTCAAACACCCCGGGGGCGACCACCAGGCCGGGCTGGTTCAGGCGTTGTCGCAGCCTGGCGCGCAGTGATTCGTTCATGACAGCAAGGGTTGTTTTTCGGTGGTTGAATGGCAAGCTTTGTGGCATTGAACCAAACGGAGACCCCATGGACCTTCACCTGCGCGACAAGCACATCCTGATCACCGGCGGCAGCAAAGGCATTGGCCTGGCCTGCGCCGAAGCCTTTCTGGCCGAGGGCGCCCGCGTGACGCTGGTCTCGCGCGACGCGGCCAATCTGGCACGCGCCCGGCAGCAGCTGGCCGCCCACGACGCCAGCCGCATCCACACCCACGCGGCCGACCTGCGCGACGCCAACGCAGCGCATGCGGCGCTGGACGCGGCAGAAGCCGCATTCGGTGCTGTGGACGTGCTGGTCAATTCGGCGGGCGCGGCCAAGCGCACGCCCGCACCCGAACTCACCCCCCAGGCCTGGCAAGACGCCATGCAGGCCAAGTACTTCAGCTATATCCACATGATCGACCCGACCATCAAACGCATGGCGCAGCGGGGGCGTGGCAGCATCGTGAACGTGGTGGGCAATGGCGGCAAGGTGGCCAGCCCGATCCACCTGCCCGGTGGCGCCGCCAATGCGGCCCTCATGCTGGCCAGCGCCGGGCTGGCCGCAGCCTATGGCCCGCAGGGCATTCGCGTCAACGCGATCAACCCCGGCGCCACCCGCACCGACCGGCTGCAGGAAGGCCTGGCGGCCGATGCCCGCATGCAGGGCATCACGGCCGACGAGGCCATGCAGCGCTCGGTCGCCCGCATCCCGCTGGGCCGCATGGCCGAGCCCGAAGAGGTCGCCCGCGTGGTGCTGTTCCTCGCCTCCAACGCGGCCAGCTACGTGACCGGCGTGTGCATGACGATGGATGGCGCGGCCTCGCCCATCGTGGTCTGACACCAGGTCGGCATCTTCCACAACACGCCCAGAAGCGCCCATGAGCAAAGATTTCTCGACCATGGAAGACAGCAACCGGTCTGCCAACCCCTCGATCCACGACGTGCTGCGGGCCAGCCGCCGTGAGGCGCTGAAGATCGGCACGCTGGCCGGACTGGGGGCATTGCTGCAACCGCTGGCAGCTTGTGCCAGCGTGGGTCAAGGGCAAGGCCTGGGCTTTACCGCTGTGCCCACCGATGCGGGCGACCGCCTGGTGGTGCCCCCGGGCTATGTGGCGCAGGTGCTGGCCGCCTGGGGCGACCCGGTCGGCATTGCGGGGCAGATGCCGGCCTTTCGCATGGACGCCAGCAACTCCGCGCAGGATCAGGCGGCCCAATTGGGCATGCACCACGACGGTGTGGCGTTTTTCCCCTTGGAGGGCTCGTCCACCCACGGCCTGATTGCACTCAACCACGAATACACCGACGACGGGCTTTTGCATCCTGATGGCTTTGTGCCCATGACGCCCGCCAAGGTCAGGAAATCGCAAAACGCGCACGGCCTGTCGGTGTACGAAGTCCTGTTCAATGGCCAGCAGTGGGAGGTGGTGCGCCCCTCGCGCTATGCCAGGCGCTTCACCATGGACACGCCGTTTGCCATTGGCGGCCCAGCCGCCGGCCACCCCCTGATGCGCACCGCCGCCGACCCAGCCGGCCGGATCGCGCTGGGCACGCTCAACAACTGCGCCAGCAGCCGCACGCCCTGGGGCACCTACCTGTCGGGCGAAGAAAACTGGGCTTTTTACTTTGGCGGCAGCCAAACGCTGGACGCGCACCAGCAGCGCTGGGGCCTGCGCGAGAAAGGGTTTTACGCCTGGGAAAACCACGACCCGCGCTTCAACCTGGGCCAGACGCCCAACGAACCGCACCGCTTTGGCTGGGTGGTGGAAGTCGATCCGATGGACCCCCACAGCACGCCCGTCAAGCGCACCGCCCTGGGCCGCGCCGCACACGAGGGGGCCTGGGTGGCGCTCACGCGCGACCAGCGGGCGGTGGTGTATTCGGGCGAAGACGCGCGTTTTGAATACATCTACAAATTTGTGAGCCGGGACCGCATGCAGCCCGGCGGCGCCAAGGCCAACCGCGAACTGCTGGACCACGGCACCTTGTATGTGGCCCGCTTTGACGCCCATGGCCGTGGCACCTGGTTGCCCCTGGTCCATGGCCAGGGGCCGCTGACGGCCGCCAACGGTTTTGCCGACCAGGGCGAAGTGCTGATCAAGGCGCGCCAGGCCAGCGACCTGCTGGGGGGCACCAGGATGGACCGCCCCGAGTGGCTGACGATCGACACGGCTTCGCGCTGGGTTTATTGCACCTTGACCAACAACTCGCAACGCGGCGAGGCGGGCAAACCCGGCGTGGACGCCGCCAACCCACGCGCCAACAACAGCATGGGCCAGATCATCCGCTGGCGCGAAGACGGCGACCACGACGGCCAGCACTTTGAATGGAACCATCTGCTGCTGGCCGGTGACCCGGCCAACGCACGCGGCGAGGCGCGCGGCAATGTGCGCGGCGACATTTTTGGCTGCCCGGACGGCCTGGGTTTTGGGCCCAATGGCCTGCTGTGGATCCAAACCGATGCCCACGCCAGCCAGATGTACAAGGGCGAGTTCGAGCGCATCGGCAACAACCAGATGCTGGCCTGCGACACGGCCACCGGCGAGGTGCGGCGCTTTTTGACGGGACCGAAGAACAGCGAGGTCACCGGCATCGCCTTCACCCCCGACGGCAAGAGCCTGTTCATCAGCATCCAGCACCCGGGCGAAACGCCGTCAGACCGCAGCGACCCGAAAGACCCGCAAAAATTCTCCAGCTGGCCCGATCACCAGCCCAACGGGCGCCCGCGCTCGGCCACGGTGGTCATTCGCAAACGCGACGGGGGCGTGATCGGCAGCTGATGCGGGCGTTCAGTCCGCGTACACCCCGCTGGACTTGATGACCGGCGCCCACTTGGCCACTTCTCCCAGCACAAACGCCTTGTGGGTGGCGGGCTCCACGCGGTTGTCGGTGATGACCGAGGCGCCACCGGCCTCTTGCTTGCGGATGAAATCCGGGTCCTTGACGGCTGTGCGCAGCGCATCGTTGAGCTTTTTCAGCACCGGCGCAGGCGTGCCCTTGGGCGCATACAGGCCTTGCCAGATGGTGACGGTGAAGTCCTTGAGACCCGCCTCCTGCATGGTCGGCATGTCCTTGAGGGCAGGGGACGACAGGCGCGTGGGCGTGGTCACCGCATAGGACTTGACCTTCTTGCCCTCGACCTGCGGGATGGTGGTGGTGGTCTGGTCACACATCAAATCAATCTGCCCACCGATCAGGTCGGTCATGGCCGGGGCCGTGCCTTTGTAGGGCACAGACAGCATGTCCACCTTGATGGTGGACTGGAACAGCATGCCGCACAGGTGCGACGCCGAACCCGGCCCCGCGTTGGCGATGCTGACCTTGCCCTTGTTGGCCTGCACCCAGCTGATGAGTTCGCCGATGTTGTTGGCCGCCAGCGAGGGGCGACCGATCAGGTTCATCGGGTTTTCGCTGACCAGGCCCAGGTATTCAAAGTCTTTCTCGACGTTGTAGGGCAGGCTGCGAAAGAAGGTGGGCAGCGTGGCTTGCGCGATGTGGGTGAACAGCAAGGTGTAGCCATCGTTGTTGGCCCTGGCCACCTTGGCCACACCGATCGAGCCGGACGCGCCCGGCGCGTTCTCCACCACGATGCTTTGCCCGCCCAGGGCCTTGCTCATGGCCTGCGCCAGGTCGCGCGCGGCTTTGTCGGTGGGGCCACCGGGTGCATAGGGCAAAACGAAGCTGATGCTCCGGCCTGCAGCGGGGTAGTCCTGTGCGGCCGCCGGGGCGCACACCACAGCGTTGGCCACGCACAGCCAAGCCAGAGAAACAGAAGGGAACAGCTTTGTCATGGGAACTCCTTTGTCGAATTTCAGGCCAGCGCGGCGCACACCGCCTGCGTCACATCCACGGTGCGCGCCTGGCCGCCCAGGTCGCCGGTGTGCAGGGCAGGGTTGGCGGTGACGCTTTCGACCGCCGCCATCAGGCGTTGGGCAGCGGCGTGTTCGCCCAGGTGTTCGAGCAGCATGACCACCGACCAGAAGGTGCCCACCGGGTTGGCCAGGCCTTTGCCCATGATGTCGAAGGCCGAGCCGTGGATGGGTTCGAACATGCTGGGGTAGCGGCGCTCGGGATCGATGTTGCCGGTGGGCGCAATGCCCAGGCTGCCCGCCAGCGCGGCGGCCAGGTCGCTCAGGATGTCGGCATGCAGGTTGGTGGCCACGATGGTGTCGAGCGTGGCCGGGCGGTTGACCATGCGGGCGGTGGCGGCGTCCACCAGCTCCTTGTCCCACTTCACATCGGGGAACTCTCTGGAAATTTGAAGCGCGATCTCGTCCCACATGACCATGGCGTGGCGCTGGGCGTTGCTCTTGGTGACCACCGTGAGCAGCTTGCGCGGGCGCGACTGCGCCAGCCGGAAGGCAAAGCGCAGGATGCGCTCCACACCGGCACGGGTCATGATGGACACGTCGGTGGCCGCTTCGATCGGGTGGCCCTGGTGCACGCGCCCACCCACGCCGGAGTATTCGCCCTCGGAGTTCTCCCGCACGATGACCCAGTCCAGGTCTTTGGGCGCGCAGCGCTTGAGCGGCGCATCGATGCCCGGCAGGATGCGGGTGGGGCGCACATTGGCGTACTGGTCAAAGCCCTGGCAAATCTTCAGGCGCAGGCCCCACAGCGTGATGTGGTCGGGGATGTGCGGGTCGCCGGCCGAGCCAAACAGGATGGCGTCCTTGCCGCGCAAGGCGTCCAGACCGTCGGCGGGCATCATCACGCCGTGCTGGCGGTAGTAGTCGCCGCCCCAGTCAAAGTTTTCAAATTCGAAGGCAAAGGTTTTGCTGGACTGCGCCAGCGCCTGCATGACCTGCTGGCCAGCCGGAATGACTTCCTTGCCAATGCCGTCTCCGGGAATGGTGGCGATGCGGTAGGTTTTCATGGATGGGGTTCCTGTTTCAGATGGCCTCGATTTTGGAATCGCTCATGCCCAATCCGCAGCGCGGGACGCAATCTGTGTTTAACCTGAAGTCAAAAGTGCTGCGCTCAGGCGATCAGGTAACCCCCGTCCACCGGCAGCACCACGCCGGTGATGAAACGCGCGGCTTCACTGGCCAGAAACAGCACCGGGTCGGCCACGTCTTCGGGCACCCCCCAGCGGGCCAGCGGCGTGCGCGCCAGAATCGGGCCGCTGCGCGCCGGGTCGTCCTGCAGGGCCTGGGTGAGTGGCGTGGCGATCCAGCCCGGCGCCACCGCGTTCACCCGGATCCGGTCTGGCGCATAGGCGATCGCCAGCGACTTGGTCAGCTGCGCCACCCCGCCTTTGCTGGCGCTGTAGCCGGGCACCAGACCGCCGCCAAAAAAACTCAGCATTGACGCCGTGTTGACGATGCAGCCGCCACGCGCCCGCAGCGCCTCGCGCGCGGCGGCACAGGCGCGCATGGTGCCGTTCAGGTTGATGTCCACCGTGCGCGCAAAGGCTTCGGGCTCCAGCTCGACCTGGCGCTGGATGATGCCCGCGCAGTTGACCAGCACATCCAGACCGTCGTATTGGCCCAGGCGCGCCTTGACGGCGTCGCCATCGCGCACATCCAGCACCTCGAAAGCAATGCCCGCGTTGGGGCCATGCGCCTGTGCGGCCTGCACCTCGGCTGTGGTGGCACCGGTGGCGGTGACGTGGGCGTCGGCAGCGGCAAAGGCGCGGGCAATGGCGGCGCCGATGCCACTGGTGCCGCCGGTGATGAAGACGTTGCGCGTTGTGCTCATGGTGTGAAGGGTGAAGGACAGATCAATGCCACCGAGTGTGTACCGGGTCGGGGCACACGCCTGTCGCCCGCATGCCTTGCCACACGGGGCGCTATGCTGCAGGCATCCAGAAAGCCCCTTATGCCCAGCACCCGACGCGCATTCAACCAATTTTTGTGTGGCACCGCCGCCCTGTGGGCGGCCACTGGCCAAGCCCAAAGCAGCCCAACGCCCTGGCCAGGCAAAGCGGTGCGGCTGGTGGTGCCCTACCCCGCAGGGGGTGTGCTGGACGGCGTGGCCCGCGCCCTGGCCGAGCGCCTGGCCCTGGCGCTGGGGCAACCGGTGATCGTGGACAACCGCGCCAGCGCCGGTGGCGTGATGGGCATGGACACCGTGGCCAAGGCCAGCGATGGCCACACCCTGGCCTTGTCGGCCATCAGCCCCCTGACCCTGCTGCCGCACCTGATGCCTGTGCCCTACGACGCGCTGGCGGACTTTGCCCCCGTCAGCACGGTGATGTATTCGCCCGTGTTTGTGGTGGCCACACCCGCCTTCAGTGGCAAGCGCTTTGAAGACCTGATCGCGCAAGCCAAGGCGCAGCCGGGCAAGCTCTCGCTGGCCACCTCGGGCGTGGGCACGGTGGGGCACATCATGCTGGAGCAGATCAAGCGCAAAGCCGGTGTGGACATCCTGCACATTCCCTACAAAGGCGGTGGCGGACAAATCCTTTCCGACGCAGCCGGCGGCCATTTTGAATGCCTGACGACCAACGCCAGCCCGGCCCTGGCCAACCAGGTGGCGCAAGGGCGTTTGCGCATCCTGGCGGCCACCGGCCCGGCGCGGCTGGCACACCTGCCCGACACCCCGACGCTGCAGGAACTGGGCCACGCGCAGGCCAACCTGACGTCCCTGTTCGGGCTGTTTGCGCCAGCGCGCACGCCACCCGGGGTGGTGGCTCGACTGAACACCGAGATCCACAACATCCTGGCGCAAAAGGACGTTCAGGACAAAATGCTGCGGCAAGACAACATCCCCAAAACCAGCACCCCGGCACAGCTGGCGGCCCTCCTCAAAGCCGAATCAGCGGCCAATGCACGGGTGATCCAGGAAGCGCACATCCGCATCGAGTGATGCCGCGCGGCAAGCTTCAGCGGGTGCGGATCTCGCCGATCCACTGCCCCGGCCAGGCCCCCGAGCCCACCATGCCCCGGATCAGGTCGGTGGCCAGGCCAATGACGGCGGCGCCGGCCAGCGTGGTGGGGCGCGTGATGCGCGTGGCACACACCACACGGCGGCGCATGCTGGATTCGTTGATGGTGATGGCCTGCAACTGCCCGCTGGCCACCTCCTCCATCACCGAGGACTGCGACAGGATGGTGTGACCCACCCCGGCCGCCACGGCTTTTTTCACGCTGGTGAGCGAGTCGATTTCGGCCACCACCTGCAGGGCAATGCCCTGCTGTGCGCAGGCCTCGTCAATGATGCGGCGCAGGCCGTGCTCACGTCCAGGCAGCACCAGCTCCATGTTTTGCAGGTGGCGCAGGCGCAGGGTTTTGGGCAAGGCGGGCGCCCCCGGCGGTGCCACCAGCGCCAGCGGCTCTTCCAGCAGCACACGCTTGAGCAGGTCCGGGTCGGGTTCGTCGCCAAACAACAGCGCCAAATCCAGCCGCCCCATCTGCAGCCATTCGCGCAAGAAACCGCTGTAGGCCTCGATGACCTGCAGCTGGATGCGCGGGTACCTGGCACGGCAGGCCTGCACGATGGGGACGGTGGCCGCCAGCGCCACCGTGGTGGGCAAGCCCAGCACCACCTGGCCCTGGGGGTCGGTGGCAGCGCTGCGCACCGAGTCCCTGGCACGGTCGGCATCGGTGAGCACCACCTTGGCGTGTTCGGCAAAGGTGTGGCCCTCGGGGGTCAGCGCCATGCCACGTGTGGAGCGTGCAAACAACTTGACACCGAGCTCGTCTTCCAGCGCGGCAATTTGCTGGCCCAGCGCGGGCTGGGCAATGTGCAGGCGGGTGGACGCCTTGAGCAGACTGCCCGCCTCGCACACCCCTAAAAAGTAACGCAGTTGCTTGAGTTCCATCTTTCCCCCTGTGCAGGCGCCGGCCCTGCAAGGTCCATGAATCAATATATGAATTTCAGCTATCGAATAGCTTGAATAAGTATTTTACGGATAGCTTTTTCGCCGCCACAATCGCGCCACTTTTGCTGGAAAACCGCCCATGACCTCACTCGACATCGACCACCTGCGCACCTGGACGGGCCGCACCGAAGCCATCCACGACGTGGCCACCGTGGTGCCGCTGCGCGCCCTGAGCGCAACGCTGGACCGCGACGACCCAGCCATTGACCTGGGCACCGAGGTGCCGCCCTGCTGGCACTGGCTGTACTTTCTGCCACTGCACCGCCAGTCCGAGATCGGGCCGGACGGCCACGCCAAACGCGGCGGCTTCTTGCCCCCGGTGCCACTGCCCCGGCGCATGTGGGCCGGCAGCCGCATCGAGTTTCTGGCGCCGGTGCGCGCCGGTCAGGCCATCAGCCGCACCTCGCGCATTGCCGATGTGCGCATGAAGGACGGCCGCACCGGCCCGCTGGTGTTTGTCAACGTGCACCACGAGATCCGCGCCGAAGGGCAACTGGCCATCCACGAAGAGCACGACATCGTTTACCGAGACATGCCCGCCCCTGGCGAGACTGCCCCCGCCGGTGTGCCCGCCCCCACGAACGCCCAGTGGACGCGCGAGATCCGCCCCGACGATGTGCTGCTGTTCCGCTACTCGGCGCTCACCTTCAACGGCCACCGCATCCACTACGACCGCCGCTATGTGACCGAGGTCGAGGGCTACCCGGGCCTGATCGTGCATGGCCCACTCATCGCCACCCTGCTGCTGGACTTGCTGCGCCGCCAGCTGCCCGGCGCGCAGGTGCGCCACTTCTCGTTCAAGGCCATGAAGCCGATTTTTGACATCGCCCCCTTCCACGTCTGCGGCCGCCTGGACGGTGACAAGACCGTCAAGCTGTGGGCCGTCACGCCCGAAGGCCACATCGCCATGGACGCCAGCGCCGAGCTGGCCTGAAACATTTTTGGAGACTCCCATGTTCAACGACCCCGACCAGTACCAGGAAATCCGCGACGCGGTGCGCGCGCTGTGCGCCCAGTTCCCCGACGAATACCACCGCAAGGTGGACGAGGCCCGCGCCTACCCTGAAGAATTCGTCAACGCCCTGACCCAGGCGGGCTGGATGGCCGCCCTCATCCCGCAGGAATACGGCGGCTCCGGGCTGTCCATGGCCGAGGCCTCGGTCATCATGGAAGAGATCAACCGCTCGGGCGGCAACTCGGGCGCCTGCCACGGCCAGATGTATGTGATGAACGCCATCGTGCGCGGCGGCTCGCAGGCACAGAAGGAAAAATTCCTGCCCCGCATCGCCAGCGGCGAATTGCGCATCCAGTCGATGGGCGTGACCGAGCCGACCACCGGTTCCGACACCACCAAGCTCAAGACCAGCGCCGTCAGGAAAGACGGCCGCTGGGTCATCAACGGCCAGAAGGTCTGGATCTCGCGCATCCAGCACAGCGACCTGATGATCCTGCTGGCGCGCACCACACCGGTGGACCAGGTGAAGAAAAAGTCCGAGGGCCTGTCGTGCTTCCTGATCGACCTGAAGACCGCGATCGGCAACGGCCTGACGGTGCGCCCCATCCTGAACATGGTCAACCACGAGACCAACGAACTGTTCTTTGACAATCTGGAGATCCCCGAAGACGCGCTGCTGGGCGAAGAGGGCAAGGGTTTCAAGACCTTGCTCGACGGCCTGAACGCCGAGCGCACCCTGATCGCCGCCGAGTGCATTGGCGACGGCTACTGGTTCATCGAGCGCGCCCGAAAATACGCCAGCGAGCGCGTGGTGTTCGGCCGCCCCATCGGCCAGAACCAGGGCGTGCAGTTCCCGATCGCCGACGCCTTCATCGAACTCGAAGCCGCCAACCTGATGCGCTGGAAGGCCTGCGAAAAAATCGACGCCCACCAGAACGCAGGCGCCGAAGCAAACATGGCCAAGTACCTCGCGGCCAAGGCCAGCTGGGAGGCGGCCAACGTCTGCCTGCAAACGCACGGCGGCTTTGGCTTTGCCTGCGAATACGACATCGAGCGCAAGTTCCGCGAGACGCGCCTGTACCAAGTCGCGCCGATTTCGACCAACATGATCTACAGCTATGTGGCCGAGCACATCCTCGGCTTGCCCAAGTCTTATTGATTCAAAGCCTGCCATGACAAGACCCCTCGATGGCGTGACCGTGGTCACGCTCGAACACGCCATTGCTGCGCCCTTCTGCACACGCCAACTGGCCGATCTGGGCGCACGCGTGATCAAAGTGGAGCGCCCAGGCAGCGGTGACTTTGCGCGCGCCTACGACACGCGCGTGCATGGCCTGGCCTCGCACTTTGTCTGGACCAACCGATCCAAAGAGAGCCTGACGCTGGACGTCAAACACGACGCGGCCCAAAAGGTTTTGCACCAATTGCTGGCCACGGCCGATGTGCTGGTGCAAAACCTGGCGCCCGGCGCGGCGGCCCGCCTGGGCCTGTCGTATGAAGAACTGTCCAAACAGTATCCGCGACTGATCGTTTGCGACATCTCGGGCTACGGCGACGACCCGCAGGCCCCTGGGCCCTACCGCGACAAGAAAGCCTATGACCTGTTGATCCAGAGTGAGGCTGGCTTTCTGTCGGTGACCGGCACGCCCGAGGCCCCATCCAAAGCAGGTTGCTCGATCGCCGACATTGCCGCCGGCATGTACGCCTACAGCGGCATCCTGTCGGCGCTGCTGCAACGCGGCCAGACCGGGCGCGGCAGCCGCATCGACGTGTCCATGCTCGAAAGCATGGCCGAGTGGATGAGCTACCCCATGTACTACGCCTTTGAAGGCGCTGCGCCACCGCCGCGTGCAGGCGCTGCGCACGCCACCATCTACCCCTATGGCCCGTTTGAAGCGGGTGATGGCAAGTCGGTCATGCTGGGCCTGCAAAACGAGCGCGAGTGGGCAGCGTTTTGCGCCACCGTGTTGCTGCAACCTGCTTTGGCCACCGACGAACGCTTCAAGGCCAATGCGCTGCGCGTGGCCAACCGCGCCGAGCTGCTGCAGATCATCACCACGGTCTTCAAAGACCTGAGCGCCGAGCAGGTGATCGAGCGCCTGGAGCAGGCCCAGATCGCCAATGCCAGCGTGAACGAGATGAAAGACGTGTGGGCGCACCCGCAGCTGCAGGCGCGCGAGCGCTGGACCACGGTGGGAACCTCGGCCGGCCCGATTCCGGCCCTGCTGCCACCGGGCGTCAACAGCGACTTTGCCCCCCGCATGGACGCCGTGCCTGCCCTAGGGGAACACAGCAATGCGATTTTGGCCAGTCTGGGCTACGCTGACGAGGCCATCGAACAACTGCGCCAGTCCGGCGTGATCTGACGGAGACACACATGAAAACCCATATCCGCTTTTTCCTGCGCGCCGCAACGGCTGCCCTGCTGAGCACCTGCATCGGCAGCGCCGCCCTGGCCCAGACCTACCCCAGCAAGCCCATCACTCTGGTGGTGCCCTTTGCCGCTGGCGGCCCCACCGATGTGGTGGCGCGCCTGCTGGGCGCCACCATGACCAAAACGCTGGGCCAGCCCGTGGTGATCGAAAACAAACTCGGCGCGGGTGGCACCATCGCCTCGGCCTACACCGCCAAGGCCGCACCCGACGGCTACACCTTCCTGATCCACCACAACGGCATGGGCACCGCCCCGGCCCTGTACCGCAAACTGTCGTTCAACCCGCTCACCGACTTCGAGTATGTGAGCCAGGTGGTCGATGTGCCCATGACGCTGGTGGCGCGCAAAGACTTTCCGCCCAGGGACTTCAAGGAGCTGGTGGCCTATGTGAAAGCCAACGGCGACAAGATCAACGTGGCCCACGCGGGCCTGGGCGCGGTATCGCACCTGTGCAGCGTGCTGTTTCGCCAGGCGATTGGCGTGGACATGACGACCATCCCGTTCTCGGGCACCGGCCCGGCGATGAACGCGCTGCTGGGCAGCCAGGTCGATCTGCTGTGCGACCAGACCACCTCGACCATCCCGCAGATCAAGGCCGGCAACGTCAAGCTGTATGGCGTGACCACGTCCACGCGCCTCAAAGCCATGCCCGAAGTGCCCACCCTGGCCGAGCAGGGCCTGACGGGCTTCCAGATGGTGGTCTGGCATGGCGTGTACGCCCCCAAAGGCACACCCAAGGCCGCCATCGACACCTTCGGTCAAGCCCTGCGCGTGGCACTGAAAGACCCGAACGTGATCGCCAAACTGGCCGATCTGAGCTCGGTGATCGTGCCCGAAGACAAGCAAACCCCTGCGGGTCTGCAAACCTGGCTGCAACAAGAGACGCAGCGTTACGGCCCTGTCATCAAGGCGGCTGGGCAGTTTGCGGATTGAGCCGGATGGCATCCACCTGGCTGACAAGCGGCGCCCATCTGCTGGAGGGGCCCGTTGGTGCAATGGAAGTACTGGTGGATGCACCTGCCCAGCCTCGGGGTCTGGCCATCATGGCCCACCCCCAGCCGCTCTTGGGAGGCAGCGCACAACACAAGGTGCCGCACTTTCTGGCCAAAGCCCTGGCCGATGCAGGTTGGTGCGTGCTGCGCCCCAATTTTCGAGGCGTGGGCCGATCAGCGGGACAACACGACCAGGGCGAAGGCGAGACCCAGGACCTGCTCTGGCTGGTGGATGCCGCACGCGCACAAACGCAGGGCTTGCCACTGGCCCTGATCGGCATTTCTTTCGGGAGCTTTGTACAGGCGCGGGTGGCCGCGCAGTTGCAAACCCAGGGCCATGCGGCCCAAGGCGTGGTGCTTGCAGCCATGCCCTTTGGCGAGGTCGAAGGCGGCCGTCGCTACGACACTCCGCAGAACATCGACAACGCGCTCGTTGTCCACGGCGAACTCGACGAGCGCGTGCCCCTGACCTCGGCCCTTGACTGGGCCCGCCCTGCTTCGCAGGTGGTTTCGGTGGTCCCGGGTGCCGATCACCTCTTCACAGGCAAGCTGCCGATCCTGCGCAGCCTGATCCTGAATTTCTTGACCCAACGCTTCCCACCCAAACATGCGTCTGAATGACAAACTGGCCTCTGCACGCTCCTTTCTCTTCGTGCCCGCCAATCGACCCGAACGTTTTGCCAAAGCCCTCGCCAGCGGCGCCGATGCCGTGATCCTGGACCTGGAAGACAGCGTGCCTTTGCAAACCAAAGCTGAAGCGCGTCAGGCGATCCGACAAAGCTGGGACACCTTGAAGGAAGCCGCTTGCGCGGTCGTCATCCGCATCAACAGCCCCGAAACGCCGTGGGGCCAACAGGACCTGGAAGGACTGCAAGGTTTGTCAGGCCTGGCAGGACTGATGGTGCCCAAGTGTGAATCTGCGGCCACACTGCAAGCGGTGGCTCGGGCCTTCCCGGGCATGGCCGCTTTGCCCATCATTGAAAGCGCTGCGGGCTATCTGGCCTTGCGCGACATTGCGCGTGCACCTCAGGTCAGCCGTCTGGTGGTGGGGCACATCGACTTTCTGGCCGACACCGGCATGAACTGCTCGGAAGACCAACGCGAACTCGACAGCCTGCGTTTTGAAGTGGCCATGTGCACACGCCATGGCGATCTGGCACCCGCAGTTGACGGCGTGACGGTGTCGGTGGACGACGAAGCCTTGATCCGCACCGATGCCGAGCGTTCGCTGCGTTTTGGCTTTGGCGGCAAGCTGTGCATTCACCCCAAACAAGTGCCTGTGGTGCATGCCACTTTTGCGCCAACTCCCGAGCAGGTGAACTGGGCCCAACGGGTGCTGGCGGCCATGGCAGCCTCCAACGGCTCGGCGGTGCAACTGGATGGCAAGATGGTCGATTTGCCGGTGGTGCTGCAGGCGCAGCGTTTGCTGGCCAGAGTTCGCTGATACAGCATGGGCGTATGCCCGTTGCTGATGGTGGAATCAGAAAAGAGCATTTTCACAATTCACCATCGAAACCCACAATGGCTCCAACCCTTTCCCCAATGGAGCATTCATGAAACTCAAATTCCTGCTGCTGACGGCCCTCATGGGCGCACAGGTCTTTTCAGCGGCACAAGCCCAATCCAAAGACACGCTGCAAAAGATCAAGGAATCCGGCGTGATCAACTTGGGGGGTCGTGACGCCTCTTTTCCTTTTTCCTACAAGCTCAGCGCCGATGGCAACCCCATCGGTTTCTCTGCCGATCTGTGCGCCAAAGTGGTCGATGTCGTCAAAGCCAAGTTGGGCATGCCCAACTTGAAGGTGCAGTACACGATCGTCACGCCCACCAACCGCATTCCTTTGGTGCAAAACGGGACCGTTGACCTGGAGTGCAGCACCACCACCAACACCGTTGCGCGTGCACAGCAGGTGGACTTTGCCCCGACGCACTTTGTCGGCAGCATTGCTGCCGCCGTCAAGAAGAGTTCAGGCCTGAACAACATGGCACAACTCGACGGCAAGTCCGTCGCCACGGTCACGGGCAGCACGTCCATTCAATTGCTGCGGGCTTACCGCAAGAACGAGCATGTGCAGTTCAGCGAAGTGTCCGGCAAAGACATTGCCGAAACTTTTTTGATGCTTTCGTCGGACCGCGCTGTGGCCATGATTCTGGAAGACGTTCAACTGGCTGGCCAAATCGCCAAAGCACCAAACCCAGGCGACTACAAATTGCTGGACGAGCGCCTGCGCGATGAACCCTACGCGTTCATGATGCGCAAGGACGATCCCGCGTTCAAAGCCTTGGTGGACGATACCCTGAGCAAATTGATGAAGTCCGGCGAGATCAATGAAATTTACGCCAAATGGTTCATGCGACCCGTGCCACCCAGCAACGTGAACCTGAACTACGCCATGCCTGCGGCCGTCAAAGAGGCATACCGCAACCCGAACAACAAAGGCATTTGATCTGCCTATGCACACCAAGGGGCCGAAAGGTCCCTTCGTTGTTTCAGGCTCAGAGTGGCTGCGAGATTTCGATCAGGTTGTAGTCCGGGTCGCGCACATACACCGACATGATCTTGCCCGTGGCGCCGGTGCGTTGCACCGGCCCTTCGATGACGGGCCATTGGGCTTGCGCCAGCCGCTCGACCACTTGTGCCAACGGCACAGAGGCAATGAAGCAGAGGTCCTGGCTGCCTGGCACGGGCAGGTGGGCTTTGGGCTCGAACTCGGCGCCCTGAATGTGCAGGTTGATTTTCTGGCTGCCAAATTTGAATGCCTTGCGCTCCACGGGCGGCGACCCGCCCACAAACGACTCCAGCGCCATGCCCATGACACGGGTGTAGAAATCAATGCAGGCTTCGGGCCGCGCCGTTGTCAGAACCAGATGGTCGAGGTGGTCAATCATGGCAATCTCAAAAAGGTTCCGCCATTGTGCCCTCGCCCCGCGATCACTGGGCTCGCAGGATCTTTCCCGGGTTCATGAGGTTCAATGGATCAAAAGTCTGTTTGATGCTGCGCATCATCGCCAAGTCGAGCGCGGGCTTGAACTGCTCCAGGCGGGCGACATGCATTTTGCCAATGCCGTGCTCAGCACTGATGCTGCCGTTCAGGGTCACACTCTCTTCGTGGACGATGAGGTTGACACGCGCCGCCGCCTGCTCGCAAGCGTCGGGAGAGGCATAAACCTCACGCGACAGCACTGCAATCACATGGATGTTGCCGTCACCGATATGCCCCGCGTGACAGATGGTGACGCCTGAGATTTCTTGCTGGATACGGTCATCGACATGGGCAATGAAGTCCGGCAGCCGCGAAATCGGCACCGAGGTGTCGTTGGAAACCGTGAAGCCCGCGCGCTTGTTGGATTCTGAAATGGTGTGACGCAAAGCCCAGATGCGCCCGGCCTGGGCCTGGCTGCTGGCCACCACCGCATTGCAGACCAGCCCGGCCTCCATGGCGGCTTCAAGCGCCCCTTCCATTTGCGCGACAGGGTTCCAGTGCGCGGCGCTGTCGGCAATTTCAATCAGCACATACCAAGGCTGGTCCAGCACCATGGGTGCCGTCAGGCCATGTCCATGCCGCAGCACGATGTCGATCTGTGTTTTCGACATGATCTCGAACGCTTCGATCCGGTTGCCAATGTGTTCCTGCAGGAAACGCAACAAGTCCACCGCCTGCTCCACCGAATCCAGGGCCACCATGCCCGTGGCGGATGCGGTGAGCGAGGGAAAAAGCTTGAGCACGGCTGCCGTGACGATGCCCAAAGTGCCTTCGGCACCAATGAACAACTGCTTGAGGTCGTAACCGGTGTTGTCCTTGCGCAGGGCGCGCAGCCCGTGCCAGATCTCGCCATCCGGCAGCACCACCTCCAGGCCCATCACCAACTCGCGCATATTGCCGTAACGCAAGACCCCGGTGCCGCCCGCGTTGGTGGACACCAGGCCACCGATTTCACAGCTGCCCACACTGCCCAGCAACATGGGAAAGAGGCGTTGATGTTCTTCGGCGTGCGCGCGCACATGGGCCAAAATGCAGCCGGCTTCCACCGTCATGGCGTTGTTGCGCGTGTCAATGTCGCGCACGCGGTTCATGCGCGAGACATTCAGCAAGATGGCAGGCCGGTCCACCGGCGCCACAGCGCCGCCTGTCAAGCCCGTGTTGCCCCCTTGCGGTACGATGGCCACACCAGACGACTTGCACAGACGCACCAGAGAAGCCACTTCTTGTGTCGTGCCAGGGAAGACGACGGCGAGGGCTTTGCCGTGGTACCGGTCTCGCCAGTCGCGTTCGTAGCCATCGGTGTCTTGCGCGGCGGTTAAAACACGGCTGGCCCCGACGATGCCTGCTGCGCTCTGGAGAAAGGTGTCAGTGCCAAACGTCATGCCGACTGGTCATTCCAGCTTGAGGTCGATGGCCTTGATGACGGGCCCCCATTTGTCCAGCTCAGCCTTCACATGCGCTGTCAATGCTTCGGGCGTGGAGCCAACCGGAATGGCACTGAGTTCCTTGAATTTTTCTTGCACATCGGGCTCGGCCACCGCACGCTGAAACTCCTTGGCCAAGGCTGCTGCCACGGCCGGTGGCATGCCTGCCGGGCCGAAGATGGCATTCCAGGTATAGGTCTCATAGCCCTTCAAACCGGATTCGGCCACGGTGGGTACATCCGGGAAAGAAGGCGAACGCTGGGGCGTTGTCACCGCAATGGCACGCGCACGCCCACCTTTGATGTGGCTGGCTGCACCGGTCAACACGTCGAACAGCACGGGGATGTTGCCGCTGATCAGGTCGGTCATGGCCGGGCCACCCCCTTTGTAGGGCACGTGTTCGATGTCCAGGCCAGCCATCGACTTGAACAATTCACCAGACAGGTGCGGTGGCGTGCCTACACCAGAGGTGCCGTAGCTCATCTTGCCGGGTTGGGACTTGATCAGCACGATCAGCTCTCGCACGTTTTGCGCGGACACGCCCGGGTTCACGACGATCACATTGGGCACAGTGGCCACCAGCGACACCGGCGTGAAGTCCTTGAGGGGGTGGTAGCTTGAAAAGCCACGCGCAATCGGGTTGATGGCATGCGTGGACACGGTGCCCATCAAAAGCACCGTGCCGTCTTTGGCCGCGCGCGCCACTTTCTGCGCACCAACAACACCTCCGCCACCGCCCACGTTGTCCACCACGATGGAAACACCGGACTTCTCCGTCACCTTTTTGGCCACCAGGCGGCTCACGATGTCGGTCGCACCGCCCGCGGCAAACGGCACCACCAATGTGATGGGTCCTTTTGGCAAAGCGGACTGTGCCTGGCTCGGCGTGCTCAAGCTCAGTGCAGCAACGCAACTTGCCAATGTCAGCAGGGCTTTGCGGCGTGCGGTCATGGGGGTCTCCAGCTTTCTGATGTCGATGAGAAATCTTATTTCGCTATTGAACCTCGTGTAAATTAGAAATAAGTGATGCCTCTATCAATCCACGGCATGCAACCAGGCACTTCAGGCCAGCCATCGGCCCTCTGGCCAGGTGCCCTGCTTGACGGCTTGGCGCGCACATTCGGTCAGCACGTCCAAAGCACACCGCACATGCTGGTTGGTCGCCCGGTTGGTGGGCAGCGCCAGCACGATGGTGCGGGAGATCGCTGGCCCCGACAGCGGTGCCCCTGTGAGTTGTCTGGATTGAAGCTCGTCCACCACCGCAATGGGCGGGAGTATGGTCAAACCATGCCCCGTCAATGCCAGACTTTTCTGCAAACTCAGCGCATTGGCTTCGGCCACGATGTTCAGTGCCAACTTGCTGGTGGCGCAGGCGTGGTCCAACAGCGTGCGAATGCCATGTGGCGTGCTGGGCAGGATGACAGGGTGCTTGGTCAGGTCCTTGAGTGCGAAGGATTTGCCGTGCTTGATGTCGAAATGGTTGGACCACACCACCCACAAAGGTTCTTCGATGAGGGGCTCGATCTGGATATCAGGCGAGCGTTCGGCACCGTAGAGCAAGGCCGCATCGATTTCGCCGCTTTCAAGCCAGCGCAGCAGGGTGCCTGCGTAGCCCATGGTCAGCCGCAATTTGATGCCCGGAAATTCTTGGGCGATGGCGCTCAGCAAGGGGCCTGAAAGCACATCGATGGTGCTGGGCAACAGGCCCAGTGTCACCAAGCCCCCCACCCCTTTTTGTGCGCCACTGATGGCGGCACGCGCACGGTCCAGCTCCAGCATGGCGCGGCGCGCGTAGTCCACCAGCAGCTTGCCGCTTTCGGTGAGCACCATGCCCTGACGCTGGCGCTCGAACAGCAGCGTATCCAGGTCTTCTTCAAGCAGTTTGATCTGGCGCGATACCGCTGGCTGAACGATGTGCAGTATTTCAGCCGCTCGGGTGATGTTGCCCGTGTCCACCACGGTGAGGAATGTTTTGAGCTGACGGAAATCCATGGTCACTCCATGCTGAACGGTGATTTTGTCATCAGGAAATTCTATTTTATTTATTCATGCATTCAATTTTATGATTTCTTCATTCATCGTTAGACCACGGAGACCCCATGACAGCCACCCCTACTGCGCCGCAATGGCAGCAGGATGTTTTCAGAGTGTTGAAGGAAGGCGGCATCCGGCAAATCGCCTACGTGCCCGATGCGGGCCATGCCCATGTGATCCGCAGCGCCATTGCCGATCCGGACATCCAGGACGTGGTGCTGACCACCGAGGAAGAAGGTGTGGCGGTGTCGTGTGGTGCCTGGCTGGGCGGCCAGCGCTGCGCCGTGCTGATGCAAAGCAGCGGCGTGGGCAATTGCGTGAACATGTTCTCTTTGCTGCAGGCGGCTGATTTCCCGTTCTTGACGCTGGTCACCATGCGCGGCGAATACGCCGAGTTCAACCCCTGGCAAGGCCCGATGGGAAAAGCCACACAAGCCGCGCTGGAGCTGATGGGCATCCATGTGCTGCGCGTGACCAAGCCAGAAGAAACAGCAGAAATCGTCAGTGCCGGTCTGGATGCGGCTTTTGAAGCCGGGGAAAAAGTGGCGATTCTGCTCAGCCAGAGTCTGATCGGTCGCAAGAAGTGGGAGCGCAAGTGATGAGCCATATTCCAGAACGCCAACGCGCGGACCGCCGCGCCTTTGTCGCCAATCTGCTGTCGCAGGCCCCCGATGCACTGGTCGTGACCGGTCTGGGCTCGGCCGCTTACGACGTGTATGCCGCAGGTGACCGCGACCTCAACTATTACCTGTGGGGTGCCATGGGCGGCTCCACCTCGATTGGCCTGGGCCTGGCCCTGGCACAGCCGGATAAATCGGTGGTGGTCATCACCGGCGATGGCGAGATGCTGATGGGCATCGGCAGCCTTGGCACCATTGCCGCCAAGCAACCGAAGAACCTGACCATCGTGGTGCAGGACAACGGGCACTTTGGCGAAACCGGCATGCAGCAAAGCCACGCCAGCCTGGGCACCGATCTGGTGGCCGTGGCCAAGGGCTTTGGCATCGCCAATGCACAGGCCATTGACAGCGTGGAAGCAGGAGACGGTGTGGCACAAAGCATCCGCGCGCGTCAGGGCACCGCCTTTGTGCAGGTGTTCATCGAAGCCAATGAACCGCCCCGCGCACTGCCCCCCCGCGATGGCCCCTTCATCAAGAACCGGGTGCGCTCGGCGCTGGGTTTGAAGCCTTTCTGAGACCCATTGGAAGTCCCCGCCATGAAGCAATACGCCCTCAAGATCAATGGTCAGTCGGTGCCGCCTGCAAGCCAGCAATGGTTTGACACACAGAACCCCTACACGGGCGAGACCTGGGCGCAGGTTCCTCGCGGTGACGCGCGTGATGTGGATACGGCAGTCAACGCGGCCCACGCGGCGCTGACCAGGGGTCCATGGGTTGAGATGACCGCCACGCAGCGCGGCGCACTCATGCGGCGACTGGGTGACCTGATCGCCCGCGATGCCGCCAAACTGGCCGCCACCGAGGTGCGTGACAACGGCAAATTGCTGGCCGAAATGCTGGGGCAGCTCAACTACATCCCGCAGTACTTCCATTACTTTGGCGGCCTGGCCGACAAAATCCAGGGCGCCACGCTGCCGCTGGACAAGAAGGGCTACCTGGCCTACACGCGCCACGAGCCCGTGGGCGTGGTGGCCGCCATCACGCCATGGAACTCGCCGCTGCTGCTGCTCACCTGGAAAATCGCCCCCGCCCTGGCCGCTGGCTGCACGGTGGTGGTCAAGCCTTCCGAGTTCACATCGGCTTCAACGCTGGAATTTGCCGAACTGTTTGAAGAAGCGGGCTTTCCACCCGGTGTGTTCAATGTGGTGACCGGCTTTGGCCAGGAAGTGGGCACCCCTTTGGTGGAGCACCCCCTGGTGGCCAAGGTCAGCTTCACCGGCTCGGACACCACCGGTCGCCTCATCAACGAAAAAGCCGCACGCCTGCTCAAGCACACCTCGATGGAGCTGGGCGGCAAGTCGCCGAACATCGTGTTCGAGGACGCCGATCTGGACCAAGCGGTATTTGGCGCGATTTCCGGTATCTTCGCGGCCACGGGGCAGACCTGCATTGCCGGCTCACGTCTGCTGGTGCAAGACAGCATCCACGATGCCTTTGTCGAAAAACTGGTGGCTGTGGCCAAGACAGCGCGCATGGGGGACCCGATGGACATGGAGACCCAAGTCGGCCCCGTCACCACACCGCCGCAATACGACAAGGTTCTGGGGTACATCGACATCGCCAGAAACGAAGGCGCAAAAACCGTGCTGGGGGGCAGCAAAGGCATGGCACCTGAATGCGGTCAAGGCTGGTTTGTTGAGCCCACCATCTTCACAGAAGTGAAGAACACGATGCGGATCGCGCAAGAAGAGGTGTTTGGCCCGGTGCTGTCGGTGATCCGCTTCAAGGACGAAGAAGAAGCCCTGAAGATCGCCAACGACGTGCGCTTTGGTTTGGCCTCTGCCGTGTGGACGAAAGACATCGGTCGCGCCATCCGCATGTCCAACCGGCTGCAGTCCGGCACCGTCTGGGTCAACACCTACCGGGCCGTGAGCTTCATGGCGCCTTTTGGTGGCTACAAGGACTCGGGCCTGGGGCGTGAAAACGGACAGGATGCCGTGCGCGAATACCTGCAGACCAAATGCGTCTGGATCAACAGTGGTGCAGTCACAGGCAATCCGTTTGTACTGAAATAGACACCGAACCTTCAAGGATGGGTAAGTCGGCCTGCATCACTGCCTCAGAAATTCAATCAACTCGGCACTCACAGCTTCGGGAACTTCGCGCTGAGGAAAATGCCCCACGCCCGGCAAGACCTTGCGCACATAGCGGCCACGGAAATACCGCTCCTTGCCCTCGGACGATTCGGGTGCATTGACCGCATCTGCGCCCCCGTGCAACACCAGGGTGGGCACGTCCAACGGGATCACTTCGGCCAGCGCCCGCTCATCTTCGTCGTAACGGCTGTCGCCCGGTGCATGCCCCCAGCGGTGCTGGTAAGAATGCAGGGTCACCTCGGCCCAGTCGGCATGGGCAAAGGCCTGGGCGGTGGTCTCGAACTCTTCGGCACTGTACCAGCCTGGTGGCGACCAGGTTTCCCACAGGGTTCGGGCAAACGCATCGCCCGTTTCGCGCACGGCGCGCTGACCTCGGGGCGTGGCCATGTACCAGTGGTACCAGTAGTTGCGGGCCTGGGCCAAAGTCAATGCCTGTGTCGGCAGGTTGGTGCCGTAGGCCACCGACAGCAGCACCAGATGGCTGGCCACGCCGGGCTGCAGGCCACAGGCATTGCCTGCGGCGCGTGCGCCCCAGTCATGCCCGACCAGGGCGGGGGATTTCAATTGCAGGCGCTCGATCAGCTCCAGCACGTCCCGCCCCAGGGCCGACAACTGTCCGCTGCGCGGCGTGTCGGCCTGCAGGAAACGGGTGGGCAAAAACCCACGCAAGGCTGGCACGATCACGCGCCAGCCTTCTGCGGCCAGCGCGGGGGCTACCTTGGCCCAGGTGCGCGGACTGTCGGGCCAGCCGTGCAGCAACACCACCGCCCGTTCGGCCTGCGGGTTCCATTCCTGGTAACCGATGCGCAAAACCGAAGTGTCGATGTACTGCATGGCTGGGACTCAGACTGTGCGGCCACCGTCCACCGGAAACTCCACACCGCTGATGAACTCAGAGGCGTCGGTCGCCAAAATGAGGGCGGCGTTGGCCACATCGCTGGGTCGCGAGAGTCGGCCCAGCGGGATGGTGGCGATGAATTTGGCGCGGTTCTCGGGGGTGTCGGGCACGCCCATGAACTTCTCCAGTAAAGCGGTCTCGCCGATCACCGGGCAGATCGCGTTGACGCGGATGCCGTCGGGCCCCAGCTCCACCGCCATCGACTTGGACAGCAGGTTCACTGCCCCCTTGGAGGCGTTGTACCAGGTCAGGCCCGGACGCGGGCGCAGACCGGCTGTGGAGCCCACGTTCAGGATCACGCCACGGCCCTTCTGGCGCATGAGCGGCACCACGGCGTGGGCCATGTGGAAAATGGACTTGACGTTGACGTTGAACATGCGGTCATAGGTGGCCTCGTCCACCTGCAGCATGGGCTGGTTGTTGTGGGTGGTGCCCGCATTGTTGACCACGATGTCGGGCGTGCCAAAAACCGACACGCAGGACTGCACCAGATGGCGCACAGCGGCGCCATCGGCCACATCGCAAGCCACAAAGCAGGCCTTGTCGGCGCCCAGTTCGCTGGCCAGGGCGCTGCCTTTGTCTTGCGCCAGGTCGGCAATGACAACGCGTGCACCTTCCTGCACATACAGGCGGACGATGGCCTCGCCGAAGCCTGCGGCGCCACCGGTGACGATGGCGATCTTGCCTTTGAGTTGTGCCATGTCGTTCTTCAGCCGTGGTAGTGGACGAGGGTCTTGGTGGTGCTGACTTCTTCGAGGGCAATGAAGCCTTTTTCGCGGCCATGGCCACTGCGCTTGGTGCCGCCAAAGGGCAACTCCACGCCGCCACCGGCGCCATAGCAGTTCATGAACACCTGGCCAGCCTTGACGGCCTTGGCCACGCGGTGCAGGCGACCGGCGTTTTCGGTCCATACCGCGGCCAGCAGACCGTAGTCGGTGCCGTTGGCCAGGGCAATGGCGTCGGCCTCGTCTTCAAAAGGCATGGCCGCCAGCACCGGGCCGAACACCTCTTCGCAGGCCAGTGCGGCGGTGCGGGGCACGGGGCCGAACAGGGTGGGTTTGACGAAGTAACCGTCCTTGGGCGCATCGGCTGCGATCTGGCCTTCGGCCAGCACCGGGATGCCTTGTGCGCGTGCCTGGTCGATGTAACGCTGCACGCGCTGGTGCTGCGCCGGGTTCATGACCGGACCGCAATCGAAGTCCATCTCGGGCGTGCCCACACGCACCTTGGCAAAGGCTTCGGCCACTTTGGCCACAAAGCTGTCGTAGATCGAGCGTTGCACCAGCAGACGGCTGCCGGCGGTACAGGTCTGACCCGCGTTCTGCACGATGGCGCGGACGATGATGGGCACGGCGCGTTCCACATCCACATCGTCGAACACGATCTGCGGCGACTTGCCGCCAAGCTCAAGCACGCACTTGACGGCGTTTTTGGCGGCCGCCTGTTGCACCAGGGTGCCGACTTCGTTGGAGCCCGTGAAGGACACAAAGTCGATGCCCGGATGACCCGACAAGGCAGCGCCGACTTCTTCACCCAGACCGGTGACAATGTTGAGCGCACCGGGCGGCAGACCGGCTTCGAGCGCCAATTCGGCAAAACGGATGGCCGACAGGCTGGTGTCTTCGGCAGGCTTGAGCACGGTGCCGTTGCCCATGGCCAGGGCGGGCGCCACCGTGCGGCCCAGCATCTGCGCCGGGTAGTTCCAGGGAATGATGTGCGCGGTCACGCCCAGCGGTTCGCGAACCAGGCTGACCTGGTGTCCGTTCAGGAAAGGGATGGTCTCGCCATGCAGCTTGTCGGCACCGCCGGCATAGAACTCGAAATAGCGCGCCAGCACCTTGATGTCGTTGCGGGCCGTGGTCAGGGGTTTGCCAGTGTCCTTGGCTTCAATCTGCGCCAGCTCCTCCTCGTGGTCAAGGACCTTCTGCGAGATGCGCAGCATGATGCGACCGCGCTCTGCCGCATTGAGCTGCCCCCAGGGGCCGCTGAGGGAGGCGCGTGCGGCCTGGACAGCCTGATCGACATCGCTGGCCGTGCCCCGCGGGATGTCGTCAAAGGACTGGCCGTTACTTGGAGAAATCACGGGCAAGGTGCGGCCATCGCTGGCACCGGTCCACTGGTCTCCGATCAACATCTTCTTCATGGTGGTTTCCTGACAGGTTCAATACAAGATGGCGCGACTATAGGCAGCGCAGCGGCTTTGGTGAATTGGAAAACCGGCAACGGCGTGTTGCTTCGCATGCAAGCCAGATTCCGAAGGGATCTATAGAATCCGGCCATGCTCCCAGACATTGACTCACTGGCCCTGTTCGTCAAGGCCGCCGAGCTGCACAACCTCACACGTGCCGCCGAGGCGAGCTTCATCACGGTGCCTGCGGCCAGTCGGCGCCTGTCCTTGCTGGAGCACCAGTTCAAGGCCCAGTTGTTTGAGCGCCATTCACGCGGTCTGCAACTCACGCCCGCTGGCGAACACCTGCTCAAGCATGCGCGCGAGGTGATTGCCTCGGTCAACCACATGCGCGCTGAAATGGTCAACTACGCCTCGGGCCGCAATGCCGTGCTGCGCATTCTGGGCAACACCTCGGCCATGGCACAGTTTCTGCCATCCGATGTCGCCCTGTTCCAGGCCCAGCACGACAACGTGCGCATCGTGCTCGAAGAATCCTGGAGTGACGAAGTGATTCGCCGCGTCCGCTCCGGTGATGCCGATCTGGGCGTGGTGGTCGAGGGTGGCGACACCGAAGGCCTGTGGTGCCAGCCCTACCGCAGCGACAGGCTGGCTGCCGTACTGCTCCAGGACGATCCACTGGGTGGCGAGGCCATCCCCTTCGCCCATCTGATCGAGCGCGACCTGGTGGGTCTGGAGGGTGGCAGCACACTCACCCGTTTGTTGACCGCTCAGGCCGAACTGCAGATGCAGACCATGGCGTTGCGCGTGCAGGTGCGCAGCTTCGAGGCGGTGTGCCGTGCGGTTCAGGCCCGCCTGGGCGTGGGCATCCTGCCCATGGCCGCTGCGCGCAGTTTTGCCGAGGCCATGCAGCTCAAGGTGCTGCCGCTGTCAGACGAATGGGCCTTGCGCGGCATGCAGATCTGCACCCGAAGCCGGCCCGCGCAGCAAACGCCGCTGGGCCAGCTTGCCGCCCACCTTCAGGCGGTCGCCGCAGCCGACGACGACACCCAGGCCTGAGCGTCAGCGGTTTTTCACCAGCGCATCAAATGTGCGGCAGTGTCTGCGCAAAGGATGGCCGTGCACGCACGGCTTCTGCCAGCGCTTTCAGGGCCGGCGTGGCAGGCAGCCACGGTTGGTCGCCGTAACGCAGCTGCTGGTAGTCGTACAGCACCACGGCGCAAACCACATCCAGGGTGGGGGCCTGAGCAGCCGGATGGCTGCCCACCATTTCGGCCGCCACCGCTTCCAGGCGCTGCATGCCCTCGACCATGGTGCGACGGCGGCGCAGGCCCACCGGGGTTTCATCAAACAGCACTGGCGCTGTGACCTTGCGCGTGATGATGGTGTGCACCGAAGCCTCGATGGCGCCGATGGCGATGCCCGCACGAGAGAGCACGCCCGCGATGCGCTGCGCATCGCCCAGCAGGCTGGGCCACTGCGGTGCCGGACGCGTGGCTTCGAGCCACTGCACGATCAGCAGGCTTTCGGTCAGCGGGATGCCGTTGTCGAGCACCAGCGAGGGCACGCGGGTGGCGGCATTGGCTTCGCGCAGACGCGCATCGTCGGCCCAGGGATCGACGGTGGTGGGCTCGATCTCCAGGCCTTTTTCGATCATGGCGATGCGCGCGATGCGCACAAAAGGCGAAGTGGTGTTGGCCAGCAATTGCATGGGCAGTCTCCGGATGGGGTTTATTGCGGTAAGGCGCCAAGCTGCTTGAGCATGCCCAGATTGTCCAGCAAGGCCCAATGTTCAACCAGCACGCCATCCTTGAACTGAAAGAGGTCGAGCACATCGATGTCGATCTTCTTGCCCGTGGCCGCCATGTCGCCAAAAGCACCCGTGTGTGTGCCCTGCACTTTCAGTCGCACCAGCACCTTGTCGCCTTCGGCCACAAAGTCCAGCAGCGGCAGCACCATGTCGGGGAAAGCCGGCAGCAGCGCGTCGTGCAGTTCCGCAACCCCTTTGGGGCCACGCACTTCAAAAGGCAGTCCGGGGTCATGGCGCACAAACTCGGGCGCGATGTGGCGTGCCATCCAGGCCGTGTCCTTGGCCAGAAAAGCCTGGAAATAGTCGCGGCAAAGTTGCTTGTTGGTTTCCTGAATGCTCATGGGGGTCTCCTGTGTGAACTCGAGGGTGAAAATCAAACGGCCTCGACGGTGTAGCCCAGGCGCGGGAAATGGATATGCAGGTCGCCTGCCTGCCCGTCACGGCGGTGGATCACGATGTCGAAGGCATCGGCCGCCACCAGCGTGCCGGTCACCGGCACACGGGCGTTGTCGTCGGGGGTGATGCGCACCGTGGTGCCGGCCTTCAGGCCACCCGGATCACCGTTGGCAGGCAGGTGGGTCACCGGCGCAGGCGTGGCCTTGCAGGCCATGTCGAACGCTTCTTCGGACGTCATGGCCGTCGATTGGCCGTGGCCGAAAGCGAGGATGCGCTCGTACCAGGCACGCAATGCATCCAGGCCCAGCAGGGCATCGACTTCGATCGGGCAGTTCTTGCGCAACAAGAAGATGGTCTGCCAGCAAGCCAGGTCGGCCGCGCTGGGCGCATCGCCAAACAGGAACTGCCGGCCTGCCAGGGCCTGGGTCAGCCAGGCGATCTGGGCACGCACGAACTGCACATGTTCTTCAAACTGAGGCGCCATCGCGTCCTTGGAAATGTCCACGCCCAGATAACCTTCCTTGCGGTCCTTGAGGAATTCGGGCGGAATGTGTTCACCGATGTAATGCACCAGCACGCCAATGGTCGGAATCCACATCTGGCGCTCCCAGGCAAAGCCCAGACCGCGCGCCAGTCCCTTGCTGCCCGCCGGGAACAGAGAAGGTTCGGGGCGAATGCGGTCGAGTGCCCCCAGAATGGCATGCGTGTCGCAATAGATGTCGGCCCCGACCTGCAGCACCGGTGCACGGCGGTAGCCGCCCGTGAGTGGCGTGAGCAGCGGGCGCGGTGGCAGTCCCGGAATGTCCACCGAGCGCCAGGCCAGCTGCTTGAGGCCGAGTGCGGTGCGAACCTTTTCCGAAAAGGTCGAAAACTCGTAGTGGTGAAGGATGATGTCTTGCATGGTTTGTCTCCTGGAATGCGGGGGGGGGTCAGTACATGATGTGGCCGCCATCCACGACGATGGTCTGACCAGATACGAAGGCGGACAGGTCCGACAGCAGGTACATGGCTGTTCCCACCAGGTCGTCCGGGCGCTGCTCGCGCGAGATGGCACGCGCTTTCAGGAAACTCTGCTGCCACTCGACAGGGCGGTTCTTGGTGGCATCGGTGATCACGAAGCCGGGCGCGATCACATTGACGCGCACATTGGCCGCACCGCACTCCTTGGCCAGACCCTTGGTCATGGCCAGCACCGCGCCCTTGGAGGCGACGTAGTGCAGGTAGCCCGGCTGGCCAGCGACGGCCACCACCGAGGCGATGTTGACGATGGCACCGCTGTTTTGCGCACGCATGGCGGGCATCACAGCCTTGCAGCAGTTCCACACCCCCTGCACGTTGACGCGGAAGATGCGCTCCCAGATGGCGGGGTCGATTTCCTCGAAGGGTGTGAGCTTGACTTCACGGAAGTAGGCGGCGTTGTTGATCAGGCCGTCGATGCGGCCAAAGCGCTTGAGGGCTGCAGCGGCCATGGCGTCTACCGAAGCCTGGTCGGACACGTCGACGCGCACCGCAATCGCCTGACCGCCAGCCGCTTCAATGCGCTTCACGGTTTCATCGGCATCGTTCATGTCGGCCACCACCACGTTGGCGCCCTGGGTGGCAGATTGCACAGCAAAGGCCTGGCCGATGCCGGTGGCGCCGCCGGTGACGATGACCGTGCGCTGGTCAAGCAGATGGTTCTTGTTCATGGAACTTCTTTCGGAAAGTGAGAGTGAAACCTCAGGCTCGTGAACCGAGGCGGGAAAAACGGTGGGCCATGGCTTCGTCAAGCAGGCCACGTGGGTGCCAGCGCAGGAAGACCGCCACCAGCGTGCCGAACAGCACCATGCGCCAGCCTTCGAACAGGCGCGTGGCTTCAAGAAGGCCCAGATCGAACACCGCACCCAGCAAGGGGCCCAGCGGTGTGGCCAGACCACCCAGCATCGAATAACCCACGGCATGGATGCCCAGCATCGGATCGAAAATGGCCGGCTCGATGTAGGTGAGCTGGTGCGCATAGAGGCCCCCGGCAAACGCCGCCACCCCACCGGCCAGCGTCATGGCCAGCAGGCGAATGCCCTGTACCGGCAGGCCCTGGCTATCGGCCAGCAGTTCGTCGTGGCCCACCGCCTGCATGGCCAGGCCCAGCCGAGTGCGTGAAAGCAGCAGCAAGGCGATCACCACCAGCGTCAGAGCCAGCAAGGCCCAAAGCATGTATTCGGTCTGGCCAATCTGATGGTCGAAGAGCCAGCGGATGTCGCGGAAACCGTGCACCCCATCGGGGCCAGCCGTTTGCCCCTTGGCCTGTGGCACCTGATAGCGCCAGCCCGACAGGCCCAGCCGCACCAGTTCGGCCACCGCCAGAGTGGCCACCGCAAAGTGCAGGCCTGGCAGGCGCAGCATCGGCCAGGACAGCAAGGCGGCGGCACAAGCCCCGGCCAGCGCAGCCGCCAGCAAGGCAGCGTCCAGCGGCCACTGGCCCACAGTGGTCAGCAGGGCGGCGCCATAAGCGCCAATGCCAAACCAGGCTTGCTGACCCAGCGAGATGCGGCCCACGCGCAGCACCAGCCAGGCCGACAAGGCGACCAGACACAGCACCACCATCTGGATGACCAGACCGATGCCTGGCTCACTGGCACACAGCGCATCACGCATGCAAGCCTCCGGGCAGGACAGACGCAGGGCTTCGCGCTCGCCACAGCAAAGCCAGCAACAACAGGCCCCAAGTCGCTGCATCGCGCCCCAGCGGACCCAGCAGCGCCTGCGCATGGGCTTCCACCACCCCCAACAAGGCCGCGCCCAGCAGCACGCCGCGCAAGTGCCCCAGTCCACCGATCACAGCAGCCGCCAGACCTTTCATGAGCATCCACATGCCAAACATCGGCGTGACCTGGCCTTCAAGCGCCAGCACCGCGCAGGCAGCAACGCCCGACAGGCCGCACGCCAGCACAAAGCCCAGCCGCTGCAGGGCGGGCACGCGCAGGCCCGACAGGTGCGCCGCCAGCGGGTGGTCGGCCGTGGCACGCAGGGCCAGACCGGTGCGGCTCTTGTTCATCCAGCGCGTCATGGCCAGCACCAGCGCCACCGCCAGCAGGCACATGCCCAGCCGATCGGGGCGCAAGCCCAGGGTGCCCAGCGTCCACTCGTGCGTGGCGGCGAAATCAGGAAAGGGGTTGAGGTGGCGCGGCAGCAGGTTCACGCACAACTGCTCCAGCTGCATCCAGACCGCAAAGCTCGAAGCGAGCGCGACCACCTCGCGCGCATCGGCACCGCTCACGGTCATGCTGGCACGTTGCGGTGTGCCGATGCTGCGGTCGGCGTCGTGAAAGCACAGCCACTGCACATACAGACCGGCCAGCGCGGTGGCCAGCACCACACAGGGCAGCACGACCAGCGCCGGCCAACCCAGCCGCACATGCAGCCACGAGCCCAGATAGGCGCCGAGCATGGCCCCGGCGCCGTAGGCCAGGTTCACACGGCGCAACATGCCAAAGCCCAGCGTCAGCCCCAGACCGACCAGGGCGTAGGGACCGGCCTCCAGCAGTCCGTCAAGCGAGCGCTGGAGGAAGTCCATATCAGGCCACGGCGGCGGCAGTGCGCGAGTGATCGGTGCCCGCCAGGTAGGCGCGCTGGATCACGTCGTCTTCGGCCAGATCGGCGGGTGTGCCCGAGAAGGTCACCCGACCCTGCTGCAGCAGGAAGAAGTGCTGCGCCACCTTGAGCGCCATGTGCACGTTCTGCTCGACCAGGAAGATGCTGGTGCCTTCGGCGTGCAGTTGCCGGATGATGCCGAAGATCTCGGCCACCACCTTGGGCGCCAGACCGACCGAGGGCTCGTCCATGAGCAGCAGGCGCGGGCGCGACATGAGGGCGCGCGCCAGCGCCAGCATCTGCTGTTCGCCACCCGACAGCGTGCCTGCCAACTGGTCGATGCGTTCGCGCAGGCGCGGAAAGCGGTCAAGCTGTTGTTCGATGTCATTGGCAATCGCCGCGCGGTCCTTGCGGCGGTAGGCGCCAGCCATCAGGTTCTCGCGCACGCTCAGGGCCGGGAACACCAGACGGTTTTCGGGCACCAGCGCCAGACCGCGGTCCACGATCTGTGCCGGGCTCAGGCCCAGCAGGTTCTCGCCTTCAAAGGTGATGCTGCCGCGCGTGGGCTGCAGGATGCCCGCGAGCGTCATCATCAGTGTGGTCTTGCCGGCACCGTTGGGGCCGAGCAGACAGGTCACCTCACCGGCCTTGGCCGACAGCGACACCTCGCGCAGCGCCTCGATCTTGCCGTAGGCGCAAGCCAGACCTTGTATCTCCAACATGGCGTGCCTCCTCAAGCCGCAAGCGCGGCGTTCATCAATTCATCGTTGTCGTCCGAGCCGAGGTAGGCGGCGCGCACCTGCTCGTCGTTCTGGACTTCTTCGGGGCGGCCTTCGGCGATCTTGCGACCGAAGTTGAGCACCGCGACGCGGTCACAGACGCCCATGACCAGCTCCATGTGGTGCTCGATCAGCACCACAGTGCGGCCCTGATCGCGCAGCGCGCGGATGCGCTGGTCGAGGTCTTCGATTTCTTCGGCGTTCATGCCGGCCGCAGGCTCGTCGAGCAGCAGCAGTGGAGCGCCGGAAACGGCTGCACGCGCCAGCTCCAGGCGGCGCTGCTCGCCAAAGGCCAGGTTGCCGGCCAGCACATCGCGCTTGCCTTGCAGTCCACTGAATTCGAGGATCTGCTCGGCCTGCTCTCGGCCCTGGTCGGCACCGGCGAGCCAGCGGGCCTTGAAGCCTGCCCAGCCCGTGCCGCGCTCGACGCGTGCGGCCCACAGGTTCTGCCACACCGTCAGCTGCGAGAACAGACGGATGTTCTGGAAGGTGCGGGCGATGCCGCGCTGGGCGCGCAGGTGCGTGGGCAGGGCCGAGATGTCTTCGCCCTGGAACACGACCTGACCGGCAGTGGGTTGGTACAGGCCCGAAATCAGGTTGACGGTGGTGCTTTTGCCCGAACCGTTGGGGCCGATCAGGCCCAGGATTTCGCCCTGGCGGACATTCAGGTCCAGGCCGTCGACGGCCCGGACACCGCCGAAGTGGCGGGAGACGTTGCGCAACTCAAGCATGGCGGGCCCTTTCGGCAGGCATCACGGCACAGGATGTGCTTTTGTTTTGGCGGCACAGGAAAGCGGGCAGTCGCAGCGGCGCCCCCAGCAAACCACCCGGGCGCACCAGCATGACCAGCAAAATCAGCGCGCCAAACAGCAGGCTGCGCCAGTCGCCCAGAAAGCGCAGGCCTTCGACCAGCACGCCCTGGATGAACACCACGGCAAGCAGCGTGCCCGCCAGGCTCTTGAGGCCACCCAGAATCGGATAGGCAATGGCAAAGGTGGCCAGCAGGATGGTGAAGTTGCCGTGTTCAATGTGGGTGGTGTTGTGGCTGAACAGCCCCCCGGCGAGACCCGCGATGGCCCCACCGATGCCAAAGGCCGAGACCTTGGCCGCTGTCAGGCTGATGCCGGCGCTTTGCGCAGCGACTTCGTCTTCGCCCACGGCGCGCCAGAGCGTGCCGATGCGGGTGCGGTCCAGAGACCACAGCAGCAGCATGACGCTGGCCACCAGCGCCCAGATCAGCAGCATGACCTGCATGCCGCTCCAGGCATTGGACTGGAAGTAACGGATGCCACCGAAGCCCAGACCACCGTCCGGGCCAACCAGGCCCTGGGCGGTCTGCACCTGCCACTTGAAGTTGAAGAACACCAGGCGCACGATTTCGGCAAACGCGGTGGTGGCCACCACCAGCATCAGCCCCTTGACGCGCAGGGCCGGAAAGCCCACGGCCACCGCCACCACGCCAGACAACAAGGCAGCGACCAGCAAGGCGGCGCCCAGCGGCCAGCCGAACATGGCCGTCAACATGCCGGCCACGTAGGCACCAATGGCAAAGAACCCGCCCTGGGCCAGACTGACTTGACCCGTGTGCAGCACGCACCAGGCCGACAGACCCAGCAGCGAGTGCACGCCAATGACCTGCAACAAGCCAATGTAAAAATCCATGACGCAAACTCCGAAATCAGTCGCGGCCACCGGCCGGGGCGAACAAACCGCCCGGACGGAACACCAGGAAGGCAAACAGCATCAGCATCACGTAGATGTCACGCTCGCTCACGCCACGCAGGAACTGGAAAAGGTTCTCGAAGCCACCGACCAGCAGACCGGCGATGATGGCGCCGGGGATGCTGCCCAGGCCACCGATCACGGTGACCACCAGGCCCTTGACGGTGAGTGGCAACGTGAGCAGCGGCGAGAGCACACCAATGGCGGCACCCGTCATGGCGCCTGCCGTCCCGCCCAGAAAACCGGCGATCACAAAGGTGGTGGCATTGGTGGTGGAGACGCTCATGCCGCACAGGCGTGCCGCCACCGATTGCTGCGCCACGGCACGCGTGGCCAGACCCAGACGGGTTTTTTCGAGCATGAGCTTGAGGCCGACCATGGCCGCGCAGCCCAGTGCGAACACGAACATCAGGTCACCGCGCAGCATGAAGGGGCCGACGTCAAACACCACACCGGCAAACGCCGCCGGGTAGTTCTGCGGCATGCCGGCGGTGGCATGCACGATGGCTTCTTCGAGCACCAGCAGCATGCCCACGGTGGACATGAGCGTGGCCAGCGGCTGGTTGAGCGGCAGGAAGCGGAAGCACACGAAATACACCAGCGCCCCCAGCACGCCACCCAGCAGGGCCGCCACCAGGTACACCAGCGGCGTGGGCGCGATCTGGACGACCAGCAGGCTCAGGTAGGCTGCGCCCACCGAAGCGGCCGCATAAGAGAGGTTGATCTTGTGCATCACGCCGAAAATCAGCGTGAAGCCGATGCCGATCAGCGCATAGGTGGCACCGAACATCACGCCGTCAAACAGCGACTGCACGAGGTCCAGCAGGTCGATCCAGGACATGGTTATTCCCTAAACGGTTGGGACAAGACGGTTGAAAGGGGGACAGCGCCAGGCACCGCCCCCTTCGCCATCACTTGGGGGTGTGCGCCACGGCCCACTCGCCTTTTTTGGCTTGCACGAACAGGAAGGGCTTGACGGCCTCGCGGTCATCGGTGCGACCGATCTTGCCCAGCAGGCCGTTGGTGTCCTTCATGCTGGCCAGGGCTTCACGCATCTTGTTGCGGTCGGCCTGCGTGGTGTCGGGCTTGGCCATGATCTTGGCCTTCTCGATCAGGTCCTTGAGCGTGAAGATGTTTTCCCAGGCGGCCGCGTTGTGCAGGTCCATGTTGGCACCCAGCGTCTGCACGGCCTTGGCGGCGTTGCGGGCCTCGGCGGTCACAGGCGCAAAGCTGGTCGGGATGAGCATGCCTTCGGCCTGTGCGGCGCAACCTTGCAGGGTTTCCATGCTCGACGAGCTGGTCAGGCCCACCAGCATCTTGGGCTTGACGCCCTGGCGCTGCATCTCCTTGAGCACACCGCAGGTGGTGAAGGGGTGGGCGGAGATCATGACCAGATCGGCTTCGGCACGGCGCATTTCACGCACCTGTGTGGAGAAGGTGGTGTCGGCCAGCAGCCACTCGCTCTGGCCCTTGACCTCGAAACCGGTTTTGCCGGCATGGTCCTTCATCACGTTGTAAGTGGCATTGCTGTGGGCGAAGTCTTTTTCCACACCCCCCCAGATGGTCTTGACTTCGGGGTGCGTGGCCTTGACCCACTCGAACAGGCTCTTGTACATGTTCGACTCACTGGGCACATTGCGGAAAGCCCACTGCGACATGCCGGCCAGACCGCCCTTGGCGGCGACATCGGTGTAGATGGGGAACTGCAGGCCGGAGTCGCTGGCGTCGCCGGCTTTCTTCTGCAGGATGCCGAAGGCCGGTTCGGCCACGTTGGAGCAGGTGGGGCCCACGGCAACAAAGGCATCGTTCTGTGCAGCAATGCGGCGCAGGGCGTTGATGCCTTCTTCGGCGTTGCAGCGGTCGTCCAGGTACTCGATGACCAGCTTGCCTTTGGTGCCATCGCCCAGGGTCACGCCACCGGCCTTGTTGATCTGCTCGGCAGCGGCCTTCATGGCGGCTTCGCTGTTGAGGCCGAAGATGCGGACCACGCCACTCTTGGCGCCAAAGGCGTAGATCTTGACTTCGCGGTTCTGGGCTTGCGCAGCGCCGCACAGCAGGGCGACGGCCATCGGAACGAGCGTGAGGGCACGGCGGATCGCAGTGGATTTCATGGTTTTGTCTCCAGGTTGAGTGATGGGGGCGTACTGTGCGCGAGGCCCTGCATCCGCGCAATTTCAAAAACATTCACGCTGTGTTGCGATGGCTGCAACGGGCGTGTTGCAGCCATCGCAATGCTGATTTCGTGCAATTCAAATACCGCTTTGGGGCGATGCGCGACACAATCGCTGTCCATACGCAGACACCGCAGTCACGGAGACAGCATGAGCAGTACCCCCCACAACACGCGCCCACTGGATGGCATCCTGGTCGTTGCGCTTGAACAAGCCGTAGCGGCCCCTTACTGCAGCAGCCGCCTGGCCGACGCGGGCGCACGTGTGATCAAGATCGAACGCCCCGAAGGCGATTTCGCACGCGGTTATGACCGCGCCGTGCACGGTGAATCGTCTTATTGGGTCTGGATCAACCGCGGCAAGGAATCGGTGGCCCTGAACCTCAAGGACACCGAAGACCTGCAACTGCTCGAACGCATGCTGGCCAAAGCCGACGTGTTCATCCAGAACCTGGCCCCGGGCGCGACCGATCGCATGGGCATCGGCTCAGCCGCGCTGCGCACCCGTCATCCCCGGCTCATCACCTGCGACATCAGCGGCTATGGTGACGATGGGCGATTTTTTGGTCTGAAGGCCTACGACTTGTTGGTGCAAGCCGAGAGCGGACTGGTGGCCATCAGCGGGGCACCGGGCCAAGGTGTCGAATCGCTGGGCCGCATCGGCGTGTCGGTGTGCGACATCAGCGCCGGCATGAACGCCCTGATCGGCATCCAGCAAGCACTGATGCAACGCGAGCGCACCGGGCAGGGCTCTGCCGTGAAGGTGTCACTCTTTGGCTCGGCTGCCGAATTGATGAGCGTGCCTTATCTGCAAACACGTTATGGGGGCAAAGCACCCGAGCGTGTGGGACTCAAACACCCGACCATCGCGCCTTATGGTGCTTTCACTTGCGCCGATGGCCGCGACATCGTGATCTCCATCCAGAACGAACGCGAGTGGACAGACTTCTGCAAGGTCGTGCTGCGACGCCCAGAGTTGCTGAGCGACCCGCGTTGCCACGGCAATGCGGCCCGCGTCGAGAACCGGCCCTTCGTCGATGGCACCGTCTCGGAGGTGTTCGGCAGTCTGACCAGCGCGGTGGTGGTGGACCGCTTGACCGAAGCACAAACTGCTTACGGCCAGGTCAATTCGGTTTATGACCTGATCCAGCATTCACAGCTGCGCACGCGCCGCATGCCCGTGCAGGGCCGTGAAGTGGAGGTCCCTGCTTCGCCCTGGGGCATGGAATGGGATTCGGATCGGTTTGCGGCCACGCCCACACTCAACCAGCATGGCAGCAGCTTGCGCTCGGAATTCGGTCTGGTGCAACAGACAACCGAGCCATCGGCGGTTTGAAACCAGTGGCTGAGCGCATGAAAAAACCCGCCAGCGGCGGGTTTTTTCATGGCTGGGTGTGGATCACTGCGCCACGGCTTCAATCGCCACATCGATGCGCACCTCGTCACCCACGTAAGGCGCGTACTTGCCGGCATTGAATTCGGAACGCTTGATGACGGTGAACGCATTGGCGCCCAGGGCCGGCTTTTTCATCATGGGGTGGGGCATGGACTGGAAGCTGGTCACCGTCAGGGTGACGGGCTTGGTCACGCCTTTGATGGTCAGGTTGCCTTCGATGGCCTTGGGCTTGTCGCCTTCAAACACCACCTTGGTGGACTTGAAGGTGGCGGTGGGGAACTTGGCGGTGTCCAGGAAGTCTTCGCCCTGCAGGTGACCGTTGAAGTCGTCAAAGCCGGTGTTGACCGACTTCATGTCGATGGTGATGTCCACGCTGCCGGTTTTGGCTTCGGCATCGAACACGACCTTGCCGCTGGTGTTCTTGAAGCTGCTCAGCTGGGTGGAGTAGCCAAAGTGCGAGTACGAGAAACGCGGGAAGGTGTGGCTGCCGTCCACGCCGTAGGTCACGGGGGCGGCGATGGCGCTGCCTGCCAGAGCGGCGAACAGGGCGGTGGCGAGGGTGATGTGCTTGAAGGATTTCATGGTTGCTCCTGGTTGAAAAATCATTTGAGGTTGAGGTTGAAATGGACGGTGATTTCGTTGGCAACGACATCGAACTTGGCCCACATGCCTTCACCGATGCCGTAGTCACCGCGCTTGAGCACAAAGCTGCCGCTCAAGGCGCCTTGCGGTGAGAGCTTGAGTGGGGCGTGCAGTTCGCGGGTCTGGCCTTTGATGGTCAGCTGGCCCGTGGCTTCGTACTGGTTGGCGCCCGTGGCCTTGAGGCCCTTGAGCACAAAGCTGGCTTTGGGGTGCGCAGCCACATTGAACCAGGCCTTGCCCACGACTTCCTGATCGGCTTCGCTCGATCCGGTGTCGATGCTGGCCAGGTCGATGTCGATGCTGCCTTTGGCATTGCCTGGCTTGGCCGTGTCCAGACTACTAATCTGGGCGCTGAACTTCTTGAACTTGCCGTCCATGGCCACGCCCATCTGCTTGTAGCTGAAGGTGACGCTGCTCTTTTCGGGCACGACGGCCTGGTAGGTGGCGGCCTGGGCGCTGCCCAGTGCGGTGGCGGCAAATGCCAGAGTGGTGATCAGGTGTTTCATGGTGTTTCTCCTTAACGCATGCGGCGCAGGGTGTCGTCTTTCAGAACAAAGTGGTGCCACAGGGCGGCGCCCACATGGCCGACCAGGGTGACCATCAGCAGCCAGTTGAGGGCTTCGTGCACTTCCTTGAGCAGGTCGCCCAGCGCTTTGTCGCGGCCCAGCAAATCAGGAATGGGCAGCACGCCAAACCACACGGTCTGCACGCCCTTGGCCGAACTCATGAGCCAGCCGCTCAGCGGGATCACGACCATCAGGGCGTACAGCGCCAGGTGCCCCGCGTGCGCCGCCAGCTTCATCAGCGCAGACATGGACTCGGGCAGTGCGGGCGGGCGGTGCGTGATGCGCCAGGCCAGGCGCAGCCAGACCAGCAGGAACACCGTCACACCGGCCCATTTGTGCCAGGAATAGAGTTCGAGCTTCTGGGGCGACAGCGGCAGCTCGTGCATGTAAACGCCCAGCACAAACAGGCCCATGATCATCACGGCCATCAGCCAGTGCAGGCCTTTGGCCACGGGGGTGTAGGTGGTGCTCACGATTTGTCCTTTACTTTGGTCAGTTGGGGACAGCGCTGAAGATCTGTCCCGCAAAGTCAAATGAATGCGTAGCCGTCCATCGCGATCACATGGTCGTAAATGCCACGGTAGAACGCCTCGGCTTGGGCACCAGCGCCCGCCGCGCCCAAAGCGGTGAACAGCGGCAACAGGTGCTCGTCGCGCGGGTGGGCGCGGCTGCCTGCGGCCTGGGTCTGACGGTAGCCCAGCAAGGCGTCGGTGTGGTGGCCAGTCATTTGCGTGTGGACCCAGTCGGCAAACTGCTGCACATAGTCGGGCGTGGCTTGGCCGGTCATGCTGATGATCTGCCAGTCGCGCAGGTTGTGCGTGATGTTGCCGGAGGCGACGATCAGGAAACCCTGCTCGGCCAACGGGGCCAGCGCCTGGCCCACGCGGTAGGCATGCGCCGGACCGCCGTGGTGTTGTACCGACAGCGGCACCACCGGTACATCGGCGTCAGGAAACATCTGGCGCAGCGGCACCCAGGCGCCATGGTCCAGGCCGCGCTGGGCATCGGTCTGGACCGGCAAGCCTGCCGCCTGCAAGACAGCCACCACTTGCTGGGCAGCCTCGGGGCAGCCGGTGGCGGGGTACTGGATTTCAAACAGTCGCGGGTCAAAGCCGCCAAAGTCGTGAATCGTTTCCAGACGCGTGGCGGTGCCCACGGTCGGCACGGCCGTTTCCCAATGGGGGCTGACCACGATGATGGCGCGCGGTGCGCTCAGGCGGCCCACCAGATCGCTCATGGCGCTACCGGCCGCGCCAGGTTGCAGCGCAAACATCGGCGAGCCATGCGGCACAAACAAAACATTGCGTAAGGAGTTCATGGGGGTGGACTGTAGGCGGGCTGGACAAATAGAAAAAGCGTCCAATTAACACAACTTTGTTGCACAATCAGCAACAATGGACAAACTCGATGCAATGCAAACCTTTGTGCGGGTGGCCGAAGCGGGCAGCTTCATTGCCGTGGCCAACCAGTTGCAGGTCGCCCGTTCGGTGGTGACGCGCCAGGTGGCCGCCCTGGAAAAGCACCTGGGCACCAAGCTGATCACACGCAGCACACGCAGCCTCACGCTCACGGCGGCGGGTTCGGCCTACCTCGAAAAATGCCGCCTCATCCTCAACATGGTGGACGCGGCCGAATCGAGTCTGACCGAAGAAAAAGCCGTGCCACGCGGGCGCATCCGCCTGGGCCTGCCCTTGTCGTACGGCCTGCAGGAACTCATGCCCGCCCTGCTCGACTTTGCGCGTGAACAACCCTTTGTCGAACTGATCATGGATTTTTCGGACCAGCGCGCCAACCTGATCGAGGAAGGGCTGGACCTGTCGATCCGCATCACCGCCGAACTGCAGCCCGGCGACATCGTGCGCAAGCTCGGGCAGTGCCATTTGCTCACACTGGCCTCACCCGACTACCTGGCCCTGCATGGTGAACTGCGCCACCCCAGCGATTTGCGCCACCACGAATGCCTGATCTACGCCAGCGACAACGCGGTGACCACCTGGCCCTACCGCGAGGGTGAGCACACCTTGCCGGTACAGGTGCGCGGGCGCATTGTGGCCAACAACGGCAGCGCGCTGCTGGAGGCGGCCGCGCGCGGCATGGGCATCACCCGTCAGCCCGATTTCATCGCCGCGCCTTACCTGGCACAAGGCCGGGTCAAGGCCTTGCTGCAGGATTTTGAAATTCCGCCCTTGGGCATTTACGCGGTGCTGCCCAGCAACCGCTACATCCCGCACCGGGTGAGCGCGCTGATCGAGCACCTGGCGCGCAGGCTGTCGCCCGACGCTTAAAGCCCCGCCTGCCGGTACAGGTCGCTGGCGCGGTTGAGGTGGTCGCTCATGGCCTGGGCGGCGGCATCGGCATCGCCCTGGGCGATCGCATTGATGATGCGCTGGTGTTCGAAGAGCGTGAGCGATTCGGCGCCGGGCGCGCGCACGATGGCCTGGTAATACTCGCTGGCCCAATTGAACAAGGCTTCGACAATCGCCGGGAAAATCGGGTTGCCGCTGATGCGCGCGATCTCGCGGTGAAATTCCATGTCGCGCTTGAGAAACTGGTCGAGCGTGGCCAGTGAAGCCTTGTGGGTTTCATGGCGAAGCTGCAGGCGTTGCACATCCTCGGGCGTGGCTTTTTCGGCAGCCAGGCGCACCATGCCCACCTCCAGAAACACCCGGGCTTCTTTGAGGTGGTCCAGCGTTTCGGGCTGCATGCGCAGCAGGTGGCGGGCGCCACCGGCGATCTGCTCGATCAGCAAATGCGCGGTGGGCACCACCACGCGGGCGCGTTCGCCATGCGAGATTTCGACAATGCCCGAGCGCGCCAGTTCTTGCAGCGCCTCGCGCACGGCCACGCGACCCACGCCGTAAAACTCCATCAGCTCGCGCTCGGACGGCAGCTGGGCGCCCGGCGCGATCTCGCCGGATTCGATGCGCGCCATCAGGCGGTCGAGCACCTCCTGGTACAACTTGCGGCGCTGGATGGGTTGTTCGCTCATATCGTGTTAAGCAACACGGCCTGCACGCACATCGCCATAAAAAGACACTGCACCGAGTTGCCCCCCCTTGAGGGCAATTTCCAGACCGTCACGGCGGGGATTATCGGACCACGCACGGCACAGGGGCACCCCCGGCGCCATGCCGGCTGCCACGGTGAAGGCCTGCACGCCCAGATGGCTGGCCACCGCGCCCGAACTGTCGCCACCGGCCACCACGATGCGGCGCAAATCCGTGCGGTCCAGCAGGCGGCGCATGACTTCGGCCAGCGCCATGCCGATGCGCTCGGCGCCCTGCGTTTTACCCATGCCTGCGCGCTGCACCAGCGCGTCAAAGCCAGTGACCGCAGCGTCATCGGGGCCGCGTGCCGAATAGACCACAGGCGACACCCCGCGCGAGACGGCATCCACCGCCAGCGCCACCAGGCGTTCGATCTCCGCCTCCATGGACGCCGCGTCCAGGCACTTGGCCACATCCAGCCGTTCGGTCATGAAGCCGTTGTGCTCGGCCCATTCGATCTGCGCCGCGCTCATGGGCGAGCAACTGCCACTGACCACCGCGATGCAGGGCACCGCCTCGCCCACAGGCAAAGAAGGCGTGGCGGGCAGCCAGCCTTGGCTGCGCCAGTACTCGGCCAGCGCGTACTGCAAGCCTGAAGACGAAGCGCTGAACACGCCCTGCCCGCGCTGCTGCCAGACCAAGCGCCCCGCTTCGCACTGCGAAACAGGATCGGCCACATCGAGCATCACCACCGGTTGGTCCGCGCCCTGCATGTTTTGCAGCACCGCATCGCCCTGGCCCTGCGTCATCTGCGCCAGGTTCACCAGGCCAATGCGGCGGGGCGTTTGCTGCGCCAGGTGCACGCGCAAATCGCTTTCGTGCATGGGCGTGACCGGGTGGCGCGACATGGTCGGGTGCTGGTCAATGCGGTACACCTCGCCTTGGGCCGCAGCAAACAGATGGCCAAACACCTGGTAACGCTGCAGGCGCGGCGCGCCCACCACCATGGGCGACCAGTGGGCCAGGCTGTGCTGCACACCCAGGTCAATCGCCTGACCGATCGAGCCGACCTCGGGCGAAGAATCAAAAGTCGAGCAGACCTTGTACTGCACGATGGGCGCGCCCAGCGCGGACAGGCTCTCGAACACCTGCGGCAAATGCGCACGCATCCAGGCCGGGCTTTTGCCACGCGACTGCCCAGCCAGCCCCACGCAACGCACATCCGGGAAGCGCGCCAGATCCTGCGGGCGCGGTGGCTGCAAAAACAGCACCGTGGGCACGCCCGCTGCCGTGAAGGCTTCGAGCACATCGGTCGAGCCGGTGAAGTCGTCGCCGTAATAGGCCAGGCACAGGCCCTCGAATTGGCGGCCAGGCAGCGTGTCTTGCGTCATGCCATGCTCACCAGAAGTTCAGCGCGGCTTTGAGCGCAGGGCGCGTGGCCGCATAGGTCTGCAAGTCCACCCCGGCCTGCGCCGCGTCCCAGGCCTCGCGCAACGCGGCCACACCGGCCGACACGCCTTGCGGGTGGCCAAAGATGCCGCCGCCTGCGGTCACGATCAGGTCGGCATTGCCCAGGGCATTGAAAGTATCTTGCGCCTGCAAGCCCGTCTGCGCCGAGCTGAACACCGGCACCGCCTTCATGGGCTTGTCCTTGAACAGCGGCGCGATCACCGAGCGTGCAGCGGCAATCACCGTTTCGTCCGGGTCGCTGAACTTGTTGCGCAGACCGTTGACATGCAGGTGGTCGGCGCCCGCCAGACGCCAGAATGGCTGCCAGGCCGCAAAGTCCCAGCCCAGCGCCGGGCTGCGGGCGAGGTAGCCCCAGCCCGCGCGGTGCGCGTGGATGGGCAACGCGCTGTGGCGGCGCAGCGCCGTCATGCCCACCAGCCCCACCGAGTTGAGGCAAGCCATCACACAGGTGCCGCCGTGGCGCATCACAAAGTCGTGGCGACGCTGCATCTGGTCGAGTTCGCCGGTGATGTTGAAGGCCACCATGGCCTTCTTGCCGCTGCGCTGTGCGGCCTCGTTGACCACGCGCATGACCGCCGTCACGCGTTCTTCAAACGGGCAGTGCGGGCCATCGGCCTGCAGCTCGTCGTCCTTGATGAAGTCGATGCCGCCATCGACCAGCATCTTCACCTGCTCGGCCGTTTCTTGCGGGTTCAGGCCCACGCTGGGCTTGATGATGGTGCCGATCAGCGGGCCGCTTTTGACGCCGCTCAGGCGGCGTGTGCCTTCCATGCCGTAGGCCGGGCCGGGGTAGGCCTTGGCAAAGGCATCGGGCAATTGCAATTCGAGCAAACGCAGGCCCGAGACCTGGCGCAGCTCGAACAGGTTGCCCGCCACCGTGGCCATGAGCGTGGGCAGGCAGGTGCCCATGTTCTCCAGCGGCCACGACAGCGTGAGCAGGCAGCGCGTGTAACGCTGGGACGGCATGCCGTGCGGCAGGCTGGGCGTGTCCACCACCTCCAGAATGTCGAGGGCTTCCACCCGCGCACCCGAGCGCTCTTTGAGTTCGGGTGTTTCGGCGGCGAGCTTCAGAAATGTGCCACTGGACTGTTCGCCGGCAATCGTCTCTGCCGCGCGCATCGGGTCGTCGCCCGTCTCCAGCCAGTATTTGGCAACGATCCTCTGTGTCATGTCGTGTGTTCCTGCGGCAGCGGGTGCCAGAAAAAAAAGCCTGTGCAGTGGGGACCGCACAGGCCGTCAGGCGGGGCCTTTCAGGGCTTACTTGAAGTCCTGGATCTTGCGGATGTTGTCGGCGCCAAACTCTTTGACGTAGTTGGCCATGGCCGGGGCCAGTGCGGCACGGAAAGCCGGGCCGTCCACCTTGCGCACCACGCTCATGCCTTCTTTTTCGAGCTGGGCGATGCCATTGTCTTCGTCTTCGTTGACCTTTTTGCGCTGGGCCACTGTGGCCTTTTTGGCGGCTTCATAAAACACTTTTTTGTCCGCTTCGCTGAGCTTGTTCATGAAACGCGGCGAGGTCAGGTACAGCGCGGGCGAATACACGTGACCGGTCAGCGACAGGTGCTTTTGCACCTGCGAGAACTTGGAGGCCAGGATCACGGGGATCGGGTTTTCCTGACCGTCCACAGTGCCTTGCTGCAGCGCGCCAAACACTTCGGGGAAAGCCATGGGCGTGGGCTGGATGCCGAAGGCGCGGTAGCCCTCCATGTGCACCTTGTTTTCCATGGTGCGCATCTTCAGGCCCGAGGCGTCAGCGGGTTTGACGATGGCGCGCTTGCTGTTGGTCATGTGGCGGAAACCGTTCTCGGTCCAGGCCAGGGCCACCAGACCTTTGGAGGGGAACTTGGTCAGCAATTCCTGACCGGCGGCGCTGTCCAGGTAACGGCGTGCATGGTCGTAGTCGCGGAACAGGAAGGGGATGTCCACGATCTTGACTTCGGGCACGAAGTTGCCGACCGGGCCTGTGGAGGTGTTGACGATGTCGAGCGTGCCCAGCTGCACGGCTTCGATCATTTCGCGCTCACCGCCGAGCGAACCGTTGGGGAACTGCTGGCACTTGTAGCGGCCTTGCGTGCCTTTTTCGATTTCGTCGCACAGCACCGTGGAACCCACGCCGTAGTGCGAGCTGGCGGCAGGGGTGTAGCCGATCTTGACAATCGTCTGGGCCTGCGCCCCGACGCCCATGGCCGCGCACAGGGCGGCGGCGGCAAATTTCCATGCTTTCATTGTTTGTCTCCAGTGGTTTTTTTGAAGGGTGAACGGATCCGAAAATCAAGTGATGCGCTGGATGCTGTCGGCGATCTCTTCGCGCTCGAAAATCTGCTTCCAGTCATCGCGCATCAGGCGCGGCTTGCCGAAAGTGATGGCCTTGTTGCAAGCGTCCGAGAACTGCCCGGGGATCTGCTTGAAGATCACCGCCGACAAGATCGTCATGTGGCCCAGCAGGAAGTCGCGTGCGGCTTCGGCGGGCACACCACGCGAAACCACTTCGTCCATGGCTTCGCGCATCACATCCAGCAGCGTGGCGCAGACGGTTTCGGACAGACCGGGTTCGAGCAGGGCCATCTGCTCGACGGTCACCTTGTAGGAGCGCTCCACCGGCTGGTAGATCAGCTTGGCAATCGACTCGCCCAGGGCATAGGCCTCGTCCGGTCCCTGCATCAGTGCGTTGACGATGGATTGCGCTGCGCGCACACCGCCAAAGTAGTCGGGGTTGCCTTCCACATGCACCTGCGGGTTGAAGATGTTGGGGTGGCAGGGGTGGGTAACGAAATACACCAGGTCGTCGCGCTGGGGCAGATGGCCTGCAAAGGGCGCTGCAGCGTCGAGGGTGATGACCATGGTGCCTGCGGCCAGCCGGGGGGAAATGTCGGCGGCGATGCGGCCGATCAGCGTGTCGGGCACGGCCAGGATCACCACGTCCACGCCCTTGAGCGCGTCGTCCACGCTGCAGCAGGTGACGCCCAACTCGTCCTTGAGGCGCTTTTGACCCGCCTCGCTGACTTCGACGTGGCGAACTTCAAAGGGTGAACCCAGGAGGTTTTTGGCGAGCCGGGCGCCCATCTTGCCGCCGGCCCCAAACAATGCGATGGAGGTCATGAATGCTTTCCGAAAAACTGGTGTGATGGTATGACGAGTTGACCAGATAGAAAAATAGGGACTTGCCCGAAGGTCAGCCCCTGAGACGCACAGAACGTCACCCGTTCGGTGACTGCCAGCGCCAGTCGCGCGTCATTGCCAAATCCGATAGGGCCAAAACCCTTCGTCTCGGGCAATGCGGTCACGCAAAGCGGTTGGTGAATAACCCGTCATGCGCCGCGATGTACGGCACAAATGCGATTGGTCCGAGAAACCGTTGTCCAGGGCGACGCCCACCCAATCCATGGGCATGGTTTCAGCACGCACCATGAAATCGAAGAACGCACGCTCAGCACGCCCAAAACCTCGCAATTCGCGAATGGGTTGTCCCGCCCACTGCAAAATACGACGCTCCACTTGCCTAAGGCTGCGCCCCACCTGTGATGTCGCGGCACGCAACGCGAGTCCTTGCGTCCAATCTGCATAACGCCGTACGCCACGCGCATGTGAGGGTCTGCACGCTTGCCAACGTGGTTCCAGAAATTCTTCAATCAGATGGACTCTGCTGGCGTCATGGGTAGCATTTTGAATTTGCTCAGATAGAACGAGCCATTGCTGCGGCAAAACGTCTTGGGCATCCACGGTGCAATTGAGCCACTGGCCGGGGGCAAGTCCGGTCAGCAATTCGAAGGCATCAGGTAACAACAGCAGCATCAGCCCATAACCTTCTCCCCGGCTCCAGGTGGTGGTGGGTTGCTGCTGCGGACCGCTGAAAACGACGCGTGCAGCCATGACTTGGCGCGGCGCATCCAGTGTGGGCGAACACCCCGGCAACAGCATGTCGACCTCGCCATCAAGGTACCAACTGATGCTGCACAAGGGCGTTGCCGGGTAATGACTGAAGCGTTGCTCAGGCCCCAGCATCACACCACGGGTGTCACGCACCATCACACCCCGAATACAGCCCCCAAGTGAGAGACGCGGCAGCCACAGTTCACTGCGCGCGTTGGAAAGCTGATGGATCTGGGTCATGGCCGCATGTTACCGACACGCGCCGTGTCGAAATCGTTCAAGACCCATACAGACGACCCTTGAAAAATCACAATTCCTTCTCAAACATACCTGTCCCATGCCTCGTCTGACTCCTTTAGGCCCCGAACTCTGGCACGTCACCCACCACTTCAAAGTCGGTTGGATGCCGGTATCCACACGCATGACGGTGGTGCGCCTCACTGACCGTAGCCTGTGGCTGCACTCCCCCATCCCTTTGGACCAGGACTTGCTCTGCGAACTGGCCGCACTTGGCGAGGTTCGCGCCATCGTTGCACCCAACAAAACACACCATTTGTTTTTATCTGCATGCGCGGCCACTTTTCCAAACGCCACCGTGCACGGGGCGCCGGGTCTGGCCGACAAAAGGCCAGACCTGTCCCTGCAGCATGAAACAACATGCCCTCCAGAAAATTGGGGCATGCACTTTGATCAAGTCTTCATCGAGGGCATTCCGTTTGCTAACGAGACAGTGTGGTTTCACCGTGCATCAGCCACATTGATCGTCACCGATCTTGTCCAATGCTGGGATGGTGCTTTGCCATGGTCAGCCCATGTGTATGCCAGCCTCACGGGTGTGCGCGGCGTGCTGGCCATGCCTCTCACGGTTCGTGCCCTGGTGCGTGACCGAGCGGCGTTCCAACGTTGTGCAGAGCGGATACTGGTGTTGCCGTTTGAGCGCATCGTCATGGCTCACAACACGGTCATTGAAGCCAACGCACACGCACAAATGCGCCACGCCCTGAGGGCTTTTTTAAACTGAGCACACACCCATTTCGTGGCCTGAACTGCGGCCAGGGAAGTTCAGCATGAGTGCTCAGCGCAACTGCCGCAGCACCGCCTGGGTGAATTCGCTGCAGCGGGCCGTGCCGCCCTGGTCGGCGGGCACCGCAATGCCCTGCGCCAGCACTTCTTCGACCGCGGTTTCAATGCGGGCGGCATCCTGCAGCAAGGCCGTGTCGGCATGGCGTTCGCCCAGCCAGCGCAGCATGAGCGCGCCCGAGAGCATGGTGGCCACCGGGCTGGCGGCGTCCTGCCCGGCAATGTCGGGGGCCGAGCCGTGCGCACCCTGGAACAGGCCGTGGTGTTCGCCCAGCTCGGCCGAACTGGCCACGCCCAGGCCACCCACCGTGCCCGCACCCAGGTCGGAAATGATGTCGCCGAACATGTTTTCGGCCACGATCACGTCGTAGAAATCGGGCTTCTTGATCATGTGCACCGTGATCGCATCGGCATAGGCGTAGTCGATTTCCACATCCGGGTAGGCCTGCGCCACTTCGGTGCTGATGGCCCGGAAGAAGGCATAACTGTTCAGGATGTTGGCCTTGTCGCACACGGTCACGCGGCGCTGGCCGTCGCGCGGCGCACCCTGGCGCTGGCGCGAGAGCTCAAATGCAAAACGCGTGACGCGCTCGACGCCCTTGCGCGTGACCACCAGGGTGTCGGTGGCCAGTTCGTCGCGCAGGCGCACGCCCGCGCCCCGGCTGGCGTACAGGCCTTCGGTGTTCTCGCGCACGATCACGTAGTCGATCTGGCCGGGCTGCCAGCCCACCAGCGGGCATTGCACCCCGCGCAGCAGACGAATGGGCCTCACATTGGCAAACAGGTCGAGCTTGAAGCGCAGGCGCAGGTGCAGGTCGTTGCCGACTTCGGTGCCATCGGGGTAGGTCACGCCCGGCAAACCCGCCGCGCCGTGCAGCATGGCATGGGCACTGCGGCAGGCAGCCAGCGTGTCATCGGGCAGCACATGACCGCTGCGCTGGTAGTGCTGTGCACCGCCCTCGCAGGCGATGAAGTTCAGGCGATCACTGCCGCAGGCTTCGCGCAGCACGGCAATGGTGGCCTGGCAGACCTCGGGGCCAATGCCGTCGCCGTCGATGGTGACGATGTCGTAGGCCATGGCTTATCCCTTGCGTGGACCGTGGAGTGCACCTTTGGCCAGTTGCCCCACCAACTCGGGCAGCAGGGTCTGCGGGTCCACCGCCTGGCAGGCCGCGGCCAGGGTGCCGTGCATGGCCTGGGCGGCCGCATCGTGCGAACCGCTGTCACGCGCCATGTCGGCGTAGTAACCCAGGTCTTTCAAGGCATTGCCCATGGAAAAACGCAGGCCCGAAGTCTCGCCGCGCAGCAGGTAGGGCTTGAGTCGCTCCAGCGCCGCGCCCCAGCCGCCGCCTTTTTCCAGCACCTCGACAAACACCGCATCGTCAATGCCACTGCGGCGCGCACAGGCCGCCGCTTCGGCCAGCAGCGTGACCGAGCCGAGCGAGACAAAGTTGTGCAGCAGCTTCATGCTGTGGCCCGCGCTCACGCCACCTGCGTGCACGATGTTTTCCGCAAAGGTGGCCAGCAGTGGGCGCACTTCTTCGAGCAACGCCGCATCGCCACCGACCAGCAGGTTCAGGCGGCCCTGCATGGCTTCGTTGGGGGTGCGGGTCATGGCCGCGTCCATGAAGCGCACGCCTTGCCGGGCCAGCGTGGCGGCCACCTGCTGGGTGGAGCCCGGGATGCTGGTCGAGCAGTCGATGACGGTCATGCCCGGGCGCAAGCCCGCCAGCAAGCCGGTGTCGCCCGCCAGAATGGCTTCGACCTGGGCCGAGCCGTTGACGCACAGGATGACGATGTCACTGGCTTGCGCCACGGCCTGCGCAGTGGGTGCCGTTTGGGCGCCAGCGGCGATCAGGTCAGCCAGAGGCTGGTTGCCGGGGTGCTCCATCGCGGTCAGCGAGAAGCCCTTTTTGACGATGTTGGTGGCGATGCCCAGGCCCATCAGGCCCAGGCCGATCATGCCGATGCGGGGGTTGCTCATGCGGGGCTCCAGCGGCGGTCAGCCGTGCTTGATGGTGACGGTCTTGAGTGTGGTGAAGCTGTAGAGCGCTTCAAAGCCTTTTTCGCGGCCGTGGCCGCTGGCTTTCACGCCACCAAACGGCAGCTCGATGCCGCCCCCGGCACCGTAGTTGTTGACGAACACCTGGCCGCTTTGCAGTTTGCGCGCCATGCGCAGCTGGCGCCCGCCGTCCTGTGTCCACAGCGCTGCCGCCAGGCCGTATTCGGTGCCGTTGGCCAGTTCAATGGCGTGGTCTTCGTCGTCAAAGGGCGAGATCGCCAGGATGGGGCCAAAGATTTCTTCCTGCGCGATGCGGTGCTCAATGGGCACGTCGCGGATCAAGGTGGGCACCTGGTAGAAGCCCCCCTGGGGCGCCTCGGGCACCAACTGGCCTTGTGCGGCGATCGGCAGGCCGTCGCTTTTGGCCAGCTCGACAAAGCTGCGCACACGCTGCATCTGCGACTCGCGGATCAGCGGGCCGCAGTTGAGGTCCATGGCGGCGGGGCCGGTGCGCGTGGCGGCAAACGATTTGGCCAGGCGCTCGACCACCGCTTCGTACACCGGGCGGTGCACCAGCGCGCGGCTGCCGGCCGAGCAAGTCTGCCCGGCGTTTTGCACAATGGCGTTGGTCACCACAGTGGTCATGGCGTCCATGTCGGCGTCACCAAAAATGATTTGCGGCGACTTGCCGCCCAGCTCCAGCGTCACGGGCGCATGGTGCCCGGCGGCAGCCTGCACCACCAGCTGGCCCACACGCGGCGAACCGGTGAAGGACACATGGTCCACACCCGGGTGGCGCACCAGCAGGTCGCCCGCCTCGTGGCCGTAACCGGTGACGATGTTGAGCGCCCCGGCGGGAAAGCCCACCTCGGCGGCCATCTCGGCCACCCGCAAGATGGACAGGCAGGCGTCTTCGGCGGGCTTGACCACGCAGGCATTGCCCACCGCCAGCGACGCCGCCACGCTGCGGCCAAAAATCTGCAGCGGGTAGTTCCAGGGGATCACATGCCCCGTCACGCCAAAGGGCTCGCGCACGGTGAACACCGTGTGCCCATTGAAGAAGGGGATCGTTTCACCCATCAGCTTGTCGGCGGCACCGGCATAAAACTCGAAGTAGCGCGCCACCGCGGTCACGTCGCCGCGTGCCAGGGTGGTGGGCTTGCCGCAATCGCGCGATTCGATGGCTGCGAGCTCGTCGATGTGGGCCAGCATGTGCTGCGCCAGGCGCTGCAAAAGGCGACCCCGTTCGGTGGCGGTGAGCTGGCCCCAGACGCCCTTGCAAGCTTGGCGAGCCGCAGCCACGGCCTGGTCGATGTCGGCAGCGTTGCCGCGTGCAATCGCGTCAAATTGCAGGCCGGTGGACGGGTCCAGAACCGGGATTTCTTCGCCCGAGGCGGGGGCAATGTGCTGGTTGGCGATGTAGTGGAGTTTCATGGCAGGATGGGGCTCAAGTTGTAAACTAAGTTTACATGAGAGCCGCCGAATCCGATCCTGCCCTGCCCGAAGCCCTGTCGCGTCTGGAACCCGTCAAACACGAGCGTTTTGCCGAGCGGGTGTACGAGAGCCTGTTCCACGCCATCCTGACGGGCAAGCTGGCCCCCCAGACCCGTCTGCCGTCCGAGGTGCAGCTGGCCACGTTTTTTCAGGTGTCGCGCCCGGTGGTACGCCAGGCCCTGGACCGCCTGCGCAGCGACCAACTGATCGCGTCGGTGCGCGGCTCAGGCACTTTTGTGCGTCCCGACTGGCCGCAAGTTTCGGCCCGCCCCCCTAAAGAACCCGACATCAGCCACTGGCTGCATGGGCAAGAGTTGCGCCTGGTGCTGGAGCCCGAATGCGCGCACTTGGCCGCGCTGCGCCGCAGCCAAGCCGACCTGCAGCGCATGGCGGCCGCGCTCGACGGCTTCGAGCAGGCCGCTGCCAAGGGTGATGTGGCCCACCACTACGACTTCGGCTTTCACGAAGCCATCGCCCAGGCCAGCGCCAACCCGCGCATGCTGCAGGTCATCCAGACTTTGCAGTACGACGTGAGCCACGCCGTCAACATGACGCGGCACCTGGTGCGCCTGCAGCCCTGGCAACGCACGCACGACGTGCTCGATGAGCACCGCGAGATCTACCGCTGCATCGAACGCCAGGACGCTGAAGCGGCCCGCCGCGCCATGCGCAGCCACATCGAAAAGGCCCGCATCCGGATGCTGGAGCCGTCCCCCAACTGAGCCTGGCTCACACGCCTGTGCCGCGCCCGGCCGCCTGGGCTGCAAACAGCTGGCGAATTTGCTGGCGCATCCATTGGTGCGCGCCGTCGTGGTCGGTGCTGTTGTGCCAAAGCAGATTGACGGTGTATTTGAGGGCGTCGATGGGCAAATCCCACACCTGGAATGCCTGGCGTGCGGCCAGCGTCTGGGCGTACATCCTGGGCACGATGGCCAATAAATCGGTCTGCGAGATCAGCTCGGGAATGGCCCCGAAATGGCGGGCCCTGAGGATGATGTTGTCGGTCAGGCGGTGCTCATACAGCAGCTTTTCCACACCGTCCTGGAACGTGGCCGTGGGCGAGGCCACCACGAATCTGGCGTCCTGGAGCTGTCGCATGCTCAACTGCTGGTGAACGTCCCCTGCGGCCGGGCGCCACGCTTTCGATGACACCGCGCAGTAGTCCTCTTCAAACAGAACTTCCTTGCACACGCTTTTGTGCTTGTTGTGCAAGATGCCAATGGCGAAGTCGATGTCCCGCGCATCCAGGGCAGAGGGCACATCCGGCGCAGCCACCGAGACGTTGGCAATGGTGGCCTGCGGGGCCTGCTGGCGCAGCACCTGGGCCAGGGCGGGCAAGAACATCATTTCGCCCAGATCGGACAGGGACACCCGCCAGTCCACCGGATGGCGCACCGGGTCAAAGGGCTGGTCTTCGGTGAGCGTGGACTCCAGCGCCGCCAGCTGGGCCTGGATGGCCGGTGCGATCCGCTCACACAGCGCGGTTGGCTTGAGCCCTTTGGCACTGCGAATGAACAACTCGTCCCCAAAGCTGTCCCTAAGTTTGGCCAGCAGGTGGCTGGTGGCCGGCTGCGACAACGCCAACAGGCCACCCGCCGCCGTCACCGAACCCGTGCGGTGCAGGGCCACCAGAACGCGCAACAGGTTGAGGTCCAGCTGTCTGAATTTCATCGACTTTTTGGATAAGGGATAACCCTTGTTATTCTGAATCCGAATAATCAAAATTCTAAAACATCATTTGTCCTGGCCGCGTCGGCTCTCTACAGTCCCTGCACTGATGCACGGAGAACGACTTGGAAGTCTCATTCCATACGGAAATCGAAAACCTGAAACTCGGTGAGGGCGCCCTGTTCCACGGCGAAGGCATCCTGGCGGTGACCAAGGCTTTGCTGCAGTCGGGCGTGTCGTACGTGGGCGGCTACCAGGGCGCGCCCATCTCGCACCTGCTGGATGTGATGGTGCAGGCCAAGCCCTACATGGACGAACTCGGCGTGCATGTGGAGGCGTGCTCCAACGAAGCGTCTGCCGCGGCCATGCTGGGGGCATCCATCCATTACCCCGTGCGCGGCGCCGTCACCTGGAAATCGATTGTCGGCACCAATGTGGCGGCCGATGCCTTGTCCAACCTGGCTTCACCGGGCGTCACGGGTGGCGTGCTGATCGTGGTGGGCGAAGACTATGGCGAAGGCGCCAGCGTGATCCAGGAGCGCACACACGCCTATGCCCTCAAGTCGGGCATGTGTCTGCTGGACCCGCGCCCCGAACTGGGCCAGATGGTGCACATGGTCGAGCAAGGTTTTCAGCTCAGCGAAGCGAGCAACATGCCGGTGCTGATGGAGCTGCGCATCCGCGCCTGCCATGTGCGCGGCAGCTTTGTGGCCCATGACAACCGACCCCCGGCCATTTCCAAGCAACACCTGATGCAGGAGCCCGCCACCTTTGATTACATGCGCCTGGCCCACCCCCCGGTGACCTTTGTCCACGAAAAACGCAAGTCCGAAGAGCGCCTGCCGGCCGCTCGCCGTTTCATCACCGAACACCAACTCAACGAACACTTTGAGGGGGGCCAGCACCAGCACCTGGGCCTGATCGTGCAAGGCGGGATCTACAACACCCTGATCCGGACCCTGCAGCAGTTCGGCCTGGCCGACGCTTTTGGCGACAGCAGCGTGTCGATTCTGGTGCTCAACGTGACCTACCCGCTGGTGCCCGAGCAGCTGACCGCATTTTGTGCCGACAAAACGGCGGTGCTGCTGCTCGAAGAAGGACAGCCCGAGTACATCGAGCAAGAACTGGCACTGGCCTTGCGGCGCCAGGACCTGCAAACGCCCCTGCACGGCAAGGACATGTTGCCGCAGGGGGGTGAATACACCGCCGAAGTGATGGCGCAAGGGCTGCTGAAGTTTTTGCAGAAACACCAGCCCTCGCTGGTGCCCGAGGGCGTGGCCGCATGGCTGCACGGCAACACCGAGCGGCGGCAACAAGTGCAGCAAACGCTGGGCCAGCCTCTGCCCGCCAGACCACCGGGCATGTGCATCGGGTGCCCGGAGCGCCCCGTGTTTTCCGCGCTCAAGCTGGCGCAACAAGAAGTCGGCCCGGTGCATGTGTCGGGCGACATTGGCTGCCATGCGCTGGCCACTTTCGAGCCGTTTTCGGTGGGGCACTCCATCCTGGGCTACGGCATGAGCCTGGCCAGCCGGGCAGGCGTCTCGCCCCTGATGAAACGGCGCGTGCTGTCGGTGATGGGCGACGGCGGCTTTTGGCACAACGGGCTGCTGACCGGCGTGCAAAGCGCCTTGTTCAATGGCGACGATGCGGTGCTGCTGATTTTCAAGAACGGCTACACCTCGGCCACCGGCACGCAGGACATCATCTCCACCCCCGCAGAAGCGGCCAAGGCCCTGGCCCAGGACAAACGCCAGAGCCTGGTTCACACCAACCAGACCATCGAGACCACCCTCAAAGGCCTGGGTGTGCAGTGGCTGCGCACTGTCCACACCTACCATGTGGACGAGATGAAGGCCACCTTGACCGAGGCCTTCAGCACCGGATTTCAGGGTCTGAAAGTGATCGTGGCCGAGGGCGAATGCCAGCTCGAACGCCAGCGCCGCATCAAACCCTGGCTGGCGAGCCTGATGGCACAGGGCGAACGCGTGGAGCGCGTGAAATACGGTGTGGACGAAGACGTGTGCAACGGCGACCACGCCTGCATCCGCCTCTCGGGCTGCCCCACGCTCACGCTCAAGGACAACCCTGACCCACTCAAGGTGGACCCCGTTGCGACGGTGCTCGATGGCTGTGTGGGCTGCGGGCTGTGCGGTGCCAACGCCCATGCCGCCACGCTGTGCCCCTCTTTTTACCGCGCCGAAGTGGTGCAAAACCCCAAGTGGCACGAGCGCTTGTGGCATGGCCTGCAGGCCAGCGTCGTGCGACTGCTTCAACCCGGACAAGCCGCATGAAGACAATGCAACCGATTTCCATCCTGCTGTGCGCCCTGGGGGGCGAAGGCGGTGGCGTGCTGGCCGACTGGCTGGTCGACGTGGCACGCCTGCGAGACCACCCGGCGCAAGCCACCTCGATCCCCGGGGTGGCCCAGCGCACCGGTGCGACCACCTACTACATCGAAATCTTCGCGCAGCCCATGAGCGCCTTGCAAGGCAAGCGCCCTGTACTGGGCCTGAACCCTTTGCCTGGCCGGCTCGATGCCCTGGTCTCCTCTGAATTGCTGGAGACCGCGCGCCAGATCGGCAATGGCCTGTGTTCGGCAACGCACACCCAGGTGATCACTTCGTCGGCGCGCATTTTGACGACGATGGAAAAAATGACACTGGGCGACGGCCGCCAAGACGAAACGGCCTTGCAGCAACTGGTGGTGGCACACAGCCGGGAACACCACATCGTGGACATGGCCCGCATGACGCAAGAGGCCGGCACCGTGGTCAGTGCGGTGATGCTGGGCTGCATTGCCGCCAGTGGCCTGCTGCCGTTTGCACGCAGCGATTTTGAAACCGTCATCGGGCACGGCGGCAAAACCGCCGAGGCCAGCTTGCGGGGCTTTGCACTGGGCTTTGCGGCCATCCAGGCCCAGCGCCAGCAAACGGCCTTCGTGCAGGCGGTGCTGGACACCGACACCCCGTCCCTGCGCACCGCCTCCGTGCCCGCCGACGTGGCCCGCCTGCTGCCCAGCGCGGCGCACGCGATGGCGTCTTTGGGTCATGCACGGGTGCAGCAATACCAAAACGCGGCGTATGCCCGCCTGTATGTGCAGCGCCTGCAAACCCTTTGGGATGCCGAGTCGGCGGCCGGTGGCGAAGGCGCTGTCACGCAGGAGGCCGCCCGCTGGCTGGCGCTGTGGATGGCCTATGACGATGTGGTGCAAGTGGCCGATCTGAAAAGCCGACGCAGCCGCGCTGCCCGCGTGCGCCAGGAGGCCCGTGCGGGCACGCACGACCTGCTGCGCATCTACGACCACTTCAAGCCTGGCATGCCCGAACTGGCGGGACTGCTGCCTGAATTTTTGGCCGCTCGTCTGCTGCGCTGGGACCGCGCACGCGTGGCCGCAGGCAAAGCCCCCTGGGCCATGCCCCTGAAAATCGGCAGCCACAGCATCGTGGGCATGCTGGCCCTGCGTGCCATGGCCCATCTGAAAATCCTGCGCCCCTTCGGCAGCCGCCACGCGGCCGAGCAACAAGCCATTGCGCAATGGCTGCAGGCCACGGCCCAGGCCTGCGCACAAAGCCCCGCACTGGCCCTGGAGGTGGCACGTTGTGGCCGCCTCATCAAAGGCTATGGCAGCACCAACGAACGCGGCAAGCACAACCTGCAGCACATCCTGACCCATGTGCTCGCCCCCCGACAAACCCCGGCCGACCAGGCACTGGCCCTGGCCCGTGTGCGCGAGGCCGCCTTGCAAGACGAGGGCGGCAAGGCCTTGGACCAGGCCCTGCGATCGCATGGCGCACCGGCGCGGCCACTGGTGGCACAACCGATCCGCTGGATGAAGAACCCACGCCTGCAAACCTGACCCTCAAGGCGCCGGGCTGTCGTGTCGGGAACACCCCCGATACCGTGCGGCGCCAAATCCCATTACGATGAATTTTCGACCCCACCATGACCTCTGGGCCATGGGCATCACCAAGGAGACTTTCATGAAATTGCGCACCTCAACCCTGGCATGGAGCATCGCCACCCTGACGCTGGGCCTGCTGTCGTCGGCCCAGGCCCAGGACAAAAACGTGATGCTCAAGCTCTCGAGCTGGGTCCCGGCACAGCACGCCCTCAACCCGGCGCTGCAGGCCTGGGGCGAGAGCCTCAAAAAAGCCTCGGGCGGCACACTGAACGCCACCCTGTTCCCGTCCGAGCAACTGGGCAAGGCTTTTGACCATTACGACATGGCGCGGGATGGCATTGCCGATTTCTCTTACGTCAACCCCGGCTACCAGCCGGGCCGCTTCCCGATCTTCGCGGCCACCTCGCTGCCCTTCATGATCACCAACGCCAAGGCCGGTTCCGCCGCCATCGACGCCTGGTACCGGGCTTATGCCGCCAAGGAGATGAAGGAAGTGCATTTCTGCTTTGCCTTCGCGCACGACCCGGGCGCCCTGCACTCGCGCAAAAAAGTCGTCAGCCCCGCCGACATCAAAGGCATGAAGGTGCGCCCGGCCACCGCCACGGTGGGCCAGGTCATCACCATGCTGGGTGGCACCAATGTGCAGGCCTCCGCGCCCGAGTCGCGCGACATGCTCGAACGCGGCGTGGCCGACGCCATCACCTTCCCCTGGGGGTCGCTGACGCTGTTTGGCATCGACAAGGTGGTCAAGTACCACATGGACGTGCCGCTGTACGTCACGCCGTTTGTGTGGGTGATGAACAAGGACAAGTACAACGCCCTGTCGGCCAACCAGAAAGCCGCCGTGGACAGCCACTGCACCAGCGAGTGGGCCGAGAAAGTGGGCAGCGCCTGGGCCGACTTCGAGATCGCGGGCCACAACAAACTGGCCGCCGACAGCAACCGCGAGGTCTACAAGCTCACGCCCGAGCAGGTCAACGCCTGGAAGCAGGCTGTGGCCCCCGCCGAGAAGCAATGGGCTGACGACGTGAAGAAACGCGGCGATGACCCCACGGCCATCATGAACGCGCTGCGCCAGTCGCTGGCCAAGTACAAGTCGGCGATGTAAGGACCGGGCATGCAGACCACGCCACCTGTTCCCAGGAACATTTTTGACCGCATCATCGACACCATCGAATGGATGGCCGCCATGTTCGTGGGGCTGGTGGCGGCCAACATCTTCATTGCGGTCTTTCTGCGCAAATTCTTCAGCACCTCGATCCCGGACGCCTACGACTTCGGTCGCCTGATGCTGGGCATCCTGATTTTCTGGGGCATTGCCGCCACAAGCTACCGGGGCAGCCACATCACGGTGGACCTGGTCTGGAGCATGTCGAACGCACGGCTCAAGCGCTTCATCGACGTGTTCGCCACGCTGGTGCTGCTGTTTGTGGTCACGGTGCAAACCATCATGCTGTTTGACAAGGTGCGTGGCACCTACAACGACAACGTGCTGACCTACGACCTGAACCTGCCGACCTGGCCCTTCTTTGCCGTGGCCTGGATGGGCGACGTGTGCGCGGTGCTGCTCATTGCCATCCGCACCTGGCGCCTGATCTTCCAGCCCGAGGCCATGGAAGAGCACCCTGAAAACATCAAAGTGGAGTGAGGCATGGAATTGAGTCCTGATGCCGTGGCCGTGATCGGCTTTGTGGCGCTGTTTGGCCTGATGCTGTTGCGCGTGCCCGTGGGCATGGCCATGGGGCTGGTGGGGGTCACAGGCTATGCCTACATTGCAGGTGCCGGGCCTGCGCTCAAGCTGATCGGCCAGTCGTCCATGCGCACGGTGACCGACTACACCTTTGGCGTGATCCCGATGTTCATGCTGATGGGGGCTTTTGTGTCCGTCTCTGGCGTGAGCAAAGAACTGTTTCGTGCGGCCAACGCCTTCATCGGCCACATGCGTGGCGGGCTGGGGGTGGCCACCGTGCTGGCCTGCGGCGGCTTTGCCGCCATTTGCGGCTCGTCGGTCGCCACGGCAGCCACCTTTTCGTCGGTGGCCTACCCCGAGATGCGCCGCTTTGGCTACCCGCAATCTTTCTCAACCGGCGTGATCGCGGCCGGCGGCACGCTGGGGGCCATGTTGCCGCCTTCGACGGTGCTGGCGGTCTATGCGATTTTGACGCAGCAAGACATTGGCAAGCTGTTCATGGCGGGCATCGTGCCGGGTTTGCTGGCCATGCTGCTGTATGTCATCACCATCATGATCATCGTGCGCGTGCGCCCCGACTGGCTGCCCCGTGGCGAACAAAAGTCCTGGGGTGAACGCTTTCGCGGCCTCAAGGACGTGTGGGCGCCGCTGGTGCTGTTCATGTTCGTGATCGGTGGCCTGTACGGTGGTTTCTTCACCCCCACCGAAGCCGGTGGCGTGGGCGCCAGCGGTGCATTTTTGCTGGGCGTTTTGCGCGGCAAGCTCGACAAGGCGGGCATCCGCGAGGCCCTGCTGTCGGCCACCCGCACGGCGGCGGCGGTGTTCACCGTGCTGATCGGCGCGCTGCTGTTTGGCTACTTTCTGACCATCACCCAGGTGCCACAGAAACTGACCGAAATGCTCATGGGCCTGGGCGTGGGCCGCTACGGCGTGCTGGCCATGATCATGGTCATGTACCTGGTGCTGGGCTGCCTGATGGACGCGATGGCCATGATCATCCTGACGGTGCCAATCATCTACCCCGTCATCGTTCAACTCGGTTTTGACCCGATCTGGTTTGGCGTGATCATCGTGATGACGGTGGAGCTGGGGCTGATCCACCCGCCTGTGGGCATGAACGTGTTCGTCATCAAGAGCGTGGTCAAGGACGTGAGCTTCACCACCATCTTCAAGGGCGTGATCCCCTTCGTCGTGACCGACCTGCTGCGCCTGGTGATCCTGATCAGCTTCCCGGTCATCGCGCTGTGGCTGCCGGCCCGCATGGGTTGATGCCAGGAGCCTGCCATGTCGCTGCCACCGACCTCTGTCATCGAAGCCACCCAGGCCGCGTCGGCCCGCATGGCCGACCGGCATACGCCCTTTGTGTTTGACGACTGGTACGTGGCCGCCTTTGCCAATGAGGTGGGACCTCGCCTGCTGGCGCGCACCCTGCTGGGCCGGGGCGTGGTCATGTACCGAAATGCCCAGGGGCAGGTGGTCGCCATGGAAGACCGCTGCCCGCACCGGTCCATGCCCCTGTCGGCTGGTGAACTGCAGGCCGACCACATTGTCTGCGGCTACCACGGCATGCGCTTCAACGCACAAGGCGATTGCGTGCATGTGCCCTCGCAGGCCACTTGCCCGCGCTCGATGGGCGTGCGCACCTACGCCACCCTCGAACGCGGACCGCTGGTCTGGATCTGGATGGGTACGCATGACAGTGCGGACGTCGGCCGTTTGCCGCCACAGCCCTGGCTCACCTCGGGCGACTGGGAAACTTCGCAGGGCTATATGCACCTCAAGGCCAGCTATGTGCGCCTGCACGAAAACCTGCTGGACCTGACCCATCTGAGTTTTTTGCACGCCAAGAGTTTCGGCACACCCGACTACGCCAGCGCCGCCTACGACACCGAGATCGGCAACGGCCATTTCGTCGTCAAACGCAATGTGGTGCCCACCACGCTGCCACCGGTGTGGGCCGAACCCACGGGCATCAAGGGCCAAGGCCAGGCCGCGCGCATTGTGCGCTCGGAGTTCCTCAACCCCGGTCTGCACGAAGTGTCGGTCTCTTTCCATGACTGCACACTGCCCGAAGAAAATCGCGAGACCTTCCGCATCCGCACGGCGCACCTGCCCACACCCGAAACGGCCACCAGCACGCATTACTTCGTGGTGCATGGCCGCGACTTCGCGCAGCAGGACAAAGCCATGACCCGCTTCATGCACGACCAGCTCTTTGTCGCCTTCCACGAAGACGTGACGGGCCTGGCCTTGCAGGAAGAGGTGCTGGCCCGCACGCCCGCCAGCGAGCTGTACGAGTTCTCGGTCGGCGCCGATGGCCCGTCTGTGGCCATGCGGCGCCATTTGCTGGCGCGTGCGGCAACCCAGTCCTGATGTTTTTTTGAACAGTGGCGAAAGCCCTCTTTCCTTGTCTTTCCATAATTTGTATGATGACCTGATGAATTTCGGGTTTCAGGACCCGTCCCTGACCTGCCACTTTTGACAAGGAACGTCCCATGACCACAGTGGGTTTGATCGGTTTGGGTGCCATGGGCTCGGGCATGGCGCAATCGCTGCGCCGCGCCGGGCACTCGGTGCATGTGTATGACGTGCGGCGCGAAGCCGCCGAGGCCTTTGCCAAAGACGGTGGCGTGGCCTGCGCCAGCCTGGCAGGGCTGGGCGCGGCCTGCGATGTGGTGGTGTCGGTGGTGGTGAATGCGGCCCAGACCGAAGCGGTGCTGTTTGGCACCGGCGAACCCGACAGCGGTTGCGCGGCCAGCATGAAACCCGGCAGCGTGTTCGTGATGTGTTCCACGGTGGACCCGAACTGGTCGGTGGCGCTGGAGGCCAGACTGGAAGGCCTGGGCCTGCGCTACATCGACGCACCGATCTCGGGCGGCGCCGCCAAGGCCGCCAGTGGCCAGATGACGATGATGACCGCCGGCAAACCCGAGGCTTTTGCCGTGGCCGAGCCGTTCCTCAACGCCATGGCGGGCAAGGTCTACAAGCTGGGCGACAGCGCCGGTGCGGGCAGCCAGGTCAAGATCATCAACCAGCTGCTCGCCGGGGTGCACATTGCTGCGGCCGCCGAGGCCATGGCCCTGGGCCTGCGCGAGGGCGTGAACGCCGAGGCGCTGTACGAGGTGATCACGAACAGCGCGGGCAACAGCTGGATGTTTGAAAACCGCATGGCCCATGTGCTGGCGGGCGACTACACGCCGCTCTCGGCGGTGGACATTTTTGTGAAGGATCTGGGCATCGTGCTGGACGTGGCGCGCGCCAGCAAGTTTCCGCTGCCGCTGTCTTCCACCGCGCACCAGATGTTCATGCAGGCCAGCACCGCCGGTTTTGCCAAGGAAGACGACAGCGCGGTCATCAAGATCTTTCCGGGCATTGAACTGCCGAAAGGCAAAGCATGAAGATTCAGCTGGGTTGCATTGCCGACGACTTCACCGGCGCCACCGATCTGGCCAACAACCTGGTGCGCAGCGGCATGCGCGTGGTGCAGACCATTGGCGTGCCCCCCGGCCCCCTGAATGCCGAGGTGGACGCGGTGGTGGTGGCACTCAAGTCGCGCACCATTGCCGCTGCCGAGGCGGTGGCCCAATCGCTCGACGCTCTGCGCTGGCTGCAGGCGCAAGGCGCGCAGCAAATCTATTTCAAGTACTGCTCCACCTTTGACAGCACCCCTGAAGGCAACATCGGCCCGGTGACCGAGGCGCTGATGGATGCGCTGGGGACCGACTTCACCATCGCCACACCGGCTTTCCCGGACAACGGGCGCACGGTGTTCAAGGGTTACCTGTTCGCGGGCCAGGTGCTGCTCAATGAGTCGGGCATGCAGAACCACCCGCTCACGCCCATGCAGGATGCGAACCTGGTGCGCGTCCTGCAGGCACAGACGAAACGCAAAGTGGGTCTGCTCGACCACACGGTGGTGGGGCGCGGCCCCGAGGCGATCCGCGAACGCATCGCCGCACTGCGTGCAGACAGGGTGGGCGTGGCCATCGTGGACGCGACCAGCAACGACGATCTGCTGCGTCTGGGCCCGGCCCTCAAGGACATGCCGCTGGTGACCGCCGGCTCGGGCGTGGCCATTGGCCTGCCGGCCAACTGGGGGCTGGCGCCGTCCAGCACGGCCAGCCAGTTGCCTGCCGCACAGGGCCTGCGGGCCGTGGTCTCGGGCAGTTGCTCGCAAGCCACCAACCGGCAGGTGGCGCACTTCAAGGCGCAGGGCGGGCCCGCACTTGCGCTCGATCCGCTGCAACTGAGCGGCGACACCGCTGCGCTGGTGGCCCAGGTCATGGCCTGGGCCAAACCGCTGCTGGCCCAAGGCCCAGTGCTGGTGTATTCCACCGCCGAGCCCGAAGCGGTGAAAGCGATTCAGGCCCGGCTGGGCGTGGCCGAAGCCGGCGCGCTGGTCGAACACGCGCTGGCCGCCGTGGCGCGTGCGCTGGCGCAGGCCGGTGTGCAGCAGCTGGTGGTGGCCGGTGGCGAGACCTCGGGCGCCTGCGTGCAGGCACTGGGCATTTCGCAACTGCAAATTGGCCCACAGATCGACCCGGGCGTGCCCTGGTGCCATGCGCAGGGCGATGCCGGGCCGCTGCACATCACCCTGAAGTCGGGCAACTTCGGCACCGACGATTTCTTCACCAAAGCTTTTACAGTGCTGGCATGAACGAATCCCAACTCCGCGAAGAGGTGTGCCGCATCGGCCGCAGCCTGTTCGAGCGCGGTTATGTGCACGCCACGGCCGGCAACATCAGTGTGCGGCTCGATGATGGCTTTCTGATCACGCCGACCGACGCCTGTCTGGGCCAATTGAGCCCCGAGCGCCTGGCCAAGGTGGGCCTGGACGGCCAGCAGCTCAGCGGCGACCGCGCCAGCAAGACGCTGGCCCTGCACCGCCGCATCTACGAAGCCGCCTGCGAGACCGACACCGGCACGCGCTGCGTGATCCACACGCACAGCACACACCTGGTGGCGTTGAGCCTGAACGCAACAGGCCCCGAACTGTTGCCCGCCCTCACGCCTTACTTCGTGATGAAGGTCGGCCATGTGCCCGTGGTCAGGTACCACCGCCCCGGCAGCCCGGTGGCGGCTGACGAGGTGGCCGCCCTGATCCGCCAGTACGCCGCGCGCGGCACCCCGATCCGCGCCGTGATGCTGCCGCGCCTGGGCCCCAACGTGTGGCACGACAGCCCGGCCACCGCCATGGCCACGCTCGAAGAACTGGAAGAAACCGCGCGGCTGATGCTGCTGGCGCCCCACACCGCGCCGCTGCCAGAAGCCGACATCGAAGAACTGCGCAGCACCTTTGGCGCGCGCTGGTAACCAAGGAAAAAACATGCCCCGCTTTGCCGCCAACCTGACCATGATGTACCCGGACATGCCCTTTCTGGACCGCTTTGAAGCGGCAGCCAAAGATGGCTTTCAGGCCGTGGAATACCTCTTCCCCTACGCCCACCCCGCCGCCGAACTGGCCGCACGCCTGAAGGGCAACGGCCTGCAGCAGGTGCTCTTCAACATGCCTCCGGGCGGCATGACGAAAGCCGAGATGACCAGCGGCTGGGACCGTGGCCTGCGTGGCACCGCCTGCCTGCCTGGCCGTGAAGCCGAGTTCCGCGCCGGGCTGGCCTGGGCGCTCGAATACGCCGAGGCGCTGGACTGCCCGCGTGTGCACACCGTGGTGGGCGTGCGCCCCGAGGGCCTGAGCGCACAGCAGGCCGATGCCACGCTGGTGGCCAACCTGAAGTGGGCCGCGCAGGAAGCCGCCAAGGCCGGGCGCGATCTGATGCTCGAACCCATCAACACGCGCAACATTCCGGGTTTCCATCTGCAGCGCCAGGACCATGCGCATGCGATCCTGGAAGCGGTGGGTGCCGACAACGTGAAGGTGCAGATGGACCTGTTCCACTGCCAGATCGTCGAGGGCGACCTCTCGACCAAGATCAGCCAGTACCTGCCCACCGGGCGCGTGGGGCACTTCCAGTTTGCCGACGTGCCGGCACGCCACGAGCCGGGCTCGGGCGAACTCAACTGGGACCACCTGTTTGCCCTGATCGACCGCATCAGCGCCGAAACGGGCTGGGACGGCTGGGTGGGCTGCGAATACATCCCGGCCGACACCAGCGCAGGCGGCACCTCGCGCGGCCTGGCCTGGATGCAGAAATACCGCTGACCCCATACCGCCCGGCACATAGCAACGGGCATGCCGCCGTGCGGACAGCGCGGTGCAGCAAGTGCGGTTAAATTGGCATCTTTGCCGTCCCGGAGTTTGCCCATGAACGCCCCCCTGCACCGCGAAATGCCCGCTGGCCAGCTTGACAGCGACCAGGCCCTGAGCCATGTGACCCAGGCCTGGGACAGCACCATCCTGCCCGAGCTCAGGAAGTACATCGAGATCCCGGCCAAATCGCCCGCCTTCGATGCCGACTGGGCCGCGCACGGCCACATCGAGACCGTGCTGCGCCACGCGGCCGACTGGGTGCTGGCGCAAAAGGTCGAAGGCCTGAAACTCGAAATCATCCGCCTGCCGGGCCGCACACCGGTCATGTTCTTTGAAGTTGACGCCACGCGCAGCGCAGGCGAGGGCAGCGGCCAGACCGTGCTGATGTACGGCCACATGGACAAGCAGCCCGAGTTCAACGGCTGGAGGAACGACCTGGGGCCCTGGACACCGGTGTACGAGGACGGCAAGCTCTATGGCCGGGGTGGTGCCGACGACGGTTATGCGGTGTACGCCAGCATCGCCGCCGTGCAGGCGCTCAAAAGCCAAAAGACACCCCACCCGCGCATCGTGGGTTTGATTGAAACGTGCGAAGAGTCCGGCTCGTACGACCTGCTGCCTTATGTGGACGCGCTGCGCACGCGCCTGGGCGATGTGGGCCTGGTGATCTGTCTGGACAGCGGCGCGGGCAACTACGACCAGCTGTGGCTCACCACCAGCCTGCGCGGCATGGCCAGCGGCACACTCAAGGTGCAGATCCTGACCGAGGGCATCCATTCAGGCGATGCCTCGGGTCTGGTGCCGTCCAGCTTTCGCATCATGCGCCAGGTGCTCGACCGCCTGGAAGACAGCGCCACTGGCCGCTTGCTGCCCGCCAGCTTCCACTGCGAGGTGCCTGCCGAGCGCCTCGCGCAAGCCCAGGCCACGGCGGCGATTCTGGGCGACGAGGTCTACAAGCGTTTCCCCTGGGCGCACTACGACTGTGGCGGCGCCACCACCTTTGCGCTGCCCACCACCACCGACCCGGTGCAGGCCCTGCTCAATCGCACCTGGACGCCCACGCTGAGCGTGACCGGGGCCGAGGGCTTCCCCTCACTCAAAAACGCGGGCAATGTGCTGCGTCCCTACACCGCCTTCAAGCTCAGCCTGCGCCTGCCCCCGCTGGTGGACGCTGCCCAGGCCGTGGCCGAGATGAAGACCCTGCTCGAAGACAACGCGCCCTATCAGGCCCGGGTGACGTTTGAATCGCACGGCGGCGCCACCGGCTGGAACGCCCCCGACACCCTGCCCTGGTTCGAACAGGCCCTGAACGCTTCCAGCCAGGCGCACTTTGGCGCCGGTGTGGGCTACATCGGCCAGGGCGGCACGATTCCGCTGATGAACATGCTCAGTGCCGGTTTTCCCAAGGCGCAGATGATGGTGTGCGGCGTGCTCGGCCCCAAGAGCAACGCCCACGGGCCCAACGAGTTTCTGCATGTGCCTTACGCCAAAAAGCTCACGGCGGCGGTGGCCGAGGTGATGGCGCGCATGCCATGAAATGGACGCACTCGCACCTGCAGGGGCAAGCCGGTGATCTGGCGGTTTACGACGCGCCGATGCCCCTGTCGGCACGGGCCACGGTCTTGATCGTGCATGGCCTGGGCGAGCACGCCGGCCGCTACGACCCGGTGGCCACGGCCTTGCACACTGCGGGCTATGCCGTGCGCGCCTATGACCACCAGGGCCATGGCCGCTCGCAAGGTGCGCGTGGCACCCTGCACACGCCCGACGGCCTGCTGCAGGACCTGGCCCGCGTGATCGACGACACCCGCGCCCAAGCACCCGAACGGCCACTGGTTCTTCTGGGCCACAGCATGGGGGGCTTGCTGGCCGCCCGTGCCGTGGCCACACAGCTGCGCCCGGTGCAGGCCTTGGTCCTGTCCTCGCCCGCACTGGGCGTGCGGACCAACGCGGTGCAAAAATGGCTGCTGGCCACGCTGCCCCGCTGGCTGCCGCACCTGACGGTGGGCAACCGCCTGGACGCGCAATGGGTGGCGCGTGACCCCGATGTGGTGCGCGCCTACCTGGCCGACCCGCTGGTGCATGACCGCATCTCAGCCCGCTTGGGTGCCTGGATTGCCCACGAAGGGCCGCCTACCGTTGCCGCAGCGGCCCAATGGCAGACCCCCACCTTGCTGTTGTACGCGGGTCAGGACAAATTGGTGGACCCGGCGGCCAGCGATGCCTTTGCACGGCAAGCGCCTGCAGGCTACGTGCAGGCGCACCGCTTCGAGCCCATGTACCACGAGGTCTTCCATGACCCCGAGCGCGAACAGGTGCTGGCGCTGCTCAGGCGCTGGCTGGACGCGCGTTTTTCTGCCTGAGCCACAGCCACAAAAGCGACAGCCCGGCAATGGCCACCGGCACGGTGGAGCCGATGTTCAGCAGCGTCCAGCCTTGTGTGGTAACCAGCGCCCCCGAGGCAAACGAGGTGACGGCCATGGTGGCGAACACGCAAAAGTTGATGGCAGCCTGACCACGGTCCTTTTCTTCGGGTGACCAGGCTTTCATCGACAGTGTGGTGCTGCCGGTGAACAGAAAGTTCCAGCCCACGCCCAGCAGGAACAGCGACACCAGGAACTGGTGCAGGTCCACCCCCGAGAGCGCCACGGCGATGCACACCAGGTTAAGCACCACGCCCACACCCATGATGGGCAGCGCGCCAAAACGCTTGATGAGCGAGCCCGTGAAGAAACCTGGCGCGAACATGCCGATCACGTGCCATTCGAGCACCAGCGCCGCGTCGCTGAAACCAAAGCCGCACACTTGCATGGCCAGTGGCGTGGCGGCCATCAGCAGGTTCATCACGCCGTAGCTCATGGCAGCGGTAATGGCTGAAACGATGAATACCGGGCGGCGCATGATCTCGGCCAGCGAACCACCTCTGGCAACGCCGGCCTTGGGGGCGGTCTCTTGCGCAAAGCGGATGAAGTGCATCAGCACCAGGCCCAGCACGGCCACCCCGGCCAGCGCCAGATAAGCGCCCACGAAGGGGATGTCCAGCAGGTTGCGGGTGCGCGAGGCCAGGTTGGGGCCAATCACAGCGCCGATCAGCCCACCCGCCATCACCCAGGAAACGGCCTTTTCGCGGAAATCAGGCGCCGAGAGTTCGGCTGCCGCAAAGCGGTAGAGCTGGCCGTTGGCGCTGTAATAGCCGGCGATCACCGTGGCGCTCACCAGCAGCCAGAAGTTGTGGATAGACGCGGCATAGGCGGCCAACAGTGACGAGCCCAGCGCCACCAGCAGGCCCAGCTGAAAGGACGCCCGTCGGCCCCAGCGGCGCTGGCTTTTGGCCACCAACCCCGTTGACAGCGCGCCGCCCACCACATAGCCCATGACGGGCAGCGTGGCCATCCAGCCCAGCGGCGCCATGGACAGGCCCACCAGGCCGTTGATGGCGATGAAGGTGACGTTGTTGGTCAGGAACAGGCCCTGGCAGAGGGTCAGGAGGAGGAGGTTGGCGTTCATGCCCCCCAGTGTATATGGGTGGGGTGGTCCGAAGGGGGGAGGGGCCCGGTCGCCTCATGCTGGGGTACCAGAAATCGGCGACCGGACCCCTCCCCCCTTCGGACGTTGACGTGTTCAGGCGCGAACAGGCAAAACGCAAGGGCTGTGGTGTGGGGCTTGCGCAGGCCGATTTCTGGTACCCCAGCATGAGGCCTGTGCAAGCCCCACACCACAGCCCTGGCAAACCCCCTCAGACGGTCAGAGCAGCCAGAACAGCCAAGGGCGCTGTTTCCGCCCGCAGCACACGAGAGCCCAGCGTAACGGGCATGAAACCAGCGCCCAGTGCCAGCGCCTCTTCAGCGGGACTGAGTCCACCTTCAGGCCCACTGAGCACCACCAGCGACTCACCACCACCCACTGCAGAAGACAGCGAACGGGTGCCCGGCGCCAGCGACAGCACACAACGCTGACCTTCTGCCGAGGGGCGCGCCAGCCAGTCGCTCAATGAGACCGCCGGATGAATGACCGGCACCCGGTTGCGCCCGCACTGCTCGGCTGCGGCCACCGCCACGCCTTGCCAGTGCGCCAGCTTTTTGTCGGCCCGCTCGCCCTTGAGCTTGAGCACACTGCGCTCGGCCACCAGGGGCGTGATGCTGGCCACGCCCAGCTCGGTGGCTTTTTCCACCAGCCAGTCCATGCGCTCATTGGCCGTGATGCCCGCCAACAGGTGGATGGCACGCGGCGCTTCGCGTTCAATGGCGTGGTGCACGCCCACGTCCACGTCCACATCACTGCGGCCCATGCGCGTGACCGTGGCCTCGAACTCGCCGCCCTCGCCGTTGAACAGCGTGATCACGGCGCCCGGTTGCAAGCGCAGCACCTGCACGTGGCGCGCAGCGCCTGCGGGCAGGCTGAGTGCCTGACCCGTGGCCAGCGGTGCGGGGCAGTAAAAGCGGGGCATGGCTTTACATGCGACCGTAGGCAAAGCCGACCTGCGGCGTGGTGCCCTCGACCTCGTCGATCAGGCGCAGCAAGGGCTTGAGCTCGCGGTAGCGGCTGGCAGTGGCGCGGATGTAGTGGATAAAACGCGGGGCATCGGCCAGGTATTTGGGCTTGCCGTCGCGCAGCGTCAGGCGGGCAAAGATGCCAGCCACTTTGAGGTGGCGCTGCAGGCCCATCCATTCGACGGCGCGGTAGAAGGCGCCGAAGTCACTGTGCCAGTCTTCAAAATCCATCAGGCCCACCTTGCGGGCCTTTTCCCAGTAGCGGATGGTGATGTCGAGCACGAAGTCTTCTTCCCAGCTCAGGAAGGCGTCGCGCATCAGGCTGGCGATGTCATACGTCACCGGGCCATGCACCGCATCCTGGAAGTCCAGCACGCCCAGCTGTTCACTGTGGAAGGGCATCATCAGGTTGCGCGGCATGAAGTCGCGGTGCACGTACACGCTGGGCGCGGCCAGGTTGCGCTGCACGATGACGTCAAACGCCTGGTCCAGCGTTTCGCGCACCTTGCCCTCCACCGCCAGGCCTTTGTGCTGGGCCAGGTACCAGTCCGGGAACAAACTCAGCTCACGGCGCAGCAGGGCCTCGTCATAGGGTGGCAGTTCGCCGGGTTTGGAGGCCAGCTGCCACTGCACCAGCGCGTCCACCGCCTGCAGGTACAGGGCCTGGTTGGCCTGGGGCTTGTCGGCATCGATGGCCGACATCATGGTGCGGTCGCCCAGGTCGGTGAGCAGCATGAAGCCGTCTTCGCGCTGCCAGTCCAGCACCTCGGGGGCGTGCAGGCCGGCGGCCTGCATCAGGCCTGCCACCTGCACAAAGGGCTGGCAGTTTTCCTTGTCGGGCGGCGCATCCATGACGATGCGGGTCTCGCCGGCAACGGTGTCCAGGCGCAGGTAGCGGCGGAAACTGGCATCGGCCGAGGCGATGCGCAGGGTGTGCGGCAACAGCGCGTGGGGGGCGGTCTGGGCGTTCAGCCAGCGGGCAAAAAGGCTTTCGCGCTCGGGGCTGGACCAGGTGACGGAGGGGTCGGTGGCGAGATGGCTCATGGATAATCCCATTTTATTCAATGCCCCCGCCGGTTCGACGCCTCGAACACCCCCGATTTCTGACCTTGCCGCGACGCCACCCCTCCTCGCTGATGCCCCTTGCCCTGCTGGTCTGCCTGGGCGTGCTGCCCTGCCTGGGCTTTGCCCAGGCACAGGGGCTGGTGCTGCGCAGCAGTCCGCGCCTGCAAGAAAAGCTGTCCCCCGCAGAAAGCGAGCAAGGCCGCACCCTGATCGAGTCCGAACGCATGGACGTGCGCCCGGACCTGGAGGCACGCCTTGACGGCGCCGTGGTGTTGCGCCGACCGGGACTGGTGGTGCGCGCCAATCGCCTGCTCTACGACCAAACCACAGAGCACCTGGACGCCCAGGGCAGCGTCCGCATCAACCAGCAAGGCCATGTGTTCGAGGGGCCCGGGCTTGAACTGCAACTCGACAGCTTTCAGGGGCACATGCAAACGCCCCGCTACCACCTGGCACAAGGCGGCCACGGCGATGCCAGCCAGATCGAATTCATCGACGAGCAGCGCATGACGGTGCACCAGGCACGCTACACGACCTGCCGCGCCACCCCGGGGCCAGAGTGGTTGCCCGAATGGCTGCTGCGGGCCACCAGCATCGGCACCGACATGACCAGCGGCATGGGCACCGCCAAAGAGGTGCAGCTGGAATTTTTGGGGCTGAAGTCGCCTGTGCTGAGCGAAATGCAGTTCCCCATCGAGTCCAGGCGCGCCTCGGGTTTGCTCACGCCCATGGTGTCGATCGACTCGATCAGCGGCGTGGACTTCATGCAGCCCTATTACTGGGACATTGCCCCCAACCGCGATGCCACCCTGGTGACCCACGCCATGACGCAGCGGGGTGTGGCGTTCGAGGGCGAATTCCGCTATCTGGAAGACCAGTACAACGGCCTGGCCCGCCTGAACTGGATGCCGCGCGACCCCCTGACCCATTCCGAGCGCTGGGGCGTGATGACGCAACACAACGGCCATGTGGACACGGGCATCGGCCGACTGGGCACCGCCCTGTCCATCAACCGCGTCAGCGACGACCTGTACTGGAAGGACTTCCCCAGAAGTTACCTCAGCCCCCTGGGCCTGCCCGGTGCGGCGGTGTCGCTCACCCAGCGGGTGCTGCCCAGCACCGGCAGTGTGGCCTGGGGGCATGGCGCCTTCTCGGCAGTGGGCCTGGTGCAGCGCTGGCAAACGCAGCAGGATGTCAGCGCCCCCATCACGCCGCCGTACGACCGCTCGCCACAGCTGACCCTGCGCTATGCGCAGTGGAACGACAATGGATTTGACTGGTCCGTGCTGGGCGAAACCACCCGCTTTGAGGCCGACTACAGCCGCATTCCGGTGGGCCAGGCCACCTTGCGCAACGGCTTGCGCAGCTACACGCAAGCCCAGGTCAGTCGGCCCTGGGTGGCGCCCTGGGGCCACATCACCCCCAAATTGCAGCTGCACGCCACACGCTACGACATGCAGACCCCGCTGAGCGATGGCAATTCGGTGGTCAACCGAACCTTGCCAACGTTCAGCCTGGACAGCGGTCTGGTGTTCGAGCGCGAAATGACCTGGTTTGGCCGCGATCTGGCCCAAACCCTCGAGCCACGCCTGGTGTACGTGCGCACCCCCTACGTGGACCAGGGCATGCTGCCGCTCTACGACACCGGCATGACCGACTTCAACATGTCCACCATCTTCGGCGAGAACCCCTATGTGGGGCAGGACCGGATCGTGGACAACAACAACCTGACGTTTGGTGCCAACAGCCGCTTCTTCGATACCGCCAGTGGCTCGGAGCTGATGCGCCTGGGCATTGCCCAGCGCATGCGGCTGAGCGACCAGCGGGTGTCGATCAACCCCAACCCGGCCGATGACAAGAAGGGGCTCAGCGACCTGCTCCTGGGCGCCAGCACGCGCTGGACCGAACAGCTTTCGCTGGACGGCACCGTGCAGCTGAGCAACCTGTCGCACCAGGTCAACCGCACCACACTGCAAACCCGCTACAACCCCGGGCCTTACCGTCTGCTCAACCTGGCCTACCGGCAAAACAAGACCACCACCACGCCCAGCGAATCGATCGACGTGGGCTGGCAATGGCCGCTGAGCGATTGGCGCTGGGGCCAGCGCCCCGACGATTCGGGCGTCAAGGCGGTGGGGCAGGGTTTGGGCTCGGAGCGCTGGTACAGCGTGGGCCGCATGAACTACAGCATGACGGACAAAAAACCCGTGAACATGCTGATGGGGCTTGAGTACGATGCCGGTTGCTGGCTGGGCAGAATTGCCTTTGAGCGCCTGCAAAGCACCACCACCTCGGCCACCACCCGCCTGATGTTCCAATTGGAGCTGGTGGGCCTTGGCCGGGTGGGTGTGAGCCCACTCGACAGTCTGCGCAACAATATCCAGCGCTACCAATTCCTGCGTGAACCCCAGTCGGCCCCCAGCCGCTTCCTGCAATATGAATAAGCTGCTTCGCACCCATCCTCTCGTGTCGTTCATGCTGGTCGGGCTGGCACTCAGCAGCGCTCTGGCTGTCCGGGCACAAACCGCCACCGCCATTCGCTCGGCCGACTTCATCGTGGCCGTGGTCAACAGCGAGCCCATCACCAATGCCGAAGTCCAGTCCATGCGCCTTCGCCTGGTGCGCGAGTTAGGCGGCCGCGGCGCCCAACTGCCGCCTGCAGCATTGCTGACCCAGCAGGCGCTGGACATGCTGATCAACGAAAAAGCGCAGTTGCAGCAGGCCGAGGAACAAGGCATCAAGGTCGACAACGACCAGGTGGACCAAGCCGAAGCCAATGTGGCCGCCAGCAACCAGCTCAGCCGCGAAGCCCTGCACCGCCGGCTGGCCCAGGAAGGCGTGAGTGTCGAGGCCTACCGCAAACAGCTCAAGCACCAGCTGATCCTGTCGCGCTTGCGCGAGCGCGAGGTCGAGTCGCGCACCCGCGTGTCCGAGCAGGACATCGACCGCTACCTGCAAGAGCAGGGTCAGAGTGGCCAAAGCAGCCCGCCCGAGCTGAACATCGCCATGATTTTGCTGGCGGTGCCCGAAAACGCCAGCGCCGCCGAATCCAGGGCCGTCGAAGACAAGGCACGCGAGCTGTTGCACCGCGCCCGCGCAGGTGAAGACTTCGCGCAACTGGCCAAAACCTACTCCCAGGCTTTTGACAAAGGCGCCAAAGGTGGCGAGATGGGCCTGCGCCCTGCCGAGCGTTACCCCGAAATCTTTGCAGAAGCCGTCAGCAAGCTGCCCCCCCAGGGCATCAGCGATCTGGTGCGCTCCGGGGCGGGCTTTCACATCCTCAAGCTGCTCGAGCGGCGTCAGGCAGCGCCCACCATGACGGTGGTGCAAACGCGCGCGCGCCACATCTTGCTGCGCCCCACGGCGCAGCTCTCGCGCGACCAGGCGGTGGCCCGCCTGCAGGACGTGCGCCAACAAATCCTGTCCGGCAAAACCACCTTTGCCCGCGCGGCGCAAGAGATGTCGCAAGACGGCAGCGCCGCCCAGGGCGGCGACCTGGGCTGGACCGTCCAGGGCCAGTTTGTGCCCGAGTTCGAGCAAGTCATGAACCGCCTGCAGCCTGGCCAGCTCAGTGACCCCTTGGTGTCGCGCTTTGGCGTCCACATTCTGGAGGTCACGGAACGCCGCAAGGTGGCCGTCCCCGAAAAAGAGCAACGCGACATGGCCCGCGCCGCCCTGCGCGAAAAGCGCATGGACGAAAGCTATGAGCGCTGGGTGGAAGACGTGCGCGGCCGCGCCTATGTGGAAATGCGCGAAGCCCCCGAGGTCGTCAACGACACCCCTCGCACACGCCCATGAAACACATCGCCCGCAAACGCTTCGGTCAGCACTTCCTGTCCGACAGCGCCATCATTGACGCCATCGTGCACGAGATCGCGCCCGCCCCGGGTCAGGTGATGGTCGAGATTGGCCCCGGACTGGCGGCACTCACGCAGCCGCTGGTCGAACGGCTGGGGCACCTGACCGTGGTCGAGCTGGACCGCGACCTGGCGCGCCGCCTGCGCGAACACCCGCACCTGCGCGTGGTGGAAAGCGATGTGCTCAGGGTGGACTTCAGCGCATTGGCGCGCGACATTGTGCCGGCCCACTCCGGCCTGAAACTGCGCGTGGTCGGCAACCTGCCCTACAACATCTCCAGCCCCATCCTGTTCCACCTGCTGGACCATGTGGACCCCATCGAAGACCAGCACTTCATGCTGCAAAAAGAGGTGATCGACCGCATGGTGGCCCGCCCCGCGACGTCAGATTACGGCCGCTTGTCGGTCATGCTGCAGTGGCGCTACGCCATGGAGAACGTGCTGTTTGTGCCACCCGAATGCTTTGACCCGCCGCCGCGCGTGGACAGCGCCGTGGTGCGCATGGTGCCGCATGCACAGCCTGCCGCGCTCGATCGCAAGTTGCTGGAAACGCTGGTGCAGGTGGCTTTCAGCCAACGTCGCAAGCTGCTGCGCCACACCCTGGGCAAATGGCTCGAAGAAAAGCAGTTTGGCGGCACTTTTGATGTGCAACGCCGCGCCGAAGAGGTGCCCGTGGACGAATACATTGCACTGGCACAACAAGTCGCTTGAGCCTGTCCAGAAACAACAAAGCCCCGCATCGCGGGGCTTTGTTCTGACAGCCGCTGAGGCGAGGCGCCCGGTCAGGCCGCAGCCAGCCAGTAACCCGCGTTGAAAGGGCTGCTCATGCGCAGGGCCAGCGGCGACACGTCCACCAGCTTGTCGGTCGGCATTTTTTCGCCTTCTTCGACCTCGGCTTCCACCGCTTCGCCTTCGGCACGGACTGGATTGGCCTGTGCCGCACGGGCCACAGCAAACGAGTAGAAGCAGCGGAACGGGATCTTGCGGTCACCCCAGTAGTCGGCGGTGTCACGGAAGATGTCCAGCAGTTGCTCGCGGGCTTCCTTGTCAAACTTGACGTTGGCCGGGATCTGCTCGAGCACCACGATGAAGCCAGGCTGCGGACCCGACTTGTGCAGCGGGTCGGTCATGCAGTCGTACAAGGCGTCGAAGTTCTTGCCAAAGTGGGTCGGCAGCGTGAACTGGGCACCGATCATGTCGAGCACGTCCTGCTTGCTCTGGGCATCGCCCAGGTTGGCGTACAGGAAGTGGTGGCCCAGCTTCTGGGCGGCTTCCTGCAGGTCGCTCACGCGGTGGGCGCGGATCGATTGCACGATGTTCGTACGCACGCCTTTGAGGGGCGTGTCCTGGGTGCGCTGCACGGTTTCCATCTTCGTGGTCTTCCTGAAAGTCAAAATCAATTCTGTGGCGCGACGATCACGCGAAAACTCGCGTAATGGTCAGCGGTGTAGTAGCAGGCCTGCGGTCTGACCGGCATTTCGCCACCACACACAATGCGACGGGCGCCGCGATCTCTCGCGCCGGGGGTCTTGACGGTGTATTCGCGGTAGTAGCCTCGGGCCTGCCTGGGCAGTTGCCGCTCGCGGTTGCCAAACACCGAACCGTCCTTCTCGTGGGGAAAAGGACCACCCTGCTGGATGAGTCGGTAGGTCGTCTGACCTTCTGGAGGCAACGCGGTCAGCGCAACGACAGACCGGTCCAGGGCTTCGGGCTCTGACCTGGAGTGCACCATTTGAGTGCAAAACAGACCTCCCAACCACAGCAGCGTCAGCGCCAAGCGCCTGGAAGTCACGGCAAGTCGAGCCACACAAAACACCTTTCAAGAGCACCGGGTTAACCCGTAAGCTCAAGGGCGCTAGTGTGATGCATTGCACAAAAAAAAGCAAGGGCTTGCCCGAAAAACAGGCAAGTCCTTGCGGTTTTGTCACCTCATCAAGTGAGCGCCCGCTGTCGCCAGAATGCCACCCCTGTTTAGGGGTGGCATCCAGATCAGCGGTGCGCGTTGGCGTCGGCCACCGTCAAGGCGGTCATGTTGACGATGCGACGTACCGTGGTGCTCGGCGTCAGGATGTGCACCGGCTTGGCCGCGCCCAGCAGCACCGGGCCAATGGCGATGTTGCCGCCTGCGGCCGTTTTGAGCAGGTTGTAAGCGATGTTGGCGGCGTCGATGTTGGGCATGACCAGCAGGTTGGCGCTGCCGCTCAGACCGCTGTGCGGCATGATGGCCTTGCGGGCGGCTTCGTCCAGCGCAACGTCGCCGTGCATCTCGCCGTCCACTTCCAGCCAGGGCGCATTGCGCTGCAGCAATTCCAGCACCTGGCGCATCTTGACCGCGCTGGGTTGCTCGGACGTGCCGAAGTTGGAATGGCTGAGCAAAGCGGCCTTGGGTGCCAGGCCGAAACGGCGCATTTCTTCGGCCGCCATCATGGTGATTTCGGCCAGCTGCTCGGCGGTGGGGTCGTAGTTGACGTGGGTGTCCACGATGAAGACCTGGCGGCCTGGCAGCATCAGCCCGTTCATGGCCGCAAAAGTCGTCACCCCTGGGCGCTTGCCCAGCACCTGGTCGATGTAGGTCAGGTGCATGGTGTTGTGGCCCCAGGTGCCACAGATCATGCCGTCGGCATGGCCTTTGTGGACCAGCATGGCGCCGATCAGCGACAGGCGGCGGCGCATTTCGATCTTGGCGATCTGCTCGGTCACGCCTTTGCGCTCGGTCATGCGGTGGTAGGTCTGCCAGAAGTCGCGGTAGCGCTCGTCCTGTTCGACGTTGACCACGTCGTAGTCCAGGCCTTCCTGCAGGCGCAGGCCAAACTTTTCGATGCGCTTGGCGATCACGGCCGGACGCCCGATCAGGGTCGGGCGGGCCAGGCCCTCGTCCACCACGATCTGGGCCGCACGCAGGATGCGCTCTTCTTCGCCTTCGCAGTAGGCCACGCGCTTTTTGAGCGCGCGCTTGGCCGCCGTGAAGATTGGCTTCATGGTCGTGCCCGAGGCGTACACGAAGCTCTGCAGCTGATCGCGGTAGGCGTCCATGTCGCGGATCGGGCGCGCAGCCACGCCGCTGTCCGCTGCGGCCTGGGCCACCGCCGGCGCGATCTTCATCATCAGGCGCGGGTCAAAGGGTTTGGGAATCAGGTATTCGGGGCCAAAGGCCAGGGGCTGGCCCGAATATGCTGCAGCCACCACCTCGCTTTGCTCGGCCTGGGCCAGCTCGGCAATGGCGTGCACGGCTGCGATTTCCATCTCCAGGGTGATGGTGGTCGCACCACAGTCCAGCGCACCGCGGAAGATGTAGGGGAAGCACAGGACGTTGTTGACCTGGTTGGGGTAGTCGGTGCGGCCCGTGGCCATGATGGCGTCGTCGCGCACCGCCTTGACGTCCTCGGGCATGATTTCCGGGTTCGGGTTGGCCAGCGCCAGGATCAGCGGCTTGGCGGCCATCTTGGCCACCATATCGCTCTTGAGCACACCGCCCGCCGACAGGCCCAGGAACACGTCAGCGCCTTCGATCACCTCAGCCAGCTTGCGCTGCTCCGTCTTTTGCGCGAACTGGATCTTGTCCTCGTCCATCAGCTCGGTGCGGCCTTCGTAGACCACGCCCGCCAGATCGGTCACCCAGATGTTTTCACGCGGGATGCCCAGTTTGACCAACAGGTTCAGGCAAGCCAGCGCGGCCGCACCTGCGCCGGATGTGACCAATTTGATCTTCTTGGGGTCTTTGCCCACGACTTTCAGGCCGTTCAAGATGGCCGCACCCACCACGATGGCGGTGCCGTGCTGGTCATCGTGGAAGACCGGAATCTTCATGCGTTCGCGCAGCTTGCGCTCAATGTAGAAGCAGTCGGGCGCCTTGATGTCTTCGAGGTTGATGCCGCCAAACGTCGGCTCCAGGGCGGCAATGATCTCGACCAGCTTTTCAGGGTCTTTCTCGTTGATCTCGATGTCAAACACATCGATGCCCGAGAACTTCTTGAAGAGGACACCCTTGCCTTCCATGACCGGCTTGCCGGCCAGCGGGCCAATGTCGCCCAGACCCAACACGGCGGTGCCATTGGTCACCACACCGACCAGGTTGCCGCGGCTGGTGTATTTGAAGGCGGCAGCGGGGTCTTTGACGATTTCTTCGCAAGGTGCAGCCACACCGGGCGAATAGGCCAGGGCCAGGTCGTGCTGGTTGACCATCTGCTTGGTGGCGGCGATGGCGATCTTGCCGGGGGTGGGAAACTCGTGGTATTCGAGGGCGGCTTGGCGCAGCAGTTGGCGCTTTTCTTCGGCCTGGAGCTTGTTGCTCATGGGATCTCCTGTTGTTCTGGACGGCGCGGCGCTTGTGGCGCGCGCCGGTCAAGGCATTGTAGGGCGGGGGCTTGGGGGCTTGGGCTACGTAATAGTGCGCAGTCGGTGTCAGCGGTTTTGACTTGAACGCAAAGATCCGCGCGGCCTTCAGCGCATGTGCTTGTAGGCCTTGTGCTGCAAGGCCTGGGCCACCGAGGTCTGGCGCGCACCGGCTTCCAAAACAAAAGTCTCGCCAGCCGACAAGGCACCCGGCACCTCGACCGCCAGATAAAACCCCGATCTGCCGGACAGCACCATGTGTTTGCCTGCGCGTTCGTCACCCAGCACGGCGTTGAACTTGGCGCATGGCTGGCGCGGCTCGGTCACACGCAGCACCACCCCATGCGCAAAGCGCAGCCGGTCACCCATGAAAACGCCCTGCTCGTCCACGCCTTCCAGGCTCAGGTTCTCGCCCAGCTGCCCAGGCACAAAGGCATCGTCCAGCAAACTGGCTTTCTGGCGCTGGGCCGACCACCAGGCCAGGTGCTGGTGTGGCAGGGCGTACACCGCTTTGGAGAGTCCACCATGGACGCTCAGGTCGTTTTGCTCGTCACCGGCCAGCCCCAGAGGGCCCACCAACACCGGGCCAGTGACGGGCTGCTTGAAGATGGCCGAGCGGACGGTGCGCTCGCCCACGCGCAAAAAACGCGCACGGCCCACCTGTACCGACACAATGCGCCCGCATTGATCAGGCACGCATCAGCCCCTCGATTTCGTCTGGGGCCACCGGCACACCACGGGTAATGAGTTCACAGCCGTCAGCCGTGACCACCGCATCGTCTTCGATGCGGATGCCGATGTTGTGAAACTTCTCGGGCACGCCTTCAGCAGGGCGCACATACAGACCCGGTTCGATGGTCAGCACCATGCCGGCTTGCAGGATGCGGCTCGGACGGTCCTTGATGAGCTCGCCGCTCAGCGGGTCTTGGCGCTCGCTGACCTGACCGACCTCGGACGGCTCCACATAGCTGCCGCAGTCGTGCACATCCATGCCCAGCCAGTGGCCGGTGCGGTGCATGTAAAACTGGAAATAACTGCGGTTGGCGATCACGTCCTGCGCGTGGCCCACCTTGTTTTTGTCCAGCAGGCCCAGGTCGAGCAGGCCCTGCGCCAGCACGGCCACGGTGGCGTTGTGCGGGTCCACAAAGCGTGCGCCAGGACGGGTGGCGGCCACCGCCGCGTCTTGAGAGGCGAGCACCAGCTCATACACATCGCGCTGCGGCCCGCTGAACTTGCCGTTGGCCGGAAAGGTGCGGGTGATGTCGCTGGCATAACCGTCCAGCTCGCAACCGGCGTCGATCAGCACCAGGTCGCCGCTGCGGATGAGGGCGGTGTCGGCCCGGTAATGCAGCACACAGGCGTTGGCGCCCCCGGCCACAATCGACCCATAGGCCGGGTACTGCGAACCGTGCTGGCGAAACTCGTGCAGCAGCTCGGCGTCCAGGTGGTATTCCCGCAACTCCTGCCCGGCACGCAGCATGGCCGCGCTGCGTTGCATGGCACGGATGTGGGCACGGGCGCTGATCGCGCAGGCGCGGCGCATCACATCCAGCTCGTGCGCGTCCTTCACCAGACGCATCTCGTCCAGCAGCGCGCACACATCGCGCTGTTGGTCGGGGCACAGGGCACCAAAACGCACGCGGGCACGCACCGGCCTGAGCCAGCCCTCGATGCGGCTTTCCAGCCCATCGTGCGTGGCGAACGGGAACCAGACGGTGCTGCGGTTTTCCAGCAGCTTGGGCAATTGCGCGTCCAGTTCGGTCACGGGTAGGGCACGCTGCACGCCCAAGGTGGCAGGCGCCGCATCTGGCCCCAGGCGGATGCCGTCCCAGATCTCGCGCTCCAGGTCCTTGGGCTGGCAAAACAGCGTGGCCTCGCCCTCGCTTGTCAGCACCAGCCAGGCATTGGGCTCGGTGAAACCCGTCAGGTAATAAAAGTAGCTGTCGTGCCGGAACAGAAAGTCGCTGTCGCGGTTGCGCTGCTGCTCGCGTGCCGTGGGGATGATGGCGATGCCACCAGCGCCCAGCTGGGCGGCCAGGCGAGCGCGGCGCGTGGCGTAAAGAGATGTGGTCATCGGCGCATTATGGAGGAGCTTGCCCTGCTGGCGATCATGCGCTCGCAGCCCCCATCCCATCGCTTGCAGGGCAAGCTCCTACCCATGGGTGTTGAGCTGCGCCAGCCGCTCGGGCGTGCCCACATCGGTCCAGGCACCCTGGTACAGCTCGCCGCTCACCTCGCCCCGGTCCATGGCGGCGCGCAGCAGGGGGGCCAGTGCCACCGCCACGCCCTGTGGGTTGCCCGCAGGCGCGGGCGCATCGGCCCGGGAGAAAAAACGGCGGTGGTACAGCGCGATGGTGCTGAAGGTGTACTGGCGACCCGGATCACCCGCGGGCAAGTTGAGGACACGGCCATCGGCATTCAGGCCAAAGTCACCTTTGAGGTTGTGCTCCGGGTTGGGCACCAGCCACAAATGCGCCTGCATGCCACTGGCCACAAAGCGCTGCACCGCGTCCTGGCTGAACACCAAGTCGGGGGCGTACACGTCACCGGCCACCACCCAAAACACCTCATCCAACGCAGGCAAGGCGCGCAAGATGCCCCCTGCCGTCTCCAGCGCCTGTCCAAAGTCCTGGCCTTCGTGCGAATAGGCGATCTGCACTTCAGGCAAGCCCGGCCAGTGCGCCACGTCGCCAAAGTACGCCGGAATCTGCTCGCCCAGCCAGGCGGTATTGACCAGCTGGCGGGTGAAGCCACCACGCGCCAGCGCCTGCATGGGCCACTGCATGAGCGGCTGGCCGCGCACGCGCAGCAGGGGTTTGGGGGTGGCGTCGGTCAGTGGGCGCATGCGCTCGCCGCGTCCAGCGGCCAGCACCATGGCCTGGGCGGCAAAGCCGGAGGGGTAGGTGGAAATAGGCATGGGCCGATGTTGCCATGAGCGCATGGGCGGCCTCTGCCCGACCCGCAGGTTACGTACCGCTGTAACTTCAGTTACGGCGCCATGGCCGCCTCGGGCCTTTAAAATAAGGGGTTTTCCCGAATTTTTACCGGAGCTGCCCCACATGGCAAACCAACAACAGATGGCCAACGCGATCCGCGCCTTGGCAATGGACGCCGTTCAACAAGCCAACTCCGGTCACCCCGGCGCCCCCATGGGCATGGCCGACATGGCCGTGGCGCTGTGGGGCGATCACCTGCAACACAACCCCAAGAACCCCGGCTGGGCCAACCGCGACCGCTTCGTGCTGTCCAACGGCCACGCCTCCATGCTGATCTATTCGGTGCTGCACCTGACCGGCTACGACCTGTCGGTCAGTGACCTGAAGAACTTCCGCCAGCTGCACAGCAAGACCGCCGGCCACCCCGAAGTGGGCATCACCCCCGGCGTGGAAACCACCACCGGCCCGCTGGGTCAGGGCATCACCAACGCCGTGGGCATGGCCCTGGCCGAGAAGATGCTGGCGGCCGAGTTCAACCAGCCCGGCCACGCCATCGTCAACCACCACACCTACGTATTCCTGGGTGACGGCTGCCTGATGGAAGGCATCAGCCACGAAGCCGTGGCCCTGGCCGGCGCCTGGAAGCTCAACAAGCTGGTCGCCCTGTACGACGACAACGGCATCTCGATCGACGGCAAGGTCGCCCCCTGGTTCATCGACAACACGCCCCAGCGCTTTGCCGCCTGCGGCTGGAACGTGATCGACGCTGTGGACGGCCACGATGCCGCTGCCGTGTCCCAGGCGATTGCCTCGGCCAAGCACAGCGCCGACAAGCCCACCCTGATCGTCTGCAAGACCGCCATTGGCAAGGGCTCGCCCAACCGCGCTGGCACCTCCAAGGCCCACGGAGAACCATTGGGCGCTGAAGAAATCAAGCTCACCCGCGAAGCCCTGGGCTGGACGGCCGAGCCCTTCAAGATCCCCAAAGAGGTCTATGCCGACTGGGACGCCAAGGCCGCCGGCAAAGCCCGCGAAGCCCAGTGGAACAAAGCGTTTGCCGCCTACAAGGCCGCACACCCCGCGCTGGCCAAAGAGTTTGTGCGCCGCATGAAGGGCGAACTGCCCAAGAACTTCAACCAGGTGGCGTTCGACGCCGTGGTCTCTGCCCACACCAAGGCCGAAACCGTGGCCAGCCGCAAGGCCAGCCAGATCGCGCTGGAAGCCTTCACCGCCGCCCTGCCCGAAATGCTGGGCGGCTCGGCCGACCTGACCGGCTCCAACCTGACCAACACCAAGAGCACCCCGGCGTTGCGCGTGGACCTGGCCGGTGACGTGGTCAAGACCGAAGACGGCCAAGTGGGCCGCCACATCAACTACGGCGTGCGCGAGTTCGGCATGGCCGCCATCATGAACGGCGTGGCCCTGCACGGTGGCTACATCCCCTACGGCGGTACCTTCCTCACCTTCAGCGACTACAGCCGCAACGCGATCCGCATGGCCGCGCTCATGAAGCAGCGCGTGGTGCATGTGTTCACGCACGACTCCATCGGCCTGGGCGAAGACGGCCCGACCCACCAGTCCATCGAGCACGTGGCCAGCCTGCGTCTGATTCCGGGTCTGGACGTGTGGCGCCCCGCCGACACGGCCGAAACCGCCGTGGCCTGGGCCGTGGCCCTGCAAAACGACAAGCGCCCCAGCGCCCTGTGCCTGTCGCGCCAGAACCTGGCCTACGCCCCCAAGGCCGACCTGGGCGACATCAGCCGTGGCGCCTATGTGCTGGCCGAGCCCAGCGAAGTGGGCATGTCCAAGACCCACGGCGTGATCATCGCCACGGGTTCGGAGGTGCAACTGGCCCTGGCCGCCCAAAAACTGCTGGCCGAGCGCAAGATCGGCGTGCGCGTGGTCTCCATGCCCAGCACCAATGTGTTTGACCGCCAGAGCGTTGATTACAAGCAAAGCGTGCTGCCCGCAGGCATCCCCCGCGTGGCCGTTGAAATGGGCTCCACCGACGGCTGGTGGAAATACGGCTGCGCCGCCGTGGTCGGCATCGACAGCTACGGCGAATCGGCCCCGGCCCCGCTGCTGTTCAAGCACTTCGGCTTCACCGCCGAGAACGTGGCCGACACGGTCCACGCGGCATTGCTGAAAAACTGATTTTCTGACCGGCGGGACGCTTGCCTGCAAGCGTCCCGGGATCAGGCCCGTGAAAGGGTCCTGATTTAAAAACCGGTTACGTAACCGTTTAGTAACTTTCCCCAAAGGCTCTCACCATGACCATCAAGGTTGGCATCAACGGATTCGGCCGCATCGGCCGCCTGGCCCTGCGCGCTGCGCTCAAGCACGGCTACAGCGACATCCAGATCGTCGGCATCAACGACCCCAAGCCGTCGGACTACCTGGCCTACATGCTCAAGTACGACAGCGTACATGGCCGCTTTGATGGCACGGTGGACTTCACCGACGAAGCCCTGATCGTCAACGGCAAGAAGATCAAGCTCTCCCACGAGCGCGACGCGCACAACCTGCGCTGGGGCGAGATGGGCGTGGACATCGTGCTCGAATGCACCGGCCACTACCTGACCGAACCCACCAGCCAGATGCACATCCAGGCGGGTGCCAAGAAGGTCGTGATCTCCGCCCCGTCCAAAGACACCGTGCCCATGTTTGTGTACGGCGTGAACCACAAGAAGTACGCGGGCGAAGCCATCGTGTCGAACGCCAGCTGCACCACCAACTGCCTGGCCCCCGTGGCCAAGGTGCTCAACGACAAGTGGGGCATCAAGCGCGGCCTGATGACCACCGTGCACGCCGCCACCGCCAGCCAGATGACCGTGGACAGCTCTTCGCGCAAGGATTGGCGCGGTGGCCGGGGCATCCTGGAAAACATCATCCCCAGCAGCACCGGCGCCGCCAAGGCCGTGGGCAAGGTGATTCCTGAACTGAACAAGAAAATCACCGGCATGTCCTTCCGTGTGCCCACGTCTGACGTGTCGGTGGTGGACCTGACCATCGAGCTGGAAAAGGAAGCCAGCTACGAAGACATCTGCGCCGAAATGAAGGCACAAAGCGAAGGCGCGCTCAAGGGCATCCTGGGCTACACCGACGAGAAAGTGGTCTCCACCGACTTCCGTGGCGAGCCCTGCGCCAGCGTGTTCGACGCCACCGCCGGCATCGCCCTGGACAAGACCTTCATGAAGATCGTCGCCTGGTACGACAACGAGTGGGGTTATGCCAAGCAGTGCCTGGAGATGATCCGGGTCGTGGCCAAGAAGAAGTGAGCTTCAGTCGCCTCACAAAAAAGCGCCTTCGGGCGCTTTTTCATTGGCGCTACCAGACGATTCAAGCATCTGGAACTGGCACTGCGCTACAGTGTCCGCATGCCCGCCCACTACGCACGCTTTCTGATTGGCCGCCAGCGCAGCACTGCGGCCAACCGGCAACTGGGTCTGGTGCTGGCTTTTGTGGCGGGCGCCATCAATGCCGGTGGCTTTCTGGCGGTGCAGCAATACACCTCGCACGTCACGGGCATGGTCTCGCACATGGCCGACCAACTGGTGCTGGGGCACCTGGACCTGGTGGCCGACGCTGTGGTGGCGGTGCTGGCGTTTCTGTGCGGCGCCATGGTCTGCGCACTGCTGATCAACTTTGCGCGGCGCAAGGACCTGAGCAGCGAATACGCCCTGCCTTTGTTGCTCGAAGCGGCGCTGATCCTGTGCTTTGGCCTGCTCGGCGCGCAGCTGGCCCACTTTGAAACCCTGCTGGTGCCCTTCACCGTGCTGCTGCTGTGCTTCATCATGGGTTTGCAGAACGCCATCGTCACCAAACTCTCGAATGCCGTCATCCGCACCACCCACATGACCGGCATCGTGACCGACCTGGGCATCGAGCTGGGCAAACTGCTTTACTGGAACCGCGACCCCGACACCCCAGGGCATGTCCGCGCGAATCGGGACCGACTCAAGGTGTTGATCGGTCTGCTGTCGTGTTTTCTCATGGGTGGCATCACCGGCGCACTGGGCTTCAAGCTGGCGGGCTATGCCTTCACCGTTCCGATTGCGCTGGTGCTGGCTGTCATGGCCCTGGTCCCGGCCATCGACGATCTGCAACTCGGCGATCACCCGCATCGGTGACCCCGCGCCCGGCACGCCCGATCAGGCCGCTTCTTTGTAAAACACACCCGCATTGACGCTGCGCGGTGCCAGTGGGGCCACGGCATTGCCGATGGCGCCGATGTGGTCCGGCGTGGTGCCGCAGCAGCCGCCCACGATGTTGACCAGGCCTTCGCCGGCAAACTCGTGCAGCAGGCGGCTGGTCACGTCGGGCGTTTCGTCAAAGCCGGTGTCGCTCATGGGGTTGGGCAGGCCGGCGTTGGGGTAGCAGCTGATGAAGGCTTCGTCGCCCACCACCTTGCTCAGCTCCTGGATGTAGGGGCGCATGAGCGTGGCGCCCAGCGCGCAGTTCAGGCCAATGGCCAGCGGGCGCGCGTGGCGCACGCTGTGCCAGAAGGCGGTCACAGTCTGGCCACTCAGGATGCGGCCCGAAGCGTCGGTCACGGTGCCGCTGATGATCAGGGGCAGGCGCTGACCACTGTTTTCAAAGTATTCGTCGATCGCGAACAGCGCGGCCTTGGCGTTGAGCGTGTCAAAAATCGTTTCGACCAGCAGCACATCCACACCGCCTTCGACCAGGGCTTCGACCTGCTCGTAATAGGCCTTGCGCAGTTCTTCAAATGTGATGTTGCGGGCACCCGGATCGTTCACATCGGGGCTGATGCTGGCGGTCTTGGGCGTGGGGCCCAGGGCGCCCGCCGCATAGCGGGGCTTGTCGGGGGTGGAGAATTTGTCGCAGGCGGCCTTGGCCAGGCGGGCAGACGCCAGGTTCATCTCGCGCGCCAGATCGGCCATGCCGTAGTCTTCCTGGGCCACGGTGGTGGCACCAAAGGTGTTGGTCTCGATCAGGTCGGCGCCCGCAGCCAGATAGCTTTCGTGGATATCGCGGATCACATCGGGGCGCGTCAGGCTGAGCAGCTCGTTGTTGCCCTTGACGTCCTTGGCAAAGTCCTTGAACCGTTCCCCCCGGTAGTCCGCTTCGGTCAGCTTGAAGCGCTGGATCATGGTGCCCATGGCGCCGTCCAGGATGACGATGCGTTGCGACAGGGTGGCGGGCAGCGCGGCAGCGCGGGTGTAGTTCTGGGCTTTCATGCCCCGTATTGTAAAAACCCCGGCTTCAGCCGCCCTGGTAACGGGCATGGCCGGTCGCCCGCAACTGGCAGGCGGGGCATTCGCCGCAGCCATAGCCCCAGGGGTGGCGCAGGCTGCGGTCACCCAGGTAGCAGGTGTGGGTGTGTTCCACAATCAAGTCGACCAGGGCTTTGCCACCGCCCTGCGCGTCCGCCTGCTGGCCCAGGTCGTGCGCCAGTTGCCAGGTCTGGGCCTTGTCGATCCACATCAGCGGGGTTTCGATCAGCAACTTGCGGTCCATGCCCAGCGAGAGCGCCACCTGCATGGCTTTCATGGTGTCGTCGCGGCAGTCGGGGTAGCCCGAGAAGTCGGTTTCGCACACGCCGGTCACGATGACCTGCAGGCCCCGGCGGTAGGCCAGTGCGGCAGCCAGGGTGAGGAACAGCAGGTTGCGGCCCGGCACAAAGGTGTTGGGCAGGCCGGAGCTTTCCATGGCAATCGCGGTGTCGCGCGTCAGGCTGGTTTCGCTGATCTGGCCAAGGATGCCGGCATCAAGCAGGTGGTCTTCGCCCAGCCTGGCGGCCCATGCGGGGAAGCGCTGTGTGATGGCCTGCCGCACCTCCAGCCGGGCTTCGAGTTCGACGGCATGGCGCTGGCCGTAATCGAAGGCCAGGGTTTCAACGCGCGGGTATTTGGACAGGGCGTGGGCCAGGCAGGTGGTCGAGTCCTGGCCACCGGAGAAAAGGACAAGTGCGGATTGGTGCATGGGCTGCGATGGTAACGCTGCCTCATCAGGGCAGGGGTGCGCGTTTGGGAGAGCGGGCGGCGGCGGACTCCTCATGCTGTCCCGGGGGACAGAAAATCGTCGCCCGCCGCCGCCCGCTCTCCCAAACGCTTTGGTGTGCCAGTGTGACTGGGTGAAAACGGTTGCGCAGCCCATGGTCTTTGAAGGCTGGGGCGGGGTGGGCGCATGGTGACGATTTGCGGTACCCCGCCATGAGGAACCAGGCGCCCACCCCGCCCCAGCCTTCAAAGACCCGCCCCCAATAGCGGACAATCACCCCCAAACACAAAAGCTGTCACACCGTGTCTCCCCATCTTCCGATCCTGCGCGAAGTCTTCGGCTACGACGCCTTTCGCGGCCCGCAGCAGGACATCATCGACCACGTCGCTGCAGGCGGCGATGCGCTGGTGCTCATGCCCACGGGCGGCGGCAAAAGCCTGTGCTACCAGATCCCGGCGATTGCCCGTGCGCGCAACGGACAGGGCGTCACCATTGTGGTGTCGCCGCTGATCGCCCTCATGCACGACCAGGTGGGCGCGCTGCACGAAGCCGGTGTGGAAGCGGCTTTTCTCAACAGCACGCTGAGCAGCGAAGAAGCTTTTGACACCGAACGCCGCCTCATGCGCGGCGAAATCACCCTGCTGTACGCCGCGCCTGAACGCGTGACCACCGCCAAATTCCTGGGTCAGCTCGAATCGCTGCGCGAGCGCGGGCTGCTGAGCCTGTTCGCCATCGACGAGGCCCATTGCGTGAGCCAGTGGGGCCACGACTTCCGGCCCGAATACCGTGGCCTGGCGGTGCTGCACGAACGCTTTGCCGATGTGCCGCGCGTGGCGCTCACGGCCACCGCCGATGCGCTCACACGCGCCGACATCGTTGAGCGCCTGCAACTGCAGGCGGCGCGCCAGTTCGTCAGCAGCTTTGACCGGCCCAACATCCGCTACACCATCGTCGAGAAAAAAGACGCCAGCACCCAGCTGCTGCGCTTCATCGAACGCGAGCACGCGGGCGATGCCGGCGTGGTCTATTGCCAGTCGCGCAAGCGGGTGGAAGAAGTGGCCCAGCAGCTGGTGCAGGCCGGCATCCGCGCCCTGCCTTACCACGCGGGGCTTGCGCCCGAACTGCGCCAGCACAACCAGAACACCTTTCTGCGCGAAGACGGTGTGGTCATGGTCGCGACCATCGCTTTTGGCATGGGCATCGACAAACCCGATGTGCGCTTTGTCGCCCACCTGGACATGCCCAAGAACATCGAAGGCTATTACCAGGAAACGGGCCGCGCCGGGCGTGACGGGCTGGCGTCTGACGCCTGGATGGCCTATGGCCTGCAGGACGTGGTCAACCAGCGGCGCATGATCGACGAGAGCCCGGCTGCCGAAGAGTTCAAGCAGGTGATGCGCGGCAAGCTCGACGCGCTGCTGGCCCTGGCCGAAGCCACCGACTGCCGACGCGCACGCCTGCTGGGCTACTTTGGCGAAGCCTACAGCGGCCCTTCCGATCCACGCTCGGACACGGGCGACGGCATCTACATGCCCTACTGCGGCAACTGCGACAACTGTCTGAGCCCACCCGAGGTGTGGGACGGAACGGACGCCGCGCGCAAGCTGCTCTCGACCGTGTACCGCTGCCAGCAGGCCAGCCGCAGCGGTTTTGGCGCGGCGCACACCATGGACATCGTGCGCGGCAAGCTGACCGACAAGGTGCAGCAGCGCGGCCACGACCAGCTGAGCACCTTTGGCGTGGGCGCCGAGTACAGCGAACAGCAGCTGCGCGCCGTGCTGCGCCAGCTGATCGCGCTGGGCGCCCTGAATGTGCGCAGCGAAGACGGCTTCAACACGCTGGAGCTGACCGATGGCTCGCGCCCGGTGCTGCGCGGCGAACAATCTGTGCTGCTGCGCGAGTCGGTCACCTCAGAGAAAACCTCACGCAGCAAAAGCAAGGCACGCAGCGCCCCTGCCGTGGCCGCGGCCAATCTGGGGCAAGACGCGATGGTTCGTTTCATCAACCTCAAGGCATGGCGCGGCGAGGTGGCGCGCGAGCACAACCTGCCCGCCTACGTCATCTTCCACGACGCGACGCTGGCCGCGATTGCCGAAGCCGCACCGCAGTCGCTGGCAGACCTGCAAGGCATCAGCGGCATCGGCGCCAAAAAGCTCGACGCCTACGGCGAACAGGTGCTGCGGGTCTGCAAGGTTTGATATCGGCGCTCCTGCGTTTGACCGCCATAGCCATAAGCCGTGGCACGTACATCGTGAACATGCACATAGCTGCAGGGAGTCAATGGCCCCAACAGTTCGGACATCGTGCGATGAACTTCATCAATGTAGTGGGCTTTTTCAGCCTTGGTATTGGTTTCATCGGTGATACGGATCGTCAGGCAATAACTGGCCAAGTTGGCTTGTTTCAATTGACGATCACCAATCCACCACCGTGAGGCAGAGATCTCGTCGATGAAGATGGCCGTCACAGCACGGTCTTTGCTCAACACGCGCTCTGTAATGCCTAGTACCGACTGAGCCACCGAATCAACAACAGCATCAAAGTGTGGGGAACTGATTTGTATGTGAATAGCAGGCATTAGAAACTCCAAGGTAAGGTTTTCAGGCAGACTTGCACATGGCCTCGAATGGCACGATTTAATCTAAGCAGATGGTGCACAAGGGTGGCAAGCGCCGCACCCTGCTCGGCAGGGCGCAAGCGTTGCGCTTCCTGACGCGCTTGAACGCGCAAGCGCGGCCATTGCGCACGGTCCTCTTGGCTCCACTCAGGCCAAGGCAAAAGAGGGGAAGGGTGAGCCATAGTGTTCTCCGGTTACAAATTCGGTTGTCACTTTATTTGTTTAACCAAATCATGAAAATCTGCCAAAATGCAAATTGGTTTTGCAATTAACAAATAAACAAGCCATGCATCTTGATGATCTTCAGCTGTTTGTGCGGGTTGCAGAGCTGGGTACGTTGTCCGCTGCAGCACGCGAAATCAATGCCCCAGTGAGCCAGGTCACACGTGCGCTCACTCGCCTAGAGGCGGCTTTAGGCGCCCGCCTCATGCACCGCAGCACCCATGGCCTAAGCCTTACCGACGAAGGAGATGCCTGCCTTGCACAAGCCCGGCGCATGCTGGAATTACGCGATACGCTGCACGCCGAACTTGCGCCAAGACTCAGTCAAGCGCGCGGATGGGTACGTGTGGGTGCGAGCGCTCTGATGGCACAGGCTGTCATCGCCCCTAGCCTGCCTTCGCTTTACATCCACCACCCGGATTTGCACATTGATCTGAGCACTGACGATCGCGTGGTCGACATGGCTCGCGAAGGCATTGATGTGGCGTTGCGCACAGGAGATGTCCATGGCGAACACCTTGTGGCAAGGCAAATAGGCGTGGCCAGCCGATCTCTCTATGCAGCCCCAACCTATTTGGCACAACACGGCCACCCTCAGCATCCGGCAGACTTGGCCCGACATCATCTGATCACCCTGTCGCATACGCCGAACATGAATCTCTGGCCTCACAGTGATGGCCAGCCACCATTGTTGGCACAAGGCTCCACACGGGTCGATCAAACTTCGGTACTTCTGAGCCTGGTGCTGCAGGGTGTGGGCATCTCGCGCCTGCTGGATGCTGCCGCACGCCCACTCGTAGCCAATGGCAGCCTGGTGCCTATACTGCCCGGTCAGTTCGCCAGCGAAGCCATTCCCATCTATGCCGTCATGCTCAAAGAGCGTCACCGTCTTCCGAAGGTGCGCGCCTGTGTCACGCATTGGCAAGACTGGCTAGCAGCAAACTAATGTCCTGCCCGCGATTGCCGAAGCCGCACCGCAGTCACTGACAGACCTGCAAGGCATCAGCGGCATCGGCACCAAAAAGCTCGACGCCTACGGTGAACAGGTGCTGCGGGTCTGCAAGGTTTAAGCAGCAGCCCGCAACACATCAGGCCACAGCTGGCTTGGCGATGGCCGCTTCGCGGATGGGCAGGTTCACCAGCGCAGCACCAGCGGCCAGCACGATGTCGGCGTACCACATCCAGTTGTAGTCTCCGAAATGCGTGATCGCCAGGCCGCCCAGCCAGGCCCCCATGAAGCCGCCGATCTGATGCGACAGCAGCGTCATGCCAAACAGCGTGGCCAGATAGCGCGCACCAAAGAGCTTGCCCACCACCGTGGCCGTGGGCGGCACCGTGGCCAGCCAGGTGAAGCCCAGACCGGCTGCAAACACGTAAAAGGTCCACGCGGTCTTGGGCAGCATCAGGTAGGCGATGACCAGCGCCGCACGCGAACCGTACATCCAGGCCAGCACATGCTTGCTGCGGTATTTGGTGACGGCCGAGCCGGCATACAGGCTGCCAAAAATGTTGGCCAGGCCGATGATGGCCAGCGACCAGCTGGCCACCGAGGGCGGCAGGCCACACAGATCGACTTCACCAGGCAGGTGCGTGACCAGGAAGGCGATGTGAAAGCCGCAGGTGAAGAAGCCTGCGTGCAGCAGCCAGTAGCTGCGGTCGGCAAAAGCGTTTTTGATGGCTTGCTTCAGGCCCGTGTCGGGTTCGGGGTGCGGATGTGCCGCGTGGGTCCTGGCCGTCAGCTTGCCCACCAGCGGCAGCGCCGCCAGCGTGAGCGCGGCGGTGACCCACATCGAGCCCATCCAGCCCAGGCTCTGGATCAGTTTCTGGATGACAGGCGCGAACACGAACTGGCCAAAGGAGCCACCCGCGTTGATCACGCCCGAGGCCGTGCCACGCGATTCGGCCGGCATGCGCTGCGCGGCCGCGCCGATCAGCACCGAGAAACTCGCGGCGCCAGCACCCGCCGCCGACAGCACGCCCAGCGTGATGGCCAGGCCCATGCCACTGGTCATGAAGGGCGTGATGGCCGAGGCCAGTGCCAGCAAAAAAACACCCCCCATGAGCACACCTCGCGGCCCATGCCGATCCGCCAGGGCGCCCGCCACGGGCTGGATCGCGCCCCACACAAACTGGCCAATGGCCAGCGCCAGGCTGAGTGTGACGATGCCCAGGCCGGTGGAAGTGTTGATCGGGCTGACGTAAAGGCCAATCGACTGGCGCATGCCCATGGTGATCATGAGGATGCCGGCAGCGGTCAGGGTGACGGCCATGGCACCGGGGTGCTTGAGGGAACGGAACACAGTGTGGCTTTCAGACAAAAAGACAAAAACAAGGGGTGGATGTTAGCCCGTGACCGACATTTCTGCTGAGCGTCTCCGAGAACCCGGGCAGCGCACTCAGAGCATGTAGCCACGAATGAGCACGGCCTGGCGTGCTGGCCGCAAGGGCTGCAAAGTGCCCACAAACAAGCGGCGGTTGAGCCAGGCGTGCGGCCCCTCGGGGGCACTGACGCGAATGCACGAGCGCGCATAGCGTTCAGGCTGCACACTCTCGTCGATCAGCACCTGGTTGTGCACGGTGATGACGGCGCCGTCATGCGTTTGCATTTCGTACAAGGCATCGAGTTCCTTGATGCCATCCGGGCGCAAGGTCTGCCGGTCTGCACCGCCAGCACACACCATGCCGTGAAAGGACTCAAAGCCTTCGGCGCCCCAGAACTGGCCACCCAGAATCGGCACACACCAGCGCTCACCACGCGGGCCCATGCCCCAGGACTCGCGCTCGGCCACATCCACCACGGCATGCCAGACCAGGCGGCCTTGCACGGCCTGTGGTGCGATGCGCTGGGCCAGTTCTTGGGCATCTGTGGGGGTGGCCTTCAGGGTGGTCATTGGCGGGTGTTCTGACAGTAACGGGTCAGAAAGTCTGCCACAGTCTGGGTTGCAGCCGACACGTCACGCACGGGCAGGACCATGCCCAGGGGCTCAAAAGGCAGGCGCTCGGGCAAATTCAGCGCCACCACCTGCCCGGCCTCACGCAACTGCCCAAAAACGCTCGCGGGCACCAGGGTCAGCAGATCCTGCTTTTGCAGCATGGCCCAGGTCATCGACGACACGCGGGTGATGACCTGGCTTTGCCGCACAGACACTCCGAGCCTTCTGCACAACTCGTCGAGCTTGTGGCGGGCCGCCGAATCCACCGGTGTGATCAGCCAGGTGGCTTGGGCCAGATCGTTCCAGGACACCTTCTTGCGCCGCGCCAGCGGATGCCGAGGCGAACTCACCACCACGAATTCGTCGTCCATGAGCGGCGCAAATGCCCAACCCTGCGGGATCACCGCCGACTGTCGGCACAGGCCCAGGTCCACCTCTTGCCGGGCAATCGCCTGAAACTGCGCGTGCACCTCGGCTTCGCGCACATGCAACTGGATGCCCGGGTGCAGCGCACTGAGCTCGGGCAAGGCCCGCACCAGCAGGCCATTGATGGCCGCGGTGGATGCCAGGATGCGCACCACACCCTGCCCCGTCTGCGCCCGCTCGACCACGGCTTCTGCCGTGGCGCTCAGCCCCGCCAGCGATTGCTGGGCCAAAGGCAGCAGGTCACGGCACACGGCGGTGGGCATCACCCCACGGGCATGGCGATGAAACAACTGGACTTCCAGCAGGCTTTCCAGATCGGCCAGCAACTGGGTCACTGCCGGCTGGGTCATGCCGATCGATTCGGCCGTGCGCTTGACGCTGCCCAGCTCGGCCAGCCGCACCAGCACCTGCAGATGCCGAAAGCGGGCTTTGGCCAGAAGGCGGTTCAACAAAACCAGTGCGGATGCAGCCATATAAATACCACTTATACCTGTGTGGCCGATTTTATTTCCCATCCCCGAATGTGCTGCCCACAATCGCGCCACACCTCAAAACACGGAGACACGCCATGCCCTTGCCCACCACACGCCGTCATGCCTTGCAGTCGCTGGCTGCAGGCGCAATCACCATGGCCAACGCCAGCTGGGCGCAGTCCAGCAGCTACCCCAGCCGCAGCGTCAAGATGGTGGTGGGCTCGCCTGCGGGAGGACCTTCGGACTTTCTGGCCCGCACCTTCGGGGACGCACTCGGCCCCAGTCTGGGCCAGAGTTTTGTCGTCGAAAACAAACCCGGTGCCAGCGGCATGCCCGCAGCCGACAGCGTGGTCCGCTCGGCACCTGATGGCCACACGCTGCTGGTGTCCGGCCCGGCTTCGATTGCGGTGGTGCCCCATCTGTTTCCCAAAATCACCTACAACCCGATGACCGAGCTCACGCCTGTCGTCATGTTGGGCGCAGGCGCTTTTGTGCTGGTGGTGCACCCTTCGGTGAATGTGCGCAATGTGCAGGAACTGATCGCCCTGGCCAAGTCCAGGCCCGATGGCCTGACCTACGGCTCGGGCGGCAACGGCTCGTCGGGACATTTGTGCACCGAGCTGTTTTGCAGCCTGACCGGCATCCGCATGACCCACATTCCCTACAAGGGTGACAGCCAGGCGGCCAACGACCTGCTGGCCGGGCAAATCCAGGTGATGTTCACGGCGCCCAATGTGGCCATGGCCAATGTCAAGGCCGGGCGCCTGAAGTTGCTGGCGGTGACCACCCGCGAGCGCGTGGCCAGCATGCCGGAGGTGCCCGCCGTGCATGAAACCCTCAAGGACTTCGAATACCTGGGCTGGATCCTGGCCTTTGCCCCGGCCGCCACGCCGCGCAACGCCATCGACACGCTGGCCAACGCCTGGAACAAAGCGCGCAACACACCCGCCATCCAGGACAAGCTGGAAGAGCTGGCCATGCGCGCACCCGAACGCTTCGCCAACCGGCAGACCCTGATCGACTTTGTGAAGAACGAACACGCCCGACTGGGCAAATTGATCCGTGATGCGGGCATCAAGGCAGAGGGTTAAAACGGCATGGGCAACATCGAGGCTTTTGAACAACTCACCCCCACCGCCTGGGCTTTGCCCAACGGTGTGCAACTGCACACCGTGCGCGAAGGGCAGGGCACGCCCCTTTTCTTCATCCACGGGGCCATGGGCGACTGGCGCTCCTGGGCGCCGCAGTGGCAGACTTTCACGTCGCACTTTGACTGTGTGAGCTACAGCCGTCGCTACAGTTTTCCCAACCACAACCCCATGCCGTCGCCCGACCACGGCGCCCTGCACGAAGCGCAGGACCTGCTGCACCTGATGGACGCGATGGGCATCGAACAAGCCGTGTTGGTGGGCAGCTCTTACGGCGCCTTCACCGCACTGGCACTGGCCGTGCAGGCCCCTGAGCGGGTGCGGGCCATCGTGGCGGTTGAGCCCCCCATGATGAAGTACGCACACCGCACGCCAGAGGGCCGTGCCGTGGCCGAAGCTTTCCGGCGCAATGTGATCGAGCCGGCCAATGCGGCTTTTCGTGCGGGCGAGGACGAACGTGCCGCACAGATCATGACGGGGGGCATCAACGGCGGGCGGTCCGCCGTGAACACTGGCCCGGCCATGGAGCGCCGCCTGCAGAACCTGCGGGCCATGAAAATGCTGGCGCTGTCGAGCGACGAGTTCCCCCTGCTCTCCCCCGAGCAACTGGCAGGTTTGCCCATGCCGGTGTTGCTGCTGTCCGGGCAGCAAACACAGCCGGTGCACCAGGCGATCTTCAACAACGTCTGCGCCGTGATGCCACAGGCACATCACGCCTGGGTCGATGGCGCGGGCCACGGCGTCACACGCGAGCAAGCCGAGACGTTCAACCGTTTGGCACTGGAATTTCTGGCCTCGCTTTGAGCTTCGGTTCAAGGCGTCAGAAAACCCCGATGGCGCAAGGCCCGTTGTTGCCGCCCCTGACCTGCAGGCGCATACTGGGCCTGCGAAAGGAGCACACCATGCGCGGCAACATCCACACCATGACGGACCTGTTCCAGCAGCTGGGCCTGCCCTCCGAGCCCGAAGCCATCCGCCAGTTCATCCTCCGGCACGAAGGCGCGTGCACAGACTGCGCCTTGCCCCACGCCCCGCTCTGGACTGACAGCCAGCGTGCTTTTCTGGAGCAGGCCGTGGCCGACGATTCGGATTGGGCATTGCCCGCCGAAGCGCTGGCGGGCATGCTCGGCCACTGAACAGATCAGCGTGTACGACGCTGTTGCACCGCCTGCGCCAGCGCATCGAGCACCGGCACCGTCTGTTCAAAACTGATGCAGGCGTCGGTGATCGACACACCGTATTGCAGGGCTTGTCCGGGTTTCTGGTCCTGCCGGCCTTCTTGCAGATGGCTCTCGACCATCAGGCCCATGATGCGTCGGTCACCTCCGGCAATCTGCCCGGCCACATCGTGCGCCACCTCGATTTGTTTGGCGTGCTGCTTGCTGCTGTTGGCGTGCGACACATCCACCATGACCTGCGGCGTCAGGCCTGAGGCTTCGAGCGCCTTGCAGGCGGCATCCACATCGGCGGCCGAGTAATTGGGCGCCTTGCCGCCGCGCAGGATGATGTGCACGTCCTGGTTGCCGCGCGTCTCGAAAATCGCGGCCTGGCCCATCTTCGTCATGCCCATGAAGGCGTGCGGCGCGCGGGATGCCAGCACCGCATCGGCCGCCACCTTGACGCCGCCATCGGTGCCGTTCTTGAAGCCCACCGGGCACGACAGACCGCTGGCCAACTGGCGGTGGCTCTGGCTTTCTGTGGTGCGGGCACCGATCGCGCCCCAGCTCACCAGGTCGCTGATGAACTGGGGGCTGAGCAGGTCCAGGAACTCGGTCGCCACCGGCAGGCCCGCATCCAGCACATCCAGCAGCAGCCTGCGCGCCATCTCCAGCCCCTCGTTCATGGCAAAGCTGCCGTCCAGGTGCGGGTCGTTGATGTAGCCCTTCCAGCCCACCGTGGTGCGCGGTTTCTCGAAATAGACGCGCATCACCAGGATCAGGTCTTTCGCATGCCTGTCTGCCGCCACTTTGAGGCGGCGCGCGTAATCCATCGCCTGGTCGTGGTCATGGATGGAGCACGGTCCCACGACCACCACCAGCCGGTCGTCCCGGCCTTGCAGCACATCCGAAATGGCCTGGCGCGAGGCCTCCACCAGCGCCAGGTGCGCGGGCGTGGCCGGCAGGCGCTCTTCGAGCAAAGCAGGCGTCATGAGCGGGCGCACCAGGGCGATGCGGGTGTCGTCGATGCGGGTTTTGTCCTGGGTGGATAGCATGGGAACCTCGTGAAAGCAGGCAGTATAGAGAGGCCCTGATGCTTTCCTGATGGACCGCGTGCTAGCCTAGACACCATGCGGACACCTGCTTTCCTCAAGCTCTGGCCGGCCTTGCTGGTGTGGCTGGTTTTTTCCATCGCCATCCTGTGGCTGGACGGCACCTGGCCCCTGGGGCATCTGGCGCTGCTGCTGGTGCTGGGCAGCACGCTGGCGAGCTTCTGGCTGTCGACCACGGCCTCGGTGCTGACCTCGGCTGTGGCAGTGGCCCTGTTCAACTGGTTTCTGGTGACCCCTCGCTACACCTTCCATGTGCAGCTGCACCAGGACCTGCTGCTGCTGGCCACACTGCTGGGCACCAGCACCCTCATCAGCATGCTCACCTCGCGCCTGCGCCAGCACGCACAGACCCAGGCCGAGCAGGCCCGCCAGGCCGAACGCCAGCAACAGCTGTCCACCCGGCTGCAACATGCCGACGATGTGCCGGGCCAAGTGCAGATTGCCGTCGAATTGCTGCAAGGCTGGACCGGCCTGCCGGTGCATCTGTGGCTGGGACAGGCCGCACCGCCACGCGAGCACGCTCTGCACCGCGCCTGGCAGGCCAGCCAGCAGGAACAAGGCGCCGTAGGGCCGGGCACCGGCCGCCACGATGACCTGCAAGTGCTGGTGCTGCCCCTGCGCGCCGGTGTGCTGCGCATCGGCACCCTGATGCTGGGCCCCGCCAGCGACGAAGACCGCTGGGCGCACTGGCCGGTGGAACGCCTGCAGGCCCTGGCCCGTCTGCTGGCCGACGAAGTGCAGCGCCTTCAATCGGCGCAGCAGGCCCGCGAAGACCAGGACCGGCTGCAGGCCCAGCAGTTGCGCAACACCCTGCTGGCGGCCATTTCGCACGACTACCGCACCCCGCTGGCAACCATCACCGGCGCCGCATCCAGCCTGCAAGGCAGCAGCGACGCCCGCGTGCAAACGGCAGTCCACACCATCTTGCAGGAAGCCGAGCACCTGCACCGCATGACCACCAACACCCTGCAGATGGCACGCCTGGACATGGCCGCCACCCCACTGCAGACAAGTTGGGAGTCAGCGCAGGAGCTCTGCGGCGCGGCGCTGTCCGGCGCACGCAGGCGCCACCCGCAGCGCCAGATCGAGGTCGATGCGCCCGCCACCTTGCCGCTGTTGCAATGCGATCCGGTGCTGGTGGTGCAACTGCTCGACAACCTGATCGAGAACGCTTTACGCTACAGCGCCCCTGATCTGCCGGTCGAGCTGCGCGCACATCTGCAGGAAGGTGCGGTGCAATTCGAGGTGCTGGACCGCGGCATCGGCATCCCGGTCGAATGGCGCGAAAAGGTATTCGATCCTTTCCACCGCGTGCTGCCCGAAGCCCGTGGCGACAACGGCTTTGCCAACGCCATGCGCCGCGGCATGGGCCTGGGGCTGGCACTGTGCCGCGCCGTGGCGCGCGCGCACCATGCCCCACTGTGGATCGACGCACGCGAAGGCGGCGGCACCGTGGTGTGCCTGCGCTTTCCCCCTCAGGCACAACCTGCATCCGCCCCCGAAGCACCATGAGCCTGCACGTCCTGCTGGTTGAAGACGACCGCCAACTGCGCCAGACCTTGATGGCTGCGCTGCAGACCCATGGTTACGAGGTCACGGGCTCGGCCAGCCGGGCTGATGCCCAGGCCGTGCTGCAACACCATCCGCAGGGCATCGACCTCGTCATTCTGGATCTGGGGTTGCCCGACGCCGACGGCAGCGAGCTGCTGGCCTGGCTGCGCCAGCAGCGCCAGACGCCGGTGCTGGTGGTCTCGGCGCGGCACGACGATGCCGGCAAGGTGCGGCTGCTGGATGCGGGCGCCGACGACTACCTGGTCAAACCCTTCAGCGTTCAGGAGCTGCTGGCGCGCATGCGCGTGAGCCTGCGCCACCGCGGCGTGGCGGTGCAGGCGCCACTGCTGCACTACAGCGCCGGCGGGCTGGAGGTGGATGTGGCCCGCCACCGCGTCAGCCTGCAAGGCCAGGCGGTGCACCTGACGCCCACCGAGTTCCGTCTGCTGGCCCGGCTGGTGCGCCAGGCCGGTCAGGTGGTCACGCACCGCCAGTTGCTGGCCGACGTGTGGGGGCCGGAACACGTGGACCAGTTGCAGTACCTGCGTCTGTACATGGGCCAGCTGCGCGCCAAGCTCGAAGACCGCCCGGCCGAGCCGCAGTGGCTGCTGACCGAGCCTGGCGTTGGCTACCGCCTGGCCGAGCCGCCCGCGCCCTGAAGCCTTATGCGATCCTGATGCCCGTCGGGGCAAGCTGTGAACCATCATCACTGCTGGCCAACCCCATGTCCTCTGCCAACCCCTCTCATGCCCATCAGCACGGCCTGGGCGCCCTGACCCTGGCCGCTCTCGGTGTGGTCTATGGCGACATCGGCACCAGCCCGCTCTACACCGCCAAAGAGGTTTTTGCGCCGCACACCGGCATCGCGCTGGACGCGGCCAACATCATCGGCGCGGTCTCGGCCATCCTGTGGTCGCTCATGCTGGTGGTCACGCTCAAGTATGTGGTGCTGATCCTGCGCGCCGACAACCGCGGCGAAGGCGGGGGCTTGGCGCTCACGGCCTTGGCCGCGCGCGCCGTGCAAAGCCGGCCCCAGTTGCGTCGGGCGGTGCTGTTGCTGGGGCTGTTCGGCGCCACGCTGTTTTATGGCGACAGCATCATCACACCCGCCATCTCGGTGATCAGCGCGGTCGAAGGCATCGAGATCATCACGCCGGCACTCCAGCCCTATGTGGTGCCGCTGTCGGTGCTGGTGCTGCTGGGTCTGTTTGCCATGCAACGCTTCGGCACGCATTCGGTGGGCCGCTTCTTCGGCCCGGTCATGGTGCTGTGGTTTGCGGTGCTGGGCGCGCTGGGGGTGATGCACATCGCGCAGCAACCCGCCATCCTGCAGGCCCTCAACCCCTTGCATGCCATCCAATTTCTGATGGCACGTGGCCCGCATGTGCTGGCCGCCGTGGGCGCCATCGTGCTGGCGCTCACCGGCGCCGAGGCGTTGTATGCCGACATGGGTCACTTCGGTCGTCGGCCGATCCAGATCGCCTGGTCGGTGCTGGTGCTGCCCGGTCTGGCGCTCAACTACATGGGTCAGGGGGCTTTGCTGATGCAAGACCCTTCGGCGCTGGAAAACCCGTTCTACCGGATGTTCCCCGACGAACTCATGGTGGGCGCAGTGGTGCTGTCCACGCTGGCCACCATCATCGCCTCGCAGGCCGTGATCTCGGGCGCGTATTCGATGACGCGCCAGGCCATCCTGCTGGGTTTTCTGCCACGCATGGAAATACGTTTCACCTCCGAGAAAGAGTCCGGCCAGATCTTCATGCCGGCCGTCAACCGCGCCCTGCTGGTGGGTGTGGTGCTGGCGGTACTGGCCTTCAAGAGCTCGTCGGCCCTGGCCGGCGCCTACGGCATCGCGGTCACCCTGACGATGGCCATCACCACCGCGCTGACCTTCTTCGTCATCCACCTGGGCTGGCGCCTGTCGCTGCCGCTGTCGATTCTGGCCACAGGCTTTTTTCTGGTGTTCGACCTGTTTCTCTTTGCCGGTTGCGCCATCAAGTTCTGGGACGGTGGCTGGTTCCCGGTGGCCATGGGGCTGGCGCTGTTCGTGTTCATGACCACCTGGGCACGTGGGCGCGAAATCCTGGTGCAGACCATCCGCAGCGATGGCCTGGCGCTGCAAGCCTTCATCGACATGCTGCAAGGCCAGCCACCCCATCTGATCGCGCGCACTGCGGTCTACCCGGTGGCCGACCCTGGCACCGTACCCCAGGCCATGCTGCACAACCTCAAGCACAACCAGGTGCTGCACGAGAAAAACGTCATCCTGACCGTGGTGTTTGCCGAAGTGCCTTTCGTGCCCGAGGCCGAACGGCTGCAGATCGAGCCATTGGGTGAGCGCTTCTGGCGCGTGACGGTGCATTACGGCTTCATGGACACGACCGATGTGCCACGCGCACTGCAAGGCTGTGCAAGGCATGGACTGGTGATTCCCGAATTCGAGACCAGCTATTTCCTGAGCCGCGAAACCGTGGTCTCGACCCCCGGCACCGGCATGGCCCAGTGGCGCGAAAAGCTGTTCGCCGCCATGAGCCGCAATGCTGGCGGCGTGGTCGAGTTCTTCCACCTGCCCGACAACGCGGTGGTGGAATTGGGCACGCGGGTGCAGATCTGAGCGGGCTGGCGAGCGCTGCTATAAAGCAGCCATGACCGAAACCCTGCCCCCACCCTCGCTCGAACACGTCTGCGACCTCGCCGTGACGATTGCCCCACCCGTCGAAGTCGGACAGACTCTGGCAGGCCTGCGCCGCATGATCCCGATCACCGGGGGCGTGGTGCAGGGGCCCTTGCTCAACGGCAAGGTGCTGGCCGGGGGGGCTGACTTTCAACTGATCCTGGGCGGTGGCACGCAAGCGCATCTGGATGCGCGCTATGTGATCGAGCTCGATGACGGCACCCGGGTGTTCGTGCAGAACACCGCGTTGCGCGTGGCTTCGCTGGAGAATTCGCAACGCATCATGCGCGGCGAACCGGTCAATCCGGCCGACATTTACTTTCGCTGCCAGCCCAAACTGGAGGCCGCTGGCGAGAAGTGGGCCTGGCTGGGCGAGAGCCAGTTCATTGGCAGCGGCCGACGCGCGCCCGATGGCGTGTTCCTGAGTTTCTATCGGGTGTGCTGAGACTCAGTGCGGCTGCGCCGCCACCAGCTTCAATCCAAACGCCACGAACACCAAGCCGGTAATGCGGTCCATGACGGTCTGCACGCGTGGGCGGTCCAGCCACTGCTGCAGATGCCGTGCGGCCCCGATCAGCAGAAAAAACCACAGCACCGACAAACCCACATGGACACTGGCCAACGCAAAAATATAGGGGCCTGCAGGCACATCGACCACCACAAACTGCGGCAGCAGCGTCACGTAGAACACACCCACCTTGGGGTTGAGCACATTGGTCAGAAAGCCCTGCCAGAAAGCCGAGCCCATTGGCGCAGGCTGCGTGGATGGCAACAAGCCAGCTGATGCTGCTGGCCGGCGCAACAGGCGAATGCCCTGCCAAATCAGATAGGCCGCACCCACTACTTTGACGGCGTTGAAGGCGAGCGTTGATGCGGTGAGCAAGGCGCCCAAACCCAGCGCCACCACGGCGCCCCAGACCAGACACCCTGCAGCAATGCCAAGTGCGGCCTGCACGGCACGGCGCGCACCGTGGGTGACCAGCGCACGCAACACCAGTGCCGTGTCCACACCGGGTGTGGCGGCCAGCAAGGCCGCCGCGATGGTGAAAGTGAGCAGGCTCTGGGTCAAGGTCATGGCGCAGGTCTTTCAGTCAAAGCGGGCGGGCAAGTACGGTGTCGGGTCGATCCAGGTGTGCTGGCTTTCGATCATTTCGGCCAGCAATCGACCCGCCACCGGGCCCAGTGTGAAACCCTGGTGGGCATGCCCGAAGTTGAACCACAAGCCCTTGTGGCGCGGCGCCGGGCCCATGACCGGCAGCATGTCGGCGGTGCACGGGCGTGCACCCAGCCATGGGGGCTCGGGCAGCGCGTCCCCCAGATCCAGCAGCCCCCGCGCCAGCGCTTCGGCCTTGTGCAGCTGCACCGGTGTCGGCAGTGCGTCGATGGGCGCAAACTCCGCGCCCGTGGTCAGGCGCAAGCCACGCTGCATGGGCGCCAGCACATAACCACGCTCGGCATCGAGCAAGGGCTGGCGCAACCGGACCGGAGACCGGTAATGCTGGTGGTAGCCACGCTTGATGAACAAAGGCAGGCGGTAACCCAGCGCCCCCATGAAGTCGCCCGCCCAGGGCCCCAGCGCCAGCACGACCTGCCTGGCTTCGACACGCCCCTGCTGGGTGAGCACCGACCAGCCTGCGCCGCTGGCTTGCAACGTGAGCGCGTCGCCTGTAAGCACACGGCCGCCACGCGCCACGAACAAATTGACGTAACGCCTGACCAGTTCCCCGGGATCATTCACCGACCACGGGTCCAGCCAGTGCAGAGCGCCCGCCAATGGCTTGCGCAGCGCAGGTTCGGCACGCGCCAGGGCCGCGCCGTCTTCGGCGTGGTGGCGAACGCCAAATTCCGATTCCAGGTGCTGGGCGCGCTGCACCGCTGCATCGAGCGCTTGCGCCGTGCGAAAGGCGAAGCGAAAGCCATCGCGCGCGATCAGCTCTTGTGCACCAGCGGCTTCGATCAAGGCTGCGTGCTCATGGGTGGCATGGGCAATCAGGCGGCTGTAGGCCTGGGTTGCACGCGCATGCCCTTCGGGATGCGAATTTCTGAAGTAGCGCAGCAAGGCCCCGCCCATCTGCCAAAGGCCGCGTGCGTGCCAGTTCACCTCGGCTCCGCGCCCGAGCGCGGCGTTCAACACAAAACCCGCTTCACGCGGAAAAGCATACGGCTCGACCGCCTCGCGCTGAATGATGCCTGCGTTGCCGTAAGAAGTTTCCTGCCCCGGTGCACGTCGGTCCACCAGCGTCACGTCAAAGCCGCGCTGCTGCAAGTGCAGCGCGGTGCAAGTGCCGACCATGCCGGCGCCCAAAACAAGAACGGAACGGGTCATGCAGGCATTTTGCCTTGGTCTACCCCATCCCGGATGCATGGCTGATCACTGCACCTTTTCAGTGCCAGACGTCCCTGTCTCAGGGTTTATCGCTAGCCACAGTTCAAAGAGTGCACATTTATGATGCACAAAACTTGTATACCAGACTTGTACGTGCTGGCATGGTTATCGCTACACCTGTGCAAAGGATTGTTTTGTGACCTCCAGTGACATCGCCCACCGCATCGTTGAAGCCATTCTGGCGCAAAAGCTCATGCCCGGCACTCGGCTGGGCGAGCAAGCTCTGTCTATGCTCTTTGACTGCAGCCGCACCCTCGTGCGAGAAGCCTTGATGCAATTGACCGCACGCGGCATCGTCCAGGTCAGTTCACGCAGGGGCTGGTATGTGGTGCAGCCGTCTGCCACCGAAGCCCGGGAAGCCTTCGAGGCGCGGCGGGTGATCGAGACAGGACTGATCCGCCTGGCGCATCCCATGGATAAAACCACCCTCAAGCGCCTCAAGCAACACATTGCCCAGGAGAAGGCCGCACTCAAGGACAGTGACATCGGCCGACGCAGCTACCTGCTGGGCGACTTTCATGTCTGTCTGGCCGAGTGTCTGGGCAACCAGTTGCTCGCCGATACATTGCGCGACTTTACAGCTCGCACCACGCTGATTGCCATGCTCTACCAATCCACACACGACGCTGTCAAATCCTGCCAGGACCATATCGATATCGTCAAAGCGCTCGAAGTCGGCAACAAAGCGCTGGCCGAAAAACTGATGACCGAGCACATCGGGCAGGTGCAATCGGCCTTGCGCCTGGAGGCTTCGCCCAGCGACCCTCTGGCGGAACTGCGTGAGGCCCTCACGCCGCTGCAGAGCACTTCAAACACCACCACTTCGCGCCAAGCGCGCAGAGCCACTTCCCCATCCACTTACCTAGGAGCCTTGCTATGAAACTCACCAAACGTCTGCTCATCTCTGCATCGCTGGCCACACTGGCCCTGTCTGCCACCGGCTTGGTCAACGCACAGTCGGCGATGGACAACATCCAGAAGTCCAAGCAGATCAAGATCGCGATTCCCACCGATTTTCCACCTTACGGTTTTGTGGGCATTGATCTGCAGCCGCAAGGTCTGGACATCGACATGGCCAACTACATTGGCGCCAAGATGGGCGCGAAAGTAGAGCTGGTGGTCGTCACCAGCGCCAACCGCATCGCCTACCTGCAAACCAAAAAGGCCGACCTGGTGATCTCCACCCTGGGCAAAAACCCGGAGCGTGAAAAAGTCATCGACTTCACCTCGGCCTATTCGCCCTTCTTCCAGGCCGTGTACGCGCCCAAGTCCTTGGCCATCAAGAGCATGGATGACCTCAAGGGCAAGAGCATTGCCGTGACACGCGGCGCCATCGAAGACCAGGAGCTGAGCAAAGTGGCTCCGTCGGGCACCGACATCAAGCGTTTTGAAGACAACAACGCCACGATTTCAGCTTTTGTTTCCGGTCAGACCCAGCTGCTTGCCACAGGCGCATCGGTGGCGGGCAACATGATGCAAAAGAACCCGCAGCTCAACGCCGAATACAAACTGCTGCTCAAGGACAGCCCCAACTTCATCGGCGTGGCCAAGGGTGAGGATGCTCTGCGCACGCGTGTGAACGCCATCATTGCGGAGGCCAAGAAAGCGGGTGACATCGACAAGATGGCTCAGAAGTGGCTCGGCCGAAACGCCGGCCAGCTGCCCGAATAAGGACCGCACATGAACATCGAGCTGGACTTTGCAGCAGTCCTCACCGAGTGGCCGCTGCTGATCAAGGGCATGGCCTGGACTTTGGGATTAACCACCGTCTCGGCCCTGCTGGGTGTCATGCTGGGCGTCGTGTGCGCCTGGTCGCGCACCCAGGGCCCGGCCTGGGCGCGCCCTGTGGTCAGCGCCTATGTCGAGCTGATCCGCAACACGCCTTTCATCGTCCAGCTCTTTTTCATATTTTTCGGCCTGCCGGTGGCCGGCGTGCGTCTGTCGCCCGAATGGGCGTCGGTGCTGGCCATGGTGATCAACCTTGGCGCTTATTGCGCAGAGATCGTGCGTGCAGGCATCCAGTCCACACCACGTGGTCAGATCGAAGCCGCCATGAGCCTGGCCCTCACCCGTATGCAAACCTTCACGCGGGTGGTGCTGCCGCCGGCGCTGCAACGCGTGTGGCCAGCCCTGGTCAGTCAGATCATCATCGTCATGCTCGGTTCTGCGGTGTGCGGTCAGATCTCGACCGAAGAGCTGAGTTATGCGGCCAACCTGATCCAGAGCCGCAATTTCAGGGCTTTTGAAGCCTTCATCATTGCCACCGTGCTCTACCTGCTGCTGGCCATGGCCGTGCGCGCCACGCTCAACTGGTTCGGTTCGCGTTTCCTGTTCGGAGGTCGCCATGGTTGATTTTTCACTGTGGGACATCCTGCGCAACCTGTTGCTGGCGGCGCGCTGGACCGTGGTCCTTTCGCTGATCGCCTTCATCGGCGGTGGTCTGGTGGGTTTGGTCTTGCTGGTGGCACGCACCACGCCTTCGCGCGGTCTGCAAAAAGCCGTAGGGGCTTACGTGCAGCTGTTCCAAGGCACGCCTTTGCTGATGCAACTGTTTCTAGCGTATTTCGGTATGGCCATGCTCGGCCTGGAAACCTCGGCCTGGACGGCTGCTGCCGTGGCGCTCACGCTGTACAGCAGCGCTTTCCTCACCGAAATCTGGCACGGCTGCGTCAAAGCCATCCCCAAAGGCCAGTGGGAAGCGGCTCAAAGCCTGGCGCTCAACTTCGGCGAGCAACTTCGCTACGTCGTCTTTCCGCAGGCTGCGCGCATTGCCGTCGCCCCCACCGTTGGTTTTTTGGTGCAAGTGGTCAAAGGCACTGCCCTGGCCTCAGTGATCGGCTTTGTCGAATTGACCAAGGCCGGCACCATGATCACCAACGCCACCTTCAAGCCTTTCGTGGTGTACAGCTGCGTGGGTTTGCTGTACTTCGCCATCTGCTACCCCATCAGCCTTTACGCCCGCTCCCTTGAAAGCAAGCTCCATGTCCAACGCTCCTGACTCCACCCTCGCCGTCGACATCCAGGGCCTGCGCAAATCCTATGGGGCCAACGAGGTGCTCAAAGGCATTGACCTCCAAGTCCAGGCCGGAGAAGTCATCGCCATCATCGGCAAAAGCGGCTCAGGCAAGAGCACATTGCTGCGCTGCATCAACGGGCTGGAGACTTTCCAGCACGGCCACCTCACTGTGCAAGGCCAGCCCCTGGTTTACGACGATCCGCAAGCCATGCGCGCACTGCGCCAGCAGGTCGGCATGATTTTCCAGTCCTTCAATTTGTTCCCGCACCTGAGCGTGGGTAAAAACATCATGCTGGCACCGGGTCTGGTCAAGAAACTGCCCGAAGCCCAGTTGCGCGACACGGCGCAGCAGTTGCTGGCGCGTGTCGGCCTGGCAGAAAAGTTCGATGCGTTCCCCGACCAGCTCTCGGGCGGACAGCAGCAGCGCGTGGCGATTGCCCGTGCATTGGCCATGTCGCCGGGCATCCTGCTGTGCGACGAAATCACCTCGGCGCTGGACCCGGAACTGGTGGGTGAAGTGTTGGGCGTGGTGGAGTCATTGGCGCGCGAAGGCATGACCTTGCTGATGGTCACCCACGAAATGAATTTCGCACGCAAGGTCAGTGACCGGGTGATCTTCATGCACCAGGGCAAGGTGCACGAGCAGGGCACGCCCGAGGCCTTGTTCGGTCAACCGCAGACGCAGGAACTGCGCCAGTTCCTGTCATCCCTGCACTGAATCCGCAACTCAGACCGCTGTGCGCGTGTCCACCGCTGCGCCACCCGACAGCAGCGGCGGGTGCGTCACGATGCTCTTGAGGTCGGGGCGCGGTGTGGCCAGCGCGCTCATGTCGGGGCGTGGGCGCTCCCACAACGTTTGCCCTTGGCCCCACTGCTCCAGCGCACAAGCCATGCCCAGCAGGCGGGCGTCCTGGTGCAGCGGCCCGATCATCTGCAGGCCAAAGGGCATGCCCGCCTCGTCCTTGCCGCAGGGCAGCGACAGCGCAGGGTTGGTGGCCAGCGTCACCATGTAAGTCAGGCTCAGCCACTCGTAGTAGTTGCGCTGCTTTTGGCCATCGACCACTTCGGCGTACAGCTCGGTCCATGGGAATGGCGAGAGCGGCGTGACGGGCGCCAGGATCAGGTCGTAGTTTTCAAATGCGGCCTGGAACTGCCGGTTGATGCGCGTTTGCACCAGGTGCGCCCAGGCACGGTCGGCCAGCCGGATGCTGGCGGCCATCTCGACGTTGGCACGCACATTCGGCCCCAGCGTTTCAGGCTGGGTGCGGTAGACCTCTTCAAAAGCAGCAAAGAAACTTTCGGCGCGGATCACATCAAAGCAGCGGTGGCCATCGCTCAGGTCCCACTGCAGCGGCTCGCAGACCGCCACCTCGCGCGACAGGGCCTGCACCCGCTGGCGAAATGCGCGGCGGATCATCGGATCGACCGCACAGGCACCAAAATCTTCGGTGTACGCCACGCGCAACTGGCGCAGATGGGCAGGGCGCACTGGCCAGAAAGCTTCGTGCTGCACACCCAGGCTCAGCGGGTCCATCGGGTGCGGGCCCACGCTGGACTGCATCATGAAAGCGGTATCTTGAACATCGCGCCCCATGGGACCGAGCACCGAAATTGCCGACCAACCCAGAGGGCGCATGTCGTTGGCCACCAAGCCCGGCGAAGGCCGCAAACCCACCACGCCATTGAGCGCCGCCGGAATGCGCAGCGAACCACCCGTGTCCGAACCCGTGCACAAAGGGAACATGTCGCAAGCCAGCGCGGTGGCTGAACCGCCCGATGACCCGCCCGCATTGAGCGACGGGTTGAAGGGGTTGCCCGTGGCGCCCCAGACCGGGTTGCGCGTGTTGGCGCCCGCGCCCATGTCGGGCGTGTTGGTCTTGGCCGTCACGATGGCGCCGGCCTGACGCAGGCGCGCCACATACGACACGTCTTTCGCCGGCACATGGCCGCGCAGGCGCACATTGCCGCTGGTGGACAGCAGGCCGGCCGTGGCCTGCAGGTCTTTGACACCCAGGGGCAGGCCGTGCAGTGCGGGCAAGGCGTCGCCGCGCATGACCTGGGCCTCGGCCTCGCGTGCGCCGGCGAGGGCGCGCTCGTAGTCGCTTGCACAGACCGCGTTGACGGCCGGGTTGTATTTTTCGATCTGGTCAATGCAGGCCTGCATCAATTCAACCGGCGAGAGTTGTTTGGCGCCGATGCGACGGCGCAGCTCAACAGCACTCAGTTCCACCAAAGACATGTTGATCACTCCACTGGAATGTTGGCACGGTGCACATAGGCCCGCAGCAAAGGCAGCTCCTGGGCCACCCGCTTGTCGTAGGCACTGCCCGGCTCGAACTGCACATCCAGCCCTGCTTTTTGCAGCTCGGCCTTGACCACCGGATCGCTCAGGCTGTCCTGGATGGCTTTGGTCAGACGCGCGCTGACTTCGGCAGGCATGCCACGGCGACCCACATAGCCGATCCACGGCACCATTTCGTAGTCGGGGAATCCGGCCTCGGCCACGGTGGGCACCTGCGGCATCTGCGGCGAACGCTGGCGTGTGGTCACGGCAATGGCTTTGACCTTGCCGTTGGCCATCTGCGGCAAGGACGCCACGCTGGTATCAAAGCTCAAAGGAATCTGCCCGCCGATCAGGTCGGTCATGGCGGGGGCGCTGCCACGGTAGGCCACATGCACCATGTTGGCGCCGGTCATGACCTTGAACATCTCTCCGGCCAGGTGCGCCGTGGTGCCCACACCAAAGGAGCCGAAGTTCAGGCCCTTGGGGTCGCGCTGGGCCAGCGCCAGCAGCTCCTTGACGTTGTTGGCGGGCACTTTGGGATTGGCCAGCAAGACCAGCGGCGAGCTGCCGATGATGCCCACGGACTCGAAGTCCTTTTGCGGGTCATAGGGCAAGCTGTTTTTGAGCGCGGCATTCACCGTGAAAGTGGTGTTCGACGAGATCAGCAAGGTGTAACCATCGGGCGCCGACTTGGCCACCTGCGCCGCGCCAATGGCGGTGCCGGCACCGGCCTTGTTTTCGACAATGACCGGTTGGCCCAGGCGCTGGCCCAGGGGCCCGGCCAGCTTGCGCGCCAGGATGTCGGTGGCGCCACCGGGCGGATAAGGCACCACCACAGTGATGGGCTTTTCAGGGTAGGCGGCTTGCGCCAACAGGCTCAGGCCGCACAGCGCTGCGGCAAGCAGTTTCTTGTTCATGTCTTGTCTTGTCTCCAGAAAGGGCATTGTGCCTGTGCGAGAACAGCCTCCCCCTTCAAGTTAGCGTGGCCTCGCGCGCCTTGTCCGGCGAGCCTTCCAGCCCCGCCAGCAAGGCCGTGTTGTCACCGCCGATCACCATTTCGAACTTGTTGTCCACAAAGGTGTAGTCGTAGTAGCCCATGCGGGCCAGTGGCTGCATCTTGAGGACATCGAGGATGCCCCGGCCATCGATCACCGCATCATCGATGTGGATGGCCACCACGCGGCCAAACACCACGTCGGCCGTGCCCATGGGCGGCACGCCGGGAAAACGCAAGGTGTTGAGGTACTCGCACTCAAACTGGATGGGCGAGCCCGCCACCCGCATGGGCCGGACTTTGCGCGAGGGCAGTTTGACCAGGCCCGCATGCTCGAACTCGTCCACGCCATGCGGGAGTTCTTCGGCACTTTTGTTGACGGCCTCACGCAACGCATAGGTCGCCATGTTCCAGACAAACTGACCCGTGTCTTCGGCGTTGCGCACCGAGTCCTTGCGTTGCCCCGCCGTGTTCTGGTTGGCCGAGAACATGACAATCGGCGGGTTGAAGGTCACGTTCTGGAACTGGCTGTAGGGCGCCAGATTGTGACGACCCTCGCGGTCCACCGTCGAGATCCAGCCAATCGGGCGCGGAACCACGCAGGACTTGAACGGGTCATGGGGCAGGCCGTGCGGGGTCACGCCGGGTTCGTAATACATGCTGTCTCCTGAAATTCAGCCCTCCAGCATAGGCAAACCCGTGAGCCGCTCCAGTTCTGCATGCGACAGGCCCGCCACCCGGTCACGGACGCGCAGGCCCTGCGCCGTGCATTCGAGCGTGGCCAGGTCGGTGTAGATGCGCTTGACGCAGCCGATGCCCGTCAGCGGGTAGCTGCATTCGCGCACCACCTTGCTCTCGCCGTTTTTGGTGAGCAGGTCCATCATCACCCAGGTCTGCTTGGCGCCCACGGCCAGGTCCATCGCACCCCCCACGGCCGGGATGGCACCCGCTTCACCCGTGCTCCAGTTGGCCAGATCACCTGTGGCCGAGACCTGAAAAGCCCCCAGCACACAAATGTCCAGGTGCCCGCCGCGCATCATGGCAAAGCTGTCGGCGTGGTGAAAAAACGCGCCACCGGGCAACAGCGTCACCGGCTGCTTGCCGGCGTTGATGAGGTCGTAGTCCTCCTGTCCCGCCGCAGGCGCAGGCCCCATGCCCAGGATCCCGTTTTCGCTCTGCAAAATGACCTCGCGCCCAGCCGGAATGTGGTTGGCCACCAGGGTGGGCATGCCGATGCCCAGGTTGACGTAAGCACCATCGTGGATGTCGCGGGCGACCAGGCGGGCCAGTTCGTCCTTGCTGCGGCGCTGAACAGTATTCGCACCCATCACGCCACCTTTTTGAAACCGCCACCTTCGGTGGCCACACGTTCGATCTGCACGATGGCGCTGACATGGATGCCAGGCGTGACCACACTTTCGGGGTCAAGCGATCCCAGCGGCACCACCTCGTGCACCGACGCCACGGTGCGCCGCGCCGCCGTGGCCATGACCGGGCCGAAGTTGCGCGCCGCCATGCGGTACGTCAGGTTGCCCCAGCGGTCACCGCACTCGGCCTTGATCAGCGCCAGATCGCCATGGATCGGGTATTCGAGCACGTACTGGCGGCCATTGATCTCGCGGGTTTCCTTGCCGCGCGCCAGTTCGGTGCCGTAGCCGGTGGGTGTGAAAAACGCCCCCACCCCCGCACCGGCGGCACGCAGGCGTTCGGCCAGGTTGCCTTGCGGCACCAGCTCCAGTTCGATCTGACCGCTGCGGTAGAGCGCGTCAAACACATGCGAATCGGTCTGCCGCGGAAAGCTGCAGATGATCTTGCGCACGCGCCCCGTTTTGAGCAAGGCGGCCAGTCCGGTGTCGCCGTTGCCCGCATTGTTGTTGACGAGGGTCAGGTCTTTGGCGCCCTGCGCGATCAGACCGTCAATGAGTTCATTGGGAATGCCCGCGGTGCCAAAACCCCCGATCAGCACGGTGGCGCCATCCGCCACCGGCCCGATGGCTTCGGCCACGCTGTGGGCGATTTTGTCGATCATGAAAACCTTTCAGGCGGCGGTCACTGGCGTGCCTTGGTGGGCATGCAAACGCCATGCGCCCTCACTGCCACAGCCCCACACGGTCATGAACAGACTGGCCACGGTTTTGGGTTCGCCATCTTTGGTGATCTGCGCCGCCATGCGGCCCGTGACCACGGCCGCCTGCTGCAGATGCTGCACTTGCAAGTCATGGAAGTTCACCGACAGGTACTTCAGGCTGCCGCCCGAGAGCTTGGCCAGGTAAGTGGCCTTGCGGTCGCAACCCCCGGTGGAGTGCACATACACCAGTTCGTCGGCCAGCAGGCCTTGCAGGGCGGGCAGGTCGCCCGCCAGCAAGGCCTGGCGGCGGCGCTCTTCGAGCGCCAGCACGAATGCATCGCTGACCATGCTCAGTCCAGCTTCACGCCAGCCTTGCGGATGGCCGGGCCCCACAGGGCGTCGTCTTGCTTGAGGAAAGCCGCGAACTCGGCCGGCGTCTGGGCCTTGAGGTCGCCCCCAAAGGCACGCCAGCGGGCGATCAGCTCAGGGTTTTGTGCGGCGGCTTTTTGCATGGCCTCACCCAGCTTGGCCACGATGGGCGCGGGCGTGCCCGCAGGGGCAAACAGGCCAATCCAGGCGGTGGGGCTGTAGTCGGGCAAACCGGCCTCGGCAAAAGTGGGCACGTCGGGGAAGTTGGGGTGGCGCGCCCGGCCCGTGAGCGCCAGGATCTTGAGTTTGCCGGCGCGCACATTGCCGATGGCCGCAGGCAGCGCGTCAAAGATGACGTTCACCTGCCCAGCCACCAGGTCGGCATAGGGGCTGGTGGTGTTGTAGGGCACAAAGTCGATCTTCACACCCGCGCTGGAGGCGAACCATTCACCGGCCAGATGCGAGTAGCTGCCGACGCCGGAGGTGGCGGCGGTGACCGAATTGGGTTGCTTTTTCAACCGCTCGATCAGCTCCTTGGCGCTCTTTTCGGGCAGGCTGGGATGGGCGGTCAGGGCGGTGTTGAGCAGGCCCACGATGCTGATGGGCACGTAGTCGCGTTCGACCTTGTAAGGCACCTTGGCGCCATAGGTGTAGGGCACCACCGACATCGATGTGGTCGAACCCATCACCAGGGTGTAGCCATCGGGCGCGGCCTTGGCGCCCGCTTCCATGCCGATCATGGTGGAGGCACCGGGGCGGTTTTCCACCACCACCGACTGGCCCAGCGCCTTGGTCAGCTCGGCCGCGATCTCGCGGGTGTTGGCGTCCGGCCCGGTACCCGCCGGGAAGGGCGCGATGATCTTGACGGGTTTGTTCGGGTAGTCCTGTGCCACGGCGGGCAAGGCACTCAGCAAAGCCAGGGCCAAAGCGGCCAGGCCCACACGGCGGGTGGTGCGGTTCATGGTTTGTCTCCAGAGGTTGTTGGGGTCGAGACCCAGGGGTCTGGGCGGATTCTGAATAATTCGTCAATTTCTCATAATAGGATAAACCACTAGATAAATGACGTTTTTCTGTCCCTAAAATCCATCACGTTTTCATTCAAGGAGGCCTTCCATGTCCAACCCTCTGGGTCAGCGCAACAGCCTGGTGTTCAGCCACATGGGCTTTTATGTGCGCGACATCGGCCGCATGACGCGCTTTTACAAAGAGGTGATGGGCTTTTTCCAGACCGACCGCGGCCTGCTGGGACCGGTGGAGCTGGTGTTCCTCAGCCGCGACCCGACCGAGCACCACCAGATCGTGCTGGCCACTGGCCGGCCCGCCGACCTGGCCTTCAGCGTCATCAACCAGATCTCGCTGCGCGTGCCCGACCTGGCCACGCTGCGCGAGGTGCGCAACCGCGCCGTGGCCGACCCGGATGTGAGCGATCTCGTCACGGCCACCCACGGCAACGCGGTGTCGATCTACTTTCGTGACCCCGAGGGCAACCGCCTGGAGGTCTTCATGGACATGCCCTGGTATTGCGAGCAGCCGCTGCGCGAACCGATCGACCTGGACCAGAGCGACGAGGCCGTGATGGCCGCCGCCGAAGCCCTGGCGCGCAGCCGCCCCAGGTTCCGCAGCCGCACGCAGTGGGTGTCCGAGATGGAGCAGCTCATGGGGTACAAGGCATGAGCCAGATGCTGGATGTGGCCATCATTGGCTACGGCCCTGCGGGCGCCACGCTGGCCAATCTGCTGGGCCAGTACGGCCTGTCGGTGCTGGTGCTCGAGCGCGAGGCCGAAATTTACCCGCTGCCGCGCGCCATCCATTTCGACGGCGAAGTCATGCGCGTGTTCGAGACCGCCGGTCTGCGCCGCGAGGTCGAAGCCATCTCGCGCCCAGGCCTCAAGGGCATGTATTTCAACAACGCGGCGGGTGAAACCCTGCTGATCCGCGCCGGCACCAGCGAACGCGGCCCGCACGGTTGCGCCAACAACCATTACTTTCACCAGCCCGAACTCGAAGCTGTGCTGCGTGCGGGCCTGCAGCGTTACCCACAGGTGCAGGTGCGCACCCGCCACGAAGTCACCGCCGTCGAAGACGGGCAAGACTTCGCCACGCTGCAGGTCAAGGACCTGGACAGCGGCAAGGTGCAGGCCATGCAGGCCCGTTATGTGGTCGGCTGCGACGGCGCCCGCTCGATGGTGCGCAAGGCCATCGGCACCGCCATGATCGACCTGGGCCTGCACCAGCCCTGGCTGGTGTTCGATGTGCGCCTCAAGGCCGATGTGCCCGACCTGCCCGACCACACGGTGCAGCACTGCGACCCCGCCCGCCCCATGACGTATTGCAACGTCACGGGCAACCGCCGCCGCTGGGAAATCATGCTCATGCCCGGTGACGACCCCGAGCAACTGGTGAAACCCGAAACGCTGTGGCGGCTGGTCAGCAAATGGGTCACGCCCGAGCAGGCCGACATCGAACGCGCCGTCATCTACACCTTCCATTCGGTGATCGCCGAGACCTGGCGCAAGGGCCGGCTGCTGCTGGCGGGCGACGCCGCGCACCAGACGCCGCCATTCCTGGGGCAGGGCATGTGCGCCGCCATCCGCGACGCCTCCAACCTGGCCTGGAAACTCGACGCCGTGCTGCGTGGCCGCGCTCAGGACGCCCTGCTGGACAGCTACGCCAGCGAACGCGCACCGCATGTGCACGCCTTCATCGACCTGGCCGTCAAGCTGGGCGACATCATCCAGACCACCGACCCACAGGCCGCACGCGAGCGCGATGCCAAATTCAAGACCGGTCAGCCCGAGATTTTTCAGTTCCCGGCGCCGCGCCTGGGCCCCGGCGTGTGGCAGGGCGATGCCGCGGTCGTGGCGCAGGTCTTCCCACAACCGATGCGCTCCGACGGCCGCCTGCTGGACACCGTGCTGGGCCTGAACTTCGCCGTGATCGGTGACGAAGCCGTGTTGAACGCCGTGAGCGAAGACACCCGCGAACGCTGGCAGGACCAGGGCGTGGTGCAACTGCCCGCTCGCGACCCGGAGGTGCAAGCCTGGCTGCAACAGCAAGGTGTGCGCGCCGTGCTGCTGCGTCCCGACCGCTACATCGCAGGCGTGGCGCAGACGGGCCATGAGCTTGACCGCATCAGCGCCCTGCTGCCCACCACGGCCGCCCTGGCGCACTGATGGCGGGATCCACCGTGACCGACAAAGCCGACTCCAGCCTCGCGCGCATGCTCAGCGTGCTGGACCTGTTCACCGAACAGCGCCTGCACTGGAGCGCCGAAGACATCAGCGAAACGCTGGGCGTGTCCCTGCCCACCAGCTACCGCTACCTCAAGACCCTGAGCGATGCGGGCCTGCTGCGGCGTGGCCCCGATGCCCAGTTCACGCTGGGGCCGCGCATCGTCGTGCTCGACCACTTCATCCGTCAGGCCGATCCGGTGCTGCAGTGCGGCATCCCGTTCATGAAGGAGCTGGTGGCCCAGACCGGTTTCGACTGCGTGGTCTCCAGCCTGCACGGCGACCAGTTGCTCGACACCCACCGCGAATACGGCACCGCGCCCGCCGACCTGAGCTACGGCCGGGGACGACCGCGCCCGCTGTTCCTGGGCGGCGCCCCCAAGGTGATCCTGGCGGGCCTGCCCACACCGCAACTGCACAAAATTTTCGATGCGCATTCGGCAGAGATTGCCGCCGCTGGCCTGCCCACCGACTGGCCAGCCTTCCGGCGCTGCTACAGCCAGATCCGCAAGGACGGTTTTTACTTCTCGAACGGTGAACTCGAAGCCACCCTCGCGGCGCTCGCGGTGCCCCTGCAGCAAGCCGATGGCACCGTGATCGGCGCCCTCTCGCTGGTGACCACGGTCCAGCGCATGGCCGTGATCGACCAGAGCAAACTCACCCCCCTCATCCAGCGCGCTGCACGCGAAATTTCCGCGCGGCTGCACTGATGCCTTTTCTCTCCCTTCATTGAAAGACAGACCATGAAACTGATCAGCTTCCTGAACCAGGGCGTGCCCTCTTACGGCATCGTGAACGGCGACGACGTGCTCGACCTCACGCCCATCCTGGGCGCGCAGGCCCCCGACCTGAAAACCCTGATCGCCAAAAACCTGCTGGGTGCTGCCGCCGAAGCGGCCAAAACGCACAAGCCCACGCTCAAGTTCTCGCAGCTCACGCTGCAGCCCGTCATCCCCAACCCCGGCCAGATTTTCTGCATCGGCCTGAACTACGGCGAGCATGTGCGCGAGACCGGCCGTGAAATCACCGAAGTGCCGACCATCTTCATCCGCCTGGCCGATTCGCAGGTGGCCCACGGTCAGGACATCGTGCGCCCACCCGAATCGCAGCGCCTGGACTACGAAGCCGAAATCGCCATCGTGATCGGCAAAGGTGGCCGCCGCATCCAGGAGGAAGACGCCTGGAAGCACATCGCCGGTTACAGCTGCTACAACGACGGCTCGGTGCGCGACTGGCAGGTCGCCACCTCGCAGTGGACGCCCGGCAAGAACTTCTACAAAACCGGCGGCTTCGGCCCCTGGATGGTCACGAGCGACGAGATCGCTCCCGGTCAGGTCATGCGCCTGCAGACCGTGCTCAATGGCCAGGTGTTGCAGGACACCACCACCGACAAGATGATCCACAGCATCCCGCGCCAGATCGCCTACATCTCCACCTTCATCCCGCTCTCGCCCGGCGATGTGATCGTGACCGGCACCCCCGGCGGCGTGGGCAACAAGCGCAACCCGCAGATCTTCATGAAGCCCGGTGACGTGTGCGAGATCGTGGTGGACGCCATCGGCACGCTGCGCAACGGCATCCGTGACGATGCCTGAACAAGGCATGAACACCCCGCACACCACGGCGGACGCCAACGGCTACTTCAGCCGCATGCTGCGCGGCGAGGTCGCGCGCCCGCCGGTGCTCACGCTGCTGGGCAGCCGCATCGACGCGGTGGATGCCGCCGCCGGCACGCTCAGCGCCCGCTACGAAGCGCCTGCCGGTTTTCGCAACCCGGCCGGCACGGTGCAAGGCGGCATGCTGAGCGCCATGCTCGATGACCTCACGGCCAGCCTGGTGGACGCCACACTCGCCGCCGGCCAGGGCGTGGCCACGCTGAACCTGAACGTGTCCTTCCTGCGCCCGGCGCAGGTGGGCACACTGCAAGGCGAGGCCCGCATGCTGCGCCGTGGCCGCGATGTGTGCCATGTGATGGGCACACTGCTGCAGGATGGCAAGGAAGTGGCCACCGCCGTGGCGGTGTGCAAGGTGGTGTCTGTCGTCTGAATTTTTTCTGGAGCCCGACATGAAGCGTTCACTGACCGGCTGCCTTCTTGGCCTTCTTGGCCTTCAGGGGCTTGTGGTCCTGGCCGTGCTGGCCTGCACCGCAGTGCAGGCCCAGGAGGCCTGGCCCACCCGCCCCCTCAAACTGCTGGTGGGCTTTGCGCCTGGCGGCAGCAGCGACATGGTGGCACGCCTGATCGCCACGCCCCTGGGCGAGCGCCTGGGCCAGCCGGTGGTGGTGGAAAACCGTGCGGGTGCCGGCGGCAACATCGCGGCCGAGGCCGTTGCCAGGGCCGCGCCCGACGGTTACACCCTGGTGCTCTTGCCCAGCGGGCATTCGAGCAACGCCGCCATGAAGAAGAACCTGCCCTTCGATGCCGTCAACGACTTCGCCTGGGTCTCCACCGTCACCACCTACCCGCTCACGCTGTCGGTGCGGCCCGACTCACCGATCACCTCGTTCAAGGACTTCATCGCCCGCGTCAAGGCCGAACCCAACCGCTACACCTACACCTCGGTGGGCGTGGGCACCGCCATGCACCTGTTTGGCGAATGGCTGATGGCCGAGAGCGGCGGCGTGGCCACCCATGTGCCCTTTCGTGGCGGCACCGCGCCCATGATGGAACTGCTGGCCGGACGGGTGGACGTGATGATCGACACCATGACCACCACCGCCCCCTTGTTCAAGGAGGGGCGCGTGCGCGTGCTGGCCACCACAGCGGCGGCAGGACAACAAGCCCTGCCCGGCGTGCCTGCAGTGGCCGACAGCTTTGCGGGCGTGGTGTTCGACTCCTGGCTGGGCGTGGCCACCACCAAGGGCACACCGCCCGCAGTGGTGGACCGGCTCAACCGCGAACTGCGCGCCGTGCTGGAGCAGCCCGCCGTCAAGCAAAAGCTGATCGACTGGGGCGGCAGCCCCCGCGCCAGCACGCCGGCCGAATTCCGCGCCCGCGTCGAGGGCGAAATCCGTCAGCTCAGCAAAATCGTGGCGGAGCGCAGGATCGAGGCGCAGTGAACGATCAATCGATGCGGATTTTGTTGCGGGCAATCACGTCGCCATAAGTCGCGGTGTCCTGCGCGATGCGTTGGGTCAAAGCTTTGGCACCCACCTCGTCCACACGCCAGCCCTGCAAAAAGAGTTTTTGCCGCACCTCGCGTGCGCCGATGATTTTCTCCAGCTCGGTGCGCAGGCGCGCCAGATGCGCAGCGGGCATTTTGGCGGGCGCCATGACCGCGTTCCAGACCTCGATGTTCAGGCCTTGCGCGCCGAGTTCTTCCATGCCCGGCAAGGTGGGCGCCAGCGGTGAGCGCTTGGCCGAGGTCACGGCAATCGCTTCGAGCTTGCCCGCCTGCACCAGCGGCATCACGGTGGACGCAGGCAGCAGCGTCATGTGGACCTGCCCACCCATGATGGCATTCAGGATCGGTGGCCCGCCATTGAAAGGCACATGCAGCGGTGCGATGCCCAGTTTGAGTTTGAGCAGCTCCATGCCCAGGTGGCCACCCGAACCCGCGCCAATCGAACCATAGGCCGCCTTGTCACCTTCGGCGCGCAGCTGCGCCACGTATTGCGTTGCGTTCACAACGCCACTGGCCGGTCTGGCCGCGACCCAGACCAGCGGGGCCGAGCCGATCAGGGCCACGGGCGCCAGGTCCTTGACCGGGTCATAGGGCAGCCTGGGGTAGAGGTGTTTGGCGCTGGTCAGCGGCCCGTTGCCCACCACGCCGATGGTGTGGCCGTCTTCGGCCTTGGCGATCAGGTCGGCGCCAATGTTGCCGCCCGCACCGGGCTTGTTCTCGACCACCACCGCTTGGCCCAAGGCCCTGGACAGGGGCTCGGCCAACAGCCGCGCCTGCACATCGGGCGAGGAGCCACTGGGGTAGCCCACCACCATGCGGACGGGTTTGGTGGGCCAGGCGTCGGCAGCCCACGATGTCAGGGGGCTGGTTGCAGTCAGCAGCGCAAGGGCGCACGGCAAGGCGCGCACGAACAAGTGACGTTTAGGCCTGAAGGGCATGGTGTCAATCTCTGATCAGTCCATTGTGCAAGGTGCGGGACAGCACGTCTGGGCAGCAGCATTGCGGCCCGGTTTGAGAACGGTCTTGATCAAGGGCTGGTTGCGGTCGTTCATCCATTTCCAATGCACGGCAGTCGCCGCCCCTGAACAGTCGTTCAAGCCTATTCCATGGATGACCGATTAGTGTCTCAACTCTCTCGGCTGGCAGTGGCCAGAAAAGCTCCCAGCGCAATCATCGTACTGCCTGACAGGCGAGTCATGACGCGAGCGCGTGTCGCACGCGCCGTGTTCGATTGCATCAACCGGTGCGCACCCAGCACAGCCATGACATCCACAAAGGTGTTGAGCGCAACGCAAATGCAGCCCAGCAAGATGAGCTGTGGCACCAGGGGTTCATTCGGGTTGGCGAACTGAGGCAGGAACGCCAGGAAGAACAGCGCCGTCTTGACGTTCAATGCTTCCACCGTGATTCCCTCGTAGAAGGCCCTGCGTGCACCCTGACGTTGTAACTGTTCCACTTCGCCGGAACTTTGCTTTTTCAAAAGCATGCGCAACCCCAAATACACCAGATACGCTGCACCAAAATACTTGACCAGATTGAACGCCACGGCGGATTGGGCGATAAGAAGCGATATGCCAACGGCAGCCGCCAGCACATGAACAAGACCACCCAGCCCAGTGCCCACGCAAGAAGCAAGGCCCTCTGAGCGTCCGCCAGCGACAGTGCGTGCGACGACATAGGCGATGCCTGGACCCGGCGTGATGGCCAGAAGCACTGCAGCGATGAAAAATGAGATAAGTGACATGGAGATTTTTTGGAAGAGGTTGACTTCTGAGCCAAGTATCACTGGCCAGCTGCGTTTTTCATGGCCTGGGCCAAGCCATGATGGCCACTGGCTTCCAGGCCCTGGATCGCACCTTCGCGGTCGCGTCGCTCATGGTGCTGGTTGAGCTTGCGCTTGCCGATCAAGCGTTCGACGCGGATTTCAATGCCCACAATGTGCCTCAATTGCTCAGCCAGATAGTCCGCAGGCGCATCACCCATTTTCCAAGGCTGTGCTTGCTCTGCTTCATGCTGGCGGGTCAGACGAGCCACGACCCCGCGCACGAATTTTTCATCGTCTCGCACATGCAGAGTGCCATGTGCGTGCACGACCTCATAGTTCCAGGTCGGCACACGCCGATGGGTTTCTTGCTTGCCCGGATACCAGCTCGGTGTGATGTAGCCCTCCACGCCTCGAAACACCACCAGCGCCTCTTGGCCATCCTGAACCTCGCGCCAGAGCGGATTGGCCCTGGCAACGTGTGCGATCAGCACGCCGCAGCCCTCTTGGTCCGCCTCAAGCATGAACGGCAGGTGGTTGGCATCAAGCCCTGCAGGGGAGTTGGTGATCAGCACGCCCAGCGCATGCTTCCGCACGATGCGGTGCAGTTCTTCGATCCGGGTTTCGGCAAATTGGGGCGGAAGGTACATGGGCGGTCCTATTCAATGCAGTCGCCGGAATCCGTCCGGCACAAGCCTCCACTGTGCGCCACGGCTGGACAGTGCACAATGTCCACTTTTAATCAAAAATACCAGGCCAGTTGAAGACGCCTCTAGCCATTGACCTACCCCGAAACGGGTTAAGCCGCACCCTCTATGAGGAATTGCGAAACAGGATCACGGATGGCACTTACGCTGTGGGCGCGGCCTTGCCCTCAACGCGTGCGATGGCCGCTGAGCGCGGTCTGTCGCGCGCGACCGTGACCCTGGTGTATGAGCAGCTTGCTGCCGATGGTTTCATCGAGACGCGAACCGGAGCCGCCAGCCGTGTCGCTGCGGGGGTGGGACCCGCTGACAGCGCACGCCGACAGCCAGTTCGTCCCGCAGCAAGGCAGCGCCCTTTCGGTCGCTTGTCCCCGATTGGAGAGCGCATTGCCACCTTTCCCATCCCGCAGGCCAGTGGGACCAAGACAGGCGAGATCGATTTTGTTTATGGGCCGCTCGCAGGCAATGACTTCCCGACGCTGACCTGGATGAAGGCATTGAGGGCAGTGGAGCGGCAGCGCAGCCGCAGGCTCGAATACGAGGACCCTCGTGGCAGCCTGGCGTTGCGCAAAGCCCTGCAAGCCCATCTGAGCCAGACGCGGGGCCTGGCGTGCTCGGTCGAGCAGCTGTTGATCGTCAATGGCTCGCAACAGGCGCTCGATCTGTGTGCGCGTTTGCTTGTCAATCCCGGTGAAGGCGTGGTCGTCGAGAACCCAGGCTACCGGATGGCACACCGCGTATTTGAAGCCTACGGTGCAAAGCTCTTCGGTATGGATGTAGATGAGCAGGGTCTCGTGACCGACCCGTTGAACGCCACCGGTTCTGTGCAACTGGCCTACGTGACGCCGACTCACCAATTTCCTCTGGGTGCATTTCTGCCCATCGCCCGGCGGAGGCAGTTGCTGGCGTGGGCACATGAGCGCAAAGCCTGGGTGATCGAAGACGACTACGACAGCGAGTACCGCTACAGCGTGCGCCCCGAAGCCACCCTCCTGTCACTTGACACCCAAGGCTGCGTGATCCATGTCGGGACTTTCTCAAAGACGCTCTCACCCCAACTGCGTCTGGGGTACATGGTCTTGCCCTCTGCCCTGATTGGCGTTTTTGCTGAAGCCAAGCGCCTGTCTGATCGGCACGCCGCAACAGGCGTGCAGCGGGCTCTGGCCTTGCTGCTGGAGGATGGCAGCTATGGCCGCCATGTCCGGCGCATCCGACGCCATCAGCAAACTCGGCAACGCGCCCTCATTCACGCTTTGCAAGCTCACCTTGGCGAGCAGATTGAGGTGCAAGGCGCAGCCAGTGGCTTGCACTTGGTAGTGTGGTTACTCAAGCTGCCCGCAAGTGCTGAATCGGCCTTGGTCAGCGCGGCCCGCGAGCAAGGTGTTTGCGTCTATCCCGTCAGTCCTCTGTTCCTTCGGGACACAGCTCAAAAAACACCACAGCGCCATGCGGGACTGATCATGGGCTACGCGCTGCTGAACGAAGAAGAAATTGCCAAAGGGGTTCAGCGCCTGGCAGTGGCAGTGCGGCGGGTAGAGGCTGCGCAGTAATCCATGTTGTTAAGCCGTGTCAGGCCGATACTGGCAGAGAGGTGCTGTCAGAACCAAACCAGACCTTGAGTCAGAGATGTCTACCGGCAGCTTTTGGCCGAGAGCAGCCCAGCGCTCAGCAAGCAGCGTCCGCGCGCTCTGCACAGTGATCGTCGACTCTGCATGCCGAAGACCACTGCACCCAACGGGGGCCTGCTCGTCCCCCTCGCTTCGCCCGCTCACTCCAGCCGGATGTTCCCCTCGGTGATCAGCTTCTGCGACTTGGCCATGTCATCGGCCTGGAACTTGCGGAAGTCTTCGATGCTGCCGCCGCCCACGATCAGGCCCTGGCTGATGAGCTTGTCCTTCATGTCGGTGGCCAGGGCCTTGTTGACCTGGGCGTTGAGCACGTCCTTGATTTCTTGCGACGCCTTCACCGGCGCCCACAGGCCGTACCAGCTGTAGAACTCGTAGCCCGGCAGGGTCTCGCTCACGGTGGGCACGTCGGGCAGGTTGGGGGTGCGGTGCGCCGAGGTCACGGCCACCACGCGCAGCAGGCCGTTCTTGTGGTACTGCAACGAGCCGAGGATGGGGTCGATGAAGCCGCTGATCTGGCCGCCAATCAAATCCTGGAAAGCGGGCGCTGTGCCCTTGTAGGGCACCACGGTGTAGTCCAGGCCGTTGTGCTTGAGCAGTTCGGTGGCCAGGTGGCCGGCCGAACCAACCGAACCCACGGCAAAGGTCAGCTTGCCGGGGTTGGCCTTGGCATACGCGATCAACGACTTGATGTCGGTGACCGGCAGGTTCTTGTTGATGGCCACCGACAGCGGTGCCTTGGCCACCAGGGCCACGGGCGCGAAGTCTTTGACCACCGCATAGGGCACCTGCTTCATGGTCATGGGCGCGGTGGTGAAGGTCGACGCGTTGAACAGCAGGGTGTAGCCATCGGCCTGCGCCTTGGCCACCGCATCGGCGCCGATGATGCCGTTGCCGCCGGGACGGTTCTCGACCACAAAGGACTGGCCCAGCTGCTCGCTGAGCTTTTGCGCGAGCTGGCGGCCGATGGCGTCGAGCGTGCCGCCCGGCGGGAAGGGGATGATGACCTTGACCGGCTTGCTGGGGTAGGCCTGCGCCAGTACCGGCAGCGAGGTGCTGGCCAGCAGCGCAGAAAAGGCGGTCATGGCCAGCAGGCCGAGGGTTTTGCGTTTCATGTCTGTCTCCTGGGTATGGGTGTGAAAGTTCGTCACAGCGATGCGCCGCCGCACATCACCAAATGTTGTCCGGTCATGGCACCGCCCAGCGGGCCCAGCAAAAAGGCGGCCAGTCCGGCCACTTCTTCGGGCTGAACAAAGCGGCCAATGGGTGGCACTTTGGCCTGGGTTTGCGCACGCGCCGGGTCGCGCAAGAAAGGGGTGTCGGTGGCACCGGGCGCCAGCACGTTCACGGTGATGCCGCGTGGCGCGAGTTCAGCCGCCCACGAACGCGCCATGCCCACCAGCGCCGCCTTGGTGGCGGCGTACTGGCTGCGCGTGGGTGAGCCGTTGGCCGTGCGGCTGCCGATCAGCACGATGCGTGCGCCGTCGCTCATGTGGGGCAGCAAGGTGTTGGCCAGCACTTCGGCAGCCTGCACATGCAGCTGCCACATGGCCAGGCCCTTGGCCGTGTCCAGCTCGCCCAGGCAGCCCACGCGCATGAAGCCGGCGGCATGCACCAGCGCCTGCACGGGCATGCCATCGGCGGTGATCCGCGCGCAGACCTGCGGCAGTTGCGCGATGTCGGCCACATCGGCCTGCACGATGCGCAGGTGTTCGTGCGTGTCAGCCGGCATGGATCGGCACAGGCCGGTGACGCGCCAGCCCTCGGCCAGCAGACGTTGCGCAATCGCGCGGCCAATGCCCGACGAGGCACCGGTCACCACCGCATGGGGACGTGGGGTGTGGTTCATGTCAATCGGGCTGGATGTTGCCGTCGCGGATCACGCGGGTCCATTGGGCCGATTGCTTTTTGACCCAGGCGGCGAATTCTTCGGGCGTGTTGTCCTGCGGCTCCAGCGCCTGGGCGCGCAGCTGCTCACGCACCTCGGGCTGGCGCAGCACGGTGGCGATCGCTTGATTCAGGCGGCGCACGGTCTCGGGCGGTGTGCCCTGCGGTGCAAACACCGCCTGCGCGATCCAAGATTCAAAGCCTGCAAAACCTGCCTCGGCCACGGTGCCCACCTGCGGCAGCTCCTGCATGCGACGCGGTGAGGTGACAGCCAGCACCTTGAGCTTGCCCGACTTGATCAGGCCGGCCACGGTGGCGTAGCCGGTGAAGACCATGTCCACCTGCCCGCCCACGGTGTCGTTGATGGCGGGGCCGGAGCCTTTGAACGGCACATGCACCGCTTTCATGCCGGTGACCTGGTTGAGCAGTTCGATGGTCAGGTGTGGCGAGGTGCCGTTGCCCGACGACGCGATCGACAGCTTGCCCGGACGCGCCTTGTCCATGGCCAGCAGGTCGGCCATGGTGTTGGCGGCAAAGCCGGGCGCACTCACCAGCACATGCGGGAACTGCGCGAGGTTGATCACGGGCACCAGCTCGCTGGCGGCGTAGGGCAGTTTGGGAAACAGCGCGGGGTTGATGGTGACCACGCTGGCATCCGACAACAGCACGGTGCCGCCATCGGCCGGCGCCTTGGCCACAAAGGCCGCACCGATCGCGCCGCCCGCGCCGGGCTTGTTCTCGATCACCACCGTCTGCTTGAGCAGCTCGGCCAGGCGCGGTTGCAGGATGCGCGCGAAATTGTCCGAGCCGCCACCAGGGCCAAAGGGCACGACGATGCGCAGGGTCTTGTCCTGCGCCTGCGCCAGGGGCGTGCCCAGTGCGGCCAGGGCCAGCAGGCTCAGTGCGAGGGTTCTTCGGGTGCTGCGCAACATGGGCGTCTCCTTGAACGATGGCCGGTCCGGTTCAGGCCTGGCGGTATTTGGCGGCCACGGCGTCGGCACCGGCCATCATCAGGTACAGGTCAATGCCCACGCCCACCATGGTCGCGCCGCCTTCAAAGTAATGGTCGGCCTTGCCGTCACCGGCCAGCACGCCTGCGGCCTTGCCCGCGGCGTTGGCCGTCTTGAAGGCCTGCGCAATCGCCGCCTGCACCACCGGGTGGCCGGCCTGGCCACGGTAGCCCAGGCTGGCGGCCAGATCGGACGGACCGATGAAGACCGCGTCCACGCCGGGCACGCGGCAGATGGCGTCCAGGTTGTCCAGCGCCTCTTGCGACTCGATCTGCAGGACCAGGCCGATCTCGTCGTTGGCGCGGGCCATGTAGTCCTTGTAGCGGCCATAGTTGCCAGCGCGGGTGCTGCCGGCCACGCCGCGCAGGCCCTCGGGCGCGAAGCGGGTGAAGGCCACGGCGTCGCGCGCCTCCTGGGCGTTGCGCACATTGGGCACCATGATGTTGGGCGCGCCGGCGTCGAGCACGCGCTTGATCCAGGCCATGTCCAGAATCGGCACCCGCACGATGGCGGCACTCGGCGTGCCGCGCACGGCCAGCAGTTGCTGGCCCACGTCGTACAGGTCGGTGGGGCTGTGCTCCATGTCAAACAGCAGCCAGTCAAAGCCGCAGGTGGCGGCCGCTTCGGCGATTTGCTGGTGCGCGATGGTGACCCACAGGCCCACCTGGCGGCGATTGGCGTTCAGGGCTTGCTTGAAGGTGTTGACGGGCAGGGAATTCATGTTCTTGTTCCTCAAAAATCAGAGCAGGGCTGCGTAGATCGCACGCATGTCTTCAGGGCCCATCGCGCGCGGGTTGTTGTCGAGCAGGCGGGTGACTTTGGACGCGCCTTCGACCAGGCCATCGATGTCGGCGGCGGCAATGCCAAAGCCTTTGAGCGAGTTGGGGATCTTCAGATCGGTGTTGAGCTGGCGCAGCGCCTGCACAAAAGCATCGGCGGCTGCGGCCTCAGACAGGCCCTCCACCGCCAGGCCCATGGCACGGGCCATGGCGGCAAAGCGCACTTCGTTGCCACTCTGGTTGAAAGCCATGACCGAGGGCAGGAGGATGGCATTCGACAAACCGTGCGCCATGCGGTACTTGCCGCCCAGCGGGTAGGCCAGCGCATGCACGGCGGTGGTGCTGGAGGTGGCGATGCACACGCCGCCCCAGTAGGCGCCCATGAGCATGTCTTCGCGGGCGGCCACGTCCTGGCCGTTCTGGAATGCGCGGCGGATGCTGCGGCCAATCAGGCGAATGGCTTCGAGGGCGTACAGGTCGCTGAAGGCGTTGCCCTTTTTGGAGCAGTAGCACTCGATGGCGTGGGTGAGCGCATCCATGCCGGTCGAGGCCGTGACATCGGGCGGCAGGCTCAGGGTGAGCTGCGGGTCGAGGATGACCGCGTCGGGCAGCAGGTAGGGGCTGACGATGCCGATTTTCAGTTCGTCTTCGGGCACCAGGATGATGGAATTCGGCGTGGCCTCGGCGCCCGTGCCCGAAGTGGTGGGCACCATGATGTTGGGCAGGCCGCGCGCACTGATCTCCACTTTCTTGGTCAGCACATCGCGCAAGTTGAGGTTCTGCGCCAGCAGCACGGCCAGGATCTTGGCCACGTCGATGGCGCTGCCGCCACCGATGCCCACCACCAGGTCATGTGCGCCTGCGGCACGTGCAGCGGCCTCGATGGCCAGCACATCGGCCACTTCGGGTTCGGGCGGCGTGCTGTCGATCACGGTCACGGCCAGGCCTGCGGCCTCCAGGCTCTGACGGGTCGGCGCGATCCGTCTGGCCACGCTTTGGGTGGTGACGATCAGCAGGCGGCGGGCCTTGAAATACGTGGCCAATTCAGGCAGCTGCGACAGGCTGCCCGCGCCGCTGTGCACGCGGCCGGGGTTGAGCAAGAGATAAGGGGTGGTCATGGTTTGTCTTTCTCAGGCGCCTTGTTTCACCCAGTCGGGCATCACCCGCGCATGGCGGATGTGCTGGCGGAACACGGTGTAGGCCAGGTGCAGCGCGCCGTCCGCGCTCTGGCGGATCGAGGGGTAGGAGTATTCGCGGTTCAGGCGCTGCTCGGAGTTGTTGCTCATGCAGTAGCCGTCGCCGGTTTCCAGATTGCGCTGCCAGGGCCAGGTGAGGCCATCGTCGTCGGAAATGGCCAGCGTGAGCGGGGCACGCGGCGCGCCCCAGAAGGCGCGTCGCTTGGGGGCTTCACCTGCCACCTGGTTGGGCGATGCGCTGCCGTCGAGTTCGTCGTAGAGCGACTCGCGGCGACCGGTGGCGTCCAGTGCGCTGCTGTGGTTGTAGATCATGGCCAGGCGACCGTCCTGCAGGCGGATGGTCTGGATGGACGAGTTGTTGTTGGGCAGCACGGTGGGCTGCGGCGCTTCCCAGCTCAGGCCACCGTCGCTGCTGCGGGTGCGGTACACGTGGTCGGCCCAGCGGCTGCGGAAGAAGGCCAGCAAGGTCTTTCCATCCTTGCCCGGCACGATGTTCATGTGCACGCAGCCCAGGCTGGCAGGCACCTCGATGCGTTGCCAGCTCTGTCCCTGGTCGGTCGAGCGCAGCACGGCGCTGTCGTCCAGGCTGCCGTCCCAGGCCATGCCCGGCACCGGCACGCAGCGGAAGATGCCCAGCAGCCAGCTGCCGTCCGCCTGCACCTGGATGGGCTGGCGCACAAAGGTGCCAGCGGGCGCATCGCTCACGGTCTCGGTCGGGCCCCAGGTCTGGCCGTTGTCACGCGAGATGCGGCGGCGCACCACGGCGGTGTCCTGGTGCCCGGCGCTTTGCGCGGTGTGCAACAGCCACAAGTCGCCATTGGGTGCGGGGAACAGGATGGGGTTTTGCTCGGAGCGGTCGGGGTCGTCTGACAGCTGCACCGGTTCGCTCCACTGCGAGCTGCCGGGTGCAAGGCGCGACATGAACACGCAGATGTCCGACTTGCCTTCCATCGAGCCACCAAACCACACGCAGGCCAGCGTGCCGTCTTTCAGCACCATCAGGTTGGCCGCATGCGCCTGCACACGCGGCGAGGGCAGGTCGGCCACCAGGCGCTGCGGGTCTTCGGGGTGGGCGTGCAGTTGTCCCTTGCACTCGCTCATGCTGCCAGCTCCTTGGCGACGGCACGTTGCCCATTGATCAGCTTGTAGGCGTATTCGGCCGCTTCGACCAGGCTGTTGGCGTCCGCAATGCCCTGGCCTGCAATGTCAAACGCCGTGCCGTGGTCCACCGAGGTGCGCAAAATCGGCAAGCCCAGCGTGATGTTGACGCCGCTGATGGCCTGCCACTTGCCGGTTTCCGGGTCCACCTGAAAGCCCAGCAGCTTGACCGGGATGTGGCCCTGGTCGTGGAACATGGCCACCACCGCGTCGTACTGGCGGGCGCGCAGCTTGATGAACACGGTGTCACCGGGGTGCGGGCCGCTCACGCCACGGTCGGCGTATTCGCGCACCACGGGGGCGATGACCTCGTCGTCCTCCTTGCCCAGGATGCCGCCTTCGCCGCAGTGCGGGTTCAGGCCGGCCACGGCGATGCGCGGCGCGGCAATGCCCAGCGCCTTGAGCGCGTCGATCGTCACGTCGAACACACGGCGCAGGCGCACCGGCGTGATGCGGCGCGGCACATCGGCAATGGCGCAGTGGGTGGTGACGTGGGTCACGTGCATGTCGCCGTGGGCCAGCATCATCACCGCGTCGCGCTGGCCCGTGAGGTGCGCCAGCAGTTCGGTGTGGCCTTCAAAGTGGTGGCCCGCCATGTGCAGCGCCTCTTTGGACAGCGGGCCGGTGACGATGGCGTCGGCCTCACCGGCCAGCACCAGTTCAGCCGCCTTGGCCACGGCGCGGTAAGCCCATTCACCGCCCACGGCGCTGATCTGGCCGGTGACCACCTGCGCGTCCACCGGGCCGACATCGACCATGCGGTAGAAGGGCTGGCCTTGCGCGTTGAGCGCGGGCAGGCCCATGCGCTGTTCGGCTGCCGCGATGACGGCCGCGCTGCCCAGCACGATGAATTCCAGCTGGCCGCTGGCGACCAGACCGGCCATCTGGCGCGTGGCCTTGGCGGTGATTTCGGGGCCGATGCCGGCCGGGTCACCCATGGTGAAGGCCAGGCGAATGGGTTTGCTCATAGGTGCTTTCAAAAGATCAATCGGGTTTGATGTTGGCCGTACGGATCAGGCGGCCGATGCGCTCGTGCTCGCCGGGCAGGAATTTCGCCAGCGTGGCGGCATCGCCAGTGGCCGGCGTGACGCCCGTGCCCTGGAGCTTGCTGATCACATCGGGGTTCTTGAGTGCGGTGGACAGCGCGCCGGACAGTTTGGCAACCACATCTTTCGGGGTTTTGGCCGGTGCGAACACGGCATACCAGGCCGAGAAGTCGAACTGGGGGTAGCCCGCTTCGGCAAAGGTGGGCACGTTCGAAAAGTCGGGCAGGCGAGCGTTCGCCCCCACAGCCAGCGCACGCACCTTGCCGGATTTCAGCAGGGGCACGCAGTTGGTGGCGGTGTCGAAGATCACCGGCACACGACCGCCGATCAAATCCATGATGTGTGCGTTGCCGCCCTTGTAGGGCACATGCGTCATGTCGATCTTGTTTTGCGCGGTGAACAACTCGCCAGCCAGGTGCAACGGCGAGCCGTTGCCGGAAGACCCGTACATCACGCCCTTGGGGTCCTTGCGGGCGGCGTCCACCACGTCCTTGAGGGTTTTGTAGGGCGAATCGTTGAAGGTGATGGCGATGATGGGCGCACTGCCGATCATGCCCACGGGCTCGAAGTCCTTGAGCGGGTCGTAATCGGCTTTGAGCAGGTGCGGGCTGGCAGCGTGGGTGGCCAGGCCGCCGATCAGCAGGGTGTGGCCATCGGGCACGGCGCGTGCCACGGCGCTGGCCCCGAGCAGGGCACCCGCGCCAGGCTTGTTGTCCACGATGTTCGTGCCGCCCAGGGCCTCGGACATCTTCTGACCAACCAGGCGCCCCAGCATGTCGTTGGCGCCACCGGCCGGGTAGGGCACGACAAAGGTCATGGTTTTGCCGGGGAATTGGCCCTGGGCCAGCGCGGGCAGACCGACAGCGGTCAGAACCGTGCCGCAAAGGGCTGAGGCCAGCAGGGTACGGCGGCTTGCAGTTTTCTGGTGGGTCATGGTGGATTTCCTGGTGAATGCACCAATGCAGTGCTTTTTTGGCGATTATTTCGTCAAATTAAATCACGATCAACCACAAACGATCATTATCGCTAACCCTGATGCGCGTTTGTGGCAACATCGCCATGATTCCGGCAACGCTTTTGTGCCTTTTTTATGAACACCGTCACCGAATCCAGCGCCCCGCCCCTGATGGCCGCCCAAAGGCGTCAGCGCATCATCGACTTTCTGCAACGCCACGGCGCGGTCACCACCGGCCAGCTGGAACAAGCCTTGGGTGCCTCGCTGTCCACCCTGCGCCGCGACCTGGACGCGCTGGCCGCCGAGGGCGTGGTGGACCGTACCCACGGCGGCGCGCTGCTGCGCCAGCAGGCCTCGGCCTACAGCACCTTCGAGCCTGAGACCGAGGCCGCGGCAGAACTCTCGCCGCTGGAAAAGGCCGCCATCGGCCATGCCGCCGCACAGTTGCTGGTGCCCCGGCAAAGCGTGGTCTTTGACAGCGGCACCACCGTGCTCGAAGCCGCACGGGCGGCGGTCAAACGCAGCATCCCGCTGACGGCCGTGACCAACGACCTGGCCATTGCCCAGGTGCTGGGCCAGTCGCCCCTGATCCAGGTGCATGTGCTCGGCGGCGTGCTGCGCCATGGCAGCCCCACCGTGATCGGCCAGCCCCTGATCGAACAGGCCGCCAGCCTGCACGCCGAGCTGCTGTTCATGGGCACACACGCGGTCACGCGCAGCGTGATGTCCGAGACCTCGGCCGAGGTGGCCGCCGTCAAGCAGGCGCTGATGCGCGCTGCGCAGCACCGCTGCCTGCTGGTGGACAGCTCCAAATTCCGCCCGCGCGCCTTCATGCAGGTGGGTCTGCTGCAGGACATCGAGGACCTCATCACCGACCGCGGTCTGCCTGCTGCCGAAGAAGAACACCTGCGCACCCTGCCGCTGCGCCTGACGGTGGTGAACCCTTGAGCCCCATGTCGCGTCTGCGCATCCTGGCCGACGACCTGACCGGTGCGCTGGACTGCGCGGCCGCCTTTGGCGCGGGTGTGCCGGTGCACCTGGGCCAGCCCGCCCAGGTGGACGCAAACGGCATCGACATCGTGGCCACGGCCACCCGCGATGTGCCCGTGGCCGAGCTCCCGGCGCTGCTGACGCCATCCCTGGCCTGGCTGCGCGGTGCCGAGCTGGCTTTCAAGAAAGTCGACAGCCTGCTGCGCGGCAACACCCTGGACGAAGTGGATTGGCTGGCGCGCCAAGCCCCCTTTGCGGGCCTGGCGCTGGTGCCCGCCTTTCCGGCGCAGAACCGGGTGACCGAAGGCGGCCAGCAATGGTGGCACCAGGCGGACGGCACCCGAAGCGCCGTGGCCACCTCCATGGTGGAGGGCCTGCGTGCGCGTGGCTGGCGCGTCGACACCGGCAGCACCCCACCCCATCTGGCCGGTGGTGCCGTGGCCTGGGTGCCCGATGTGCTGCGCGATGGCGATCTGGACGCGGTGGCGGCACACGCCCTGCACACCCCGGGCTGGCTGTGGTGCGGCAGCGCCGGTCTGGCGCATGCGCTGGCACGCACACTGCCCTCGCCAGCGCCAGTGCAAGCGCAAATGCAAATGCAAGCCCGTGTGCCCAGCGCCTCGAACGGTGAGGTCATGCTGGTCAGTGCCAGCCACCACCCGGTCTCGCGCGAGCAGTGGCAGGTGCTGCGCGCTGCACGCGCTGCCGACTGCCATGCGGGCGAAGACCCTTCTGCATTGCAAGGCGATGCCGTGCGTTACCCGGCCTTGATTGATCTTGCAGCCACGCAAACCCTGAGCCCCGTGCAGGCCGCCACGCTGCTGCATGCGCAGACCCGGGCCATTGCGGCCCACGCGCCACGCCCGCGCACGCTGGTGGTGGTGGGTGGCGACACCCTGTTGGCCCTGTGCCAGGCGCTGGGCGCCACCGGCCTGGAATCCGCAGCGCCACTGGAGCGACCGGGCTGGGGCTGCGCGCGCATGCGGGGCGGCCACTGGGATGGGCTGGTGTGCCACACCCGCTCGGGCGCGTTTGGTGGACCGCAGGACCTGCTGCAAGTCCTGGCCAGCGTCTGAGCTCAGGCCAGCGTGGCCGCCACGGCTTGGGCCGCGGCGATGGCAGCGCGGCCTTCGGCGTCATCCACCTCGATGTCCATGCGCAGCATCAGCGCGCCCAGGGTCTTGCCCAGGTTGTCGCTGCGCAGGCTAGATGCCGCACCGCCGTTGAGGGCGTGGTTGAGCACCCATTTGATGGCCAGCAGGCGCGGTAAATCGTAGCGCTCGACCGCGTCCAGGCTGGGCTGGGCCAGCAAGTGCGAAAAATGCGCCAGCACACGCTCGCGGGTGACGTGCCGGGCCAGCAAGGTGTAGCCTGTTTCATCCCAGGCGAACAAGCCGATGTCGGCGCGGTTGGCCTTGTCGCCACTGCGCGCATGGGCGATCTGGGCCAAACGGATTTTCATGCGATGCCTGCCGTTTCCTGCACGTCCACGCACACCTGCGGCTCGATCGCCTCGCGTGCCACCAGGCTGGGCCACAGACCCAGCAACTGGCTGCCAGGTGCGATGCCATGAAAGCCCCCCATGTAGGGCGGCCCCGACAGCGCCAGCCACGGGAACAGGCGGCCAAAACCGTCTGCCACCCGCTGCTCGGGTGTGCGAATGGCCATGCGCAGCCAGACCTCGTTGATGCTGTCTTCGTCCACCGCCGTGGCGTGCGGCCCCAGAAAGGCGTTGTGCCCCAGGTATTCCACGCAGACCTCGTCGAATGGCATTTTTTTCTCGCGCAGCAGGGCCTGCACCGCATCGGCCACACCACGGGCTTTGCTCAAGGCATCGGGCCAGCAAAAGCCCACCACGGCATGGCCCATCCAGCCATTGCGGTAACCGGCCACCAGCTTGAGCTGGCGCGGCGCGGCATGGCCACGGGCACCCGTCACGCGCACCCGGTTGCGGCCCTCGTCATGCAATTGCAGCTCGCCCATGTCCAGCACCACATCGGGCGTCATGTAGCGGTGCGGGTTGTGCACCTCGTAGAGCAATTGCTGGCGCACCGTCTGCACATGCACGCGCCCTCCGGTGTCGGGCGCTTTGGTGATCAGCAGGCCACCGTCCTCGTCCACTTCGGCAATCGGGTAGGCAAAGTGGCTCACGTCGGCCATGTGCCGCCAGGCGCCAGCGCTGCCAAAATTACCGCCCGAACCCTGGCCGGAGCATTCCAGCAAGTGGCCCGCCACAGCCCCCTGCGCCAGCTTGTCGAGGTCCTGCATCGACCAACCGAACTCGTGCAGCATGGGGGCCAGAAACAGCGCGGCATCGGCCACACGACCGGTGATGACGATGTCGGCGCCCTGCGCCAGCGCACGCGCCACGGGCTGGGCACCCAAATAGACATTGGCAAACACCAGTTGCCCGCGCACCCCCTCGATGGATTCGCCCGTGTCCATGTGCGCCAGCGTCTGACCCTGGCGTTGGAGTTCATCGATGCGATCAAGCACCGCATCGCCCGTGACCACCGCAATGCGTGCCCGCCAGCCCTTTTGTCGGAACAGTTGCACCAATGCGTTGCGCGCCCCGTGCGGGTTCAGACCCCCCGCGTTGAGGACAAAACGCACACCACGCGGCGCTGCCAATGGCCACAGCTCAGCCAACATCGGCAGCAGGTCGCGCGCGTAGCCCACAGTCGGGTCGCGCTGTCGGTCTTTTTGCAAAATCGCCAGCGTCAGTTCGGCCAGGTGGTCCGAACACACATACTGCACCTCGCCGCGCTCGATGGCGGCGCGCACAGGTGCCCAGGCATCGCCATAAAAACCCAGACCGGCGGCCAGGCGGATCGTCTTCATGCTTCTCTCATGAAAAACCGCACCGTGCGCTCGGCCAGTGCCTCCAGATCCATGGCGCCCTGGCCACGTCGCTCCTGCTTGTACCAGGTGGCGGTGAAGTTGATGGCCCCCATGATCATCAGCCGCGTGACCTTGGCATCCTGTGCGGCTTGTGGATCGTTGGCCGAGTTGGCACCGATCAGACCCAGCGCCAGCAACTCGCTCAGGTTGTCCTGCCACAGGCGGTCATAGCCGTCTTTCACGGCAATGATGTCCTGTTTGTAAGCGTCCGGCAGACTGCGCCAGTCGTAGAGCAACACCGCAATGAATTCGCTGCCCTCGTCATGCAGGATGCCGTAGTGCGTGCGCACCAAAACCCGAAAGCGCGCCTGCGGTGTACTGGCCGCCTGCAGGGCATTGACCGTGCGCTCCAGCCCCTGACGCAGACCCTCTTCCATCACCGCCTTGAGGATTTCCTGCTTGTTGGCGAAGTGGTAGAACGGGCTGCCCGAGCGCATGCCCACGGCCCCTGCAATGTCGCGCACGGTGGTGGCCTCAAAGCCTTTTTCCCGAAACAGCTTGGCCGAAGCGCGGACCAAAGCCTGGCGCCGGTTGGCTTCTTCGTGCCCGTCGTCGGGCAGCGCTACGGTGGTTTTGGGCTTGCGCGTGGTGGCCATGGCTCAGGGTTTCCCCAGATTGCAGCTTGTTTGGGTTGACCGAAAAATGCACAAAGCAAGTGCTTGGTTTGACCATGATAGTGAAACCACTTTCCCTGTCAACGCGCTGACCAGGCACCCACAAGCACCACCCCACCTGGGAGGCAAGTCAGGATGCAAGAACTGCAGGTCATCTTCAGCGGCATCGCGCAAGGCTGCATCTACGGCCTGATCGCCTTGGGCTTTGTGCTGATCTACAAGGCCACCGAAACCGTCAGTTTTGCCCAGGGCGAGCTGATGATGCTGGGTGCGTTTTGTGGCCTTGGCCTGGTGCAAGGCCTGGGCTGGTCGTATTGGCTGGCCCTGCCTTCGGCCCTGGTGTTGATGGCCGCCACAGGCTGGCTGATCGAGCGCGCTGCCATCCGCCCCATTCTGGGCCAACCGGCGTTTTCGGTGGTCATGCTGACCTTTGGCCTGGGCTATGTGGCGCGAGGCCTGGTCACCATGATCCCCAACATCGGCACCGAAACCCATGCCTTTGAAGTGCCCTACAAGGACACCACCTTCGCTGTGGGCGGCGTGGTGCTGGGGGCCAGCCAGGTGGTGGTGGTGGCCGCCACCACCGTGCTGTGCCTGCTGTTGTACCTGGGTTTCAGCCGTTCGCGGGTGGGCATCGCCATGCAGGCCGCCTCTCAAAACCAGCTGGCCGCGTATTACATGGGCATCCCGGTCAAGCGGCTCAACGGTCTGGTCTGGGCCCTGGCCGCGGCGGTCGCCACCGTGGCAGGGCTGCTGCTGGCGCCCATCACTTTTGTGCACGTCAACATGGGCTTCATTGGGCTCAAGGCTTTTCCGGCCGCTGTGGTGGGGGGCTTTTCCAGCTTGCCCGGCGCCATCGTGGGCGGCGTGCTGATTGGTGTGGTCGAGGCACTGGCCGGTTTTTACCTGCCCGAAGGCTTCAAGGACGTGGCCGCCTACATCGTGGTGCTGCTGATGCTGGCCCTCAAGCCCAACGGCCTGTTCGGCGAGAACCTGCGCAAAAAGGTCTGACATGCGTTTCATCTTCAAGACCGATTACGACCAGGACATCCGGCTGGCCAAACACGGTGGCCATGTGTTCTGGTACGGCCTGCTGGGCCTGTTTTTGCTCGCGGCGCCCTGGCTGCTGGACGAATACTGGCTGGCGCAGCTGACGTTTGTGCTCATCTACAGCGTGGTCGGCCTGGGGCTGATGCTGCTGGCCGGCTTCACCGGGCTGTTCTCGATCGGCCACGCCGCGTTTTTGGGCGTGGGGGCCTACACCGAGGCAGTGCTGGCCGCGCAAGGCTGGCCTTTTCCGCTGTCGCTGGCCATGTCGGCGGGTCTGTCGGCGGCTGTGGGCGCGGTGGTGGGCTTGCCCGCCTTGCGCGTCAAGGGCATCTATCTGGGCATTGCCACCTTGGCGTTTGGCTTCATCGTCGAAGAAGGCCTGGCCCGTTGGGAAAGCGTGACCGGAGGCAACGCGGGCAAGCACGTCGAAGCCGCGCAAATGTTTGGCTGGAAGGCCGACTCGGAAGCGGGCTTTTACGCCCTGTGTCTGGTGGTGGCCGTGCTGGCCACGCTGGCGGTGCTCAACCTGCTGCGCAGCCCCACCGGTCGCGCCTTCGTGGCCATCCGCGACTCCGAGATTTCGGCGCAGAGCATGGGCATCCATCTGGCGCGCTACAAGACGCTGAGCTTCATGATCTCGGCGGCACTGGCGGGCATGGGCGGGGCGCTGTACGCGCACAAACTGCAGTTCATCAGCCCCGATCAGTTCAACATCCTGCAGTCCATTGACCTTTTGCTGATGGTGGTGATCGGCGGCCTGGGCTCGATCCACGGCGCCTTTCTGGGTGCGATCTTCATCATCACCATGCCGCAGCTGATCTCGCTGGGCAAGGATTACCTGCCCGACGCCATTGGCCAGGCCCCCGGCCTGCAGGCGGTGGTGTATGGCCTGGTGCTGATCGGCTTCGTGATGTTCGAGCCCCTGGGCCTGTATGGCCGTTGGCTCAAGGTGCGCACCTGGTTCCAGCTGTTCCCCTTCTACCGCAAGGGCATGTTCAAACGGCAAAAGAGCTTCCAGAAATCGGACCGACTCAAATGACGAGCGACCTCCTTCTTTCAGCCCGCAACCTGTCGGTGCGCTTTGGTGGCGTGCTGGCGGTCAACAACGTGAGTTTTGACGTGCGACGCGGCGAAGTCTTCACCCTGATCGGCCCCAACGGCGCGGGCAAGACCACGGTGTTCAACCTGATCAGCGGCATCTACGCCCCCACCAGCGGCGAGCTTCATTACAAAGGCCAGTCGATGGCCAGCGTGCCACCGCACGCGGTGGCGGGCATGGGCATCGCCCGAACCTTCCAGAACATCGAGCTGTTCGAGCACGCCACCGTGCTGCAGAACCTGCTGATCGGCCGCCACACCCACCGGCGCACCGGCCTGTGGCGCGAGATGCTGTTCACCCGCCAGACACGTCAGGCCGAAATCGAGGCGCGCGAAAAAGTCGAGCAGGTCATCGATTTTCTGGACCTGCAGCACCACCGCGACGCCATGGTGGCAGGCCTGCCTTATGGCGTGCGCAAGGTGGTCGAGATGGCGCGCGCCCTGTGCACCGAGCCCCAGTTGCTGCTGCTCGACGAGCCCTCGTCCGGCCTCAATGTGGAAGAGACCGAGGACATGGCCTTCTGGATTGCCGACATCAAGAACCTGCTGGGCATCACCGTGCTGATGGTCGAACACGACATGGCGCTGGTGTCCAAAGTGTCCGACCGCGTGCTGGCCATGAGCCAGGGCGAGGTGCTGGCCATGGGCACGCCGGCCGAGGTGCAGTCGCACCCGGGCGTGATCGAGGCCTACCTGGGCACCATCGACGACGTTTCCAGCCTGCGCCGCCCCAGCGCCACCACCGCACGGGAGGCCGCATGAACACCGCGACCCCAACCGCCGACAACGTGCTGCTCAAACTGCTCAACGTCGAAAGCGCCTACGGTCCCATCAAGGCCATCCGGGGGGTGAGCCTGCAGGTGCGGCGTGGCGAAATCGCCACCGTGCTGGGCTCCAACGGCGCAGGCAAAACCACCATCCTCAAGACCATCAGCGGCATCATCGACCCGCGAAAAGGCTCGGTCGAGTTCAGGGGTGAAAACATCACCGCACAAGACCCTGCCCATATCGTGCAACGTGGCCTGATGCATGTGCCCGAGGGGCGCGAGGTGTTTCCCCTGCTGTCGGTGCGCAACAACCTGCTGATGGGCGCCTACACCCGCAATGACCGCGATGCGATCGCACGCGACATCGAAGACGTGTTTGGCTACTTCCCCATCCTGCGCGAGCGTGCTGACCAGGATGCCGGGTTGCTGTCGGGCGGGCAGCAGCAGATGCTGGCCATCAGCCGAGCCCTCATGGCGCAGCCCGAGCTGATCTTGCTGGACGAACCCAGCCTGGGCCTGAGCCCCAAGCTGACCAAGGAAATTTTCGAGATCGTGGTGCGCATCAACCGCGAACGCGGCACCACCATCTTGCTGGTCGAGCAAAACGCCAACATGGCCCTCAATGCCGCCGACTACGGCTACGTGCTGGAGAACGGCCGCATCGTGATGGAAGACAGCTGCGCCAAGCTGCGCGAGAAAGAAGACATCCAGGAGTTCTACCTTGGCATGAAAGAGCAAGGTGTGCGTGCCGACCGGCGCTGGAAAAAGAAGAAGAACTGGCGGTGACCCCATGAGCAACCTCTGGAACCCCTCTTTGTTGAGCCCGCCTGCGCAAGGCCTGGCAGGCGAGACCATTCCGGCCCTGTTCTGGAACGCGGTGCACGAGCGTGGCCCGCAGGTGTGGATGCGGCAAAAAGACCTGGGCATCTGGCGCAGCTGGACCTGGACACAGACGGCGCAGGCCGTGCGCGAGATCGGACACGGATTGCTGGCCCTGGGCTTTGCGCCGCACGAGACCGCCTCCATCCTGTCCAACACCAACATCGAGTGGGTGCTGGCCGATCTGGCCGTGCTCAGCTGCGGCGGCGTGGCCAACGGCATCTACCCCACCGATGCCGCCGCGCAAGTGCATTACCTGAGCGAAGACTCGCGCAGCACCATCTTGTTTGTCGAAGACGACGAGCAACTGGACAAGGCGCTCGAAGTGCGCGAACGCCTGCCGCTCCTGCGCAAGATCGTGGTCTTTGACATGGAAGGCCTGCACCACCTCAACGACCCGATGGTAATGGGCCTGGACGCGCTGCGCGCGCTGGGGCGTGAACATGCCCAAACCCACGCCGGTCTGCTGGAACAACGGGCAGCCGCCTGCCGCCCCGAAGACCTGGCGATCCTGGTCTACACCTCGGGCACCACCGGCAAGCCCAAGGGTGCCATGCACACCCACGCCGGCCTGGTCTACACCGTGCGCGGCTACAACACATTGATCCCGCGCGATGCGCGTGACGAGTGCATGTGCTTTTTGCCGCTGTGCCACATCGCCGAGCGCATGGGCGGCGAGTATTTCGCGCTCTACACCGGCTCGGTGCTCAACTTTGTCGAGAACCCCGAGACCGTGCCCGAAAACGTCCGCGAGATCGCGCCCACGGTCTTCACCGCCGTGCCCCGCGTGTGGGAAAAGTTCTATTCGGCCGTGATGATCGCGCTGAAGGAAGCGGGCGCGCTGCAACAAGCCACTTACGCCTGGGCGATTGGCGTGGGACACCGCGTGGCCGAGCGCGTGCTGGCGGGCCAAAGTGTGCCCACCTGGCTCCAGCTGCAGTTTCGCCTGGCGCGTGTGCTGGCGCTCGACAATGTGCGCAAGATGATCGGCATCCACCGTTCGCGCTTTCTGGTCACGGGGGCGGCACCGATCTCGCCCGACCTGGTGCGCTGGTACCTCGCCCTGGGCGTGCCCATGCTCGAAGTCTGGGGCATGACCGAGACCTGCGGCGCAGCCACCGGCATCCGACCCGAGCACATCAAACCCGGCTCGATCGGCCCGGCCGCCAGCTACAACGAAGTGCGTCTGGACCCACAGACCGGCGAGATCCTGGTGCGCGGCCCCAATGTGTTCAAGGGCTACCTGAACCTGCCCGAGAAAACCGCCGAAACCATCGACCCGGATGGCTGGCTGCACACGGGCGATGTGGGCGTGGTGGACGATGAAGGGTTTTTCCGGATCACCGACCGGATGAAAGACATCATCATCACCGCAGGCGGCAAGAACATCACCCCCAGCGAACTCGAAAACGAGCTCAAGTTCTCGCCCTACATCACCGATGCGGTGGTCATCGGTGACCGCAGGCCCTACCTGGTCGTGATCGTCATGATCGACCAGGACAACGTGGAAAAATTTGCGCAAGATGCCGATGTGCCCTTCAGCAACTACGCCTCGCTCACACGCACAGCCGAGGTGCAGGCCCTCATTCAGGCCGAGATCGACCGCGTCAACCGCAAGTTTGCGCGGGTCGAGCAGATCAAGTCCTTCTTCCTGCTCGACACCCAGCTGAGCGCCGAAGACGAGGAACTGACCCCCACCATGAAACTCAAGCGCAAGCTGGTCGAAAAGAAATACGCCGACCGCATCGACGCCATGTACAGCCACTGATTCCCTTTCGACACCGCAACAGGAGACGCCGCATGAAACGCCATCTTTCGATCCTGACCCTGGCCTTGGGCCTGGGCACCGCCGCCCTGGCCCAACAAGGCGTGAGCAAGGACACCCTCACCCTGGGCTCCATCCAGGACCTGTCCGGACCGCTGGCCGGTTTTGGCAAGCAAGACCGCATGGGCATCCTGCTGGCGGTCGACGAGATCAATGAGCAAGGCGGCATCAATGGCCGCAAGGTCGTGATGAAGATCGAGGATTCGGGCTACGACCCCAAGCGCGCTGTGCTGGCAGCGCAAAAGCTGGTCAACCAGGACAAGATCTTTGCCATGATCGCGCACATCGGCACTGCGCAAAACCTGGCTGCCATGCCGGTGCAGTTCAGCAAGAACGTGGTCAACTTCTTCCCGGTCACAGCCGCGCGTGAGATGTTCGAGCCGTTGCACCCGCTCAAATACGCTTTTGCCGCCACCTACTACGACCAGATCCGCCTGGCCTTGCCCAAGATGGTCAAGGACAAAAATGCCAAGGCGGTCTGTGCCATCTACCAGGACGACGAGTTTGGCCTGGAAGTCTTCCGTGGCGCCGAAGCCGGCCTCAAGACACTGGGCATGGACTTCACAGAGAAGACCACTTACAAGCGCGGCGCCACCGACTTCTCGTCGCAGGTGGCCCGCATGAAAGGCGCCAACTGCGATCTGGTGGTCCTGGGCACCATCATCCGCGAGACCGTGGGCACGATTGGCGAAGCGCGCAAAACCGGCTTCAACCCGGTATTCCTCGGTTCATCGGCCGCCTACACCGACCTGATCCACAAGCTGGGCGGCCCGGCCATGAACGGCCTGTACGCCACCATGACCGCGCAGCATCCCTACCTGGACGAGGCCTCGCAACCGATCCGCTTCTGGGCCAACAAGTACAAGACCAAGTTCAACGAAGACCCGACCGTGTTCTCGGTCTACGGTTACCAGGCCATGATGCACTTTGCCTCTGCCGCGTCCAAGGCGGGCAACAACCTCACCACCGAGAGCTTCATCAAGGCCATGGACTCCATGAGCATCCCGTCCGATATTTTTGGCAGCCCGGCCATGACCTTCAGCAGCAAAAAGCGCCTGGGCAACGACACCTCGCGCCTGTCGCAGATCCAGGATGGCCGCTGGAAAGTGGTGTCTGACTACGTGAAGTGAGTCCGAACCGTCGGCATCAAGCCGCCACACCAACCGCCCTTCGGGGCGGTTTTTTTATGCCCGGGTGGCTCACCAGCGCTCCATGTAGGGGCGCAGATCGAGCTCGAAGGTCCAGGCATCCCGGGGCTGGCTGTGCAGGTACCAGTAGCTGTCGGCAATGTGCGCGGGGTTCAGGATGCCGTCCTGTTCCTTCAAGGCATAGCGCTCGGGGAAGTTGCTGCGGATGAACTCGGTGTCGATCGCGCCATCGACGATGACGTGGGCCACATGGATGTTTTGGGGCCCCAGCTCCTTGGCCATGCTCTGGGCCAGTGCCCGCAGCGCATGCTTGGCCCCGGCAAAGGCCGCAAAGTGGGCCGACCCGCGCACCGACGCCGTGGCCCCCGTGAAGATGATGGTGCCGCGCTGCCTGGGCACCATGCGCCGCGCCACTTCACGCGCATTGAGAAAGCCGCTGAAACAGGCCATCTCCCAGATCTTGAAATACTTGCGGGCCGTTTCTTCGAGGATGCTGCACGGCACGTTGGCACCGATGTTGAACACCATGACCTCGATCGGGCCGTGCTCTTTCTCGATGCTGTCAATCAGCGCCATCACGTCGTCTTCTTTGCGCGCATCGCAGCCATAGCCAAAGGCCTGGCCACCGGCGGCGCGTATCGCCTCCAGCGTTGGCGCCAGTTTGTCGACCGAGCGACGCGTCAGGCAGGCCACCAGGCCTTCGCGGGCAAACCGTGTCGCAATGGCACTGCCTGTGGCATCACCGGCACCAACGACCAATGCCACACCTGGGCGGGAAGGGGTGGAGTCCGTCATCTGTGTTTCCTTTCTTGAAGGGTCTGCATTCAGCCCAGCGCTTCGCGCACCATGTCCAGGCGGTCCTGGCCAAAAAACATACCGTCGCCCACAAACAGGGTGGGCGCACCAAAGACGCCACGCGCCACCGCCTCTTCGGTGGTTTGCCGCAACTGGTTTTTCACATCCGTCTGTCCACTCAGGGCCAGCAACTGCGCCGGATCAAAGCCTGCGGCCTGCAGGGTTTGAGCCACCAGCGCGGGCTGATTGAGGTCTTGGGCATCGACCCAGATGGCCTTGAACACCGCGGCCAGGTACGCCTCCAACCGTTCGCTTTGGTGCATTTGCACGCCCACCGCACCACGCATCAACACCAGGGTGTTGATCGGGAAGAAAGGGTTAGCCCTGAATGCCACACCGTAACGCTTGGCATGGCGGGTCAGGTCCATCATGGTGTAGGCCCCTTTGGCTGGCACCGTGGCGGGCGAGGCATTGCCCGTGGCCTGGAACACGCCACCCAGCAGCATCGGCCGGATGACCAGCTCTGCCCCGGTTTGGGCACACAGGTCGGGCAACTGGGTCCAGGCCAGGTAGGAGGCCGGGCTGCCCACATCAAAAAAGAATTCAACACGTTGAGGCATGACCGTCTCCTTGGGTTTGCAGTTAGACAAATGTGTCACGGCTTCGGCTCAGAAGCCCAGCTGGCGCGCCGCCAGGTCTTTCATGATTTCTTCGGCCCCGCCGCCGATCATCATGACCTTGACTTCGCGGTAGATGCGCTCGACGCGCGTGCCGCGCATGAAGCCCATGCCTCCCAGAATCTGCACCGCCTGGTCGGCACAGAACTGCATGGTACGGGTGGCGTGGTTCTTGAGCATGCACAACTCGGCCACGGTGCGTGCATCGGCCGGTCCCTCGTCCAGGCGCAGGGCCAGACGCTCGATCCAGGGCCGACACGACGCCATGCCGGTTTGCATGTCCACCAGCTTGTGGCGGATCACCTGGTGCTGTGCCAGGGACTGCCCAAAAGTCTGACGCTGGCGCGCCCAGTCGAGTGCATCGTCAAAGCACACCTGGGCAAAGGCGCACGCAGCCACCGCCAGCGTCAGCCGCTCGGCATTGAAGTTGGCCATGATGGCGCGAAAGCCGCTGCCCTCCTCGCCGATCAGGTTTTGCGCAGGCACGCGGCAGCCTTCAAAACGCAGCTGCGCCGTGTCGCTGGCCCACCAGCCCATCTTGCGCAGCGCGGTGCGCGAAAGACCTGGCGTGTCACCGGGCACGGCGATCAGGGACAAGCCCGCCGCCCCCGGACCGCCCGTGCGCACCGCCACCGTGAGCCAGTCGGCGCGCAGGCCCGAAGTGATGAACACTTTTTCACCATCGATCACGTAATGGTCGCCCTCCAGCCGGGCCGTGGTGCGCAAGCGCGAAACGTCCGAGCCGCCACCGGGCTCGGTGATGGCCAACGCCGCGATCTTGCGACCCGCCAACACATCGGGCACCACACGCTGCTGCAAATCCGGTGAGCCCTGCGCGACGATGGGCGGCAGGCCGATGCCGTGCGAGAGCAAACTGGCCAGCACGCCACCCGAGCCTGCACGGGCAATCTCTTCGGTCACGATCACGCGGTACAGGTGGTCGGCCACGATACCGCCCAGCGCCTCGGGGTAGCCGATGGCCAGCAATCCGATGTCAGCGGCCTGGCGGTAGAGCTCACGGGGAAAGAACTGTCCAGCCTCGGACTGTTCTTCCCAGTCGTTCACGTTGGGCAGGATTTCACGCTCGACAAAGCGGCGCACCGTCTGCCGAAAGTCCTCGTGCCCGGGTGTCCAGCAGCTCATGTCCGTCCTCCGCCGGGCCGCCCCAAGAAGGACGGCACCCCCTCGGGGGGCAGTGAGTACACGCAGTGACGAGCGTGGGGGCTCATGTTTCCACCAGCGCACGCTCGATCAGCTGGCGCGCTTGCGGCAAGGCCATGCTGCCCATCGTGCCGCGCCAGCCATCGCCCAGGCGTGCAAGACAGAAAGCACTGGCCACCGCTTCGGGCGCATGGCGGATCAGGAGACTGGCTTGCGTGAGCAGGGCCATGCGCTCGCTCAGGTGGCGGGCGGCAAACTCGTCACCGTCCTGCATCGGGCGTTGCAGCCAGGCCAGGGCTTGCGCCTGCGCGGCATCAAAGACCGCATGCTGGCCCCGCGCCGCCTGCCACTCGTGGGCCAGCGCATCGCGGCACTGCGGCCCGCGCGCCAGCGAGCGCAGCACGTCAATGCACATGACATTGCCCGAGCCTTCCCAGATCGAGTTGAGCGGGCTTTCGCGAAACAAACGGCCAAACGGGCCTTCTTCCACATAGCCTGCCCCGCCCGTGACCTCCATGGCCTCGGCCATGAAATGCGGCAGGCGTTTGCAGACCCAGTATTTGCTGGCAGGCGTGAGCACGCGGCGCAGCGCCAGTTCGCTGTCGCTGGCATCGCTGTCGTAGGTGCGCGCCAGGCGCAGGGCCAGCCACATGGCCGCCTCGCTCTCCAGTGCCAGATCGGCCAGCACCGACTGCATGAGGGGTTGCTCGGCCAGTTTGCGGCCAAAGGCGCTGCGCAGACGCGCATGGTGGATGGCCTGGGTGAGGCCCGCACGCATGATGCCCGCCGCCCCCACGGTGCAGTCCAGCCGCGTGTGGTTGCCCATTTCCAGAATGGTGGCGATGCCACGACCGACCTCGCCCACCAGCCAGGCACTCGCGCCATCAAACTCCACCTCGGAGGAGGCATTGGAATGGTTGCCGATCTTGTCCTTCAGGCGCTGGATGCGGATGCGGTTGCGCGTGCCGTCGGGCAAGACACGCGGCAAAAACAGGCAGGTCTGCCCGGCCGAGGTGCCTGGCTCGGTCTGCGCCAGGATGAGGAAGGCGTCGCACATGGGCGCCGAGAAAAACCACTTGTGGCCCGTCACCCGAAACTCGGTCCCCCATTCGCTCTGACCCACCAGCTGCGCTTCGGTGGTGTTGCTGCGCACGTCCGAGCCCCCCTGCTTTTCGGTCATGCCCATGCCCATGGTCACACCGCGTTTGGCGCCCACATGCGCCACCCCGCCTTCGTAGTCGCTGGCCAGCAGCTTGGGCAGCCAGTCGGGTGCAATCGCGCTTTGGCTCGCCATGACGGGCACCACCGCAAACGTCATGGTGGTGGGGCACTGCACGCCGTTTTCAAGCTGGCCAAACAGGTGGTAGGCCGCCGCACGCCGCACCTGCGCGCCCGGCCCCGGCCGCGCCCAGGGCGAAGCATGCAAGCCGTCTTGCATAGCCATCTGCATGAGCTGGTGGTAGGCCGGGTGGAATTCGACTTCGTCGATGCGGTGGCCAAAGCGGTCAAAGGTGCGCAGCACCGGTTTGTTCACATTGGCCTGCACGGCCCAATGCTGGGCCTGCGCACTGCCGTAGCGCTGGCCCATGTCCGACAGGCGCTGGTGGGTGGCGGCGTCCTGGTCCGCCAAGACCGAGACCGCTTCGCGCAGCGACGGGTCGGCCGCATACAGGTTGACGTCGGCAAACGGCGTGGACTGGTTGAAGACCTGGTGGGTGTCGGACATGCTGTTTCTCCGCAAGGGTTCCATCGTGTTCGGACGGGTTGGAATGCGTTCAGATGGGTGCGGGTTCAATCTGCGCCAGCACCCGGCGGGCAGCGACTTGCTCGCCCACGCGGGCCTGCAGGTCTTGGACCTGGCCCGCACAGGGCGCCACCAGGCGGTGCTCCATCTTCATGGCCTCCATCACCAGCAGGGTCTGGCCTGCGGCCACGGCCTGACCGGCTTGCACTTCGATGCGCACCACCCGCCCATGCATGGGCGCCAGCACCGCACCGCTGCGCCCGCTGTGCTGCAAGGTGGCCGGCTGCAGGCGCAGGTCTTCGCCCTGTAACTCGTCCAGAGCGGCCTGCAGCCAAAAGTGTGTGCCCTGGCGCCACCAGTGCGCCTGCAGTGCCTGGCCGTCGACCACCGCCTGCAGGATTTGGCCCCCGGCAGCGTCATGGCTTTGCCAGTTTGTGATGTCGATGCAGACATCGCCGGCGCTGACGCGCCAGCTGGCCCCTGACCTTTGCAACTGCCAGACCTGGCGCTCGCCGCCCAGCAGCATGGGCACCTGCTGGGCGTGCACCCCCGACGAGGTCCAGCCCTGCCACAGCGGCGGCAAAGCCACTGCGGGCACCACCGCCAACGCCACGGCCGCCAGCGCGTGCAGCGCCAGCGGCGTGGGGGGCTGGCAAGCGTCGGCGTTGGCAAAGTGCTGCGCCAGAAAATGGGTGCCGACCTGCCCTGCAACAAACGCCGGGTGGCCCAGCACCCGTGCCAGAAAGCCTCGGTTGGTGGACAGCCCGACACACTGCGTCTGGCCCAGCGCCTGCGCCAGTTGCTGCAATGCCGATGTGCGGTCAGGGCCGTGCGCGATCAGTTTGCCCAGCATGGAATCGTAGAAGGGGCTGATGTGCTGGCGCGAGCGCAGGGCCGCGTCCACCCGTACCCCCACAGGGGCCTGCCAGTGCCACAACGTGCCAGACTGGGGCAGGTGGTTTTGCGCGGCGTCTTCGGCACACAGGCGCGCCTCGACCGCGTGGCCGCCCGATTCAAAGCGTTGCAACACCGTGTCCTGTGCCAAGTCCAGGCGGGCGCCCATGGCGATGCGCAGCTGCCAGGCCGCCAGGTCCAGGCCGGTGAGCGCCTCGGTCACCGGGTGCTCCACCTGCAGGCGGGTGTTCATTTCCATGAACCAGAACTGGCCGTCGGCGTCGAGCAGAAATTCCACCGTGCCCGCACCGACATAGCCTTGGCCGCTGGCGGCACGGGCCACCTGCACGGCCGCCTGGCCCATGCGGCGGCGCAAGGCGGCGTCCACCGCGGGCGAGGGCGCCTCTTCGATCAGCTTTTGGTGGCGCCGCTGCACCGAGCAGTCGCGCTCGCCCAGGTGCAGCACCTGGCCCTGGCCATCGGCCAGCACCTGCACCTCGACATGGCGAGGGGCCAGCAAGGCGCGCTCCAGCAACAGGCGGCCGTCGCCAAACGCGGCTTGCGCCTCGGCCTGCGCGGCCTGCAAGGCCGCAGGCAAGTCGTCCATTTGCTGCACCAGGCGCATGCCGCGCCCGCCGCCGCCGGCCGAGGCCTTGACCATCAGCGGCAGGCCGATGTCAGCGGCCTGGGCCTGCAATGCACCCAGGTCGCTGCTGGCCTCGCGCGTGCCGGGCAGCACCGGCACCCCGGCGTCTTGCATGCGCCGACGCGCATTGGCCTTGTCGCCCATGGCGTCGATGGCCTCGGGCGAAGGCCCGACCCAGACCAGTCCGGCGTCGATCACGGCCCGCGCAAAGGCGGCGTTTTCGGACAGGAAGCCGTAACCAGGATGGATGGCCTGGGCGCCGCTGGTGCGTGCAGCCTCCAGCAGCTTGTCGGTGCGCAGGTAGCTGTCAGCGGGCCGCTCGCCGCCAATGCACACCGACAGATCGCAACTGTCCACAAAGGGGGCTTGGCGGTCGGCGTCGGAGCACACGGCCACGGTGCGAATGCCCAGCTCGCGGGCGCTTCGGGCGATGCGTGCCACGATCTCGCCCCGGTTGGCGATCAGCAGGGTTTGAAAGGGCCGCAGGGGCAAGTCAGTCATGGCGTTCTTCCGCAACGGCCCAGGCGGGCACACGCTTGGCGGCCAAGGCGCTCAGGCCCTCGCTGGCGGTGCCGCTGCGCAGGGCCTGGGCAAAGCATTGGGCGGCAAAGTCCAGCGTGTCGTCCAGACTGGCCTGGGCTGCGCGTTGCAAGATGGCCCGCGTGGCACGCAGGGCCTGAGGTTCGGCGCGGCGCAATGGCTGCGCCCAGGCCTGCAAGGCTTCGTCCAGGGCCGATGCAGGCACCACCTGGTCAACCAAGCCCAGGCGCAAGGCTTCGTCGGCCGGCACGCGCTGGCCGGTGGCCATCAGGCGCAGGGCCTGACGCTGACCGATGCGCTCGGCCACAAAGGGGGCAATCTGCGCCGGCGGCAAACCCAGAGTGAGTTCGGGCATGGCCAGCACGGCGCTGTCGGCAGCCAACACCACATCGCAGGCTGCGGCCAGGCCACAGCCCCCGCCCATGGCCGCACCTTCGACCACCGCCAGGGTGGGCACGGCGCTGGCGCGCCAGGCCTGCAACATGGCGCCAAAGGCGCGGTTGAAAGTGGCGATGGGGTCCGGCCCCTGCGCGGGCGCGGGCTCGGCCATGAGGCTGCGGAAACGGCCAAAGTCGCCACCTGCGCAAAAGGTGCCTCCCGCGCCGCGCAACACCAGCGCACGGCAATCGGGCCACTGGGCAGCCTGCTGCAAAGCCTGCTCCAGGCCCTGCACCATGGCATCGCTCAGGGCATTGCGGCTGGCGGGCGCGTCCAGCCAGACTTGGAGCAAAACGCCATCGCGTTCGGTGCGGACCATGGCGTTCAGCGCGCTTTGGGCAGGGTGTGCATGTGCTTGCAGATGATGCCCAGCATCACCTCGTCGGCGCCGCCACCGATGGACGCCAGACGGCCGTCGCGGTACAGGCGCGAGACCGGGTTGTCCCAGGTGAAACCCATGCCGCCCCAGTACTGCAGGCAGGCATCGGGCACGGTGCGCATCAGGCGCCCGGCCTTGAGCTTGGCCATCGAGGCCCATTCGGTCACGTCCTGCCCGGCCAGGTAATGCTCGGTGGCCATGTACGTCAGGGCGCGCAGCGATTCCACCTCGGTCTTGAGTTCGGCCAGCTTGAAATGCACGCTCTGGTTGTCCAGCACCGCCTTGCCAAAGGCCATGCGCTCGCCGGTGTAGGCCACGGTCTGTTCGATGCAGTTGATCAGCGCCTGGATGGCGTTGGCCGCGCACCACAGGCGCTCCTCCTGGAACTGCTGCATCTGGTAGGTGAAGCCCATGCCTTCTTCGCCAATGCGAAAACGCTGGGGCACGCGCACCTCGTCAAAGTGGATCACGCCGGTGTCGCTGGCCATCATGCCGATCTTGCGGATCTTGCGTGCACGGGTGATGCCCGGCGTGTTCATGGGCACCATGATCAGGCTCTTGTTCTTGTGCGCCGGACCATCCGAGGTGTTGACCAGCAGGCACATCCAGTCGGCCTGCAGGCTGTTGGTGATCCACATCTTGCCGCCGTTGATGATGTAGTCGTCGCCGTCCTTGCGCGCGGTGGTGCGCACCGAGGCCACATCCGAGCCTGCGCCTGGCTCGGACACACCGATGCTGCCCACCTGCTCACCCGCAATGGCAGGCACCAGAAATTCACGGCACAAGGCGTCCGATCCAAAGCGGGCCAGTGCCGGTGTGGCCATGTCGGTCTGCACGCCAATGGCCATCGGAATGGCACCGCAGGCCACATGCCCCAGCGTCTCGGCCATCACCACCGAATACGAATAGTCCAGGCCCGATCCACCGTAGGCCTCGGGCTTGGTCAGCCCCAGAAAACCCAGCTGGCCCAGCTTCTTGAACACCTCGTGCGCCGGGAACTGCTCGGCAGCCTCCCACGCCTCCACATGCGGGTTGATCTCTTCGTCGATGAAGCGCTTGAGGCTGCGCTTGAGCTCTTCGTGTTCGTGCGTGAGTTTCATGTTCGCTCCAGTCAAGATTTCAGGGGCGGGCTACCCCGTACTGCATGGCGTGCAAAGGCTTGCGCTGGGCTTCCAGGCAAATGCGCAAGGTCAGGGCGAGCACGCGGCGCGTGTCGCGTGGGTCGATCAGGCCATCGTCGAGCAGCAAGCCCGAGGTGTAGAAGGCACTCATCTGGCGCTCGAAGGTCTGCACGATGCGCGATTGCAAGGCCTGCAGTTTTTCGTGGTCGGGTTCCTGGCCTTTGCGACGGGCCGCCTCTTCGAGCACGATGCCCATGGTGCCCGCCGCCTGCTGCGGCCCCATGACCGCCGTGCGTGCGTTGGGCCAGACGAACAGAAAACGTGGGCCAAAACCACGCCCGCACATGCCGTAATTGCCGGCCCCGAACGAGGCACCGCACTGGACTGTGATTTGCGGGACACGCACATTGGACAAGGCCTGGATCTGTTTGGAGCCGTGCTTGATCATGCCGGCCTGCTCCGCGTCCTTGCCCACAATGAAGCCGGTGGTGTTTTGCAGCCAGACAATCGGCAGGCCGCTTTGGTCGCAGGCCTGCACAAAATGCGTGATCTTGGTGCTGCCGGCTGGATCGATCGGGCCATTGTTGGTCACAATGCCCACCCGCTGCCCGGCAATGGCCGCATGACCGCACACGGTGGCCGGGCCATAGCCCGCCTTGAACTCCAGAAAAGCCGAGGCATCGACGATGCGTGCAATCACCTCGCGCATGTCCACGGGCGTCTTGAGGTCGGGGGCAAACAGGTCCAGCAGGCCTTGCGGGTCCTGTTCGGGCTCCGGCCCCTCGGGCCAGGGCGCACCTGGCACCTGCCAGCCCAGGCTGGCCACCAGATCGCGCGCCAGGCCCAGTGCATGGGCGTCGTCTTCGGCCACGTACTCGGCCAGACCCGAAACGCTGGCGTGCATGTCGGCGCCGCCCAGGGTTTCGTCATCGGCCACCTCGCCGGTGGCGGCCTTGAGCAACGGCGGGCCCGCCAGAAAAGCACGGCCACGGCCACGCACCATCACCACATAGTCGGCCAGACCCGTCATGTACGCACCGCCTGCGGTGGACGGGCCATGCACCACCGCGATGACAGGAATGCCGGCCGCCGACAAGCGCGCCAGCCAGTAAAAATTGCGCCCGCCATGGATGAATTGCTCGACCTTGTAGTTCAGCAGGTTGGCCCCGGCCGACTCCACCAGATGCACGAAAGGCAAGCCGTTGTCGAGCGCCATTTGCTGGGCACGCTGGAACTTCTCCAGGCCCATGGCCTGCAAGGCCCCGGCTTCGATGCCAGCGTCGTCGGCCACCAGCATCACACGCGTGCCCGACACCATGCCGATGCCCACCACCAAGCCGCCACCGGCCACCGACTTGTCGGGATCGGGTGTGTCTTGCAGCCAGCCCGCCAGGGTGGACAGCTCCAGAAACGGGGTGCCCGGGTCGAGCAGGCGCTGCACCCGCTCGCGTGGCAGCAACTGTCCACGCCGTGCCATGTGCGAAGCCGATTGGGCGCTGCGCTCGCAGGTGCGGGTTTCAATCGCACGCCACTGCGCGATCAACCCCAGCATGTGTTCGCGGTTGGCGCTCATGCCGCGTCGTCCTGCAAAACACGCGGCATGCTGGCCAGGTGAAAACCATTGAACGCCGGGGTCTGCCCGCCCGTGCCCACCTGCGGCCAGACGCGTTTGGCATTGGGCGCCGCACCGTCCACCCGCAAGCAAGCACCCGAGACAAAAGCCGCCGCCTCTGACAGCAGGAACACGATGGCGGCCGAGACCTCGCTTTCGGTGCCCATGCGCTGCACCGGGACCATGCGGCCCATGCCCCGGATTTTTTCGCGCATCTCAGGCGGATACTGGTCCATGCCACTCGATGCGATCCAACCCGGCGCCACCGCGTTGACGCGCACCGGCCCCCATTCGAGCGCAGCGGTTTCGGTGAAATTGAGCATGCCCGCCCGCGCCGCGCCCGAATGGCCCATGCCAGGCATGCCCATCCAGATGTCGGCAATGGTGTTGACGATGGCGCCGCCGTGCTGCGCCATCCACTGGGTGTAGCACTCGCGCGCTACCAGAAAGCCGCCGGTGAGGTTGTTGCGCACCACCGCGTCCCAGCCGCGTGCGCTGGTTTGTGCCAGCGGCGCCGGAAACTGGCCACCCGCGTTGTTGACCAGGCCGTCGATGCGACCGTGCTGCGCCAGCACATCGCTCACGGTCTGGCGCACGGTCTCTTCTTCCCGGATGTCACAGACGTGGATGCTGGCCTGGCCGCCAGCGGCCGCGATTTCGGTCTGCACTTGCTGCAGCTTTTCGAGCTTGCGCCCGACCAAGGCCACGCGCGCCCCCAGGCTGACCAGCTCATGCGCGGTACAGCGCCCGATGCCCGAACCGCCACCGGTCACGATCACCACCTGACCCGCAAACAGGCCAGGGCGAAACACACTTCGGTAAGTCATGTTGTCTCCAGGAGGTGCTGGAGGTCTGCAGGACTCAACCAAGCACTTGCTTGGTAACAATATAGGTAGCCCCCCGTCGGCTGTCAATCTGGGAAATCCTCACCGGGGACGCGACCGCCCCGCCGGTCAAAGACGCTTTCCGCCGCGCCCTGCGCCCTGGGCAAAGGCGGCCGCGCCGCTGCTGGCCTCGCCACTGGCCAGTGTTTGCAGGCCCAGCCGGAACTCGTGCGCCAGCGCCTGATCGAGCGTCATGCCAAATTGCTCATAGCTGGAGCGCCGGTCGTTGCGCAGGCAGGTCTGGGGCAAGGCGGCCAGCTGCTGCGCCAGGGCGATGGCCGCCTGCAGCGCCTGGCCGTCGTCCACCACCCGGTTGGCCAGGCCCATGGCCAAGGCCTCTTCGGCGTCCACCGCGCGTCCGGTCAGGATCAGGTCGAGCGCGCGCGACAGGCCGATCAGGCGCGGCAGGCGCACCGTGCCGCCGTCGATCAGGGGCACGCCAAAGCGGCGGCAAAACACGCCCAGCACCGCACTGCGCTCGACGATGCGCAGGTCGCACCACAGCGCCAGCTCCAGTCCACCGGCCACTGCATGGCCCGCGATGGCGGCGATCACGGGTTTGGACAGCAGCATGCGCGAGGGCCCCATCGGGCCATCGCCATCGACCTCGGTGCGGTTGCGCCGTTCGGCGTCGTTCAGGGCCTTGAGGTCGGCACCGGCACAGAAAGTCCCATGGTCACCGTGCAGCACAGCCACATCGGCCTGCGCATCGGCCTCAAAGGCGCGAAAGGCATCGGCCAGGGCCAGCGCCGTCTGGCGGTCCACCGCGTTGCGCGCGTGCTGGCGGTCAATGCTGACCACGGTGACGCGGCCGTGCCGCTGAACCCGGACGGGAGAATCTTGCATGGTGTGTCGTTTCAGTGGGTGAAGCCCATGCCTCGGCGCTCACGCACCTCGGGCTTGAGGCGGTGCTCGGCTTCGAGCTGGGCCAGAAAGTCTTCGGCGGTCAGCGTCTCACCCAGGATCTGCGCTTGCCGCTGCACTGCCGCATAGTCGCCCAGGCACAGCTGGTCCAGGCGCGACAGCCGTTCACGCAGCGCAGGGATGAGCGCCTGTTCCTCACCTGACAGCGCTTCGGTGACAAACATGGCCTCGCGCTGCTCTCGGCGCAAGGGCAGGAACTTGACCTTGAAGGCAAAACGCCGCAAGGCCGCCGCATCGAGCTGGTCCATCAGGTTGGTGGTGCAGATGAAGACGCCCCGAAAACGTTCCATGCCTTGCAGCATTTCGTTGACTTCGGTGACCTCGTAGTGGCGCTGCGCGCCTCGGCGGTCCTGCAAAAAGCTGTCGGCCTCGTCCAGCAGCAACACCGCGCCTTCGCGCTCGGCCTGCTCGAACATCGCGGCCATGTTCTGCTCGGTCTCGCCCACGTATTTGCTCATCAGGTCGCTGGCCTGGCGGATGCGCAAAGGCTTGCCCAAAGCCTGCGCAATGTGCGCAGCCAGCGCGCTTTTGCCCGAGCCCGGCGCGCCATGAAAGCACAGCGTGCCGTGGCCACGCGATTGCAGGGCGGCCACGATGCGCGCGGTGTCGTGGCGGCTTTCCACGTTCAGCAAGTCCAGGCTGTACTGCGTGACCGGCGGCAGCGCCTGGGGCTGGCTGCGGCTGCGCCCCAGGGCCTGGTCGGCGTGCGCCAGTTGGCGCTCGATCAGCGCGTCCAGCGGCGCCCCGTCGGCCTGCGCCAGCACGGCAAAGCGCACGGCGGTGTGGATTTGCGCAGGCGTCAGGTCTTGCCTGGCACTCAGGCGCGCCAGCAGCGCATCGTCCACCGCGTGCCCGGCCAGTGCCTTGCGCACCAGTTGCTCGCGCGCCCCTGGCGGCGGGCTGCTCAGCTCCAGGTGGTAGGCAAAACGGCGGCGAAACGCCGGATCGATCTGTTCGATGCGGTTGGTCACCCAGACGGTGGGCACCGGATTGGTCTCCAGAATCTGGTTGACCCAGGCTTTGCCGCTGACCGACTGGCTGGCACGCCCCATGGCCTGTTCGGCACGCGCCATGAACTGGCTGGCTTCCATCGACAGCGGCGGGAACACGTCTTCCACCTCGTCAAACAGCAAAGCGGCCTGTGCGCTGCCTTTGAGGAAAGCCTGCGCGATCTGCAGCGAGCGGTAACGGTCGCGGCCCGAAAGCGAATGGCCTTCGCGGTCGGCGTGCTCCACCTCAAAGAGCTTGAGGCCTGCGGCCTGCGCCACCACGCGGGCCAGCTCGGTCTTGCCGGTGCCCGGCGGGCCATACAGCAAGACGTTGACGCCCACCTCGCCGCGCAGGACCGCACGGGCCAGCAACTGACGCAGCACGCGGGCGTCTTCGGCCACGTAGTCAAAGTCGCCCACCGTCAGCCCGCTGCTGGGGCTGGGGCGGGTGAACACGGCCATGAGTTCGGCCGTGTCGCTGTATTCACGCATCAGCACCGGCGGCAGTTTGTCGCTGACTTTCATCAGGTCAGACAGGTCGGTGATGGCGTGCTCGGACAGCAGGTTGTCCACCAGGCCCACCCGTTCCAGGCGCGAGCCGGCGCGCAACGCCTCGGCCACATCGGCCGCGTTCACACCCGCCACTTCGGCCAGGGCGGCATAGGCTTCGGGGGCGTTGTTGACCTTGAATTCGACCAGCAGGCTGCGCAACTCGCGCTGGTAACGCGCCAGCGTGCCGTACAGCAGCACCGCCTGTTCGGCCGCGTTGAGTTGCAGCAAACGCGCCAGCACGTCGATGTTTTTTTGTACCCTTGTGGACTGCTGCTTGAGGGTTTGTGCCAGCCACTGCGCCGTGGCCGACAGCACGGCCATCAGGTCTTTGGGCGCCTCGCGGGCGTAGTCGTCCAGGAAAAAAAACAGCGTGGACTCGTCGTACGGACCACGCCACAAGGCGTAGCGGTCAAGGAACTCGCGGTTGGGCAGCTTGTCGTGCCCGGCCCAGGCCTCAAATGCCGGTGCACGCTGGCCCAGCCAGCGGCGCAGGCGGTGCAGCACCGTGACGGGCCAGACCAGGTGACGTCCGCACAAGGGCAGCAGACCCGACAGGTCGCGCTTGAGGTTGAATTGCGCGCCTTGCTGCTGGGTGAGGGTGAGCACGAAGTGGGTACACATCAGGTCCAGCACGGGCGCAGACGCCAGGCCCGGCGGCAGCATGACCTGCCCGGTGCGGCTTTCCTGCGCAAAACGTCTGACCATGCTCAAGTCCCTGTCTCTGAAGCACAAGCTGCTGGAACGACTTTTTTGCGGACCATACCCGAGCACCGCCTGGCTGCAAAGTGCTTTTTTGCAACATTGTTGGAAAATCTACAAAACACCGCCTTTGGAGCCCGCATGACCGAGCACACCGTCACCCAGGCCGCGCTGCAGCAAGCGCTGACCGACCTGTTTGCCCCATGGGTGCAGGCGTTGAACCTTCGGGTGGAGTCCTTCGGCACCGGCGAAACCACGCTGCGTCTGCCCCAAAGTGACCAACTCTCTCGGGTCGGCGGCATGGTGTGCGGGCAAGCCATGATGGCTGCGGCCGACACCGCCATGGTGCTGGCCCTGATCAGCCACTTTGGCGCGTTTCGCCCCTGCAGCACGGTGCAGCTCTCCAGCACCTTCCTCAAGCCCCTGTCGGGCCAGGATGCGCTGGTCACGGCGCGTGTGCTGCGGGCGGGCAAGACCCTGGCCTTTGGCGAAATCGAGCTGTGCGGCGCCCAGGATGGCAAAAGCGTTTTCAAGGCCAGCACGACCTATGCATTGATGTAAGTCAGGGGGCAGCCAGGCTTGGCTACAATAGGCCCACTTAGTTTGGAGATACACCATGTCGGCCCACAACGAACAACACCCCGTCGATCCCGCAGAAGCCGTGGTCAAGCACATCCCGGTCGTGATCCCCGTCGTGGGCGGCCTGCTGATCTTCTTGCTGGCTTTCATTGCCGTCTTCATGGCCTGATTCCCTCGGCCCGAAGCCCCAAAACCCGCTTTTGGCGGGTTTTTTTGCGCCCGAAATACGCCTTCGCATAAAGTTATGCGTGTTTTGCATAGTTTTCAGCCCACCTGACAGGCACGGTTGGGGTCGCCTCCTTAAAATCGGATCCCTGCCGGTTACGAAGGCGTTACACCGCCCCGATGACCGGCCTGTGACACCCCATGTAATCCGTTTTCTTGGTCGCTTTTCCAGAGTCCACCCGCGCTGCCGCTGGGCTGTGGAAAGACGAATTCAAACTTTGGAGCTTTTCCCATGAACTCACCCGTGATGCAGGGCCTGAACCTGAATACACCGGCCTACGTCAAGAACGCCAAGCTGATCGCCTGGGTTGCCGAAATGGCCGCCCTGTGCAAGCCCGACAGCATCTATTGGGCCGACGGCTCGCAAGCCGAGTACGACCGCCTGTGCCAGGAACTGGTCGATGCCGGCACCTTCAAGAAACTCAACCCCGCCAAGCGCGCCAACTCCTTCCTGGCCTGCACCGATCCGTCGGACGTGGCCCGCGTGGAAGACCGCACCTACATCTGTTCGGCCAAGAAGGAAGACGCCGGCCCGACCAACAACTGGATGGCCCCGGCCGAGATGCGCACCACGCTGCAGCCCCTGTTTGACGGCTGCATGAAGGGCCGCACCATGTACGTGGTGCCCTTCTCCATGGGCCCGCTGGGCTCGCACATCGCCCACGTGGGCATCGAGCTGACCGACAGCGCCTACGTGGTCGTCAACCAGAAGCTGATGACCCGCATGGGCAAGGCCGTGTTCGACGTGATCGGCACCGACGGCGAGTTCGTGCCCTGCGTGCACACCGTAGGCGCCCCCCTGGCCGCCGGCGAAACGGACCAGACCACCTGGCCCTGCAACCCCACCACCAAGTACATCGTCCACTACCCCGAGACGCGCGAGATCTGGTCCTACGGTTCGGGCTACGGCGGCAACGCCCTGCTGGGCAAGAAGTGCTTTGCGCTGCGCATCGCCTCCACCATGGGCAAGGACCACGGCTGGCTGGCCGAGCACATGCTGATCCTGGGCGTGACCAGCCCCGAGGGCAAGAAGTACCACGTGGCTGCGGCCTTCCCCAGCGCCTGCGGCAAGACCAACTTCTCGATGCTGGTGCCGCCCAAGGCCTTTGACGGCTGGAAGGTCACCACCATTGGCGACGACATCGCCTGGATCAAGCCCCACGCCGACGGCAAGATGTACGCCATCAACCCCGAAGCCGGTTACTTCGGCGTGGCCCCCGGCACCAACATGAAAACCAACCCGAACTGCATGCTGAGCCTGCACAAGGACGTGATCTTCACCAACGTGGCCCTGACCGACGACGGCGATGTGTGGTGGGAAGGCATGGAAAAGGACACCGGCAAACTGCCCGACCACCTGATCGACTGGCAGGGCAATGACTGGACGCCCGCCATCGCCAAAGAAAAAGGCACCAAGGCCGCCCACCCCAACGCCCGCTTCACGATCGCCGCCACCAACAACCCCGCGCTGGATGCCCAGTGGGACGACGCCAACGGCGTGGCGATTGACGCCATGATGTTCGGCGGCCGCCGCTCCACCACCGTGCCGCTGGTCACCGAAGCGCGCAGCTGGACAGAAGGCGTCTACATGGCCGCGACCATGGGCAGTGAAACCACCGCCGCCGCCTTTGGCGCGCAGGGCGTGGTGCGCCGCGACCCGTTTGCCATGCTGCCCTTCTGTGGCTACAACATGAGCGACTACTTCCAGCACTGGCTGGACATGGGTGCCAAACAGCAGGCCGCCGGTTACAAGCTGCCCGCCCTGTACTGCGTCAACTGGTTCCGCAAGGACGAGTCAGGCTCCTTCGTGTGGCCGGGCTACGGTGACAACATGCGCGTGCTCAAGTGGATCATCGACCGTCTGGAAGGCAAGGCCACCGGCCAGCAAACCATGTTCGGCACGGCTCCCCAGTACGCCGAAATCAACTGGAGCGGCATCGAGTTCAGCGCCGAGCAGTTCGCCAAAGTCACCAGCATCGACAAAGCCGCCTGGGCCGAGGAGTTCAAGCTGCACGACGAGCACTTTGCCAAGCTGGCCCAGCGCCTGCCCAAGGCCCTGCTGGACACCCGCGCCGATCTGGAAAAGCGCCTGTCTGCCTAAAACGAATCAGGTTTGGCACCTACCCGGTGCCAGTCCTTCGGACCGCCCCGGCCACAAACCGGGGCGGTTTTTTCATGGGGCAGCCATTACCCGGCCAGCAGGCCCGAAGGCGCACAGCGCGAGCGCAAAAAGTCGGCAAACCGCGTTGCCGCTTCGCCAGGCTCCTGCACCGCATGCAGCAAACCCAGTGGCTCCAGATCGCCGATGTCCTCCACCGGCAAGACCACCAGCTCACCGGCATCGACCAGGTGGCGCACCACGCTCAAGGGCAGCATGGCCAGCAGCGGGCGTTCGCGCAGCAGCCAGGCCAGGGGCGTCTGCACCCGCGTGATCAGGGGGTAGGTGCGCAAGGGTCCGGGCGCTGCAGCGGTCAGCGCGTCAAAGCGCTCACGCGCTGCCGTGCCGGCAGGCATCAGCAGCCATTCCTGCGCCATCAATGCCGGCCAGTCGGTCCGCGCCACCCGCGTCAGCGGATGCCCGGGCCCGCAGATGACCACCAGACGGTCGGGCAGCAGGGGCTGGAAGGTCCAGCCCTCGGGCACTTCGGCGGGTCTGCGGCAAGCCACCAGGTCCACCTCGGCGCGCGCCACCGCCAGCAACTGGTCTTCGCCCTCCGCTTCCCTGAGCAGCACTTCAACCCCGGGCACCGCCTCGGGCAAGAGCGGCAAGGCCTGCACCAGCAGGCCATTGATGGCCGCGGCTGAAGCCAGCAAGCGCACCGTGTGCTGACCTTCGCCGTGGTGGATGGCGAGAATTTCTGCGCCCTGCGCCATGCCTTGGAGCAATTGCCGCGCCACCGGCAGCAGGTCGTTGCACACCGCCGTGGGCCGCACGCCCCGGGCGTGGCGCTGGAACAAACGCAGCTCCAGCAGACGCTCCAGGTAGGCCAGGGTCTGGGTCACGGCCGACTGGGTCATGCCGATCGCGTCGGCCGTGCGCTGCACGCTGCCCAGCTCGGCCAGTTTGAGCAGCACCTGGATGTGGCGGAACTTGCCACGGACCAGCAAACGTTGAAAAAGGGCAGAAGCAGAGGGTTTCAAGGTATTAGAAAGTCTAATGGAAACCGGCCCGAAATGATTGGACATGACAAGCCGCACCGCTAGAGTGCTGGGCAGAACCCCAACGGAGACACGCATGAACCCGAGCCGAGCCGCCAAGACTGCAGCGCTGCAACGGCGCACGCTGCTGCTGGGCGCCGCCAGCACCCTGGCGCCAGCGGCCTGGTCACAGACACCCGTCTACCCCAACCGCCCCGTCCAGCTGATCGTGGCGGCGCCCCCGGGTGGCCCTTCGGACGTGCTGGCGCGCCAGCTGGCCGAGGGCCTGGGCAAGGCATTGGGGCAGCCCGTGGTGATCGACAACCGCCCCGGCGCCGGCGGAACGCTGGCGGCCGAGGCCGCGCTGCGCGCCGCCCCCGATGGCCACACCCTCATGATGTCCTGGATCGGCAACGCCACGGCCCCGGCCCTGCTGCCCAAGATCGGCTTCGACATCAACCGCGACTTTGTGCACATCAGCCAGATGGTGGCGGGGGCCAACATCCTGGTGGTGAATCCGGCCACCGGGTTTCGCACGCTGGGCGAGCTGTTGCAACATGCCCGCAAGAACCCCGGCCGTCTGAGCTACGCCAGCTCGGGCAATGGCAGCTCGGGGCACCTGGCCATGGAACTGCTCAAGCAACGCGCCGGCGTGTCCATGTTGCACATCCCCTACAAGGGCGGGGCACCGGCCATGAACGACCTGCTGGGCGGTCAGGTGGACCTGATGTTCATCAACCAGGACGCCGTCATCCCGCACCAGCAAAGCGGCCGCCTGATCCCTCTGGCCATCACGAGCGCCCAGCGCAATCCGATGTTCCCGAACCTGCCCACGGTGGCCGAATCGGGCTTTGCCGGTTTCGAGGCCACCGCCTGGGCGGGCGTGAGCGCGCCACGGGAAACACCTGCGGCCATCGTCGAGCGGCTGCACGCCGCCACCGTGAAGGCCCTCAACGGCCCGATGCGCGCCAAGCAGGAAGCCACCGGCGCGCAGATCTTCGGCTCCACACCGACCCAGTACACCCAATTCGTGCGCGAAGAAACCGCCAAATGGACACAGGTCATCCGCACCGCCAACATCAAGGCCGATTGAACCCCCTGCCATGAGCACCGCCCCTTTTCAAACCCTCTCGATCGGTGACTTCACGCTCTGCAGCGGCACCGTGCTGCGCGATGTGCAGGTGGCCTATGTGGCCCACGGCCAGCTGGCGGCGGACGGACGCAACGCCATCCTGGTCACGCACGGCTACACCAGTGGCCCGTCCATGCTCTCCACCAGCCACCACACCGCCGAAGGTTCTTGGGCGCCGCTGCTGGGGCCGGGCCGCCCACTGGACACCGACCGGTACTTCATCGTCTGCAGCAACATGCTGGGTTCTTCCTTTGGCACCACCGGGCCCAACAGCACCAACCCCGCCACTGGCTGCCCCTGGGGGCCGGATTTCCCGGCCATCACGCTGCAGGACATCGTGGGCGTACAGCACCGCTTTCTGACGCAGCTGGGCGTGCGCCACCTGCGCGCGGTGGTCGGTCCGTCGTATGGCGGCTGGCAGGCCCTGCAGTGGGCGCTCGACTACCCCGACATGGTGGATGCAGCGGGCGTGATCGTCTCGGGCTTCAAGCACCCGGACGGCCTGAGCGCACAGGGCCAGCACGACAAGCTGGCGCAAAGCCCCGAATGGCAGGGCGGCAACTACCACGCACACGGTGGCATGACACAGACGCTGTTCGACATCCGCATGCAGACCATGCGCAACTACGGACTGGAGCGCTTGTACGAAGACCGCGAAAGTGACGCCACCAAGCGCCAGGCCATGCTGGAAAAGCCCTGCCGCGACTGGGCCTCGCGCTTTGACCCCTACAGCCTGGTGGTACTGGCCGGTGCCGCCGAAGCGGTGGACGTGCGAGCGCGCCTGCACGAATTGCGCGCCCGCTTCTTGCTGATGGTCTGCACCACCGATGCGATCTTTCCGCCCAGCCCCGAGACCACGGCGCTGATGGACACGCTGCCCGTGCCGCACCGCTATGTCGAGATCGACAGCCCCTATGGCCACATGGCCTCGGGCGTGGAATGGCGAAAGCTCGAACCCGAACTGCGCTGGCTGCTGGACGTCAGCGCAACGGCCTCATAAACACCCCAGAAAACCCCACGGAGACACACCATGCACACCATCCACCGCAGACGCTTCACCGCCCTGATGATCGGTCTGGCCCTGACCGGCGCTGTACACGCGCAAAACGACTGGCCCAATCGCCCCATCAAGATCATCGTGCCCACGCCTGCGGGCGGTGCGTACGACCGCACCATCCGCCCGATTGCGCAGGAGTTGTCACAGCAGCTCAAGCAGCCGGTCGTCATCGACAACCGCCCCGGCGCGGGCAACATCGTGGGCGGTGCAGCAGGTGCCAAAGCCGCGCCCGACGGCTACACCCTCACGGTGACCGGCATGGTCAACACCATGGCCGCCAGCCTGTACGACAACGTGCCCTTTGACATCGTGGGCGACTTCAGCCACATCGTCAGCCTGGGCGAAGGCGCGCAGTGGCTGGTGGTGCGCAGCGATGCGGGCATCAACAGCCTGGCCGACCTGCTCGACAAAGCGCGCAAGGAACCGGGCAAGCTCAACTACGCCACCTCGGGCGCGGGCAGCACCGGGCATCTGCTCATGGAGCAACTGCAGCGCAGCACCGGCACCACACTCACCCATGTGCCCTACAAAGGCGGCGCACCCGCACTGCAGGACGTGCTCAGCGGCGTGCTGCCGATCACGGTGGTGCCCCCCTCGGGTGCCGAAACGCATGTCAAATCCGGCAAGCTCAAGGTGCTGGCCGTCTCCAGCGAGAAGCGCACCAAGATGCACCCCGAGGTGCCCACCTTCGCCGAGCTGGGCTACAAGGCCCTGACCGTCACGTCATGGATCGGCCTGTCGGCGCCCAAAGGCACACCGGCGGCCATCGTCAACCGCCTGCACACCGAAGTGATGACCGCCCTGAAAAAGCCCACGCTCATGGCGCAGCTGGAGGCCGAAGGCCTGCTGCCCCTGTTCCTCGGCCCCGAGGCCTACACCCAGCTGGTGCGCAGCGACACCGAACGCTGGACCGCCCTGATCCGCAGCCTCAACCTCAAAGCGAACTGAACATGCCCTTCATCACTTCACACGGTCGCGAGATTTATTACGAGCGCCACGGGCAAGGCCCGGCCATCGTCTTTTTGCACGGCGCCGGCTCCAACGGCGCCACCTGGTGGCAGCAGCTGCCGGCGTTCAAAGAACACCGCACCTGCGTGCTGATGGACATCCGCTGCTTTGGCCGCTCGGTGGCACCCACCAGCGAGTTCCAGTTGCAGCACTTTGTGGACGATCTGATCGGCGTGCTCGACCAGGAACAGATCGACAAGGCCACCCTGATCGGCCAGTCGCTGGGCGGCATGGTCGGCCTCAAAACCGCGCTGTTGCACCCCTCACGGGTGTCGGCCCTGGTGGCCTGCGACAGCTCCATGGCCATCGACCACCCCCGGCAGGTGGAGATCATCCGCAACCGCCTGCGTCAGGTGGTGGGCATGGCCATCGAGCAACGCTCGCTGGGCGCCTGGTTCCTGCAAAACAAACCGGCCCACGCGGCGCTGTACATGCAGATCAACCACTTCAACCCCAGCGCCTACCGCATCCCGCAAGCCGAGTGGCAAGCGGCCATGAACGGCCTGAACCAGGGCGCATCGCTCACCCCCATGGCGCAGCTGCGCGAGGTGGCTTGCCCCACGCTGCTGCTGGTCGGGCGCGAAGACCCGATCGTGCCGGTGGACATCATGCAAGAGGTGCAGGCCCTGATCGCGGGCAGCGAACTGACCGTGGTCGAAAACGCCGCCCACTCGGCCTACTTCGAGCAGCCCGAGGTGTTCAACGAACGGGTGCTGGACTTTCTGAAGCGGCGGCTGGGCTGATCCGAGTGCAGAAGAGCCAAGCCGTCTTCCCTCAATCCCGGATGTTGGCGAATTTCACCAATTCACCATAAAGGGCGATGTCCGCGCGCATGACTTTCAGCACATCTTCCTTGCCGCTGGAGGGGAAGCTGCCGCCTTGCTCCAGACGCTGGCGAAAGCCCGGCTCCTGCAAGCCGGCCTGCATGGCCGCGCGCAGGCGCTGCGCAACCGGTTCCGGCAAGCCGCGCGGGCCTGCCAGCGCGAACCAGCCGCTGAGTTCATAGCCTTTGAAAGCGGGGTGCTCGCCCAAGGCAGGAATTTGCGGCAAGGTCGGGAAACGCTGCGCCGAGGTGACGCCCAGACCGATGAGGCGGTTGTTTTCGATGAAGGGCGCTGCCGAGGTGGGCGACATGATCGCAAAGTCGATGGCGCCACCCACCAGATCGGAGATCAGGGGTGCCGTGCCCCGGTAGGGGATGTGCGTCATGAACAGGCCCGCGCGCTGTTTGATCAGCTCACCCGCGAAATGCAGTGTGGAGCCAACACCCGAACTGCCATAACTGAAACGACCGGGTTTGGATTTGACCAGGGCCAGAAACTGGTCCAGGTTTTTGACATTGTGTTTGGGGCTGGCCACCAGCACCACCGGAGCGGTGCCAACCAGCCCCACCGGCGTGAGGTCTTTGAGCGGGTCGTATTTCTGCGCCGGGTTGACCTGGCCGGTGCCTGCCAGCTCATTGCTGGAACCTGCCAGCAAGGTGTAGCCATCGGGCACGCTGTTGACCACCCTTTGCGCTGCAATGGTGCCGGCGGCACCGGGCTGGTTGTCCACCACCACGGTGGCACCCAGTTTGCTGCTCAGCATGTCGGCCAGGATGCGGCCCGCCATGTCCACCGAGCCACCTGGCGCGTAGCCGATCACCAGCCGGATGGGCTTGTTGGGGTATTGCGGGTCGGCCAGCGCGGGCAAGCCTGCACCAAGACCCAACAGGGTTGCCAATGTGGCCAGCGTCAAACGGCGTGAACGGAAAATCATGTTCGTCTCCTTGCGGTGTCGCGTGTGTTTCAGGCGGTTGCGACCAGGTAGCGTCTGACCAACTGCACCCAGTAGCTGGCGGCAATCGGCAAGATCGCGTCGTTGAAGTCGTAGCCCGGGTTGTGGACCATGCAACCCCCCGTGGCATGGTGCTCGCCTTCACCATTGCCCACGATCAGGTAGCTGCCCGGGCATTTTTCGAGCATGAAAGAAAAGTCTTCGCTGCCCGTCAGGGGTTGAAGGTCTTTCATCAGGGCCTCGTCCCCCAACCATTGACGGGCCACATCTTCGGCCAGGGCTGTGGCCGAGGCGTCATTGACCAGTGCCGGGTAGCGCCAGTGGTAATCGATCTCGGCCTGCACGCCCAGCGTGGCCGCCTGCGCCGTGACCACTTCAGTGATGCGCTGACGCAGCATGGCCCGGATCTCGGGTCGGTAGGCCCGTACCGTGAGCTTGAGGTTGACCACACCCGGAATCACGTTCGGGGCCTCGCCACCATGGATCGCACCCACCGTGATGACCGCCATGTCCCGTGGGTCCACATTGCGCGAGACGATGGTCTGCAAAGCCAGAATGATGTGGGCCGCCGCCACCACCGGGTCGTTGGACAGGTGCGGGGCCGAGCCATGTCCACCACGCCCCTTGACCGCGATCATGACCGAGTCCGACGAGGCCATGAAGGAGCCACTTTTGAAACCAAACGTGCCCGCCGGAAAGCCCGGCATGTTGTGCAGGGCAAAAATGGCGTCACAGGGAAAACGCTCGAACAGACCGTCCTCCACCATCTTCTTGCCGCCCCCCAGCCCTTCCTCTGCAGGTTGAAAGATCAGGTGCAGGGTGCCGTCGAAATTGCGCTCTTTGGCAATGGCTTGCGCAGCGGACAACAAAATGGCCGTGTGGCCATCGTGACCGCAGGCGTGCATCTTGCCGGGGTGCTGGCTGGCATAGGGCAAGCCGGTGGTTTCATGGATGGGCAAGGCGTCCATGTCGGCACGCAGGCCCAGCCGCATGGGGCCGTTGCCCAGGCGCAGTGTGCCCACCACGCCGGTGCCACCCAAGCCGCGGTGCACCTCGTAGCCCCAGGCACTCAGGCGCTCAGCCACCAGGTCGCTGGTCGCAAATTCTTCAAACGCCAGTTCGGGGTGCTGGTGCAGGTGATGTCGCAGCTGCACCATCTCGTCGGCAACAGCGTGGATTTCAGGCAGCACATGCGCAGACTGCGCGGCTTGGCGGTGAGAGGTGCAGGAATCGGTGGTCATGTCGGCACGTTGAAAAACAGTGGGTCGATTATCTGCACGCATCTGCAGGCAGGGTAAGCGCCGAAAACCCTGCGAACGTCACGGCGGCGACTGCACCGATGCGGGCGCCCCGCCAAACATTCGCACCAGCTTTTCCACCTCAGGCGTCATGCCCATGGTTTTGATGCGCACCTCGGGGTGGGCGACGGCAAACACACGGAACACCTCGTCCACAAAAGCCTGTCCGACGTGCACGACACCTTCAAAGTCCAGGATGACCGTCTTGAATTGGGTGGCGCGTTCCATGACCCATTTGGCTTGTGAGCGCGACACCAGTTCACTGCTGAGTTGGGCCAGGCGCACCGGGATTTCGGTGGTGTGAAAGGCCTGGCCACCCACTTCGTCTGGGTCGAAGTACTTGAGGTACACATCGTTGGGGGTGCGCGTGCTGTCCACAGCCATGCCCATGCGCACCACGGTCTGCGCGCCCACCGGCTTGAGCAGGGCATTCGGGTCGATCCAGCCAAATCGGGGCAAGGGCTGGGTGGCCTCGTGCGGGTCCAGGCGCAGGCCACGCGATTCGATGGCAAAACCGTCCATCATGCGCGAGGACACAAAGATGCCCATGCCCGAATGGCCCTCGGCGGCGGTGGTGTACTTGCCTTTGGACAGTTCCAGAATGGCCAGACGCGGGTCGAACAACTGCGCCGCCTGCGCCACCTTGGCAAAGATGCCCACGCCGTCATCGGCCACCAGCATCTGCAGCTGCCCAGCATCCTGGTGCATGCCCATCAGCACGCGCTCGCTGCCCGAATGGTCCAGGGCGTTGTTGAGCATTTCGGTGAACGCCGTCTGCGCCAGGCTTTTGATGTGGCGTGGCAAATCGACCAACAGGGGGGCAAGGTGCACTTCCCAAACGGCCATTTCGCCACCCCCTTGCACCAGGCCTTGTCGGGTCTGCAAGCCGAGCCAGAAACGCCGCTGCCCCAGGCTGTAGGTCTGCCGTGTGCCCGAGCCATGCCGCTGCAGGTAGCCCGCGTTGGCCAGCTTCTGGATACGCCGGGACACCGCCACCCGAGACAGCCCGGTTTGCGCGGTGGCTTCGCTGGCCAGCACCCCTTGCCGGGCGGCGCACGCCAGGATGATTGCATCGTTCAGGTCCAGCATTTGTATATTTATAAATTCTTGTTGGCCATTTAATTGTATCGTTTATTGAACATTTTTGTATATTTATAAAATTCTCCCCCTCAAAGAAAAACGCCCCGGAAACACACAGGTTCCGGGGCGTTCTGAAAGGGGCAATGCCTCAGTGCAGCCAACCCTTGAGCGAAGCCGCCATCTTTTCGGCCGAGATGCCGTAACGGTCGTGCAGCGTGGGCAGCGCGCCCGCGTCCAGGAATTCGTCGGGCAGCGCCAGCATGCGGAACTTGGCGGGGGCCGCACCTTCGCGCAGCAGCAGACTGGCCACCGCTTCGCCCAGGCCGCCGACCACCGAGTGGTTTTCGGCCACGACCACCAGGCGGCCGGGCTTGCGCACTTCGGCCAGGATGGTGGCGTTGTCCAGCGGCTTGATGGTCGGGCAGTGCAGCACGGCCACATTCACCTTGTCGGCTTCGAGCTGCTTGGCCACTTCGAGCGAGCGCATGGTCATGAAGCCGCTGGAGATCACCAGCACATCGCTGCCTTCACGCAGCATCTTGGCTTTGCCGAGCTCGAACCTGTAGTTGTATTCGTCGAGCACCAGCGGCACGTTGCCGCGCAGCAGGCGCATGTAGACCGGGCCGTTGTGCGCCGCAATTTGCGGCACGGCCTGCTCGATGTCGAGCGCGTCACAAGGGTCCACCACCGTGAGGCCGGGAATGGCGCGCATCATGGCCAGGTCTTCGGTGGCCTGGTGGCTGGGGCCGTAGCCGGTGGTCAGGCCCGGCAGGGCGCAGCAGATCTTGACGTTGAGGTTTTCTTCGGCAATCACCTGGTGGATGAAGTCGTAGGCGCGGCGCGTGCCGAACACCGCATAGGTCGTGGCAAACGGCACCAGGCCGGTCTTGGCCATGCCGCCTGCGGCGCCCATGAGCAGCTGCTCGGCCATGCCCATCTGGAAAAAGCGCTCGGGGTAGGCCTGCCCGAACAGGTGCAGGTCGGTGTACTTGGCCAGGTCGGCGGTCATGCCCACGACTTCGGGGTGGCTGGCGGCGTATTCCACCAGCGCCTTGCCAAACGGCGCGGCCTGCACGCGCTGGCCTTCGCTGGCGATGGAGGCGATCATGGCCGAGGTGGTCAGCCGGGGTTTCTTGTCGGCAACGGTGTTCATTTGCTTCTCCAGAGGGGGCAGAGCTGAAGATCTGTCCCCTTGCAATTGTTAAGGTGCGGTTTCATCCAGGATGGCCAGCGCCTGCTGCCACTCGGGCGGGTCGACGCGGATGAAGTGGTTCTTCTCGCGCGCTTCCAGAAAGGGCACGCCCTTGCCCATCAGCGTGTCGCACAGGATCACGCGGGGCTTGGCATCCGTCAGGCTGCGGGCGGTGTCAAAGGCGCGCAGCACCGCGGGCAGGTGGTTGCCGTCCACGCGCTGCACATGCCAGCCGAACGAAGCCCATTTGTCGGCCAGGGGCTCGAAGCCCAGCACCTTGCTGGATGGCCCATCGGCCTGCTGGTTGTTGATGTCCACCATGCAGATCAGGTTGCCCAAACCGTGGTGGGCGGCCGACATGGCCGCTTCCCACACCGAGCCTTCGTCCAGCTCGCCATCGGACATGGAGTTGTAGACAAAGGCCGGGTTCTTCTGATGGCGCAGACCGAGTGCGATGCCCACGGCAATCGGCAGGCCCTGGCCCAGCGAGCCGCCCGAGATTTCCATGCCGGGCGTGTAAGTGGCCATGCCGCTCATGGGCAGGCGGCTGTCGTCACTGCCGTAGGTTTCCAGCTCGGACTCGGGGATGATGCCGGCCTCGATCATGGCGGCGTAGTGCGCAATGGCGTAGTGGCCGTGCGAGAGCAGAAAGCGGTCGCGCCCTTCCCACTCGGGGTCCTCGGCACGGAAGTTCATGGCGTGGCCGTAGGCCACGGCCAGCACGTCGGCATAGCCCAGGGCCTGGCCGACATAGCCCTGGCCCTGCACTTCGCCCATGCGCACCGCGTAGCGGCGGATGCGCCAGGCGCAGCTGGCAATTTCCTGGAGGGTACTCATCAGTGTGTTCTTCCGTAAGGGTTCAACGCAGGGTCAGCCACGGCAGGTAGGCAAAGCCCAGCAGCAAGGCAATCGCCACGGCATAGAAAGGGATCAGCTCTTTCACCACATCACCGATGCGCACCTTGGCGATCGAGCTGGTGATAAACAACGTGGTGCCGATCGGCGGGTGGTACAGACCGATCGAGAGGTTCACAATCATCATGATGCCCAGCTGGATGGTGTCCATGCCCACGGCAGACGCCAGCGGCACGAACATGGGCGTGAGCAGCAGCACGGCAGCGGGCAGGTCGATGAACATGGCCACGGCCAGCATGATCAGGTTCATGGCCAGAATGATCAGCCAGGGCTGCTGGAGTGTCTCCTTGGCGTATTGCGTGAACGCTGCGGGCAGTTGCTCGTAGGTCACGATCCAGCCCACCACGCTCGAAGCCATGATGATCAGCAGCACCACGCCGGTGGACACGCCGGCCTCGACCGCCGCGTGCTTGAGCTTGCTGAGGTTCAGGTCGCGGTAGACCACACCCGAGACCACCAGCGCGTACAGCGTGGACATGACGCTCACCTCGGTGGGCGTGGCGATGCCAAAGCGCAGGAAAACGATGATCAGCACCGGCATGGCCAGCGCCGGGCCGGCATGCAGCAGCTGGTGACCGAATTCACCCCAGTGGAAAGGCGTGGTGTCGCGCGGGAAGTTGCGGCGGCGGCCCTGCACATAGCACACCAGCATGAAGCCGCCGCACATCAAGAGGCCCGGCAGGATACCGGCCACGAACAGCGCGCCAATCGACGCACCCGAGACCAGCGCGTAGACGATCATCGGGATCGAGGGCGGGATCAGGATGTCGATGGTGGCTGCTGCGGCCAGCGTGCCGGCGGCGAACGGTGCGGGGTAGCCCAGTTTTTTCAGCCAGGGGATCAGCATCGAACCGATGGCCGAAGCATCGGCCACGGCCGAACCCGACACGCCGCCAAAAATGGTGGACGAGAGCACGCCCACCTGCGCGGGACCGCCATGCACGCGGCCGATCATCATGGTGAGCAGGTTGACCAGGCTCTGGCCCAGGCGGCCACTGACCATGAGCGCGCCGGTCATCATGAAGAAGGGGATGGCGATCAGCGGGAAGCTTTGCGTCTGCGTGATCATCTGCTCCACCGCCAGGTGCACCGGCACGCGGTCGATGATGAGCAGGCCACCGACCGAAGCCAGCACCAGCGCGTGGGCAATCGGCACCGAGGCCAGCGCGGCCACGATGAACAAACCAATGATCAAGGCGGTCATGCGTCGGCTCCCAGTTCAGAATGGTCTTCACAGCGCCACACTTGCGGCAAGCGCAGCAGCGTCACGATGGCCAGCATCACAAAACCCAGCAGCAGACAACCCACGCTCACCGAGCCAGGAACCTGCATGATGGGCGTGCGCTCGTCGGCGGCGATTTCAAAGACGGGCCAGGCGGCCCAGGCCAGGCCGAGGTACAGGCCCGCCACCACCAGCGAGGCGGCAGTGAGCACCCAGCGGCGGGCGGCGCCCAGCTTTTGCGTGAGGATGACGACCGCGATGTGCGAGCCGTGCTGCGCGGCAATCACCACACCCGACATGATCATCCAGGGGAACATCAGCTCGGGCAGCTCGGACGCCCAGGCCAGGCTGCTGCCTGCGGCATAGCGCAGGACCACGTTGGCGCTCAGGATGAGGAACACCACCGACAGCGTCACGTACAAGACGGCGTGACACCACCAGGCGATGAGCGAGTCCACCGCTTTGAAAAGAGGATTCATGGGAACACCTTGCGGGCCCGCCGCACACGTGGCACGGTCAGGCCCAGGTTGAGGAGAGGATCAGTGCGCGGCTTGCACCACGCGCTTGACGAAGTCGCCAATGGGGCCAGAAGTCCACTTGGTGTAGACCGAAGCCGAAGCATCCACAAAGGCCTTGCGGTCCACGGTGTCCACCTGCACACCCTTGCCCTTGAGCTCGGCCACCAGCTTGTCGTCCACTTCCTTGTTCAGGCGGCGCTGCAGGGTGGTTGCCTCCAAAGCGGCTTCGGTGATGACCTTCTGGTCGGCCGGGGTCATGCGGTCCCAGCTGCGCTTGCTCATCAGGAAGGGCGTGGACTCGTACTTGTGGCCCGACAGGCTGATGTACTTCTGCACTTCGTAGAGTTTGGCCGAAGCGATGTTGGTCAGGGGGTTTTCCTGGCCGTCCACCACGCCCTGCTGCAGCGCCACATACAGCTCGGAGAACTTGATCTGCTGCGCATCCGCACCCATGGCCTGCATGATGTCCACAGTCACGGCGTCCGGCGGCGTGCGCATCTTCAAGCCCTTCATGTCGGCGGGCGACTTGATGGCGCGCTTGCTGTTGGACATCTGGCGGATGCCGTTGTCCCACAGACCCAGCAGCACCATGCCCTTGGCGGCGGTCTTCTCACCGAGTTCCTTGCCAATGGCACCATCCATCACGCTCCAGGCCTTTTGCACATCGGCAAACAGGAAGGGCATGCCCAGGGCCGCGTACTCGGGCACCACGGAAGACACGGCACCCTGGCTGTTGGCCGAGAAGTCCAGCGTGCCCGAACGCAGCGCGGTCACCATGGCGGCGTCGTCACCCAGCTGGGCCGAATGCGCCACCTGGATTTCCACGCGGCCGTTGGTCTTGGCCTTGACGGTCTCGGCAAACTTGACGGCGGCCACATGGCGCGGGTTGTCGGGCGGGTTGCCGTGGGCCATGGTCAGCTTGACGGTCTGGGCAGCGGCCAAGCCCGAGGCGGCCAGCAGGGCCGTGGCCAGCACGGTGCGGCGGATCAGGGAAGTTTTCATCGTTTGTCTCCAGTGTTGTAGTGGGAAGAGGAAAGCCGGGAAATCAGTGGATCAGCATGCCGCCGTTCACATCGAGCGTGACGCCGGTGCAGTACTTGGACAGGTCGCTGGCCAGGAAAACCACGCAGCCGGCCACGTCGTTGGGTTCGCCGATGCGGGCCAAGGGGATGCCGTCCAGAATGCCCTGGCGTTTGTCTTCAGGGATCTTGCCCTTGTTGATGTCGGTGGCGATCAGGCCGGGCGTGACGCAGTTGACGCGGATGTTGTTGCCGCCGTACTCGCGCGCCATGGCGCGGGCCAGACCGAGCACACCCGCCTTGGCGGCCGAGTAGTGCGGGCCACCCAGAATGCCGCCGCCGCGCTGGGCCGAGACGGACGAGATGCAGACGATCGCGCCGCTGTTCTGGGCCACCATGGTGGGCAACACGGCTTGCGAAGCGTAGAGCGTGCCGCGCAGGCTCACATCCATGATCTTGTCGTAGTCGCTGCCCGAAATGTCCAGGAACTTGGCGGGCTGGGTGATGCCGGCGTTGTTGACCAGGATGTCGATGCGGCCGTATTTGGCCTTGATCTGGGCGGCTGCGGCTTCACACGAAGCCTTGTCGGTCACGTTGGCCACCAGGCCGGTGTGCTCGGCACCCAGCTGGGCGGCTGCGGCCTGCGGGTTGGCCTGTTCCAGATCGAGGATGACGACCTTGGCGCCCTGCGCCGCCATCATGCGGGCGGTGGCAAAACCCAAACCGTTGAGGCCGGCGCCGCCGGTGATGACGGCCACTTTGTCTTTGAGCAGCATGCGAGTGTCTCCTTTTGCTTGCATTGCATTGATCGAGTGGCGCGATTGTTGGGCGCTGGCCGCTTGAAGACAAACGATATAAACTCAACCGTGGTTTAGTTTTATTCATGTTGCACCGCAACGATCCAATTTTCTTCAAGCCATGATCCCTCCGCTGGCGGCCCTGCAGGCCTTTGAAACGATCGCCCGGCGCAAGAGCTTTTCACTGGCGGCCGAAGAGCTGCACCTGACGCCTTCGGCCGTGAGCCACCAGGTGGCCAAGCTCGAAGGGCTGCTGAATGTGCGCCTGTTCGAGCGTTCGGCGCGTGGCGTGGAGCTGACCCCGGCCGGCCAGCAGTACCTGCAGCGCGTGGGCAGCGCCCTGGGCGCCATCCACACCGCCACCGAAGACCTGCGCCACGGCGTGCAGGACACGCTGTATGTGCACAGCAGCCCCAGCATCGCCAGCCTGTGGCTGATGCCACGCATCGCCCGCTTCACCGAGCAGCACCCCAACATCTCGCTGGTGCTGTCGGCCTCGCATGTGCACTCGGACTTCCAGCTGGGGCAGATGGACATCGACATCCGCTACGGCCTGCCCAACTGGCCGCACCTGGAGGTCGAGCCCATCTTCACCGAACGCATCCTGCCGCTGGCCAGCCCCGAATTCATCCGCCTGCACGCCCTGCACACACCCGCCGACCTGCTGCGCGTGCCCCTGATCCAGTCCAGCGTGAGCGTGGTGCAGTGGCCCGACTGGTTTGCCCGCTTCGGCGAGGGCCTGCGCCCCGAGCGCATGGGCCTGCGCTTCGACCGCGCCATGATGAGCCTGGACGCTGCCGTGCAGAAACTCGGCGTGGCACTGGAAAGCGCCAGCATCGGCCAGTCCCTGATCGCCAGCGGCAAGCTGCAGCCGGTGTTCGAGGAGCAGATGAGCATCGAGGTGCAGGCGCACTTCATGGTCTACCCAGCACGCCACGCCTCGCGGCCGGAAGTCAAGAGTTTTGTGGAATGGCTGCGGGGGGAAGCGGGGGGCTGAGACAGCCCCGCGACAGCGACCGACGCAGCTTGCCGCAACAATGTCCGTGAATGACACCTTTTGCCCCCCGGAGACATTGCCCATGCAACGCCGATCCCTGCTGCTGTCCCTGTCCATGCTGAGCCTGGGCACCGCCCTGCACGCGCAAACAGCGGCCGACACCGGCACCATTTACATCCCCTTCCCCGCTGGCGGCAGCTCCGATGTGTTTGGCCGCATCCTCGCGCCCAGCCTGTCGCGGCAGCTGCAGCGCAACCTGATCGTGGAAAACCTGGCCGGCGCCAGCGGCAGCATCGCGGCGCGCAAGGTGCTGTCGCGAGGCGGTGGCGGAGACGCGCTGTTCCTGGCCTCGCCCACCGAAACCATCCTGGCCCCCGCCACGCTCAAAAGCGCCGGCTACAAGCCCGCCGATTTCCGCATGGTGGGCCTGATCAGCCGGGTGCCGCTGGGCGTGTACGTGCGCGCCGACCTGCCGGTGCAGACCATCGACGAACTGGTGGCCCATGCCCGCAGCCGCAAGGATGCGCCCCTGAGCTATGGCAGCGTGGGCATCGGCTCGGTCTACCACCTGGCGGGCCACGCCTTCATGCAGGCCGTGGGCGCGCCCATGACCCATGTGCCCTACAAGGGCGGCGCCCCGCTGATGCAGGACCTGATGGGCGGGCAGCTGGACATGGTGCTGTTCCCGGCAGACGGCAATGCCATCACCCGGCTGAGCGGCGGCAAGATGCGCATGGTCGGCATCACCAGCCCGACCCGCTCGCCCCTGTTCCCGAACGCGGGCACCTTCGCGGAAAGCAAATCACTGCCCAAATTCAGCACGGTGGATGTGTGGGGCGGTCTGTTTGTCTCCAAAGCCACGCCCGAAGCGACCGTCCAAACATTGCACCGCGCCTTTCAGGCCGCGCTGGAAGACCCCGATGCACGCAAAACCATGGACACGGCCACCGGTGGCACGATGGCACCGGCCATGACCCTGGAGCAACTGGCACGCTTTTACAGCGCAGAATCGCAGCGCTTTGAAAATGCCGTGAAACAGGCCAACATCGAACTCAACTGAAGCCCCATCCCACCATGAACGCAGCCCTCTTTCCTCCGGCCCTGGACGCCATCCGCGCGCACGAAGCCGAGATGCTGGACATCCGGCACCAGATCCACAGCAACCCCGAACTGGGTTTTGAAGAGCTGGCCACCAGCGACATCGTGGCCGACCGGCTCGAACGCTGGGGCTGGGAAGTCCACCGCGGTCTGGGCGGCACCGGCGTGGTGGGCACGCTGCGCGCCGGCACCAGCCAGCGCCGCATCGGCCTGCGCGCCGACATGGACGCCCTGCCCATTGAAGAAACCTCGGGCAAGCCCTGGGCCAGCAAGGTGTTCGGCAAGATGCACGCCTGCGGCCACGACGGCCACACCGCCATGCTGCTGTCTGCCGCCCGCCACCTGGCCGCCACCCGCCAGTTTGACGGCATCGTGCACGCCGTGTTCCAGCCGGCCGAGGAAGGCCTGGCCGGTGCGCGCAAGATGCTCGATGACGGCTTTCTCGACCTCTTCCCCTGCGATGCCATGTTCGGCATGCACAACGCGCCCGGCATCCCCGAAGGCCAGTTCATGGCCGTGCCCGGCTTTGCCATGGCCAGCGGTGACACCTGCATCATCACCGTGCGCGGGGTGGGTGGCCACGGGGCCTTCCCGCAGTCAACGGTGGACCCCATCGTGGTCGGCTCGGCCATCGTGATGGCGCTGCAGACCATCGTCTCGCGCAATGTCGGTCCGCTGCAGACCGGCATCGTCTCGGTCGGTGCCTTTCTGGCCGGCGAAGCACCCAACGTCATTCCCGGCACGGCCGAGCTGCGCCTCACGGTGCGCGCCATGCAACCCGATGTGCGCGACCTGCTGGAGCGGCGCATCACCGAGATCGCCACCGCGCAGGCGCAGACCTTTGGCGCCACGGCCGAAGTCAACTACATGCGCCGCTACCCGGTGCTGCAAAACGACCCGGCACAGACCGCGTTCTGCCTGGACCTGGTGCGCGACTGGCTGGGCGACAAAGGGGTGGTGGACAAGCCCGAACCCGTGACGGCCAGCGAGGACTTCGCGTTTTTCCTGGAAAAAGTGCCTGGCTGCTTCATCAACATCGGCAACGGGGTCGGCAGCGTGGGCGGTTGCATGGTGCACAACGCCGGTTACGACTTCAATGACCGCATCCTGTCCACCGGCGCCACCTACTGGGTCAAGCTGGTGGAGCGCTGGTTGTCCACAGGCCCTTTGAAAACGGCACCATGACCTTGCCTGCCTTCACCCTGCGCGATCTGCAGCCCGGCGACATGGGCTGGGTCATCCACCGGCAGACGGTGCTGTACGCGCAGGAGTACGGCTGGAACAACGAGTTCGAGGCGCTGGCCGCCGAGATCGGTGCCAAATTCATCCGCGAATTTGACCCGGCGATGGAACGTGCCTGGATCGCCGAGCGCGACGGGCAGATCGTCGGGGCCGTGTTCGTGGTGCAGCAAGACGACACCACCGCCAAGCTGCGCATGCTGTATGTCGAGGCCAGCGCACGCGGCCTGGGTCTGGGCGCATGGCTGGTGGATGAGTGCCTGACCTTTGCGCGGCAAGCCGGTTACACACGCATGGTGCTGTGGACCAACAGCGTGCTGGTGTCTGCCCGGCGCATTTACGAGCACGCTGGCTTTGAGCTGCTCGAAGAAGAACCGCACCACAGCTTTGGGCATGACCTGATCGGGCAGGTCTGGGGGCGCGAGCTGTAAGGCACAGAAAAAGAAACGCCTCCACGAGGGGAGGCGTCGGACCAGGGATGCGATCTCTGGCGGGGTCATGCCTGATATTGTACTGTCACTACAAAGTACAAATCCAGGGGGCACCATGAAGCACGTGATCGCGTACGTCGATGGTTTCAATCTTTACTTCGGCCTGCGCAGCAAGGGGTGGCGTCGCCACTACTGGCTGGATCTGGTCAAGCTGGCAGGGGCTCTGCTCAAGCCTGACCAGCAACTTGCAGGCGTGCATTACTTCACCTCACGCATCCGGGCCAACGCCCACAACCTGGCCGATATACAGCGCCAGAACAGCTATCTGGAAGCGCTTGCGACTTTGCCGGGGCTTCAATCGCACTTTGGCCACTATCTGGAGAAACCCCGTGAATGTCGCAGTTGTGGTGCCCGCTGGCTGGACTACGAAGAAAAGATGACCGATGTGAACATCGCAGTACAGCTGCTGTCCGATGCGTTCGCAGACCGTTTTGACACCGCATTGCTCATTTCGGCCGACAGCGACTTGACGACACCCGTCAAGCAGCTGCGCGCATTGTTTCCCCACAAACGGCTGATTGCTGTCTTCCCGCCAAACCGTCGCTCGTTTGAGCTGGGTCAGGCCGCCCACAGTGCATTCACGCTGGGCGAGGCCAATTTGCGGCAATCCCAATTTTCAGACAAGGTCGTCCGGGCAGATGGCTTTGTTTTGAGTCGTCCAGCCCATTGGCAATGAACCACTTCCGTCACACCACCCCTCATGGTTGATGGGTTTTCATCTTTCCCTGAATTTTCATCGCTTGCGTTCATGCATGGGGGCCGCAAGAATCGCGGGCCATGAGCGCACAAGCCCCCCATTCCCAGCAAGCCCTGGCCCACGCCATCCGTTTTCTCTCGATCGACGCGATCGTCCAGGCCCAGGAAGGCCACCAAGGCGTGCCGCTGGGCATGGCCGAAATCGCCACCGCGCTCTACACCCGCCACCTCAAATACCACCCGCAAGACGCGGGCTGGTTTGACCGCGACCGGGTGGTGCTGTCCAACGGCCACGGTTCGATGCTGCTGTATTCCCTGCTGCACCTGACCGGCTACCCCGCGTTTCCGATGGAAGAAGTGCAGCGCTTTCGGGTGCTGGGCTCGGTGTGCGAAGGCCACCCGGAGCGCCCGCACGGCGCAGCACATGCATCGGCCAACGGCATTGAAGTGACCACCGGCCCGCTGGGCCAGGGCATTGCCAACGCCTTTGGCATGGCGGTGGCCGAGGCCTACCTGAACGCCCGCTTTGGCCGCGATCTGGTCAACCACTTCACCTACGCCTTCGTGGGCGACGGCTGCCTGCAGGAAGGCATCGGGCAAGAGATGATTTCGCTGGCCGGGCACCTGCAGCTGGGCAAGCTGGTGCTGCTGTGGGACGACAACCAGATCACCGACGATGGCAGCACCCAGCTCTCGATCAGCGAGAACGTGGCCGAACGCTTTCGCGTGGCGGGCTGGCATGTGGTGGCGCTGGACGGGCACGACATCGAAGCCGTGTCGAGCGCACTGGACGCCGCACGCGCCGACCCGCGCCCGTCCATGCTCGCCTGCCGCACCGTCATTGCCAAGGGCATTGCCCGCCTGCAGGGCCAGCGTGGCGGCCACAGCGGCCGCCTGTTCCCCGAAGACGCACAGGCCGCACGCGAACTGCTGGGCTGGCCGCACGGTCCGTTTGAAGTGCCTGCCGAGGTGCAGCAAGCCTGGCGCACGGCCGGCCAGCGCAGCCAGGGCGAATACGCCGCGTGGCAACAGCGCGTGGCCGCCCTGCCCGCAGCCGCACGCGCCGAGTTCGAGCGCGTGATGAAAGGCGAGCTGCCCGCCCACTGGCAGCAGGTGCTGCTGGACTACAAGCAACAAGCCCTGTCGGCAGCCACTGCGCCCAGTGGCATCTTCCTCTCCGCCGAAATCAACGACCTGCTCACGCCCGTGCTGCCCGAACGCATGGTGGGCTGCGCCGACCTGGAAGCACCCACCAGCCACAAGCGCGGCCTGAACGCCTTCACCGCCAGCGACCGTACGGGCGCCTATGTGCACTGCGGCGTGCGCGAGCATGTGATGGGCGCCATGGCCAACGGCATGGCCGCGCACGGCGGCGTGATCCCGCTGTCGGTCACGTACCTGGCGTTCTCGGATTACGAGCGCCCGGCCATGCGCATGGCCGCGCTCATGGGCCTGCCGGTGAAGTTCGTGTTCAGCCACGACAGCATCGGCATCGGCCGCAACGGCCCCACGCACCAGCCGGTCGAAATCCTGGCCTCGCTGCGGGCCATGCCCAACATGTGGGTGATGCGTCCGGCCGACGCGGTCGAAGCCGCCGAATGCTGGGCGCTGGCCCTGGAAAACCAGGACAGCCCGGTCAGCCTGATCTTCGCGCGCCAGGCGCTGCCCCTGGTGCGCACCGCGCACACACCCGACAACCTCACGCGCCGCGGCGCCTATGTGCTGCACGAAGCCGGCTGCGGGCCGCGTCAGGTCACGCTGCTGGCCACCGGCTCCGAAGTGCTGCTGGCGGTACAGGCGCGTGAACAGCTGGAAGCGGCGGGCATCGGCACCGCCGTGGTGTCCATGCCCTGCTGGGAACTGTTCAACCAGCAGGACGCGGCGTATCGCCGCAGCGTGCTGGGCACGGGTGTGCGCATCGGCATCGAAGCGGCTGTGCGCCAGGGCTGGGACGCCTACCTGGGCATCGACGGCGGCTTTGTCGGCATGCGCGGCTTTGGCGCCAGCGGCCCGGCCGACGAACTCTACAAGCTCTTCAACATCACGCCCGAAGCCGTGGTGGCCGAAGCACAACGCCAACTGGCCGCCTGAAAAGACAGGTATCCCATGAACATCGTTTTCCTGGACCGCGACACCATTTCACCCGACACCACGCTGCGCACACCCTCGTTTGCGCACACCTGGGTGCAACACGGGCGCACCACGGCCGAGCAAGCGGCGGCCCGCATCCGGGACGCCCACATCGTCATCGTCAACAAGGTCCGGCTCAGTGCCGAAACGCTGGCGCAGGCCCCTCAGCTCAAGCTGATCGCGGTGGCCGCCACCGGCACCGACAACATCGACCTGGCCGCCTGCCAGCAGCGCGGCATCGTGGTGAGCAATGTGCGCCACTACGCCAGGCACACCGTGCCCGAGCACACCTTTGCGCTGATTTTTGCGCTGCGCCGAAGCATCTGTGCCTACCGCGATGCGGTCAGGGCCGGGCGCTGGCAGGAGGCCGCGCAGTTCTGCTTTTTTGACCACCCGATCCGCGACCTGGCCGGCTCGACGCTGGGCGTGATCGGCGACGGGGTGCTGGGCCAGGCGGTGGCCACGATTGGCCGCGCTTTGGGCATGCGCGTGCTGTTCTCGGCACACAAGGGCCGCACAGGCCAAGGCAGCCTGTACACCCCGTTTGAAGAGGTGTTGAAGCAGGCCGACATCCTCACGCTGCACTGCCCGCTCAACGCCAGCACGCGAAACATGATCGGTGCCGCCGAGTTCGCGCAGATGGCGCGCAAGCCCCTGCTCATCAACACCGGTCGCGGCGGTCTGGTCGATGAAGCGGCGGTGGGCCCGGCACTGGCAGCCGGCCACATCTCGGGCGCGGCGTTTGACGTGACGAGTGTGGAACCACCGCCACACGACCACCCCTTCATGGCCCTGCTCGATCGCCCCGACTTCATCCTCACGCCGCATGTGGCCTGGGCCAGCGCCGAAGCCATCCAGGCCCTGGCCGACCAGCTGATCGACAACATCGAGGCCTTTGTGCGCGGCACGCCGGTCAACGCGGTGGCGCCCAAGGCCTGAGGGCGCACACACGAGAGACAGCCTGCACACCTGACCCGCCTGACAATCGGGCCATGCCCGCTGTCTCCTCCCCCGAATCGCGCGAACGTCTGGCCCTCATGCTGCTGTGGGCAGCCCCGGCCATGTGGACCGTCAACTACCTGGTGGCACGCATGGCGCCGGGTGTGGTGCAACCGCATGTGCTGGCGCTGGGTCGCTGGGCGCTGGCCGGTGTCATCCTGATCGCCATTGCACGGCAAGAGCTGGCGCAGCAGTGGCGCCACATCGTCACCCACGCCTGGCAGTACCTGACGCTGGGCGCCTTGGGCATGCTGATCTGCGGCGCCTGGGTGTACCTGGGCGGGCAGACCACGTCGGCCATGAACATCGCGCTCATCTACGCCGCCTCACCGGTACTGATCGCTTTGGGCGCCGTGCTCTGGCTGGGCGAGCGGTTTTCGTGGCGGCAGGCACTGGGAGTGGTCTTTGCGCTGGCAGGCGTTTTCCATGTGGTGGTCAAGGGGCAGTGGCTGCGCCTGTCGCAAGTGCAATGGGTGGCGGGCGACGCCTGGATCGTCGCCGCCATGGTGGCTTGGGCAGGTTATGCCTTGCTGCAAAAGAGGTGGGCCAGCCCACTCGGATCCACGGCCCGGTTGGCCGCCATCGTCAGCGGGGGCGTGCTCATGCTGGTGCCGTTTGCACTGTGGGAATGGGCCCAGCCCGACCACCCCGACTGGACCTGGGCCGCCACCGGTCTGGTGGTGGCTGCGGGTCTGATTCCGGGCGTGTGCGCTTATTGGGCCTACGGCTTTGCGCAAAAAGTGCTGGGCGCCAGCCGCGTGGCGGCCAGCCTCTACCTCGGGCCGTTGTACGGCGGCGTCACCGCCTGGATCGTGCTGGGCGAGCCGATGGGCTGGCACCACCTGGGCGGTGCGGCGCTGATCTTGCCGGGCATCTGGTTGGCTTCGCGCAGCCAGGCCAAGGCCCAGTAAAAAGGCCACCCGAAGGTGGCCTGAATGTTGGTGCTGACTTGCGCTCAGATGTAGTAGAGGCGGTCGCGCAGGATGCGGGCGGCGCGGCGCTGGGTCAGGTCCACCACGTCTTTGGCCGGGGCGGCGCCGCTGCGGGTCAGCGCGGACTGCAGGTCGGCCATCATGCGCGGGTCGGTCTGGGCCATGCTCCACAGGCGCTCGTCGGCGCGGCGCTTGGCCATGTTGGCCGACCAGGCGTCCAGCGCGCCCATGGCGTTGCGGGCGGCGTAGCGGCTCACGCCGCGCAGCAGGGCGATGGCGGCCACGGCAATGCCCCACAGCACCAGCCAGGCCGCGACTTCGTGGCGCTCGGCCCAGCTGTCCAGCAGCTGGTCGGCCAGCACCACCAGGGCGGCCACAGCCGCAGCCAGCAGCAGGCTGGCCAAAGCGCGCGAAGAAGTGCCTTCGGCAGCCAACAGTGTTTGTGTTTCGTGTGTTTGCGCAGTCATTTTTCTCTTCCCTTCGATTCAAATCGGTTTTGTCAGACGCGCTGAGAAAACCGTGTAGCGAATATTAGGGTTTTTACTGGTGCGATTCAACTTTATATTGATGATATTTATCATTCACAATAGTGATATATGGTGACCCACAGCCCTTCCCCCTTCCGCACGCTGGACCTGAACCTGCTGCGGGTTTTTGACGAGGTCATGGCCGAACGCAGCCTGACACGGGCCGCGCACAACCTGTCGTTGACCCAGCCTGCCGTCAGCAATGCCCTGCGCCGCCTGCGCGAGGCCCTGGGTGACGAGCTGGTGAGGCGCTCGGGCCAGGGTATGGCGCCCACGCCGCGTGCGCTGGCGCTGTGGCCCAGCGTGCGCCAGGCCCTGCGCCAGCTGCAAGGCGCCATCGTGCCCAGCCAGTTTGTGCCCGCCGAAGCGGGCCACACCTTCGTGCTGGCCATGGCCGACGCCACCGCCGCCGAGCTCATGGGCGGGCTGGCGATCCGGCTGCAGGAATCGGCCCCGGGCGTGTCGGTGCGCGTGGTGCCACTGACCACACGCGACCCGCGCCGCCTGCTGACCGACGGCACAGCCGACCTGGCGCTGGGCTACTTTCCGGCGGTGCTCACCGACCTGACCGCCCTGGCCCAGACCGACGAACCCGTCAACTTTGCGCACCAGCGCCTGTACGCCGGTGAATATGTCTGCGTGATGCGCAAAGGCCACCCACTGGCCGATGCACCCCTCACGCTCGACACCTATTGCGCGGCGCGCCACCTGCTGGTGAGCTTTTCGGGCAGGCCCTACGGCTATGTGGACGAAGCGCTGTCGTCGATGGGGCGCCAGCGCCGCATCGTGCTCACCGTCAACCAGTTCTTCACCGCAGGGCGTGTGGTGGTCAACTCCGACTTGCTCACCGTGCTGCCCTGGCACTTTGTGCCCACCACCGGCATGGCCGACCAACTGGTGGTGCGCCAGTTGCCGTTGGAGGTACCGCCGGTGCATGTGGAGGCCCTGTGGCACGAGCGCCAGCACGACAACCCAGCACACCACTGGTTACGCCAGCAATTGCTGGAGGTTGCGCAGGCGGCCTTCGCCGACGAACACAGAAACGGCCTGGACACATGAAACTGCAACTGCTGTCGGACCTGCACCTGGAAAGCAACCCCGGGTTTGCACCCGAGCCCGCGCCGGACGCCGACCTGCTGGTGCTGGCCGGCGACATCGGTTCTTACCAAAGCGGCTCTGCGCTGACTGCGCTGGACGACCACGATTTCGGGCTGGGGCGGTTTTCGCCGCTGCGCGGCTGGCCGGTGCCGGTGCTGTTTGTGCCTGGCAACCACGAATACGACGGCCTGGATTTTGACGAGGCGCACCTGCGCCTGCGCGAGGCCTGCACGCGCCTGGGCATCACCTGGCTGGAACGCGAGTGCCTGGTGTTGTCGGGCGTGCGCTTTGTCGGCACCACACTGTGGAGCGACTTTGACGCGCTCGGCCCTCTGGCTGGACAAGCCCTGCCCGAAACGCCAGCTGCCCACGCCCTGCCTGGCGGCTACACCGCGCAGCTCAAGGCCCGAGACAAGGCCTTTCGCGCGGCCAACTGGTACCTGCGCAAAACCGGCACCACACGCGGTGGCGAGCCCTGGCTGGCCGCCCAGGTGCGCGAACAGGCACGGGTCTGCCAGCAATGGCTGGCCAATGCGCTGGCCCAGCCGCACGACGGCACCACCGTGGTCGTGACGCACTTTGCCCCCAGCCTGCGCAGCGCCGACCCGCGTTACGGCCAGGTGCCGGGCACCGCCGGGTTTTGCAACGCGCTGGACGCGCTGTTGCCGCGCGCCCAGCTGTGGCTGCATGGGCACCTGCACTGCCCCAGCGACTATGTGCACGAGGGCTGCCGCGTGCTGGCCAACCCACTGGGCTACGCCAGCAAGGGGGAACAGGCACGCTTTGCGCCACAGCTTGTGGTCGATCTTGACCACACCGCCGCCAGGTCTTGATCTGCTGCAAGTGGCAGCACGGCTGCTGTGTCTACAATCAAAAACAGATCAAACCTCTTTTGGAGACCCCCCTATGAAGATCTTGCTCGCAGTCGACGGCAGCGCCTACACCAAAAAAATGCTGGCTTACCTGGCCACACACGAGCAATGGCTGAACTCCGGCAACAGCTTCACGCTGCTGACCGTGCAGGCCCAGCTGCCCGCCCACGCCCGCCGCGTGGTGGGCAAGGAAGCCACCGACACCTGGTACCGTGAAGAATCCGAGAAAGTCCTCGGTCCGGCCACCGCTTTCCTGAGCCGCCACGGCGTCAACCCCAAATCGGTGTCCAAGGTCGGCCATGCGGGTGAGCACATTTGCAAGGTCGCCGAATCTGGCAAGTTCGACATGGTGATCATGGGCTCGCACGGCCACGGCCTGTTCGGCAACCTGGTCATGGGCTCGGTCGCCACGCAAGTCCTCTCGCACAGCAAAGTGCCCGTGCTGATGGTGCGCTGATCTTTTGCAGGAGCCAGCCCTGCTGGCCATCAGGCGCGTTGCACGCCGGGCTGACCGGTCAAGACCTCGTAGCGCGCCTGCTCGCGCATCACGCTGTCGGGCTGCACCGGAAAAGCCGTGGTCCGGAAAGTGGCCGTCAGACCCTCCGGCCGCACGTCCAGCAAGGTGTAACCGCGCTCATCCGAACGCGCATGGCGGATGTCGGGGTTGTTCTCGCGGATGGTGGCCAGCAAGGCATCGCCCATACCGCGCGAGCTGACCGAGGTGGTGACGATCTCGCTGGCCACCACCGGCGACTGCTCGTCGTTGGGCCGCACCCGCAAATTGGCCGCCACGTTCATGTGCACGTCGCCCCCCAACACCACGGCATTGCTCAGCCGCATCTCTGCGATGCCCGCGAGCAAGCGCTCGCGCGCCATCGGGTAACCATCCCAGGCGTCATTGAACGTGCTGCGCCCCAGCGGGGTGGCGATGCCGGTCGAACTCATCTGGGTGGCCTGCGCGATCAGGCGCCAACGCCCCGGGTTGTCGCGTTGGCCTTCGCGCAAACTGTCCGCCAGCCCCTGCATCAGCCACGCCTCTTGCGCGCTGCCCAGCATGCTGCGGCGCGCGTCTTGCAGGGCGTCGCAACCCACCACCACCCGCGCACCGCCCCGGTTGGGGTCGGGGCAGGCCTGGTGGTCGCGGTACTGGCGGCAGTCCAGCGTCCAGATGTCGGCCAACTGGCCCCAGGCCATGCGGTCATGAATGCGCATCTGGTGCGGCGCGCGCGGATCGGGGCCGATGCGCACCGGCATGTGCTCAAAGTAGGCCTGGTAGGCCGCCGCACGCCGCTTGAGGAACACGGCCGGATCGCTGAAGCGGTTGTCCTGGTCGTTGGCATAGTCATTGACCACCTCGTGGTCGTCCCAGGTCATCACCCAGGGGTGCGCCGCGTGGCAGGCGCGCAGGTCAGCGTCGCCCTTGTACTGCGCATGGCGTTGGCGGTATTCCTCCAGCGTCTTGGGCGCGCCACCCAGGTGCGGCCGGATGCGGTATTTGGGGTTGCTGCTTTCGTAGATGTAGTCACCCAGGAACAGCACAAAGTCCAGCTCACGCTGCGCCATTTCGCGGTGCGCCACGTAGTAGCCCTGCTCAAAGTGCTGGCACGAGGCCTGGGCGATGCGCAGCAGCGGCACGCGCGCGTCTGGCGCCGGGCTGGTGCGGGTACGACCCACCACGCTTTGCGCAGAACCACAAACAAAACGGTACCAGTAATGGCGCCCAGGCTGCAGCCCCGTGGCCAGCACATGCACGCTGTGGCCACGCCGGGCATCGGTCTCTACCTGCCACTGGCGAAGCGGCTGGCGCAGGGCCTCGTCGGCAAACACCTCGCACAGCACCGTCTGCGCGCTGGCCTGCTGCGCCGCATCGGCATCGCTCATCAGCAGGCGCGTCCACAGCACCACACTGTCAGGGCGCGGCTGGCCGCTGGCCACACCCAGCCCAAAGGGGTCGCTCTGCCAGGTGGGGCCAGCCTGCCGCTGGCCAGCGGCCAGTGCGGGCTGCACACCCGCCCAGGCAGACAAAGCCCAGGCCAGTGCCAGGCGGTTCATGTCCCGTCGAAGCATTCTGGTGTTCTCCCTCAGTGCAGCCACAACTCGGCGCGTTCGTGCAAAAAGTCCAGCACCAGCGCATCAAAAGCATCGGGCGATTCCAGATGCACCCAATGGCCGATGCCGGGCATCTGCACCCAGCGGCTGCCCTTGATTTTGCCGGCCATGCGCTCGATGGTGCTGCCTGGCGCCAGTGGGTCTTGTTGGCCTGCGATCAACAGCGTGGGCACATGGATGTGCGCCAGCGCGGTATCGCGGTCAAACGCGGCCTGCGCCTGCAAGGCCAGGCGGTAAGTCACGGGCGAGAGCTGCGCCATGCAATAGCGCGCCAGCTGCACACCCGCAGGCAATGCCAGCGGGCCGGTCTGCCCAGGCAACACCGCCTCGGTCAGTTGCTGCATGTCGTTGGCCACGCCATCCAGCAGGACGGATTGCCGCTGCGCTTCGTTGGCCCAGCCTGAATCCGGCCCGCTGGTGCTGGCGCTCAGCACCAGGCGATTCACCAGGTCGGGGCGGCGCATCACCACCTCTTGGGCCACCATGCCGCCCAAGCCATGGCCCACAAGCACCAAGGAGCGCTGGGCTGGCGGTGCATCGGGTGGCAACAGGGCCTCGATCAAATGGATGCAACTGTTGGCCAGACCGCGCACGCCATAAGGCTCCACCGGAGCCGACAGGCCGTAGCCGGGCATGTCCCAAGCCACAGCACGAAAACCCTGGGTGGCGTAATGCTCGACCTGGGGCGCAAAACTGCGGTAACCGCCAGCCGCACCGTGCAGCATGAGCACCACAGGGCCCGCGCCCAGCGAAGTGAAATGAGGCAACAACATGTGGACGATGTTAGCCCAGCGCCCAGACGACAGGCCTGCACAGGGCTTGGCGGCACAATGCCTGCCATGTCCACACCCAACCCACACAAAGACCACCTCGACGGCCTGGCCATCGGCATCCTGATCGCCTGCTGCATGTTCTGGGGCTTGCAGCAGATTCTGGTCAAAGCCGTCATGGCCGAAGTGCCGCCGCTCATGCAAGCCAGCGTGCGCTGCATCGGCGCCTGCGTGTTGCTGATGCTGTGGTGCCGGGTGCGCGGCATCCGACTGCTGGCGCGCGACGGCAGCCTGTGGGCGGGCCTGCTGGCGGGCGGCCTGTTTGCCGCCGAATTCGCCTGCATCTACCTCGGCCTGCTGCACACCACCGCCTCGCGCCTGACGGTGTTCCTCTACACCTCGCCATTTTGGGTGGCAGCGCTGGTGCCCCTCTTCGTCAAATCAGAGCGGCTGCGCCCGCTGCAATGGCTGGGCCTGGCCTGCGCCTTTGTGGCCGTGGCCTTTGCCATGCGCGAAGGCCTGGGCGGCGGCAGTGCCACGGGCGACCTGCTGGGCCTGGCCGCAGGCGCGCTGTGGGGGCTGACCACGGTGTCGATCCGCGCCACCCGCCTGACCACACGCGTCTCGCCCGAGAAGCTGCTGTTCTACCAAATCGCCACCACCGCGATTGTGGTGCCCTGGATCTCGCTGGCCCTGGGCGAAACCTGGAGCCTGAGCGGCTGGAGCACGCTGGCCTGGGGCTCGGTGCTGGCGCAAACCGTGATCGGCGCCTTCGCCAGCTACCTGGCCTGGATGTGGATGCTGGGCCGCTACCCGGCCACCAGGATCTCGGTGTTCGTCTTTCTCACACCTTTGTTTGCGCTGCTGTTCGGCACTGTGCTGCTGCACGAAGCGGTGAGCACCACGCTGCTGGCCGCGCTGGGCTTGGTGGTGGCGGGAATTGTGCTGGTCAATCGGCGGGTGGGGTGAGGGCTTTGCCCTCAATCTGGTCCATGCCAACCATTCAAGACTTGTTTAATATATTTGACAATTTTTGAACCGCATGCTTCAATCCACCTCATGAATCTGGCGGACATTGGTCATCTCGTACAGCAGCGCAGGCAGGCCATCGGCTTGTCTCAGGACAGGCTAGCCAAGCTCAGCGGACTTTCTCGCGCCACTGTCCACGCGCTTGAAGCGGGCACCATCAAGGACCTGGGCGCGGCCAAGCTCATGGTGATGCTGGATCTGCTCGGCTTGCAACTGGGGGCCACTTCACAAAAGCGCCCACGCAACGCCTTGCAATTGGTCAGTCAGTCTGCCAGCGTGAGTTACAAGAACAGCCTGGCACCAAGTGCTTTGGCTGGAGCCCTTGTGGATGGTCATTTGCCACCTGGAATCACCCCCCAGGTTGCCACGCTGCTTGACGAAGCGCCCTTGCCACTGATCGTTGCGACCGTTGAAGAAGTGGCTGCAGCGTCGCAGTGTCCCGCCAAGACCTTGTGGAAACACATGTTCCAGTGGGCACATGACCTGCATTCACCCAGACCGGTGTGGGCATGAGCAGCGGCAGTGAACCTGCTTCAGGGGCGCTGCTCAATGGCGTTTAGCAATCGTTGCTGTTGCACGCCTTCACGCTGATCGATGAAATCGCCACACATGGCGGCATTGCTGAACCCATGTGGACTTTTGGTGGTGGCACCGTGCTGATGTTGCGACACGGTCACCGCATGAGCAAAGGCATCGACATCTTTGTGCCCGACCCGCAGTATCTGGGTTTCGTGTCCCCACGGCTGAGTGACGTTGCCGAATCGGTGACGCAAGACTATGTGGAAGGTCCGGGGTACATCAAACTGCTCTTGCCTGAAGGCGAAATCGATTTCGTGGCGTCGCCCAACCTCACCAGTCAAGCCTATGAGGAATGGAACCTGCTTGGTAGATCGGTGAAAGTGGAAACCTCAGCGGAGATCGTTGCGAAGAAGCTGTACCACCGAGGGGATCGGGCAACTGCTCGTGACCTTTTTGACCTGGCGCTGGTGATCGAGCGTGAGCCACGCCCACTGGCCAGCGCTGCGCCTTACCTGGTTCGCCATCGAGAGGAGTTCATACGGCAAATCAAGCAACGACGCTCGGTTCTGCAACTTCAATTCGAAGCCATTGATCGACTGGAATATCACATTGACTATGACAAGGCCGTGGGCCGCGCAGAGAGGTTCTTATCGGGCCTGGGGTAAGGTCGTGATCGGCGCCTTCGCCAGCTACCTGGCCTGGATGTGGATGCTGGGCCGCTACCCGGCCACCAGGATCTCGGTGTTCGTCTTTCTCACACCTTTGTTTGCGCTGCTGTTCGGCACCGTGCTGCTGCACGAAGCGGTGAGCACCACGCTGCTGGCCGCGCTGGGCTTGGTGGTGGCGGGAATTGTGCTGGTCAATCGGCGGGGAGCTTGAGGGCGGTGTCGGACAGGCTCTAGATGCAACAAGGCGTGATATGCGCTGACCCCACTCACCCAGGACGACGGCCTTCGTAAGCGTTTTGCAGCAGCGCACGAATGTCCGCACGTTGCTCGCCGCCAATGGGGCGGGGGTTCCAGTAGGGATTGCTCACGGCAATGTCTGCCGCTTTATCCAGATCGGATGCTTTCATCCCGATGTCTTTCAACGCGACAGGCGCACCGTTGTCTTTGGCCAGGTCAAACAAGGCGGCGGCCGCATGGGTGCTGTCCGTCAAGCCCAGGGCACTCGCCATGCGTTGCAAGGCCTCGGGCACTGCAGGCGCATTGAACGCCAGTGCTTGCGGCAACACCACCGTGTGGACTTCGGCATGGGCCAGGCCGAAACTGCCGCCCAGCGTGTGGCACAACTTGTGGTGCAAGGCCATGCCTACATTGCTCATCACCATGCCGCAAAGCCAGGCGCCGTACAGTGCCTGCGCGCGGGCAGGCACATCGTCGGGCTTTTGTCGGATCGCGGGCAAGGCTTGGGCCAACGCGCGGATGCCTTCTTCGGCCATCAGGTTCATGACCGGATTGCTGTCCTTGCCATACAAACCTTCGACCGCGTGGGCCATCGCATTCATGCCGCTGGTCACACTCAAGACCGGCGGAAGGCTCACCGTCAGTTGTGGGTCGTAAATCACGGTTTTCGGCAGCACACGCGGATCTTTGCCGGTTCTTTTGACACCCGCTTCCGTGATGCCATAGACCGTGGTCATCTCGCTGCCCGAGTAGGTGGTGGGGATGGCCAAAATCGGCAAGCCCGAATCCAGCGCAATGGCTTTGCCCAGGCCTATGGTCGAGCCACCACCGATCGCAATGGCGCAATCTGCGTTCAAACGCCGGGCCTCTTCCTGTGCTCGCCGGGCGGTTTCGATGGGCACATGCATGACGGCCTGTGCATAGACGCCTGCGGCGCGTGCCCCCAGACGGTCTGCCACCATCTGCGCCAGGCGCGCTTGCCCAGGCGTGGACAGAACCATGGCCCGACGGCCCCCAAGAAGATCGATTTCTCGCCCCAGGTGATCCAGTGACCCCGGCCCAAACACCACGCGCCCAGCCTGGCCGTTGTAAATAAAGTCTTTCATATGCGTTCTCTGATCTCAGCATTCAGGCACGACGTAGTCGACCTGATGGCGCGCAATGCGCATGTCACCGACTTCTGCCTTGACCCGCAAATGCTCGGGATGAACAGCATAGGCATCGAGGTCTGCCTGGGTTTCAAATTCGCTGTAGAGCACCACATCGCAGGCGTAATCCACACCGCTGCTGTCCACGCCAATTTCCAGATGCCGCAGGCCGGGAATGCGACCGCGCAGGCTCAGAAAACTGCTCTTCAGGTGTTCAATGTTGCGTTGCTTGGTTTGTGGCGTGTCTCCTGCGAGATTCCACATGACGATGTGTCGGATCACATTCACCCTTTCCAGCAGGAAAGCCGATTTTCACGCGGCTGCAAACCCAGCGAAAGCCATGCGCTATGGCATGGGGTCCACACAAGCTTCATGCACAGCATCACAAGCCCAGATACGCCTTGCGGATTTCCGGGCGGTTGCTCAGCTCGGACGAGGTGCCCGAGGTCATGACCCGGCCGTTTTCAAGCACATAGGTTCGCTGCGATATGGCCAGGGCACGGCTGACGTTTTGCTCCACCAGCATGACCGCTGTGCCGCTGCGGTGGATGGCCTCGATCGCCCGGAACATTTCGGCCACGATGCTGGGGGCCAGCCCCAAGGACGGCTCATCGAGCAAGAGCAAACGCGGCAAGGCCATCATCGCGCGTCCAATGGCCACCATCTGCTGCTGCCCACCCGACAAAGTGCCCGACACCTGGTCCAGCTTGGCACGCACCGCTGGAAACAGTGCGCACACCTGTTCAAAAGTCTGACTGCGAACCGCCCTGGCCTTGGGGTGCATCGCGCCCAATTCGAGGTTCTCGCGCACCGTCATCCCCGTGAACAAGCGGCGGCTTTCGGGCACCAAGGCCAGGCCCCTTGCGCAAAGCATGTGTGGGGGCAGTTGCGAAACCGTCTGGTCTTCCCAGACGATCTTCCCGGCCTTCAGCGCATTGAGCCCCATGATCGCATTGATCAACGTCGTCTTGCCCGCGCCGTTGGGGCCGATCACGGACACCAACTCACCTGGCTCGACGTGCAAGGACACATCCCACAAGGCGGGTGCAGCGCCGTAATTGACTTGGATTTGATCGACTTGCAGCATGTTCAGACCACCGTCTCGTCACCCAGATACGCCCGCACCACCTCGGGCTGGGACATCACATCTTGAGGACTGCCCTCGGCAATGACCTCGCCCTGGTTGAGCACCACCAGCCGGTCCGACAAGGCCAGCACCGCACTCATGACGTGCTCCACAAACACAATGGAGGTGCCACGATCGCGGATGCGGCGAATGGTCTGGACGGCAGCGGTAATTTCAGAAGGGGTCAGCCCGGACAAAACCTCGTCGAGCAGCAGCACCTGTGGCCGTGCGGCCAAAGCACGCGCCAGCTCCAGAAACTTGCGCTGGTGCAGGTTGATCTCGTCGGGGTAGCAATCGCCTTTTTCCTCCAGACCTGTGAACCGCATCCATTCATGCGCTTCTTCCAGGGCCTGCGCATGCGTCAGGTGTGTCCCGCCATAGTGGGCGGCCAGGGTCACGTTTTGCAAAACCGTCAGACCGTGAAAAGGACGCGGAATTTGGTAGGTGCGCGACAGGCCCTGGCGGCGGATCAGGTGTGCAGGCCAGCCCGCGCAAGACTGCCCCGCCAGCACCACAGTGCCCTCTGTCGGTTTGTAGTGACCGGTGACGACATTGATGAAGGTCGATTTTCCGGAGCCGTTGGGCCCCAGCAAACCCAAAATCTCACCTCGGTAGAGGTCCAGGTCGACCTGGTGCAGAGCGCGAATGCCGGAGAACTGTTTGCTCAGGCCACGCACTTCCAGCACCTTCTCGCGTCCGGTGGCCTGCACGGGGCGGCTCGCCGCGGGTTCCAATTTTTCAGGATCACCACCGGTGGCGGTCTCGTGTTCGGCCAGAACAGGTTGACCCCGCATCAGCCGCTTGTGCTGTCGCAACTGCCAAGTGCCCACCATGCCGCGCGGCATGACCAGCACAGCACCGGCCAACACCACGCCAATGACCATCTTGCCCACCAGCGCGCTGTCACCGGCTGTAAAGGCATTGAGCAGCAAGGTGATGAGCACGGCCCCGATCATGGGACCCGCCCAGTGGCGGCTGCCCCCCAGAACGCTCATGAGCACCACGGTCAAGGGCACCGTGATGTTGAAGGTTTCGCCGACCGTCACATACGACACATACAGGGCATGCACAGCACCCATCACGCCCGCAAAAAAGCTGGAGATTGCAAAAGCCCCCATCTTGAGCCGGAAAGTGGGCACCCCATTGACCTCGGCCGCATCTTCGTCGTCGTGAATGGCCAACAGCCCCAAACCCGCTTTGGCACGAAGCAAGCCATAGGCCACCAGCACACACAGCACAGCCAACACCAAGCTGGCGTAGTAGAAAGTCGAGGCAGGCTTGGGGCCCCATTGGGGCAAGCTCACGGCCATCAGGTACACGCCTGGCCCGCCATCAATCGGCGTATTCACCACCAGCGTGGCCAGAACAAATCCCACCGCCAGCGTGATGAGTGCAAACGACTCACCCCGTATCTTGCGGGCATTGAAGACCAGCGCACCGATGGCCAGCGCCAGCAATGCCGCCAACACACCGCTGCCCAGGGCGGCAGGCACCACCGGCCAATCGGCCTTGGTGGCCAGGGTGGCCATGCCGTACATGCCCACGCCAAAGAATGCGCCGTGCCCAAATGAAAAATAACCCGAATACCCCGACAGGATGTTCCAGGACGTGGCCAGCGTCATCCAGAAAAAAATCACATACAGCAGCGACTGCAGATGCACCGGCAAACCCAGGTACGGCGCCGCAAACAAAAGGGCCAGCAAGGCCAGAATGGCTGAAAGCCTCAGTGTCTTATTCATGGCCACGCCGCAACAAAAGGATCAGGATCAGCACCGAGAAGGCCACCAGAGGGGCCCAGGTCGGGGCGATCAAAGCCATGGTCATCGATTCGATGATGCCGATCACCAGCCCACCCACCAAAGGGGTCAAGGCCGAGCCGAGGCGACCGATCATCACCACCGCAAAAATCACGCCGACCCAGGCATAAATCTGGGAAGGCGCCAAGGTGAACATCAGTGCCACGCACACGCCAGCACACGCAGCCAATGCGGCACACAGCCCCGCCAGCCAGATGCCCAGGCGTTTGGCATGGATGCCGAATGCGGTCGCAATTTCCGGGTCTTCGGCACTGGCGCGCACCGACTTGCCCATGTCGGTGCGGTGCAAACCCCACCAGACCAGACCGACCATCAACAGCGCGATGCACAAAGTCAGCGCCTCTGAATAGGTCACCACCACACTGCCCAGACGGAACTTGTGCTCCTCGTATACCGAGGCCATGCGCCTGAAGTCCGCACTCCAGACCCACTGGAGCAAGGCCTCCACCGACACCGTGATGCCAAACGTCACCAGCAATGAATTGAAGGGCGTGATGGCGAATCGCATCAACAAGGTCTGCACCCCCATGCCCAAAACGGCAAATGACGGCACGAGCACCAGCAAGGCCAGCAGCGGGTCCAGACCCAGTCGGGTCTTGAGTTCATAGGTGATGTAGGCCGAAAGAAAGACCCAGGCGAAATGCGCCAGATTGATTTGCCTGAGCAGACCCCAACCGAGACCAATGCCCAGACCAATCAATCCATACAGCGCACCAAGGAATACCCCCGAGGCCAGCGCCTGCAACAACAGCCCTGCGCTGGGCATGTCAGAAGATCATTTTGCTGCCGGGGAAAGCAACATCTTTGGGGTGCACCACCAACCACTTGCCGCCTTGCAACTGCTTGATGCGGTTCAGGTCGTCACCGTAGTTGTTGGGGCCATCGAAGCGGACTTTGCCCACGATGGTGTCCACGCGGTTCTTTTTGAGCCAAGCTGAAATCTTGGCGTCTTCGAGACTGCCTGAACCCTTGACCCCGGCCTCCAGGAATTGCCAGCCTGTATAGGCGTTGGCCGCTTGCAACTCAAAGGCCGTGTCGGGCAGGTTGGCCTTGGCAGCGCGCTCGTTGTAGAGCTTGATCACCTCGGCATAGGCCGGGTTGCTGGTGAACGGCGCATGCTGTTCAAAGGTCGTCAACGACAGGGCATTGGCCGCCAAAGGCGACTGGGCCAAGGGGCCGGGCGTTGGGTACAGGTGGAAATGGATCCTGGGCTTGTAGTCGATCTTGTTCATAGCCTCCAACAGCTGAATGCTTTCGGGGCCAATGGAGCCAATCCAGACCACGTCGGCATTGGCTTCTTTGAGGCGCGACGCAATGGGGCCAAAGTCCCGGTTGCCGAACTCCCACTCCAGCCAGAGCGCCTCGCGCAGACCGCGCTTTTTGAACACCTCGCGAGCGCCGACCGACATGAACACGACCGAAGGAAACTTGCTGGTCACGATGGCCACGGACTGGGGCTTGGCGCCCGAAGCGGCAATCGCATCCAACAAGGTGTTGGGCGCCGTCGTGCCGGGATCGATGCCCATGACGTAGGCCGGGAAATGCATGTCGTATTTGGCCAACGAGGGAATGCCAAACGAGTTGGTGATCAGCACCTTGCCATTGCGTTGCGCCACCCCCATGGCTGCCAAAGAGTTGGCCGTGGCGTAAGGCCCCATCAGCAAATCCACACCTTCACCCGAGATGAGCTGCTCGTACAGTGTCCGGGCCAGGTCCGGCTTGGACTGGTCATCCTTGACGATCCACTCCACCGGGCGCCCGAGCAAACCACCGCGCTTGTTGAGTTGTTCGACAAAGATCTCACCAGCGATCTTGTGCATCACCGCGGTCCCCGCAAGAGGTCCCGTCAGGGACAAAGTGCTGCCCACCTTGATCGGCTTGCCCTGCGCATTCGCCCAGGGGGAAGTCAATGAAAGGAGCAACGAAGACCCCAGTGCTTTCAAGAATGGCCGCTTGTGCATCAATGTCTCCAGAAGAATTGTGTTGTTGGTTTTGCAGAATTTGCGTGACCATTATGGATACCGATCGGTATTCTTTTACTGGGAATTACCCTCACTGCACTTGTCACCCAAGCGCCTTTCGAACAGACTCACCAGCGGTCACAGTCATTGCCACAAATTCTTTTTGAGATGCAAGCAACGGCACCGCATCGCCCTCATTTTTTTCACTCTTCAACCCATCGCTTGCACATGAGCTCCACCCACGTTTCCAGCGCATTCACGCCTTCCGGCTCCACGCACATGGCCATCGCCGAACCCGACCGCATCGTTGTGCGCGGCAAAGATCTGTGCAGAGACGTGATCGGCCAGCAGTCTTTCACCGCTTATTTCCTGTTTCTTCTGACTGGCGAGACCCCCAGCCACAACCTGATTCGCATGGCCGACGCCACCATGGTCTCCTTGGCCGAACACGGCCTGGTCCCTTCGGTGCAGGCGGCGCGCATGACCTTGGCCGCAGCCCCCGACTCCATCCAGGGCGCCGTGGCTGCCGGACTGCTGGGCTGTGGCCCCGTCATCCTGGGTGCCTCTGAAACGGCTGGCCACTTGCTGATCGAGATGCTCGCCCAGGCCAAGCAGGGCACCCAGTCTTTGGAGGACATTGCACGCGAGCGCCTGCAAACGTTGCGGGCCAACAAACAAGCCCTTCCGGGGTTCGGGCATCCGGTTCACAAAAAAGGCGACCCGCGCGCCACCAAGCTGATCGAACTGGCCGTGGAGTGGGGCATTGCAGGCGAGCATGTGCGCGCCCTGCAGGTCCTGGCATCCCAGGTGGAGGGCGTTTATGGCCGTCCCTTCCCCATGAATGTTTCTGCCGCCATACCGGCCGTGCTGCTGGATGCAGGCTACCCCGCTGGCGCCTTGAAAGGCATTCCCTTGCTGGCACGCACGGCTTCGTTGGTGGCCCACATGCTGGAAGAGCAGACACGCCCCATCGGCTTCAAGCTGGCCAGCGCCGCAGAACAGGCCATGACCTACGACGGCCCCGCCGTTGCGCGTTGACGCCACCACCGGGAGACTCGCCCATGACCAGCGCCACGCTCATGTCACCGTTGGATGTTCTGAGACGGTTTGAACGACACGACTTTTCGATTGACCAGTTCTTCCAGACACGTCTGCGCCAGCTTGCCGATCAGCCGATGGTGGAGTACCAGGACACGGTCATGAGCTGGCGCACGTGCGCACAGCAGGCCGACCAAGCGGTGGGCTGGCTGCGCCAGCGCGGCATTGTGGCCGGCGACCGCATCGGGCTCATGGCCTACAACCACCCGGCCACGGTGGTGCTGTTGATCGCCTGTGCCCGAATAGGCGCCATCGTTGTGCCGTGCAATCCGGAATTTGAAGCCCGGGAAGCCCAATACATTTTTGAACACGCGGGTGTGCGCGGCGTTGTCTGTTCGCCCGAGCCACTGCCCAGAGTTCAAGAAGCCACCGGCCAAGTCAAGCCCGCCCCCTGGATCGTCGTGATCGAAGAAGGCCAGGCGAACGGCGAAGCTTCATTGCTAGACCAGTGGCACGACTGCGCACCCGACACCCAGACACGAGAGGGCACCGCAGACAGCACCTGCATGATCATCTACACCTCGGGCACCACCGGGTTTCCCAAGGGGGTGATGCACAGCCAGCGCAGTTACCTGCTGACGGCCGAAGCCTTTGTGCACCGCATGTACCTGCAGCCTGACGAACGGCTGATGTGCGTGCTGCCGCTGTTCCACATCAATGCCCTGATGTACTCGCTGGGCGGTGCCATGGCCTGTGGCGGGACCCTGATCCTGATCCGGCGTTTCTCTGCATCCACCTTTTGGCAGCAGGCTGCGGCCACCCGAGCCACCGAAGTCAATGTGATCATGTCGGCCGCCGCCATTCTGGCGCGCCGCCCGGCAGAAGAATTTGCGCCTGAGCACTGCATCCGAAAAATGTTTTTGGCACCCCTGAACAAAGATTTGCTGGACACCTTCCAGCAACGCTTTCATGTGCCCGTGCTCATCGAATGCTACGGCATGACCGAGATTCCGGGCGTGCTGAGCAACCCGTTTCTCGGCCCACACAAGCTGGGCAGCATGGGCTGCATCTCGCCACACCCCGACCCCGAGATGGAGCGGCCACAGGTGCGGATCATGGACGACGACGGCCATGAAGTCGGCATGGGTGAAGTCGGTGAACTGGTGGTCAAAACCCCGACCTTGATGCAGGGCTACTTCAATGATCCCGAGCAGACAGCGGCCAGCTTCCGGGACGGGTGGTTTCTGACAGGCGACCTGGCACGGCGAGACGAAGACGACTTTCTGTTCTTCTTCACCCGCAAGAAAGACATCATCCGCAGGCGCGGAGAGAACATCTCAGGTGCCGAAATCGATTCGGCCATCGGCAGCCATCCCGACATTCTGGAATGCGCCTCCATCGGCGTGGCATCCGATCTGGGTGAAGAAGAAATTTTGTTGGCCGTGGTGCCGCGCCCTGGCACCCACATCTCGCCCGAAGCCGTGCATGCCTACGCACAGGACAAGCTGTCGCCCATCAAACGTCCCCGCTACATCGTCATGGTCGAAAGCCTGCCCCACACCGGCTCCATGAAGATCGCCAAATTCAGACTCAAACCCGCCGACAAGCTGCGCCAACAAGCCACCGACTTTTCATAAAAGGAAATTCCACCATGAGCCAAACACAAACCCAAGGCATTGAAAACCGTTATGACTCGCTGGAGTTGATCACCCAGGAAGTCCTCAAGCGCTATGCAGACACACCCAACCCGCGTCTGCGCGAACTGATGCTGTCATTGATCAAGCACATCCACAGCTTTGCCAAAGAGGTCAAACTCTCGGCCGATGAATGGGCCTTCACCATGGGCTTTCTGGAAGAAACGGGAAAATGGTGCGGCCCCGGGCGCAACGAGTTCATGATTTTTTCGGACGCACTGGGTTTGTCGATGCTGACCGTCACGCAAGACTACCCCCGCCCACCGCACGCCACCGAACCCACACTGGTGGGCCCCTTCCTGATCGAAAATGCCCCCCAATTCCCCATGGGAGCAGACATCAGCGCCGGTGCGGCTGGCACCCCCATGCATGCCCAAGGCCAAATCCTCAACATCCATGGCCAGCCGGTGGCCAATGCGGTCATCGACGTCTGGCACTCCGACGACCGGGGTCTGTACGACGTGCAGGACGGCTATGAAGAAAAGGGGGCTTGGGCGCGTGCAGCCCTCACCACGGGCCCCGATGGCCGTTACAGCTTCTGGTCGGTTTTGCCAGTGGACTACCCTGTGCCCCAGGACGGCACCGCCATCCAGATGCTCAAGGCCACCACCGGACGGAGCTGGAGACCTGCCCACCTGCATTTCAGGATTCAGGCCCCGGGCCAACGCACGCTGGTGACACACATCTTTGACAAGAACAGCAAGAACCTCGATGGTGATGCCGTGTTTGGCGTTCGCCCATCGCTGATTGCCGAGTTCAAACACCAAACCCCAGGCACGGCGCCCGATGGCAAAAACATGGCGCGCGACTTCTACACCCTGGACTACAACTTTGTGATGACCGATGCTTTAAAGTGATGGCATTGATAAGGAACCTCGCTTGACCGAGCTTAGGGCAGGCAAAGCGGGGACCGCATTCTGCTTTGAGTCATGAGTAAAAGTACCGCCCCTTCCAGAACCTGGGTGACACGCCGAGGTCTGGAGCGCAAGGCGCAAATCCTGCAAGTCGCCACCGAAATGTTTTTGGCCCATGGGTTCGCCGATGTCAGCGTGGACGACATCGTGCTGACCGTCGGTGGCTCCAAAACCAATGTCTACAGCCATTTTGGAAACAAAGAAGGATTGTTTCGCGCGGTCATCGAAAGCCTGTGCGAGTCTTTCTTGCGCACCTTCAAAAAAGTGAACCTGGCGGGCAAAGATGCGCCAACAGGTTTGACGCTGCTGGGCTCGACTTTGCTCAAGACCTTGATGCTGGACAAGCACATTGCGTTTCAGCGCCTGGTGTTGGCCGAGTCGGGGCGCTTTCCGGGCGTCGGTCAAGCCTGGTTTGACGATGGGCCGCAGCAATCACGCCTGCGCATCGCCGGATTCATTGCACAGTGCCAGCAAAACGGCCAGTTAAGAGACACCGATCCGATGACGGCCGCCACGCTGTTTCACGACATGCTGGTGTTCAACCCCACCCACCTGAGCACCATTGGCAGACCCCCTTCGACCAGAGCGGTGAACCAGCACGTTCGACACGTTGTGGATCTGTTCATGGCGGGGATGGTTGCGCGGTGAGGGGGCCTCACCCCCGCCGCAACGTCCCCATCCCCTGCGCCACCACCGCGCCCTGCGCGTCCAGCACCTGGCCTTCGCAAAAGCACATGGTCTTGCCGCCACCGATCACTTGCGCGCTGGCATGCAGCGGGCCACTGGCGCTCTGCATGAAGTTGATGTTCAGGTCCAGCGCCTGCACCTCGCGCTTGTCTTCGGGGCTGCGTTGGCACACCGCATCGACCATGCTTTGCTCCAGCAGGCGAACGATCTCATGTGTGGGCGTTCGGCTCATGCGCTCTCCTGGGTCGCCACGGCATGGGGCCTGGGCAGGTAGCGGAAAGAGCCGTGTGCCTTGGCCACCAGCCGCCCTCCGGCGTCGCTGATGCGGGCGCGGCACCACACCACGGTGTCGTCGCTGCGCACCACTTCGCCGTCGGCCACCAGGCGCCCACGGCCGGGCTCGACAAAGCAGGTGTCCAGGTTGAGCGTGACCACGGTTTTCACAAAGTCCACCGCCGACACCGCCGCGCTGGCCATGACCACGTCCAGCATCGTCACCACAATGCCGCCATGCACGCCGCCGATCACATTGCCGTGTTCGGGCTTGGGGTCCAGAGACAGGCGCGCCTTGCCGCCCTCTGAAAAATCGCGTTGCATGCCCAGTGCCTGCATGAAGGGCACTTTGGAAAAGATCTGGCGCGGATCGTCCGTCACGATGGCTTGCATGGTCTGGGCTCCAGCGCTCATTCGGGCTTGAAGCCGATCTCGGCCAACATGCGGGCATCGCGGTCATACGCCATGCGTGCATACGCGGCGTATTCTTCGCCCGTCATCAACTTGGCCTGCATGTCAAAGTTCTCCAGCTGCTTCTGGTAGGCCGGGTCGGCTGCAGCCTTGCGGAAAGCCGCGCCCAGGCGCTGCGCAATCGCAGGTGGCAGGTTTTTGGGTGCGACCAGGCCCATGGGGGAGTCAATGCTGAGGTCAAAACCCTGGCTTTTGACCGTGGGCACACCCGGATGCGTCTTGAGCGGTTCGTCGGTGAAGGTGGCCAGCAGGCGCACCTTGCCACCGCGCACCTGCGCGCCAAAGCCGGGGTCGCCATACACATCGAGGTGGCGACCGATCAGCGCGGTGAAGGCTTCGCCACCGCCCTTGAACGGCACCATGTTGAAGGACGTGCCCGCCATGCGTGCCATGCGCTCGGCCACGATGCGGTTGATGCTGATCGCGCCCACCGTGCCGTAGCTCAGGGCGCCGGGCTTCTTCTTGGCTTCGGCCATCAGCTCACCCAGGTTTTGCCAGGGTGCGTCGGTGGCCACGCAAATGCCGGTGATCAGGTTGAACAGGCCAATGACATAGGTGAAGTCGGTGCGTGCATCGAAGTTGACCTTTTGCACCAGCGGCGCGCGGATGACCGAGTTGTGCATCACCGCCACGGTGTAGCCGTCGGACTCGGGCATGCTGGCCAGCGCCGCCGTGCCCATGATGCCGCCCGCGCCGGGCTTGTGCATCAGCAGCACCGGTTGGCCCAACTCACGCGATGCGGCTTCGGCCAATGAACGGAAAATCGGGTCCATCGACCCTCCAGGCGGAAAGGGCAACACCAGCTGGATGGGCTTGGCGGGGAAGGCGTCTTTGGTTTGTGCTGGGGCTGGGCCAGCCACCACTGAAGCAGACAGTGCCAACAGCACTTTTCTGCGGTCGATCGGGGTACCCTGCGAATGCATGCGGTTTGCCATGGTCATCTCCTTGCGTGCGTGCAGGGTACGCGCAGGCCCGCCTGGCAACCAATGGCCGAAAAGAACAAAACCGCTGGCAAAACCTGTCAGTCCTGCTGTGCATGGGTATCATCTCCAAGCACTGTCCACCCTTGCCTGAACACCATGTCCACCACTGCCCCTTTCGTCATCTCCCGCGTGTTTCGCGCGCCCCGCCCTCTGGTGTTTGAGGTGTACACCCAGCCGCAGCACCTGGCGCAGTGGCTCAGCCCCGAAGGCTTTCACAACATCCACACCGACATGGACTTTCGGGTTGGCGGGCGTTACCACTACGGCATCCAGGGTCCGAACGGCCTGGAGATGTGGGGCAAGCAGGAATACCTGGAGATCGCGGCGCCCGAACGGCTGCTTCACCTGCAGAGCTTTTCAAACCGCGAGGGCGGCCTGGGCACGCACCCCATGGCCCCCACCTGGCCCAAGTACATGCACGTGACCACCACGTTTGAAGAAGCGCCAGGCGAAGGCACCCGCGTCACCATCACCTGGCTGCCGCATGAAAGCGATGCGATCGGCCACCAGACTTTCGACCTGGCTCGACCCGGCATGGAAGTGGGGTTTGGCGGTACGTTTGTGAAGCTGGATGCTTATTTGCAGAAGCTGCAGGCGTGAAAGGGCGGAATCGACGGCGAACATGCCGTCCAATGGCACAGATGTGCCTGCCCATTCACGCCAGCAAGTTGCCTACGCGCGGCCAAGTGGCCACCTGCCACAGCGCCTCCACTGCGCGGCGCATGTCGGCCTCGGTGGCGCCTTTGCTGTAGGTGGCCAGGCGAATCGCTTTGTCGGTGATCTCCTGGCGTGAGAGCGTGTTGCCTGGGTCGCCCTTGGGCTCGTCCACGCGGCCGTGCAGCACGCGGCCATCCTGGGTGGTCACCGTCACCTTACCGATCCAGCGCTTGGGGTAGGCGCCGTCCACCTCGGGGTCCAGCACCATCTCGACCTTGTCGCGCAGCACCTGCGTCACATCGCTCAAGAAGTGGTCGTCAAACTCGGCCAGGCCCGCATGGCCAAACTGCGCCACCAGGCCCAGCACCGTGCCCATCGAGAACTTGCTCTGGTGCACCGTGGTCGGGCGCACCACCGGGCCCAGCACGTCAATGGCACCTTGGTGCACATGCGTGACCACGCGGGCGATGTCGGCGGGCTTCAGCTTGTTTGTCTGCATGACGTGCAACAGCGCGTCGGCGGCCGGGTGCGTGTGGCGGCAGCTGGCGTGGTACTTGAACGAAGTCTCGGCAATGGTCCAGCGCGTGCCCAGGCCATCCATCAGACGGGCCGGGTCGGCATCGCTGGACATGCCTGCGGCCATGCCCTGCGGGCCTTCCAGAATTTCGGCCGCACCGGTAAAGCCGTCTTTGGCCAGATAGGCCGACATGAGGCCCGCCGCCGCCGCGTGCGCGGTGTGCAGTTGTTTGCTGTCGGCGGCGGTGCGCAAAAACTCCCACAAGCCTGCCGACTGCGTGCCTGCCGAGCCCAATGCATGTTGCATCTGCTGCGCGTTCAGACCCAGCAAGTGGCCCACCGCAGCGGCAGCGGCCAAGGTGCCCGCTGTGCCCGTGGTGTGGAAGATGCGGTAGTGCGAGCGGCCCAGAAATTCACCCACGCGGATGCCCACCTCGTAGCCCACCACCGAGGCCGCGAGCAGCTGCTTGCCGCTGGCGCCCATGGCCTGCGCCACCGCCACCGCCGCCGGGAACACGATGGTGGCCGGGTGGAACACCGAGCCGTTGTGGACATCGTCTTGCTCGGCCACATGCGACGCTGCGGCGTTCGCCATGGCCGCCAGGTAGGGGCTAGTGCGTGTGCGGCGGATGATGACTTCGCTGGGGCCGGTGGCCGGCCCCATGGCCTGTGCAAAGCGCTCGATGGTTTCGACCGGGCGCGAACCGTGACCGGCCACGGCCGAGCCGAACCAGTCCACCAGCAGGTCTTCGGTCTTGCGCACCACCGGTGCGGGAATGTCCTCGAAACGCAGGGCTGCTGCAAATGCAGCGAGTTGGGTGGTGGCAGAGGTCATGGTCAATCCTTGTGTGTTCAACTGATTCAGACAGCGGTTGGCAGCTGCGCGACCAGCTCGCGCTTGAGCACCTTGCCGCTGTGGGTCATGGGCATCTCGGCCACGCATAGCAGCACCGAGGGTTGTTTGTAGGGCGCCAATTGCGCATGCAGATGGGCACGCAAGGCGTCCAGATCCAGGGTCGCGCCCAGCTTGGGTTCGACAAAGGCGAGTATCTCCTCGTTGCCATCGCCCACAGGGCGCCCGGCCACCGCGGCCTTCTGCACGCCGGGCCAGGCCAGCAGCACCGCCTCGATCTCGCCCGGGTACACATTGAAGCCGGAGCGGATGATCATTTCCTTGAGGCGCCCCACCACGGTGAGCGCGCCGTCTTCGGCCTGGCGGCCCAGGTCACCGCTGGCATACCAGCCACCGGGCTTCATGACCTGTGCGGTGATCTCGGGGTCACGGAAATAACCCGGCATCAGACCCACACCGCGCATCCAGATTTCACCCGTCTCGCCAAGTGGCACGTCGCGGCCTTCGGCATCCACGATACGCAGCTCGGCACCGTCGACCAGGTAGCCCGCGCTGGTGTCCTCGCGCCACACATCCTTGGCGCACAAGGTCAGCGCGCCCGCGTATTCAGACAAGCCGTAGCCATGGTGCAGGGGTTTGCCAAAGCGCTGCTGCACGGCGCGCTTGACGCTCATGTCCAGCGGCGCAGCGCCGGTGTACACGTAGCGCAAGTGCGGCGCCGCGGGGTGTTCGATGCCCTGCGCATCGAGCCAGCCCAGCAGGCGCGTGAACATGGCCGGGGGGCCTTGCAGTTGCGTCATGCCATGGTGGGCCAGCGCGTCAAACACATCGGCCGGGTCAAAGTGGCTGCGCATGAGCAAGCCCGCACGCGCATGCAGGGACGCCATGAGGATGGTGCCCAGGCCAAAGATGTGCGTCATGGGCAGGTAGGCGTACGAGCGGTCCTCTGGCCCCAGCTGACGCGACTCGGCCGAGATGCGGCCAAACTGCAGCAGGCCCGCGTGGCTCACCAGCACGCCCTTGGGCTGCCCGGTGGTGCCCGAGGTGAAGATGACCGCCGCCACCTGTTCGGCCAGTGGGCCGGTCTGGACCGTGGCCTGCTGGCGCACGGCGCTGCGCTGCAGGCCGGGCAACACGCTGGCGCGCGTGGGCTGCAACTGGGCGTGCTGGCGCGCCGCCTCCGACACACCGGTGGTGAAGTACACCACGCGGGCATCGGCCTTGTCGGTAAAGGCCGCCACCTCGGCCGCCGTCATGCGGGCGTTCACGCCGCAAGCCCAGGCGCTCACGCGGCTGCAGGCCAGCACCAGCGCCACATGCTCGGGGCAGTTCTCTGCGGCCACCAGCACGCGGTCACCAGGGCGCACACCGTCGGCACGCAATTCGGCTTCGAGCTGGTCCACGCAAGCCGACAACTCGCGCAGCGTCATCTCGCCATTGGGCAAAAACAAAAAGGGCTGATCGGGCGCTTGCGCCACCCGTTCGTCAAAGCATTGGTGGATGCGTGTATGGGGGTGGGTGTGCGCCATGGTCATTCGAATTTCATGCCGCGCGTCACCTCGGCCCACAGCGCGTGTTCGCGGCGCATGCGCTCGCTCAGTTCAGCGGGCGTGCCAGTCCACATGACATAGCCCTGGTCGATCCAGCGCTTCTTCAGTTCAGCGTCCTGCAAGGCGCGTGCGGTGGCCGCACCAATGCGCTGGCTCAGGTCTGTGCTCATGCCCAGTGGGCCGTACAGGCCGTACCAACCGCCCACGTCGTAGTCCTTGATGCCAAGTTCGGCCATGCTGGGCAATTGCGGCAATGCGGGGTTGCGCTCTTTGGAGGTGACGGCCAGGGGCTTGACCTTGCCGCCGTCGATGTAGGCCTTGGCCCCACCCACGATGTCAAACATCATCTGTATCTGCCCGCCCATCACGTCGGTCATGGCCGGCGCATTGCCTTTGTAGGGCACATGGTTGAGCGTGATGCCTGCACGGCGTGCGAACAATTCGCCACTGAGGTGGTTGGACGCGCCCATGCCGGCCGAGCCAAAGGCCAGCGCACCCGGATTGGCTTTGGCATAAGCCACCAGCTCGGGCACGGTCTTGAAGGGCTGCTGCTGGTTGATGACCAGCACATTGGCATAGCTCAGGATCGGGGCCAGCGGTGTCAGGTCCTTGAGCGGGTCAAAGGTCATGGCTTTGAGCACATGCGGGCTGATGGTCATGGTCGGGCTGGCGGCAAAGTAGATCTCTTGCCCGTTGGGCGCAGCCTTGACCACGCTTTGCCCGGCAATCGCACCGCCTGCGCCCAGGCGGTTTTCCACCACCACGGGCTGGCCCAGCTCGCGGCTGAAAACCGGTGCAAACACGCGTGCGGCCGCGTCCACCGGGCCACCTGCGGCATAGCCCACGATAAGCTTGACGGTGGCCTGCGCCCACGCGCCGCCCACAGGGGCAAGCAAGGCGGCGCCGATGGCCGCCATGCAGGCACGGCGGGTGGCCGAGCGAATGCTTGTGTTCATGTCTTGTCTCCTGTGTTGTCGTTTCAGCGCTTGGGGTCCACATATTTGAACGCGCCCATCGCACGGGCCACCGTGCGACCCGCCTCGTCTTCGATGTGGGCTTCGCAAAAGCAGATGCTTTTGCCACCGCCACTGGCGCGGCCATGCGCCACCAGGCGCCCTTTGCCAGGGCTCAAAAAATGGGTGCTCATGTCCACCGTGATGACCGCCCTTTTGAAATCGGCCTTGGACAGCGCAGCGCTCGACATGGCCATGTCCAGCATGGTCATGATGACGCCGCCGTGCGTGTTCTCGAAGTTGTTGCACAGCTCCAGGCGGGTGTCGAGCACCATGCGCGAGACGCCGGCGTCGGCGAACTCGCGGCGCAAGCCGATCAGCTTGGCGAAATGCACCTTGTCGTAGAGGTTGGAGGTGTCGGTCGTTTCAGTCATCGTGCTTCGCTTGTTCAGGGCGCAGCCCAGCGGGTGGCCTGGGCCAATTGCTGGCGGCACTCGGCCACCAGGCGCTCAATCAGGTCGGCGCAGCTGGGCACGTCGTCGATCAGACCGACCACCTGGCCGGCAGCCACCACGCCACTGTCCACCTCGCCCGATTGCAGGGCGCGGTTGCCGCGCTGCCCCGCCACCAGGTGGCGGACGTCTTCAAACGTGCAGCCGCCTTCGCGGTTTTCGGTGGCCACCACTTCTTGCGAAATGGCATTACTCCAGACCCGCGTGGTGTTGCGCATGGTGCGGAACATGAGCTTCGTGTCGCGCTCGCTGGCGCCCACCAGGGCCTGCTTGATGTTGTCGTGCACCGGCGCCTCTTGCGTCACCAGAAAGCGGGTGCCCATATTGATGCCTTCGGCGCCCAGCGCCAACGCTGCCGCCATGCCGCGCCCGTCGGCAATGCCACCCGAAGCGATCACCGGCACCTGGAGCTGGCGCACCGCCAGCGGGATCAGCACCAGGCCAGGCACATCGTCCTCGCCAGGGTGGCCCGCGCACTCAAAGCCATCGATGCTGATCATGTCCACGCCATTGCGCACGGCCGACTGCGCGTGCCGCACCGAGGTGCATTTGTGCACGATGGTGACGCCCGCGTCCTTCATGCGGCCAATGAAGTCCACCGGATTGTTGCCCGCGGTTTCGACGATCTTCACGCCACTGTCGATGATGGCCTGCAAGTAGTCGGAATACGGCGGCGGGTTGATCGAGGGCAGGATGCTCAGGTTCACGCCAAAGGGCTGGTCCGTCAGGGTGCGCGTGCGCGCAATCTCGGCAGCCAGCGCATCGGGCGTGGGCTGGGTGAGGGCCGTGAGGATGCCCAATCCCCCCGCATTGGAGACGGCCGAGGCCAGCTCGGCCTTGCCCACCCACTGCATGCCGCCCTGGATGATGGGGTAGCGGATGCCCAGCCGTTGGCTCACGCGTGTCTTCATGGGGATGCGTCTCAGTTGTTGAGGGTGATCTTCGCGTCGCGGACGATGTTGGCATACACCTCGGCGTCGCTCTTGATGACCTTGGCAAACGCATCCGGCGTGTCGTTGCTGGGGATCAAGCCCATGGCTTCGATCTTTTCACGCACTTCGGGCAACTTCAGCACCCGCTGGATTTCTGCCGAAAATTTATCCACCACCGGCTTGGGTGTGGCCACAGGCAAGAACAAACCAAACCAGCCCATGGGCTCGTAAGACTGCAGGCCCTGCTCCTTGAGTGTGGGCACGTTGGGCAGCCAGGTCAGACGCTCGGTGCCGGTCACGCCCAGCAGCTTGAACTTGGGCAGGTGCTGGCGCGAAGAACCCGCATCCAGGAACGAAGAGGTGAGCTGCCCACCGAGCATGGAAGTGACCAGCGGCGCCGCGCCCGAGTAAGGCACATGGATCAGGTCAAGGTTGGCCTGCAGGTTGAGCAAAGAGGCCTGCAGGTGCGACGACGTGCCCGGCCCGTAGTTGCCGATGCTGTGTTTGCCGGGCTCGGCTTTGACCAGCTTGACGAAGTCGGCCAGGGTGTTGACGGGCAAATTGGGTGCAACGGCCAACACGCTGGGGCTCACGGCCACGCGGCTGATGGGGGCGAAGTCCTTGATCGGATCGTAGGGCAGCTTCATCAGCTTGATCTGCTGGAGCAGCGCCACGATGGTGAACAACACCGTGTGGCCATCGCCAGGGGCCTTGGCCACCTGGTTGGCACCAATCGTGCCGCCTGCACCCGGCTTGTTCTCCACCAACACCGGCTGCTGCCAGTTGTCCTGCACCTTTTGCGCCACCATGCGCGCCAGCGCGTCGGTGGCGCCACCGGCGGCATAAGGCACGATGAACTTGATGGGCTGACTGGGGTAAGTCGTCTGGGCTTGTGCGCCGCCCAGCAGGGCCAGGCTGGCCACGGCCGTGAGGGCCATCAGGTTAAATCGGCGTGTGAATTTTTTCATGGTCTTGTCTCCGGGTGTTGTCGTCGAAGTGAATGTCAGCCGCGTACCTCGCGCGCCATATTGCGCGCGATGATGATTTGCTGGATCTGGGTGGTGCCTTCGTAGAGGCGGAACAGGCGCACGTCGCGGTAAAAGCGCTCGATGCCGTATTCGGACAGGTAACCGGCGCCGCCCAGGATCTGCACCGCACGGTCGGCCACGCGGCCGCACATCTCGGAGGCGAACATCTTGCTGCACGAGGCTTCGGTGGTCACGTTGCGGCCTTCGTCGCGTTTGCGTGCGGCGTCCAGGGTCATGCATTCGGCAGCGTACAGCTCGGCCTTGCTGTCGGCCAGCATGGCCTGCACCAATTGGAAGTCGGCAATCGGCTGGCCAAACTGCTTGCGCTCGACCGCGTAGCGCAGCGCGTCGTCCAGGATGCGCTGGGCCACGCCCACGCAGACGGCGGCCACGTGGATGCGGCCTTTTTCGAGCACCTTCATCGCGGTCTTGAAGCCCTTGCCCTCCTGGGCGGGGCCACCAATGATGTTGGCCGCAGGCACACGCACGTTGTCAAAAATCACATCGCAGGTGTGGGCACCGCGCTGGCCCATCTTCTTGTCGATCTTGCCCAGGGTGATGCCAGGCGTGTTGGCATCGACGATGAAAGCCGACACCCCCCCCGCGCCTTTGTCGGCCGGGTTGGTGCGCGCCATGAGCGTGAAGATTTTGGAGTGCGGCGCGTTGGTGATGTAGCGCTTGGTGCCGTTGACCACGTAATGGTCACCGTCTTTGATCGCCGTGGTGCGCAGCGAGGCGGCGTCCGAGCCCACATCGGGTTCGGTCAGCGCAAACGAGGCCGACAGCTCGCCTGTGGCCAGCTTGGGCAGGTAATAGGCTTTTTGCTCCGGCGTGCCGTCCATCAGGATGCCCTGCGAGCCAATGCCCACCGTGGTCCCGATCACCGAGCGGAAAGCAGGCGAGGTCCTGCACAGCTCGAACAGCAGGCGAGACTCCTCCTCCATGGTCAGCTCCAGGCCGCCATAGGTTTCGGGGATGGTCAGGCCGAACAGGCCCATCTCGCGCATCTCCTGCACGATGTCTTCAGGGATCTCGTCGGTCTCGGCCACCTGGGCTTCGGCGGGCACCAGGCGTTCGCGCACAAAGCGGCGCACCGAATCGAGCAGGGCTTCAAAGGTTTCGGGGTCTCGGATCATGGTTCTTCTCTTTCATTCGTTTCAGGGCACGTTGCGCACAAAGCTGTCGCGCAACTGGCGTTTGAGCACCTTGCCCACTTCGCTGCGCGGCAGCGTGTCGGTGAACTGCACACAGGCCAGGCGCTGTGCCTTGCCTAAACGTTCATTGGCCCATTCACACACGGCGTCTTCGCTGTCTGTCGTGGCTTTGACGGCTGTGGTGGGCACCACAAAAGCCACCGGGGTCTCGCCCCAGCGCGCAGACGGCACGCCCACCACGGCCACATCGGCCACTTGCGGGTGTTGGCGCAGCACTTCTTCCAGGTCACTCGGGTAGACGTTGAAGCCGCCCGAAATCAACATGTCTTTGCGACGGTCCATCAGCACCAGAAAGCCATCGGCATCAAAGCGGCCCACATCGCCGGTGCGGATGAAGCGCTTGCCGCTGGCGTCGAACCACTCGGCGGCGCGTGTGGCTTCGGGCAGGCCGTGGTAGCCGTTCATCAGGGTGGCCGAGTGGCCCACGATTTCGCCCATCTCGCCTGCAGGCAGCTCGCGGCCGTCTTCGTCGATCAGACGGATGTCGTTGCCCGCGCTCACCTGCCCCACGGTATGCAACTTGGTCGGGTGCAGGTGCGCGTGCAGTTCGGTGCGGCCACCGCCCTCGGTCATGCCGTAAAAGTCGGTCAGCTCGCCGGGCCAGCGGCGCAGCACCTCGGCTTTGAGTTCGGCCACAAAGGGCGCGCCTGCGCTGAAGCGGCGGCGCAGCGCGGACAGGTCGGTGCGCTCGAAATCGGGGTGGTCCATGATGCGGCGAAACTGCACCGGCACCAGCACCGAATTGGTCGCGCGGTGTTGCGCGGCCAGCTTCAGGTAGCGGCCCGCGTCGAACTTGTCCATCAGCACCACGGTGCCGCCCATGCCCACCGCACCAAACAGGTAGGTGAGCGTGAAGTTGGAATACATGGGCAGGGGCAGCAGCGTGACCGCGTCGGACGTGGCCGTGGAACGCTGCAGCTGCACCCAGCGCATGCCGCAGGGCTGCACGATGCCCTTGGGCAAACCGGTGGTGCCCGAGGAATAGATGATGTTGAAAGGCTCCTGCGGCTGGCGCTGCACAGGCTGCGGCTGCGGCGCGCCTTGCAGCCACTGCGACCAGTCGGGTTCGTCGAGCAACACACAGGGCCGTGCCGTGCCGTTCCAGGCCTTTTGCGTCTGCGCATCGGCAAACACCCGCACCGCCCCCGCATTGGCCGAGAGCATCTGCAGCTGCTCGGGCGTGGCGGTAGGTGGCAAAGGGGCGACGGTCACGCCCGCCTGCACCGCGCCCAGAAAGGTGCAGACATAGGCGAGCGAAGTGGCCGCGCAAATCGCCACCGCCTGGCCCGCTTGCACGCCATCGCGCTGCAAGGCACCCGCCACCTGCTGCACGCGGGCATGCAGTTGCGCAAAGTTCAGCACCTGATCGCCCAGCACCAGTGCCGGGTGCTCTGGACGCGTTTGCGCATAAGCGGCCAGCAACTCTGGCAGGGTGCCAAAGGGCCGGGCCAGCAGATCGCTCACGGCGTTCACAGCACCTCTTCCAGCCCGAAGATGGCGGTGGACTGGCTGGAGAGCGTGCCGCCGTTGCCATGGGCCAGTGCAGTCTTCACGCCCTGCACCTGGCGCTCGCCGCCTTCGCCGCGCAGCTGGCGCACAGCTTCGATCACGGTGAAGATGCCGTACATGCCCGGGTGCGTGCACGACAGGCCGCCACCGTTGGTGTTGACCGCCAGGCGGCCACCGGGCGCGATGGCGCCGCCTTCGACAAAGGCACCGCCTTCGCCTTTTTTGCAAAAACCCAGGTCTTCCAGGAAAAGCAGGGTGTTGATGGTGAAGGCGTCGTACAACTCCACTACGTCCATGTCGCTGGGCTTCATGCCCGCCATGGCAAAAGCATCGCGCCCGGACTGGCTGGCCGCCGTGACGGTCAGGTCGTGCATGGACGAGACCTGGCGGTTCCAGTTGGCGGTGGCGTTGCCCAGCACGTACACCGGCTTCTTGGGCAGGTCACGCGCACGGTCGGCGCGCACCAGCACAAAGGCACCGCCGCCGTCGGTGACCAGGCAGCAGTCGCGCACCGACAGCGGGTCGCTCACCATGCGGGCCTTGAGCACATCATCGATGGACAGCGGGTCGCGCATGAAAGCCTCGGGGTTGCGCTGCGCCCACTGGCGTGCGGCCACCGCCACTTCGGCCAGCTGGCGGCGCGTGGTGCCGAACTCGTGCATGTGCCGGCGCGTGGCCAGCGCGTAAGCGCTGAGCGGCTGCATGGGCGCATAAGGGGTTTCGTAGGGCTGCGGATCCATCGCACGGCGCGCCTGCGCGATCTCGGCGCGGCCAAAGGTGGCGGTGCGCTGCGTGCTGCCGTAGCAGACCAGCACCGCATTGCACTGGCCCGACTGCAAAGCCATCATCGCGGGCAAAAGGTGCGCCACAAAGCTGGAGCCGCCGACCATGGTGCCGTTGATGTAGCGCGGGTTGATGCCCAAATATTCGGTGACCGGCATGGGCCACATGGTGGACAAGACACTGGCGGTGCACAGGCCGTCGATGTCGCTCATCTTCAGGCCGGCATCGGCCACCGCCGCACGCGCAGCGCGGGCCAGCACTTCCATCTCTGAAAATCCAGTCGCCTCACCGCAACCAAAAGTGGCCACGCCCGCAATGGCGGCGCTGCCACGCAAGGCTTTGAGGCCGTTCGAAGTGTGCACCGCCGTGGACGCGGCCGGGCCTTTGGGCACCGGCTTGGGCTGGCTGGGCGCCGTATCCACCGGATCGAACACCACCACGCCCTGGCCTTTTTCCTGCACCACGCGAGCGCGTACGCGCTGGCCCACCTGCACGGCGTCCACCGGCGTCATCTCCACGCGGCTCATCAGACGCACGCCTTCGTCCAGGTCGATCAGGCAGACGTTGTAGTCGCCACCCGCATCGGGCTTGCGGCGCACTGTGGTGACGGAATAGACCGTGCCCAGGCCACTGGTCGCCACGAGGTTCAGGTGCTCGCCGCCGCAGTGTGGACACAGCTCACGCGGGAAGTAGATGTGCTGACCACAGTCATCGCACTTCTGAATCAGGAACTGGCCCTCGGCCAGAGCCGCCTGGTGGCGCGCCAGCACGCCTTGCTTTGCGTCACTCATGTGTTTTCCTCAGATCGGGTCCCAGCTGAACACATCGCCCGAGCGCTCCAGGTCAAAGAAGCTGCTCTTGAGCGCAGGCATGGCATGGTTGAGCACGGTCTGCGGCGTCCAACCCTCGCTGCGGTGCACCGAGCGCACCGGGCGCGGCTGGCTCATCAAGAAGATCTCGTTGTTGCGCACGGCAAAAATCTGGCCGTTGACGTGCGCCGAGCTGTCGCTGGCCAAGGCCACCGCCATGGGTGCGATCTTGGCGGGCGTCATCTGCTTGATGCGCTCCACACGGGCCTGCTCTTCAGCCGTCTCGGTCGGGATCGAGCCGATCATGCGGCTCCAGGCAAAGGGCGAGATGCAGTTGGAACGCACATTGAACTTCTGCATGTCCAGCGCGATCGACTTGGACAGCGCGGCCACACCCAGCTTGGCCGCCGAGTAGTTGGCCTGGCCAAAGTTGCCCACCAGCCCCGAGGTCGAGGTCATGTGGATGTAGTTGCCGCTTTCCTGCTCTTTGAAGTGCGTGGCCGCAGCGCGGCTGACGTAGTAGGCACCGTACAGATGGACCTTGAGCACGGCGTCCCATTCGTCCACGCTCATTTTGTGGAAAAAGCGGTCGCGCAGAATGCCTGCGTTGTTGACCACCACGTCGATGCGGCCAAAACTGTCGAGTGCGGTCTGGACGATGCGCCCCGCACCAGCGGCGTCCGACACGCTGTCGGTGTTGGCGGCGGCTTCACCCCCCAGGGCCTTGATCTCGTTGACCACGGCTTGTGCAGGTCCGGCATCGTTGCCTTCGCCCGAGACCGATGCGCCAATGTCGTTGACCACCACTTTGGCCCCTTCACGGGCCATCGCCAGTGCGATGTCGCGGCCAATGCCGCCACCGGCGCCAGTGACGACCACCACTTTGCCTTCAACCAATCCTGCGTTGCTCATGTGTTTCTCCTTCAATGTCTTTACTTGTTCGTCGGCCAGGCAAACGGCGGTGGCTGTTTGTTCAGAAAGCAAGCCACCGCCTGTTTGTGGTCTTGCGTGCCCGCCGCGATGGCTTGTGCGCGCGCCTCAGATGTGAGCAGGGCCTGCAGACCGCCGCCCATCGACTCTTGCAGCGATCGCTTGATGAGCGCCACCGCCGTGGGTGAGGCCCCGACAAAACTGCGGGCCATGGCCTGCGCACGCGCCAGCAAGTCGTTGGGTTCGTGCAGCTCCATCACCAGGCCCAGGCGCAGGGCTTCTTGCGCATCCACGTCACGGCCCGTGAGCATCAGCTCTTTGGCGCGTTGCACCCCCACGATGCGGGGCAAGGTATAGAAAGCGCCCACATCGGGCACCAGACCGACCTTGATGAAAGACATGTTGAACCAGGCGCGCGGCGTGGCGATCACAAAGTCGGCGGCCATGGCCAGGCTGAAACCGGCACCTGCGGCCGCACCGTCCACAGCGGCAATCACCGGGCGGTCGAGCGTGATGAGTTCGCTCACCCACTCGTGCAAGGTGTTCATGCGCTCGTGCCAGCCCGCGTTGTCCAGGTTGGCCGAAGCGATGTTGCGCAGGTCACCGCCTGCGCAAAAATGCCCTTCGGCACCCGTGAGCACCACCGCGCGGATGCTTTTGTCGGCCTTGATCTGCTTCAGGGCGGCCGACAGCTCGTCGCGCATGGCGGGTTCCAGCGCGTTGCGCTTGGCCGGGCTGTTGAAGGTGAGGGTGACCACCTGGTCGGCGACTTCGAATTTCAATAGGCTCATGCTTGTTCTCCGCAGGTCCGCCCCAAGCAGGACAAGGCCCCCTCGGGGGGCAGTGGACACACGATGTGAGGAACGTGGGGGCTCATCAGATTGCTCCAGAGTAATCCCGGCCACCGGCCAGGGAACTGCCGCCATCCACCGGGATGATGGCGCCGGTCACAAACGCCGCATGTGGCGAAGCCAGGAACAGCGCCATGTCGGCGATTTCTTCAACGCTGCCCATGCGCTGCAAAGGCACCGAAGCGGTCATTTTTTGCAGGGCCTCGGGCGTGGGCGCCAGGCGGCGGATGCCTTCGGTGTTGCCGATCGGACCAGGCACGATGGAGTTCACCCGCACGCCCTCTGCACCCCACTCCATGGCCAGCACCCGCGTGAGCATGTCCACACCCGCTTTGGCGGCGCACACATGGGCCTGGAATTTGGTGGGGTTGAAGGCCTGCGGCGCCGAGATGTTGAGCACACAGGCACCCGGGCGGCGCAGGTGTTCAAACGCGCCGCGCATCACATGGAAAGTGCCGTTCAGGTCAATGTCCACCACGGTCTTGAAGCCGTTGGCCGACATGCCCAGGGCGGGCGCCAGAAAGTTGCCTGCCGCACCCGACACCAGCACGTCGATCGGGCCCAGCGCATCGTGCGCCTGGCGCAGCGCGTCGGCAATGGCTTGTGCGTCGCGCACGTCGGCGCTCAGGCCCAGCACGCGCTGGCCATAGGCTTCGAGTTCTTTGACGGCACCTGCCACGCGCTCGGCGTTGCGGCTGACGATGGCCACATCGGCACCCGCTTGTGCAAAACCTTTGGCAATGCCCAGATTGATGCCACTGCTGCCGCCCGCCACAAACACGGTGCGGCCTTTGAAGCTGATGGGGAAACTCATGCGCTGTCTTTCTGAGAAGTGGCGCTGCGTTGCGCGTGTTCGCGCTCCTGCAGCTCGCGCCACATGATCTTGCCGGTGCCCGACTTGGGCAGGCTGTCCATGAAGCGCACCTCGCGTGGGGCTTTGTAGACGGCCATTTGCTCGCGGCTCCAGTCGATGATGTCCTGCTCGCTGACCTGGCCACGGTGGGCGGACTTGAGCACGATCAGGGCCAGCACCGATTCGCCACGCTTGTCATCGGGAACACCAATGATGCAGGCCTCGTGCACGGCCGGGTGCGCATACAGGGTGTTTTCAACCTCGGCCGGCCAGACCTTGAAGCCCGACACATTGACCATGCGCTTGAGCCGGTCACGCATGAAGAAGTAGCCTTCTTCGTCCATGAAGGCCAGATCGCCCGTGCGGAAAAATCGTTTGCCGTCGCGCTCGAAAAACGACTGCTGGTTGGCACCTTCGTTGTGCCAATAACCATGCATCAGTTGTTCGCCATGGGCCACCAGTTCGCCCACCTCGCCCACCGGCAGTTCCTGCAGGGTGGCGGGGTCCACGATGCGGGCGTCCACGCCCAGTGTCACCATGCCCAGGCACTGGCGTTTGCCGCGCGAGAGCGGGTTGCTCAGCAAAAACGAAGCCGTTTCGGTCATGCCATAGGCTTCGTTGTAGGCAATGCCAAAACGTTCTTGCAGCATCGTGGACACGGTCTCGGGCATGGCGGCGCCGCCGCCCGAGAGCACCGACAGGCTCGACAGGTCACGGCTTTGCGCCTCGGGATGGGCGAAAAAGTCGATCAGCATGGCCGGTGGTGCTGCCCAGGTCGTGACGCGGTGGCGTTCGATCAGCCGGGCGGCGACGCCCGCGTTCCAGCGCGGCATCATGACCACCGTGGCGCCCAGGGTGACCGGCACATTCAAGCCGCCCTGCATGCCCAGCATGTGAAACAGCGGCGCCACGCACAGAAACACCGCGTCGGTGTGCAGGCCACGCCAGACCTGCGACGACATGTTGGACGCCAGCACCGTGGCATGGCTGTGCATGCAGCCTTTGGGGTGTCCGGTGGTGCCCGAGGTGTAGGGCAGGACGCAGAGGTCGTTGACATCCGGGTGCCCGGCCGACAGCGGCAAGGCCTGCGCAATCGCGTCTTCCAGGGCATGGAGGCCCGGCGCATCGAGCGGCTGACGGGCGGCCAAGACCACGTCGGACACATCCTCGCCTTCGGGCACGCCACCCACAGGGTCGAGCGCTTCGCTGTAGGCGTGGACCAGCACCGCATCCAGCCCGTCGGCACAGCCCGGGCGCATGTTCGGCAACACATGGGGCAGCAGCTCTTGTGCCACCAGGGCCACGCGTGCGCCGCTGTTGTCCATGTAGTAGCGCACTTCCGAAGCCGTGCTCATGGCGTTGACCGGGACCACCACCGCACCGGCACGCATGATGCCGTAATACGCCACAAAGTACTGTGGGCAGTTCTGGCTCATCAGCAGCACACGGTCACCGCGCTGCACCCCCAGGTGCTCAAGAAGGTAAGCGGCCAGGGCTTCGACACGGGCCAGCAACTGCGCATAGCTGAGCACGGCGCCACAAAAGATGACCGCTGGTTTGTCAGGGTAGCGGCGGGCGGCGGTCTCCAGGTAGTGCGTGAGCGGCACCTGGGGCACCCGCAAGGCGTGCGGCACGCCCTTGGGCCAGAACGGGGTGGGTGCGGTCGGCATGTCAGGGGCTTTCACATCGGGTCAGAGCTGACGCGAGATGAGTTCCTTCATCACTTCGGTGGTACCGCCGTAGATGCGGTTCACACGCGAATCGACAAAAGCACGGGTGATGGGGTATTCCATCATGTAGCCGTAACCGCCGTGCAGTTGCAGCAGTTCGTCCAGGGCCTTGCCCAGCTCTTCGGTCGAAAAGAGTTTGGCAATGGCCGCTTCTTGCACTGTCAACTTGCGGCGCAGGTGCTCGGCCAGGTACTGGTCGACCATCATGCGCACGGCGGTGGTGCGGGCCTTGATCTCGGCCAGCTTGAAGCGGGTGTTCTGGAAGTCAAACAGGGGCTTGCCAAAGACCACGCGCTCCTTGGTGTAGCGAATGGTCTCTTCAAGCATGGCTTCCATCTTGCTGGCCGCGCCCAGGGCGATGACAAAACGCTCCTGCGCCAACTCCTGCATGAGGTAGGCAAAGCCCTTGTTTTCTTCGCCCAGGATGTTGCTGACCGGCACGCGCAGGTCTTCAAAGAACAGCTCGGCGGTGTCGGCCGCCTCCTGGCCCATCTTGTCAAGCTTGCGGCCACGCCGAAAGCCGGGGCGGTCGGTCTCGACCAGGATGAGGGACACGCCTTTGGCACCCAGCTCGGGGTCGGTCTTGGCCACCACCACCACCAGGTCGCAGTTCAGGCCATTGGAGATGAAGGTCTTGGCGCCGTTGATGACGTATTCGTCGCCCTCGCGGCGGGCAGTGGTGCGGATGGCCTTGAGGTCGCTGCCTGCACCCGGCTCGCTCATGGCGATCGCCAGAATCACTTCGCCGCTGGCGCACTTGGGCAGCCAGCGTTGCTTTTGTTCGTCGGTGCCCAGGCGCGCGATGTAGGGCGCCACCACGTCGGAGTGCAGGCCAAAGCCCAGGCCGCTCACACCCGAACGGGCGATCTCTTCGACGATGACGGCCGCGTGACCGAAGTCACCACCTGCACCGCCCCACTCGGGGTCGAGGTGGGTGCACAGCAGGCCTTCGCGCCCGGCCTTGAGCCAGGTCTCGCGGTCCACTTTGCCATCCTTGTCCCACTGGGCCTGACGGGGTTTGCATTCGCGCTCCAGAAAACGCCGCACGGTCTCGCGCAGCATTTCGTGGTCTTCACGGTAGGCGGTGCGGGGGAAGGTCAACACACTTTCCATGGATCAGGTCTCCTGCAGAGCCGCCTCAAAGGAGGCCGCGCCCCCTTGGGGGGCAGTGATTACACGAAGTGATGAGCGTGGGGGCATAAAACACCTCAGGGACGACCGCCACCGCAAACCAAGACCTGGCCGCTGACGTAGTTGGATTCGGGGATGCAGAACATGTAGACCGCGCCTGCAGCCTCTTCGGGCGTGCCACCCCGGCCCAGCGGGATGGTGGCTTCGGCGGCTTTGAGGCGATCGGGCTGCACGCCCACAGCGATGGTGCGGCCCTGGATGTCCACACTGGCATCACCGGCGGTCAGCGGCTGGGTCAGGCGCGTCATGATCAGGCCAAAGGCCACGCTGTTGACGTTGACCTTGTAGCGACCCCACTCCTTGGCCATGGCCTTGGTCAGGCCGTTGATGCCGGCCTTGGCCGCCGCGTAGTTGGCCTGACCGGCGTTGCCGTACACACCCGAGGTGGACGAGATGTTGACCACCTTGCGGAACACCGGCGTGCCAGCATCGGCTTCTTTCTTGGCGGCGTCACGGATGAAGGGCGCAGCCGCACGCAGGATGCGGAACGGCGCCGTCAGGTGTACCGCAAGGATGGCTTCCCACTGCTCGTCGGTCATCTTCTGAACCACGTTGTCCCAGGTGTAGCCGGCGTTGTTGACGATGATGTCAATGCCGCCAAAGCTGTCGAGCGCGGTCTTGACGAAGCGGTCACCGAAGTCGGCATCCGTCACGCTGCCGATGCAGGCCACGGCCTGACCGCCACGCGCCACGATGTCGGCCACGGTCTCTTCGGCTGGGGCTTTGTCGAGGTCGTTGATGACAACACGAGCGCCTTCGCTGGCGAGCTTGAGCGCGATTTCACGGCCAATGCCACGGCCGGAGCCCGAGACCAGGGCGACTTTGCCTTCGAGTTTGCGAGTCATGGGAATTCCTTTTCTTGAATGGGTTCAGGACAGCGCCACCACGGCGTCACCGGCCAGCTTGATCTGACCTTCGGCATTGGCGGTGGTGAGCGTCAGGCGCACGCGGCGTTCGCCGTCTTGCTCAAATTTTTCGACCACCTCGCCGGTGCAGGTGATCTTTTCGTGCACCTGGGTGATAGCGGCAAAGCGCACGCTGTAGTCGCGAATCGCCGTCTGCGGCACCCATTGGGTCAGGGCGCGGCCCAGCCAGGCCATGGACAACATGCCGTGGGCAAACACATCGGGCATGCCCGCGCTCCTGGCAAAGTCGCTGTCCACATGGATGGGGTTGTGGTCGCCCGAGGCACCGCAGTACAGCGCCAGCGTCAGGCGCGAGATGGGGGGCAGCGCCAGCGCAGGGATCTTGTCGCCGACCTGGATGTCGTTGAATTGGGGGAGGCTCATCTTGTTGCTTTCAACCGTTGCGCTGGACAGTGACGGTGCGCAGGTCGGCCACATGCTCGCCACGCTGGTTGGTCACGCGGGTTTTGCGCAGCACGAAGTCGAGTGCGCCACCCTTTTTGTCGTAGATGTCTTCGATGCGCTGCTCAAAGCTCAGCACATCGCCCGCATAGGCCATGCGGTGGTAGGCAAAGCCCTGCTCGCCATGCAGCAGGCGGCGGTAGTCCAGGCCCAGCAAGTTGCGGATGGCGGCCGGGTCAGGCGACTCCATCTCCAGGCAAAACAAGAAAGTGGGCGGCACCGGCAAGCCGGGGTGGCCGGCCGCCTTGGCAGCGGCCTCGTCGGTGTAGACGGGGTCGGTTTCGCCAATGGCTTTGGCAAAAAAACGCAGGCGGCCCTTCTCGACCGTGGCCGAGAACTTGGGCATGGTGTGGCCGATGTATTGGCGGTCGAGCATGTCGGCCCCCTTCAGACTTTTTGGTAGAGCGTGACCACGCAGGCACCGCCCAGACCCAGGTTGTGCTGCAGCGCCAGGCGCGCGCCTTCGACCTGGCGCTGGTCGGCCTTGCCACGCAGCTGCGAGACCAGCTCGTAGCATTGGGCCAGACCGGTGGCACCCAGCGGGTGGCCTTTGGACAGCAGACCGCCAGAGGGGTTGGTGACGATGCGCCCGCCGTAAGTGTTGTCGCCGTCGACGATGAATTTCTCGGCCGTGCCTTCGGGTGTGAGGCCCAGACCTTCGTAGGTGATCAGTTCGTTGGCGGTGAAGCAGTCGTGAAGTTCCACCACATCCAGGTCTTCGGGGCCGATGCCGGCTGCCTCGTACACCTGCCTGGCGGCATGGGCCGTCATGTCGTAGCCCACCACGCGGCGCATGTCGTCGCTCTCAAAGGTGCTGGGGGTGTCGGTGGTCATGGCCTGTGCGGCAATCACCACGCTGGCGTCCAGCTTGTGCTTCTTGGCAAAGTCGGCAGAGCAGACGATGGCCGCTGCTGCGCCGCAGGTGGGCGGGCAACACTGGTAACGGGTGAGCGGGCCGAACACGGTGGGCGAGGCCATGACCTCGTCGAGCGTGAGGGTCTGGCGGAACACGGCCAGCGGGTTGCGTGCCGCGTGCTGGCGGGCCTTGACCGAAATGCGGCCAAAGGTGTCGGCGCGGATGCCGTACTTCTTCATGTAGTCCAGGCCTGCGCCACCGAAGAATTGCGCGGCGCGCGGTGCGGCGGGGTCAAAACCCTGGTGCGCGGTCATGACCTCGGCAAAGCGGGTCATGGGCGAGGGTCGGTCGTCGTAAGCGCCCTTGAGCGCGCCGGGCACCATCTGCTCAAAGCCCAGGGCAATGGCACATTCGACCATGCCACTGGCCACCGCCTGGCGCGCCAGAAACAGTGCGCTGGAGCCGGTGGAGCAGTTGTTGTTGAGGTTGAAGACCGGGATGCCGGTCAGACCCACGCCGTAGATCGCCGCCTGGCCAGCGGTGGAGTCGCCATACACATAACCCACATAGGCTTGCTGCACGGCCTCGTAAGGCACGCCAGCGTCTTCGAGTGCCAGCTTGGCCGCACGGGCGCCCATGGTGTTGTAGGGGTCACTGGCACCGGGCTTGGTGAAGGGGATCATGCCCACGCCCACCACGTGGACGGCGCGTTGCGAATTGGCTGACATGTTGGCTCCTGAATGCGAATGTCGGTGCACTCAGTATCCGGGCCGACCCTGGCTGCGCCAATCGCCAATCGCCTCAATCTGATTGGCAAAAAGTGACAGGCGTTCAGTCGAGCTTGATCCCCAGGTCCACCGCCAGCTTGATCCAGACCGGCACCTCGGTCTCCCAGGCCTGGCGCGTCTGGGCCAGGTCCTTGGGTTTGTTGGGAATGGCAAAGGTCTCGCGCAGCCTGGCGGCGCGTTCGGTGTTGGCCCAGTCCAGGGCCAGGGTATTGAGGCGTTGCAGCACGGCCTCGGGTGTGCCAGCAGGGGCCATGACGGGCAAACCGCCTTCGAGCGTGACGAGTTTGTCCTCGTTGCCCTGCTGGGTGAGCGTGGGCACATCGGGCAGGCGCGGCGAGCGGTAGCTGCCCGTCACACCAATGGCGCGCACGCCGCGGCTGGCCACGGTCTGAAACGCCTGGTAGCTGCCGATGGCCACCTGCAACTGGCCCGAGGCCACGTCCAGCCACATGGGCGCTTCTCCACGGTAGTGGATGGTCTGCATGGCAAAGCCGTGTTTGCGGCTGAGCTGGTCGGCCACCATGTGTGGGTAAGCGCCTGGTGCGTAGCTGCCCATGGAGCTGGGGTTCTTTTTGGCCCACTCGATCAGTTCGGCCAGGTTGCGGATCGGCAGCTTGTCATTCACGCCCACCACCAGTGGCCCCGACGGAAAGTTGACCACCGGGGTCAGGTCTTTGTCGAGGTTGTAGGGCAGCTTGGTGTAGAGCACGCGGTTTTGCCAGACCGTGCCCGAGGTGGTGACCAGCAAGGTGTGGCCGTCGGGTGCGGACTTGGCCACCTGGTCGATGGCCAGCATGGCCCCCGCGCCGGGCTTGTTGTCCACCACCACCGGCACGCCCAGCTTCTGGCTGAGGTGTTCGCCGTACTGGCGGGCATAGGCGTCGGTCAGCCCGCTAGGTGGAAAACCCACCACCAGTCGGATCGGTTTGCTGGGCCATGCGGGGGCCTGCGCCAACGCTGCGCCGGGCGCACCCACGGCGAACAACAAGGAGAGCGCGATGGCGCGGCGCTGGGTGCAAAAAGCTTTTTTCATTGGACGGGGCTTGTGTGAATGCCTTTGCATTCTGAGCCCGCGCCTGGGTGGCCGCATGGGGTCTTACCCGCGCATCAGGCGTCTGTGGGGCTGCGCTCGTCGTCCTGGTGCGCGTGCCGGTACGCCCCGGGCGTCAGGCCTGTCCAGCCCTTGAAGGCGCGGTGGAAGGTGCTGGCCTCGGCAAAGCCCACACGCGCGGCGATCTCGGGCAGGGGCAGGTCGGACTGGGTCAGGTAGTCCACCGCCACATCGCGGCGCAACGCGTCCTTGATGAGCTGGTAGCCCTGGCCCTCGCGCTGCAGGCGGCGGCGCAAGGTTTGCGGCGTGGTGGCCAGCATGTCGCTGATCTGTTCGAGAGAGGGCATTTCTTCGGCCAGGTAGCGCCGCAGCATGCGCCGGATGCGCTCGGTCAGACTGGCCTGGTCGCGGTACTTGACCAGCAAGGGGCCGGGCACCTGCTGCAAAAATTCTTTCTGAGACTGCGCGTTCTGCACCACGGGCAGGTCCAGCCAGCGGGCATCGAATTGGATGCCGCACTCGCCTTGCGCCAGGCGGATGGGCGCCTGGAACAGGCGCGAGGCGTCGCTGCGGCGGGCCATGTCACCCTCCAGATAAACCACTTCGCTGACCGGAATGCGGCGCGCGGCCAGCCAGCACATCACGCCGTAGCTCAAAAAGATGAACATGCGCGCGGCGTAGTCTTCGCTGGGGCGCCGCACGGGACCGCGCATGCTCAGGCGCAGGTAGGCCGTGCCAGCGCTGACCTGCAAACGCGGCACAAAGTCGGGCAACAGGGGGTGATAGAAGCGCAAGCCAGCGCGCACCGCATCGCCCAGGCGGCTGTAGCCCACCAGCAGGCGGCAAGCGCTGGCAAAAGTGCCCAACGGCACCGGGGCCGAACCCAGGCCACACAGCTCGTCACGGCGGTGGCGCACCAGCGTGACCATCATGCGGGCGTATTGCTGCTGGGTGACGCGGGCCAGATCCGATTCGAGAAGCGCAGGCGCAATGCCGGCGCGGCGCAGCAAAGCCACGCGCTCGTCTTCGCGCTCCACGCCCATGAGCATCTGCGCCACCTGGTGGATGGCGATGGTGTGCTGAATGGGAGGAGAAATCGCGGCGTTCATGGTCAGGTCGTGCGCCAGAGGCAGACCTTTATCCTACGACCTTTCGCGCCGTCAAATCGGCCACGGTGTCGCTGTCGAGTCCCCCTTCGAGCAGCACCTCGCGGGTGTGCTGGCCCTTGCGGGGCGCGCTGTGGCGCACTTCAAAGCGGAAGTCGCTCATCTGCACCGGCAGGGCCATTTGCGTCATGCGCTGGCCGTGCGCGGTTTGCACATCGACCCACATGCCGCGTTCGGCAAAGTGGGGCAGTTGCATGGCTTCTTGCAGGTGCAGCACCGGCGTGACGCAGCAGTCGGCATCGGCCAGCAAGCCCTGCCAGTCGGCAAAGCTGCGGGCGGCCACGGCCTGCGTCACCTGCTCGCGCACCCAGGCGTTCAACTCGGGCGTGGCCGGAATGTGGTGCGGCGCCAGGTCTTCACGGCCCAGGATGGCGCAAAACTGTTCCCAGAACTTGTGCTCGAAAGCACCCACGGCCAGGTAGCGCTCGTCTTGTGTGGCGTACAGGCCATAGCAGGGCAGGGCGCCGGTGAGTTTGTCGGCCCCGGCCTGGGGTGCCTGGCCCCGTTGGATCACCCCAGCCATCGGGATCACGGCATGCGCCAGCACGCCATCGGCAATCGCCACGTCCACATGGCGGCCCTGGCCACTGCGCTGCGCGTCAAACAGCGCGGCCAAAATGCCCATGACCGCCGGCATGGCGCCGCCCAGCAGATCGGCCACCGGCAGGTTGGACAAGGCCAGCTCGCCGGAGGGGGTGCCGATCTGGTCGGCCACACCGGCAAAACCGCAGTAATTCAAATCGTGCCCGGCCTTCTGGCTGAGTGAACCCGTCTGCCCATAACCGCTGATGCTGCAGTACACCAGGCGCGGGTTGCGGCGGCGCACCACGTCGTAGCCCAGGCCCAGGCGGGCCATCACGCCGGGCCGGAAACCTTCCACCAGCACATCGGCGCTTTCGCACAGCTTGAGCAACAACTCGGCACCCTCGGCCTGCTTGAGGTCGATGCGCATGCCGCGCTTGTTGCGGTTGACCTGCTCGCGCACGGCGGGGCTGGCGTAATCGCCCGCGCCCAGGTCTTCGATCTTGATGACGTCGGCACCCAGGTCGGCCAGGTGCAAAGTCGCCATGGGGCCGGGCAACAGGCGCGTGAGGTCGAGCACGCGCACGCCCTGGAGTGGCGCGCGGCTGCTCATGCCTTGGCCCCCACAGCGGTTTTGCGCAGCTCGGTTTTTTGCACCTTGCCCGCCGCCGTGATCGGCAACTTGTCGCGGAACTCGTAGGTTTTGGGGCACTTGAAGCCGCTGATGCGCGCATGGCAGTGGGCCGAGAGTGCTTCGGCCGTGACTTGCTGCCCCGGCTTGAGCACGACGATGGCGTGCACCGCCTCGCCCCATTTCTCGTGCGGGATGCCAATCACGGCGCACATCGACACGGCCGGGTGGCTGGTGACGGCGCTTTCGACTTCGGCGGGGTAGACGTTTTCGCCACCGGTGATGACCATGTCCTTGATGCGGTCGATCACGTACAGGTAGCCGTGCTCGTCCATCACGCCACCGTCGCCCGTGTGCAGCCAGCCCTCGGCCAGCGCTTTGCGCGTGTCTTCGTCGCGGCCCCAGTAGCCCTGCATGACGGCCGGGCCGCGCACCAGGATTTCACCGTGTGTGCCCGCGGGCACTTCGCGCCCCTGCTCGTCGGCAATGCGGATCTCGGCCGACAAGCCGGCCTGCCCGGCCGAGCGGATGCGCTCGCTGTCCAGAAAGGCCGGATCACGCGAAATCGGCAGCGCAGACACCGCCGCCGACGTCTCGGTCATGCCGTACACATGGATGAAGTCCACCTGCGGAAATGCCTGCAGCGCACGCCGCAGCAACGGCAGCGTGATGGGCGCGGCCCCCCACAGGATGCGCTCCAGCCGGGGCAGCCCTTGCGGGTCAAAACCCGGCGTGTCCAGCAGCATCTGCAGCATGCTGGGCACGATCACCAGGTCGTTGACGCCTTCGCGCGCCATGGTCTCGACCACCTGCTGCGGCGCAAAAGCGGGCACCGTCACGCAGGTGCCGCCCACCATCGTCTGGCCCAGCATGCGGCCCAGCCCGGCCACATGGAACATGGGCGAGGTCAGCAGCGTCACGAAGTGCGGCGGGTTGGACACCTCGGCCATGCGCCCAATCAGCGAGGCCCAGAGGTTGCCGTGCGAAAGCATTACCCCTTTGGGAAAACCGGTGGTGCCCCCGGTGTAGACGATGGCGGCCAGGGTGTCGGGGGCGCTGCGCAGGTCTTCGATGGGTTTAGCGGCACTGACTTTTTCTTCCAGCGGCAGGTAGCCCTCCGGGGCCTTCGTCTCGCCCATGTAGAGGCGCAGACGCAGGGCGGGCAACCCGGTCGCCATGCCTTGGGCGGTGGGCATCAGGCCATCGTCCACCGCCAGCGCGCTGGCGCTGCAATCGGCCAGGGCGTAGGCCACCTCCGCCGGTGTCCAGCGGGTGTTGATCGGGTTGATGACCAGCCCCGCCCAGGCGCCGGCCAGCAGCAACTCGATCATGCGGTCGCTGTTGAGCGACAGCACCGACAGGCGCTCACCAGGCTGCAGGCCCAAGTTGCGCAAGGCCGACGCGGTGCGCGCCACCCGGTCCACCAGCTGCCGGTAAGTCTGCCTGCGCGTGCCCGTCACGGTGGCGATCTTGTCGGGGTGCTTTTGCATCGAACGGTGCAAACCAGCGGTGAGGTACATGCCTTGTCTCCAATACTGCGGCGGCCGTGCGCCTGGGTGCAGGCGCCTGCCATGGCCCGATTGCACAGCGCTCCTGGCCGGTCCGCAATCGCCTCAAGGCTCAAAGGCATTGGCAAAAAGTGACAGCCGCCCCCCCGACCAAAGACCCGACAGCCCCGTGTCCCCTACAGCAGTCACGGATAATCCGGGGTTCGCCCCAACGACATGCGGGCACGACCCTCGGAGAAAAAACACATGAGCACTTTCGTCACCACCGGCGCCCGCGCCATTGGCCTGGCCACCCTGGCCGCCGACGGCACCGTTCTGGACACCTGGTTCCCGGCCCCCGAGCTGGCCAGCGATGTGGCCGCCAGCGGCAGCACCCGCCTGTCGGCGGTCGACGCCGCCGAGGCCCTGGGCACCGACGTGGCCCAGGCCCTGAGCGCCTGCACCGTGCGCAACACCACCGTGGTGGCCGTGCGCACCGAGATCAAGAGCCTGGCCGATGCGCCTGCCGACACCCATGACGCCTACCTGCGCCTGCACCTGCTGAGCCACCGCCTGGTGCAACCGCACGGCGCCAATGTGACCGGCATCTTCGGCCTGCTGGCCAATGTGGCCTGGACCAACTTTGGGCCCTGCGCCGTGAGCGAAGTGCCCGCCGCCCGCCTGAAGGCCCGCGCCGCAGGCCGCGTGCTCGAAGTCAAGGGCGTGGACAAGTTCCCGCAGATGACCGACTACGTGATCCCGAGTGGTGTGCGCATTGCCAACGCCGACCGCGTGCGCCTGGGCGCGCACCTGGCCAGCGGCACCACCGTCATGCACGAAGGCTTCTGCAACTTCAACGCCGGCACACTGGGCGCCAGCATGGTCGAAGGCCGCATCAGCGCCGGCGTGGTGGTCGATGACGCCAGCGACATCGGCGGCGGCGCGTCCATCATGGGCACGCTGTCGGGTGGCGGCAAGGAAGTCATCAAGGTCGGCAAGCGCTGCCTGCTGGGCGCCAATGCCGGCATCGGCATCTCGCTGGGCGACGACTGCGTGGTCGAAGCCGGCTGCTACATCACCGGCGGCAGCCGCGTGCAGATGCCCGACGGTTCGCTCATGAAAGCCAAAGAGCTGTCCGGCAAAAACGGCATCCTGTTCCGCCGCGATTCGCAGTCTGGCGCGCTGCACGCGATTCCGCGCAACAAGAGCTGGGGCGAGCTGAACGCGGAGCTGCACAAGAACTGAGTCGGGTTCTACCCAAAAACCAACGGCGTGCACGCGAAAGCGGCACGCCGTTTTGTTTTAAAAGCACCCGGCACTTGGTCGGCCACAATCAGGAAACGGCTCGAACAAAGATCACTGGCTTGGTGCTGGTGGGCACCTGGACAAAGCTTGCTTTAGCCACAACGGCTGCCACGCAGACAGCGCCTGTTGGAGGCCCGGTTTCTTCGAAATACTCCACACGGATCTGCGCCTGTTCCTCGACCACCTTTTTGATGAACCATAGTCCTCAGAAAGGTTCTTGGCGGGCCAAAAAGCGTCGATGGACTGGAATTTGACCTCGGTTCATCCGCCATCTGCCGAGCCACCACAGGCGATGTTCAAGACCGCAAGCACGACCAGCACCCCAAAGCGAAACAAGCCAAGCGTAAGAACCCAAAATATAAGTTATTTGATTTATTTTATTCCACTCCTCCGCCGTGTCTACGCAATATGCACTAGCATGGCGCGGTCACTTTGCTGGGTAACGCGTGCGTCCATGGCCAAACCATTCTCTTCGCTGTCAGATTCCTCTTCACCAAAGCAGGTCACGCGCATCGGCATCGCCAGCGCCATCTGGCTGACCGCGGCACCCGTGCTCGCCCATTTCACATGGGACGGGGCGCCCTGGTACATGGTCGTGTTGCTCGCCGCCATGGCAGAACTGCTGGCACTGACCGTCTGGCTGATTGGCAGCACGTTCAATGACCCGGTCAAACGCTGGGACTTGCCGCCCAACCCGGCCGATGCGCAAAAGGGCTGGCGCGGCAAACTGGCTGTGGTGCGCAGCACCGCGGGCGGTGTGGGCCAGGGCCTGCGCCAGAAGCTGCTGCGCCGCCCGGCCAAGGTCTGACTCAGGCCTTGGCGGAGGCCTCCAGCGTGGTGGGGGCCAGCCAGTATTTGAACGTTCCGGTGGCGGTGGCCACCAGGGTGCCGTCTTCGTCGAGCAGCTGGGCCGCGCAGCTGCACAGGCTGCGGCTGGCATGCACCACCCAACCCTCGGCCAGCAGCGCCCCTCGACCCGGCCGGTGAAAGCGGCTGCTCATTTCCACGGTCACCGCCGTCTGCGAAGGGGCGTCGGGCAGCTGGCTGGCGGCGCGCGACATCACCGAATCAAGCAAGGTCATGATCACACCACCGTGCGCGGCCGGCAACTGGTTGAGCAATTCGTCGCGCAGGTGCGGCAGGCGCACATGCACCTTGCCTGCTGGTGCGGGCACCTGGGCGGCGCCCAGCAGTTGCAAGAAGGTGCTGCGGTCCATCGGGAGGGGGCTGTTCATGGTTTTGCGGCCAACCCTTAATCGGCGGTGATGCCACCGGCCTTGATGACCCTGGCCCATTTGTCCAGTTCGCTGCGCAGGCGTTGGCGCATCTGCTCCTGGGTGCCGGGATCGGCTTCGGCCCCCGCGTCCAGCAAGCGGCGACGCACCTCCGGGTCTTTCATCACCGTGTTGAAGTCGGCATTGATCTTGTCCAGCACCGGCTGGGGCGTCTGGGCAGGCGCAAACAGGGCGGCCCACGAATAGGCTTCAAAACCGGAAAGCCCCGACTCCAGCCCCGTGGGCACCTGGGGCAACATGGGCGAGCGCTTGCGGCTGGCCACGGCCAGCACCTTGATGCGCCCGGACTTGATGTGCGGCAGGGCTGTGGGTGCATCGCTGAACATCAGCTGCACCTGGCCACCCAGCAGGTCGTTCATCGCCGGTGCGCTGCCCTTGTACGGAATGTGCTGCAGCCGGGTGCCCGCCTCCAGGTTGAACAGCTCGCCCGCCAGGTGCGTGCCACCCCCGTTGCCCGATGAACCATAGGCCAGCGGTGTACCGCCTTTGGCCAAGGCGATCAGTTCCGCAATGGTGTTGGCTGGCACCGAGGGGTGCGCGACCAGGAACACGGGGAACAGGGCGGCAAAGCTGATGGGGGCAAAGTCTTTTTCGATGTCGTAGGGCAATTTGCCCATCAGCGAGGGGTTGACCGAGTGGTGGATGGCGGCCACGAACAGGGCATGGCCATCGGGCGCCTCTTTGGCTGCGGCCGTGGCGCCCACCACGCCACCGGCGCCTGCGCGGTTGTCGATCACCGTGGGCATTTTCCAAAGCTCGGCCAAGCGGGGACTGAAAACGCGCGCCGTGGTGTCCACCGGCCCACCGGGCGGAAACGGCACGATGAAACGCACCGTGCGGGTGGGCCATGCGGGGTTGGCCCACAGGGTCAGCGGCTGGGTCGCGGCCAGCAGTGCGCCGGCCATGGCCTGGCGACGGGAAGGCATGGGGGGCATGTGCATCTCCTGCTGGTTCAAGCGCCTCAGTCCACTTTGGCGCCAGTCGACTTGACCACCGCAGCCCAGCGCGTGATCTCGCTGTCAATGTGGGCCTGCAGCGCCTCGGGGGTGGAGCCCACGCTCTCGTAACCCCCGGCAGCCAACTGCGCCTGCAACTGGGGCTGGCGCAATGCGGTGGCAATTTCGCGGCTCAGGCGCTGGCGAATGTCGGGGGGTGTGCCTGCGGGCGCAATGATGGCGTACCAGCCTGTCACCTCGAAACCGGGCATGCCTTGCTCCTGCACCGTGGCCACGGCAGGCGCCAGCGCCGAGCGCTGTGCGCTGGTCACCGCCAGCGCGTGCATCTGCCCGCTTTTGATGTGGGGCATCGAGGTGGAAATGCTGTCAAAGGTCAGGTCAATGTCACCGGCCAGCATGGCGTTGACCACGCCGGCACTGCCTTTGTAGGGCACATGGGTCATCTTGATGCCCGCCATGCTGCTGAAGTACTCGGCCGCCAGGTGCCCGGTGTTGCCGTTGCCTGCAGAACCAAAGGTGAGCTGGCCCGGCGCGGCCTTGGCCGCTTGCACCAGCTCCTGCATGTTTCTGGCGGGCAGCTTGCCGCTGGCGGCCACCACCATGGGCAGGTTGGCCACCCAGGACACCGGGCTGAAGTCCTTGCGGGTGTCGTAGGGCAGCCTGGGGTAGAGGCTGTGGTTGATGGCGTGCGCGGCCAGCACCATGAGCAGCGTGTGGCCATCGGGCTGGGCACGCGCCACATATTGCGAAGCCAGTGTGCCGCCGGCCCCGGCCTTGTAGTCCAGCACCACGGACTGGCCCAGTTGCTGCTGCAACTGCAGCGCCAGGGGCCGCCCCAGCAGGTCGGCGCTGCCACCGGGCGGATAGGGGATCACCAACTGAATGGGCTTGGCGGGCCAGGGCGGCGCGGCGTGTGTGGCCGGGGCCAGCAAGGCGCCGACCGTAAGTGCCAGGCCAAGCACCTGGGCGTGGCGCCGTGTCAGAAATTGAATCGGCATGGCCGTCTCCTGCTTAAAACCGTTGGGGCTGGAACATCAACGTGGCGCCGCCGTCTGCGCGTACTGTTCGCGCAACTGGCGTTTGAGCACTTTGCCAATCTCGCTGCGCGGCAGCTGATCGACCAGCAACAGATCGGCCACGCGCTGGGTCTTGCCCACGCGGGCGTTGAGCCAGTCGCGCAGCGCCTGCGCATTGGCCGCTGCACCGGCAGCGGGCACCACGTAGGCCACGGGCGTCTCACCCCATTGCTGCGAGGGCACCCCGACCACCGCACATTCGGCCACCTGCGGGTGCTGCTGCAGCACGGCTTCGATGTCGCTGGGGTACACATTGAAGCCGCCGGTGATGACCATGTCTTTCATGCGGTCGCCCAGCACGATGAAGCCGTCTGCGTCAAAGCGGCCCACGTCACCGCTGCGAATGAAGCGTTTGCCTTGCGCGTCAAACCACTCCGCTTCCCGCGTTTTGTCGGGCAGACGGTGGTAACCCGTCATCATGCCGACCGAGTGGCCGACGATCTCGCCTTGCTCACCGTAGGGCAGCTCGCGGCCTTGCTCGTCAATGAAGCGGATCTCGGCACCCTCGCCGGGGCGGCCCACGGTGTGCAACTTGTCCGGGTGGTCGTGGCAGTGCAGTTCACAACGCACACCGCCCTCGGTCAGGCCGTAGTACTCGATCAATCGGCCAGGCCAGCGCCGCAGCACCTCGGCCTTGAGCCGGGCACTGAAGGGGGCGCTGGTGCAAAAGCGGTGGCGCAAGCGGCTCAGGTCGGTGCTGTCAAACGTGGGGCAGTCCATCAGGCGCTGGTACTGCACCGGCACCAGCATGGTGTGTGTGGCGCCATGCTGCTGGGCCAGTTGCAGGTAGTGGGCAGCGTCAAACTTGCGCATCAGCACCAGCGTGCCCCCCAGCGCCAGCGTGGGCAGGGCGGCCACCAGCGTGGTGTTGGAATACAGCGGCGTGGCGCACAGGGACACCGCGTCGGGGCCGTAGCCATTGGTCACCGCCCGGCGCACATGGGCCCAGCGCATGGCCCAGGACTGCACGATGCCCTTGGGCACACCGGTGGTTCCCGAGGAATAGATCACATTGAACGGCCAGTCGGGTTCGGGCGCGATCGCTTGGGGCTGCACGCCAGGGTCCGCCAGCCAAACCGACCAGGGCGTGCCCGCTTCGGGGGCATCGTCCAGCGCCACACAACGCAGCGCGTCGCCCGCCTGCAAAGGCCATTGGCTGGCGATGGCGCGGTCACGCAGCACCAGGCGCGCGCCGCAGTTGTCCAGCATGGCGCTCAGGTGCTCGGCCGTGGCCGACGGGGCCAGTGGCGCCACCGCCACCCCGGCACGCAAGGCGCCCAGATAGGCCAGCACATAGTCGATGGACGTGCCAGCACAGATGGCCACCACATCGCCCGGCCCCAGGCCGTCGCGCTGCAGGCTGGCGGCCACGCGGTCCATGCCGGCGCGCAGCGCGGCGTAGTCCAGTGCTGCGTCTTCCAGAATCAGCGCCGGGTGCTGCGGGCGCAGCGCGGCCTGCTGCGCCACCAGTTCAGGCACGGTGCCGAAGGGCTGCGCCAGCAGATAAGGAATGTCAAAGGTCATGCGAGCGAACACCCAGTCAATACAACAACCTCACCGCGTTCAGGCCGCGGTTTTGGCCATGTGTTCACGCGCCAGCTGCACATACCAGTCCAGGCAGCCGGGGTTGGCCATGGCGTCCTTGTTGACCACTTTTTCCAGTGGGTGGCCCAGCATGAGTTTCTTGATCGGCAGCTCCTGCTTCTTGCCCGAGAGGGTGCGCGGGATCTCGGCCACCTGGAAGATCTCGTTGGGAATGAAGCGCGGGCTGAGCGCCGTCTTGATGGCGTCGTTCAGGCGTTTTTTCATGCCCTCGTCGAGCGTGGTGCCGGGGCGCAGCACCACAAACAGCGGCATGTAACTTTCCTTGCCCAGGTATTCCAGGTCCACCACCATCGAGTCCATGACTTCGGGCAAGGCTTCGATGGCGCTGTAGAGCTCGCTGGTGCCCATGCGCAGGCCGTGGCGGTTGATGGTGGCGTCGCTGCGGCCGAAGATCACGCAGCCCTCGCCCTGGCCCTTTGTTTCAGGATTCCCGTCGCCGATGCGCAGCCAGTCGCCGTGACGCCAGACGCCGCCCATTTCGGCGGGGCCGTCGCCGCCGCCGGGTTGTCGGCCGTGGCCTGCCGGGTACATCTCGAAGTAACTGGCCAGGTAGCGCGCGTTGCCTTCGTCGCCCCAGAAGTACAGCGGCATGGACGGGATGGGCTGGGTACACACCAGCTCACCCACCTCGCCCACCACCGGTTCACCGGCTTCGTTCCAGGCCTCGACCGCGCAGCCCAGCTCCCGGCATTGCATGACGCCAGGTTCTTGCGGCAGTTCGCGGTTGCCGCCGACGAACGCCCCCGCAAAGTCGGTGCCCCCCGAAATGTTGCACCACCAGATATCGGTGCCAATCGCTTTGAACTGCTCGGTGCCCCAGACCTGCGTTTCGGGTGACAGGGGCGAGCCCGTGGTGCCCAGGGCGCGGATGCGCGACAGGTCGCCGTAGCGCGAGAGGTCAACGCCCGCCTTCTGGCAGTTGGCATAAAAGGCCGCGCCCGCGCCAAAGTAGCTGACCTTTTCTTCGCTGGCCAGGCGCCAGAGCACGCCCCAGTCGGGGTTGTCCTTGCTGCCACCGGGGTTGCCGTCGTAGATCACGCAGGTCACGCCGTTGAGCAAGCCCGCCACCTGCGCGTTCCACATGACCCAGCCGGTGGAGCTGTACCAGTGAAAGCGCTCGCCCCAGCTGTTGGGCAGGTAGCTGCAGCCCACATCGTTGTGCATGATCTTGTTGGCCAGGGCCACGATGACGGTGCCGCCATGCCCGTGCACGATGGGTTTGGGCAAGCCGGTGGTGCCGCTGCTGTAGACGATCCACAGCGGGTGGTCAAAGGGCAGCCACATCGGCTCAAAGGCCTGCACCGCCTCGTCGTGGCGCGCCACCGTGGCGCTCATGCGCACGCTGGCGGCCACATCGCAGCTGGCCAGATCGGCGGTGCCCAGGTTGTCGTGCAAGACAACGTGCTGCACGCTGGGCAGCGCGTCCTTGAGTTCCTGCACCACGGTCATGCGGTCGAAGTCGCGCCCGCCGTAGCTCACGCCGTCCACCGCGATCAGCACCTTGGGTTCGATCTGCTTGAAGCGGTCCAGCACCGCGTTCGTGCCCATGTCGGGCGCGCAAATGCTCCACACCCCGCCGATGCTCACGGTGGCCAGAAAGGCCACCATCGCCTCGGGGATGTTGGGCAGGTAAGCGGCCACACGGTCGCCCGGCTGCACGCCCTGGGCCTGCAGGTGCAAGGCCATCGAGGCCACCTGGCGGCGCAGTTCGGGCCAGCTCAGTTCGCGGCGCTGGCCTTTTTCATTGCGGCTGATGACGGCGGCAAAACCCGCCGCGTGCGCCGGCTGCACATGGCGCAGCGCCTGGTGCGCGTAGTTGGTCTTGGCGCCCGGAAACCAGACCGCGCCAGGCATCACGTTCTTGGCCAGCACCGCCGTGTGCGGTGTGGGCGACTCCATCTCGAAATAGTCCCAGATGCTTTGCCAGAAGGCGTCCAGGTCGGTCACCGACCAGCGCCAGAGTTCGTGGTAGTTCGCAAAGCTCAGGCCGCGCTGGTCGCGCAGCCAGTTCTGGTACAGACGGATCTGGGGGACACAGGGCGGGTGGGCGGATGTGGTCGTGCTCATGCGGCGCAGGTTAGCGGCGAGCGCCGCACCCGGTAGAGCACTTTGGTGACAGAACGGTCGTGCATTTTTGCAGGAGGCCGCCCTGCTGGCGATGGGGATTGCCGGGTGCATCGCCAGCAAAGCTGGCGCCTACAGGGTGGACACACCGTCAACCGGCCTGCTTCATGCGCTCGCTTTTCCAGTACACATCGTCGCCGCCATGCATGCGGTTGAGCACGCGCGCCAGCACGAACATCAGGTCAGACAGGCGATTGAGGTACTGGCGCGGCGTGTCGTTGATCGCCTCTTCGTTGCCCAGCGCCACCACCTCGCGCTCGGCACGGCGCGCCACGGTGCGGCACACATGGGCCTGCGACGCGGCGCGGTTGCCTGCGGGCAAGATGAACTCGGCCAGGCGGGGCAGCTGCGCGTTGTAGTGGGCCAGCGCCTCGTCCAGCGCCAGCACTGCCTCGGGCTTGAGCAGCTCGAAACCCGGAATCGACAGCTCGCCCCCCAAATTGAAAAGCTGGTGCTGGATCTCGACCAGCAACTCGCGCACGTCCGGCGCCATGTCCTCGCACAGCAGCACACCGATGTGCGAGTTGAGCTCGTCCACATCGCCCATGGCGTGCACACGCAGGCTGTTTTTGGAGACGCGCTGGTTGTTGCCCAGGCCGGTGGTGCCGTTGTCGCCGGTGCGGGTGGCGATTTGCGAGAGTCGGTTGCCCATGGTGTGCTGTGTATTCGGTTTTGCTGCGCTGCATTGTCAGGCATGTCCCCTTGCCCTGTCTGACAAAGGACACCCTCTTTGTCCGTCCCACGGTAAACTGGCAAACATATGACGATTGGCCGCACCTCCTCCAGCGGCCACAGGAGACCCCGATGAACGCCCCCACCTCTGCCGCCCACCTGAGCATTGCCCAGCGTGATGTGCCCGCCGCCTTTCTGGACGCCCTCAAGGCCCGTTTCGGCGACAACTGTTCCACCGCCCAGGTGATCCGCGAGCAGCATGGCCGCGACGAATCGGCCTTCACCACCGTGCCGCCGCCGGCCGCCGTGGTGTTTGCCGAATGCACGCAGGACGTGTCCGATGCCGTCAAGCTGTGCGCGCAGCACAAGGTGCCGGTGATCCCCTTTGGTGTGGGCTCCTCGCTCGAAGGGCATCTGCTGGCGGTGCAGGGTGGCATCAGCATTGACCTGACGCGCATGAACAAGGTGCTGGCCATCAACCCCGAAGACCTGACGGTGACGGTGCAGCCGGGCGTGACGCGCAAGCAGCTCAATGAAGAGATCAAGTCCACCGGCCTGTTCTTCCCGATCGACCCGGGCGCCGACGCCACGATTGGCGGCATGAGCGCCACGCGCGCCAGCGGCACCAACGCCGTGCGCTACGGCACCATGCGCGAGAACGTGCTCGCACTCGAAGTGGTCACCTCCTCGGGCGAAGTGATCCGCACCGGCACCCGCGCCAAGAAGTCCAGCGCCGGCTACGACCTGACGCGCCTGATGGTGGGCAGCGAGGGCACGCTGGGCGTGATGACTGAGATCACCGTGCGCCTGTACCCGCTGCCCGAAGCCATCTCGGCCGCCATCTGTTCCTTCCCCAGCATCGCCGACGCGGTGCACACCGTGATCGAAACCATCCAGCTGGGCGTGCCGATCGCCCGCGTGGAGCTGATCGACCACAACACGGTGCGCATGGTCAACGCGTATGCCAAGCTGGGCCTGCGCGAAGAACCGATGCTGCTGATGGAGTTCCACGGCTCGCCCGATGGCGTGAAAGAGCAGGCCGAAACGGTGCAGGCCCTGGCCAGCGAACACGGCGGCCAATCGTTTGAATGGGCTGTCACGCCCGAAGAGCGCACCCGCCTGTGGACCGCCCGCCACAACGCCTACTTTGCGGCCATCCAGAGCAAGCCGGGCTGCCGCGCCATTTCCACCGACACCTGCGTGCCGATCAGCCGTCTGGCCGACTGCCTGCTGGACTCGATTGCCGAAGCCGATGCCTCGGGCATTCCTTACTTCCTGGTGGGCCATGTGGGCGATGGCAACTTCCACTTCGGCTACCTGATCGATCCGGACAACCCCGCCGAATTTGAGGCCGCCGAAAAGCTCAACCACCAGCTGGTCAGCCGCGCCCAGCGCCTGGAAGGCACCTGCACCGGCGAACACGGCATTGGCCTGCACAAGATGGGCTTTTTGATCGAAGAGGCGGGGGAAGGTGCGGTCAACATGATGCGCACCATCAAGCACGCGCTTGACCCGCACAACATCATGAACCCGGGCAAGATTTTCCAGTACTGAAACCTGCCCCAGGGCGGCCCGGGGCAGGCCATCAGTGCCAATGGATGTGAAATAATGAGTCCCATTGTTTTACTTTATAGGCGCTGCCCCCATGAAAACCGCCCCCGCCTGGTCCCTGGCCTGCCTGTCTCTGTCTTGTGGCCTGTGGGCCCCGTCTGCCCCAGCCCAAACCGGGGCAGGTGGCTCCGACAACGGCTCGATTGAGCGTTGCAACCGGGTGCTGGGCACGCTGGCCGTGGCCGAACCCCAAAGCCACATGCTGTCTTCGCTGGGCAAGTTCAGCCTGGGCTCGCCCACCACCATGCTGCGCATGATGGCGCAAGAGTCCGGCTGCTTCACGGTGGTCGAGCGCGGCGTGGCCATGCAAAACCTCCAGCAAGAACGTGCCTTGGCTGGCAGCGGCATGCTGCAGCAAGGTTCCAACCTGGGTGGTGGGCAGTTGCAGGCAGCGGACTTTGTGATGACCCCGGCCATGCAGTTCTCGGACGGTACGGGTGGCATTGGCGGCTCGGCGGCCGGTTTGCTGGGCCGTTTTGGCGGCCCGATCGGCGCCACCATCGGCGGCCTGGTTGGCGGCCTCAAGTTCAAGGAGGCCGAAACCACCCTGCTGCTGGCCGATGTGCGCTCGGGCATCCAGGTGGCCTCGGCCGAGGGCAAGGCCAGCAAGATGGACTTCAGCCTGGGCGGTTGGGGCTGGGGCGGCATGGGGTGGGCGTCGGCCGGGGGCTACAGCAAAACCCCCGAAGGCAAACTGATCGCCGCCAGCCTGCTCGACAACTACAACCGCATCGTGCTGTCGGTGCGTGACAAAGCGCTGCTGGTCCAAGCCACGTCGGTAGCGTCGCAACACAACGCGGCCCATTCGGTGCAGGCCACGGCCCCTGTGGCCTCACTGGCACCCGGTGCGGCCACCGCCATGCCCCTGATCGGCGGCGCCAGCCTGCCACCGGGCATGGTCGGCATGTTCAGCGGGCAGTTCATAGGGCCGGACCAGGGCACAGTGATGGTCATGGTGATGCCCGATGGTTCGGTCTCGGGCATGGGCAGATCCAAGCATGCTCCCCAAGGCTTCACGCTGACCGGCACGCTCAGTCCCTCGGGTGAATTGCACCTGCAAGGGCAAAGCCCGGCTGGCCCGGCGTCTTTCAGCGGCAACATCCACCCCACCGCCCACGCCATGACAGGCCGCTGGGGCCTGGTCGGTCAGGCGCAAAACGGGGTATTCATGGGCCAGAAACAGCCCTGACGCGCCGCCAGTGGCTGTGGCGTGCCGCCGCACTGCGGCACAGGCTCAGTGTCCTGTTCTTGCCTGTGCGTTGCTGTACGGTCTGCAGCAAATCAGCCGCGCAGCTTGTCGATCAGGCCATTGAGTTCGTCCAGCGAGCCGAACTGGATGCTCAGTTCGCCCATTTCCTCGATCTTGCCCAGGCGCTTGACGCGCTTCTTGACCTTGACCTCGACCTGCGCCATGAGCAGGTCCGAGAGTTCTTCTTCGACGCGGCGCACATCGCGCGACTTTTCCTTCTTGGGCTTTTGCGTGACGAGGTTGAATTCGGCGCCCAGCTTCTTGGCCAGGCTCTCGGCCTCGCGCACTGACATTTTTCGGGCAGCAATCTGGTTGGCCGCCGTGATCTGCGTGGCGCGGTCCAGTGCCAGCAGCGCACGCGCATGACCCATGTCCAGGTCACCGGCCATCAGCATGCTTTGCACCGGGTCGGCCAGATTGAGCAGGCGCAGCAGGTTGCTGGCGGCACTGCGCGAGCGGCCCACGGCCTGGGCCGCGGCTTCGTGCGTGAGGCCGAATTCGCGGATCAGGCGCTGCAGGCCCTGCGCTTCCTCGAGCGGGTTGAGGTCTTCACGCTGGATGTTCTCGATCAGCGCCATCGCGGCCGCCGCTTCGTTGGGCACGTCGCGCACCAGCACCGGCACCTTGTCCAGTCCGGCAAGCCTGGAGGCCCGGAAGCGCCGCTCACCGGCGATGATTTCGTACTTGCCGGCGTTCTCGCCATCGGCCAGACGGCGCACAAGGATGGGCTGCATGATGCCCTGCGCCTTGATGGATTCGGCCAGCTCGTAGAGCGCGCCCTCGTCCATGTGGGTGCGGGGCTGGTACATGCCGGCCACCATGTTGTCCAGCGCCATCATCATGGGCGTGCCGCTTTCGGCAGCGGGTGTGCCTGCGTCGGTGGTGTCGACTTTGGGGCCCAGCAGGGCTTCGAGTCCGCGGCCCAGGCCTTTGGGTTTTTTGGTGACCATGTGTGTTCTTCCTTCAGGCTCTTGAATGGCCCATCAGTTCTTGCAAAAGTGCGTGGCCCTGCGGCCAGTCGCCCAAGCCGCTGTCGGCGTTGATGTGGCCCGCATCGCCCAGGTCCACCCAGCGGGTGCCCCAGTCACGGGCCAGGTCTTGTGCGCGTTGGTGAGCGCAATACGGATCGTTGCGGCTGCCCACCAGCGTGGCCGCAAAGGGCAGGCGCTGGCGCACGATCGGTGCCCAGCCCGGAATCTGTTCGCGCAAATCAGGGCGCTCCACATCGCCCGGCGCCACCAGCAAGGCGCCGCGAACGCGTGCCGTGTGGCGCGACACCGCCGCCCAGGCCGCGACCTGGATGCAGCCCAGGCTGTGGGCGGCCAGCACGATGTCAGCGCCTTCGCCCGGTGTGTCCACCACCACCTCGTCCAGCCGTGCCAGCCAGTCGCCACGTCGCGGGCGCAGCCAGTCGTCCTGCTCGACCACGGTGTAGCCGTACTGCGCCACCCAGCGCATTTGCCAATGCCCAGGGCCACTGCCCTGCCAACCCGGCAAAACAAGGACTTTGGCGTTCATTTCAGAGCGTGGGGGCGCGTCGGACCAGCTCGCTGGCAAATTCGACGTAGGCCTGGCTGCCCTTGGCCGAAGGGTCGAACACCACGCCGGGCAGGCCGTAGCTGGGCGCTTCGGCCAGCCGCACATTGCGCGGGATCACGGTCGCAAACACCTTGTCGCCAAAGTGGGCCTTGAGCTGGTCGCTGACCTGCACCTGCAGCGTGATGCGCGGGTCGAACATGACGCGCAGCAGGGCAATGATCTTGAGTTCCTTGTTGAGGTTGGCGTGCACCTGCTTGATGGTGTTGACCAGGTCGGTCAGGCCTTCGAGCGCGAAGTACTCGCACTGCATGGGCACGATCACGCCGTGCGCCGCACACAGGCCGTTGAGGGTCAGCATGGACAGCGAGGGGGGGCAGTCGATCAGCACGAAGTCGTAATCGGCGTCCACCACCGCCAGCGCATTTTTCAGGCGCTGGTCGCGGCGCTCCAGTTGCACCAGTTCCACCTCGGCGCCCGCCAGTTCGCGGTTGGCGCTGAGCACGTCGTAGCCGCACTTGTCGGCCCGGATGGCGGCCTCTTGCACGCTGGCCGATTCGAGCAGCACGTCGTACACGCTCAGTTCCAGTTCGCGCTTGTCGATGCCCGAGCCCATGGTGGCATTGCCCTGCGGGTCCAGGTCCACCAGCAGCACGCGCTGGCCAACCTTGGCCAGACCGGCGGCCAGGTTGACGGTGGTGGTCGTCTTGCCGACCCCACCCTTCTGGTTGGCAATGCAAAAAATCTTGGCCATGGTGAAACGCCTGCTTTATTTGGAAATGGCCAGCTTGATGCCGAAGCCGATCAGGAAAACGCCGGCCACTTTTTCAAGCACCCGGCCAATGAGGGGGTTGGCCCGCATGCGCTCGGCCAGATGGTGCGTGAGCAGCGTCATGCCCAGGCCATACAGGAATGTGAGGGCCGCAATCGTGGCCGCCATGACCGCAAAACTGACCAGGCCCAGGTGGTGTGCGGGGTCCACAAACAGCGGGAAGAAGGCCATGTAAAACACGATGGCCTTGGGGTTGAGCAAGGTGATGGTCACGGCCTGCTGGAAATACTGGCGCGGGCGGATGTTCAGGACCGGCGCATCGCCGGGTTTGGCGGTCAGCATCTTCCAGCCCATCCAGGCCAGGTAAGCCGCCCCCAGCCACTGCACCGCGTTGAAGGCGGCAGGGTAAGTGGCCAGCACCGTGGCCACACCGGCCACCGCCGCCCACATCAACACCTGGTCGCCTGCAATCACGCCCAGCGTGGCGGCCAAGCCGCCGCGCACACCGCCCTTGCCGGTGGACGTGATCAGGGCCAGGTTGCCCGGACCGGGAATGGCCAGAAACAGCACAATGGCCGCCACAAAAGCACCGTAATCCGAAATACCGAAAAACATGGAGGGTCCAGAGAAATGTCCCGGAAGACGGCCCGGGGAAGTGCGAGTGTACGTCAAGCCCCCGGCCGATGAAGGGCGTTCGGCCGCATCAGACCGTCTGGGCCGGGCGCATCCAGACCATGCAGCGCTCCGCATCGAGCCCTGGCACGGCGAGTGGTTCCACGTGAAACACCTGCACATCGGCGGGCAGGCCATCGATCTCGGCCTGCGGGTGCCTGGCTTTCATCGCCATCCAAACGCCCTGCTCTGCCAAGGCGCCGCGCGACCAGTTCACAAAGTCCGGCAGCGAGGCAAAGGCACGGCAGCAGATCACATCAAACGGCCCGCTCAGGCTTTCAACACGGGCGTGGATGCCGCGCAGGTTCGGCAGCTTCAGGCTGGCCGCCACCTGCTGGATGAAGGCGGCTTTTTTGCCCACGGTGTCCACGCAGCTGACCTCCAGCTCGGGCCGGCAGATCGCCAGCACGATGCCGGGCAAACCGCCGCCCGAGCCAACGTCCAGCACCTTGGCGGGCTGACCGCCGGTGTGGCGCAGCAACGGGGCCACCGCCGTCAGGCTGTCGAGCAGGTGGTGGGTCAGCATTTCCTGCGGGTCACGCACCGCTGTCAGGTTGTAGACCTTGTTCCATTTCTGGATCAGGGCCAGGTAGCCCAGCAGCTGTTCAAACTGGGCATCGCTCAGGCTCAGGCCGAGTTCGGCCGCCCCCGACTTCAGGACGCTCAGGGCGTCGCTCATGCCGGCTGGCCCTCGTCGGTCGGAGAACGGAAGCCCTTGAAGCCGCCCTTTTTCAGGTGGATCAGCAACAGCGAAATGGTGGCGGGCGTGATGCCTGAAATGCGCGAGGCCTGGCCCAAAGTCTCGGGCCGGTGCTTGGCCAGTTTCTGGCGCGCCTCGATCGACAGGGCCGTGACCTGCATGTAATCCAGATCGGCGGGCAGTTTCAGGCCTTCGTAATAGGCGGCGCGCTCGACCTCTTCCTTCTGGCGGTCGATGTAGCCGGAATACTTGGCGGCAATCTCCACCAGCTCAACCACGGCGCCGTGTAAATCGCCCAGCGTTTCACGTGAAACATCGGCGCTGATGTAACGGCCACCGCTCATGCCGGTCAACTCACCGTAGGCCACGCCCGGTCGGCGCAGCAGGTCAAACAGGTTGTATTCGTGGTCAATGGCCTTGCCGAGCACCCGCTCCGACTCTTCGCCGGGCAGGTTGCGCGGGTTCACCCAGGTGGATTTCAGACGCTCTGTTTCACGTGAAACGGCGTCGCGCTTGCGGCAGAAAGCATCCCAGCGGGCGTCATCCACCAAGCCCATCTGGCGGCCGGTTTCGGTCAGGCGCATGTCGGCGTTGTCCTCCCGCAACTGCAGGCGGAACTCGGCGCGGCTGGTGAACATGCGGTAGGGCTCGGTCACGCCCTTGGTGATCAGGTCATCCACCAGCACGCCCAGGTAAGCCTGGTCGCGGCTGGGCGTCCAGGCGGCTTCGCCCCGGCACTGCAGCGCGGCATTGATGCCGGCAAACAAGCCCTGGGCCGCCGCCTCTTCGTAGCCGGTGGTGCCGTTGATCTGGCCGGCAAAGAACAGGCCATGGATCTGTTTGGTCTCGAAGCTGCCCTTGAGCGAGCGCGGGTCGAAGTAGTCGTACTCGATGGCGTAGCCGGGGCGCAGGATGTGGCAGTTTTCCAGCCCCTTCATCGAGCGCACCAGCGCGTACTGGATGTCAAACGGCAGGCTGGTCGAGATGCCGTTGGGGTAGTACTCGTTTGTCGTCAGGCCCTCGGGCTCCAGAAAAATCTGGTGGCTGTCCTTGTCGGCAAAGCGGTTGATCTTGTCTTCCACACTCGGGCAATAACGCGGCCCCACCCCTTCGATCTTGCCGGTGAACATCGGGCTGCGGTCGAAGCCGGAGCGGATGATCTCGTGCGTGCGCTCGTTGGTGTGCGTGATCCAGCAGGGCATCTGCTGCGGGTGCATGCTGGCTTTGCCCATGAAGCTGAACACCGGCACCCCGCCAGACTCGTTCATGCCGCCGGGCATGCCGTCACCAGGCTGCTCGGTGCACTGCGAAAAGTCGATGGTGCGGCCGTCCAGGCGCGGTGGCGTGCCGGTCTTCAGGCGCCCTTGCGGCAGCTTCAGCTCCTTCAGGCGCGCCGACAGGCTCACCGCTGGCGGATCGCCCGCACGGCCGGCCGCGTAGTTCTGCAGGCCCACATGGATCTTGCCGTCCAGAAAGGTGCCAGCCGTCAGCACCACGGTGCGCGAACGGAAACGGATGCCGACTTGCGTGACGGCGCCCACCACGCGATCACCCTCCACCATCAAGTCGTCGACCGCCTGCTGGAACAGCCACAGGTTGGGCTGGTTTTCCAGCTGGCGGCGGATCGCCGCCTTGTACAGGATGCGGTCGGCCTGGGCGCGGGTGGCGCGCACGGCCGGGCCTTTGGAAGAGTTGAGGATGCGGAACTGGATGCCGCCCTCGTCGGTGGCCAGCGCCATGGCGCCGCCCAAAGCGTCCACCTCTTTGACCAGGTGGCCCTTGCCGATGCCGCCAATGCTGGGGTTGCAGCTCATCTGGCCCAGCGTTTCGATGTTGTGGGAGAGCAGCAGCGTCTTACAGCCCATGCGGGCCGCGGCCAGCGCGGCTTCGGTTCCGGCATGGCCGCCACCGACCACGATCACGTCGAATTCTTGAGGGTAAAGCATGAGAGTCTGCCCTTTGAGGGCCAAAAAACAGGCGCTGCCTGCGCCAAGGCCGCCCTGCCACGGGGTCGGCTAATGTTGCCTATTTTACAGGCAGGGCGAGCGTTTGCGGCCTTGCGGGCAGGCCGATGCCCTTCACCCCCTCTGTCCTGGTTATGCACCAAACGCATAACTTGACAGCCAAGCGGCCTTGGACGACACCGCTTGGCCTGTCTAACATTTGAAACGCCGACAACCCGTCGGTCTCCAGAAAAGTGGCTCACCATGTCCAATTCACCCGCAAGCATCCAGACCACAAGCCCGCATGCGCTGCCCTCTTACCTCAACCCCGAACACCTGGGCCCCTGGGGCATTTACCTGGAACAAATCGACCGCGTGACGCCCTATCTGGGTTCTCTGTCGCGCTGGGTCGAAACCCTCAAACGCCCCAAACGCATCCTGGTGGTGGATGTGCCGATCGCGCTGGACAACGGCACCGTGGCCCACTTTGAGGGCTACCGGGTGCAGCACAACATGAGCCGTGGCCCCGGCAAGGGCGGCGTGCGCTTTCACCAGGACGTGACCCTGTCCGAAGTCATGGCCTTGTCGGCCTGGATGTCGGTCAAGAACGCCGCCGTCAACCTGCCCTTTGGCGGCGCCAAGGGCGGCATCCGCGTCAACCCCAAAACGCTCTCGCGCAGCGAACTGGAGCGCCTGACACGCCGCTACACCAGCGAGATTGGCCTGATCATCGGGCCGACCAAGGACATTCCGGCGCCGGATGTGAACACCAACGAGCAAATCATGGCCTGGATGATGGACACCTGGTCGATGAACACCGGCACGGCCACCACGGGCGTGGTGACAGGCAAACCGTTGGCCCTGGGCGGCTCGCTGGGCCGCAAGGAGGCCACCGGGCGCGGCGTCTTTACGGTAGGCGCAGAGGCCGCCAGACACCTCGGTCTTGAATTGCAAGGCGCACGCGTGGCGGTGCAGGGCCTGGGCAATGTGGGTGGCGTGGCGGCTCGCCTGTTTGCGCAGGCCGGCAGCCGCGTGGTGGCCGTGCAGGACCACGAAGGCACGGTCTACAACGACGCCGGGCTGGATGTGCCCGCCCTGCTGGCGCACGCGGCCGAGCAGGGCAGCGTGGTCGGCTTTGCCGGTGCCGAGGCCCTGGCCGCCGAGCCGTTCTGGGCTGTGCCCTGCGACATCCTGGTGCCGGCTGCGCTGGAACAGCAGATCACCGCCGACAATGCGGGCCAGATCCAGGCCAAGCTGGTCATCGAGGGGGCCAACGGCCCCACCACCCCTGCGGCCGACGACATCCTGGCCGAGCGCGGTGTGCTCCTGGTGCCCGACGTGGTGGCCAACGCGGGCGGCGTGACGGTGAGCTACTTCGAATGGGTGCAGGATTTCTCCAGCTTTTTCTGGAGCGAAGACGAGATCAACGCCCGCCTGGTGCGCCTCATGCGCGAAGCCTTTGCCGCCGTCTGGCAAACCGCCGAGCAGCACCGGGTCAGCCTGCGCACCGCCACCTTCATCATCGCCTGCACCCGCATGCTGCAGGCGCGCGAGCTGCGCGGGCTCTACCCCTGACCGGGCAATGGCAGGGCCCCGCCCGCCTTGACCTCGCCCAGCGAAAAGCTGGTGTGCAGGTCTTTCACATTGGGCAGGTTGATCAGCACCTCGCGCGCAAAGGTGCTGAAGGCGTTGAGGTCGCGCGCCACCACTTCGAGCTCGAAGGTGCCGGTGCCGCTGATGTAGTGGCACGAGATGACTTCGGGGATCTTGCGGATGGCTTCTTCGAGCTCGCGGGTGATGTCCCCGCGGTTGCGCTCGGCGTCCAGCCGCACAAAAGCCAACACGTCCAGCCCGACCTTGTGGCGGTCGATGACGGCCCGGTAGCCGGTGATGTAGCCCGCCTTTTCAAGCGCCTTGACGCGCCGCCAGCAGGGTGCCGCCGACAGGCCGACCCGCTCAGACAGTTCGGCATTCGACAGGCGTCCGTCGCGCTGCAATTCGTTCAGGATCAACCAGTCGAATTTATCAAGTGTTTCCATAAAACCAATTATCGAGCAATATTCTTTCAATACCGAGGGATTACACCGGCCTCAAAAGAAAGCACCTGTCTGCGCTGAACTCCTACACTCATCCCACCGCAGTACCTTTGGAGCTGGCCCATGAACGCCCCCCTGCCCGACCACATCCGCCAAGCCCTCGAAACCGTCACGCTGGACGACAAATACAGCCTCGACGTGGGCCGTGCCTTCATGAGCGGCATCCAGGCCCTGGTCAAGCTGCCCATGCTGCAGCGCCAGCGCGACGCGCTGCAAGGCAAGAACACCGCCGGTTTCATCAGCGGCTACCGGGGCTCGCCGCTGGGTGGCTACGACCAGTCGCTGGAAAAGGCACGCAAGTACCTGCAGGCCCAAAACATCGTCTTCCAGCCCGGCGTCAACGAAGAACTGGCCGCGACGGCCTTGTGGGGCACCCAGCAGCTGGGCTTTGCCCCGCCCGGCACCAACCGCTTTGATGGCGTGTTCGGCATCTGGTACGGCAAAGGCCCGGGGGTGGACCGCTGCGCCGATGTCTTCAAACACGCCAACATGGCCGGCACCACGCCCTGGGGCGGCGTGCTGGCGGTGGCCGGTGACGACCATGTGGCCAAGAGTTCCACAGCGGCGCACCAGAGCGACCACATCTTCAAGGCCTGCGGTCTGCCGGTGTTCTTCCCGGCCAGCGTGCAGGACATCCTGGACCAGGGTCTGCACGCACTGGCCATGAGCCGCTTTGCGGGCGTGTGGGCGGGCATGAAGACCATCCAGGAAATCGTCGAATCCAGTGCCACCGCCCACATCGACCCCGAGCGCGTGCAGATCGTGCTGCCCGAATTCGTCATGCCGCCCGGCGGCGTGCACATCCGCTGGCCCGATACCGCGCTCGAACAAGAGGCCCGGCTTTTTGACTACAAATGGTACGCCGCGCTGGCCTACATCCGTGCCAACCAACTCAACCACAACGTGATCGAAGGTCCGAATGACCGCTTCGGCCTGATCGCCAGCGGCAAGGCCTACAACGACACCCGACAGGCCCTGCTGGACCTGGGCCTGGACGACGCCAGCTGCCAGCGTCTGGGCATTCGGCTGCACAAGGTCAATGTGGTGTGGCCGCTGGAGGCGCAGATCACCCGCGAATTCGCCACCGGCCTGCGCGAGATCCTGGTGGTCGAAGAAAAGCGCCAGGTCATCGAATACCAACTCAAGGAAGAGCTCTACAACTGGCGCGCCGATGTGCGCCCGGAAGTGATCGGCAAGTTCGACAACGTGGACGGCCACGGCGGCGGCGAATGGTCCATGCCCAACCCCAGCGCCAACACCCTGCTGCGTGCCAACGCCGACCTGAGCCCGGCCATCATCGCCCGTGCCATCGCCAAACGCCTGAAACACATCGGCATCGACGCCGACACCACCGCCCGCATCGACGCGCACCTGGCTGTGCTCGACGCCAAGGAGCGGTCGATGCAGACGCTCACGCTGGGCGCTGCAGCCGACCGCACGCCCTGGTTCTGTTCGGGCTGCCCGCACAACACCAGCACCCGCGTGCCCGAAGGCTCGCGCGCCATGGCCGGCATCGGCTGCCATTTCATGGCGCTGTGGATGGACCGCAGCACCGCAGGCTTCACCCAGATGGGCGGTGAGGGCGTGCCCTGGGTCGGCCAGCAACCCTTCAGCCACGACCAGCACATGTTTGCCAACCTGGGCGACGGCACCTACTTCCACAGCGGCATCCTGGCGGTGCGCCAGAGCGTGGCCGCCGGGGTGAACATCACCTACAAAATCCTCTACAACGATGCCGTGGCCATGACCGGTGGCCAGCGCGTGGGCGAACGCCCCGAGGGCCACAGCGTGGTGCAGATCGCCATGAGCATGAAGGCCGAAGGCGCACAACGCATCGTGGTGGTGACCGACGAACCCGACAAATACAAGGGCGTGGCACTGGCCGAAGGCGTGCGGGTGTTCCACCGCGACGAACTCGACCGCATCCAGCGCGAGATGCGCGAGATCAAGGGCACCACCGTCATCATCTACGACCAGACCTGCGCCACCGAAAAACGCCGCCGCCGCAAGCGCGGCACGATGGTGGACCCGGCCGTGCGCGTGGTCATCAACGAGGCCGTGTGCGAAGGCTGTGGCGACTGCGGCGTGCAGTCCAACTGCCTGTCGGTGGAACCGCTGGAAACCGAATTCGGCCGCAAGCGCACCATCAACCAGAGCACCTGCAACAAGGACACCAGCTGCCTCAAGGGCTTTTGCCCCAGCTTTGTCACCGTGGAAGGTGGCCAGCTCAGGAAAAAGGCCAAGACCGAGGCCAGCTCCCCTGCTGCCCTGGGCGCCTTGCCCGAGCCAAACCAGCCCGATCTGCAACACCCCTGGGGCATGGTGGTGGCCGGCGTGGGCGGCACCGGCGTCATCACCATCGGCCAGCTGCTGGGCATGGCCGCGCACATCGAAGGCAAAGGCATCGTCACGCAGGACGCGGCGGGCCTGGCCCAGAAAGGCGGTGCCACCTGGAGCCACGTGATCGTGGCCAACACACAGGCCGACATCCGCACCACCCGCGTGGGCATGGCCACCGCCGACCTGATCTTCGGCTGCGACCCGATCGTCAGCGCCGGCAAGGAAACCCTGTTGCGCATGCGCGAAGGCCGCACCCATGTGGCCCTCAACAGCCACAGCACGCCCACCGCCGCCTTTGTGAAAAACGGCAACTGGCAAAACCCGGCTGAGCAGTGCGTGGCCGAAATCACGCAGCAGGTCGGCGAAGCGGGCGTGAGCGCCTTTGACGCTGACCGCATGGCCAAACAGCTCATGGGTGACACGATTTACGTCAACCCCATGATCCTGGGCTATGCCTGGCAAAAAGGCTGGGTGCCACTGTCGCGTGCCTCGCTGATGCGCGCCATCGAACTCAACGAAGTCGCCGTGGCCAACAACAAGTTGGCTTTTGATTGGGGCTGCCACGCTGCCGCACACCCGGACAGGGTCATGGCCGTGCTGCAACCCGCGCAGGTCATTGAATTCAAAAAGCGCGACAGCCTGGATACGCTGATCGGCAAACGCGTGGCCGGCCTGACGGACTACCAGAACGCCGCTTATGCCCAGCGTTACAGCGCCCTGGTGAACCACGTGCGCCAGGCCGAAGCCCCTTTGGGCAAGACGGTGCTGACCGAAACCGTGGCCAGGAACCTGTACAAGCTCATGGCCTACAAGGACGAGTACGAAGTGGCCCGCCTGCACACGCAGACCGGTTTCATGGAACGCATTGCCCAGCAGTTCGAAGGCGACTTCAAGGTGCACTACCACCTGGCCCCGCCCCTGCTGGCCAAGCGCAACGACAAGGGTCAGCTGGTCAAGCAGAAATTCGGCCCAGGCATGCTGACCGGCTTCAAGCTGCTGGCTGCCCTCAAAGGCCTGCGTGGCACGGCACTCGATGTGTTTGGCTACACCGAAGAGCGCCGCACCGAACGGGCCTTGATCGGCGAGTACATGGACATCGTTGAAGGCATGCTGGCGTCACTGAACGCCGACAGCCATGCCAAGGCGGTTGAGGTGGCGCGTGTGCCCGAAACCATCAAGGGTTTTGGCCATGTGAAGGAACGCAACCTGCAGGCCGCGCGTCTGCAATGGAAACAGTTGCTGGGACGATAAATCACCCGGAAAAAAAGCCCCGCAAGGTGTGAACCCTGCGGGGCTTTTTTTGAGGTATTTGCCGGTCAGCGGGTTTCCGGCAGTTCGATCTTGACTTCCAGCACCTCCAGGTTGTCCTGGCGCTCCAGGTTCACCTTGATGTCGTTGGGGTCGATCTTGATGTACTTGCTGATCACGGCCACCAGCTCGCGCTGCAGGTCGGGCAGGTAATCGGGCTCGGCCGCATTGCGACCACTGCGCTCGTGGGCCAGGATGATCTGCAGGCGCTCTTTGGCCACGCTGGCTGTTTTTTTCTTTTCTCCCAACAGGAAAGACAGGAAAGACATGCTCACTTCCCTCCGAACAGGCGCTTGAAGAAGCCAGGCTTCTCAGCCTCGGTGAAGCGCATCGGCTTGTCTTCGCCCAGGAAACGGTCGATCACATCCTTGTAGGCCTCGGCCACATCGGTGCCTTCCATGTTGATGGCCGGCGTGCCCTGGTTGGACGCCTGCAGCACGTTTTCGCTTTCGGGAATCACGCCGATCAGCTGGATGCGCAGGATGTCCTGGATGTCCTGCAGCGACAGCATCTGACCGTCTTCCACACGGTTGGGGTTGTAGCGCGTGATCAGCAGGTGTTCCTTGATCGGCTCGGCGCCTTCGATGGCCCGCTTGGTCTTGCTGCCCAGCATGCCCAGAATGCGGTCCGAATCGCGCACCGAAGAGACTTCGGGGTTGGTCACGATCAGGGCCTCATCGGCGTAGTGCATGGCCATCAGCGCGCCGGTTTCAATGCCGGCAGGCGAATCGCAGACGATGTAATCAAAGCCCATCTCGGCCAGGTCCTTGAGCACTTTTTCCACGCCTTCCTGCGTGAGTGCGTCCTTGTCGCGGGTCTGCGAGGCAGCCAGCACAAACAGGTTGTCGCACTGCTTGTCCTTGATCAGGGCCTGGTGCAGGTTGGCTTCACCGTGGATAACGTTGATGAAGTCATACACCACGCGGCGCTCGCAACCCATGATCAGGTCCAGGTTGCGCAAACCCACGTCGAAGTCGATCACGGCCGTCTTGAAGCCCTTGAGGGCCAGGCCGGTGGCAAAGCTGGCGCTGGTGGTGGTTTTGCCCACCCCACCCTTGCCAGAGGTCACTACAACGATTTTTGCCATGGGTTCTCTTTCTGTTGGAACGAATTGCTAAGGATTGTTTTCAGGCCTTGATGGCCACGATGCGCAGTTTGTCGCCGTCGGGGCCAGACTGCAGCGACACCTGGGCTGCCTGGCCACGCACGTCGGCGCTCAAGGGGTTTTCGCTGGTGCGGTACACGCCCGCAATCGAAATCAACTCCGGGTCCATGCTTTGGGCAAAGATGCGGGCCCCTGTAAAGCCCCGCGCACCCGCAATGGCCTTGCCACGCAAAGGCGCATAAATGTGAATGTGCCCATCGGCCAGGACTTCGGCACCTGGATTGACCATGGCCAGCACGATCAGGTCACGCCCCTTGGCATACACCTGCTGGCCCGAACGAAGGGGTTTGTCCAGCACCATCGCATCCATCAGGCTGGGCGTGGTCGGTGCAGGTGCGGGCGAGGGTGTTGGGGCCGGTGTGGCAGCAGGCAAGGAGGCCTGTACGCTCACGCTGGGCGCCTGGCGACGGATGCGCGCATCGTCGGCTTGTACCAAGCCCACGTTTTTGGCTGCTTGCAGCCATTCGGCTTGGTGGGTCTTGATGGCCACAGGGCGCAGCTGGTGTTTGGCCAAGGTCTGCAGCAAGGCTTCAAAGTCGAGCGAGCCGGTTTGTTCTGCCAGTGCATCCAGATCGATCAGCACCGGGTCCTGGTCAAAAAAGCCAGGGGTTTCGGCCAGTTGGGCATCCAGTGCCTGTGCCACAGCCTGCAAATCGAGTGACTTGAGCTGAAATGCCACCAGAGGCAAATCGGCGCTCTTGATGTCGTAAACAGGGGTGGCAGAAGAACTGGACATGAAGCTGAGGCTGGAAATGCCAAATCTTACCAGTCTGTCCATTCGGGTCCGGAATCTTGTGTTGCTGTCTTCCTTCTATTTCAGTATTTCAAATTAGTGGTAGTAGTTAAGCAAAGCCCCGAGATGTGGAAAAGCCTTTTTTTTTCTTTTAAAACAGGCACTTGCTGCACCGCCAAGCATGTGGACCTGTCTGCTTTCGTGTTGTCACGTCCACATGAACAAGTTCAGGAATACGGTTGGACCTGTGGATAAGTGGGATGTTGCCCTTTTTTTATCCACAGACTTGTTCAGAAATTTATTTTCAGTGCTTCAGTGGGTTTCGAGCAGCCACTGGATCACCCCTTTGGCAATGAAACCCACCATGCCGAACGCCAGACCCAAAAAAATGACAAAAGTGCCGAACTTGCCTGCTTTCGATTCCCAGGCCAGTTGCCCGATGATGAACAGCATGTAGAGCATGAAGGCCCCGACGCCGATCGTCAGGCCAAACCAGGCGAACTGTTCTTCGCTGAAATTCATCATGCCTGGCTTTCCATGTCGGATTCGTCCAGACGCGAAGGCCAGTCTTGCACGTCCACCAGTTCGCGGTAAGCATGCCAGCTGGCGTGGCCCAGCACCGGCACCACCAGGATCAGGCCCAAGAACAGCGAAAACAGGCCCAGCAAACTCAGTCCCATCAGCAAAAATGCCCACAAAGCCAGGGTGATGGGGTGGGACAACACGGCTTTCCAGCTGGTCAGCACGGCCTGCAACACGCTGACTTGCTTGTCCAGCAGCAGTGGCATGGAGACCACGCTGGACGCGAACAGTGGTGCCGCCATCAGGCCGCCCAAGGCCAGCCACAGTTCGAACAGGTGGTGGTTCTGGCTGGCCACCACATGGCGCAGAAAGTCCATGGGCGTGTGGATGGGCACAGGCGCCATCAGCTGGATCAGCGCCGACGAGGTGAACACCCAGCCCACAGCCGCCAGGCCCAGCAGCAGACCAAAGCGGATCAATGCCCAATAGCTGTCAGGTTGCGACTGCAGTTTGAGGTTCCAGCGTGTCCAGGTGCCCACCAGCAAGGCCAGGTCGACCCGCTCGCCACGTTCAATGGCGCGGCTCATGGCGTACAGGCTGGTGGCCAGCACCGGGGCCATCACCATGAAAGCCGAGACCAGACCGGCCAGTAACCAGAACTGGTCAAACGCCAGCCAGGTGAACACCATGCCCACCAGGGCCAGCACCAGGCCGTGTGCCATGCTCAGCCAGGGGTTGTGGCAGAGGTCCCGAAAACCCAGCACCAGCCAACGCAGGGGTTGGTCGGGTTCGATGGGCAAGATGGGGGGCAACAAGGCACGCGTTGCGTTGCCGTGCCCGGAAGACGGAGCAGGTTGCGAAGACATGGGTCAAAGCTTATCGGCCTTGGCTGACCGTTGGCTTGACCCACGTCAAGCGTCGAAAACCCCTGCTGTGGTTTTCGGCAAACCCATCAATGCGGGTGGTGGCGCTCGCGCATGCCCATGGCGCCCATCTCGCGTTGCATGTGGCGGGCGGTTTCGGCATCAAAAGTCTTTTTCTGCTCGGCGTTCAGGCCAGCGTAAAAGGTTTTGGTGGCATCGCCGCGTTTTTTCATTTCGGCATCACGTTGGGCATGCAGGGCTTGCATCTGGTCAATGCGCTCGGGTGTGCTGAGCTTGGCCAGGGCGGCGCGGTCCGGGAAAGCGGAGGCAGCAGGCATTTGCATGCTGTCGGCAAAGGTTTTCCAGGCGGCTTCCTGGCCCGCATCCAGTTTGAGTTTGGCTTTGAGTTCGCCCAGGTGCTTGGCGTGGCGCTCGGCCATGCGTTCGCGCATGTGTTCACGCATTTCAGGGTGCGCAGCCTGTGCGCCAGGGCCCATGCCAGGCCCAGGGCCTGTTTGTGCGAAAGCGCTGGCGCCCAGGGCCAGTGCCAGGCTGGCCAGGGCCAGTGTGGTGCGGATCGGTTTCATCTCATGCTCCTTCAAAAGCCCCGCGAAAACACTTCAGCGGGTTGCCTTGCAGTGTGCGCGTCACATGTGTCGTGGCTGCGGCGCACATGCAGAGATTTGTAAAGACCTGTTGCCAGTTGTTCATTCGGGCAGGTTGCGGTTCTTGCAGGTGTTGATGCCAAAGAGGCTGTAGGGCGGGCACCAGCCCATGGCGCCGGTGGCCAGCGGCAACAGGCCGATCCAGCCCCAGGCGCCAATCTGGCCGGTGAGGGCCAGCAGCACGAGCAGGGCGCCAATGGCGATGCGTGCGATGCGGTCGATGCCGCCAACATTGCTTTTCATGAATGCTCCTTGGTGAATGGACAAATCAGGCGCCGACCGTGTAGCCCTCGTCGGCAATGGCTTTGGCAATTGCTTCGCGTGCCTGGGTCGATTCCACTTCGACTTTCTTGCCGCCCAGGTCCACCTGGACTTGGGCTTGTGGATCGAGTTGCTGCACGGCCTGGGTCACGGCCTTGGCACAGTGGTTGCAGCTCATGCCCTGGACATCAAAAACCTGTTTCATGGGTGTATCCTTTGCTCATACCCTTGGCGGTATAAACGCCAGCATACGCCACCCGCAGGCCAAGCACATGACACAGATCAATTCTCCCCAACAGACTTACGACATCGGCATCGGTGGCATGACCTGCGCATCGTGCGTGGCGCGGGTCGAAAAGGCGCTCAAAAAAGTGCCTGGCGTGGACGCCGCGGCCGTCAACCTGGCCACCGAATCGGCCCATGTGACGGTGTGCAGTCTGGACACCAACGAGGGCGTGCTGCGACGCGCCATCCGCGACGCGGGCTACGAACCCCTGGCCGCACAAGACACAGCGTCCATGCAGGCCAGCGGGCCTTGGACCGGCTTTGCCCCGGTGGCCTGGGGCCTGGCCCTGTCGGCACCGTTGGTGCTGCCCATGCTGGGGGATTTGTGGGGTCAGCACTGGATGCTGCCCGCCTGGCTGCAGTTTGCGCTGGCCACACCGGTGCAGTTCGTGCTGGGGGCGCGCTTTTACAAAGCCGGCTGGCACGCACTCAAGGCGCTGACGGGCAATATGGATTTGCTGGTGGCCATTGGCACCACGGCGGGCTGGCTGTTGTCGGTGTGGTTGTGGATGACCGCGCACGCGGGCCACGCACCGCACCTCTACTTTGAAGGCTCGGCGGTCGTCATCACGCTGGTGCTGCTGGGCAAATGGCTGGAAGCGCGGGCCAAGCAACAAACCACCGAGGCCATCCGCGCCCTGCACGCGCTGCGGCCCGAAACCGCACATTGGCTCAGCCCGGAGGGTGAGCGCGACGTGCCAGTGGCCGAAATCCGCGTGGGCGACATGCTGCTGGTCAAGCCTGGCGAACGCATTGCACTGGACGGCACGCTGCGCGAAGGCCAGACCCAGGTGGACGAGTCCATGTTGACCGGGGAACCCCTGCCTGTGCCCAAAACGCTGGGCGACAGCCTGACGGGCGGCGCCATCAACGGCGAAGGCCTGGTGCGCATGCAGGTCACGGCGGTGGGTCACGAAACCGTGCTCTCGCGCATCATTCGCCTGGTCGAAGACGCGCAAGCGGCCAAGGCGCCCATCCAGCGCCTGGTGGACCAGGTGGCCGAGGTGTTTGTGCCTGCGGTGCTGGCCATTGCGCTGCTGACCGGTCTGGTTTGGCTGTGGCAGGGCGCTGGGTACGAGCACGCGCTCATCCACGCGGTGGCAGTTCTCGTCATTGCCTGTCCTTGCGCCCTGGGCCTGGCCACACCGGCAGCCATCATGGCCGGCACCGGCGTGGCCGCCAAAAACGGCATCCTCATCAAAGATGCACAGGCGCTGGAGATGGCCCACAAAGTGCAGACAGTGGCCTTTGACAAAACCGGCACCCTGACGGTGGGCCAGCCGCGCCTGGTGGGCCAGGTGGCTGCGCCAGGGCAAGACGCGACGGCGGTGCTGGCCCTGGCCGCGGCGGTGCAAAGCGGCAGCGAACACCCGCTGGCGCGTGCCGTGCTGGCCAGGGCCCAGGGCCTGAGCCTGCCCGCCGCGCAAGACGTGCAAGCCGTGCCGGGCCGGGGCCTGACCGCCCGTGTGCAAGGCCGTGAACTGCTGCTGGGCAGCCTGCGCTGGCTGGGTGAAGAAGGGCTGAACCTGAACGTCTGGCAGGCCGACATGGAACGCTTTGCAAAGCAGGGCGCCAGCCTGTCGGCCCTGGCCGAACGCACACCCAGTGGCGTGCAAGGGCTGCTGCTCTTGGCCTTTGGCGACGAACCCAAGGCCGGTGCCCGCGAGGCGCTGGACGCCCTGCGCGCACGTGGCCTGAAACTCGTCATGGTCTCGGGGGACAACCGCGCCGCCGCCGAGGCGATGGCGCGCCGCTTGGGTCTGCGCCCCGAAGATGGCGAAGTGCTGGCCGAAGTGTTGCCCGGCGACAAAGCGCAAGCGGTGGCCAAGCTGCGCGACGGTGGGCGCATTGTGGCCATGGTGGGCGATGGCGTGAACGACGCCCCCGCCCTGGCCGCCGCCGACGTGGGCCTGGCCATGGGCAACGGCACCGACGTGGCCATGCACGCGGCCGGCATCACGCTCATGCGTGGCGATGTGGCGCTGGTGGGTGCGGCGCTCGACATTTCGGCACGCACCGTGGCCAAGATCCGCCAGAACCTGTTTTGGGCCTTTGCCTACAACACGGCGGGCATCCCGCTGGCGGCGCTGGGTTACCTCAGCCCGGTGATCGCGGGCGGTGCCATGGCGCTCAGCTCGGTCAGTGTGATGACCAATGCCCTGATGCTCAAGCGCTGGAAATTCACCGACCGATCGGTCGGTTAAATGCCGATTCCTTGACCTGTGTCAGGCGGCGAGGCGCCCAGGCCTTGCACACTGGGGCCATCATTTGATGGAGACGCCCCATGGCCCAGCCCCGCAGCCTGCAAATCATCCGTGACGAACACGCCAGCCTGGCGGCCATGCTGCAGTCCATGCGCATGCTGGTGGACAAAGGCCCTGGCGACGGGCGCAAACCCTTTTTCGACGTGTTGCGCGCCATGCTCTTCTACATCGACGAATACCCCGAGCGCCTGCACCACCCCAAGGAGTCCAACCTGCTGTTTCCCAAGGTGGTCAAGGCCTCACCCAAGGTGCTGGGGGCCATCGACCACCTGGAGCGCGACCACATGTACAGCGAAAAAGCCGCCCGTGACCTGCAGCACCTGCTGCTGTCGTGGGAGCTGCTGGGCGCCGCGCATCGCGCTGCGTTTGACGAGGCGTTCAAGAAGTACGTGGACTTTTACCTGGACCACATGCGCCTGGAAGAAGAGGTGATCCTGCCCGAGGCGGAAAAAACCTTGAGCGTGCAGGACTGGGCCGAGGTGGACGCTGCCTTTGCGCAAAATGCCGACCCTTTGACCGGCAAATACCCGCCCACGGCAGAGTACGAAAAGCTCTTCAGCCTGATCGTGCAGCGCGCCCCGTCGCCCATCGGGCTGGGCTAAAAGCGGGCTGCAGGTGCCAGCCCTGCTGGCGATAGGGCCTTGGTGGTCCGCTATCGCTTGCAGGACAAGCGCCTACAAAGAGGGCAAAAGCAAGCCGCCCTTCGCGTCAGGCGGCTTGTTCTTCTTCGCCGGGCGGCTGGTCTTTCGAGAACCACATCACGTACAGCACCGGCAGCACCACCAGGGTGAGCAAGGTGGCGGTGATCAGGCCGCCGATCACGACGATGGCCAGCGGCCGTTGGGTTTCTGAGCCGATGTCGTGGCTCATGGCCATCGGCAAGAGGCCCAGGGCCGCCAGCATGGCCGTCATCAGCACCGTGCGCAGGCGCTGCATGGCGCCCTCTTTGACGGCGTCGAGCACGCTGTAGCCCGCATTGCGCAGCTGCTGGAAGACCGACAGCATCACCACGCCGTTGAGTACGGCCTGGCCCGACAGTGCAATGAAGCCAATGGCCGCCGACACCGACAGCGGAATGCCAAACACCCACAGCGCCACAAAACCGCCAATGAGCGCCAGCGGAACGTTGATCAGGATCAGCAAGGCGGTCTTGACGGTGCGGAAGGCATCGAACAGCAGCACAAAGATCAAGAGCAGCGAGATCGGCACCACCACCGACAGGCGCTTCATGGCGCGCTCCTGGTTCTCGAACTCGCCCGACCAGTTGACCACGTAGTTCTCGGGCACGGTCACATTCGTCTCGACGCGGTGCTTCATGTCGGCCACCACCGAGCCCATGTCGCGGCCCTTGATGAAGATGCCAATGGCCATGGTGCGCTTGCCTGCTTCGCGGGCGATGTTCATGGCGCCGCTGGCCTGGCGGATGTTGGCCACCGAACCGAGCGTGATGTAGCCGCTGTCGGGTGTGGGCAAGGGTGTGCTCGAAAGCTGAGCGATCGCGCGGCGCTCTTCGGGCAGGCGCACGGCCACGGCAAACTTGCGCTCGCCTTCCCAGATCTGGGTGGCGGCCTTGCCGGCCAGCGCCGCTTCGATCACGTCCTGCACATCGCTCACGTTCAGGCCGTAGCGGGCAGCGCGTTCACGGTCGATGTCCACCACCAGCTGCGGCAGCTCGCCCAGGCGGTCCACTTCGGCGCGTTGCACGCCCACCACCTGCTTGAACTCATGCTGCATGGCCTCGACGATGCGGCGAAGCTCGTCCAGATCGTCACCGGCCACCTTGACCACAATCTGGCCCTTGATCTGTGAGATCGATTCGAGCACGTTGTCACGGATGGGCTGCGAGAACGCCGGGTCCACACCCGGAATCACCGACAGCGCGCGGTCCATCTCCTCGATCAGCTGGTCGCGTGTGAGCCCCTTGCGCCATTGCTCCTGCGGTTTCACATCCACAAACACCTCGGCCATGCTGAGGGTCTTGGGGTCGGTGCCGTCTTCGGGCTGGCCCGACTTGGACACCACCGTGCGCACTTCGGGCACCGTGATGAGCGCCTTGCGCGCCATGCGCAGGATGTGCGAGGCCTCTTGCTGCGACACGCTGGCGGGCATGTCCCAGTTGACCCAGAAGGTGCCCTCGTTGAGTTCGGGCAAAAACTCCGAGCCCAGGCGCGAAGCCGCGCCAATCGACAGCACAAACCCGACCACCGCCACCGTCACCACTTTGCGCCGCTGCGACAGCGCCCAGTCCAGGGTGGGCGCGTACACGCGTTTGAGCGACTTGACCAGGCGGTTGTCGTCGTGCGGCAGGCGCTTGCGCAGCATCCAGTAAGCCAGCAGCGGTACCAGCGTGATGGAGAACACCAATGCGCCAATGAGCGCGGCGGTGACCGACAGCGCCATGGGCTGGAAAATGCGCCCCTCATGGCGTTGCAGCGCAAAGATCGGGATGTGCGCCGCAATGATGATCAGCATCGAAAACAGCGTCGGGCGCCCCACCTCGTTGGCCGCCTGGGTGATGACCTCTTTGCGCTCTTTCTCGTTCATGCCCTCGCCGCGTTCGGCCAGGCGGTGCATGATGTTCTCGATCACGATCACCGCGCCGTCCACGATGATGCCGAAGTCCATCGCGCCCAGGCTGAGCAGGTTGGCCGGCACGCCCATGATCTTCAGGCCCATGAAGGTGGACAGCAGGGCCAGCGGAATGATCAGCACCACCGCCAGCGTGGCACGCAGGTTGGACAGGAACAAATACAGCACCAGCGAGACCAGCAGCGCGCCTTCGACCATGTTGCCGAACACGGTGGACAGGGTCTTGTTCATCAGCCAGGTGCGGTCGTAAAACGGCACGATCTGCACGCCCGGCGGCAGGCCGCGCTCATTGAGGCTGGCAATGCGGTCTTTGACGGCCTTGAGCACCACGCTGGGGTTTTCGCCCTTGCGCATGATGACGATGCCGATGACGGCGTCGTCGTCGCTGTCTTGCGCGGTGGTGCCCAGGCGCGGCACCGAGCCGAGCTTGATCTGGGCCACGTCACGGATCAGGATCGGTGTGCCGTTGCGCGAGGCCAGCACGATCTGTCCGATTTCTTCGGGCGAGCGCAAAAGGCCAATGCCGCGGATGGCGAACTGCTGCGCACCTTGCGCCACATAGCTGCCGCCCGCGTTGGAGTTGCCCCGACCCAGCGCGTCCAGCAGGTTCTGGAAGGTGAGCTTGTAAGCGCGCAGTTTGTCCAGGTCGGGCTGCACTTCGTACTGCTTGATGAAGCCGCCCATGGCCACCACATCGGCCACGCCGGGCACCTGGCGCAGCGAGCGTTCAATCGTCCAGTCCTCCAGGGTGCGCAGGTCGGTCGTCGACAGGCCGTCGCCGCGCACGCGGTAGCGCATGATCTCGCCCACCGGCGTGGCGTTGGGCGCCACGTTCACCTGTGCGCCCTCGGGCAAGTCCACCGAGGACAGGCGTTCGTACACCTGCTGGCGTGCCAGGTTCACGTTGGCGTTGTCGTCAAAGGTGATGACGGTGAAGGACAGGCCAAACTGCGTGTGCGAGAACACGCGGATCGAGTTGGGCAGGCCCGAGAGGTTGGCTTCGAGCGGCAGGGTGACCTGCTTTTCGACTTCTTCGGCGGCGCGGCCAGGGTAGAGCGCGATCACCGTCACCTGGGTGTCGGTCACGTCCGGAAAGGCTTCGACCGACAGGTTTTTGAAGGCCGTGAAACCCGCCAGCGCAAACAGCAACGTGCCCAGCACGATGAACAGCGGCTGGTTGAGCGCGTAATGGATCAGCTTCTTCACTTGGCCGGCTCCTGATGGGCGCGGTTGGCTTCGGCGGTTTCGCGCGCGATGCGCAGCTCACGCGCCAGCAGCAGGCCGTTTTGCACCACCACCTGTTCGCCGCCCTTGAGGCCTTCGCTCAGCAGCACTTTCTGGGCGCCCTCGTAGAGCACCTTCACGTCGCGCGGCTCGAAAGTGCCGGTGGCACTTTGCACAAAGACATAGTGTTCCTTGTCGCGCAAAAACACGGCCGATGCGGGCACCTCCACGCTGTTGCCCACGGCGCGCGCATAGCGCACCTTGGCCAGCATCTCGCTTTTGAGCAGGCGTTTGGGGTTGGCCACGGTGGCGCGGATCTTGATGGTGCGGGTGGTGGGGTCGATCTGGTCGGTCACGGCGCTGATGCTGGCTTCAAACGGTGTGTCGGCCAGCACCGGCACCATCAACTGCACCTTGGCGCCAGGGCGCAGGTCGCGCAGGTCGGCTTCTTGTGCGTCGATTTGCACCCACAGGCTTGATGGGTCGGTGACCACGAAGACCGGGGTGTTGGCGGTGTCGGCGCGCAATTCCTGGCCGGGGTTGAGGTTGCGCTCGACCACCGTGCCGGCCATCTCGCTGCGCAGGCCCAGCATCTGGTTGACGCCGGCGCTGCTGCCGTACAGGTGGGTGCGGGCCTGGGCGCGGGCCACTTCGGCCTGGCTGCGGGCGGCGTCGGCTTCGGCCTGCTCCAGGTCCTTGCGGGCCACCACGCCGGCTTCAAACAGGTCGCGCTGGCGCTGCACGGCTTGTTTGGCCAGTTGGGCGTCGGCTTGCGCACGCGAGGTGTCGGCCTGGGCCGCGCCAAATTCGGGCGAGGCCAGCTCGGCCAGCACCTGGCCGGCGCCCACGCGCTGGCCCACGTCGGCCACGATGCGGCTCACGCGCCCGGCAAAGGCCGGGTACACGCGCTGGGTGCGCTCTTCGTTCCAGACCAGGCGGGCGGGCAGTTCGACGTCGAAGGTGTGGGCCTCTTTGGCCGCTTCGGTCACCAGCAGCTTGAGCTGCGGGTGCTCGGCCGGGTAGCGCAGTTGCTGCTTGTCGATGATGGGCGGTGGGGTGCTGGCCACGGGTTCGTGTTTGTCCTGGCAGGCGGCCAGCAGGCCCAGCAGAGCCAGGCCAAGGGCGGTGGCCAGAGGGCGCAGCGAGGGGTTCAGGGATGTCTTCATGGTGTTCGCAATGGCAAAAAAGCGTGTGGGGTGATGGCCGGCTCAGGGGGCGGTGCGCAGTTGCCACGCGCTCAGCGCGTGGGCGTGGTCGTTGCGCACGCCACTGGCTTCGAGCTGGGTGGCGCGCAGGGTGCGGCGCGCGTCCAGAAGGTCGGTCAGGTTCAGGCCGCCTTTGCTGTAGGCCAGTTCGGCCTGCGCGGCCACCTGCTGTGCTTGCGGCAGGATGCGGGCCTCATAGCTTTGGCGCCGCTCGGTCTGGCTTTGCGTGGCCTGCAGCAGGCTGAGCAGTTCGGCGCGGGCCTGCACACGGGTTTTGTCCAGCAGGTCTTGCGCCTGTTCCTTTTGCGCCACGGCGCGGCCAATCTCGCCCTCAAAGCGCGAAAACCCGTTGATCGGGATCGAGATGCGCAAGGCCAGCAGGCGGTTGGTCTTTTGGCCGTCAGGGTAGTGGTCAAAGGTGGCGCCCAGCGTCGGGTCGGCGCGGTTGAGGGCCTGCGCGCCTTGCAGCGCGGCGTCTGCTGCGGCCAGGCGTTCGCGTGCCGCCTGCACGTCGGGGCGCTGCTCGACCAGGGTGTCGATGTCGCCCGCCGCGCCAGCCGGCGTGGCCTGCGGCCAGCCGCCTTCGGCGCGCCAGCCCCCTGCGGGCACGTTCTGTCCGGTCCACAGGGCCAGGGCCTGCATGGCTTGCTGGTGGGCCAGCTGGGCCGACTGCAGGTCGGCCACGGTGCGTTCGGCTTCGATGCGGGTGCGTGCCGCGTCTTGCGCCGACAGGTCGCCAGCTTTCAGACGCAGGTCGGCGGTTTTGGCCAGGGTGCGGGCGCTGTCGGCCAGGGCCTGCAGGGCTTGCAGGCGTTCTTGTGCAGCCATCAGGTCATAAAAAGCGCCAGAAGCACCCATTTGCTGCAGCACGCGCATGTCCTGGCTGTCGGCGCTGGCGGCGCGGGCTGCCCGCTCGGCCGCCTCGGTGCGCAGGCCGCGCTTGTTGCCGCGTTCCCAGGTCCAGTCCATGCCCAGCGACTTGTCCAGCCGCTTTTGTGTCCAGAACGAGCCGCTGCCGTTGCCGTTGCGCAGGTCAATCGACGAGACGCCTGCCGACAGCGTGGGCGCGGGCGCCCGGTCGGCGGCGCGCACGTCAAAGCGGGCGGCTTCGGCGGCGCGTTGCGCCGCCAGGGCGTCGGGGTTCTGGCGGGCGGCCTGCAGCACCTGCGCCAGCGTCAGCTGGGCGCTCAGGGGGCTGGCGGCCGCAGACGGGGTCTGGGCTTGCGCGGTCAGCGCGATGGGCAACAAGAACGCGCCCGAAAGAAACAAGTGTCGTATCCTCATGCCTTGTTTATCCAGGAATTGGCCTGACCAGTACCTGACTTGCCGCCCCTCCCCCCACCCTCCCGATCCATGCGCATCCTCCTGGTCGAAGACGATCCCGTGCTGCAAGCCGTGGTGCTGCGCAGCCTGAGCGACAGCGGCCACCGCGTTGAGGCCGCCGGCGACCTGGCCACGGCCGCCCACTGGTGGCGGGTGCAGCCCTTTGACGCGGTGCTGCTGGACCTGAACCTGCCCCTGCACGAACGCGCAGGCAGCGGCATGGGCAGCGGCCTGAGTCTGTTGCGCGAGGTGCGTGCCCGTGGCGACAAGACGCCGGTGCTGGTGCTGACGGCGCGCAACCGCACCGACGAACGCATTGCCGGGCTGGACGCCGGGGCCGACGACTACCTGGGCAAGCCGTTTGAGTTGGCCGAGGTGGAGGCCCGCTTGCGCGCCCTGGTGCGCCGCAGCCTGGGTGCCGACGAGCTGGTGCAGATCGGCCAGCTGCAACTCGAACGCCAGGCCCGCCGGGTGCTGGTGGACGGACAAGAGCTGAGCCTGCCCGCCCGCGAATACGAGGTGCTGTGCGAGCTGCTCACGCCGCCGGGGCGCACCGTCAGCAAAAAAGACCTGTCCGACAAACTCTCCGATCTGGACGAAGCGCTGGCCGACAACGCACTCGAAGCCTTCATTTCGCGCTTGCGCAAAAAACTGGTGGGCTCGGGCGCCTCGATCCGCACCTTGCGCGGCCTGGGTTACCGGCTTGAAGAAGAAGCCGCGGGCCCCGGCGCATGAAAACCCTGCCTTCCCTGCGCCACCGGCTGCTGCGACACGTCATCGGCCCGCTGGCCCTGACCTGGCTGCTGGGCGTGCTGATCGCGCTGGGGGTGGCGCGCCACTTCACGCAGCAGGCTTTTGACCGCGCTTTGCTCGACGACGCCTACGCCGTGGCCACCCATGTGCGCCATGCCGAAGACGGCGGCCTGACCCTGGGCCTGACCGCCACCGAAATGGGCACGCTGCTGTTTGACCAGAACGAGGCCATGTACTTCGCCGTCTACCACGACGATGGCCGCCTGCTGGCTGGACACCCGGGCCTGCGCCTGCCCACCTTGCCGTCAGGCCACGCCCCCTACTTCACTGAAATGGCCTACCAAAACCAGAGCCTGCGGGCGGTGGTGGTCTCGCGCACGCAGCCGACCCTGTTCAAAGTGGTGGTGGGGCAAACCACCCGCAGCCGCAACAGCCAGTTTGACCGCCTGCTCTTTTTTGCCATTGCCCCGCAGATCCTGCTGCTGGGCCTGCTGGCCTGGTGGCTGCAGCGCGCCATTGAAGGCGACGTGCGCCCGCTCATGGACCTGGAGCGTGCCGTGGCCCAGCGCGATGCGCGCGACCTGACGCCGGTGGCCGTGTCCGAACGCACCCGCGATGTGCAGCGCCTGGGCGCTGCCATCAATGCCTTGCTCGAACGCATTGGGCGCAGCGTGCGTTCGCAAAAAGAATTTGCCGGCAATGTCGCGCATGAACTGCGCACCCCGCTGGCCGGCATCCGGGCGCTGACCGAATACGGCCTGTCGCAGGAACGCCCCGAAGTCTGGCGCGAACAATTGCGCAGCATCGCCCAAAGCCAGGAACGCGCCAGCCACCTGGTGGACCAGCTGCTGGCCCTGGCCCTGGCACAAGAGGCGCGCGAAGCCCTGCCACCGCAAACCTTGCGACTGGACGAGGTGGTGCGCGACACCCTGCTGCGCCACCTGCCGCGTGCCGACGGCCTGGGTGTGGACCTGGGCGCACGCGGCCTGGACACGCCGGTGGCGGTGCAGGCCCAGCGCGCCTTGCTGGAGGGCGTGCTCGACAACCTGATCGACAACGCGCTGCGCTATGGGCGCCCGGCTGACGGCGCCGATGCCCGGGTCACGGTCGAAATTGCCCGTGAAGGCGATGACAGCGTGCGCCTGTCGGTGTCCGACAACGGGCCCGGCATTGACGACGCCCAACGCCAGCGCCTGCTCAAGCGCTGGGCACAAGGCCCGGCCGGTGAAACCCTGCGCCAGGGCTCGGGTTTGGGTCTGGCCATCGTGGCCGAATACGCCCGCTTGCTGGGCACCACGCTCACGCTGGAGGCGGGCGATGACAGCGTGGGCCTGCGGGTGAGCCTGTGCTGGCCCGGTCAGCCCAGCGCCGGATAGTCCAGATACCCGGCATCCCCACCGCCATACAGCGTGGCGCGGTCCAGCGTGTTGAACGGCCCGCCCGCTTTCAGGCGTGCGCCCAGGTCCGGGTTGGCGATGAAGGGGCGGCCAAAGGCCACGATGTCGGCGCCGTCGGCCAGCGATTGCTGGGCCAGCGCCAGGTCGTAGCCGTTGTTGACCATCCAGGCGCCTTGTCCACCCGCGCTTCGGTAAGCATGGCGCAGCGCGGCGTAGTCAAAGGGGGCGGGGCCCTGGTTGAAGTCGCGCGGACCACCGGTGGAGCCTTCGATCACATGCACATAGGCCAGGCCCAGCGGCGCGAGCTGGCGCACCACATGCTCGAACAAGGGCTGGGGGGTGTCATCGCTGGCGTCGTTGGCAGGCGTCACAGGCGAGAGGCGGATGCCGGTGCGGCCACCGCCAATCTCGGCGGTGATGGCCTGCATGACTTCGCCCAGAAAGCGGGCGCGGTTGTCGATGCTGCCGCCATACGCGTCGCTGCGCTGGTTGCTGCCGTTGCGCAGGAACTGGTCGATCAGGTAGCCGTTGGCGGCATGCACTTCGACACCGTCAAAACCGGCGGCGATGGCGTTGGCGGCGGCGCGGCGGTAATCCTGCACGATGCCGGGCAGCTCGCTGGACGCCAGCGCACGCGGGGCGGATGTTTCAACGAACTGCGCTTTGCCGTCCACCAGCAGCACGGTCTTGGCCTTGGCGGCGACGGCCGAAGGCGCCACGGGTGCAGCGCCACCGGGCTGCAGGCTGGTGTGCGAGATGCGGCCCACATGCCACAGCTGCATGACGATGTGGCCGCCCTGGGCGTGTACCGCGTCGGTGACAGGCTTCCAGGCGGCCACTTGTTCGGCGCTCCAGATGCCGGGCACGTCAGCATAGCCCTGGCCCTGGTGGCTGATGGCACAAGCCTCGGTGATGATCAGCCCGGCGCCCGTGGCCGGGTTGGCGCGCTGGCCGTAGTACGTGGCCATGCGGGCGTTGGCCAGGGCACCCGGTGCGCGGTTGCGCGTGAGCGGCGCCATGGCGATGCGGGTGGCCAGCTTCAGGCCACCGGCCTGGATGGGGTCAAAAAGTGTGCTCATGGTCAAGGTTTCAAACGTCGTAACCGGGGTTTTCGCGCTGCAGTTTGCGCAGCAGCGAGGGCCAGACAAAGCCGCCGCCAATGCCGCCGGTCTGCACTTTCATGGCGTGGGCCACGCCGCCCAGAATCTGCGGGTTCACCGCCGTCAGATCGCCCGCGCCGGACTGGCCCGCGAGTGCGTCCACCTGAATGCGGCAGGTGTTTTCAAAGGTGTACATCGACAAAAACGCGTCGGCGATGCCCTTGCCCACCGTCAGCAAGCCGTGGTTGCGCAGCATCAGGTAGTTGGCGCTGCCCAGGTTGGCCTGCAGTCGAAGCTTCTCGTCGTCACGGATGGCCACACCTTCGTAGTCGTGGTAGGCCAGCGAGGCCAGCACAAAGGTGCTTTGCTGGCTGATGGGCAGCACGCCGTGCTTTTGTGCACTGACGGCCACGCCCGCCCGCGTGTGGGTGTGCAGCACGCAGCCCGCGTCGGGCCGCACCGCGTGCACCGCGCTGTGGATGACAAAGCCCGCCGGGTTGACCGGGTGCGGGCTGTCGTCCAGCTTGTTGCACTGCATGTCCACCTTGACCAGGCTCGAGGCGGTGATCTCGTCGAACATCAGGCCATAGGGGTTGATGAGGAACTGCTCTTCACCCCCCGTGACAGACGGGGGCAGCTTGGCGCTGATGTGGGTGAAGACCAGATCGCTCCAGCCGTACAAAGCCACCAGGCGGTAGCAGGCGGCCAGGTCGACGCGCAGTTGCCACTCGTCGGGGTGCATGGTGTCGGGTTTGTTGTTCATGGGCCCAGCTTAGCCCGGCCGGGTCAGTTCTTCGAGTCGCGCAAGGTACACGCGGGCGTGCTGGCCGCCGTCGTCCTGGGGGCCGCACATCTCCTGCGAGGGCATGAGCTGGCCACACACTGCCGGGCGGGTGGGCTGGCCAAAAATGCGGCAGCGCTGCTGTTCGTCCAGCTGCACACACCGCACCCCCGCCGGTTTGCCCTGGGGCATGCCCGGAATGGGGCTGGAGATGGAGGGGGCGGTGCAGCAGGCGCCGCAACCCGGGCGACAGGTGGGCACCGTCATTTGGGCCACAGCACCCACAGGCGCAGCGCTTGCTTCAGGCGCCCGGCCAGCTCGCCCGCCTCCGGGCCAGAACCCGCGTAGTAGTCGGCCCGCACCGCGCCGGTGATGGCGGTGCCGGTGTCTTGCGCCAGCACCAGGCGCTGCAGCTGGGCCGTGGGGCCGCTGCTGGCCAGCCACACCGGTGTGCCGTACGGGATGCTGCCAGGGTCCACCGCGATGGATCGCCCGGCGGTGAGCGGTACGCCCTGGGCGCCTTTAGGTCCAGGTGTTTGCCCCGGCGTTTCGCCCTCGGGCAAAGCCTCTTCGCGGAAGAACACGTAGCGCGGGTTTTGCCACAGCAGCTCCTGCACACGCGAGGGGTTGCGCGCGATCCAGGCCTTGATGCCCGGCCACGAGGCGTCGCGGGTCAGCCCCTGGTCGAGCAGCCAGCGGCCAATGCTTTTGTAGGGTTGCTCGTTGGTGCCCGCAAAGGCCATGCGCACGGTGCGTGTGCGGCCGTCAGGCTCGGCCACGCGCACCAGGCCCGAGCCCTGGATGTGCAGCACCATCGCGTCCACCGGGTCGTTCAGGTAGACCAGCTCCTTGCCGCGCAGCGCGGCTTTGGCCTGGGCGCTGGTGTCGATCTCTTGCCGGGTGAACCAGGGTTTGCGCGCCGCCAGCCCCGCAGGCGCAGCGTGCAGCGGCACCGCAAAGCGGCCCTGCGGCTTGCGGCTGGCGTCAAACACCGGCTCGTAATAAGAGGTCAGCAGGCCATCGGCCTGGGCCTCGTGGCTTTCCACCCGGTAGGGCTGCAGGCGCTCGCGCAGCCAGGCGCGGCGCGCGGCCACGGGCGCGTCGGCCAGCTGGCGCAGCTGCGGGCACAGCGTGCGCCAGGTGGGGCCAGGGCGCTCGCAACTGCGCAGCCAGGCGGGCCAGGCGTCCTGCAGCGCGTCTTGTTCCAGGCCGGGCAGCTCTTGCCAGTGCACCGCCACCCAGCGGCTTTTGGCCTGCGCGATGCTGGGCGGCAGCGGGCCACGGGCTTCGACCTGCGTGGTCGGTGCGGCAGGTGGTGGGCTGGAACAACCCGACAGGCTGCCTACAATGCCGAGCGTCACCGCCGCCAGCAGCGCCACCACGGCACGGCGCGGCGAAGTTTGAATCGGGGTCTGGAGGAAGTTGAGCATGACGTTGTTGTTGCTGGAAGCGCTGCTGGCGCTGGTCATCCTGATCGCCATCGTCTGGTGGACCATGTTCGCCGGGCGCCACAAGGGGGAGCTGAAGAGCGGCGACGCACGTGAACCCGAAAACAAGGATCACCCTTAGTCGAGCAGCGAGCCCGCGCCTTCGAAGCGCTGGGCGTAGTAGCGGTGGCTGAGCTGGTCGATGCGCACGCCGGTGCGCGGGTTGCTGGCGTGCACAAAGCGGCCATCGCCCACGTACACGCCCACATGCGAGTGCGGGGTGCCCAGGGTGTTGAAGAACACCAGGTCGCCGGGCAGCAGTTGTTCGCTGCTGACGGGGCGGGCTTTTTGTGCCAGGTCGGCAGACGAGCCTTGCACGCGCAAGCCCGCCGCCTCTTTGAACACATGGCTGACCAGGCCCGAGCAGTCAAAGCCGGTGGCCGGGCCACGCCCGCCCCAGCGGTAGCGGGTGTCCAAGAGGCCCATGGCGAACAGGGCGATGTCGTTGCGTTGCGCTTGTTCGGGCCGTGCTGGGGGTGTTTGGGGCGCTTGGGCCGTTTGCGCCGTTTGCGCGCTGCGTGGCGAAGGCGACGAAGCACAGCCCGCCAGTGCGGCGCTCAGCACCGCGCCCAGGGCCAGCAGGGCGTGGCGACGGGTGCTGGCGTGGGTGGCGTTCACGCCACCTCCCGCAGCAGATTGGCCAGCTCCACCGCCGACTTGACTTCCATCTTGTCAAACACGCGGGCGCGGTGGACCTCGACAGTGCGCACGCTGATGTCGAGTTCGTCGGCAATCAGTTTGTTGGGCAGGCCCTTGGCCACCAGGCGCATCACATCGCGCTCGCGCTCGGTCAGCTCGGACTGGCGCTGTTCCAGCTGCTGGCGCACGCCGCGCTCCAGCAGGCGCGTGCGCGAGAGTGCCAGGGCTTGTTCCACGCGGTCCACCAGGGCGTTGTCTGAAAAGGGCTTTTCGCAGAAGTCAAAAGCGCCACGCTTGACGGTGTCCACCGCGGTGGGCACGTCGGCGTGGCCGGTCAGAAAGATCACCGGCCAGGCCTGCGCAATGCCGCGCTCGAGCAACTGCTCGAACAAGGCCAGGCCGCTCATGCCAGGCATGCGCACGTCCAGCAGGATGCAGCCCGCCTGCGCGGGCTGCGTGCGCGGCGCCCAACTGGCCTGCAGGCTGTCGAGTTCGGCCACAAAGCGCTCGGCGCTGTCAAACGAGCTGCTCAGCAAGCGGCGCGTGCGCAGCAGCCAGGCCATGCCCTCGCGCACGCTGGCGTCGTCGTCAACGATGTAAACGGTGGCGTCTGTGGGGGTGAGCATGGGGCGATTTTAGAAGGCGTCTCGATTTGCTATGGCGTTTTCGAAAGGTGCTGATAGCCGTTGGGCTAATTTCCTGGGGAGAATTGCGGTGGCGTTGTTTCTCAGCTACTGAATGAAAGCGCGCTATGCCTTCTTGCCCCGCGCTGCCTTGCTGCCCTTGGGCTTGTCCTCCGGTGTCACAAACCCGATAGGTCGTTTGGGCGGATCGGGTGGGGTCATCAACTCGCGCAGCGCATTAAACACCTGCTTGAGTTGATTGCGGGTGTTGCGGCTAAAGGTGTCGTGCTGCATCGCCAACGATTCCGTCTTGTCCTGTAACTCGGCCAGCTGCTTGGCCAGATCAAGGTGTGTGGCGGCCATCATGCGCACCTGCACAAAGGCCCGCATGATCTCAATATTGATGGCGATGGCGCGTGAGCTGTTCAAGACAGACGACAACATGGCAACGCCCTGCTCGGTGAAGGCGTAGGGTGCGTAGCGGCGACCGCCACGGCCCCCGTTTGAGGTCACAAACTGTGACCTCAAAGAACCCCACTCTTCGGTGGAAAGTTGGAACATGAAGTCTGCCGGAAACCGCTCGATGTTGCGCTTGATGGCCTGCACCAGGACTGCGGACTCAAAAGTGAAGTGCAACCCGCGATTTCATTGCGGTTGCGCCACCGGCAACGTGAACCGAAACACCGTGCCGCCCGCCGGGTTGGGGAAGTGGTCCATGTGCCCACCGTGCTGCTCAACGACGGTGCGGCACAGGCTCAGGCCCAGGCCCATGCCTTCGGCCTTGGTGGTGAAAAATGGCGTGAAAAGTTGCTCGGCCACGGCGGCGTCGATGCCGCTGCCCTGGTCGGTCACGCTGAACTCGACCCAGCCCTGGCGTGCATTGGACGCGGCGCGGCGCACCTGCAGCACCAGCAGGCGTTGGCGGCATTCGGGCTGGTCCATGGCCTGCATGCCGTTGCGCGCCAGGTTCAAAAGCACCTGTTCGACCATGGTGCGGTCGCACAGCACCTCGGACAGGTTCGCTTCGAGTTCGGTGCGCACCTGCACGCCCAGCTTGCGTGCCTGCAGGCTCACCAGTGGGGCGATGGCATCCAGCAGGGTTTGCGGGGCCACGGCCTCACGGGCCTGGTCGCGGCGGCGCACAAAGTCGTGCACGCTGTTGATGACGCGCCCAGCCCGGCCGGCTTGCTCGGCAATGCGCTGCAGGGCCATGTGCACATCGCTTACAACATCTGCCCCCTGGCTGGGTGCGTCGAGCAGGTTGAGCGAACCGTTGGCGTAGCTGGCAATGGCGGCCAGCGGCTGGTTGAGTTCGTGGCTGAGCAAGGATGCCATCTCGCCCACGGTGGCCAGGCGGGCGGTGGCCTGCAGGCGCTCCTGGCTGGCGCGCGAGAGTTCTTCCACGCGGCGTTGTTCGCTGATGTCCAGGATCGCGCTCATCCAGCCGGTCTGCTCCCCCTGGGCGGTCATCAGGGGGGCCTCGATCACCAGCACCGCAAAGCGGGTGCCGTCCTTGCGCATGAAGACCGACTCGTAGCCTTCGCGTGGGGGCGCGTTGCCGGCCAGGCGGATGGCCTGGCGCTGCTGGTATTCGCCCGCCATCTCGGGCGGCCAATACGGCATGGGTGCGCCCTGGCCTACCAGCTCTTCGGCGCTGAAGCCCACCATGGCGCAAAACGCCGGGTTGACGTAGCGGATACGGCCCTGGTTGTCGCGGGCGCGCAAGCCCGTGACCAGCGAGTTTTCCATCGCCTTGCGAAAGGTCAGCGCCTCGGCCAGCTCGCGTTCGGCTTTCAGGCGCCTGCGCGAGTCGCGCACCAGCAGCACGACCACGGTGATGAGGGCGATCGACATGGCCGTGACCAGGGCGGTGAGCACATTGGGGAACAGATCGGGCGCGGCGCGGCGCCCGTCCATGCGCAGCACCAGCGTGTTGCCGGGCAAGTCCAGCAGTTGCTGCGCGGTAAACAGGCGCTGGCCGCGCCGGTCCGAGCCGGCCATGGCCAGGCGGGTGCCGTCGGCTTCGGTGAAGGACACCAGGTTGCGCCGCGCAAAGGTGTGGCCCAGGCGCTCGACCAGCAACTCCTGCAGGCTGTAGACCAGCACGGTGTAGCCCGGCAACTGGCCATCGTGCAGGTTGGGCATGCACAGCTCCATCACCTCCATGCCCAGGCCATCTTGCAGGGGCAGGTAATAGCTGCCCGAATAGGCCGGGCCATTGAACTGGCGTGCGCGCAGGCACGAGCGCATGGTTTCGCTCAGCGTCTGCTCGCGGGGTGTGCGCTCGTACACCGGGGCGCGCAGCGGCGAGTCTTCGGCGTGCCGTAACTTCCATTGCAGGTCGCGCTGCTCGGCGCGCAGCCATTCGCGCTTGTCGCGCATCAGGGCTTGCAGGGCGTCCAGGCGTTTGTCGGCGGGCAGGGTTTGCAAGCCTTGCAGGGCCTGGACGTCGCGCGACAGTGCGGTGCGCAGATCGCTCACCGCATCCTGGGTGTCGCGTTCGAGTTCGGCCTGCACCTGGCTGGCTTCGTAGCGCCCGGCCAGCCATACCAGCGTGACCAGCAGGGCCAGCACCAGCGCGATCAGGGCCAGCCACAGCGACTGGCGCCCGGCGCGCCAGGGCAGCAGGTCGTCCAGTGTGCGTTGCCAGCGCTGCAGGCGGCGCGCCCAGCGCTGGCGGGCGGCTGTCCACCAGGGGCTGGGCCAGGCGGGCGTGCTCATGGTTGTTTGCTGGGCGCTGGGGTGGGTGCCGGGGCTGGGGCGTTGTGGTCGGTGCGGGTCACGCGCGGCTCGCGCCAGCTGCCGTCGATGGTGAACTCCTGCACCGCCGCGCGCGACAGTGGCGAGGTCAACAGCCATTGCGCCAGGTAGCTGGTCAGGCCGATCACGGGGTTGATGGCGATGCCCGCCACCACCGAGGCGCCCCCGGCATTGAGCTGAGGCAGGATCAGCACCTTGAGTTGCTGGGTTTCGCGGGCGATGTCGGCCGAGCCTTCCATCTTGACCACCGCATTCACGCCATCGATCTGCAGATTGCGGGTGGTGGCGATGCCTTGCTCGATTTGCACTTCGCCCTGCACGGTGTCAAAGGCAAAGCCTTCGTAGAACACATCCCGAAAGTCCAGCAACAGGCGGCGCGGCAGGGCCTGCAGGCTCAGCACGCCCAGCAGTTTGGCGGCGCCCGGGTCGGCCTTGAGGAACTGGCCCTTGCCCATCCTGACCTGGAACTGCCCCTGCATGCTGGGGTAGTGCAGCGCCAGCGGCGAGCCGTTCCAGCCAATCTGGCCTTCCAGAAGGCCCGAGCCCGAGCGCAGCGCATCGGGCGTGCCCAGACGGGCGAGCAGCTCGCCCGCATTGCGCACGTCCAGGCGGAAATTCATTTCGGTGCGGCGTGGGCGGTTGTCTTGCGGCGCCGCCCAGCGGCCCGTGGCTTGCAGGCTGGCTTCGGGCACGCTGAGCTTGAGTTTTTGCAACTGCCATTCGCGCACCGCATTGCGCGGTGTGCGGTTTTCGGTGTTGACGGCTTCGATCTCGATGCGGCCCAGTTTCTTGCCGCGCAGCACCATGTCTTCGATCTGGATGTCCAGGGCGGGCATGCTGCTGGGCGGTGCTTCCATCATGGACTCGACTTCGCTGACGGCCGAGGGCGGCAGGTTCAGGCGCGCCAGGCGGGCATAGAGCTTGCCCGCCTGCTGGCGGTCGGGGGGGATGAGTTGGGCGTGGCCGCTGAGTTCGCGGGCGTCGATGTTGGCGCGCCAAGTGCTGCCCTCGCGGGTGATGCCAGCGACCACTTCGTGCAGCGTGCGGCCTTGCACCGTCAGTTGCTCGGCCTGCAGGCCCAGGCGGTTGGGCAGGTAGCTGCGCCAGCTGTCGTCGTCGGGCGTGGCGGCGTTGATGCCGGTGTTGGTGTTCGTGCTGGCGGGGTTGTCCAGCGTGGGCAGCACGGCCTGCCAGGCGTCCAGCGACAACTCGTCCATGCGGACCACCGCCGACACGCCCGACTCGGGCATGCCGCTGGCACCGCCGGTGCGCAGGCCCACGGCCAGGTTGCCGCGCAGCGCACGGGCGTTGGCACCCGACAGGTCACGCACCCACACCGCCGAAGCCTGTGGCCCGACGTCGATTTGCAACTGGTCGCGCGGCTGGCCCGCCGCCGGGGCCAGCGCCCGCGTGCTGATGAGCAGCGGCAAAGTTTGTGCAGCACGTTTGCCCAAGGGGGCGGGCAGGTTCAGCTCCATCCCCTCCAGGCTGCTGCGGATGTTCAGTTCGGGCACTTCGCCGCGCCAGCCCAGGCTGGCGCTGTAGCCGGTTTGTCCGCGCGCCTGTCTGGCCAGGGTGTCCAGGGGTTGCAGGTTGCGCGCAGCGCGCAAGCCATCGGCACTGACCTGGCCTTGGGCGCGGATCAGCAGGCGTGGCTCGCCAGCGGGCACGGCGCCTGCGCGCAGCCCGCCTTCGATGCGGCTGGTGCCCCCCAGCATTTGCGTCTGCACGCCCTGCAGGGCAAACCCGGCCTCGGTGAACTGCACCGTGCCCTGGGCACGGCCCATGGCCGGCACCAGGGGGCTGATCTGCACATCGTTGCCCGCCAGTGTCACGCTGCCCTGCACTTGGGTGTTCTGGCTGTGCAGCAAGGGAATGTCGAGCCGCAGCTTGCCCTGCAGCTGGCCGCTGGCGGTGGCTTGTGCCAGCGCGCCCGACAGCAGGCCGTCCAGCGGCGACTGCTGCACGGTGCGCAGCACCTGCTGGGCCGGGCCGCGCAGATCGGCCTGGATGTCCAGACGCGGGTCTTTGCGCAGGTCGGCAATGCTGGCGCGCAGCCCATTGACCAGGATGGCCTGTTTGCCTTCGCCAAAGCGTGCGCTGGCGTTGGTCAGGCGCATGCCCTGGCGCTCGAAGACCAGGTCGCCCTGCGCGCCTTGCAGCGCAGGCCAGGGCAGGCTGCCTGCAGGCAGCAGCGCCGGTGGCACGTAGGCCATGTCCACATCCTGCAAATGCGCGGCAAAGCGGAACTCGCCATCGCGTGGCTGGGGCATGGGCAGTTTGTCCAGGTCGCCTTTGATGCGCGCTTGCAGGTTGCGCACCAGGCCTTTGCGCAAGCTGTCACGCACATAGTGGCGCACGTCGGCAGGCAAGGCGATCGGCAGGTAGCGGTGGATCTTGCTGGCGTCGGCGCGCCCGATGCTCGCCTGCAGGTCCAAATGGCCCCATGCGCTGTCCTTCATCGCTTGCCACTGGCCTTGCGTCTGGCCTTGCACATCGGCGTTGGCCAGTTGGGTTTTCCATTGCAGTTGGCTCAGGGCGTTGTCCTTGATTTGCCAGCGCAACTCCGTTTGCAGCTGCTGCAGGGTCAGGCTGTCTTCTTCCAGAATGCCCGGCCAGCTCAGGCTGCCGCCTTCGGGCATGCCGATGTTGGCCTGCCCGCCTTGCTGGTTGAACTGTGCGCTCAGTTGCACCGCCCGCACGCCTGCAGGCCGTGCGCCCGTTGCGGGCAGGCTTTGCAGGTGCAGTGCGTCCACGTCGATCTTGCCCTGGTACTGGCGCATGGCATCGGTGGGGCCTTCCCAGTTCAGTTGCAGTTGACGCACTTGCCCGGCCACGGCGTGGCGGGCCAACGGGGTGTGCCAGCGTTCGGGCAGGGGCAGGCGCAGGGCCACTTCGCGCAGGGCCTGCAAGTCCAGTTGTTCGCCATGCACTTCGCCCTTGCCGCTGGTGTTGCCAAAGCCCTGACGGTATTGCGCCGACACATTGCCGCCGGGCCAGACCAGGCCCTGGTCGCTCACAAAAGCCAGTTGGCGGGTGGCCAATGACCAGCCGTTGGCGTTTTGCTGGCCAGACACGCGCCCCGAAATCTGCGCGAAACCCAAGGGCTCCAGATCGGGGGCCAGGCGCACGCGCACCTGGGTCAAGTCCAGGTCGGCCATGCCGCCCGCCCAGTCGCCACGGGCAATGTCGGTCCACAGGCGCAAGCGACCCTGGCCCGACTGCAGGTCGGTGCCCAGGCGCACATGCTGGCGCAGCCGTGACACGTCCACTTGCGGAAACCAGGCGTAGGCTTGGCCGTTCCAGTCCTTGAAGTTGCCGGCGTGGGTGGACAGCAGGCCACGCTGGAACTGGCCCATCAGCACAAAGCGCTCGCCCCATTCGGCAGGCGGCGTGGCGTCCAGGCGCAGCACATGCTGGTGCAGCGGGCTGCGCAGCACCAGGTCCACGTCGGTCAGGGCCAGGGTGGGGGCGTCCTTGGGGTCTTGCCCGCCGCTGCTTTGGTGGGCGCGTTCAGATGTCCAGCGCAGCGTGCCGCCACGCACCACCACTTCGTGCTGGCTGAACAACCAGTCGGCGGCGGCGTTGTGCTCAGTCTGGCTGGCGCCGCCCAGCGCCAGGCCGGCCACCAGCCACTGGCCGTCGGCAGTGTGGCGCACATCCAGCTCGGGGCGGTCCAGCACCAGTTGGTCCAGCCCCAGGTTGAGCACCGAACGGATGCTGATGGCCACCACCACGCGCGGCAGGCGCAGCGCCGGGCGGCCTTGGGCGTCCAGCAAGGCGATGTCGCGCAGTTCGAACGAGGGCACCCAGCCGGTGGATTCGGCCTGCAGTGCGCCGATCTGCACCGGCACCCCTACGGCGCGGCTGGCCAGCTGCTCGAGGGCGGGACGGAAATCGCCGATTCGCGGCACAATCCACAAATGCAGGGCCGCCCACCCTGCGCCGATGCACAGGCCGATGGCCAGCGCCAGCCAGGCCAGCAGGCGCGGCAGCCGCATCAGCCATGCAAGGGGTTTGGAAAGGGTGGGCACTGAAAGCCTGTGTGTGTGAATCAGAAAGTCAGCGGAATTATGACCGGCAGTGAGCATCGCAAGGCGCAGGATTTGACAGTTCCTGCCTCAGATTTGGACCTTGCATCACATTCGCGATTTGTGCAGCGCCTGCAACGTCGCTACAGCGACGTGTTGGGCCTGCTTTCGGACGGGGCCCCCACCCGCGAGCGTCTGGGCGCCGCCCTGGCCACTTTGCGTGAGCGTGGTCAGCCGCTGGACGCCGCCTTGCGCGTGCTGCGCCAGCTGACCCTGGAGCGCCTGGTGCACCTGGACACCGAGCAGCAAGCCCCGCTGGACACCATCACCCGCGCCATGACCTGGCTGGCCGAAGTCACGCTGGACGCGGCCTGGCAACAGGTGCAGGCCGATCTGGACGCCCTGCACGGCATGCCGACCACCCCCAGCGGTCAGCGCGCCGAGCTGTGGATCATCGGCATGGGCAAACTGGGCGCGCGCGAACTCAACGTGTCCAGCGACATCGACCTGATTTACGTTTACGACGAAGACGGAGAGACGGCAGGCAACGCCGAAGGCCGGGGCCGCGTTTCCAACCAGGAGTACTTTGCGCGCGGCGTCAAACGCATGTACGCCCTGATTGGCGACACCACCGAGCATGGCTTTGTGTTCCGTGTGGACCTGGCGCTGCGGCCCAATGGCAATTCAGGCCCCAGCGTGGTGTCACTTGGTGCTTTGGAGGAGTACCTGCTGGTGCAGGGCCGCGAATGGGAACGTTTTGCCTGGATGAAAAGCCGCGTGGTGGCGCCGCGCAGTGCCGTTCTGAACGGCTCGGCCCAGCAGTTGCGGGGCGTGGTGCTGCCTTTTGTGTTCCGCCGCTACCTCGACTACAACGTGTTCGAGTCGCTGCGGGTGCTGCACCAGCAGATCCGCGACCACGCCAGCAAGCGCAGTGCGGGCCATCCCGAGCGGGCCAATGACGTCAAGCTCTCGCGCGGGGGCATCCGCGAGATTGAATTCATCGTGCAGCTGCTGCAGGTGGTGCGTGGTGGGCAGTTTCCCGAGCTGCGCACCCGTCCCACGCTGGACGCGCTGCAGCGCGTGGCCAAGGCCGGCCTCATGCCGCAGGCCACCGCCGACGCGCTCTCTGCGGCCTATACCTTTTTGCGCCGTGTCGAACACCGCATCCAGTACCTGGACGACCAGCAGACCCATGTGCTGCCCACGCACGACGGCGACCTGGCCTGGATTGCGCAGACCCTGGGCCATGCGGACGTGTGCGGCTTTTTGACCACGCTGGACGCCCACCGTGAACTGGTCGCGCAGGAGTTTGACACCCTGCTGGGCGGCGACCGCGAATGCAAGGGCTGCAACGGCAAGAACGGTGGCAAAAATGGCCGCGAACACGCCGAGCTGGATGCCGTGCTGGCCGAGTTTCCTGAGGCGGCGCGTGCGCGCCTGATGGCATGGAACGACAACCCCCGCGTGCAGGCCTTGCGCGAAGACGCCCGTGGCCGCCTGCTGCGTTTGCTGCAGCGCACCGCGCAATGGTTGTCCGAAGCGCGCTGCACCGAAGAGGCCGTGTTGCGCATGGCCGACTGGATCGAGCCGCTGCTGCGCCGCGAGATTTACCTGTCGCTGCTGCTGGAGCGTCCGGCCATCCACGAGCGTCTGCTGCGCCTGCTGGGCGCCGCGCGCTGGCCAGCGCGTTATTTGGTCAAGCACCCGGGCGTGATCGACGAGCTGGCCGGGGGCAACCTGTTTGACAGCCGCTTTGACCCCGACGAGTTCGAGTCCGAGCTGGAGGCGCGCCGCGCCGCGCTTCAGCGCACCGGCGAAGACGACGAAGAAAGCCTGCTGGACTTGCTGCGCCGGGGCCACCACGCCGAGCAGTTCCGCACCCTGGCGCGCGACGTCGAAGGTGTGCTGACGGTCGAGCAGGTGGCCGATGACCTGAGCGCCCTGGCCGACGCCGTGCTGCGCGTGACCGCACGCTGGTGCTGGGCCCGCCTGAAAAACCGCCACCGCGACGAACCTCGATTTGCCGTGATCGGTTACGGCAAGCTGGGCGGCAAGGAGCTGGGTTATGGCAGCGACCTGGACATCGTTTTTGTGTACGAAGACGAGGACGACCGCGCGCAGGAGGTTTATGCCGCCTATGTGCGCAAGCTCATCAACTGGATGACGGTCAAGACCGGCGAGGGCGATCTGTACGAGATCGACACCGCGCTGCGGCCCAACGGCAACTCGGGCCTGCTCGTCACCCGCTTTGAGGCCTATGCCGACTACCAGCAGCAGCGCGGCAGCAACACCGCCTGGACCTGGGAACACCAGGCGATGACCCGGGCACGCTTTGTCATGGGGCTGGACAGTTTGCGCCCGGCTTTTGACGGAGTGCGCCACGCCGTCATCAGCGCGCCAAGGGATGCGCAAGGCCTGCGGGCCGAAATCCTGGCCATGCGCGACAAGGTGCAGCAGGCCCATGCGGTGCCCGAGGGGCGCTTTGACCTCAAGTACAGCCCTGGTGGCATGGTGGATGTGGAGTTTGCTGTGCAGTACATGGTGCTCTTGCACACCGCTCTGCATCCGGCGCTGGCCGACAACGTGGGCAACATCGCCCTGCTGCACCGGGCCGAAACCGCTGGCCTGCTGCCCGCTGGGGTGGGCCGCGCTGCGGCCGATGCCTACCGCGAGATGCGGCGCCTGCAGCACCGGGCGCGGCTCAATGAGGAGCCCACGCAGCTGTCAGCCCAGGACTTGCTGCCTGAAAAGGCCGCCGTGCAGGTGCTGTGGGCGACGTTCATGGCGCCTTGAGGTTCATTCGCTTGCACGGGCTTCAACGACAATCCAGGGTTTGAGTTCCAAACGCAGATCCACCATGACCGAGACCGCCCGCCCCGCCCTGCCCGACCACCTGTCGATTGACCCCCGCAGCCCGCACTTTGTGGCCGCCATCTTCGAGCACGACATTGGCATCCGCTTTAATGGCAAGGAGCGCGCCGATGTCGAGGAATACTGCATCAGCGAAGGCTGGGTCAAGGTGCCTGCCGGCAAGACGGTGGACCGCAAGGGCAACCCCCTGATGCTCAAGCTCAAAGGCCAGGTCGAAGCCTTTTACAAATGAAAAGAGCCTCCAGGCGGAGGCTCTTTCGTATCTGTAGCAGCTTGCCCTGCAAGCGATTTTCCCGAATTGTGTGTTCCATCGCCAGCAGGGCTGGCTCCTGCAGGGCTTGACGCAGCTCAGGCAGCCTTGGGCATGCAGTCGATGAAGCTTTGGCGCTGCATCAGCTTGTCAAACAGTTTGTGCAGGTTGGGGTGCGCTGCACGCCAGTCGATCTGCGGGAAGCGGAAGTCCAGGTAACCCAGGGCGCAGCCCACGGCAATGTCGGACAGGCTCAGGTGCACCCCTGAACAAAAGGGCTTGTCGCCCAGGCCTTGGGCCATGGCCTCCAGGGCACGGTCGATCTTGGTCAGTTGCCGGTCGATCCAGGCCTGGCTGCGCTGCTCAGGCGTGCGGTCGGCCCAGACGGCCTCCATGCGCGCCAGCAAGGCGGCGTCGAGCACGCCGTCGGCCAGGGCCTCCCAGGTCTTGACTTCGGCGCGTTCACGCCCGCCGGTCGGGATCAGCTTGCCCACCGGTGAGAGGGTGTCCAGGTATTCCACGATCACGCGCGAGTCGAACACCGCCTCATGGCCTTCCATGATCAGGCAAGGCACTTTGCCCAGGGGGTTGGATTCGTGAATGCGGGTGCTGGCGGACCACACTTCTTCGGTGACAAACTGGTAGTCCAGCTTTTTTTCGGCCAGCACGATGCGGACTTTGCAGACGTAGGGGCTGGTGAATGAACCGATGAGCTTCATGAATGAACTATAAAAAACTACAGAGATGGATTCTACGGGCAGGGCTGTCCGTGATTTTGACAAATCTGGCGTTTTGAGGCGCAGGCCTCGGGAAAACCCGCGCCGCCTACAATCGAGGGCATGAACTTCACCCCGATTTCCGCCCTGTCGCCGCTGGATGGCCGCTACGCCAGCAAACTCAACGCCCTGCGCCCGCTGGTCAGCGAGCTGGGCTATATGCACCGCCGCGTGCAGGTCGAAATCGCCTGGTTCATCGCCCTGTCGGACGCAGGGTTTGCCGAATTCAAGCCCCTGTCCACCGGGGCCCGCGTCTACCTGACCGGCCTGGTGAAGAACTTCTCCGAAGCCGATGGCGTGGCCATCAAGGAATTCGAGAAGACCACCAACCACGACGTCAAGGCCGTCGAATACTGGATCAAGTCCAAGTTCAAGGACCGTCCCGAGCTGGAAAAAGTGGCCGAGTTCGTGCACTTTGCCTGCACCAGCGAAGACATCAACAACACCAGCCACGCCCTGCAGATCAAGCACGCCCGTGCCGAGGTCATGCTGCCCGGCCTGGACGGCATCATCGCCAAGCTGCGGGGCATGGCCCACACCTTTGCCGACGTGCCCATGCTCAGCCGCACCCACGGCCAGACCGCCAGCCCGACCACCGTGGGCAAAGAAATCGCCAACGTGGTGGTGCGCCTGCACGGCTGCCGCGAGAAGATTGCTGCCGTCAAACTCATGGGCAAGATGAACGGCGCGGTGGGCAACTACAACGCCCACCTGTCCGCCTGGCCCGACTTCGACTGGGAAGCCTTTGCCCGCAAGGTCGTCGAGACGCCCGAACTGGGCGAAACCCAGAACACCGCCTGGGGCCTGGGCCTGACCTTCCAGCCTTTCAGCATCCAGATCGAGCCGCACGACTACATGGCCGAACTGTTTGACGCCACGGCCCGCGCCAACACCATCCTGATCGACCTGGCGCGCGACATCTGGGGCTATGTGAGCCTGGGCTACTTCAAGCAAAAGCTCAAGGCCGGCGAAATCGGCTCGTCCACCATGCCGCACAAGGTCAACCCGATCGACTTCGAAAACGCCGAAGGCAATCTGGGCCTGGCCAACGCGGTGCTCAAGCACCTGAGCGAGAAGCTGCCGGTTTCCCGCTGGCAGCGCGACCTGACCGATTCCACCGTGCTGCGCAACATCGGCGTGGGCCTGGGCTACACCGCGCTGGCCTATGCGTCTTTGATGACCGGCCTGAACAAGCTCGAACTCAACGAAGAGGCGCTGGCCGCCGACCTGGATGCCTCCTGGGAAGTGCTGGCCGAGCCGATCCAGACCGTGATGCGCCGCTACGGTGTGCAGGGCGCCTACGAAAAGCTCAAGGAAGTCACGCGCGGCAAGACCGTGACCGCAGCCGATCTGCACCGCCTGATTGAAAGCCTGGAGATCCCGCAGGCCGACAAGGACCGCCTGCTGGCCATGACGCCCGCCACCTATGTGGGCAAGGCCGCCGAGCTGGCGCGCCGCGTCTGACCGGCGGTATTGCATGGCCCTCAAGTCCACCATCTACAAGGCGAATCTCTCGATCGCCGACATCGACCATGGCTACTACGCCGAGCATGCCCTGACCCTGGCCCGCCACCCCAGCGAGACCGACGAGCGCATGATGATCCGCCTGCTGGCGCTGGCCCTCAACGCCCACGAGCTGCAGGACACCTGCGGCGGCGACGGCACTCTGGCTTTTGGCGCCGGCCTGTCCGACCCGGACGATCCGGACCTCTGGCTCAAGGACTTCACCGGCCAGACGCGCCTGTGGGTCGAAGTGGGGCAGCCCGAAGACAAGCCCCTGACCAAAGCTTGCCAGAAGGCCGATGCCGTGCGCCTGTACTGTTTCAGCCATTCCGCTGACGTCTGGTGGAAAGGCATCGAAAACAAGCTCACGCGGCTGGACAAGTTGCAGGTGTTCCGGGTGCCGACCGAGGCCTCGCAGGAGCTGGCCAGGATGGCCGAGCGCAGCATGCAGCTGCAGGCCACGGTGCAGGACGGCGCCGTGACGCTCAGCGGCGACAGCGGCAGCGTGCACATCGAGTTGACACGCTGGCGCTGAAAGCCCGATGCTGTGGGTGAACAGCCATGAAGAAAAACCGTCACCACCGCCTCTGGAGCCGCTACCGCGGCATCGCCGCGCCGTACTGGCGCAGCGAGGAAAAATGGCAAGCCCGTGGTTTTCTGGCCCTGCTGGCCGCCCTTTTGCTCACCCAGACCGGCTTTGCCGTGCTCATCAACCAGGAAACCGGCGAATTCATGTCGGCCCTGGCGGCGGGCGACAGCGAGCGCTTTTGGGGGGCGGTGCGCATGTGCGTGCTGTGGGTGTGCGGCGCGGTGCCCACCTATGCCTGCTACTACCTGGTGCGCGACCGCCTGGGCAACCACTGGCGGCGCTGGCTGACCTACCGTTTTCTGGCGCGCTACTTCAGCCACCAGAAGTTTTACGAGCTCAATGCCCACATCAGCATCGACAACCCCGACCAGCGCATCGCCGAAGACATCAACACCTTCACCCAGAAATCGCTGTTCTTCGGCCTGATCCTGATGGGCTCGCTCATCCAGCTCACGGCCTTCAGCAAGGTGCTGTGGTCGATCTCGCACGAGCTGGTGTTCTTTCTGGTGCTGTATGCCACGCTGGGCACGCTGACCACCCTGCTGGTGTTTGGCAAGCCCCTGACCTTGCTCAACTTCAGGCAGTTGCGGCGCGAGGCCGATCTGCGCTTTGGTTTGATCCGTGTGCGCGAAAACGCCGAGTCGATTGCCCTGTACCGGGGCGAGGAACAAGAGCAGCAGCAGATCCGGCACCGCTTTGCCAGCGCGTATGAGAACTTCAACCAGCTGATCAACCGGCAGTTCTTCCTCAACCTGTTCCAGTACGGCTACAGCATGCTCACGCTGGTGCTGCCCAGCGCCATCATCGCCACGCATGTGCTCTCGGGCGAGATGGAGGTGGGCCGCGCGGTGCAGGCTGCGGGCGCGTTCACGGCGGTGCTGGCCGCCATTTCGCTGGTGGTGGACAACTTTGAAAGCCTGACCCGCTTTGCCGCCGGCGTGGACCGGCTCGACGCCTTCTACCAGACCCTGCAGGCGCCACCCGAGCACCCCAAGGTCGAAGACCCGGTCGAGACCATTGAAGGTTCGGCCGAGTTGCGTCTGGACAAACTGACGGTGCAAACGCCAGCGCCCGCGCGCCGGCTGCTGCAGCATGTGTCGCTGGTGGTCGAGCCTGGAGAAGGCCTTTTGATTGTCGGCCCCAGCGGCAGCGGCAAGAGCGCCTTGCTGCGCACCATCACTGGCTTGTGGCCCTCAGGCGGCGGGCGCATCCAGCGGCCTTTGCCCGAGCAGATGCTGTTTTTGCCGCAGCAGCCTTACATGCTGCTGGGCGGCAGCCTGCGCAGCCAGTTGCTGTACCCGCAGTCCGAGCGCCCTGTGCAAGACGCCGACCTGCTGGCCGCGCTGGTGCAGGTGAATCTGCCCGACCTGGCCGAGCGTGTGGGTGGCCTGAATGCCGAGCAGGACTGGGACCGCACCCTGTCGGTGGGCGAGCAGCAGCGCCTGGCCTTTGCACGCCTGCTCTTGCTGGCGCCGCGTTTTGCCTTTCTGGACGAGGCCACCAGCGCCCTGGACATGGCCAACGAAGCGCGGCTGTACCGCGCCCTGATGGCCACCAACACCACGCCCATCAGCGTGGGCCACCGCGCCAGCATTCTCAAGTACCACGCCTGGGTGCTGGAGATTCAGGGCGAGGGCCGCTGGCAGCTCATGGCGGCGCAGGACTACCGCTTTGAGGAGCAGGAACCGGTTTGACGGACCAGGCGCTGCCCATCGAGGCGGTCATCACCAGCACGATGGCCAGCCACTGCTGGGCGCTCAGGGCTTCGGCCAGGATGATCCAGCCGGCCACGGCGCCCACGGCAGGCTCCAGGCTGAGCAAGATGCTGAAATTGCGCTTGGGCAAGTGCTTGAGCGCGTACATCTCCAGCGCATAAGGCAGCGCGCTGGACAGTGCCGCCACCACCAGGCCTGGCCACAGCCATTCCAGGCGGAACAGCGCAGGGCCCGACTGCGCCAGCGCCACCGGCAACACCACCAGCGCGGCGATCGACATGCCCATCGGGGTGGCCTCACGCCCATAGCGGTGCGCCACACGCTGACCGAACACGATGTACAGCGCCCAGCACAGGGCGGCGCCCAGCGCAAAGGCCATGCCCAGCGGGTCCAGGGCGTCGGCGGCTTGCAGGCCCTGCAGCGGCAGGATGAGCGCCAGACCTGCTGCGGCCAGCGCCACCCACAGCAGGTCCAGCTTGCGGTGCGAATTCCACAGCGCCACCCCCAGCGGCCCCATGAACTCGATGGCAATGGCCAACCCCAGCGGGATGCGGCCAATGGCCAGATAGAACAGCAGGTTCATCACGCCCAGCGTCACGCCGTACAGGGCCAATGGAGGCAAGTCGTTCAGGTGCCAGCGCCGCCGCCAGGGCCGCAGCACCAGCACCAGCAGCAAGGCGGCCAGGCCGATGCGGTAGGCCGAAATGCCGGTGGCGCCCATTTGCGGGAACAGGGTCTTGGCAAACGAGGTGCCCACGCACAGGGACACGATGGAGCCCAGCAGGGCGGCCATGGGGCGCAGAGGGAGGGTCAAAAAAAGCTCTCGACAGGGCAGGTGGGGATAAAGCCGCCCGCCTTGCAGGGCATGTGGGCGGCAGGCCAGGGCCATGATAGCGCCGCATACAATGCCAGGCTGGTCCGCACGGCTTGTTTTGCAGGTCGGTCGCAAGGCTTCATTTTTCAAGAATCACTGGGGTTTCCATGTTCATTTCTTCCGCTTTTGCCCAAACCGCTCCCGCCGCAGCCGCTGCCGGTGGCGACATGCAGTCCACCCTGATGAGCATGCTGCCGCTGCTGCTGATGTTCGCGGTGCTGTACTTCGTCATGATCCGCCCCCAGATGAAAAAGCAGAAAGAGCACCGCAGCATGATCGATGCCCTGGCCAAGGGCGACGAGATCGTGACGGCCGGCGGTCTGCTGGGCAAGGTCAGCAAGATCGGTGACGCTTACCTGAGCGTCGAGCTGGCCTCTGGCGTCGAAGTGCAGATGCAGCGCCAAGCCGTGGTGCAGGTGCTGCCCAAAGGCACCCTCAAGTAATTTGACCCCGTGGTGGCGCCTGATTGCTCGGGCGCTGCTGCTTTTTGTCCCGTCGCTCACGCCTTGCGCTGAACGTCCAACGCACAAGCCATCATGAACCGCTATCCGGTCTGGAAGTACGCGATCATCGTCGTCGCGCTGCTCCTGGGTGCCCTCTACACCCTCCCCAACTTTTTCGGCGAAGCGCCGGCCGTGCAGGTGTCTTCGGGCAAAGCCACGGTCAAGGTCGATCTGGGCACGCTTGCCAAGGTCGAGGATGCGCTCAAGGCGGCGGGCCTGGCCCCGCAGGTGCTGGCGCTCGAAGGCACATCGATCCGCGCCCGCTTTGACAGCACAGACACCCAGCTCAAGGCCAAGGACGTGGTTCAGAAAGCCCTGATTGCCGATGCGGCCGACCCTGCCTACGTGGTCGCGCTCAACCTGGTCTCGCGCACCCCGGCCTGGCTGAACGCCCTGAATGCGGCTCCCATGTACCTGGGCCTGGACCTGCGCGGTGGCGTGCACTTCATGCTGCAGGTCGACATGAAAGCCGCGCTGACCCAGCGCATCGAGGCCCTGGCCGGTGACATCCGCAGCCTGCTGCGCGAAAAAGACGTGCGCCACGGCGGCATTGCCCGCAATGGCCAGAGTCTGGAGCTGCGCGTGCGCGATGCGCAGCAGCTGGCCGGCGCCAAGGCCGTGCTGGCCAACCAGTTCCCCGATCTGCTGGTGGCCGAGGCCGCCGAAGGCAGCGAATACCGCCTGACCCTGACCATGAAGCCTCAAGCGGCGCAAAAGGTGCAGGAACAGGCCCTCAAGCAGAACATCACCACCCTGCACAACCGGATCAACGAACTCGGCGTGGCCGAACCCGTGATCCAGCAGCAGGGTCTGGAGCGCATCGTGGTGCAGCTCCCCGGCGTGCAGGACACCGCCAAGGCCAAGGACATCCTGGGGCGCACCGCCACGCTGGAAGTGCGCATGGTGGACGAAAGCACCGAAGCGCGCAGCGCCGAGCAGGGCCAGGGCGCCGTGCCCTTTGGCACCGAGCGCTACCTGGACCGCGAAGGCCGCCCGCTGATCGTCAAGAAACAGGTGGTGCTGACCGGCGACAACCTGACCGATGCCCAGCCCGGCTTCGACAACCAGACGCAGGAGCCGGTGGTCAACCTGACGCTGGACGCCAAGGGCGCGCGCATCTTCAAGGACGTGACCCGCGAGAACGTGGGCAAGCGCATGGCCATCATCCTGTTCGAAAAGGGCAAGGGTGAAGTGGTGACCGCACCGGTGATCCGCACCGAGATCGGTGGCGGCCGCGTGCAGATTTCCGGACGCATGACCACGGTGGAGGCCAATGACACCTCCCTGCTGCTGCGTGCAGGCTCGCTGGCCGCGCCGATGGAGATCATCGAAGAGCGCACCATCGGCCCCAGCCTGGGCGCCGAGAACATCGCCAAGGGCTTCAACAGCGTGACCTGGGGCTTTGTCGCCATCGTCGCCTTCATGTGCGTGTACTACATGGTGTTTGGCGTGTTTTCCAGCCTGGCGCTGGGCGTGAACATGCTGCTGCTGGTGGCGGTGCTGTCTATGCTGCAGGCCACGCTGACGCTGCCCGGCATGGCCGCCATGGCCCTGGCCCTGGGCATGGCCATCGACTCCAACGTGCTGATCAACGAGCGCGTGCGCGAAGAGTTGCGCAATGGCGCCAGCCCGCAGTCGGCCATCCATGCCGGTTTTGACCGCGCCTGGGCCACCATCCTGGACTCCAACGTGACCACGCTGATCGTCGGTGTGGCCCTGCTGGCCTTTGGCTCCGGCCCGGTGCGTGGCTTTGCGGTGGTGCACTGCCTGGGCATCCTGACCAGCATGTTCTCGGCCGTGTTCTTCTCGCGCGGCCTGGTCAACCTCTGGTATGGCCGCCAGAAAAAGCTCAAGAGCGTGTCCATCGGCACCGTCTGGCGCGCCGAAGGCAGCGCTGTGGCCAAGGCCGATTAAGGAGAGGAACGATGGAATTCTTCAGAATCAAAAAAGACATCCCCTTCATGAAGCACGCGTTGGTTTTCAACGCGGTCTCCTTCGTCACCTTTGCGCTGGCGGTGTTCTTCCTGTTCACGCGGGGCCTGCACCTGTCGGTTGAATTCACCGGCGGCACGCTGATGGAAGTGGCCTACAGCCAGGCGGCCGACCTGGGCAAGGTGCGCAGCACCGTGGCCGGCCTGGGCTTTGCCGAAACGCAGGTGCAGAACTTTGGCACCGCGCGCGACGTGATGATCCGATTGCCCGCTCAAAAGGGTGTGAGCTCGGCCCAGCAAAGCGAGAAGGTGATGGCGGCCCTGAAAGCCGACGCGCCCGATGTGCAGCTGCGTCGCACCGAATTCGTCGGCCCGCAGGTGGGCGATGAGCTGATGCACGACGGCCTCAAGGCCCTGGCCTTTGTGGTGGCCGGCATCGTGCTCTACCTGGCCATCCGCTTCGAGTGGAAGTTCGCCGTCTCGGCCGTCATCGCCAACCTGCACGACGTGGTCATCATCCTGGGCTTTTTTGCCTTCTTCCAGTGGGAGTTCTCACTGGCGGTGCTGGCGGCGGTGCTGGCGGTGCTGGGCTACTCGGTCAACGAATCGGTGGTGATCTTCGACCGGATCCGCGAGAACTTCCGGCGCTTTCGCAAGATGAACACGGTCGAGATCATCGACAACGCCATCACCTCCACCATCAGCCGCACCATCATCACCCACGGTTGCACGCAGATGATGGTGCTGGCCATGCTGCTGTTCGGTGGTGAGACGCTGCACTACTTCGCCATGGCGCTGACGATCGGCATCCTGTTTGGCATCTACTCATCGGTGTTCGTGGCCGCCGCCATTGCCATGTGGCTGGGTGTCCAGCGCGAAGACCTGATCAAAGCCGTCAAGAAGGAAGGCGACCCTTCCGACGAAAACCACGGCGCGGTGGTCTGAATCCCTGCCAGCGATCCACAAGAGGCCCTGCGGGGCCTCTTGTGCTTTGGGGGCTTTTCAAGACCTCACCAGCCGCTGAAACAAGCCCCCCGGCAGCCGCTGCACCTGCCCGGCCAGCTCCAGTTCGAGCAGTTCGGCCTGCAACTGGGCCGTGTCCAGTCCGCTGCGGGCCTGCAGCGCGTCCAGGCTGGTGGGGTCATGTCCCAGCAGGGCCAGCAGGCCGGTTTCGTCGGGCGTGGGCGTGCCGAGCGTCGGCGGCACCTGCGCGAAAGGGTCGGGCACGCGCAGTTCTTCGAGCACGTCCTGCGCCGACTCCACCAGTTTGGCACCCTGGCGGATCAGGCTGTGGCAACCCTTGCTTTGGGGCGAATGGATGGAGCCCGGAATGGCAAACACCTCGCGCCCCTGCTCCAACGCCTGTTTGGCGGTGATCAGCGAGCCCGATTCGAGCGCGGCTTCCACCACCAGCGTGCCCTGGGCCAGGCCCGAAATGATGCGGTTGCGGCGCGGAAAATTCTCGGCCAGCGGTGGCGTGCCCAGGGGGTATTCGGACAGGATCAGCCCGCGTTCGGCGATCTGGCGTGCCAGTGCCAGGTGCTGTTTGGGGTAGACCCGGTCCAGCCCGGTGCCGACCACGGCGATGGTGGTGAGCTGCCCCGGCGGGCTGCCACTCAGTGCGCCTTCGTGCGCGGCGCCGTCCACGCCCAGAGCCAGGCCCGAAACAATGGTCAGGCCCGACTGCGCCAGGCTGCTGGCAAAAGCCTGGGCGTTCAGGCGGCCTTGCGGCGTAGGGTTGCGGCTGCCCACGATGGCCAGGCAGCGCGTGGGCTGCAAGTGCTGCAGCTGGTCGGTGCGGCCCATGGCATAGAGCAGGCAGGGGGGGTCGGCGGTTTGCAACAGCGCTGCGGGGTAGCGGGCATCGCCCAGCGTGACGATGGCGCGGTGTGCGGGCTCGTTTTGCAGCCAGTTCCAGGTGGCCTGGTGCAACACGCGCCAACCTTCGGGCTCCAGGCGCATGGCCTGTGCGGTGCGTGCGCCCACCACCGCTTGCCAGGCCGAGGGGCTTTGTGCCCAGATGGCTGACGGCGGCCCGAACGCGGCCAGCAGCTTGCGCGCCGATTCGCTGCCGATGCCCGGCGTGGCCAGCAGGCGCAACCAGGCGCCCAATTCGTCGTGGTCGGTCAGCATGTTCTCTCCCTTTGGCCCTTGGCAGGCTCTGCGGCCCATTCTGGGTGAAAGTGCAAGGCGCGGCAAGGACTCCGCAGGCCTGCGAAAATACGCCCCATGGCATTGCTTTCCATCCTCCGCTACCCCGACCCGCGCCTGCACAAAGTGGCCCAGCCCGTGCAGGCTTTTGACGCGCGCCTGCAGACCGTCATCGACGACATGTTCGAGACCATGTACGACGCCAAAGGCATTGGCCTGGCGGCCACGCAGATCGACGTGCACGAGCGCCTGATCGTGATCGACGTCTCTGAAGAGCGCGACCAGCCGCTGGTGCTGATCAACCCCGAAATCACCTGGGCCAGCCCCGAGCGTGCCCGCGGCGACGAAGGTTGCCTGTCGGTGCCCGGCATTTACGACGGTGTGGAGCGTTCCACAGCGGTGAAAGTGAAGGCGCTGGACCGCCACGGCAAGGAACAAACCATCGAGGCCACCGAGCTGCTGGCGATCTGCATCCAGCACGAGATGGACCACCTGATGGGCAAGGTGTTTGTCGAGTACCTCTCACCCCTCAAGCAAGGCCGCATCAAGACCAAGCTGGCCAAGGCCCTGCGCGACGAGCGCTGAGCCCCCTTCACACGACCGAGATGCGACTGATTTTTGCGGGCACGCCCGAATTTGCACGTGAAGCCATGGCGGCACTGCATGCCGCTGGCCACGAGATTGCGCTGGTGCTGACCCAGCCCGACCGCCCCGCCGGGCGCGGCATGAAGCTGCAGGCTTCACCCGTCAAGCAGTGGGCGCTGGCGCATGGCGTGCCGGTGGCGCAGCCACGCAGCCTGCGCCTGGACGGCAAATACCCCGAAGAAGCCGCCGCTGCCCGCGAGGCGCTGCTGGCCGCGAAGGCGGCCGGTGCCGAATGCATGGTGGTGGCCGCCTATGGCCTGATCCTGCCGCAGTGGACTTTGGATTTGCCGCCACGCGGTTGCCTCAACATCCACGCCTCCATCCTGCCGCGCTGGCGCGGGGCGGCCCCGATCCACCGTGCCATCGAGGCGGGTGATGCCGAAACGGGCATCACCATCATGCAGATGGACGCGGGGCTGGACACGGGCGACATGCTGCTGCTGCGCACGTTGCCCATTGCACCTGACGCCACCACCGCCACTTTGCACGACCAGCTGGCCGCGCTGGGCGGTGAATGCATTGTGGCTGCGTTGGCCGCGCCCGATGCGCTGGTGCGCACACCGCAGCCAGAAGAGGGCATCACCTACGCCCACAAGATCGACAAGGCCGAAGCCGCGCTGGACTGGGCACAGAGCGCCGGGGTGCTGGCCCGCCGCATCCGCGCCTTCGACCCCTTCCCCGGCATGACGGTGCCGCTCACGCACAACGGCCAGACCGAAACGCTCAAGCTCTGGGCCGCCACCGCCGAGCCGCTGGCGCAGCCCAGCGCGCCCGGCACCGTGGTGCAGGCGGACGCCCATGGCGTGCGCGTGGCTTGTGGCGAGGGCGTCTTGTGCCTGACGCAACTGCAGCGCCCGGGCGGCAAGCGGCTGAACGCCGCCGACTTCTTGCGGGGTTGTCCGCTGCAGTCGGGTCAGAGTCTGAAAGCGGCCTGATGTTTTTCCTCTCACACCTGCGCCAGCACCCGGCCTTTCGCGAGGGCATGCGCGACGTGTCGCCGCAGGCACCGGGCATTGCTGCCTGGGGTCTGATGACTGGCGTGGCCATGGTCAAGTCGGGCATGAGCGTGTTCGAAGCGGTGGCCATGACGCTCACCGTGTTTGCCGGCAGTTCGCAGCTGGCGGCCATTCCACTCATCGTGGCGGGCGCACCGGCCTGGGTGATTCTGGCCACCGGCTTTTGCGTCAACCTGCGCTTTGTGGTGTTCAGCCTGCACCTGCGCGCCTATCTGATCCACCTGCCGCTGTGGCAACGCCTGGTGCACGGCTACCTCACGGCCGACATCAGCTACGTGCTCTTTGCCCGCAAATTTCAGCACCCCGGCCACACCCCCGCCGAAAAGCTGGCGCAAGAGGCCTATCTGGCGGGCAACGACTTCCTCAACTGGCTCAGCTGGATCCTGGCCAGCCTGGCAGGCATCGCGCTGGCCAACATCATCCCCACCTCCTGGGGCCTGGGTTTTGCCGGCATTTTGTGTCTGCTGGGCATCCAGTGTTCGCTGGCCAGCTCGCGCATGCGCATCCTGTCGTCGGCGGTGGCGGGCGTGGCGGCCGTGGCGGCCTATGCCTTGCCGCTCAAACTCAACATCGTGTTTGCGATCGCGGTGGCTGTGATCCTGTGCCTGACGGTGGAGCGCCTCAAACCCGTGGGAGCCAACGCATGAACGGCACCGACCTCTGGACTCTGGCGGTCATTGTGGGCCTGGCGGCAGTGACCGTGCTCACGCGCAGCTTTTTCTTCATGTCCAGCAAGCCCTGGCACCTGCCCGGCTGGGCCCAGCGCGGCCTGCAATACGCGCCCATTGCCGCCCTGTCGGCGGTGGTGATTCCCGAGATCGTGATGGTGCAGGGCCACCTGATCAGCAGCTGGCAGGACGCCCGCCTGTTTGCCGCGGTGGCCGGGGCCGCGACCTACTTCTGGCGCAAAGACGTGTTGCTCACCATCTTGCTGGGCATGGCGGTGTATTTGCCGCTGCACCTGGGGCTGGGCTGGTAAGTTCTACAGGGGCAGCAGGGTCTGTGCCTCGGCGGCGGCCTTGGCCTGCTGGCGGTCTTCGGCGGCGCGCTCGGCGTATTTGTTGAAGCGCCAGGACGTGCCTTCGTGCGTGATGCGGTGCCAGACGGCGCGTTTTTCGCCCGCGCTCATCTCGGTCCACAGCTGCACTTCTTCAAAACTGCGGCCACAGCCCTTGCATTGTTCGTCGCCCTGACTGGTCGAACAGATCGCGATGCAAGGCGTGTCGGGCGTGGTAGCGTACCAGTCCTGAAACGCCTCGGCCGCGTCGTGGGGCAGCGTGAACTCGTCGGCCAGGTCCTGCTTGTAGTACACCATCAGTGCGTACACCTCGGCCAGCGCACGCAGCTCGCGCGGCAGCGTCACCCCATCGGGCGAGGGGTTCTTGGCGCGCCAGTGGTTGATGGCGGCTTCGATGTCGGTGATGTGGATGCCGGCCATGGTTTGCTTTGCAGGACGGCGATCATAGCCGGTGGACAGGGGTATTTTCCGGAAAGACCATGGGGGTATTGCCGTGCGGGTGTAATACGTGCCTGAAGGGGAGTAGCTCCCTGCGGCAGGCGTCCCGTCTGCCATCGGCACATCGTCATTTCGAAGCCCGCCAGGCTTCCGGTGTGTCGGGCCTGGTCTCTTCTCCGGGCTGAGCAAGACCTTCGATGAATGCCTGTGGGGCTTTGTCGAGGGTCTGTACCCAGCGGTTACGCCGCTGCGCGTTTTTCCAGAACCAAGGCTGCACAGGGTTTGCGAAACCTTGTTGAAGAAAGCTGTTCATGGAATTTCTGTCTGCCCCCTGGTGGTCTGCCCTTTTGGCCATCGTGCTCATTGACCTCGTGCTTGCCGGAGACAACGCCATCGTCATCGCGCTGGCTGCGCGCAATTTGCCCCCTGCCCTGCAGAAGAAGGCCATCGTCTGGGGCACGGTGGGCGCGATTGCCGTGCGCAGCGTCATGACGCTGGGCGTGGTCTGGCTGCTGCAAGTGCCCGGCCTGATGCTGGTCGGTGGCCTGGGCCTGCTGTGGATTGCCTACAAACTGATTGCCGACACCGGCCACGGTGACGACCACGGCCCGGCGGCCACCTCCTTTTGGGGTGCCATGAAAACGATCGTTGTGGCCGATGCGCTGATGGGCGTGGACAACGTGCTGGGCGTGGCCGGTGCAGCGCATGGCTCATGGGACCTGGTCATCATCGGTTTGCTGGTCAGCGTGCCGATCGTGGTGTTTGGCAGCTCGGTGGTGCTCAAGCTGGTGGAGCGCTTTCCTTTCATCATCCAGGCCGGTGCGGCTGTGCTGGCCTTCACCGCCGCCAAAATGATCGTGGGGGAGCCTTGGCTGGACGGCGTGTTTGACGTGCCCTCACTGGCCTGGCTGGAGTGGGTGACTTACAGCGTGGCGATCGTGGGCGTACTGGGCCTGGGGGCCTTGACGACCCGCCGCCATCGCCTGGCACAGGTGTCGTAAGCGCCCGCCCTGCTGGCGATGAGGCCTCGTGCCTGGCTATCGCTTGCAGGGCAAGCTCCTGCAGAGGATGCCCTGCGTTCAGCGCGCTTTCTGAAGCTCGCGCAGCTGTTCCTGAATTTCCCGAACCCGGGTGTCCACGATCGAGGCTTCGATGTGATCGCCCGGCTTGAGTTGGCCCGAGCGCGCCACATCTTGTGCGGCCCGAAAGCGGTCGAGTGCGCCTTGCAGGTCCATGCGCACCAGCTGCGCCTCGCCCTCGGCGCGCAGCGACGCCAGCTTTTGCCCCTGCGCGGCCTGCAAGGTGCCCAGCAGGTTCCAGGCCTGGGCGTCGTGCGGCGTGCTTTGCACCTGCTGGCGCAGCTGCTGCACCACGCTGGCAGTGGCCGGGTGGCCCGGCAGGTGCGCCAGTGCCTGGGCCACGGTCACCAGTTCGGGGCGTGGCCATTGCGCCACCATGGACGAGGGTTGCAGACCCTGAACCAGCTGCGCGTATTCACCGCGTGCGGCTTGCAAGTCGGCGCCCAGCAAACGGGTCAACCGTGCCGCAGCGGTGTGTGAGGCCGTGAGCGTCTGCAGCGCCTGCCATTGCTGGCGGGCCTGCGCGGGTTCGCGCAGCATCTGGTGGGCCAACGCTGCGGCGTACAGGCTGCCCGCCTTTTGCGCGGGGGTAGCCTGCGCGGGCAGGCTCTGCGGCAGCTGCGTCCAGGCGCGCAGGCTGTCCACCTGCGACTGCGACAGCACGCGCGCACGGGCCGACACCATGGCCTGCTCCATGTCTTGCGGTACGCTGGAGATGGCTGCGCCCAATGGCAGGCGGCTGTGCATGTCGGCAATGCGCTCGGTGGTCAGCGGGTGGCTGCGCAGGTAAGGAAAGGCGCCGTTGTCATTGACGCCAGCGGCCTGCTGCAGCTTGCCAAACATGGTCACAAAGCCGCGCGGGTCGTAGCCGGCCTCGGACAGCACGCCAAAACCAATGCGGTCGGCCTCGCGCTCCATGTCACGTGAATAGCTCAGCTGCGACTGGATGGCCGCAGCCTGCCCGCCCACCACCAGCGCCTGGGTGGCCTGCGGGCTTTTGCTGGCGGCCAGGGCGCCCAGAATCATCGAGCCGATCACCCAGGGTGTCATGCGGCCTTGTGCCTCCATGCTGCGCGCAATGTGGCGCTGCGTGACGTGGGTGAGTTCGTGTGCCAGCACCGATGCCAGCTCGTCACGCGAAGTGACCACCGCGATCAGCCCCAGGTGCACGCCCAGGTAACCGCCGGGCAGCGCAAAGGCGTTGACCGAACGGTCTTTGCCCAGCAGGATGCGCCAGGCAAAACGCTCGCGCAACTCGGGTGAGAGTTCGCCCCGGGCCACCGCCGCATCAATGAGCGGCGTCCACAGCTTTTGCACGTAGTCGTCGAGCACCGCGTCTTCCAGGTAGTCCGGGTCGCGGTAGAGCTCGCGGATGATGCGGTCACCCAGCTGGCGCTCGGCCACCAGCGAAATGCCCTCACCCTCGCCCAGCGAGGGCAAGGCGTTGCGCTGCGGCCAGGCCGGGCCGGCGCACAGGCTCCAGGCCAGCACGGCCAGGCCCAGGCGGGCAGGCCAGCGCAGAGGGGTCAGGGGGCGGAGTTTCAAGGCTCGGACAGGGCGGGCAAGAGGTCGATTGACCGTATCATGCGCCATTGTCGTCAACCTTCTGTAAAACCGTGTTTCGCGGTGGCCACTCCTTGATTTATGAGCTCTCCCCTGACCCACTTTGACGCCCAAGGCCAGGCCCACATGGTCGATGTGGGGGCCAAGGCCAGCACCCACCGCACGGCCGTGGCCACCGGCCGCATCCGCATGCAGGCCGCCACGCTGGCGCTGATCCAGTCGGGCACCGCCAAAAAAGGCGACGTGCTGGGCATCGCCCGCCTGGCCGGCATCATGGGGGCCAAGAAAACGAGCGAGCTGATCCCGCTGTGCCACCCGATCGCGCTCACGCGTGTCGCCGTTGAATTTGACGTGTTGCCCGAGGCGTCAGAAGTGGTCTGCACGGCCACCGCCGAAAACGTGGGCCAGACCGGGGTGGAAATGGAAGCGCTGACCGCCGTGCAGGTGGCCTTGCTCACCATTTACGACATGTGCAAAGCCGCCGACCGGGGCATGGTCATTGGCGACGTGAAGCTTTTGGAAAAGCACGGGGGCAAGAGCGGGAGTTGGTCGGCCAGCGCCTGAGTTTCAAAGGGGAGCCTTGCCCGCTCCAGGCAAGAACTCCCCGACCCGATTCAGCGGGCTTTGTTGCAGTTGCAGCTCAGCAGCGCGTACAGCAGGATGGCACCAAACGTGGCGGTGCCGATGCCGCCCAGCGCGAAGGGGCCGAACTTGAGGGTGAAGTCACCCGTGCCCAGTACCAGGGTGACGGCGGCGACGATCAGGTTTTTGTTGTCCGAGAAGTCCACCTTGTTGTCCACCCAGATCTTGGCGCCGGCCACGGCGATCAGGCCGAAGACCACGATCGACACGCCGCCCATGACCGGCAGCGGAATGGCCTGGATGAGGGCGCCGAACTTGGGCGAGAAGCCCAGCAGCACCGCCATGAGTGCGGCCACCAGGAAGGTGGCGGTTGAATAGATGCGGGTGGCGGCCATCACACCGATGTTTTCGGCGTAGGTGGTGACGCCGGTGCCGCCGGACGCGCCGCTGACCATGGTGGCCACGCCGTCGCCAATGAAGGCGCGGCCCATGTAGGCGTCCAGGTTCTTGCCGGTCATGGCGGTCACGGCCTTGATGTGGCCCAGGTTTTCGGCCACCAAAATAATGGCCACCGGGGCGATCAGCAGCATGGCGCGGCCGTCAAACACGGGGGCGGCCAGGGTGGGCAGGCCAAACCAGGCGGCATTCATCACACCCGACAGGTCCAGCGGTTTGCCCAGGCCCATGCCGTTGGTGAGCACGGCATAGACCACGCTGGCCAGCAGCAGGCCCACCAGGATCAGCAGGCGCTGCACCATGCCGCGCGAGTACACGGCCACCAGGCCCACGCACACAAAGGTGACGAGCTGCATCCAGGCGTCAAAGTCGCCTGCGGCCATGTTCTTGACGGGCACGCTGGCCAGGTTCAGGCCGATCACGGCCACCACGGCGCCGGTGACGACCGGCGGCATCATGCGCTCGATCCAGCCGGTGCCGATGGCTTGCACCACCAGGCCAATGAGGGTGTAGAGAGCGCCGCAGGCGATGATGCCGCCCAGGGCCACGCCGATGTTGGCGTTGGGGCCTTTGCCCGCGTAGGCGGTGGCCGCGATCACCACGCCGATGAAGGCGAAGCTGGACCCCAGGTAGCTGGGCACCTTGCCGCCGGTGATGAGAAAGAAGAGCAGCGTGCCGATGCCGCTCATCAGGATGGCGACGTTCGGGTCAAAGCCCATGAGGATGGGGGCGAGCACCGTGGCGCCGAACATGGCAATCACGTGTTGCACACCCATGGCGGCCGTGTGGGGCCAGGGCAGGCGCTCGTCGGGGGCGATGGTGCCGCCTTGTTGCAGCACTTCGGGATTTTGGGTTTTCCATCCGAACATGGACATGCGAGTCTCCTTGTGTGAGTGGTGGGTGCGCGATGCTAGCGCAGGGTGGGCCGGGTGCAAGATGCCTTGGCGACCCGGCGTCGAGGGCACAATGGGTTTTGTTTGTTTTCCCTGTTGCCAAGAAGGAACCGCGCATGATTGCCATCGACCCCGCCGCCCGCGCCCAGACGCACCTGATCGACCACCCGCTGGTGCAGCACAAGCTCACGCTCATGCGCAAGAAGGACGCCAGCACCAGCAGCTTTCGGCGCTTGCTCAATGAGCTGGCCAGCCTGATGGTTTACGAGGTGTGCCGCGACATGCCGCTGCAGGACGTGCAGATCGAGACCCCGCTGGAGACCATGACCGGCCGCGTGATCGACGGCAAGAAGCTGGTCTTTGCCAGCATTTTGCGCGCGGGCAACGGCATTCTGGATGGCGTGCTCTCGGTGGTGCCAGGGGCGCGTGTGGGCCACATTGGCCTGTACCGCGATCCGAAAACGCTGCAAGCGGTGGAGTACTACTTCAAGATGCCCAAGTCGATGGAGGAGCGCGACGTGATCGTGGTGGACCCGATGCTGGCTACCGGCAATTCGGCGGCCGCCGCCATTGCGCGCCTCAAGCAGTGCAAGCCCCGCTCCATCAAGTTCTTGTGCCTGCTCACTTGCCCCGAAGGCATCAACACCCTGCACCGCGAACACCCCGACGTGCCCATCTACACCGCGGCCATTGACCGTGAGCTCAATGACCATGGCTACATCCTGCCCGGTCTGGGCGATGCGGGGGACCGGATTTTCGGGACGCAATAAAGCGGCGCATGTTCTGGGCTTTCAGCCAGTGCTTTGGGCGCCTGGGTGGGCCCGCGCGTCCATCTCGCTGAGGATCGCCCGGTACAGCGCGTCGGGCACCACGGGTTTGTGCAGCAGCTGCACCCTGGACGCGTGGGCGTCGCGCAGCCGCTCCGGGTCGGTGTCACCCGTGATCAGCAAGGCCGGCAGCTGTTGGCCCAGCCGCTCGCGCACCGCAGCAATCGCGTCCACGCCCGTCAGCTGGCCGCGCAAGCGGTAGTCGCTGACCATCAGGTCCGGCAGGCGGTGCTCGACGTGGGCCAGGGCCTCTTCCAGCGTTTCGGCGCTCAGGCATTCCCAGCCAAACTGTTGCAGCAACTGGCACATGCCCGTGCGCACCGATTCGTCGTCTTCCAGCACCAGCAGCAACAGGGGCCTGTTGGCGGTGCTGGCCACGTTGGCCGGGCGGCTGGACAAGGGCAAGGCATGGGGTTTGGCCAGTGGCACTTGCAGCCGGAACACGCTGCCCCGACCCTGTCTGGAGTCGAGCGTGATGTGCAAGCCCAGCGAGCGGCTCAGGCCGTCGGCAATCGCCAGCCCCAGCCCCAGGCCTTTGCGGCGGTCGCGTTCGGAGTTGCCCAGTTGGTGGAACTCGCGAAAGATGACTTTGTGCTGGTCAGCCGGGATGCCGATGCCGGTGTCCCAGACTTGGATGCTGAGGTGCTTGCCGCGCGGGCGGCAGGCGATCAGCACGCCGCCGTGGTCGGTGTAGCGGATGGCGTTGGAGATCAGGTTGCGCAGGATCAGCTCGATCAGGCTGGGGTCGGACTGGAGTACGGCACGGGTGTCGCGGGCGCGGTAAACCAGGTTTTTGGCGTTGGCCTGAGGTGCGAACTCATTTTCGAGCTTGTTGAGCAGCGGTTGCAGCGCAAAGGCTGTGGACTGCACCTCGACCACACCGGCTTCGATGCGGGAGAAGTCCAGCAAGGTGTTGAGCATTTCAGAGGAGGCCTCGTTGACCGATTGCGCACTGGCCAGCACCTGGCTTTGCTGGCGCGTCAGCGGCGTGCCCTCCAGCACCGCCAGAAACAGGCCCAGCGCGTGGATGGGCTGGCGCAGGTCGTGGCTGGCGGCGGCCAGAAACTTGGACTTGGCCTGGTTGGCTTCCACGGCTTCCTGGTGCGCCCCAATGGCTTTCTGGGTTTCCTGGCGCAAACGGGCCAGCAGTTCGGTGTTCTCAAAGCGCAATGCAATGGCGGCCTGTGCCGCCTGGGCGCTGTTGCGCGCCTGCATCGACAAAGAGAAAAAGTACAGCACCAGCGCCAGCGTGAGGAGGGTGTAGGCGGGGTCGCCCAGCAGCCAGAATTTGTAAGCCACCATGGAAAATTCCACGCCGATAAAGCTCACAAACACCGGCCACACCGGCGAGAGCAAAGACATGGAACTGCCTGCAATGCCGGCCAGCACCGAGTTGACCAGCATGAACTCCACCATATTGGCCGAGTCCAGCGTGATCCAGGCCAACGAGGCCCAGGCCACGGCGTCGATGATGTTGAGCAGCATCACCTCGGTGTAGAGGTTGTAGCGCTCTTCCACGGTCATGCGCGATTGCAGCGTGGCGCGGGCGTGCCCGTAGCAAACGGTTTTGGAGGTGATCACGGCCGCACACCACACCCAGAGGTCGTACTGGTTTTCAGGGTGGCCCAGGCCCACCGCCATCAGAACGGCCAGCAAGTAGGCGGGGATGACCGAGCTGCCCACATTGCCTTGCAACAGGCGCAGTTGCTCGACCAATGTGCGCGGGTCTTTGCCGGTGACCAGGTCTTGGGCCATGCGCCTGGGCCTCAGTGGAGCAGGCCCTGCTGGCGCGCCATGTAAACGGCCTCGGAGCGGCTGGTGGCGCCAAACACCCCCAGCAAGGACTGCACATGGCCGCGCACGGTGTTTTCAGAGATGTCGAGCTTGCGGGCGATGGATTTGTTGGGCAGACCCTGGCCCAGAAACGCCAGCACTTCGAGTTGGCGCGGCGTCAGCGACAGTGCTGGGCTGGGCGGTGGTTCAATGGGTGCGCTTGCGGCAGTGGCATCGGGCGACAGGCAGGCGCTGAGCGCGGCTGCAATCGCATCGGGTTTGTCGGCCTTGGAGACAAAACCCGCTGCGCCACGTTCGTGGGCTTGCCGCACGGTGCCAGGGCTGGCGTCGGACGACAGCATGATGATGGGGGCGCTGTCCCAGCGGCGCTTGAGCAGCGCGATGCTCTCCAGCCCGTTGAGCCCCGGCAGGCGCACGTCCAGCAAGATCACGTCGGGTGGGTGGGTCTGGGTGTTCAGTGCCTGTTCGAGTGAACCGGCTTCCTGGACCTGGGCTTGCGCAAACTTGCTCTCGATGATCAGGCGCAGGCCGCTGCGGAACAGCGCATGGTCATCGATGAGAAGGATTTGGTGTGGGGTCATGCTGCCCCACATTATCAAAGTTGGAACGGATGAGGGAATCCAACTTTAGTTCTGGGCCACCTGGGTGTTGGGCTGGCGAGGCTCGGCGTTGCCGTGCACGTCCACCCCTTCGCCCCAGTTGATCTGGATGTTTTGCTCTGCCTGCACGGTGGTGGGCAGGGGTCGGCTGCTTTTGAGCATCAGAAAACCGGCGGCGCTCAGAACGGACAGGGTGATGATGGTGGCTGCGATGTAGACAGAGGTTTTCATGGATGGGCAATGGAGGTGAATCGTTGGCCGTCAACACTTTTGACGACCATGCGATTTGACATTGCCAAAAAATAGAAAACAAACAAAAACGATGGAACCAGTATGTTTGGACTGTTTCTTCTCTGCAACACCGCACCCAGGCTCAATCGACTTGACCCCCCAGGCTTTTGAGCACCCCTTCCCACAAGGCCTGGCGGTATTGGTAGGGGCGGGCATCTTGTCGGCCGCTGGCCGCCGTGTGCACGGCGGTTTGCACCATCACGATCTTGCTGTCGGGCTGGACATAAATGGTTTGGCCGTGGATGCCTTGCAGAGCGAAGGTGCGTGTCTTGTAGGGCAAAAGCCAGGTCTGGTAGCCGTAGCCCATGAACGGGGTGGCGACACGGGGCCGGAATGCCGGGGGCTGCTTTTGTGCGTCGGTGGCCTCCAGCACATAAGCGCGGGGAATGATGCTTTGGTCGCCGCGCTGACCGTCGTGGGCCAGCAGCAGGCCAAAGCGGCCGTAGTCGCGCAAAGAGGCGTTGAAGCTGCCAGCGCTGCCTTCGGCCCCGTCGGTGCTGCTGCGTTGCCAATGGGCCGGGTGTTCTGCGCCCATGGGTTGCCACAGCCAGGCTTCGGTCAGTTGGGCAATCGACTGGCCCGTGGCCCGGCGCAGCACGCGGCCCAGGATTTCCGTCTCGATGGATGCGTAGTGAAAACGCTGCCCTTGCTCGGCCTCGCGCTGCTTTCGGGCCACCAGATACTCTTCGATGCGTTGCGGCTGGTGGGCATTGCGGGGGTGGTAGAGCACCTGTCCCCAGACCCAGTTGTCATCGTCGGCGGTCCAGGTGTAGAGCTCCCGAAAGGGCACGCCCGAGGCCATGCGCAGCAGGTTGCGCAGTGTGGTCTGTCCGTAGGCGGAGGCGGCAATCTCGGGCCAGTAGTCGGCGGCCTTGTCGTCCAGTGAGCGGATCAGGCCCTTGTCCAGCGCCATGCCCACCAGCATGGCGGTGAAGGTCTTGGCCATCGAAAACGAGCGCATGGGCATGCCCGGCTGGCGGTCGTACTGGTAGTGCTCGGCCACGATCTGGTCGTTTTGCAGGATCAGCAAGCCGGTGGTTTGCGTGGCGTCCATGTAGTCGCCAATGGATTGGCTCAGGAGGCCCCAACGCCAGCGTACCTGTGGCGATGCGGGGTGGTCGTGCAAAGGCCAGGGTGTGGCCGATGGCTGCACCGGGCTGCGCAGCTCGGTGCCCAGACCCCCCGACCAGGTGCCCACTCTGCAGGACGCCTCGACCAAGGCCCGCACGCACGAGGGGTAGCCTTGCGCTTGTCCCAGCTGTTGGGCATTGGGGCCGCCGGGGCGGGACTGGTGAATGGCCTCTTGCGCTTGCAATGGGGGTGCCAAGGCGCACAGGCCGGTGATGGCCAGGCCTGTCAGCAGGCGCAGGGAGGCAGAAAGCGTGGCGTGCGGCATGGGGGGACTCCGTCTCACCGTCAAGCAACGGGGAAAAATGAGAAATCGATGGCCAAGGCCCACTGTAAAGCCTGCGCCCGGCCGGGTCATGACGAGGCTTCAGTGAGCGGCCTGGTGGCCGTACACCTTTAGCTTTTGCGCCTGGTGCCAGTCGGCCAGCGGGTGTTGGCCCAGCAAGCGGGCGCTCTCGGTCAGTTTGTCGATGACGCGCGGTTCGGGTGAGTCGTGCAAGGTGGCCAGGCTGGCGTCGAGCAGGGTTTGGGCGTTTTCTGGCCCCACGGGGGTGACGGTGACTTCGGCAAAACGCAATGCATCGCCAAAGAACCAGGTCTGGCGGGCCGCGCCCCACGGGTCGGCTTGCCACAGCGCCGAGCGCTGGGCGTGAGGCAGGTAAATCTGGCGCACGCGCTGGTAGTCTGCGGCGATCAGCGCCAGCAGGCCCAGGCCGACCAGCGCCAGCGTTTGCAGTGTGCGGCGGTGGTCTTGCCAGGCCCGGGCAGCGGCAGGCCACAGCAGCACCAGCGCCGCCAGCGTGCTCACCTGAAAGGGGCCGTACCACAGCGGGTATTCCAGCAGGCTGTGCAGGCCGATGGGGGCCAGCACGCCCCAGGCCAGCGCATCGTTTGGCCGCCGCAGGCGCCAGGGTTGCGCGCGCCAGAGCAAGGCCAGCAGGGCCAGACAGGCCGCCAGGGCCAGGGGCACCCCCAGTTCGACGGCCAGTTGCAGCGGCAGGTTGTGCGCGTTGCCCAGAATGTCGCAAAAGCGCTCGCCCGGGTAGCTGGCCATGTAGTGCGCATACTTGAGCTCGCCCCAGCCCCAGCCGGTCCAGGGCTTTTGTGCGATCAGGTGCAGCACATTGGTCCACAGCACCCGGCGTGAGCCGCAGCCGCGGGTGTCGCCCATGCGGGCCAGCGCGGTGTCCACCGATTGGCCGGTGTGCCAGTCCAGCAGCGCTGGCAAGGCCGCACTGGCCAGCAGGTACAGTCCCAGTGCCCACAGCGCCAGGCGCCAGTCGGGCACAGGTACAGGCCTGCGGTGGGGCGTGGCGGTGCGCGTCCAGCACAGCAGCAAGGCCAGCAGCAACAGCAACTGCAGCAGACCGGTGCGCGAGCCGGTGGCCGCCAAAGCGCAAGCCATGGGTGCCAGCATCGTCAGGGCCGGAGCGCTGCGCAAACCCTGGCGGTGCCACCACAGCACCGCCGCCATGCCGATGGCCAGGTGTGTGGCCAGCTGGTTGCGCTGGCGCAGGTTGCCCACCGCGTCGCCCAGGTAGGCGGGCACATGCACCCAGCCGCCCAGGTGTGCGGCTTCGCCAAAGTACTGCAGCAGCCCCATCAGGCTGCTGAGCACTGCGGCCCAGGCCCAGGCGCGAGCGCATTCGAGTGCGGTGGGCCGTTGGCCCAGGGCCAGCAGAGCGGCAGGCAGCGCCCAGCTCAGCAGCAGAGGAACGGTGTTGGTTTGGGGGCCGGGCGCCCAGGGTTGCAGCCAGACCAGGGCCAGCACCAGACTGACGCCGACGCTGGGCCAGGCGCTGCGCCGCTGGAGCCCGTCAGACCACATGCGCTGGTGCTGGACAAGAGGGGCTCAGCCCCCGCTCAGGAGGCTTTGCAAGACGCAGGCAGGTATTTGGCGGGCAGCGGGTTGCTGCTGGCCGGGCCGCAACGCCAGCCGCTGACGGATTTGCCGCCGTCGGTGTTGCCCTTGATGGCGGTGTCGCCGCTTTGCAGCGGCGTCAGGGCGATCGCATTGGCCGAGGCGCTGGTGCTGCCGCGCAGGGCGTCGTGGTTGCCGGTGACGGTGATGACGCCGTTGCCGTCCACGCTCACGCTGCTGACGTATTTGGAGCTCTGGCTGTCGCAGGCCTTGGGCAGGGCCGCTGACACATCGGCCGCAGAGGCGGCACTGATGGCCTCGGTCACGGCGGTCTTGCAGCCGTTGGCCGCCAGCAGCATCTCGGCGGCCTTGGCGCGCACGCTGTAGTCCTGGTAAGCAGGCAGGGCCACAGCGCCCAAAATCCCGATGACCGCGATCACGACCATCAGTTCAATCAGCGTCAAGCCCTTTTGCAGTTGTGCAGACATGTCATCCTCCCCGGATGTTTGCTTGTAAAAAAGGCCATGGTACGCCATGGCCTTTGGGGTTCCAAGCCTGTGAAGGCTTACTCGGTGGCTTCGTGCTTCTTGCCGCCGGTCAGCTTGCCAATGCCCAGCACCAGTGCCGCGCCCAAGACAGGGAACACGGTGTGCATCCAGTGGTTGGCTTCGACGATGGACTGCAGGGCCACGTCGCTGACGATGGTTTCGCCAGCGACCCAGCCGATCAGGGCGGCGCCCAGCGTGACGATGACCGGGAAGCGGTCCATCAGCTTGATCATCAGCTTGGAGCCGAAGATCACCAGCGGGATGCTGATGGCCAGGCCCAGAACCAGCAGCACCATGCTGCCCTTGGCCGCAGCGGCCACGGCGATCACGTTGTCCAGGCTCATCACCAGGTCGGCGATCAGGATGGTGCGGATGGCGGTCCACAGGCCGGCTTTTTCGCCGCCTTCGCCCTCTTCCTCGTCTTCACCGCCCAGCAGTTGTGTGCCAATCCACAGCAGCAAGATGCCCCCGATGATCTGCAGGTAGGACAGCGCCAGCAGTTTGGCGGCCACCACGGTCAGGATGATCCGCAGCACCACGGCAGCGCCAGAGCCGAACATGATGGCTTTCTTTTGCTGGTGTTCAGGCAACGAGCGGGCGGCCAGGGCGATCACCACCGCGTTGTCGCCCGACAGGATGATGTTGATCCAGATGATCTTGAGCAGACCGATCCAGAAATCAGGGGTCATTTCCATGAAGTTCTCCGTAATTCTTAAAAAGCCAAAGCGCTGGCAACCTGCGTTGACAGCGCTTGGGGGGGCAGGCGCCCGAGTTTAACGGACAAGGCCTGCCGGGGGGTGCGTAATAGTGCTTAGTCGGGGACAGGCTCGCCTGCCCCCTTCGCCATCACTTGAGTTGGGCCTTGAGCAACTTGCCCAGCTCGGAGGGGTTGCGTGTGACCACGAAACCGCACTCTTCCATGATGGCCAGCTTGGCATCGGCCGTGTCGGCGCCACCGCTGATGAGCGCACCGGCGTGGCCCATGCGCTTGCCGGGAGGGGCTGTGACGCCAGCGATGAAGCCGACCACCGGCTTCTTCATGTTGGCCTTGCACCACTGGGCGGCTTCGGCTTCGTCCGGGCCACCGATCTCGCCGATCATGATCACGGCGTCGGTGTCGGGATCGTCGTTGAAAGCCTTCATCACTTCAATGTGCTTGAGGCCGTTGATCGGATCGCCACCGATGCCCACAGCGCTGGACTGGCCCAGGCCGACTTCGGTCAGCATGGCCACGGCTTCATAGGTCAGTGTGCCCGAACGGGACACGACGCCGATGCGGCCTTTGCGGTGGATGTGACCGGGCATGATGCCGATCTTGATCTCGTCGGGCGTGATCAGGCCGGGGCAGTTGGGGCCCAGCAGCAGGGTGCGCTTGCCACCCGCGGCTTCCTTGGCCTTCATCTTGTTGCGCACTTCGAGCATGTCACGGACGGGAATGCCCTCGGTGATACAGATCGCCAGGTCCAGATCGGCTTCAACGGCTTCCCAGATGGCAGCGGCTGCGCCTGCGGGCGGCACGTAGATCACGGACACGGTGGCGCCGGTTTCTTTGGCGGCGTCCTTGACGGACGAGAAGATCGGCACGCCGAAGATGGACTCGCCGGCTTTCTTGGGGTTCACGCCCGCCACAAAGCAGTTCTTGCCGTTCGCGTACTCGATGCACTTCTCGGTGTGGAACTGACCGGTCTTGCCGGTGATGCCCTGGGTGATGACTTTGGTGTCTTTATTGATGTAAATGGACATTTGCGGTTCTCCTGGGCTTACTTGACAGCTGCAACGATCTTCGTTGCGGCTTCGGCCATGGTGTCGGCAGCGATGATCGGCAGACCGGATTCGGCCAGCATCTTCTTGCCCAGCTCTTCGTTGGTGCCCTTCATGCGCACGACCAGCGGCACGTTCAGGTTGACGGCCTTGCAGGCGGTGATCACACCAGTGGCAATCGTGTCGCACTTCATGATGCCGCCGAAGATGTTGACCAGAATGCCCTTGACCTTGGGGTTCTTGAGCATGATCTTGAAGGCTTCGGTGACCTTCTCGGGGGTGGCGCCGCCGCCCACGTCCAGGAAGTTGGCCGGCTCGCCGCCGAACAGCTTGATGGTGTCCATGGTGGCCATGGCCAGACCGGCACCGTTGACCAGGCAGCCGATGTTACCGTCCAGGGAGATGTAGGCCAGGTCGAACTTGGAGGCTTCCACTTCGGCCGGGTCTTCTTCGTCCAGGTCGCGCAGGGCCACGATCTCGGGGTGGCGGAACAGGGCGTTGGCGTCAAAGTTGAACTTGGAGTCCAGGGCGATGATGTTGCCCTTGCTGTCGCAGTTCAGGGGGTTGATCTCCACCAGCGACGCGTCGGTGTCCATGTAGCACTTGTAGAGCTTTTGCAGGACGTCGGCGGTTTGGTCGGCAGAGCCGCCGGTCAGGCCGATCGCGTTGGCGATCTTGAGTGCCTGGGCCTGGCCCAGACCGGTCAGGGGGTCGACCATCTCGGTGACGATCTTCTCGGGCGTGCTGTGCGCCACTTCTTCAATGTCCATGCCGCCTTCGCTGGACGCGATCACAGCCACTTTCTGGGTGGCGCGGTCGGTCACGAGGGACACGTAATATTCTTTCTTGATGTCGGCGCCGTCTTCGATGTAGAGGCGACGCACCTTCTGGCCTTCGGGGCCGGTCTGGTGGGTCTTGAGCTGCATGCCCAGGATCTGCTCGGCCAGCTCTTTGACCTGCTCGACCGATTTGGCGACTTTCACGCCACCGCCCTTGCCACGGCCACCGGCGTGGATCTGAGCTTTCACGACCCACACGGGACCGCCCAGTTTCTGGGCGGCTTCCACCGCCTCCTGCACCGTGAACGCCGGAATGCCACGCGGCACCGGCACACCAAATTGACGCAAGATTTCCTTGCCTTGGTACTCGTGAATCTTCATGAGGTCTTCTCTCAGAGGGGGGTGGTTGATTGGACCGGCCCGCCAGGGTGATTCGCCCACCGGCAGGGTCTGTACATTGCAGAGCGCGACTGTATCATGCTGCAACGCACAATAATGGGTGATGCTACTTACATCGGCATGACGCAGTGTGTGCCGGAACCCCTCTGAAAGCGCAGCAAATGGCAAAAATCTTCATCGACGGCGAAGCCGGTACCACCGGCCTGCAAATCCGTGAGCGGCTGGCCTTGATGCCGCGCATCGAGGTGTTGAGCATTGACCCTGCTCGCCGCAAAGATCCCGAGGCCAAGCGTGAACTCATGGCCGCCGCCGACCTGGTGGTGCTGTGTCTGCACGACGATGCCGCGATCGAGTCGGTGGCCATGATCGATGCCTTGGCGGGCAAAAAGCCCCGCATCGTGGACGCCTCCACCGCCCACCGGACGGCGCCAGGCTGGGTGTACGGCTTTCCCGAGCTGGCCGCTGGCCAGAAAGAGGCCGTGCAAAAGGCCGAGCGCGTGGCCAACCCTGGCTGCTACGCCACCGGCGCCATTGCCCTGATCCGCCCCCTGGTGGACGCGGGCCTGTTGCCCAAGGATTTCCCGGTCTGTCTGCCGTCCGTCAGTGGCTACTCGGGCGGTGGCCGCACCATGATCGAGGATTACGAAGCGGGCAAAGCGCCCCTGTACGAGGCCTACGCCCTGGGCCTCAAGCACAAGCACATTCCTGAAATCCTGCGCTACACCGGCCTGAGCGCCCGGCCCCTGTTTGTGCCTGCGGTGGGCAATTTCCGCCAAGGCATGCTGGTCCAGCTGCCCCTGCACCTTGACCAGCTGCCCGGCCAGCCCAAAGCCGCTGAGCTGCAGGAAGCCCTGCGCGCCCACTATGCAGCCAGCGCCGCACAGGGCGGCTGGGTCAGCGTGGAAGCGCCGACCGACAACGCCAAGCTCGACGCCCTGGCACTCAACGACACCAACAAGCTGGAAATCCGCGTGTTTGCCAACGAAGAAGCGCGCCACGCGGTGCTGTTCGCCCGCCTGGACAACCTGGGCAAAGGCGCCAGCGGTGCGGCGGTGCAGAACATCCAGTTGATGCTGGGGCTTTGACGGGCCTTCAGCCAACGACCTTGCGCACCACCTCGGCGGCAAAGCCGCGGCTGACCAGAAAGCGGATCTGACGGGCTTTTTCCCTGGGCTCGGTGGCTGGCTCGCCAAACTTGCGTGCCCAAACTTCGCGGGCACGTTCCAGTTCGGTGCTGCGCAGCTGCTCTAACGCTTCGCTCACGATTTCGCCCGAGAGACCTTTGGCGTGCAGCTCTTGCTTGAGCCGCGCCGTGCCCAATTTGGCTGCGCGGCGGTGGACGACCGATTCGACCACCCGCTCTTCGCTGATGAAGCCCCTGGCCTGCAGCTCGTCGAGCGCCGCGGCCAGCTGGCCGGGGTCGGTTTCGTGCTCGGCCAGCTTGCGCTCCAGCTCCAGCCGGGAGTGCTCGCGCTGGCTCAAAAGCCGCAGGGCGCGGCCTTTGAGGCTGGGTTGTGGGCGCAGGGTCGCCATGGCGTGTTTTGCAGGAGCTTGCCCTGCAGAGGGCTGTGGGCTCAGGCTTCTTCGATTTCGCCGGTGGGACGCAGGGCAATGCCCAGTGAGTCGCGCACCTTGTTCTCGATTTCGATGGCCAGATCGGCGTTCTCGCGCAGGAACTCGCGGGCGTTGTCGCGGCCCTGGCCGATTTTTTCGCCGTTGTAGGCGTACCAGGCACCCGATTTTTCGATGATCTTGGCGGTCACGCCCATGTCGATGATTTCGCCCTCGCGCGAGATGCCTTCGCCAAACAGGATGTCGAACTCGGCCGTCTTGAACGGGGGCGAGACCTTGTTCTTGACCACCTTGACCTTGGTTTCGTTGCCAATCGCTTCGTCGCCCTTCTTGATGGTGCCGGTGCGGCGGATGTCCAGGCGCACCGAGGCGTAGAACTTGAGTGCGTTGCCGCCGGTGGTGGTTTCGGGGCTGCCGAACATCACGCCGATCTTCATGCGGATCTGGTTGATGAAGATGACGGTGCAGTTGGTCTTCTTGATGGTGGCGGTCAGCTTGCGCAGGGCCTGGCTCATCAGGCGGGCTTGCAGGCCGGGCAGGCTGTCGCCCATATCGCCTTCGATTTCGGCCTTGGGGGTCAAAGCGGCCACCGAGTCGACCACGACCAGGTCCACAGCACCCGAGCGCACCAGGCTGTCGACGATTTCCAAAGCCTGTTCACCGGTGTCAGGTTGGCTGATCAGCAGGTCTTGCAGGTTCACACCCAGGTTCTGGGCGTACTGCACGTCCAAGGCGTGTTCGGCGTCGACAAAGGCGCAGGTGCCGCCCAAACGTTGCATTTCTGAGATCACTTGCAAGGTCAGCGTGGTTTTGCCGGATGACTCCGGGCCGTAGATCTCGATCACGCGACCACGGGGCAGACCGCCCACGCCCAGGGCGATGTCCAGACCCAGCGAGCCGGTGGAGACCACCTGGATGTCTTCGATCACTTCGCCTTCGCCCAAGCGCATGATGGTGCCCTTGCCGAATTGTTTTTCAATCTGGGCCAGTGCGGCTTGCAGGGCTTTGGCTTTTTCGGTGTTCACTTCGCTCATGGAAATCTCCTTGAATATCAATGGTTTGGGGCATCCGCT